>Ga0183098_10073_pt1 | contig 403172 bp, 352 predicted proteins | sample BioMet9_FD_128884 | JGI IMG/M metagenome (GOLD analysis project Ga0183098, IMG submission 128884) | Microbial communities from bioreactor (seeded with sewage sludge) at Lawrence Berkeley National Lab, California, USA - Biofuel... | ecosystem: Engineered > Bioreactor > Anaerobic > Unclassified ...
AAATACCGCTTACAGAAGCGGCTTGGCAATTATCCACCAGTACAATACCGTTTAGAAAATTTTAAAAACTGACGAAAACACCATTAGGGACAGTGTCGCATTTTTTGAAGCAGCGCAAACCGTCCCCAAATGGCTTACTGTCATGTTTACAGCAAGGTATAGCCTAAAGAAGCTTTGCATATTCTCTTCTACCATCTAAAATTGCATATATACAAACTTCTTTTTTATATTCATTAATTTTATAGAATACTAAATGCTGTTCAACTATTAACACTCTGTATCCTTGCCGTTTAAGAATACTATAACGAGGTATTACTCCTTTTTTAGGAAAACGTTGCAGACTATTAATGGCTTTCTCCAGTAAACTGAGATAATCCAAGGCAGCAGAAATACTATGAGAATCTCCTGCTATAAATTGAACAATGTCAAAAAGTTGATCATTGGCTTTGTCAGTTCTCACTAGCTTATATCTCATTTCAACTTCTCCTTTAACAGCTTAGCTCTAATATCGCTAAACGTTTTATCCATAGGAGCAACTCTACCTTGGGCCACATCTTCTTCCGCTTCAGCCAATGTTCTTAAAAGCTCTAGCTCTGCTTCCATTTGCTTATATTCTTGAAAACTTAAAATAGCTGTATCCTCATGTCCATTTATTGTTATGATGACCGGCTGTCTTGTTTCTCGGCAAAGAGCAGATATTTCATTATAATGATTGCGCAATTCTGATGAAGGTTTAATACTAGCAATCGTCATTTAAACCACTCCTTTCTAATATACAAATTTTATCATAATTTGTATATTAGAACAAGCTATGTTTTAGTTGATAAAAAGGCAAAAGAACGTTTAGAGGCGGCGCAGACAAGGAATAACAAAAAAGAGAGTTGTGGACTATACAGCTTTCGTATGTCCACAGCTCTCTGTATTTAGCAAACCAAAAACAGCCGGGAAGGTAGCAGAGGCTAGGCGTAACAAAAAAGTCAGGTTGGGATAGGACATCTCGGTCCATCCCCACCTGACTTTTGAAGTTACAACGACGCGTATGCTACCTTAGCGACTGTTTTTTACTATTGGTGCGGCCAAGAGGACTTGAACCTCCATGGGATTGCTCCCACTAGCTCCTGAAGCTAGCGCGTCTGCCAATTTCGCCATGACCGCAATTGATACCTTATTATTCTAACAAGAAATGCTTAACAATTCAAGTAGATTTTAGCCTTATTTTACAATAATGTCCACAAAAGTTTCCTTGGGCATATTATGGAAATATTTCTCTAAATCCACCTTTGCCAATGCCTTGCTAACACTTTCCTTATTAATCTGCACGCCTTTTAAGAGTTTTATAATATCGGTCTTATCGCCATTACCGAAATAATCGCCAAAAATATCAATATTTTCAATAGCACCATCTTTTACATTCATATGAATTTCAAACTTCCCGGCACCATCTATATAGCGTTCTTTTATGATATCGTACTTAGGAGATTTACCATAGTTCCATTCCCAGGTATCATATCTGTCTTTCTTAATCTTTTCGATGGCAGATATTTCCTCTGCAGTAAATTCATGGCGCTTAACATTCTTTTCTTTAGCCATCAGTTCCTCTACCAGGGCATCTTTAAAAGCTTGGAGAGGCAATTTCTTGGGCAAGCAGTCCACAATGTTAGTTACACGGCTAGCTACTGATTTAATGCCTTTAGAGGCAATCTTGTCTTTAGATACTTTTAGGGACTGAGCTACTTTGGATAGGTCAGAGTCATAAAGAATGCAACCGTGGTGCATAATTCTTCCCTGTTTCATGTACTGAGAATTACCGGAGAATTTTTTGCCGTCGATAGTAATATCATTACGGCCATTGACTTCAGCTTTAACACCTAATCTTTTTAAAGCTCCTACTACCAAAAGGCAAAAGCGGGTGAAATCAAAATCTCCCATATTGTTTTGTTTGGATACGATAACTGTAAAATTCAAATTACCCATATCGTGATAAACAGCACCACCGCCGGAAAGGCGACGGACTACATTAACATGATTTTTCTCTACAAACTCCTGATTGATTTCTGCTATGGTATTTTGGTTTTTGCCAACAACGATAGTATTGGCATTCTGCCAGAGCAGGAAGTAGCCCTCACTTCTATCCATGTCATCAAAAACAAATTGTTCCATAGCCAAATTAAAATGCGGATCAAAACTTTTGCTTTCAATAAATATCATTTTTTATCGTCCTTTATTCAGATTTACCAAAAGAGATATATTGTCCGAAGCGGTTCCAGATAATGACTTCGTCACCCTTGGCATATTTTTCTACATCCCTGGTTACCATTTTATAGTACATATATTTGTCATCTTCTATATCGGGAAGATGGTAAACAATGATTTTTTTCACTTTCAAGTAATCGTAAAGAATCTCTCTGCCCAATTTATTATTGTAGAAAACCGGTGTTACAAAAACATAATCAATATCTATACCGGCAAGGCTTTGAAAGGAATCCTTGGTGAAGTCAGCATCAGAAGTAATGAGCAGCTTGGTACCTGCTACTTCAAACAGAAAACATAGCACCGGCATAAAGTGATAAAGTTTATCTACATGCCGTATTCTAATGACTGTTAGTTTAATATTATTTTCCAGGGTTATGACTTCGTTTTCTTTATAAGGAAGGTTTAACCTACCATATTGTTCATAGGCTTCTTTCAGGCCTTTAGTATCATCTAGCGGTGGCAGAATGATGGCTTTGGGTTTGTTATTTTTCATATAGTCAAAAAAATAGGGACTATAGTAGTGGTCAAAATGGGAATGGGTAAAGAAGACGTACTCAGCGTCCGCCAAGTCGCCTTTGCCACCTTTCATCAGTTGCCACACGTCCGCCGGCAAGTCTGTGAAATAGTCTCGTAAGTCCTTATATAAGCCGTCAATGATAATCCTGGTGCCTTGATAATACAGCACTACGCCGGCATTGGATAATAAAATAACTCTGCCTTCTTCTTTCATATTGTCACCTATTAGTGTACTCGCTTTTTACATTATAACATAAATAGAGCTGTAGCTATCTTCATGCTACAGCTCTATTTATGCAATTACTTATTCTTGGGGGCGAACAAGAAAACTTCTAAGTCCTTATCATAAGCTCTGCCCATTTCAATGCCTTCGATTTCAGCAATAACAACATCTGTTGTCAGAAGAACTTCATTGCCTTCGATTACATGACCGCCAAAGCCGTTACCGTCTTTATCAGCCAGGCAATAGTGCACATGAAGCAAAATCTTGCCTTGATCATCATGGCAAATCATACCGGAGAGGCTCAAGAGTTCAATAGGGCCATCCATGCAAATAGGGTCGCTGTAACCATAGCCGGCTTTTTTGTCAGGCAAAACAACCGGATCAAAGAATTTAACTTTCCTCAGGCTGCCGATACCTTTTAAGATCAAACCATCTTTAATATTGTAGTCCTTGCAAATTTTCTCAAGGCCCAACAGTACATCTTCACCGGGAGACATTCTTGCAGCAATAAGTCTCTTAATATGTCCACCATCTGCAGTTTGAATCATAACGATGCACCTCCGAGTTTATTTTTTTATTTCTATGCCCATAGCCTTCTCGTAAGGTTTAACCAATGCGCATTGATCCTCGTTGATTAAGCCTGCATCCTGCATTGCTTGCATGCAAGCAATGACTACGTCTGCCATAGGAACTTCTACATGCATTTCATCTGCTAATTGCTTAGCATTTTTCATATCTTTTTGATGTACGGCAATTCTGGCATCAGCGGAAAAATCCCTCTTCAATATCTTAGGAATCTTCACATCCTGGACCTTGTTTTGTGCAAAGCCATCTTTAATAGCTTTAAACAAGGTTTCCGGATTAAGCCCTGCCTTCACCGCAAAAGCATAGGCTTCGGCATTGCCTACCAAGTTGTAACCAACAATCATATTGTTAGCTAGCTTAGCCACATCGCCACAACCACTGTCTCCCATATAGGTAACAGTTTTACCCATGTAATTTAAGTAAGGTAGCACTTCATCATAGGTTGCCTTATCGCCGCCGCACATGATTACCAGCGTACCATCTTTAGCACCAAAATTACCGCCACTGACAGGAGAATCCAGTACAGCCACATTCTTAGCTTTACCCTTGGCATAAATCTTTCTAATAATAGAAGGAGCAGTAGAGCTAGTGTCTACTATAATGGCTTTCTCTTTCTTGGCGTCGATAATTTCATTGCAAATACTGTCTACTAATTCATTTTTAGGTAGGCTCAAGAAAATAACATCGCACTTAGCATAAATTTCTGCATTGGTAGCAGGTGTTCCGCCTACTGCTTTGAATTTCTCCAGAGCTGCAGGAACAACATCACTACCCAAGAGAGGCATGCCGCTTTTCTTGAGAATATTGGTTGCCATGGGAAGTCCCATAACGCCAAGCCCTATAAACCCTAATGTGTGTTGCATACTTTCCTCCTGCAAAACTATTATTTCTTCTTGTTAGGCATATGAATGCATCTGCCCAAGGAAGCCAAAGCGCCTTCACGAACTGCTTCGGTAATAGTAGGATGAGAGTGAATAGTAGCAATAATATCTTCTACAGTACCTTCCATGCCAATGCACAAAGCGCATTCGCCAATCAGGTCAGTAGCTCTAGCTCCTAGAATATGAACACCCAGGATCTCATGATATTCCTTGCCAATTAAATACTTAACAGTACCAACACCACCGTTGGTAATAAGAGCCTTGCCGTTGCCACTTAGTGGGAACTTGCCAACCAGATAAGGAATATTAGCTTCCTTAACTTGCTCTTCAGTCATGCCTACACCGGCAAATTCTTGCTCAGCGTATACGCAAGCAGGACTGGTCTTAGCATCATACTTCTCATTGCCGCCCAAAGCATTGGCAGCAGCAATTTCGCCCTGTACCATAGCAACGTGAGCCAGCATTAACTTACTGGAGCAATCGCCAATAGCGTAAATATTCTTTACGTTAGTTTCTTGCTTATCGTTAACGGTGATATGGCCTTTAACTTCAGCAATTCCTGCTTTAGCAAGATTCAAGCTGGCAACATTGGTTCTTCTGCCAACGGCAACCAAAACCTTCTCAGCAGTAAAGGATTCTTTCTTGCCTTTGTAATCTACTATAACCTTAGCTTCGTTGCCAGCCTTTTCTACAGCAGCAACCTTAGCATCAGTGTAAATAGCAATACCGCTCTTTTCCATAATCTTACGGAGTTGAGCAGTAAGCTCACCATCCATAGGAAGAAGTAGTCTGGGCAATGCTTCTACCACAGTAACCTTGGTACCAAACATAGCATAAGCAGATGCCAATTCAATACCGATAACACCGCCGCCTACAACTACCAAAGATTTTGGCAAAGTATCAAAGGACAAAGCGCCGGTAGAATCTACGCAGCAAGGATTGTCTTTAACGCCGGGAATAGGAGGTGTGGAAGGAATAGAACCTGTAGCTAAAATCAGCTTATCCCAGGTTAATTTTTCCTTGGAACCATCTTTCTTAGTTACTTCCATGGCATCCTTGGAGGTGAAAGTTGCTTCGCCTTCAATAACCTTAACCTTGCCCATCTTTAAGAGGCCTTGTACACCACCAACCAAAGTATTGGTAATGGAAACCTTCTTAGCAATAACCTTTTTCCAGTCAATGCCTTTTACTTCTACATTAATACCCAAATCACCCATGTGCTTTGCAGCATCAATGGCTTCTGCACTATGCAAAATTGCTTTGGTCGGAATGCAGCCAATGTTTAAGCATGTGCCGCCTAGTTTATTTTTTTCAACTAAAGTTACATCAGCGCCCAATTGGGATGCTCTAATAGCTGCTACGTAGCCACCGGGGCCACCGCCGACAATAACTATTTTTGTTTGTCCTGCCATCTAAAATTCCTCCAATCATATTGTTAAAACTTTTCCATTTTAAAAAAGGCCTTCTTAGTAGATTTTCTTCTAAGAAGGCCTGGTTTTACCATTTACCCCATAGAAAACATCTAGGTAAGCTTTAGATTAAAGCAAAATTTCCATCGGGTTTTCCAGCAATTCTTTCAAAGCCTTTTCAAACTTAGCTGCTTGTGCACCATCAATTAATCTATGGTCGAAGGTGTGAGAAATACGCATGAATTGATGCTTTGTAATCTTGCCTTCGTCGTCCATAACTAATTCATCATTGATGGTATTAACACCCAAAATGCTGGAATCAGGTTGGTTAACAATAGGATCGAAAGTCTCTACGCCAAACATTCCCAAATTGGAAACGGAGAAAGTAGAGCCATGATATTCGTCCATGGTCAGCTTGTTGTCTCTTGCTCTGGTAGCTAAGTCCTTAGCGCAAGCAGAGATTTCGCTGATGCTCATCTTGTCTGCATCTTTGATGACAGGAACAATTAGGCCTGCATCCAAAGCTACAGCCATACCAATATTGATATGAGCTCTTTGAATAACGGTTTGTCCGTCAATAGCAACAAGAATGTCTTTATGAGCCTTCAGTACTTTAGCAACAGCCTTCAGTACATAATCGTTAACAGAGTATTTAACTTCCATCTCGGTGTTGATTTTCTTGCGCAATGCCATCAATTTGGTTACATCAACCTTGACGTTTTGAGTTACGCTAGGAATCTCACGACGGGATTGAGCCATACGCTCTGCAACAACTTTTCTCATACCACTTAGCTTAGAAGTAGTATCTCCATCCATCAGAGCAACTGCTCCGGAATGAGGTACTGGTGCAGCTGCAGCGGTAGCAGGTGCTGCGGCAGGTTTATTAGCTGCTGCGGCAATGATATCGGCTTGGACAATACGGCCCAAGGTACCGGTACCTTGGATGTTAGTATAATCAACACCCATCTTAGCAGCAGTTTTCTTTGCTAAAGGAGAAATACGAATTCTGCCATTAGCATTGCTAGCTGTAGCAGGAGTTGCAACAGGAGCAGCAGCGGCAGGTGCAGCAGCTTCAGCAGCGGCAGCAGGAGCAGCAGCGGCAGCAGGTGCGCCACCTACAGCTTCGCCAGGTTCACCAATATAACCAAGAAGGCCCTTTACGGGAATATCTTCGCCTTCTTGAGCAACTATTTTAATTAAGGTGCCATCTACTTCGCTTTCCACTTCGTTGGTTAACTTATCAGTGGTAATCTCCAGAATGGGTTCACCCTTTGCAACTTTATCGCCCTCGTGTTTTAACCAGGTTGTAACAGTTCCTTCTTCCATGGTTAAACCGAGTTGAGGCATTTTAATTTCAAAAGCCATGTTTTTCTCCTCCTCCTATTTGTTCAGTACATGTTTAACAGCTTTAACGATATCTGCAGGATGAGGGAAGTTTACATCTTCCAGAGTGGGGCTGAAGGGAGAAGTGATGTTAAGACCACATACACGCTCAACAGGAGCATCCAATTCATCAAGCAAATCTTCTGCGATTTGAGCAGAAAGTTCACCTGCATAGCTTCCTCTCTTTACTTCTTCAGAAACGATGATGGCATGGTGAGTCTTGGAAACAGTCTTTACAATGGCATCCCAATCCAGAGGAACCAAAGTACGCAGATCCAATACTTCAACATTAATACCTTCTTTAGCCAATTCTTCAGCAGCTTCTAAGGAGAAGTCTACTTCACGGCTCCAGGTAATAATGGAAACATCAGTGCCTTCACGTTTAACATCTGCTACGCCAATGGGAATAGTATATTCGCCATCGGGAATCTCTTCCTTATGAGCATAGAGCAGCTTGTGTTCCATGAAAATAACAGGGTCATTATCACGAATAGCTGATTTTAACAAGCCTTTAGCATCTGTTGCTGTGCAAGGAGCAATAACTTTCAGACCAGGCATATGGCAGAAATAAGCTTCTAAGCATTGAGAGTGCTGGCTGGCATTTCTTCTGCCTGCGCCCATAGGCATTCTGAATACTACAGGAACTTCTACTTGACCACCGGTCATGTATCTCATTTTAGCAGCTTGGTTCAAAATAGGGTCAGCGCAAACGGTCATGAAGTCGTTATACATTAACTCTACAATAGGACGCATGCCTCTCATAGCTGCACCAACTGCCATGCCGCAGAAACCGGACTCGGAAATAGGAGTATCATATACTCTGTCTGCACCAAATTCATCTCTGAAGCCTTTGGTAATACCAAAAACGTTACCCATAACGCCCATATCTTCACCCATGATAATGACGTTTTTATCTTTTTCCATCTCTTCATGCATTGCTTCGCCGATGGCTTTACTTACGCTAATTTTCTTGCTCACCTTGCTACACCCCTTTCGTTATCAGTGCCATACTCTTCAGTAGTGGCTTCGCTAGGATCCGGATAAGCGGATTCTTCAGCAAATTTTAGAGCGCCAGCAATTTCTTGCTTTGATTCTTCTTCAATAGTTTCCAATTCCTTTTCAGTAGCAACTTTCTTCTCTAAAAGTGCTTTTCTCATAACAGGAATGCAGTCATGCTTGTGAGCTTCTTCCATATATTCTGCCGGACGATATACTGCAGGGTCGCCGCAATAGTGTCCTTGATGACGATAAGTCTTGCATTCAAGAATGTAAGGACCTTTACCGCTTCTGCAATGGTCCAAAGCTTCTTTCATAGCTTCGTATACAACAGTAGGATCGTTGCCATCTACAGTCTTGCCGGGAATGCCATAAGCCAAGGCACGTACTGACAAGTTTTCAGTGTTGGTAGTACGATGAATTTCAGTAGAAACAGCATAACTGTTGCTTTCAATTAAATAAACAATAGGTAACTTCCAGGTAGCAGCCATGTTAATAGATTCATGGAAAGTACCTTGGTTGGAAGCGCCATCACCGAAAATACAAACGGTTACATGATTGTCTTTCCAGATTTTGGAAGCTAAGGCTGAACCAGTAGCGATAGGAATACCGCCGCCAACGATACCGTTAGCGCCTAAATGGCACAAACCTTTAACATCAGCAATGTGCATTGAACCGCCCTTGCCTTTGCAATAGCCGGTTGTCTTACCAAAAATCTCGGCCATCATTTTATTTACGTCTCCGCCTTTAGCCAGGCAGTGACCATGTCCTCTGTGGGTAGTGGTCATATAGTCTTCTTTTTCCATAGCACTGATAGCTCCGGAAGCAACGGCTTCCTGGCCAATGCTTAAATGGATATTGCCGGCCAACATACCTTTCATGAAACAATCAGCGGCCGCTTCTTCGAAGTCCCTGATCCGCACCATGGTGCGGTAAAAATGTAACAGCATTTCTTTTGAATACTTAGCCAACTAAATCACCCCTTCTTAAATTTTTGAAGCTCATAATACGTGGCTAAAATCACACACACGATTAAATGGCTCTTCTCTCATTCCTGACTTGTATCTACCTAAAGCTTGTAATACAACTCAGGTCTAAAAGAAAAGCCATATAATTGTTAAAAATACGGCTTTTCTTTACTACTTATTTACCACCTAAATTAGGTATGAACAGAGAAATGATAGGAATATAGGTGATGATAAACAAAGCAATGATACCACTGATAAGGTAAGGAGAAATTCTCTTACAAATATCAGTTACAGAAACATGTCCGATATTGCAACCTACATAGAGGTTAACACCTACAGGAGGTGTAATCTGACCAATAGCCATGTTTACGGTTAGGAAAACACCGGCGTGAATCAGATCGCAATGAATAGCCTTCAATACAGGAACAATGATAGGAAGCAAAATGAAGAATGCAGAGTTAGCATCCAGGAAGCATCCTGCAATCAAGAAGATGATGTTGATGATGAACAGGAGGACATACGGATTAGTGCTGATACCCAACATGCCTTCAGACAATTCCTTAGCAACAGAGCTGGTGGTCAAAATCCATGCATATACAGCTGCAGCAGCTACAATCAACATAACTGTGGCAGAAGATATAGCTGAATCAATGAAAATATCTTTTAAATCTTTAATTTTGATTTCCTTGTAAATAAACATACCTACAAATAAGCCATACACAACGGCAACGCCGGCAGCTTCAGTAGGAATGAATATACCTGCATAAATACCACCCAAAATGATAACAGGTGTTAACAGGCCCCAAACGGCATCCTTAAAGGCTGTTAATCTTTGTGCTGTGTTCATCTTAGGACGTAAAGCAATGGTGTCATGTCTGGTATCCCAAACAGCACCATAGTAGTAAGCCATACCTACCAAGATACCGGGAATAATACCAGCTGAGAACAATTTACCTACGGACACATCAGTAATGGAGGCATATACTACAAAGGCAATACTAGGAGGAATAATGATACCGATAGCACCGGCAGCACTTACTAGTGCAGACGGCATTGCCTTACCATAACCTACTTCACTCATAGCAGGAATAAGGATAGGTCCAATAGCTGCCACAGTGGCAGGACCGGAACCGGAAATAGCAGCGAAGAAGCATGCTACCATTACTACTACGAATATCAAACCGCCTTTTCTATGACCAACCAAAGCTTGAGCAAAGTCAATCAAACGTTTGGAAATAGAAGCGTGGTCCATAATAACGCCGGCCATAATAAAGAAAGGAATAGCCAGAAGTGCAAACTTACCTGTACCTGAGTACATGATACCAGGGATAACGGAAAGCGGAAAATCTGCATAAATCAAGCCAATAGAAGCTGCCAATCCCAAGGAAACACCAATAGGTACATTCAGGATAACCAGCACAAAGAAAAATCCAAAAAGGATTAAGGTCATCATAGAGCAGCACCTCCATCCTTATTTTCATCAGTTAAAGCAGCTTTCGTTAATCTATAAGTAATTTCAATAACATGATAAGCAATGAAAACTGCACATAAAGGCATTGCCAAGCCCTGCACATACTGGGGCATACCCAATACAGGAGTAGTAGAACCCATTTCAATCTGGCTCTGTACCATATCAATGCCGTAAATTAACAAGATAGCTGTAAAAAGCAAACTGCAAATACCACTTAAAAGAATCAAGGCTGCTTTAACCTTGCCATGACAGTGATCAACAACAAAACTCATGCCTAGGTGCACGTTTCTCTTAAAACCCATTGCAATACCTAGCATGGTAACCCAGACAAAGACGGTAACAGTTAATTCCTCGGTAAAGGAGAAAGAAGCTGAGAACACGTATCTGCCCAAAACATTGATGAAGTTCATGATTGTCATATAAGCCATCATGATGACAATAAGAATTTCTTCAATACCAGTAACAATATTATCTATGGTTTTCAAAATTTCACCCTGCCTTCCAAAAAGCATTACTAAAAATGTGTCAAAAATGGTGAGAGGACAATGAAAAACATCATCCTCTCAGCATTTTTAGAACTTAAATAATTAGAACTTATAACCAAAAGCAGTGAAAGCTTCAACACCAAATTTATCCTTATATTTAGCATAAACCGGTTTCATAGCTTCCTTCATCTTATCAATAGAAGCCTTGTCTAACTCGTTAACCTTCATGCCACCGTCTTTGAATTGTTTAATAATGGAAGCATCCAAAGCACGAGAAGCCTTAACTTGTTCAGCCATAGCTGCTACAGCTGCATCTTCGAATATCTTCTTATCAGCATCGCTTAAGCTCTTCCAAACCTTGCCGCTAACGCTCAAGGTAATAGGATCGTAGCAATAATTCCAAATAGTCATGTATTTTTGTACTTCTTGCAATTTAGCAGAACGAATGGTATCGTAAGGATTTTCTTGTCCATCGATAGCGCCTTGTTGTAAAGCAGTGAAGCATTCGCTAAACGGCATTTGAGTCGGGTCAGTCTTTAATGCTCTGAATACATCAACCAAGATGGCAATAGCAGGAATTCTGATCTTCATGCCAGCTAAGTCTTCAGGTTTGGTAATAGGTCTTACGTTATTGGTGATTTGACGGAAGCCGTTTTCACCAAAAGCAAGAGCATGAGCGCCCTTAGCATTGATTTCTTTCTTCATGAATTCAGCACCTTTAGCACCTTTGTTGAATATTGCTTCATCAACGCTCTTGTAGCCATTGGGGAATATCCAAGGCATAGAAACAACGGCCAATTTAGAAACAACATTGGAAAGAATCATGGTAGAGTGCAAATCGCAATCGGTAGCACCATTGAATAACATTTCAGCGCCCTTTGCCTGGTCGCCTGCGGATAATTGCTCGTTGCCATAAATTTGAATAATGTATCTGCCACCGGTTTTTTCTTCAACAGCCTTTTTGAAAGCCTTAGCACCTACGTGCCAAACGCTGCTCTCAGCAGTAGTAACGTTCATCTTCAAAGTAACTGGTTTAGCTTTAGCTCCACTTGCACCATTGGCTGCTTTCTTATCGCCGCCACCACAACCTGCAACACCTAAAGCCATTACTGCACAAAGAAAACCTGCTAAAAACTTTTTGTTCATTTTCAAATTCCCCCTTGAATTTTCTAGTTTTGAAACAGTTCCCTTCCAGAATACTTTTCCGCAACCACCTTCTTTGTCGTTATTTAAACTTTCCGTAAACATTTGAGCAACTTCTCTAATTTACCAGCTTACTCTTCATTCAGTTGTTCTAAATCTGAAATATGTTAAATAATAAAACATATTATCCGAAAATAAGAATTGCTTTGCTTCTCTGGTCTTTTTCCCGGTAATGCTCCTATACAAAGTCAAATGCTCCTCTGCTAAGGTTGTAAGAGGTTTTTCAGACAACCTGGAAATCTCTGACAAGTAATGTTTAAACATTACTTGATATTCCACCATGGCCCCATACAAGAAAGAATTTCTAGATCCCTTAATCAGCGCCATGTGAAAAACAAAATCCATTTTACTAAATTCTGCTAAATCATTTTTTTGGGCAGCTAACTGTATACCTTCTATCGCTTCTTTCAAAGCCTGGCGATCAGTTGCGTCTGCACGTTGTACAAAAAAATCAATTGCCCTAAACTCTATAGCCTGACGGAATTCGAAGAATTCCTGAAATTTCTCACTGGTAATGTCAGAAAGCCTGAATTCATCTTTTCTCTGACCTTTACGTGGTTCTTCCTTGCGTTGGACGAAAGAACCAAGGCCTTGTACCGTACCAACTATTCCTCTGCTCCGCAAGGTCTGCAGTGCAGCCCTAACGCTGGTCCTACTCACCCCAAACATGGTACACAATTCATGCTCGGAAGGAAGTTTTTCACCCACAAGCAGCTCTTCCTTGTTAATTTTGTCTAGAAGTTTCTTAGAAATGACATCGCATCTGGATGCTTTGTCTTTTTTTAAGCCTATTCCAATCATCCTTCATCCACCCCTGCGCCTTATCGGCTTGTGAATAACACAACAAAAAATAACAAAAGCTTTCTAAAGCCTGTATTGCGTCATTTGCCTTGCACTCTTAATAACTATTTTTATGACATTTATTATATTTCCTAATGCTTATAACTTGTATTACATCTCGAGCTAATTATCATACAACTTCAGACTTAGTTCAATAGTTTCTTAAAATTAACTTATTTTTGTCTACAATTACCTAATTTGTATATACTATTTAGTTTACACTTTTATGTATAAGCTATGATTTTCTTGTAAACTCCCAAGAAATTGACTGTTATTTCCAGTATTTCCTCTCCTTATTTACTTAGAATTGTTATGTAGTATAATAAAAAAAGAGTAACTATCTGGTTATTAAGAGGAGGTTTAACATGCAAAATACAATGCAATGCGTCATAAAGGCCGCACCTGGCGAAGGAAATCTGGAATTGGTGGAAAGACCTATACCAAAAGTAGGCCCTAATGATGTTTTAATTAAGGTTCATGCCATGGCTGTCTGCGGAACTGATGTCCACATTATGATGTGGAACCCCTTTGCCAGCACCCGCATGAAGCCACCTATGATTATAGGTCACGAATTTTCCGGAGAAGTAGTGGAAAAAGGCGAACTTGTTTCACAAATTAACATTGGCGATGCTGTTTCCGGTGAAACTCACATCGTCTGCAACACTTGCGAAACCTGCCACAACGGCAATCAACATGTTTGCCCTCACACCAAGGTTATCGGCCTATCCCGGGATGGTGCTTTGGCTGAATATATCAGCATTCCTGCGGAAAATGCCATTGTTTTTAAGAAATTTGCCAATTGGGAACAACTAAGCTTAATGGAACCTTTTGTGGCTTCTGTCCATGCTGCCACTCAGTTTGACTTAGTAGGAAAATCCGTAGCCGTCATCGGTTGCGGTCCTATTGGTGCCATGGGTATCGGAGTTGCCAAGTATGCCGGTGCTGCCAGAATTGTAGCTATTGAACCGGTAGCAAGCCGTGGTCAAAAAGGACTGGACATGGGTGCTGATGTACTAATTGATCCTATAAAAAATGATGTAGCTACTGCTGTTCCTGCAGCTAATAATGGTGAAAAGGTTGATGTAGTTTTGGATTTCTCCGGTAACGTAGGAGCTATTCAATCCTGCTTGACTTATATCAAACCGGAAGGCAAAATTGCTGTTTTGGGCTTATCCTCTAAGAATCTCACCTTCCAGTTAGATGAATTCGTGTACAGGGGCCTGACCTTAAAGGGTATTGCCGGCCGCCGCATGTATAAAGATTGGGAAACAGGCAAGGGTTTATTGGCCAGAGGTTTAGACCTATCCCCCATTATTACTCACAAGCTGCCCATGAGTGAATTCCAGGAAGGTTTACGTCTCATGAAAACAGGCGAATGTTGCAAGTGCGTATTGATTCCTTGATAATTAATTAATAAAAAGGCCTTCAGGTTAGAATATTTCTAGCCTGAAGGCCTTTTTTATCGTTAAAGTTCTGCTTTATGAGCTAATATTTCTTTAATCTCTGCCGTATTGTTAACACTATTAGCTATCTTAGCAGTGGCATCCGCCGCTACTGCAGCTTCTAATTGGTTAATCATATTCGTTGTTACATCACTTCCCGGGCGTCCTTTTTTCAAGCTGTCCAGGTATCTTTCACAAGCTACCAGAAGTTTTTCATTAGGAGTGCCGGAGGGAAAACCACAAAAAAAGTAAGCATCCATCCTAAACTTTTCATCCTTAACGATTTCTTCAATCTTTTCCACCAAATACTTATTCATTAAACCCATCCCTTCTCAAAAAAGTGTTACCAGCCACCAAATAACAATGTAGCATTCTTTGTATCCAGCTTGCCATAACGTCCCAACGGTAAAATACCATGCCTTGTACCATGACCAAAATCATCTGTATAAACAACAGGAATATTATGTTTTTCGCCAAAGCGTTGCAGAATGCCCATCAAAATAGCATTTTCATTAACAGAAAACTGTCCAAAAATTAAACCTGTTATCGTCTTCATAATAGGACTTTGTTCAATAAAGCCCAAAAATGATGCTACTGCTTCAGGAACGCTAAACCTTTCGTGTTCTTCTAAGATAAGTAAATGTTTTTTCTCAGGATCAAATTTAAAATACTTATTACTCTGCATCATAGCAAATTCTGAAGCATAACCACCGATGATTGTTCCTTCGCAAACTCCTTCATGCAGGATTTTCCACTTACTATCACTAACAAAGCAGCGATTTTCATACCCAGCGACAAAATTTTTACAAAATTGAGCATAATTATATTCTCTTAAGTCTACAAATTCGCCTGCATCTGCACCGTAATAAGTAATTAAACCGGTTTGAGCATAAATGGCGGTTAGTATCGGAGTCCCATCACTGTAGCTGGAAATCAGCTTAGGATGAGAACGAATTTTCTCATAATCAAGTAAGGGCAGGAGTTCTACAGCCCCTTCACCACCTGTAAATAAAATCATTTGAACTTCATCATCAGCAATCATGGCATTAAAATCATCCGCCCGTTCCCGAGCGCTAGCTGCATAACCATTGGTATCTTTGAACAGGTTTGCCCCGTGCTTAACGGCAAATCCCAAATGTTGTAATACAAAACTAATACGGTCATATACTTCCCTATTGCCTACATGGCAGGGACTAACAATACCGATGCAGCCTCCTGGTATTAATCTATCTGCTTGCATAATTTTTTAGCTCCCATAACCAAGTCTTTCAGGTTATTTGGCAAAATAAGTTCTATTGCCTGCTTCATCTTCCAGCCTTGTTATTCTGTTTCTCAGTAATAAATAATCTAAGTGTGTCATGGTCTCGCCCACCGCAGACCATTTTTGTCCTGGGGGAAACTCTTCCCAGTTTTTAGTTTTAATACGCCAGGTCATCTTGCTGGCAATATGGTAAGCATTGCTTCCCGGTTCATTCTTAATAATTTGTTCTGCCTCAGCCAGCCTATTTTTATGATGTTCCAACAGTGCATCAATCCGCTGTTGCATAGTCATGCTTCCTAATGTTCTATGGCCAGGCAAAGCTACCTTTACCGGCAAATTTCTGACCTTTTGCAAACTTGTCAAATAATCTCCCAAGGCATCTTTTAATTCCACCCAAATACTAATGTTAGGTGTAATGTCAAACAATACATGATCTCCCAAAAATATCAGTTGCTTTTCTTCATCATAGAGACACATATGTCCGGGAGTATGTCCCGGGGTAGCTATACATTTAAGATTGTAGCCACCATAATGCAGCACGTCTCCTTCATTTAATTCCGTAGCTTCGTATGGTTCTGGTCTATATAAAATAGCCGGATTACTAGCAAACATAGTCTTAATGATGGAAGCGCTCATGCCTTCCTTTACCGCACGTGCTTTTTTTAATTCCCAGGTAAACATATTAGTTTTCTGAATAAGATAGGCAGTTTTACCCATATAAATGCGGCAACCTTCTCTCGCCAATGCTGCAGCATTACCGGAGTGGTCAGAATGGCTGTGAGTTAGAAAGACATCGGTTTGTTTAGGATCCATTTCTAATTCTGCCATACCCTTATGTAACGCTTCCAGACATTCCGGACGATTAAAACCTGTATCTATCAAAAGATTTCTTTCGCCTTGCTGGCCCTTAATAACATAGGAATTAATCCATTTCAAAGGGCTACCGGGCAAAGGAATATCAAAAACATAAAGATTCTTTCCAATCTGGCTGAGCATAATATCCTACCTTTCTGAGCGTATCATCTCATCTACCTTGCAGTTATTTTAAAAAAGCCTATGCAGCATTAAGTAGGGTGAGAATGCCGCACAGGCTACGGGAAAAACTGTCTTACACTTTCTGTTTAGCACGATAATCAGCAATGGCTTGGGTTAATTTGGGAACAATTAATTTTAAGTCACCAACAACGCCTAAATCTGCTAATTTCATCATTGGACAAGTTTCATCCTTATTAATGGCAACAATGAATTCTGAATCTTCCATACCGGCTAGATGCTGAATAGCACCAGAAATACCACAAGCTAAATATAAATTAGGACGAACAGTCTTGCCTGTTTGGCCAACTTGGCGGCTCTTTTCAATCCAGCCACTATCAACACCAATACGAGAAGAAGAAACCTCTCCGCCTAATTGGGCAGCTAGTTTTCTTAAAGGCTCATAGCCTTCAGGTCCACCAACGCCACGACCACCTGATACCAAAACTTTAGCTTCAGTGATATCTACGACTTTTTGTTTGCTCTTCACTACTTCCATGATTTCTACGTTCATGTCAGCTTTAGTGAGTCCTGCATCTACTTGGATAATTTCACCTTTACGGCTAGCATCCTTGGTTGGCATAGCCATTACACCGGGACGTACTGTAGCCATTTGTGGTCTGTACTTACGGCAAACAATTGTTGCCATAATATTTCCACCAAAGGCCGGTCTGGTCATCATCAAAAGTTTTGTCTCAGGGTCAATAGCCAAGCCCGTGCAATCTGCGGTAAGTCCTGTATGGACACGACCTGCAACACGAGGTGCTACATCACGGCCAATACTGCTTGCTCCATAAAGCACTATATTAGGAGTAAACTTTTTAATAATATAGTGAATGGCTTTAGCGTATGGTTCAGTTGTATAATGCTCCAGCACCGGATTATCTACAACCAATACCTTAGCTGCACCATATTGTATGAGAGTTTGGGCTTGGTCGGTAATACCTTTACCCAAAAGTACTACCACAACTTCTTCGCCCAAATCTTTAGCCAGCTTCGTTGCCTCACCAATCAACTCGTAGGTAACCTTTTGGATATGACCGGCTCTTTGTTCAACTATTACAAAAATATCTTTATTCATAGTCACTGCCTCCTCAAATAATATGGCGCTCGATCAGTTTATCCATAATCGCAGCGACTGCCTGATCCGGGGTCAAATCTTTCATCAAAGTACCTGCAACTTTGGCTTGCTTAGTAAAGGACTTAACTACATTGGTAGGAGAACCGTTAATACCAATCCAGTCAGGATTTAAAGAAGTCTTTAAGTCATCAAAGCCAATGACTTTTATTTCCTTTTGATAGGCATCTACAATTTTTCCTACATTCATATATCTTGGTTGAGCCAATTCAGCCAGAGCTGTAATTAAGCAAGGCATCTTTACTTTAAGGATATGAGCTGAATCCTCAAATTGACGCTTTACAATAACATCATTGCCTTCCACGCGAGCTTCTTCTACATAACTAACTTGAGGAATACCCAATTGTTCAGCAATTTGCGGACCAACTTGTGCGGTATCACCATCAATAGCTTGACGGCCTGTAATTACCAGGTCAAAGCCAATTTTCTTTAAAGCAGTAGCGATAATAGTAGCAGTAGCATAGGTATCAGAACCACCAAATTCTCTGGCCGATAACAAATATGCCTCATCTGCGCCCATAGCCAACGCTTCTCTTAAAGCTACATCAGCTTGAGGAGGTCCCATACATACTACTGTAACAGTTCCACCACGAGTTTCACGTAATTTTAAGGCTGTTTCCAAACCAGCTTTATCATCATGATTGATGATACTAGGAACACCATCACGAATCAAAGTATTTGTCTTCGGGTCCAGCTTCACCTCGGCGGTGTCGGGGACCTGCTTAATACAAACTATGATTTTCATATTTTTTGCACTCCCCTTTTATTTTAATTTCATGGATCCGGAGATTACAATCTTCATAACCTCAGAAGTACCTTCATAAATTTCTGTAATCTTAGCATCACGCATCATGCGTTCTACAGGATATTCACGGCAATAACCATAGCCGCCCATCATTTGTACTGCATAACGTGTTGTATCATTAGCTACATCAGAAGCGAACAATTTTGCCATAGCAGCCAAAGGTCCAAATTTTTCATGGGCATCTTCTGCTAAAGCTGCACGCCAAGTCATGAGTCTTGCTGCATCAATTTTGGTTTGTAATTCTGCAATTTTAAATTGGGTATTTTGAAAAGCAGTAATAGGTTTACCAAATTGTTTACGTTCTTTTGCATACTTAATTGCTTCGTTTAGAGCGCCTTGAGCAATGCCAACACTCTGGGCAGCAATACCAATACGTCCACAATCCAGTGCTCCCATGGCAATCTTAAAGCCTTTATTCAACTGACCGAGAATACGATCCTTAGATACACGTACATTATCATAGTTAACAATACAGTTGCTGGCAGCACGTATTCCCATACGTTCAATATTTTCACTAACTTGGACACCTGGCATATCTCTATCTACCACAAAAGCAGTTAAGCCTTTGGCAGCAGGAACGGTACGATCTGTCAAAGCAAAGACGACAAATGTATCAGCAAAGCCTGAGTTAGTAGTGAAAATCTTATTGCCGGTAATAATATAATCATCACCATCCGGTACAGCAACGGTTTGAGCTCCTTGTACGTCAGACCCTGCACCAGGTTCAGTTAAACCAAAGCAGCCAATCTTACTTCCATCTACTAAAGGACGTAAGAAACGTTGCTTTTGTTCTTCTGTACCATAGTTAGCAATACAAGAGCAAGCCAGAGATGTATGTACAGAAATGGTAATACCTGTGCTGGCATCAACTTTAGAAACTTCCTCCATGCATAAAGTGTAGGCTAAGGTATCAGAACCGCAACCGCCATATTCTTTACCATAAGGAATTCCTAAAAAGCCATATTTTTGCATCTTCCGCAGCAAATCAAGATCATACTTTTCATTTTCATCCATATCTTTGGCTAGGGGTTTAATTTCAGTTTCAGCAAAGGTACGAAATAGTTGCTGCTGGAGTAGATGGACTTTGTCTAATTTAAAATCCATAAAGAACCTCCTGTTAAAACTTTTTATTAAATATAAAAAGAGCAAGACCGAACTGCTCTAATTGGACAGAACGGTCTTGCTTAGAGCCGTATATTAGCGTTTTTGGAAAGCAGGATCAGCTGCTGCAATACGTTGGAACGGTTTCTTTACAACTAGTGTACCTACAGCTTCGCCGCAAAGAACGGGTTTCGGCAAAACGTCAGCTGCAGAATCAGCCAATTTAGGATCGCGAGGCAGAGTAATGTATTTATATGCTTCAAATTTGCAAGTCAAAGAAGTATTACCAACCTTTTCAATCCAGCCGGTATATTCCATGAAATCGCCGGAATAAACAGGAGCAGTAAAACGAATGTGTTCATAACCTAAGAACAAGCTTTCATCACCAAACAAACGAATAGCTAATTCAGTACCAACATCGCCCCAGAAATCTACGATATGAGAACCATTTACCAATTCACCTGCATAATGAGCTTCACCAGCGGACATACGAACTCTTAAAGTAACTTTTGTGCCTATCATAATATAATTCCTCCTTAGAATTTTTTCGGCATTTGCCGTAATTAATATTTGGAAGCAGTTTCCTGCCTATTCCTAAAACAATTCTTATTTCTTAAAAAGTTTTGCTGCATCAACAGCTTTTTCTTTTAAAGGCATTGCAACCTTAGAAACATTTATCATATGGATGTAATCAACGTTGCCACACAAAATATTATTACCCCAGGTACCACAGCTCTCAGATACAGCCGGAGTTAAGCCATTAGTAGACGGACCCCAAGCATTAGGAGTAGGTTGGTTAACAAGTACACGAGCTACAGGAATGCGTTCTGCATAGTAGTCAATATGTTGCTTGTTGTTACTAAAAATACCTGCTGTATGACCAATGCCACCGGATTCTTCCATATTTTGGATAGCCAAAGCTGTAGCATTTTCAAAGGTGTCGTAACTCTTAAGAATTACAATCGGCCCCATGATTTCTTTATTAAGGACATTAGCTTTACCAAAAACATCTAGCTTCAATCCAATAACCTTAGTGGTTGCCGGAACTTTCAGGCCGGCTACTTCAGCAATGACAGTTGCATCCTTGCCTACCAATGCTGAATTTGCTTTGCCATCATGGAAGAGCACTTTCCCGAAAGCCTCAACATCAGCTTCCTTTTCGAAAATTACTACTCCTTCTTTTTTCAGTGCAGCAAAGAATTCAGTTTCTTTATCTTCAGGATAAAGCAATTGGTTATCACCATCGCACAAGATACCATTATCACTACCAACAGCTACTACGGTCATTTTAGCTGCATCGGTAAGATCATAGTCTCTGTCTAAAACTACAGGAGGGTTGCCAGGTCCAACGCCATAAGCAGGAGTACCGCTGGAATATGCTGCTTTTACCATGCCAGAACCACCGGTTGCAATAATCAGATCGCATGCCTTCATCAATGCTTGGGAATTTTCCAGAGTAACTTCATCCAAAATTTGGATTAGATCTTCCGGTGCACCTTGGGCACCAATGGCCTTTCTGATAAGGTTAACTGTTTCAGTGGTAGTTTTGGCAGCACGAGGTGCGGCAGAAACAATAATGGCATTTTTGCCTTTGATAGCATCCATGAAGTTGCCAAGAGGGGTTACGGTGGGGTTTGTTGCCGGAGTAATACAAGCAATAACACCAACCGGATGAGCAACCTCAATAATGCCGTTTTTCTTGTCTTCGCCGATGATGCCAACAGATTTCTTATCTTTTAGGTAGTCCCAGAAAGCAGCTGGAGTATCAGTGTTTTTAGCAATTTTATCCTGATAATATCCCAAGCCTGTTTCTTCAACTGCATGCTTGGCCAGTGGCTCAGCATTTTGGTAAATGATCTTAGCAGCCGCATAAACCAGCTTGTCAACTTGTTCTTGATTGTAATCTTTAATTTGTTCACAAGCCTTACGGCCTCTATCTACATAGTCTTGAATATTCATTCTGCGTCTCCCTTTCAACTTTTAATTTATTAGTTAAATCCAACCAACATAGGGTCTTTGTGCTACACCGCTGTGTAACCATTTAATCAAAGTAATGAAATCAAACACCGGTAACTGAGTTGCCGCCTGTACAGCAGCTGCATAAGGAGGCATGTCACTGCACTCAAATAAAATGGCACCTAAATCCTTGTTTTCATTCACCAGTTCCAAGGCCAAATTAACAATTTCTTGCTTAGCAATAGTATTATCAAAATGTCCTCTCATATCGACTACGGCAGCAAATTCTTTAGTTTGTAAAGCATCCTTAATTACCAAATCACTCATGGCACCACTAATGCCACAGCTTTTAAGAAGTCTTTCGGTCAGTGATTTTTTATTGGCTGTAAGTATGCCGATTTTTTGTCCTGGTTTAAGCAAGCCGCGAATCCATGGTATCTGGACCAAGCTTGACATGGCAACCGGTACATCCACCGCATTACGTACTTGTTGTTGATAGTTTCCGAAGAACCCGCAAGCACTGCAAATTGCTCTAACGCCATCATTTTCTACCATTGATTTGGCTGCATCTATAATGTCATTTACAATGGTAGGATCGTTATTAAATAAGCGATCATTAGTAAGATTTGCCACGGCCTTCATTCTTACAGGAAAATCATAAGTACAAGCATTTACTACGTTACCCGGAAGAAGCGGATAATTTACATTTTCAATATAGACAATTCCTACTGCATAGCCGGCTACCTGTTGATGTTGAATACCATCATAATAGCCACTGTCATTTTCCGGAGTAATAATTCCGTATCTTCTTCCTTTTTTGTATGCGCTCATCGGTAATCACCTCATAGTTTATACAACCTTATAACCAATCTTCTTTAATTCAGCTTTCATCTTTTTGCGTAGTGCAGCAGTTGGTTGAGTCAACGGCTTACGTACAATACCGCCAGGCAAACCAATAGCATCCAAGCCTGCCTTTACAGGGCCGGGATAAGGTTCCTCTTCCATCATGGCAAATAAGGGACTCAACTTTTTATTGAGCTCACGGGCAGCAGCAATATCATTGTCCTTAAATACCAGGTCATACATCTTACGCATTTCACGAGGCAACAGATTAAAGATAATGGAGAAAGCTGCATCAATACCAATAGCATAAGAAGGAATTAATAGCGGTTCGTTTGCTTCCATAATGCAGAAGTTAGGAATATCATATGTCATCATGTAGCTGGCACTGGTATGAGTTTCATCAATAGTTTCCTTTACAGCTACAATGTTATCAATGAGAGCCAATCTTCTAACCATAGAAGGAGATATTTCTACATTGGTAGCGCCAGGTGTATGGTAAACAATGATGCCAATCTTAGAACCTGCAGCAACTTCCTTGAAAAACTCGTAAATACCTTCTTCAGTGGTTTGTTGATAATAGGGAGGTAAAACCAAGCCCCATTTTGCACCGCAATCAGCAGCATAGTTGGTCAAAGCAATGGTTGCTTTAGCAGTAGATTCGCCTGTGCCTGCAACAATAGGTACACGGCCATTGACAATCTTGCAGCCCTTTTTAATGAGCTCTTTTCTTTCTTCCAGAGTCATCATGTGATATTCACCGGTACTGCCACCAACTAATAATCCATCCATACCACCATCAATTACATAATCAATGATTTTCTTATAGGCATCATAATCAATGCTTTCATCATCATGAAACGGAGTAACCAAAGGAACATATAAGCCTTTAGGTGCAGTTCCTTTATGAGTAATCTTTGCCATAATATATCTCTCCTCGTTTTAAGTATTTTTTATCCTAATAATCATTTATCTGTGTTTTCCGTGCCTTCTGTATCTTCTGTTTTTTCTGCTGCGGTAACACATTTATATACCAGGAAACTAGTTCCGCCATACAAACCTACAATAACGCCAATAAGTGTAATGATTGTTCCTGTTGACATATGTATTATCTCCCATCTTGAAAGTAGTAGTTTTTTAATCCCCTCTCCAAGGGCAAGTCATGAAGTTAATTGTTGTTTACCATAAAGGAACAATAGAATTAATCATCATCAAAAGCATTACGGGAACAGCTATATATTTCAGAAGACTGGTAAACCACGGTCCAACTTTGATATCACTGGTAGAATTCAGGAATTCTGTTCTAATTCTTTCCAGTCCAAACATATAACCAAATACGATGGCACCAATAGCCGCACTAACAATAAAAACGTAATTTCCAGAAACATCATTCCAGAAATTGAAGAAACGTTGGCTATAAACAGAAATCACTGCTGCTATAGTTTGAACTACACCGAAGACAATACAAGCTTTGTTTCTAGTCCACATCTTGAAGCTATCAGACAAGGCAACTACGAAAACTTCTTGTTGGGCAATTGCTGAGGTAATAGCAGCGAAGAAAATGGCTAAGAAAACCAAAACACCAATTAAAGAACCAAGTGGTAATTTGCTAAACAAAGTCGGTAACACACGGAAAATCAAGCTAGGTCCGGAAGTTGTATCCAACCCCATAGCTACACAGGCAGGAACAATAGCCATACCAGCCAGTACGCCAATGCTGGTATCAAACATACAAACAGTCAGCATGCTTAAGGTAACATCACCTTTTTTTGACAAGTGACTGCCATAGGTAAGAACGCAACCAGCACCTACACCAATGGAGAAGCAGGCCTGACCCATAGCTGCTGCCCACACCTTCAGATCTTTCAACTTTGAAAAATCAGGTTTGAACATAAATTCATAACCTTTGGCAATATCAGGTACTTCAATAGCAGCAAAGACAATGGCAATTACGAAAAACAATACCATTAAAGGCATCATTACTTTAGAAGCCTTTTCAATACCACCTTGCACGCCTTTGTAAATAACAAAGGCAGTAAAGATAGAACAGCCGGCGGCACATAAAGCAAGGGGAACAGGAACTGCATACATAGCATCATAGATTTTATTCGGTGCAATAGAAGTCCACAGGCTAGTCCCACAAACATACATAAAATAAACTGATGCGCCTACAACTGCAAAGTAGAAGAAATTCATACTGTAATAACCAAAGGAGAAAAGTCCTCCGAAGAAGGTGCCTTTGGCTTTACTATGTAAAGCTTCAGCATAAGCTTCGATCATACCTTTTTGTAAACCTTTACCAATGCCGGCTTCCATAATAGCCAGCGGTGCAACAACAGCCACAACACAAATCAGGTAAGCTACTACAAAAGCGCCACCACCAAAAGCTCCTACCATATACGGGAAACGCCACACATTACCTAAACCAACGCACATGCTGCCGATAGCCATGATAGCGCCAAATCTACTTGCGAAGTTATTACTTGCTACACTTGCAGTTTTATTTTCTCCCATAATTTTCCTGTCACTTCCCCTTCTTTAATAGACATCTAGCCTTAAAAAGCTTCGATTAATTATGATAAACGTTTATAATTAAATGGTGTTAAATCTAAATAGGGCTTCTCACCGGCTAACAATTCTGCAATCAATCGTCCTGTCATTGGTGCCATGGAAATGCCGTCGCCCTCGTGACCGGTTGCAATGTAATAACCGGGAACCTTTTCAACTTCTGTAATCAAAGGCAGATGGTCATCCATAAAGGGACGAACTCCTGCATAAGAGCGAATGCAATTCATCTCCTTCAAAATCGGATAGAAGCGAATAGCTCTCTTAGCAATAGCGTGAATGATTTCAATTTCTGTATTAAAGCTAATATCTGAGAAGTTACGACTACTGCCAATCAAAACATTGTTACCTGCTTCAGGTTCAATGGTAAACGCTACGTTGTATTTTTCAACATCAGGATCACGTTTACATTCAAACTCGGAAAACTTAGAAATCATATAACCGAACTCCTGTACCTTTTGATTGCAGAAGGGGAAAGATGCAGCAGAAATCAAGATAACGCCTTTTCTTGGTTTAACAGGAATTTCAATTCCTGCCATCCTACCCACTTCATTGGCCCAAACACCGGCACAGTTAACAATTCGTTTAGTACTAATGAAACCTTTGTCTGTTTCTACGCCTTCTACCTCATGTTTTACATTCAGCTTTATTCCCGTTACATTAGTATAGGAATAAAGATCTAAACCCTTACCATTTACTTGATCAACGAAAGCAAAGCAAAGCTTAAAAGGATTCAGTCCGCAGCATTCTTTACTAAAGATACCACCTTTTAAATCTTTGGCAATAAAAGGTTCGTACTCTTGCAATTCTTTTGGCTCTAAAATATCTATTTTATAACCATCAGCTTGCATGTCCTTAGCATACTTTGAAGCAATTTCCATTTCTTGATCAGATTCGCAAACATACATACTACCATTTTGAGTTAGCTCAAAATCATAGGACAATTCATTTTTTAATTCTAAGAACCGTTTAATACTTGCATACCCTAAAGCTGCATCAACGCCAGGCATCTTATCAACAATCAAGGCAGCTGCATCGCAATGGCTTGAGGTACCACGTGCCAAATCCTTTTTCTCAATTAAGGCTACCGAAAAGCCTTTTTTTACCAGGTGATAAGCAACGCTTGTACCAATGACGCCACCACCAATTACTGTTACATCATATGTTTTATTTATCAAAGCCGTCGCCTCCTAAAGTACCAAATGTTACGGGCCTTTGCGGAGTTCTAGGGGTAGAAAAGCCGGTCTTTTCCGCACTAATTCCCAATTCTCTACTTAAGATTTGTTGTACCAAGAACTCGCAAGTACGACCTTGGCAAAGTCCCATGCCAGCTCTTGTTCTAAGTTTTATTTCCGTAATGTCTCTAGCCCCTGCTTTGATTGCTGCTTTAATATCGCCAACAGTTACTTCTTCGCAGCGGCAGACTAGCTCATCATCTCTTAATTTATCGTCCACTTTAATAATCCTCCCTGTCTAATAAATTATCTCGGTCTATAAACACTTCTCACTTCGTCAACTAGTTCAATGGGAACCTCTAAGGTCACCACAGTGGTATGATCTGATTTCGGTGTATTTAAAAGTCTCTTAACTGTAGCTTCACATACACACTTACCACTTCTGTCAGCGGCTTTAACTTTATCGCCTACTTTAAATGAGAAGAGATATTCATAAGGGAAACTTACTGAACCAACCTTATCGGAATAAGATTTGTCCAAGAGGAAAATGGCTAAACCGGAGCAAGCTATTACGCAGCTTCCACAGCCAATGCACTTGTCTTCGTTTAAATGAGGGCAATTGGAAATGTTTTCTCCGATATTAATGGCATGAGCAGGACAGGAGGTTTCACAAGGATTGCAGGGAATATTTTGTAGACATTCACATACTGCAACCGGCCCCTTTTTCATTCTTGCTTCAGAAGGGTATTGTCCAGCAGCAATCAATTCTTCTTTGGTTACAACTCCATGATCTAGATACATAGCTTATTTGCCTCCCTTCATGACTGCATCATATCTTGCTAATTGTTTTCTCTTTGCAATAGCACGTTCCTCACCTTTAAAACCGGAACGAAGTACGTTCAGTCTATGCCAAGCAGCATCCTTTAATTCTGCAGCCTTAGCCGCAGGTATGTAACCTAGGCTTTCTGCAACAGCAATACCGCTCAAAGAACCTTCTTCAATAGCAGTACTTGCTTCTTCCAAACCGGTAGTATCTCCGGCTACATAAATACCTTTTTGAGTAGATTCCATGTTCTCGCTATGGGAAGGAGCCCAACCACCTAAAGCTTTATCATAAATCAAATCACAATTACTCATATATGCCATACCGATTAGAGGTTTCATACCTGCACCTACGGCAACGATATCTGTATCTAGGACTATTTCAGAACCTGGTACGGTTGTCCAATCGGGATTTACCTTGGCAATAACAGCTTGCTTTACATGATCAGTACCTCTGGCTTCCGTAATGGTATAGCCGGTATAAATAGGTACGCCTTCTCTAGTCAACTTAGAAGCATGTACAGCATAACCATTAATATGAGGCAATGCTTCTACAATGCCTACGATTTCAGCACCGGCTTGCATTAACTGATAGCATACGATTAAACCTACACTACCGGAACCAATCATCAATAATCTCTTTCCAGGCAATACTCTGTGATAATTGCACATGGTCTGAATAGCACCTGCACCCATAACGCCGGGAAGCGTCCACCCTTTAAAACGAATGGAATTTTCAGATGTTCCGGTGGAAATTACTATCTTTTTAGCTTGAATACGTTCAATACTATGTTCTGTAAGGCTCTTCTTAACATCTATGGCAACTACATGGTCTGCATAAATACCCATTACCAAACTGTTAAGCATAACTTCTACTTTGTATTCCTTGCATTGATCTCTAAGAATTTGGGCAATAACGATGCCACGAGTTCCGGCACGATGTTCCTTGGAGCCGAAGAATTTATGAGTTTGTTTTACCAGTTGTCCACCTGCTTCTGCATTTGCCTCAACTACAATTACCTTTGCTCCTGCTTTAGCAGCTTGTATGGCAGCAGACAAACCGGCGGGGCCTCCACCAATTACCAATAGCTCGCATTGTCTCATTTGTCACCCCTCCATTTTCCTAAGCCTTCTTGTACATCTACGGTCATACCGTCTTCAACCGGAGTGATGCAAGTGCGGACATTTGGTATACCATTTACTACCATCATGCAGTCCGTGCATTGACCAATGGCACAATAAATACCTCTCGGTTCATGTCTTTTGGTTGTATAACGGTTAACAATTATGCCTTCTGCATGCAATGCAGCCAAAATCATTTCCCCTTTTTTTGCCTTTAAAGGTTTGCCGTTGACAATGATGGTCACCCATTCAATATCTTTTTGCTCTCCTAAAATAGGATGATTCATGATTCTCATATCCCAATCTCCTTTCACATCGCACTGCCTTGTAATAAATTATGTAAATCTTGAAAATCTTTTCCAAGAATACAACCTATTTTTCGACTTTTTCGGTAGGGAAAAAATCTTCTGATACATAAACCATAGCTTTTTTATCTGTATATTCACCGGCTAATATCTCTGCAATAAAAATCACATGATCTTCATAAGGAACTATTTGTTTTACTTTACAAAGCATATTGGCCGTCGCTTCTGCAACTATGGGAAGGCCATGTGCCGCCAAGTGATGTTCTACTCTTTCATCCTTGTCTACCGTCCTGCCACTTTGATAACCACATTTCTTAGCCTCTAATTGCTGCTGGTCTGACAATACTGCCAAGGAAAAATAGCCGTTTTCTCTAATTAATTCCGCTGTGAAACGCGATTTATCCAAGGAAATTGCCAAACTACAAGGATTAAAAGAAATTTGTGTAACAAAAGCTGCCGTCATAAAATTGCAAGTGTCCGCAAATTTTGTCCCTATCAGATAAACGCCCTGAGTAATCTTGTCCATGCACTGCAAAATGTCTGTCATAACAAACCTCCGCTTCTCTTGCTCCTCTTACCTTGCCTCTCTTACTGCGTTACCTGCCTTAACTGCTCTTTAACTTTTCCGAAATATCTTTGTAAATCCATATTACTTCCCCTTAACAGCTAAAGTAAACTTTGAATTCTAAATAGTAATATTCAAAAAATGAATTATCTACTTTTTTTCTTGCCAGCTAAAAAAAATTGGCTCTAGCTCTGTTTCCTATAAATCGATTATTCTTTTTTTTATTATCATTATTCCTAAAATTCATTTTTTGACTTTTGAAAAAAGCCTTAAGTTCACTAGACTTTTCGTTTAAATGAGAAAATATAATTATTTTCTTGACCTATTCATAAATATATTTTATGATACGAGTACCAAATCAAGAAAAACTTATGGAAAGGTCGCTAAATTACCATGAGCATTGCCAACTATCGAGCTTTTGTCAAAGTCATTGAATACGGCAGTCTTACCAAAGCAGCCAATGAATTGGGCTATTCCCAGCCAGGTATCAGTCATATGATTAGTGCCTTGGAAAGTGAAATGGGTTTCCCTCTTATCATTCGAAAAAAAGGTAGCATTCTACCCACCGAAGATGGTAAAAAAATCCTGTACTACTGTTATCAAATCATTAGGGACGAAAATTCTTTGAAGGATACAGCCTCTTCCATTCATGGTCTTACTACCGGAAACATCAATGTGGGATCCTATTGCAGCATGTTAACCGGCTTTGTACCTCAGGTAGTTTTCAAATTTTCCCAAATTTATGCCAATATTAGTTTCTTTTTGCATGAAATATCTTTTGCTGCCTTCCCTGAATATTTTGCCAAAGGTAAAATTGATTTAGGTTTCATGAATGAAAAAGTTCCTAAGGGATATAGCTTTATACCACTCTTTCACGATGCTGCTTACGTAGTCATGCGCAAAGACCATCCGTTGGCCAGCAATGAAAAAATTGTGCCAAACTTACTAAATGGGTGCAACTTCATCATGCCGCAAACAGGTTTTGACGATGTGGTAAACAGTGTTCTGGACAAAGCGCCTTTTTATCCCAATATCAAGTGTTATGTTGCCAGTGACGTTGGTGCCATTGCTCTTGTAAGCAATGGCTTGGGTATTACTGTCATGAGCAGCTTGCAAGTTGGCCTGCTTCCTGACGGGTTAATTTCCAGACCCTTTACCAGTACTTTTGGCCGTGACCTGGGCATAGCCATAAAATCCGTAAATCACGCTTCTCCCGCTATCAAAGAATTTGTGCGTATTGCTAAAGATACAGCCAAGCAAATGCATTTTGAATAAAATTGTAAAAACCTCTGAAAATTAATTTTCAGAGGTTTTTGTTTTATTCAGAAAATGAATATGACATATTACATACTGTCATTATGTTTTTAAGATATTCTTGTGTACAATGAAAATAAATAATTTGTAACCATAAGGGGATGATTTCTATGTACGATATGAAAAAAAGCCGGAAGTATTGGCAAGGTACAGGTGCAGCAAACAGAAGAATTATGTATATTGCCGCCGGCTATGAAAATGATGATATTGAAAAGAAACCGCACATCGGTATTGCTAATACTTTTTTTGAAGGTTCTCCCGGCACAGGACATTTAAGGAACCTGGCAGAAGCAGTGAAAAAAGGTATTTGGATGAGTGGCGGTATGCCAATGGAATTCGGTGTTCCGGCAACCTGTGGTAACATGGCTACAGGTTCCAATGGGCTAAGATATGAATTAGTGTTACGGGATATTGTGGCAATGTCCATAGAAGCAGTAGTACGTGTGCATAAGCTCGATGGATTAATTATTCTTGCTTCTTGTGACAACATCATTGCCGGCGCTTATTTGGCCGCCCTAAGGATTAAAATACCCTGTCTCGTAGTGACAGGAGGCATCATGGGTGCAGGCAATTATTGTGGCAGAAATCTGGTGCAGGCTGATATTGATGTAGCTGCTATTAAGGGAGATAAAAAATTATTAGACATTGTTCAAGAGCATGTCTGCCCTTCCTTCGGTGCGTGTCCCTCCATGGGTACAGCTTGTACCATGCAGATTTTGGGTGAAGCTTTAAATTTAGTTCTACCCGGTACGGCCACGATACCTGCTGCAGACAATCTTAAACTAAGAAGCTGCATAGATGCAGGTAAATATATTGTTAAACGAGTTAAAGAAGGTATTTGCCCGGAAGATATCATTACCAAAAATATCCTTTTAAATACCGTTATGTTAGATATGGCCATGGCTGGTTCAACCAATGCAGTTTTACATATACTAGCCTATAGTTATGAATTAGGGCTTGGTCTAAAAATAGACGACTTTGATGCCATCGCGCAAAAGGTTAAATGTCTGGTTGGCATTATTCCAAGCGGTCCTCTTTCTGTTATAGACTTTTATAATGCCGGAGGAGTTCCCGCCGTCATGAAACGTTTGGAATCCATATTACATGTAAACGAAAAAACTCTACTAAACAATACTTGGGGAGAATACCTTAAAAATATTGTTATAAAAGATACAAATGTGATTAAAGCCTTAGACAAGCCCTATAGCAACATTGCAGGCATGAGAATATTAAAGGGGAATTTAGCGGAGCGTGGTGCTGTTTGCCGGCCTACCGGCGTACCTGAAAAGATGAGAAAATTCAAGGGCAAAGCAAGAGTGTTCAACCAAGAAGAGTTTGCAGCTCAAGCCGTTATGAAGGGCGAAGTCCGGGAAGGTGATGTAATTGTTATTCGTTATGAGGGACCTAAAGGTTCTCCCGGTATGAATGAGCTTATGAAGGCCACTGACAGTCTTATTGCCAAAGGTCTGGAAGAAAAGATTGCCTTAATCACAGATGCCAGATTTTCCGGTTTTAACCATGGTACCATCATCGGCCATGTAGCCCCTGAAGCAATGGTGGGTGGTCTTATTGCCTTTGTGGAAGACGGCGATGTTATTGAGTATAGTATTCCTGATGGTTATTTGAACTTAGTTGTCCCGCAAGAAATAATAGAAAAGCGCAAAAAGAACTGGGTTAAGCCAGAGCCTAAAATCAAAAGTGGCGTCTTGGCCCTGTATGGCGCAACCTGTAGATCTGCTGACGAAGGAGCAGCCATGCAAAACTGGTAATAAACAAGCGGCCCCTGTTTGCTTATGTCAAACAGGGGCCACTCTTCTTTTTTCTGCTTTCTTATGGTATCCTTAATTAGCAAACTTTGCAGGAGGTCAAAATGGAAATTCGCCAATTAAGGACTTTTATGAGTATCGTTAAGTTGGGTAGTTTTTCGGAAGCAGCCCGGCAGCAAGGCTATACCCAGTCCAGCGTCACTTCTCATATTCAATTATTGGAGAAGGAACTAGGCGTTGCCCTTTTTGAAAGGCTTGGTCATGCCTTAATGCTTACCTCAGCGGGAGAACAGTTGTATAGTTATGCGGAAAAAATCATTCGTCTAGATGACGAAACCCATGCCGCCTTGCAGCATAATGTAGAGCCTGCAGGAATTTTAAGAGTAGGTATTAGTGAGTCCATTACCCGCTATCGTTTGGAGAATATTCTTACTGAATATGCTCTTTTATATCCCAATGTGGAATTGCACCTAACACTAGGCACTAACACTTATTTTCAGGATTTAATCCGCAAGAATGTTCTGGATTTAGCTTGTTGCCTGGAGGAAAATATTCAAGAAAAAGATTTGACAGTTTATAAACTTTGGCCTGAGACTATTGGTCTTATTGTGGCTCCTTCCCATCCTCTGGCAGGTAAGAAATTGATAAACGCCCATTTCTTGGCCGGAGAAACAATCATCGTCACGGAAATAAACAGCAAATATACGGAAGTACTTACCGAAGAACTGGAAAAGGCCAAGGTTAACCCTTTGCGTCTTTTGGAAATAGAACAATTACACGCTGCCAAAACCTTTGCTCAAAAGGGTTTAGGAATTGCTGTTCTTCCCTTAATATCTGTCAGGGAAGAAATTGCCAAAGGTACGCTCTGTGCTTTGGATTTAGTAGAAACGCCCTGGAAAATGCACGCCTTCATGTTCCATCACAAGGATAAATGGCTAGCTGCTCCACTAAAGCTCTTCATGAAGCTTGTATGGGAGCGCCTACCTCTTGGCAAGGAGGTAGTTGAACATGACCGGTGAAAATTTTCAGCCTGTTTTAAGACCGGCAGGAGAAAATAGTATTCTAATGGTTTTCGGTACTACCATTACTCCGGCAGTAAAAGAAAAAGTAAATGGTTTTGTTACTGCTTTACACGCTTTAGAAATCAAAAGCATTCTGGAAATTGTACCTTCCTATTGTTCTGTAATGATTTATTTCAAAATGCGAACCACTTCCTACGCTCAAATAAAAACTGCTGTAGAAACAGCCTTAACAGAAATGGTACCGATAGCGCAGCAAACTTATCAGGTTTTAGAAGTTCCCACCTGCTATGATGGTGTACTTGCCCCTGATATGGAAGCAGTACTAAGACTTACCAAGCTTAGCAAACAAGAGTTGATTGCTCTGCACACAGCTAAACCTTTCATGGTATATATGATAGGTTTTACGCCCGGTTTTCCCTATATGGGAGGTCTGCCTTTTCATTTGCCCAGGCAAGCCAGCCCACGTCCCCTTGTTCCTAGCGGCTCAGTTGGTCTGGCCGGGAGTCAAACCGGTATCTATTCTACGAACACTCCCGGTGAATGGTGGCTGATTGGTAGAACACCTGTTGCCATCTTTGATGCCAACAGACAGAATCCTTTTCTGTTAAGTCCCGGCGATTATGTTCTCTTCACTCCAATTGATCTGGAAGAATACTTTGAGCTCAAGAATCTTATTGCCCAAGGCTTCTATAAGCCCCGCGTTTGGCAGGAGAAGGTGCATTCATGATTACAGTCATTAGACCAGGTACGCTTACAACTGTGCAAGACTTAGGCCGCTTTGGTTATCAGGCCTGGGGCATGCCTGCTTCCGGCGTCATGGATTTTTATGCAGCCAAAGCTGCTAATATTCTGGCAGGCAATTCCACCAAGGCTGCGGTTTTGGAAATGACTGCTGAAGGTGGCACTTATCGGTTCGAAGAAGAAACCTTGGTAGCAGTAACCGGTGCTCAAGCTGAGATTACCGTTAATGGCATCCGCCATACCACCTGGAGTTCTTTTCTCGTACCACCCGGTGGCATTTTGCATATTGGTACGATGACCCAGGGACAACGCATGTATTTAGCATTGCAAGGTGGTTTAGACACACCGGTAGTTATGGGTAGCAGATCAACTTATTTATCGGCAGGCTTAGGTGGTTTGGAAGGTCGTCCTTTGCAAGCCGGCGATATCCTTTTTGCGGGGAATTATATTAAAATTAGACGTCATCCCTGCCAAGTTCCCGCTAGATTCCAACTAGCCATGGAAAATCCCTGGCAGCTCTTTGTCACTGCCGGATCTCAAGAAGACTGGCTTTCTACCAAGGACAAAAGAGCTTTTTATTCATCTACTTACACCATTGAGCATGAAGTACCTCGTATGAGCTATAGATTGCAAGGTCCCCTGCTCACTTCCATCCAAGAAGAATTAATTTCTGAGCCTACCGGTTTAGGTGCCGTAGAAGTACCGGCCAGTGGCAAATTATTTATTGTCCTCCCTGACCATGGTACCAGTAGAGGTTTTGCCAAAATTGCTTATATCATTCACGCCCATTTTTATAAGCTGGCGCAAGCAGCTTGTGGCGACAAAATTACTTTTAAGAAAATTGATGTAGATACTGCCGCTGATTTATATAGATCTCAGGAGACTGCTCTGCATTGCCTTATTGAAGAGCTAGACAATAATTCTCTTTGATTTAAGAAAATTCCCAATACCGGAGTTCAAGAAAATTGAACTCCGGTATTTATTTTTTTTGTTTTACTTTGCCTTCTCTTCCTTGCTATGATGAAGTCAGGAAAGAGTGTGTACTTTATTTTATTAATTTTGAAAGGGAGGAAAAAAAATGGCAAAAATTATTGATTTGAACTCTGATTTAGGCGAAAGCTTTGGTGCATGGAAAATGGGCATGGATGATAAACTGGTTCCCCTAGTTACATCCGTCAACGTGGCCTGTGGTTTTCATGCCGGTGATCCTTCTGTAATGAAGAAAACTGTTAAACTAGCTTTGGCTAGCGGTACTGCTATTGGTGCACATCCCGGTATGCCTGACCTAGTAGGCTTCGGTCGTCGCAAGCTGGATATCTCCTTAGACGAAGCTTATGACATCGTAGTCTATCAAGTAGGTGCTTTAGCTGCCTTTGCTAAAGCCCAAGGTACTAAATTACAACATGTTAAACCCCACGGTGCACTATATAACATGGCCGGCAAGGATGCTAAATTAGCTGAAGCTATTGCTCAAGCTGTTTACGATGTAGATCATTCCTTAATTTTGTTTGCCTTAGCCGGCAGCGAGAGCATTAAAGCTGCTGAAAAGGTTGGTCTGCGTACTGCCTCTGAAGTATTTGCTGACCGCAGCTATCAGGAAGATGGTTCCTTAACACCCAGGAAATTGCCCGGTGCCATGATTACTGACGAAGCTGCTTCCATTAAGCAAGTATTATCCATGGTTCTTGAGCAAAAAGTTACCACCCTAAGCGGTAAGGTAATTCCTGTAAAAGCAGAAAGCCTCTGCGTACATGGTGATGGTGAGAAGGCTCTGCTCTTTACCCAAAAGATTCGCGAAGAGTTACAAAAGAACGGCGTAGAAATTGCCGCTGCAGGAACTTTTCTAAAATAATTGTTCTATAAGACCCGCCTCGTTGCTACAAAAAGTGCAACAAAGTTTTACTAAAAAATTTAAGGAGGATTTTTCATGGAACCCAAAGATAAAAAAGTTAAATTTGATTGGAGCTTATTGTTAGGTGCAGCCTTCTTAATGGCTACCTCTTCCATCGGTCCCGGCTTTTTGACCCAGACCACGGTTTTCACCCAAAAATTAATGGCCAGCTTTGGCTTCGTTATTTTAATTTCCATTATTCTTGATGTTGGTGCTCAATTAAACGTATGGCGTGTTATCGGTGTCTCCGGTAAACGTGGTCAGGAAGTCGCCAACATGGTACTGCCCGGCTTAGGCTATCTGGTTTCTGTACTCATTGTTATGGGCGGTTTAGCCTTCAATATTGGTAACGTAGGTGGCGCAGGCTTAGGCTTTAATGTATTGTTCGGCATTGATGTCAAAACTGGCGCTATAATTAGTGCAGCTATGGCTATCTCCATTTTCCTGGTTAAGGAAGCCGGCAAAGCCATGGATAAGTTTACTCAGATTGCAGGCTTTGTCATGATTGGTCTGACTGTCTTTGTAGCCGTTGCTTCTAATCCTCCTGTAGGAGAAGCCATTTCTAAGACTTTTGTACCTGATGTTATTGATCCTATGGCCATCATCACCTTGGTAGGCGGTACAGTAGGTGGTTATATCACCTTCTCCGGTGGCCATCGTCTGGTGGATGCAGGCGTAACCGGCATAGATGCTTTGCCTCAGATTAGCAGAAGCTCCATTACCGGCGTTTGTGTTACCGGCGTTATGCGTATCGTTCTCTTCCTGGCTACCCTAGGTGTTCTGGCAGCCGGCATGAAACTTGATCCTGGCAATCCTCCTGCTTCTGTATTTAAGCTGGCAGCAGGTATCGTTGGCTATAAGATTTTCGGTGTTGTTATGTGGGCAGCAGCCATTTCTTCCGTAATTGGCGCAGCTTATACTTCCGTATCCTTCATTACTACTTTCAGCAAAAAATTAGAACAAAATAGTCGCTGGTTAGTTATTGCCTTCATTATTTTCTCCACCTTCGTCTTCTGTGTAGTTGGTCAACCTGTAAAGGTACTGATTGTAGTTGGTACTTTAAACGGCTTAATTCTCCCTATCACTTTAGGCGTAATGCTCCTGGCTGCCTACAAGAAAAGCATTGTTGGTGAATACAAGCATCCTGTTTGGATGACCGTCTTCGGTGCTATCGTTGTTGCTATAAGTGCTTATATGGGCTTTGTAACAGTAACCACTCAACTAGGTAAATTGTTTTCTTGATAGTTAGGAGGATGTTATAGTGGACAACATTGACGAATTACTCAAAAATGCCAAAATACAACCTTTAGGCGAAGCTGCCGTGCAGGTTACTTTTGGCGAAACAATTAATCCCCAGTATAGCAGCTGTGCCAGAGCCCTAGCGGCAGAATTGGATAGGCAGGCTATTCCCGGTATTAAGGAATGTGAGGTTGGTTATACAGGCGTGGCTATTTTCTATGAGCCTCTGCTGCTACGCCAAACAAAGCTGGAAAATGCCGATGCTAATTTATCACATTCTTTCCAAGTTATTAGCAAGCTGGTTCGTCAGACTCTAGCCAACCTAAAACTATCCGAGGAAAATACTGCTCCTAAGGTCAGGGTGCCGGTATGCTATGGTGGCGAATATGGTCCTGATCTAGAGTATGTGGCAGAGTATCACAAAATGACTCCGGAAGAAGTTATAAAGAAACACACCAGTGGTGATTATTTGGTTTATATGATTGGCTTTGCACCGGGTTTCCCCTATGTAGGTGGCCTGCCCGAAGAAATTGCTACACCACGGCGCAGCACTCCCAGGCTGCTCATTCCCAAAGGCTCCGTTGGCATTGCCGGTTCACAAACCGGTGCCTACCCGCTGGAAACTCCCGGTGGCTGGCAGCTTATTGGTCGTACACCCTTGGAATTGTTCCGTCCCAATGACATGGTTCATCCCAGTGTTCTCTCTGCCGGAGACAGATTGGAATTCTACGCTATTTCCGAAGAAGAATATAAACGCATTCAAGCGCAGGAAGGAAGTGGGACGAAATGAACATCTTAGTGAAAAAAAGCGGTCCTATGACTACCCTGCAAGACTTGGGAAGACTTGGTTTTCAAAAATATGGCGTGCTGGTTAATGGCGCCATGGACAGCTTCTCTTCCCGTATTGCTAATATTTTAGTTGGCAATGCCCCCACCGAAGCTTCCCTGGAAATGACCATGCTAGGCTCCACTTTGGAGTTGCCTGCCGGCACACTTTTTGCCTTAACCGGCGCAGACTTGGCTGCCACCATCAATGGACAGCCTGTTCCTCAGTTTCGTCCTGTTTATGTTAAAACAGACTGCACTTTAAGATGTGGTTTTAGCAAACGTGGCTGCCGTGGTTATTTGGCTATAGCAGGTGGTTTTGATGTTCCTTTAGTAATGGGTAGCAAAAGCACCTACTTAAGAGCCAAAATTGGTGGCTATAAAGGCCGTGTGCTGCAAGATGGCGATGTGCTGGAAATTGGTACTGCCAGTGCCGTAGCCCAAACCTTTATTCATAATATTACAGCTAAGGCTGACCGCCCTGCTCCCTTTGTTACCGTTCCTTGGTTTGCTCCTTGTTCCTTTATTTTTGGTGAAGACGAAATTCGGGTTACTCAAGGACAACAATTCAACTGGTTTACCGACGCCAGTGTTCAAGACTTCTTCCAAGAGCCCTATACCATTACCTTGCAATCTGATCGTATGGGCTATCGCTTAGAAGGAAAAGTACTGGCCTATCGTGAGAAAAGAGACTTAGTTTCTGAACCGGTAACCTTTGGTTCTATTCAGATTCCGGCAGATGGCAAGCCTATCATTCTCCTAGCCGATCGTCAGACTGCCGGCGGTTATCCTAAGATAGCTTCTGTTATCTACGCTGACCTGCCCAGACTGGCACAACGCCAACCCAATACTCAATTACATTTTAAAGAGGTTACCCTGGCTGAAGCTGAGCAATATTACTTCCAGCAGGAAGATTATTTGGCTCAGCTAGCCGAAATAATTGCCCAAAGAATGGCCTAAAGGAGGACGTTGAGATGGATTATAGTCATATGAAGCCTCAAGAAGTACGCCAACTTATTCGAAACGGAGAAATAAAGACGTTTACCAGCGGTATGTGTCAGGGTTATGCACAAGCCAATCTTGTTATTTTGCCTAAAGAGCTGGCTTTCGACTTTCTACTTTTCACACAGCGCAATCCCAAGCCATGTCCGGTACTTGATGTAACCGAGGTAGGAAATCCTGAACCTCGTTTAGCTGCCCCCGGTGCTGACTTGCGCACTGACATTCCCAAATATAGGATTTATAAAAAAGGTCAATTTGTAGAAGAAGTCGATGATATAACAACTTATTGGCGTAATGACCTGGTTGCTTTTCTTTTGGGTTGCAGTTTTTCTTTTGAAGGTCCTTTGTTAGATGCCGGCTTAGAAGTAAGACATATTACTGAAAATCACAATGTTCCCATGTACATCACTAATATCCAATGTGTACCGGCAGGAGTATTTAATGGACCCATCGTTGTTTCCATGCGTCCCATGACTCCAAAGAATGCCATTAGGGCTACACAAGTTACCAGCCGTATGCCTTCTGTACATGGTGCTCCCCTCCACATCGGTGATCCCAGCGCCATAGGTATCAAGGATATTAACAAGCCTGAATTTGGTGACCCTTCTACCATTAAGCCTGGCGAGGTTCCTGTTTTCTGGGCTTGTGGTGTTACCCCACAAGCAGTAGCCATGAATGTAAAACCGGAATTCATGATTACTCACGCCCCAGGACATATGTTCATAACAGATTTATTAAACGCTGATTTAAGTGTTTTATAAAACAAAATAAGCACAAAAAAAAGACAGACTAGAAATTTTCTAGTCTGTCTTTTTATCATGTCCTTAATATTTACTTACATCTATCCAGGCCTTGTAGCCCGAGTATTTTTCTAAATCAGCCATCGTCATTTCTATGGCACTGTTATCGCTGCCGCAAGCAGGATAAACAGTGGTAAAACGCTTAAGAGAATCATCCAGATAAACTTCTACGCCTTCGTTAATGCCAAAAGGACATACACCACCAATAGCGTGGCCAATCAAAGGCTCCACTTCATCTGCCTGTAGCATTTTGGCTTTAGCGCCAAAATATTCTTTGTACTTATGATTGTCTATTTTGGCGTCCCCTGCTGCCAAAATCAGTATTACTCTTTCTTTAACCTTAAAGGACAACGTCTTACAAATTCTGGCAGGCTCACAACCAACTGCAATAGCTGCCAATTCCACTGTTGCACTAGAAACAGGAAACTCCAGTATTCTATCTTCCATACCAAACTTGCGAAAATAGTTTCGTGCTTTTTCTATAGACAAGAATCTTACTTCCCTTCTGTATATGATATAGAAATTTTACACGAAAAAACTCTACAAAGCAAATTTTTAGGTATTGTTTTACTCATAAGTAGAGGATTTTTCGGCAATTTTCAAGACCTGTTGATACTCATGACGGAAATAAAGACGTAATTTTAATAAAGCCTTCTTATAACGACTATATAATGTTGCCTTGTTTTCATTAAACTTCTCGCCTATCTCCTGCCATGTGTAATCATAGATTAAATGCAAGGCAATAAGCTGTTGTTCTTCTTTGGTAAGCAATTGCAAAGCTCTCTGCATATCCATATTAAACACATACATACCCATACGGTCGATGCCGCTTATTTCTTTCATGTCATCATCCAAAGCGGTTCCCTCCCGCTGACGCAAATGACTTTCTTTGCGCTTGTAATTATATAGCACATACAGTAGATATTTAGAAATATAGCCAGGGAAAACTGCCTGATTCCTGCTTTGATATTTTCTCGCTGCTTCAATGATGGCAATAATCATAAGACTTACCAGATCTTGACGTTTTTCAAAATCATTTTCACTTTTACTATATTTAATTATTAAAAAACGGAATCTACTAATCAATTGTTCTACTGCTGCCTTATCACCCGCTTTGATTCTTTTAACCATCTCCTCAAAACACATATAATAAATATTTTAAATGATGCCGGTTTCCACTCATCAAATTTAAGTTTAAGTTATTAATTCAAGAATAACAATTTGTTTCTTTGCTCAAATTTGCATTATTGCATATTTTTTTGGCTTTTAATTTTTTCAAACTATACTCTCTAGAAAAACACTTATTAGATAGTTGAAGTACTTCAAACTAAATTAAAAGGAGGTGAATGAATGCCTGTTTCACTCAATGTGGAAAACGCTGTTTTGCAATTTACAATCGAAGATGGTACGGATAATAATGGAAAGTCTATTATCAAAAGCTATAGCATTAGTGGACTTAATCCAGCGGCGACTCCGGAAATAATGTTCAAAACCGGAAATTCTCTTGCTACCCTCACCGGCAAGGGTGCACAGAAAGTATACACGGTTCAGAAAAGTACGCTTGTGAATGCGTAGGTTCAAGTAACCATGCTCTTGAACGAAAGGAGAAAGTAAATAAAAAAATGCTCCCTGACAGGGGAGCATTTTTTATTTATTTAATAGTTTTACAAAATCAGGTTCCGGCATAGGTTTGGCAAAATAGTAGCCCTGAATGCCATCACAGCCTGCCTTCTTTAAAAATTCCACTTGTTCTTGGGTTTCTGCCCCTTCGCATATGCATTTAAGTCCCAGGTTTTTGCCCAAGGCTAAAATAGAGGTTATGAGTTTTTCTCCCTCTTCTTTATATTTATCTCTTTGCAAAATAAAGGACCGATCTAATTTAATAATATCAAAAACTCCTACCTGCAAATAGCTAAGAGCAGAATAGCCGGTGCCAAAATCATCTATATCCAACTTAAAGCCTAGGTCTTTCAGCTTTCGCAGCAAGCTAATGGCTCTGGGCAGATCATGCATAATACCTGTTTCCGTGACTTCCAGCTCAATATCACCGGGCCTGATTTCATAAACATTAAGGTTCTCCAACAGATAAGCAAACAATTCAGCCTGAAACAGGTCATGGGTGGAGAGGTTCACAGAAACAGGAACAATGCTAAGACCAGCCTGTCGCCACTGCCTAATATCACTGCATACCTTAGTGAAAACTACCTTGGTGATTTCCCAAATCAAGCCTTTGCTTTCAGCTAACGGAATAAATTCTCTGGGCAGTACATAGCCACGAATTGGATGTTTCCATCTTACCAATGCTTCAGCCCCCATGATTTGATTAAGATAAGGATTGTATTTAGGTTGATAAAAGACTTCCAGTTGTCCTTGCTGTAAGGCTATCTTTAAATCTTCCAGCAGCAAATTTTCTTCTTTGTATTTGCCAATTATTTCTTCATTATAAAAGACCACCGGATCATCTAATTGTTTAGCCGCCTTATCTTTGGCCTTTGTTGCTGCATCCAGAACGGTATGACCATCGGTAACTGATTGAGCCTGAAACAATACGCCACCAACACAAGCCTTTAAATTCAATTCCGTGGCATCAATGGTAATTTTGCTTATTTTAGTTAAGATGCTTTCGGCATAGGCACGAGGCTCTTGCCAATCGAGCAATGGCTTTAAAACAAGGAACTTATCAGCAGTCAGTCTCATGACCAGTTCTTCATTTTGAGTATATTCTGATGCCAACAGCTTACCTATTTCACCTAGAACTTTGTTTCCTGTAGCTAAGCCAAAGCTATCATTAACCCATTTAAAATTGTGGATATCAAATAGCAACAAACACCAAACCGGTACATTTTTTTTGCTGGTAGCCAGCTTTCCCATTTCTGCAAAAAAACTGTTTTTATTACCTAAACAGGTCAGGTCATCTTCGTAGGCTATCTTGTATAGCTGATTTTCCTTGTAATCATTTTCATAGATAATATACAAGGCCACAATACCTAAAATCAGCGCCATGGCTCCCACTAAAATAAAGCTCAGCTGTAGTGCTTCTATCATTTCATAGGACCCTGTAGTCACTCTATCATGAATCATTCCGGTTACCAGGTCTACATAATAAAAACAGAAGCCCCATAAAAAAGCCAGAATGACTAATATAACAAGTATGCGTTTTTTTAGATTACTCATAATACGACCTCTTCTGTCAGCTACCCTAGTACGACTTACGCAAATTTACTGCATCTTTCTTTTAGCTCTTTATACAGCTTCTCAGACAAAGGTACCTCTACATGTAACCGGTGGGCTGTTTCAACCAAATAACCGCTAAAGGTTTCCAGTTCGCTTTGCCGTTTGGCAATCACATCACGAGCCAAAGAGCTGCTCACATTCTTATTTTCTTGTTTAAGAAGCCTGTCATTGGTTACCTCTACCAAATCAGCAGGAAGCTTAACGCCTAAAGCCTTGCCTACATTGTAGCTTTCCTGAAGCAAGGTACGAAATTCTTCTTTACCCTGAGGCTTATCAAAAACTCCCCCAATGGTTGTTTCATAATAGGCTGTAATCACATTGTAAGCGCAGTTAAGTACATACTTTTTCCACTCTTCTGCTCTGACATCTTCAGAGATATGGCAGCTTAGTCCCTCCTTATGCAGTAGCTCATAGACAATTTGTTCTGCCTCTTTATCGTTAGAGCCTAAGAATATCCTAGCAAATTTTCCCATATGCTTAATAGAATAATCTTTATTATAGGCAGAGGTTATATACATAGCGGAGGAAACCAATCTGGTATGAGGCAAAATTTTCTCTACCAACCCATCATGTTCCACCCCATTCATGATCAGCACTAAAATAGTCTTGGCCCTCATGCAATTCTTCAGGGACGCAAGGGCCTTTTCCAAAGAATAATTCTTTACGCAAACAAAAATCACGTCTTGCTCAGGTGCCTGATCCGGAGTTTCCACAATAGCCGGATGATAAACATGCTCACCGTGAAATTCGCTATGCAAAACCAAGCCCTGTTTTTTAAGAGCAGCGCCTCTGTCCTTGCGTGCTACCAAAGTAACATCCTTTTCATAAGAATCACATAAGATAGAAGCAATATAACCACCGACGCCGCCCACGCCAACTACCATGATTTTCATAAGTTCACCAACCTTTTTTGGAATTCATTCTGTTAACATTTTAACATAACTTGCTCTCGTAAAAAACCCTTCCTTGGTAGTAAATATTTTTGAGCACTACATCTTTAGACCTAGTAAAAAGTTGTATACCTTTTTTCTATTTTATAGTATTATTATTGTATATTTTCCATTTTAAGTGGCTATGTGAAAGAGTCTTTCGCTCTGCACAGGGGAGGAGTTTTATGAAAGCACTAGAAGATTTTCTCAATGTAGTCAGTAGTTATGTTTGGGGTGCTCCTTTGATTATTCTTTTAATAGGAGCCGGCATTTATTTAACTGTCAGATTAAGGTTTTTACCGGTAAGGCATTTGCTTTTAGGTTTTAGGATTACTCTAGGAATAGATAAAGACCATTCCACTCCTGAAGAGGGTACCACCGGTGATATTTCCCAGTTCCAATCCTTAATGACTGCACTAGCTGCTACCATTGGTACCGGTAATATCGTAGGTGTTGCTACTGCCATTGCTTCCGGTGGCCCAGGTGCTCTGTTTTGGATGTGGGTCAGCGCCTTCTTTGGTATGGCTACCAAGTATTCCGAAGCTATCTTAGCTGTACGTTTCCGGGAAACCAGGGACAATGGCGAAATGGCTGGCGGCCCTATGTACTATATTAAAAACGGCATGCATAACAAATGGCTGGCTGCCATGTTTGCGTTCTTTGGTGCCATGGCTGCCTTTGGTATCGGCAGTACCGTACAAGCCAATTCCGTTGCGTCTGCCATAAAAGCCAATTTCAATTGTGATCTTACTTATGTGGCTATTGCTTTAACAGTACTTACTGCTGCCGTAGTCTTAGGCGGTATTTCTTCCATCGGACAAGCGTCTTCCTATATTGTTCCTTTCATGGCTGTGCTCTATACCGCAGGTGGCTTGTTTGTTATCTTCACTAATTTGAATCTTATTCCCGGCGCTCTTTATGAAATAGTCACAGATGCCTTTACAGGACAGGCTGTCGTAGGCGGTGCAGTAGGCACAGTTATCCGCTATGGCGTGGCCAGAGGTATCTTCTCCAACGAAGCAGGCCTGGGCAGTGCACCTATTGCTGCCGCTGCCGCCAAGGTAGATATGCCGGGCAGACAGGCTTTGGTATCCATGCTTGGTACCTTTATTGATACCATCATTGTTTGCAGTATGACTGGTCTGGTAGTAGTCATGAGCGGTATGTGGAAAAATGCTGCAGGCCAGGGCGTAATCTTAACAGGCAAAGCCTTTGAACATTTTCTGCCAGGTTACGGCAATCTTCTGGTAGGCGTCAGCTTGATTTTCTTTGCTTACTCCACTATTTTAGGTTGGTGCTATTATGGTGAGAAATGTTTCGAATATTTATTAGGTCATCGCATTGTTAAGGTTTATCGTGGCTTGTATGCTGCCAGCGTCTATGTAGGTTCTATCAGCACCTTAGGTTTAGTGTGGACCGTTTCTGATATTTTCAACGCCTTAATGGCCTTTCCTAACCTGATTGCCTTAATAGCTTTAAGCGGCGTCATTGTTGAGGAAACAAATTTATTTGAAGCACAATTGAAAAAAGAAAAACTTAAAGTCTAAACAAACAAAAGCCGAAGTTGGTTAAACCAACTTCGGCTTTTTTATGTAGCGAACCTTATTTAGTAAAATCTACGCCTTTGCTTAAAGCATCCAGAGCGTTAGTAGCCAAACCTGCTACCAATTTACTGCCTACGTGAAGAGTTCTTTCATCTGGGCAGAAGCGTGCACTATGAAGGCCAAATCTCTCTGTGCCTTCTTCATGACAACCCAGCCAGCAGAAGCAGCCAGGCAGCACCTGCAAATAGCGGCCAAAATCTTCTGCCGTTAAATCCGGCTCAAGATTAGCAGCCAAAGCATCCTTGCCTAAAACCTGTTCCACTGTTTCTGCAGCAATTTGTGCAGGCACCTTCCAGTTATTTAAGACAGGATAACCCTTGAAATATTCCATGCGATAATCTATGTCAGCACTAATCTTCATGCCTTCCAAAATTTGTTCAATAAATTCCGGAATAGCTGCTCTGGTAGTTTCATCCAGATTTCTAATGGTTCCTTCCATATTGGCTTCACCGGGAACTACATTATATCTGGAGCCTGCTTCCAGCTTGCCTACATTAATAGTTGCGGTAGCCAAGGGACTAACCCTGCGGCTAACGATATGGCTGAGGGATTGCAAAAAATCAGCAGCAGCCATGATAGCATCTACGCCTTGATTAGGATGACCGGCGTGAGAAGTCTTGCCGATGATTCTAACCTTAAAACGATCCGAAGCTGCCATCAAGGGCCCAGCCTTAACCCCTACTTTGCCTACCGGTAGCTCCGGCCAGACATGAAGGCCAAAAACTCCGCCTACATCCTTAAGCCAGCCATCTTCAATTAAGAATTTGGCACCGCCGTCCGGAGTCATTTCTTCAGAAGGCTGAAACAAAAGTCTAACGCTACCCTTTAGCTTGCTCTTATTTTGCAGCAGCCGTAAAGCAGCTGTCAGCAAAATGGTCATATGAAGATCATGTCCGCAAGCATGCATAACACCTTCGTTTTTAGATTTAAAAGGCAGACCTGTCAACTCTTTCACCTGTAAAGCATCCATGTCAGCTCTTAGGGCAACAACAGGTCCCTGGGCATCTCCTACAATAGTAGCCATGACACCATGGTGCTTAGTTCCCAGTGTCGGTTCCAAGCCTATATCTCTTAAGATTTGTGCTATTCTTTGCTGGGTGCGTTCTTCATGATAACTAATTTCCGGATCCTCATGAAAAGCCCTGCGCCACTCAACTGCCTTGGTCTCAATATCTTGCTCTTGCATAGTTTTTACGTCCATAGTTTGCCTCCTTCGCTCTATTTAACGGGTATATTATATCATATTACTGGCATAAAAAAACTGTAAGAGAAGCTTTCTTCTCTTACAGTTTTACTTATTATTTCTTATTGGATTTTCTCCAAACTTTTAGCTTTTCAGCTTGAGCGATCAAGTCTTCCCTGCAATCAGGATCTGCAATGGAAATAAGTCTTTCAGCTCTTTGCCAAGTAGTAGCACCCTTCAAGTTAACCATGCCATACTCTGTTACCACATAGTTGGTATTGGTTCTGGTAGCAGTTACAGCATCGCCAGGTGTGAGGATAGGTACAATCCTGCTCTTTTTCTCGCCGGATTTAGTGGTGAAGGAGGAAGAACAGCAAATGAAGCTCTTGCCACCCTTAGATAAGTAAGCACCTAACATAAAGTCCAATTGTCCGCCGGCACCGCTAATATGTCTGGTTCCTGCAGATTCAGAGGAAACTTGTCCGGTTAAATCTATTTCAATGCAGTTATTTATGGACATGAAATTGTCGATTTGGGAAACGACTCTGGCATCGTTGACATAGTTAACAGGAGCGCCCATGCAAGCCGGGTTGTTATTAACATAATCATAAAGCTTTTGAGTGCCGGCACCGAAGGTAAATACCTGACGGCCCTTATCCAGGCTCTTAGCTAAACCGGACAGCTTGCCGGCGTTAGCCATATCTACGAAACCATCTACATACATTTCTGTGTGAACGCCCAAATCCTTTAAATCAGATTCAGCAATCATCTTACCTACGGCATTAGGCATACCGCCAATACCTAATTGGAGGCAGGCACCGTTAGGAATCTCAGGCACGATTAGCTTAGCAACAGCTTCATCAATGGCAGATGGTTTGCCGGAAGGCAACATGCCCATAGGATGAGCCGGTGTTTCCACAACGTAATCTACATCATTAATATGTACGCTGACTTCAAAGCCACCCAAAACAACAGGCATATCAGGGTTAACCTCTACAATGACCTTGTCAGCAACATCAATAGCCGCAGCAATCTGGGAAGCGCTCAAGCCAAAGTTAAAATAGCCATGCACATCCATAGGTGCAACCTGAATCATCACTACATCTACATGTTTAATATTTTCCCGATACCATCTGGGCATTTCGGAAAATCTCAAGGGGCTGTAGTAGCCGATACCTTGATCAATTAATTTTCTTTCCAGTCCGGAAGCATGCCAGGAGTTCCAGCTCATTCTTTCGTGAGCATTAGGAATCTGTGCTACTGCAGGAGTCCACAAAGCTACGCCGCCTCTAAAATTAATGTCGGTTAGTTCAGGCTCCTTAATCATCCGCTCTGCTAAAGCCTTATCCAAAACGAGAGGGTGGTTAGCGCACCAACCATAGTCTACCCAGTCCCCGGATTTAACAATTTTTACCGCATTTTCTGCCGTAGTTAACTTTTTTTGATACTCTTGTTTATAATCCATCCGCTCTCTACCTCTTTTTTTAGTTTTCTAAAACTCTAGTCGCTACAATTCTATCAAAGAAACCAGTTGGGTGCAAGACAAATATAATTTTCATGGTTATAATTTACAAATAACTTTAGCTGTAAATTTCCATTTTAAAATGTATAATGGCATTAGGTACTTTATTTATCATAGGAAGGAGGCTGTCATGACGATTTCTTTTCAGAAATTATGGTTACTTCTCGAAAGAAAAGGCTTAACCAAAAAAGCCCTAGCTCGCTTGGCCGGTATTCATCCCTCTACCCTGACGCGTATGGAAAGTGCAGGCACTGTTAGCAAAGCAATATTGCTTAGCATTTGTCAGGTCTTAGAGTGTGATATTAACGATATCATGGAATTACGAGCGGAAAATCGTCAGGAACAAGAAAAATGACTCCACTGTTATTTGATTTTAATGGCACCATGTTTCAGGACACTGATGAAAATGAAATTGCCTGGAAGGAAGAAATCTTTCGTCTGACCAAACACAAAGTAACGGAAGCTGAATTCAAGGAATATCTGCAAGGAACCATAAACGAAGAAATAATTAAACATTACTTGGGAAAAGACACCTCTCCTGCCTTGGTAACCCAATATGCCTTGGATAAAGAAACAATTTACCACCAGCTTTGCCTTAAGCGTGCTGACGGCATGGCTTTAACCAAAGGACTTCCTGAAGTATTGAATTTTCTAAAAGCACAGCATATCCCTATGAACATAGCCTCATCCGCGATGCCGGTTAATATTGATTTTTATTTTGAAAAAATGCATTTAGGCCAATGGTTTGACCGCCCTCGTGTGGTCTGCAATGATAGCAATCTACCCGGTAAGCCAGACCCGGCTTACTATCTGGAGGCAGCCAAAAAAATTGACCAGGCACCAAAAAATTGTCTGGTAGTTGAAGACGCCCTGCTGGGCGTCCAAGCCGCCCACGCTGCTAATGTCAAAGCTGTAGCAGTAGTAACCTCCACCAACCCAGCCAGTTTTTGGCAAAAAGAAACCGGTATCGCCTTCATCATGAAAGACTTTACCACTTTTAAAACCTGGTATCTTAAAAATATGTGACAAAGGGACGCGTCCGCTGTCCCACTTTCCCGTTAAAAAGGAGCCGTCTACCGACGGCTCCTTTTCTATCATATGTTTAGTTTTATTTCGCCATGCCTGCTGCAAAATTAATAAACTGAGTAATAATAATGGCGTTGGTGATATTACTTAAGAAACCGCCAATAACAGGCACTACAAAGAAGGCTAGCTTGGAATATCTGTATTTGTTACATACAGTCTGCATAGTAGTCATGGATACGGGCACAGCGCCTAAACCGAAGCCGGTATGACCTACAGCCATAACGGCTGCATCGTAGTTCTTGCCCAAAAGTCTGAAAGTAAGGAAATAGCAGAACGGCAGAATGAAAAGAACCTGAGCAATCATCAGAATGGACAATTGTACGCCCAAGCCGGTTAGCTGCCACAACTTCATGGAAATAATAGACATAGATACGAACAGGTTAAGAGAAAACTCTCCTACAGTATCCAGAGCACCATAAATTTGGTCTGTTCCCTTGCCACCATAATCCAAATAAAGACGTACTAAAATACCACCTAGCATACAGCAAACGTGAATAGGGAAATTGATACTAAGAGCTTTTAGAATAACTTCAAAAATTCCGCCCATACCGCAAGCTATCATTAAATAATAAACAGCTGCAATAACATCTTTCTTGCTAAAGAGGTCAGCCATTTTACCTGCTATACTCTCATCCACTTCTCCGGTTTGTTCTTGCTCTTTGTCCAGATGGAAGCGTTGAATCATGAAATTACCAAAAGGCCCGCCTACCAAAGAACCGGAAATCAAGCCAAATGTAGCTGCTGCTAAAGCAACCTCTAAGGCGTTGGAAGCACCTAGCTGAACAGCCATAGGAGCAAAAGCAGCCGCATTACCATGACCACCGGTCATAGGAATACTGCCGGTCATTAAGGCTACCAAAGGATCTACACCCAGTACTACACCTACACCAATAGCCAGAGCATTTTGGAGAAAGGCAAGTACTGCAGCCAAAATAGCGAAGATGATAACCAATTTGCCGCCTTTTTTCAAAAGGGACATGCTGGCTGCAGCGCCACTGGCTGCAAAGAAAATGCAATAGAATAAGGTATTAGCCGCCTTATAGTCAAAGCTTAGCTCCACAATATTATAATTGTACAGTAATAATGAAATGATAGATACGATAGTGCCGCCAATAACAGCCCCAGGCAAACAATATTTCTTCAGGGCAGGAAATTTGTTCCTAATCCATTCCCCTAAGTAAATAGAGAGTACTGCCAACCCCAACGTGTGAAACATAGTTAATTTTAATACCAATCTTTCCACAAAAAATCAGCTCCTTTGCTAAAATAAAAAAGACAGCATTGTCCTAGGCAGACAACACTGTCTTAACGAATTTATTTTACTCTTTTCTTATCTTCATGTAAATAACAAATTAGACTTAGTTGCATTTTTTCTTCGTTTTCGCCACGTACTTTGTTAATGTTCTAAACGTAAAAGCTGACAGCGGCACGCCCGCTGTCAGTTTTTGAACTATTAGGTCCTTTTTATTTATACTGTTTATAAAATATTTTAAAGTTGGCATTAATTTTTCTCTATGCTAAACTGCAAATATAGTGCCGTTCCACAAATTACCCATTTTCTTTCATCCCCAGTAAATTTTTTTAGGAGGTGTAACAATGGCAAATTTTATTCCGGAACCCTATCGCATTAAAATGGTTGAGCCTATCAAAATAACCACTCGAGAGTACAGAGAGAAAGCTATCAAGGCAGCTAAGTACAATATGTTTAACTTATTGGCAGAAGATGTCTACATAGACTTTCTTACTGATTCTGGTACCAATGCCATGTCGGCCGCTCAATGGTCCGCCTTAATGTTAGGCGACGAGGCCTATGCCGGTGCCAGCAGCTATGTAAAATTGATTAAAGCTGCTCAAAGTATTTTTAACTACGGCTACATTCAGCCTGTGCACCAGGGCCGTGCTGCCGAAAAAGTTTTATTTCCCTTGTTGTTAAAACCTGGCCAGTATGCCATTGCCAATTTATTTTTTGATACCACCAGAGCCCATGTGGAATTAGCCGGAGCTCGTTGTCTGGAGGCCTGCAATCCACAAGCCGCTGACACTGTTTTAAAAGCGCCCTTTAAAGGCAATATGGACATTGAGAAACTGGAAGCACTTATTAAAGAGCATGGTGCTGATAACATTGGCCTTATTGTAATGACCATTACCAACAATTCTGCCGGTGGACAACCGGTGTCGTTAGAAAATATGCGGGCAGTATCCGCTATCAGTAAAAAATATGATATACCGCTTAATATTGATGCCGCCCGCTATGCCGAAAATGCTATGTTCGTGAAGCAGCGCGAAGCGGCCTGCCAAAACATGTCCATCTTAGAAATAACTAAGGAATTCTTTAAGCTGGCAGACACCTTTACCATGTCAGCAAAAAAGGATGCAATAGTTAATATGGGTGGACTAATCGGCGTAAAGAATGCTGATTCTCCTTTGCTTTTAAACCTTAAGGCCAATTGTATTTGCTACGAAGGCTTTTACACCTATGGCGGATTAAATGGCCGAGATTTAGAAACAATCGCTTTGGGCCTTTACGAAGGACTTAATGAGGATTGGCTTAAATATCGTCTGGGCACCATGAACTATTTTGGGGAATGTTTAGAACAATTGGGTATTCCTTACCAAGCTCCACCCGGTGGTCATGGTATTTTTTTGGATGCTGCTAAATTTTATTCTCACATTCCCTACACAGAATTTCCGGGCCAATTATTGGCTATTGAGCTATATAAAGAATGTGGCCTAAGAAGCTGTGATATAGGCTCCTTCCTCATCGGCAATGATCCTGATACAGGCAAGCAAATAAAAAGCGTCAACGAGTTTACTCGCTTAGCCATCCCCCGTCGAGTCTACACTCAATCCCATTATGATTTAGTTATAGAAAGCATTAACAAAGTCTGGCAAAAACGAGAAAGCCTAAAACACGGCTACAAAATTATTTGGGAGCCACCTATTCTACGTCATTTTCAAGCTTCCTTAGCGCCCCTTGATTCGGATGAATAAAGAGGTGTTTTATGAAAAATGAACAAGAAAATTTAACAAAGCGGGAAACCTGGCAATCTAACTGGGGCTTCATTTTAGCCTGCATTGGTTCAGCAGTTGGCATGGGTAATGCTTGGCTCTTCCCCTACAGACTTGCTACGTACGGTGGTTCTTTTTTACTCATGTATCTAATTTTTACTTTCTTGATTGGTGTAACAGGCGTCATCGGTGAGATGAATTTAGGTAGGGCCGCTCGCAGCGGTCCTATCGGTGCTTTTAGTGCAGCCTGTGCCGCACGCAGAAAAAGCTGCGCTTGGGTTGGTAAAGTCTTAGGGACAATCCCCCTTTTAGGTGTGCTTGCCTTAGCCATAGGGTATTCTATTATCGTAGGTTGGATTCTCAAATATACCATTGCCAGCTTGAGCGGTTCCTTGTTGACCATTAATTCTGTTACCGGTTTTCAAATTGCTTTTGGTAAAATGGCTTCTGCCTTTGGCAACAATTTTTATTTGCTGTTAGGTCTTTTGCTTACCTTTTTCATTATGTCGCAGGGTGTAGGTGCCGGTATTGAAAAAGCTAATAAGCTGATGATTCCACTATTTTACGTCATGTTCATAGGCCTTGCCATTTATGTTGCCCAGCAAGATGGTGCCAAAGCAGGTTACCAATGGATGTTCACCATTGATTGGGCTGCCTTACGTCGTCCCATGCTACATGTTTATGCCCTGGGGCAAGCTTTCTTTACTCTTTCCCTGGCAGGAAGCGGCACCGTCATTTATGGTTCTTATTTAAGTGACGATACAGATACGCTGGACGCTGCCTGGAAGATTGCTTTATTTAGCACTTTGGCTGCCATCCTGGCTGCCTTAGTAATTATTCCTGCTATGGCCACCACCGGTGCTAAGCTATCTACCAGTGGTCCGGGATTATTATTTATTTCCATGCCTCATCTTTTCGCCGGTATGCCCGCAGGAAGATTAATCATGATTATCTTTTTCCTGGCAGTATTATTTGCCGGCTTAACATCACTGGTGAACTTATTTGAAGCACCTATGGCTCTTTTGCAGGACCATTTTGGTCTGTCCAGAAAAACTGCCGTACTAATTATTGGTGCTTTAGGAACACTGGTGGCTTTGTGCATTCAAGGCTTGGTTGCTGCCTGGATGGATTTTATTTCCATTTATCTGGTTCCCCTTGGTGCTGCTCTGGCAGGTATAATGTTTGCTTGGGTATGGGGCCGGCAAAAAATTGAGCAGGAAGTGTCCAAGGGCAGACATTCTGCCATTGGCTCCTGGTACTATCCTCTTTATAAATACGTTTTTTGCATCATTACAATTGTGGTCTTTGCCTGTGGCATCATTTTCCAAGGCATCGGCTAAATAAAAAAAGTGGACATGATTTACCACTTTTCTCCGTCCCCAGTGGTAAATAAAAAGTCGGTATGAATCGTTAGATTCATACCGACTTTTTTTATTTCACTACTTCACAGCAACGTGCGCACAAGGTTGGATGCTCAGGATTCTTACCAACAGAATCACTGTAGATCCAGCAACGTTCGCACTTCTGTCCTTCAGCAGGTTTAACAGTTATCTTTAAGGTATCCAAGCCTGTAGCTGTTTCGCCGCCTTCCAAGCCTTCTTTGATTTCAGCTTGGGAAACGATAAGCAGATTTGCCAGGTTCTTCTCCACAGTCTTGAGAACATCCAGAGAATGTCCTGTAGCATGAAGCTCAACCTTAGCATCTAAGGAGTGACCAATCTTCTTGTCACGTCTAGCTGCTTCCAGAACCTTGGTGATTTCACCGCGAATGGCAATGAACTCATCCCATTTTTCTTCCAAAGCCTTATCAATATATTCATCATGAATGGTAGGCCAAGGCAGCATTTGCACGCTGATAGGAGCATCACTGGGCTTGCTCATGAATTGGTAAACTTCCTCCATGGTAAAGCTGAGAACCGGTGTAAGCATAACAACCAAGTCTTTCATGATTTCATACATAGCGGTTTGAGCACTGCGACGTTTCTTATCATCAGCCTTAGATGCGTACAGTCTATCCTTAATAATATCCAGATAGAAGGAGCTCATCTCAACTACACAGAAGTCATGAATAGCATGATAGAGAACATGGAAATCGTAGTTCTCATAAGCTTCCGTTACATTTTTCTTCAGCAACTGGGTATGCATTAATGCCCATTTATCAAGCTCTTCCATGTCGGCGAAGGCTACTTTATCCTTCTCATAATTGAAGTCGCTGGTATTGCCCAAGATATAACGAATAGTATTACGAATCTTACGATATACTTCAGATAATTGTTTCAGAATATCCTTGGAAAGACGGATATCACCTTTGTAGTCAGAAGATGCTGCCCACAAGCGGACAATATCTGCACCATATTGCTTAATGATGTCTTGAGGCGGAATGGTGTTGCCCAAAGACTTACTCATCTTGCCACCTTGGCCATCAACTACATAGCCATGAGTTAAAACGGTCTTGTAAGGAGCAGTACCGTTAACAGCAATTGCTGTTAGCAGAGAGGATTGGAACCAGCCTCTGTGTTGGTCGCTGCCTTCCAGATACATATCAGCAGGATACTTCAGCTCAGGTCTCTTCTTCAATACTGCTTCGTGAGTAGAACCGCTATCAAACCACACGTCCATGATATCGCTTTCCTTACGGAAATGATCATGTCCGCACTTCGGACACTTGGTACCTTCAGGCAACAGTTCTTCAGCAGAATGTGCCCACCAGGCATTAGAGCCTTCTTTAGCAAAAATTTTGGCAATCTTATCAATGGTAGCTTCGTTAACTAAAGGTTCACCGCATTTTTCGCAATAGAAAATAGGAATAGGTACGCCCCATACTCTCTGACGAGAAATACACCAATCGTGACGATCAGCAACCATGTTGTGAATACGAGATTCACCCCAGGAAGGAATCCATTTAACGTCTTTGGCAATAGCATTTAATGCTGCTTGACGGAAACCGTCTACAGAAGCAAACCATTGCTCGGTTGCACGATAAATGATGGGTTGCTTACAACGCCAGCAGTGTGCATATTGGTGATTGATGGTTTTCTTGCCCAGTAAAACACCTAGCTCAGCCAAGTATTTTAAAACAGGAATGTTAGCATCGAAAACAAACATGCCCTTGAATCTTTCGCCTGCTTCAGCAGTTAACTTGCCTTGTTCATCTACAGGGCAAAGGATGGGCAGCTTGTATTGCAAGCCGGTTAAAAAGTCCACGTCGCCATGACCGGGAGCAGTATGTACGCAACCGGTACCGGTTTCTAAATCTACATAGTCTGCTAAGCAAACCAGTGACTTACGATGATTGTATTCAGGGAAAGGATGCTCGCATTCAGCATATTCCATATCCTTGCCCATGGTAGTACCCAAAATAGCACCAAAGGTCAGACCGCAGTCCTTGGCTACAGCTTGCACCAAGTCCTTCGCCATGAACAATACTTCATCACCATATTCTACCCAGGCATATTCAAATCTGGGATTTAAGGTAACGCCTACGTTAGCAGGAATGGTCCACGGTGTGGTAGTCCAAATCAGCATATAAGCCTTTTTGCCTTGAGCGGCTGCCGGCATCTTGCCATTATCTTTAACAATAGGAAGCTTTACATAGATAGTCGGTGTCTTTTGATCTGCATATTCGATTTCGGCTTCAGCCAAAGCAGTCTCGCAGTGTGGGCACCAGTAAACAGTTTTCTTGCCTTTGTAAATGTAGCCCTTGTTAGCCATAGCACCAAATACTCTGATTTGGTCAGCTTCAAATTCCGGCTTTAAGGTAATGTAAGGATTATCCCAATCACCTAACACGCCTAAACGTTTGAAGTCAGTTCTTTGGTCATCCAACCATTTCAAAGCATAGTCCTTACACTTGTTGCGCAAGGTCAGTGCGTCCATGGTGTGACGATCTACGCCCATGGCGTTAAGGCAGGCGTGCTCAATAGGCATACCATGTGTATCCCAGCCTGGTACATAGGGAGTATCGTAGCCTTGAGCATACTTATACTTAATCACGATATCCTTCAAAATTTTATTCAAAGCAGTGCCCATATGAATCTTCCCATTAGCATAGGGAGGTCCATCGTGAAGAACGAATTTCTCCTTGCCGGCATGCATTTTCTCTTTGGCCTTGTAAATATCCTTTTCTTCCCAGAATTTTAAGAATTCCGGTTCTCTTTGCGGTAAATTACCTCTCATAGGGAAATCTGTTTTGGGTAAATTTAACGTCTTGCCATAATCATTGTCACTCATTTCGCACCTCCAAAAAAAATAAAGCCTCCATCCCCAAAAAGGGACGAGACTTAGTTACCCGTGGTACCACCCTCATGACACCAATGTGCCACTTGTAATGTTATAACGTACATTATCCGGCTTGTTCTACTAATTTCGACAAGCGGCTCCGGAGTGATTTTCAGCTTTGCTTTAAGTATGGGTTCCCACCTTTCCCCCACTCTCTGGTCCTTTTCACTAGCTTACTGTCTCTTTCATAGCCTTAACTATATAACATTAAGATTATACACTAGAACCCAAGGCAATGTCAAACCAAGGGTTCTATTTTTCTTTAAATTCATCGATACCAAAAGCAGCAGTCTTAGGACTGGTTTCATTGAGCATAAAAAGAGCATGCTCGTGCCAACGGTTAATGCCCAGCGCTGTTACAGAACCGGGACGCACGTCCACGGAAAATTTCTTATCAGCAATCTCGGCAATATCAAAGCCTAACCACCAGAACACAATATTTTGGATGGTACCCTTATGCGCCACGATAATTATATCCCTATCGCCAAGCGTAAGCTTATTCATACCATCTGCCACCCGATGGAAAAATTCTCTTCTTGTTTCGCCGCCTTCATAATTAGCGTGATCCAGCACACTTTCGGTAGAAGGTTTTCGGAAGAATTTCTTGGCTTCCACTTCTGTTAAGTTAGCTGCCTTACCATTATTTTTTTCTCTTAAGAACGAGAATTGTTTTATTTCCCGGACTCCTAGAATATGGGCGATGATTTCTGCTGATTGCACAGCGCGTCTTAAATCACTGGCATAAAGCAGTGGCAATGGTCTATTGGCAAAGTCTGTTTTCAAGCCTTCGCCTACGTTCTGCATTTGCTGCCTGCCCAGAGCCGTCAGTGTAGAATCAGTCCACCCACCTGTTAAATGCTCTGTATGATGTGTTGGTTGCCCATGCCTAATCAAAAGAATCATAGCTCTTCCCCCTTTAGATAAATCTTTTCAGGGTAATGCCTATTCTGCCCTTTTTAGTCGTCCCTCTTATTTCTGCAACTTCCACTCTTCCCCTGCTTCTAAAGGAAATAATATCTCCCTCTTTAACTTCCTGAGAAGGGCTTTTGGCTTCTTGCCAATTAATCTTAACATTCATGCCTTTTATTTCGTCTGCCATTCTGGAACGAGATACCCCGTAGCCGGCAGCTGCCACAGCATCTAACCGCAAGGCTGCCACTGTAGCATTAATCTCTTTAACTTTTTCTTCTTTTTCCTGTAGGGCAGTTAGATCAATAGGAGTTACCTCTACGTTTGCCGCCCCAATCTTGGTCAGGTTGGACAAGATGAAGTTTTCCATATTTTTATCTGCCACAAACTGAGCACCCTCAGCAGTAAAGACTATGTCACCTAAAACATCTCTGGTGCAACCCATACCGGTAAATGCTCCCAAAATATCTCTATGGCTGATTTCATAGTAGCGCTTATCCCATTTCACGGCAAAAGCTTCTATGGCAAAATCTGCAGAGCCATAAAATTCTTCGCAGCTATAGGCTACTCTTTTGCGTTCCGCATTAGCAAAACCGCCTTCTGCGCTCATTTTAATATTGGGAAAATTGGCTGCCACAATTTCAGCTACATTTTGGCCATGGGGGTCTAGAAAATCGCTTACCTTAAATTTACGACACTTACGGGCCCCTTCTGCCATGTCCAAAAGCTTACCGGCGATTACTTCATCGCCACCGGCTTTAAAATATCTTAATACTTTTTCTCTATCTGCCATCTTACTTACCTTTCAACGCAGCGCTACGGTCCAGGACAGCTTGCACTGCATCATACATAGCAGCCCGTACACCATGTTCTTCTAAAGCATGGATACCTGCAATAGTAGTACCGCCGGGAGATGTAACCTGATCTCTCAGCTGAGCAGGATGAAGGCCTGTTTCCATAGCCATCTTGCCGCTGCCCAAGAAGGTCTGTGCTGCCAACTCAATTGCCAAGGCTCTCGGCAAGCCTGCCATAACTCCGGCATCTGCCAAAGCATCAATTAAAACAAAGCAATACCCGGGGCCACAACCGCTTAAAGCAGTAATGGCTTCCATAGCAGATTCTGCTACTTCTACAGCTTCACCACAGGCACCAAAAATAGCTTTAACAACCTCTAAGGCTTCCTTAGTAACATTTTCATCAGCACAAATTGCTGTCATCCCTGCGCCCACAGCAAGAGGAGTATTGGGCATAACCCGCACGACCGGTTTCTTGGGAACCAAGGCATGAAGCATAGCCAAATCTACACTGCCCATAATGGAAATAACAGTAGCTTTGGCAGGAATGGCCTTCACCATTTTAGCAGTGATAGCTGTCTTAGCCATTTGCGGTTTTACAGCCAGTACCACAAAATCAGCTCCTGCTACAGCCTGAGCATTATCCTCATAGGTTTTAATATCATATTGTTTTTCCAAATAAGCTCTTCTTTGGGCAGTAGGTACAGCCGCCACCAGGTCAGACTTAGCAGCTAGTTTTGCCTTAACTATACCCTTTAAAATAGCTTCTCCCATGGCTCCGCAGCCAATGAAAGCAACCTTACCGGTACTTGTTATCTTTGTTGCCATGGATTACCACTCCTATCTGTATAACTTGTATTGGCAGAATCTATGTCTACGTTTTGAGGAGCACATACCAAAATGCTACGGCCAATTTTTTTCAAGCTACCGTTTAAAGCATAGATGGTACCGCTGACAAAATCTATGATTCTCTTAGCTATATCAGGATCTGTTTCTTCAAAGTTAATGACTACGGGTTGATTCTTCCGTAGATAATCAGCTACAACTTGAGCATCATCAAAATTATTAGGTTCAATGACGATAACCTTAACTTGCTTGGAAGCAACGGGCATGGAAATTAGTTTATCTTCAGTGCTACCCTTGAGGGAGCCAAAAAACGAGTGTTCTTTCTTAGCGGCGGGATTTCTTTCACTCCATTTTTTTCCAAACATGGGAACAACATTGCTTTCTTGTTTAGGATTTTCTCCTTCTAATAATTCAATGTCATCTTCCTCGCCGTACAAGCCAAAAATCTCACAAATCTTGTCTACTATTTTCATGTGACTCACCGCATCCTCTTAAAATTTAAGTGTATAATCACGCGCTCCAAACAGAGCGGTCCCAACTCTGATAATATTTGCCCCTTCTTCAACTGCTATCCAATAGTCATGAGTCATGCCCATGGAGAGCAAGCTGCACTGTTCACAAATGGTCTTACGGAGTAGCAGGAAGTCTTGGTAACCTGCTGCAAAAACAGGTCTGGTTTCTTCTACATCATCCGTAGCTTGAGCAATAACCATCACACCTTTTACCACAACGTTATGATAATTACTTAAGCTGGGCAACAAAGCCCTAAATTCTTCCGGAGCAAAGCCGGATTTCTGTTCTTCTCCTGCTTCGTTGATTTGTAGTAGCACATCTTGTTTCTTACCTTTGGCTGCGGCTTGTTTATCTATGAGTTCTAATATTTTGGTACTGTCTACTGATTCTATCAGATCAAAAATATCTACGGCATGTTTTACCTTGTTACTTTGCAGGTGGCCTATTAGGTGCCACACTCCACCGGCAGGAAGAACTTCTTTCTTGTGCATAGCTTCCTGTACTCTGTTTTCGCCAACATCAGTGCAACCGGCAGCCAAAGCTTCCGTTACCACCTCAGCCGGATGATTCTTGGTTACAGCTACAATTTTGACAGTAGCACCGGTAGCCTTCGGTTCCTTACGTGCAGCCAAGGCTGCCTTTACTTTTTCTTGCACTTTCGCAAGATTATCTTCTAACATCAATCCTTACCTCTTATCTTACTTATTTTCTATAAATAACAGCCGCTAAACGGCCGGTTTTACCATTTTCAGCTCTGTAGGAAAAATATTGATCCACATGGTCTTTGGTACAATAAGCACTCGTCAGGATATTCTCACCTGGCACGCCTGCTTCTTCCAATTGTTGCCTATTTACCTGCCAAAGATTCAGATGCCAGTGTCCCGGTCTGCCAGGAGTAAAGCACTGCTCAAACCCGGGAGCTTTCTTAAAAACTGTTTCATCAACTTCATAGCAACAGGGTCCAATAGACGGGCCGATGGCGACTATGACATTTTCTGGTTTGGTACCATAGGTTTGCTCCATGGTATGCAGAGCAATGGCGCCAATTTTGCTTACTGCTCCCCGCCAGCCGGCATGCACTAATGCAAAAGCCGGGCTTTTGGTATCTACCAGCATCACAGGCACACAATCTGCATAAAAAAGCATCAGTGGTACATTCTTCTCTACGGTAATCAGTCCATCTGTGTTTTGGATGGTATCAGCATAGTCTAAAGCGCCTTTGCCTACTAGATCAGAAGTAACAATAACCACTTTATTGCCATGCACCTGGGCACAGGTTGTAGCTTTCTTAGGATCATACCCCAAAGCTTTGGCTACTTTGGCTCTGTTGGACAGTACTTTTTTACAGTCATCTCCTACATGGAGAGCCATATTGAGGGTGCCTTTTACTATATCACTTTGGCCGTGGTGTCGTAAAGTAAAGCCGTGGACCACGCCATATTGTTCTAAAGCAGGAAAATAACCAATTTCTATATCTCCCCTGTGAGCTATAACAAATTCAGACATAAAACCTCCTGGGGATAAAATTCGTATTTTATCATATTATTATATGACAATTTATAGTAAAAAGTCCATACTAATTGGGAACTGTTCTATTTTGGCACAGTAAAAAATAGCCTGTAGTTTTATTGCCCCGGGTGTCTGGTGCCATGCGGCCGGCTTTACGGACAAAACTTATTTCTGGCCGGTCCTCGGCAAGGCCACCCTTAGGCAAATAAAACCTACAGGCTTATTCTTATTTCTTTAAAGCTTTTTCAATCCTGGCAATGACGGTTTCCAGCACTTTGATACGTGCATAGTACTTATCCTTAGCCTCTACTACAGTCCAAGGAGCACATTTGGTATCGGTACGGTAAAGCATTTCGTTGACTGCGTCAACATAAGCATCCCATTTATCCCGGTTGCGCCAATCCTCCTGGGTAATCTTCCAAGTCTTATCAGGATCGTTTTCTCTATCCTCAAACCGTTGATATTGTTCATCCTTATCGATTTGCAACCAGAATTTTTGGACGATGATGCCTTGCTTAGCCCACTGTGCTTCCATGTCGTTGATTTCCTGATAGGCTCTCTTCCATTCCGCAGTAGTAGCAAAGTGTTCAACTCTTTCTACCAGCACTCTGCCATACCAGGTTCTATCAAAAACAGCCAGCTCACCGGCCGCAGGAATATTCTGCCAAAAACGCCACAGATAATGGAACCGTTTCTCCCAATCGGTAGGAGCGCTAACAGGATTTACCTTATAGCCCAAAGGATCTAAGGAAGCAATTAATCTCTTAATAGCTCCGCCCTTGCCACCTGCATCCCAGCCTTCAAAGGCTACCACGGTACTGATTTTCTTCTTGTACAGCTCTAGCTGCAGCAGCGCAATCCGTTCATGACATTTTTTCAGTTTATCCTTGTATTCATCTGCTGTTAACGCTTTAGTTAAATCATAAGTTCCCAAAATATTGGGAATGGTTTTATCTTTAGCACAGGTATATTTCTTGTTTGGTTTTTGTTTTTTAGCTTTTAAGGCTGCCGTAAATTCTTCTTCCAGAATTTCCAGTACATCAATTGTACCGGCGTGAAAGTCTTCCAAAGAAACTACGCGCCAGGGAGCAGCCTCTGTATCTGTTTTCTCCAACATTTTCTCAAAGACTTTTTTGTAGGCCTTGTAGTTGTCGCCTTCAATGCCACCGGGCGTAAACCTTTCCCACTCGCTGCCTAAAGCCTTTTTACCGCTTGCTATATTTTCTTTTTGTTGTTTTTTGGAAATATGAGTAAAGATTTTAATGATGTGATAATTTTCCGCTGTTAATTCTCTTTCAAAAGAATTGATTTCCTCATAGCTTATATCATACCATTCAGAGGCTTCGTCAGGATCTCCTACTTCATGCTCATTCTTTAAGAAATACCAGGCTCTATGATGAAGAGCTATCTGTCCTGTTACCGGCAGTTCTTTCCAGAATTGAGTAAAGAAAGGCTGGCTTTTTTGCTCGTCAGTAGTTTTGGAAGCTGAGTAAACCCGATAACCACGAGGGTCCAGTGCAGATACTACTTTGCCAATTAAGGCACTGCGCCAGGAACCTCTAAAGCCTTCAAATACCACAATGACAGGCACACCTGCATCACGAATTTGTCTCTGCAATGCGCCTAATTTAATGGACAGTTTGTCAAACTTCTTTTCATAGTTACTCTTGGAAATCTTTTTCTTTAAATCCACTTTGTCTAGCATGGATATCTGCCTTCTTCCGGTGTAGTAAGTGCTTTAGGCTTGCCAAGAATCTCAGACATAATAAAACCATTGCGTAAGTCATTTTTGCTAAAAATCTGATGTTCATCTGTAACTACTGCTGTAAGTGGTGCTTTAGGAACCAGGAGCGGATTGATGCCTGTTCCTTCGTTACCCATATCCTGAGGCTCTGAGTTGACATATATCTTAGCCTTAGCTTCCGGCTGAGGCAAGTCGTGGAGCTCCTCTTCCTCGTCATCCGGCGGAATAGTGAAAACAGGCCTAGGTGCCTTTTTCACCTGAACTCTTTTCTTTTTTAGAATAGCCGGTAAAACAAATTTAAACAGAAGATACAAAACTACTAAACCAAAGAAATCCATAAGCTTACCTCGCTATCAGCCCGGTTGTCCGTTATGAGGGGTATTGGGGCTTAAAGGTCCTGTCCCTGCAATATTCTTTCTCATGTCAGTATCTGCATTAATGTTGTTCATTCTAAAATAATCCATAGCTCCTAATCTGCCACTTTCCAAAGCAGAAGCAAGAGCAGCCGGAACCTTCGCTTGTTCCTCCACAACCTTAGCTTGCATTTCCTGAGTATAAGCTTTCATTTCCTGCTCTTTAGCTACAGCCATGGCTCTACGTTCCTCAGCTCTGGCCTGAGCAATTCTCTTGTCGGCTTCAGCTTGATCGGTTAGAAGTTCAGCACCAATGTTACGGCCTACATCAACGTCAGCAATATCAATGGAAAGAATTTCAAAGGCTGTACCTGCATCCAAGCCTTTTTCCAATACAGTCTTAGAAATATGGTCAGGGTTTTCCAGCACTTCGCTGTGATTGCTGGCAGAACCAACGCTGGTAACAATACCTTCGCCTACTCTGGCAATAACGGTTTGCTCGCCGGCGCCGCCCACCAGTCTATCGATATTAGCTCTTACGGTTACTCTGGCTTTAACCTTCAGCTCAATGCCGTTTTTAGCAACGGCAGAAACTATAGGAGTTTCAATAACTTCCGGATTAACGCTCATTTGTACTGCTTCCAAAACATTACGTCCTGCCAAGTCAATAGCGCAGGCTCTTTCAAAGGTCAGAGGAATTTCAGCACGATGCGCAGCAATCAAAGCATCAATAACCTTATCTACATCACCGCCTGCCAAATAGTGAGCTTCCAACTGATTGGTGTTTACGGAGATACCGGCTTTGTTGGCCTTAACCAAGGGCAATACGATTTTGCCGGCCGGAACTCTACGCAGCCGCATACCAATCAAGTTGAAAATACTAACATCCACACCTGCTGCCATAGCGGAAATCCACAAGCCCAAGGGTACAAAATTAAGGAAAAGCGCAATAGCAAAAACCGCTAGGATAATAACTACACCACTACCTAAAATATTCATTGTTGTTTCTCCTTTTCCACAAATATTTTATGTCCTTCTACCTTGACGATAACTACGGGAGAACCGGGAGCAATAAAATCGCCTTCGGTAATAACATCTACTCTCTTGCCATTTATCTTGGCTACGCCACTGGGTCTGAGTAAGCTTTCTGCTGTACCCGTCTTGCCAATGTAGCCTGTTAAATCAAGATGTTTCTCTTTGCCTGTTAAATGGTCCTTGTTACTAAGCACGAATTTCTGCCAGAGAGGATTTTTGGGTAAAAGCTTCATAAACAAAGCTCCCAAAACTGCAATACCAACTAACCCTGCTGCCAAAACAGGAATGGTATCCTTGCCTCCACCTAAGCCAAAATAGAAGCTGACCAGGATGCAGACAATACCGCTAATACCACACAGTCCAAAACCGGGAATGAACAGCTCCAAAAACAAAAGTCCTGCCCCTACGGCAAAGAACTCAATAGCCGTCATATCCAGATCTAAAGAATCCGGTCTGTAAACAAGATCAACAGGTGCTGCTACAACCGGCATGGTAAATCCTACGATTAATAACAATCCAAATAAACAGGGAAAAAGATATTTTTTTATACTTTTCATATCCAATTCCTACCTTTCTTTTAATCACTATCATTATATCATAACGCGCCATTAGTAAATATGAAATAATTATGGCAAAGAAAAACGGAAGTCGGTCTATACCGACTTCCGTTTTAAGTATTAAGCCTTATTTCAAGAGTTCACGAACAATGCCGTTGATTTTCTTTCCATCAGCACGTCCTTTAGTCTTGCCTATTACTGCTCCCATAACCTTACCCATGTCTTTAGGACCGGCAGCATGTACAGCAGCGATAGTTTCTTGTACGATTTTTTTCAAATCGTCATCACTAAGTTGTTCGGGAAGATATTTCTTAAGAATGGCAATTTCTTCTTCATTCTTAGCAACCAGTTCCTCACGTCCGGCAGTCTTGAATTCCGCAATGGAATCTTCTCTCTGCTTAACTTCTTTCATCAGAACGGCCATAATCTCTTCGTCGCTTAGTTCTTTCTTTTCATCAATCTCTTTATTACGGATACTTGACCAAGCCATGCGAATAACAGCCAAGCGGAGCTTACCTGCTTCTCTCGCCTTCATGGCCTCTTTCATATCTGCTGATAAAGTTTCTCGTAATGTCATTTCTAAGCCCCCAAAAATTATCTGGTTTTGCGTTTTCTAGCAGCTTCAGATTTCTTTTTACGTCTTACGCTAGGCTTTTCATAGTGCTCACGTTTTCTAACTTCGGAAAGGACTCCGGCTTTTTGAGTTGCACGTTTGAAACGGCGTAATGCGCTATCAATGGATTCAGTTTTTCCAACTTTAATCTCTGTCATCTGTCATCCCTCCCTCCGCAATTACAATACAGAACGCGTGTATCTTAGCCAAAACTACACTATGACATTATAGCCCGAAACAAGCTCTAATGTCAATATTGAGATTAACAAGGAGGCCAGCCTAATTGCTTGCCACCTAAAATGTGAAAATGGAGATGAGGCACAGACTGGCCGCCATCTTCGCCTGTATTGATAACGATTCTAAAGCCTTTCTCATCCAGCTTCAGCATTTTTACCAGTTCAGGCAGCTTGCTTTTCACATAAGTAACTATATCCGGGGAAGCCGTAAGAATATTTTCCGTGTGCTCCTTAGGAATAACCAGCACGTGCACAGGGGCACCGGGATTTAGATCATTAATGACAATGATTTTATCGTCTTCATATAATCTCTTACTGGGAATTTCCCCAGAAACGATTTTACAGAAAATGCAATCTGACACTTTGTTCACCCCCTACTTAATTATCGTGTTCTCTTATTGTAACACCTCTGAGGCCATCCTCAAAGAGATTTTGTAATTGTACAGCAGTAATTTGATCGGTTAAATTTTCCTGACTTTCCGTATAAACTCTTACATAATTACCTGTTAAGCCTTCCCAGAAACCTGCTTTGTTTCTGGTTTCCCATAGCACTTCTGTTTGTCTTCCAGCCATGGCCTCCAGGTAAGCTTGATGACCGGCCTGATCTACTTGCTCAGCTGCCTGCACCCGTTCATTTTTTACTTCTTCTGGTACCTGATCCTCTCTGGCAGCTGCCGGCGTACCTTTACGTCTGGAATAAGGGAAAACGTGTATCTTGGAAAATTGACACGTCTTAGCAAACTGCAAGGAATTAGCAAAATCTTCCTGAGTTTCACCGGGAAAACCTACTATTAAATCTGTGGTAATACTAATATCAGGTATTTGCCGACGAATATTAGCCAACAAATCCTTAAATTTCGCACTATCATAAGGACGGTGCATAGCTTGTAAGGTTTTATCTGCACCCGCCTGCAAGGGTAAATGCAAATGGCGACAGAAGCGTTTATCCTCAGCCATCAGCTTAAGCAAGTCTTGATCTACTTCAATAGATTCCAAGGAACCTAAACGTAACCTGGCTAAGCCTTGTACCTTAAGCGCTGCCTTAACTGCATCTGCCAGTTTAGGGCCATTGGCTTGTTCCTTGCCATAAGCACCCAAGTGAATGCCAATAAGCACCACTTCCTTGTAGCCTTGAGCTACCAGTTGTTCTACTTCAGCGGTAATACTGGTTAATGCTCTGGAACGCAAAGGTCCTCTAGCGTAAGGAATAATACAATACGCACAAAACTGATTACAGCCTTCTTGGATTTTCAAAAAAGCTCTGGTCATTTTAGCATCTACTCCGGCAGTCATCTCTTCGAAAGGACTATCCTTAATTAGCTCATGAACCAGATTGGCCGCACCAGATACTTTATGCCCACCTGCCTTGGCTACCAGCTCTACAATATTTTTTCTGTCTTGGGTACCGATAATTAAATCTACTCCCTCAATGGCTGCCACTTCTTCCGGTGCCGTCTGAGGATAGCAACCGGTAACCACAACCAGAGCCTGTGGATTTTGCCGCACGGCTCTGTGAATTATTTTTCTTGATTTACTTTGTCCCATGTTGGTAACTACACAGGTATTTACCAAATACACATCTGCTGCTTGGGTAAAAGGAACAATACTATAACCAGCCTTCACAAAAAGTTTTTCCATGGAGGCAGTATCTGCTTGGTTCACTTTACAACCCAAAGTATAAAAAGCAATTTTAGGCATTGTTATCTCCGAAATCTCCCGCTTCATATAAAATTGCAGCCATAGCCGCCAGGCCGGCTGTTTCCGTTCTTAAAATACGTTTCCCCAGGCTAACAGCTTGCCAGCCATGAGCCAAGGCTAAAGCAACTTCTTCTTTATCTATGCCACCTTCCGGTCCCACCAAAAGAGCAATTTCTTTCTTGTCCTTGTTAGCCTGCAAAGCTTCTTTCAAACTTTGCCGGTCTTCTACTTCGTAAGCAAGTATTTTTAAAGGTATATCATCGGTTGCAGTAAGCATAGCCGAAAAATCTTGGCAGGGAGCAATACTAGGGATGATTTCCCTTTTGCTTTGCTTAGCTGCAGCTTCTGCAATCTTCTGCCAGCGTTCCACCTTCTTAGCCGCCTTCTCGCCACTAAGCTTTACTACCGAATTATGCATAGCAGTAGGAATAACTTCTACCGCACCAAGCTCCACAGCCTTTTGGATAATCAGCTCCAGCTTGTCGCTTTTGGGTAAACCCTGTACCAAGTGGATTTTCATCACCGGTTCGTTGGCGCCCGGCAATAGCTCTTTTACTACCAGCTTAACTGCTTCCGGCTGAACCTCCGTAATTGTCATCAAAGCACTGACCTGGTCCAAGCTCACGATTTGTATCTCTTCGCCATTCTTCATGCGCAGCACATTGGCAATGTGATGAGCATCTTGTCCGGTAATGGTCATATTGTCAGCAAAGTTTTCTCTTACAAAAAATCTATGCATTATTTCCTCCCCATCAGCACCGCTGACCAACCACCCTTATGTCGCACACTGATAGTCTTCATGCCAACCTTGTCAGCAGCCGCTTCAACATCTGCCAGACGTTCATCAATAATACCACTGGCCAGGAATTTACCTTGAGGCTTTAGTTTACCGGGAATATCAGGTAGCAGCATAATGATGATATCCGCTATGATATTAGCCACGATGACATCAGCCTGTCCATCTGTACCGTGCAGTAAATCACCCTGCGCCGTAACTATCTTATCCGTTAGTTTATTTAAAGCAATATTTTCTCTGGCAACCTGTACAGCCTTGCCATCAATATCAACAGCTTTAATATCCTTGGCTCCCAAAAGTGCTGCGGTCATTGCTAGGATACCGCTGCCACAGCCTACATCAAACACCTTCATATCTGGTTTAACTATTTCTTCCAGAATCTGCATACACATATTGGTAGTATGGTGAGTGCCTGTGCCAAAAGCCATGCCAGGGTCTAAATGCAGCACCTTATCGTCGGCTTTAGGTGTGTAATCTTCCCAAGTAGGTTTAATTACCAAGGACTTGCCAACTCTGGTTACATGAAAATATTGTTTCCATTCATTAGCCCAATCCTTTTCGGAAATCTTTCTAAACAAAGTAGGTCCAAAACGGAATTTACCAATTCTGTTTTCTATAGCACCCAGCTCTTTTTCAATATTTGCTAAACGCTCCTGAAGCTCCCTATCCTCCGGATAGTAAGCAGAAACAGTGACAACCTCAGTATTGGTTTGCTCAGGTATGTCAGTCAGCTGCCAAGTACCGGAATTACGCAAAGTATTAATAAGCACAGGATCCTCTATGACCACACCATTGCGGGCCCCCTGCTCTCTCAACATTTCTGCTACTGCTTCTACTGCTTCATGAGTTACTTTAATGCTAACTTCTAACCAATTATCCAATTTTATGTCTCCTTAAATCAATATTCTTTATTATAACATACCACACTAAGTGACACATAATAAAATAACCAGAGAGTAAAAATAAAACAAAGGACGATACAAATTGATCTGCAGTCAAATGTATCGTCCTTTGTTTTATTTTTATTGTTTATTACATATTTCCGAAATTTGTCTTAACCCGGCATGAATGATGACTAAGAGTACAATCCATTCTATTAAGCCAATACCTACAACCCTAGCGGTCATGGGTAGCTTTAAAGGCATATCCCAAAGAGCATGAAACCCTACCGCCATAGCAAAGAAAGGCACAAACTTAGGATTGGTAAAGCACTCCATTCCCTGCCAAGCCTTATCCTTCGTCATAGCCAAGGCGCCTCCCACGATGGCGCTCCAGATTACATGTGTCCCTAAGGCAGTAACACCACGTAAATACAAAACATACAGTCCTGCATCAGCCCGCATTAAGAAAAATCTTAAAATATACCCGGCTGTTTCAAAAGCAGCAAAGCCTGCTCCCACTGCGGCACCAACCAGTAAACCATTTAAAATATATTTTTTATGTACATCTCGCAAAACGAACCAGATAATTAAGGCTTTGGCCAACTCCTCAGAAATGCCTACCATAATGGCACCGGTAATATTTAAAACCTTTACTCCAAAGAAACCATCCAACACCAGGGTTGCCAGCATGGAACAAACGCCGCCAACAAAAAAGATAGCAGTAACATCAAAGATACTAACATTCCTGGGCGCATTAATTTCAAAGAAGAAGATTATCAATGAAAATGGTACCGCCAGAGCACCAATGAAAATCATGCCCGGTATGGCATTGGGATTATTAAATTCCTTTGCCATAAACAAAAGGCCCCAATAGGTAATAACAAACACCAAAAATACTCTGGAATAAAGCCACGGATGTGGCCATTGGCTGGAAATATCTTTTTCAGCAGGTGTGTTATTTTTCGTTCCGGCAATAAAAATGTCTTCGCGTTCTCCTTGACTATGAGATACAAAAACAGCAGACACCAAATCCTTCATATGTAGCTCTACTGCTCCATGGCCACCGGTCATTTCATTAACACTATTGGTCATAGTATCAATGGCTTCTTTGGCAAAGCCTTTAAATTTACCATTGCCATTGCTTTTCTGTACAGCAACCGGGCAACCACATTCCGGGCAAAATTTCTCTATTCCTTTAAGAGCCGCCCCACAATTTGAACAATACATATTATTTATACCACCTTGGTTAAATTTAGTACTTTCATTGTAAAGCTACTTATTAGCCTTGAACTTATTTAATTTTTCATAGAATTCATCATAATAGCTGCCACCTTCGGCAAAAGCATTGGCGTTGCCTCGTACCCCTCTTAGCATACAATCAACCCGTTTCCATTGTATGTCTAACAGCTTTAGAACTTCTCTTTCTTCATCTGTAGCAGAAGCTTTTTTCATTTTTCCCATTTCACTATTAATATCATTCTTAAGCACATTGCACACAGGTACTATCGTGGTACTTCGTTCACCGGTGTTAATCCTGTCTGCCAGGGCCTTCATTCTATCTTCAAAGCCGAGCAACAATTTTACATAGCTTTCTTTTTGGCTCTGCTTTGCTGCTTTTTGTTTAGTGGCAGCTTCCTTTTCTGCCTGTTTGGCTTGCATTTCCTGCTCAACCTGTGCCTTAGCCCTTGCCTCTTCAGCTGCCTTATTTTGACCGATCTTCCATAGCCCACCAATAATAACAATTAAGGCAAGAACAGAGATCACAACATACATTTTATTTTTTCCCATTGCCACCACTCTTTTCTACACGAACTTGTACACTAATATCGGTAGGCTTATCTTGTTTTACAATGCCCACACAAGTCCCCTCTGCTACCACAAAATCCCCAATTTTCTTTTGGTTCACAATCTCTACCATGTTTTGAGGAAAATCCAGACTTACAAAGTAAGAACGACCGGCTGCAGTTTTATGTGCTAAGGTAACCTGAAAGCGTTGGGAATTCTTAAATTCGTTTTTATATATGACTTTTCCTGAAATATTGACCTTCTTATTTTTATATTTAGCCTCAGCAGTTCCCTGATCACGAATGTAATCATCCAGCAATTCCTCTGCCTTTACTGCAATAAGACCTTGTGCAGGCTGATTCTTGGGTGTAGCAACCGGTTGCCCGCCTGAAAAAGCAAGATAGCCAACCACAGCAGCAATAATCACCAAAAAGATAGCTACATATTTCAATAGGCCGCCGTGTCCCACCTTACTTTGTTCTTGAGCAGGAGCTGTGTAGGATGTTTGGTTATAAGTATGTTGCTGATAACTATTGTCTACTTGCTGCCGTTCTGCCCGCTTGACCGTTTCTGCAGTACTAGCTTGAAAAGTACTCTGCCTTGCTTGTTCCTGGTTTGGCGTTGACGTTGCTTGTTTTATGTCCTGCTTAGCCCCACACTTATAACAAAACTTAGCGCCATCTTCCAGTTGTGTTCCACATTTCGTACAGAATTTACTCATACATTTCCACCCCTTATTCATCCGAAACAAATTTAAGCTTCCTTGCCTATTTTAATCCCGAAAAAATTTTAAATCAGTATCTGCCAAAGCTGTACGTACCTTTCTCATAAAAGCAGGTCCTGGGTCAGTTTTAAGAGAAGCATATCCTGCTACCAACTCCTTATAAAGACCTGTGCTTTTAGCATCCCCTTGCTGATAATGTCCTATCACATAATGAATAGAAGAATACTTTCCTGACAAATAGCGAATCAAGTCAATATTGCTCTTTACCTGAGCCTCCGTTAAATCTTCCTTACTGTTTACTCCGCCTACATTCTCAACGCCAATAGCGCACCAGTTATAGCCAATAATATGTCTGTTAAGGGCATTCTCAGGTGTGAGTTGGTAAATGGTACCATCTCTTCCCACCAAATAATGAGAGCACACATTCAGCTTGCCATTTTTCAGCTTGGTATTTTCTGCCGGATAAAAATAGTTATAGGTACTTTGCCAAGTATCCGCTGCCGTCCAATGAAGTACAATCATCTGCGGAACGATTGTTTCAAGACTCGTACCATAATGTAGTAGGGCATATTCTCTGGTTAATCTGCTTCTGGTACTATTTAAGTCCACGCTTTTTTCTTCTATGGGCGGCTTAGTAATTTGGGTAGGTTTAGCAAAAATATTGCTGTACACTTTTTGAGAAATAGCTGCGATGTTATCTGTAGCCTCAGCTCCTATATTATTGGCAAGTACTACGATAATATAATCTCCCCGCTGATCATAAACTATACCACCGTCATTTAAGACACCGGCCAGCTCACCGGTTTTGTGAGCCATTACCGTCCCCTCCGGTAGACCCTGGGGCAGTTTATCATTATCTGTTTGAGCTTTAAGGATATCCAGCATTTTGCTATCCATCGTGGCATTGACACAGGTATGCCGATAAAGTTGCAGAAATATTTTTCCCAAATCAGCAGCCGAGGTATAATTCTCCAAGCCTTGTTGTTGAGCCGTAAAGTCCATCATACGCCTTTGCAATTTAGTATCTTTATAGCCATGTTGTTGAATATAGGCATTAATATTACCCATACCCAATCGGTCAATAATGATATTGGTAGCAACATTATCACTTTCTACAATCATCTGTTCCAATAAATATTTTATGGAAAAGCTGCTACCTATTGCTTGGCCCTGCAGATTACCTGCGCCACCTACTATATCTGTTTTCTTTAAAACATATTGCTCGTTTTCAGAAAGGGTACCCTTATTTATTTCCTCGTAGGCCTTCGCCAAAATAAACATTTTGATCATGCTGGCGGACGGCATAGCTTTATTCTGATAGGTATAGGTTGTGGCTGCCGGTATATTATAAACAAAGACAGAATATTCCCCGGGCAGGGAAGCTAAGAAGCTATCAACTGTCCGTTTAAAATATTCTGCCTGTCTTTTATTTTCTATTTCCTGTTCATTATTGTCGCGCTGCAATTCTTTCGCAGCTGCTATTTCATTATCTAAAGAAGCTGTAACATTCTGATGCTTTTTTGCCAAAAATCCCCCGGCAAACATTATCAGAATGACAAGCATGGCTACCATAATTTTGGTCTTCATGTCTAGACCTTTCTTAACTACTTAATTTATGGCAATATTCTACCACCATTCCATAGGTGTGGCAATAAAACTCAGTAAACCACCAAAGAACGCTCAGAAGCGGCGCAGTTTCAATAACTTAAGCGGCAACCCATATCAGAACACAAAGACAGCCGCTAAGGTGGCAGAGGCTAGGCGTAACGAAAACAGCTACTATATAAACAAAGAACGCTCAGAAGCGGCGCAGACGAGGAATAACAAAAATGCGACCTGTGGACTATACACAAAAACGTATGTCCACAGGTCGCATTTGCAGTTATGACAAAGTATCCGCCGCTTCTGGGCGTTCTTTACTTGAATAAATCTTTTACTTTGTTAAAAAAGCCCTTTTCCTCCGGATTAATATTGTCGCCACCCACTTCACCAAACTTCTTTAAAGCTTCTCTTTGTACAGCGTTTAGCTTGGTAGGAACAACAACCTTAATCGTAACTAGTTGATCACCCTTGGCACCACTTCTCAGGCTGACAATGCCCTTTTCTTTGAGACGCAGAACCTTATTAGGTTGAGTTCCTTCAGGCACTTTCATGATAACCTGACCATAGAGAGTGGGCACCTTGATCTCAGCACCTAAAGTTGCTTGGACGATGCTAATGGGTACTTCACACATGACAGTCGTACCTTCTCTGGTGTAGAACTTATGGGGTTTCACATAGAGATACACATACATATCTCCCGGTCTGCCACCACGTTTACCTGCACCGCCTTCGCCGGCTACTCTCAGGCGTGAACCATTATCTACACCGGCAGGAATCTTCACGGTAAGGATGTGTTTATTCTTCTTGCGTCCTGTACCTTTGCAATCTTTGCAGGGTTGGTTAATGATTTTACCTGTGCCATGACATCTGGAGCAAGGACGAACATTAACCATTTGGCCAAACATACTGTTTTGGGTAACACGTACTTCACCTGTACCATGACATTCGGGGCAAGTATCAACCTTGCTGCCAGGCTCAGCACCTGAACCATGACAGTGGTCACATTCATCCTCACGGGTTACGGAAACTTTCTTTTCTACGCCAAAGGCAGCTTCTTCAAAGGTAATTTCCATATCCAGTCTCAGGTCGTTACCTTGTTCGGGTCCGTTGCTGTTTCTGGAGCGACCCCGGCCACCGAAGAACATATTGAAAATATCTTCCATGCCTTCGCCACCAAAGGAGCCTTGGAAACCACCGCCGTTAAATCCGCCGCCAAAAGGATTGCCTCCGAAACCACCGAAAGGATTACCACCTGCTCCGCCGCCATTTTGGAAAGCAGCATGGCCATACTGGTCGTAAGCGGCGCGCTTTTGCTCGTCGCTGAGCACACTATAAGCCTCACTGCATTCCTTAAATTTATCGGCAGCATCAGGATTATCCTTGTTTACATCCGGGTGATACTTACGTGCCAATTTACGATATGCTTTTTTAATTTCCTCGGCGGAAGCAGTTTTGGCTACTCCCAGCACCTCATAATAATCTTTCTTATCAGCCATCAGTATCTCCCTCTAACTACATTTATTTCTTTTCATCGTCAACAACTTCAGCATCAACTACATTGTCGTCGGCTTTCTTTTCTTGGCTGGCACCTTGTGCACCTGCACCTTGGTTAGCGCCGGCAGCACCTTGTTGTGCGCCTTGATTTTGTTTATAAAGTTCAGCAGACAATTCATACAAAGGTTTTTGCAAAGCTTCGGTATCAGCTTTAATCTTGTCGGTATTGTCCTTGCCTTTTAAGGTTTCCTTCAAGTTGCTAATAGCATCTTGAACTTTCTTAATCAGGTCATCATGGCCCTTGCCGGACATGTCTTTGACAGTCTTTTCAGCTTGGTAAACCATGGTATCAGCCTGGTTACGAACTTCAACTTCTTCTTTATGTTTCTTGTCAGCAGCAGCGTTAGCTTCTGCTTCCTTAACCATTCTCTCTACTTCATCCTTCTTTAAACTGCCGGAAGAAGTAATGGTAATCTTTTGCTCTTTGCCGGTGCCCAAATCCTTAGCGCTTACGTTAACGATACCGTTGGCATCAATATCGAAAGCAACTTCAATTTGAGGTACGCCACGTGGAGCCAGAGGAATACCACCTAATTCGAAACGACCCAAAGTCTTGTTGTCTGCAGCCATTTCACGTTCGCCTTGCAGTACATGAATATCTACAGAAGGTTGGTTATCAGCAGCAGTAGAGAATACTTGCTTACGAGAAGTAGGAATAGTAGTGTTACGATCAATGATTCTGGTGAATACGCCACCCATGGTTTCAATACCCAGGGACAACGGAGTAACATCCAGAAGCAGAACGTCTTTAACATCACCGGCTAAAACACCAGCTTGAATAGCTGCACCAACAGCTACGCATTCATCAGGGTTTACGCCATGAGCAGGATCCTTGCCCAAAACCTTTTTAATAGCGTCTTGAACAGCAGGAATTCTGGAGGAACCACCGACTAACAGAATCTTCTCAATATCCTTAACTTCCAGCTTAGCATCAGCTAAAGCTTTGTGAGTGCAGGTAATGGTTTTTTCTACCAAGTCAGCAGTCATTTCATCAAATTTAGCTCTGGTTAAGTCCATATCCAAGTGTTGAGGGCCATTAGCGCCTGCGGTAATGAAAGGCAGGTTGATGTTGGTGGTCAACATGTTAGACAATTCAATCTTAGCTTTTTCTGCAGCTTCACGAATACGTTGCATAGCCATTCTATCACCGGTCAAATCAATACCGGTAGATTTCTTAAATTCATCAGTCATCCAGTTCATAACGCGTTCATCAAAGTCATCGCCGCCTAGGTGAGTATCACCATTGGTGGATTTAACTTCAAAAACGCCATCGCCCATTTCCAAAATGGACACATCGAAGGTGCCACCGCCCAAGTCATAAACCAGGACAGTATGATCACCGCTCTTATCAGCACCATAAGCCAGTGCAGCAGCAGTAGGTTCGTTGATGATACGCATAACCTCAAGGCCTGCAATCTTGCCGGCATCCTTGGTAGCCTGACGTTGGCTATCGTTGAAGTAAGCAGGAACGGTAATAACAGCTTGAGTTACCTTCTCGCCTAAATATCTTTCAGCATCGCCTTTCATCTTCTCCAGGATCATAGCAGAGATTTGCTCAGGAGTATAATCCTTGCCATCAATGTTTACCTTATATTGGGTACCCATTTTACGTTTAATGGAGCTAATGGTTCTTTCAGGATTGGAAACAGCCTGACGTTTTGCCAACTGGCCAACCAATCTCTCACCATTCTTAGTAAAACCAACAACAGACGGAGTTAAACGACCGCCTTCTTGTGTGGAGATAACAGTAGGTTCTCCACCTTCCATAACAGCTACTACAGAGTTTGTCGTACCTAAATCAATACCAATTATCTTAGACATAATATATTCCTCCCTAGAAATAAATTGTTGTTTTAATATTTTATATAACAGCCTTACATTAAAGGGCTATTAATCAATTGCGTACTACCCGCACTTTACTGTGGCGGATAATATTATCACCAATCTTGTAACCTTTTTCCAAGACCATGTCCACTGTATCGTCTTCCATATCAGGGTTAGCGCCCTGCATGACGGCTTCGTGGAATTCAGGATTAAATTGCTCACCCTGAGCCTTGATTTCTTCTATCTTTAAAGAAGCCAGAGCCTGTTCAAATTGCTTGTGAATCTTATCCAGGCCTACTTTAATGGCTTCGCCATCCGTAGTAATTGCCAGACTTTGCTCAGCTCTTTCGAAATTATCCAGCACCTTTAAAAATTCTTTGGTAACACTGGCAGTAACATACTTGGTAAGCTTAGCTTGTTCTTCGTTATTACGTCTGCGGAAATTATCAAAATCTGCTTGCAATCTGAGCAGCCTGTTTTGTAGCTCCTCAATTTTTTGATCCTTAGCCTTAAGTTCAGCTTCTACTTTGGCAGCTTCTGCAGCAAGTTTTGCTCTCTCTACTTCAGCAGCTTCCTCAGCTTGCACTGTCTCTTCTTGTTCTGTTTCTTCCGCCGCTGTAGCCTCATTGCTTCCCGGTGCCTCGGCAGCTTGGGGAACTTCCTGATTAGCCGCTACGTTTTCCATGTCTTCGGCTTTTACAGTATCTTGCTCTGTTATTTTTTCGGCCTGAGCTTCAGAATTCACTTTATTAAAAGGATTGTGATTATGAAAATGATCGTGTTTAGACAAGTTGCTACCTCCTTATTTAATACCTTCCTTGAAAGTCACCTGCAAGTATTTATGCAGATAATCCATTACAGAAACAACCTTCTTATATTCCATACGGGTTGGTCCAAGTACTGCCAAGGTTCCTACTACCTGACCATTTAACCGGTAGGTAGCTTGTACCATACTGCAATCCTGGATACTGGTAAATTTGTTTTCACTACCAATAGTAATGCGTAAACCGGAATCAATTCCGGCATTGAGCATATCCTTCAAGACCTTTTCTTCTTCCAAAACTCCTAACAGTTCCTTAATTCTTTCTGCATCCTGGAATTCCGGTTGATTAAAGATTTGCTTAGTACCACCCATGAACATCTTTTCTCTGTTCTGGCCAACCTGCATTTGTTTAATAGCTTGCAACAAGGAAGTAAACAAAAGCTTATCATTGGCAAGATTGTCATGAAGCTCATCTATCTGCTTTTCAGAAACGTCTACCAGCTTGGTACCATGGAGCAAATTGGTAACTCTTTGCGCTAAGTAATCCAGCTCTTCCTGCTTCATGCCCAAAGGAATATCAATAACTGCATTATCAATCTGGCCATCTTCAGTAATGACACACAAAATAGCTTTGCGCTCATTAAGAGGCAGAAATCTCATATAAGAGAAACTAGTGCTGCTATCACCCTTGGCCAAAACCATGGAAACGTTCTTGCTCATGCGAGAGAGAATTTTAGCCGTAGATTTGAAAATATCATCAATACTATGTACTCGTTCCCTATACCAGCTATCAATCAGGGCCATATCATTAGGAGACAAGGCACCGGGTTTTACCATGGAATCTACATAGTAACGATAAGCTTGGGCAGAAGGAACACGTCCTGAAGAAGTGTGGGGCTGTTCCAAAAAGCCTAATAATTCCAAATCAGACATTTCATTACGAATCGTGGCAGGACTAATGCCCAGATTATATTTACGGGCGATGGTTCTGGATCCTACAGGCTCAGCCGTAGCAATATAATCTTCAATGATAATCTGAAGAATTTTCTTTTTTCTATCATCCAGCATTGCCATCTACCCCTTTCTTTTTTCTTGTTAGCACTCTCAAGAGTGGAGTGCTAACATCTGAATATAAAGATACACCTCTTTCTACCAAATGTCAATAATATTTTAGGATTTTACAAAAATTTTTCAAATACCAAATTGCCCAGAGCCATGCCCCGTTCCGTTAGTCGGACAGTACGTCCCTGTTCTACTGTTAAGAGGCCTTGGCTTTGGGTTTCCTCTAAAATTTTGCCATATTTGGTGAAAAAGTCAATATCATATCTTTGGTTAATTTCTTCTACATTAATACCTTTGGTTAAGCGCAGTCCCATAAAAATGCATTCGCTGAGCTGGGTTGCCGGAGAAAGTTCTTCCTGAAGCGGCTGCTGTTTCTGTACATACTCTGCCAAAGTTCTTACGTTAGTAAGTCTTTGCCGGCCATCAAAGCCTGTAGCTCCCAGGCCAAAGCCCAAGTACGGATAATAATGCCAATATACCAAATTGTGTTTGGACTCTTGGCCGGTCTGTGCATAATTAGAGATTTCGTAGCGTTGCAGGCCATGCTTAGGCAAGTAAGCGTTAACCAGATCGTACATATCTCCTGCTTCATCTTCCGTAGGTAGCTTAATTTCTCCCTTTGCCAGCTGTTGGGACAGTGGAGTGCCGTCTTCCACAGTAAGGCCGTACACAGAAATATGGGTAAGGCCCGCTTGAACCAAGCCTGCTAAGGAATTGGCAATAGTTGTTTGGGTTTGAGTTGGATAGCCATAAATCAAATCGCCGCTAATACGGGCAAAGCCCGCTTCTTTAGCTGCTTGGATAGCTTCCAGTGCTTGTTCTTTAGTATGAATTCTGCCCATCAGCTTTAGTTCCGTGTCCTGCAAGGACTGGATGCCCATGCTGAGACGGTCAAAGCCTAAGGTTTTTAAAATCTGCAATTTTTCCACAGTTAAGGTACCGGGATTAGCTTCAATGGTGGCTTCTGTAGGTTTTTGCCACAAGCCTTGCGTCTTTAAGGTCGCAACAATCTCTTCAATATATTTAAGTGGTAAAATGCTAGGAGTACCGCCGCCGAAATAAACGGTGGCGGTTGATACAACAGGCAAAGCGCCTCGCCAGGTAGTAATTTCCTGACAGAGACGCTGAGTGTATTGCTTCATTATTTCTTCGTTTTGACGGGGAAAGGAAGCAAAGTCACAATATGCGCATTTTTGCAAACAAAAAGGGATATGTATATATATCCCTTGAATTTCTTGCCATTTGTTCATATTATTTGTCATCCATTTTTAAGATAGCCATGAAAGCCTCTTGAGGTAATTCCACGGTGCCGACTTGCTTCATACGTTTCTTGCCGGCTTTTTGTTTCTCCAGCAGTTTTCTCTTTCTGGTAATATCGCCGCCGTAACATTTAGCCAGTACGTCTTTACGCAAAGCGCTGACTGTTTCTCTGGCAATGATTTTGCTGCCGATGGCTGCCTGAATGGGTATCTCAAATTGCTGCCTGGGAATAAGCTTGCGTAATCTTTCTACCAAGGCTCTACCTCTAACTTGTGCTCTTTCTCTGTGAACAATGGCAGATAGAGCATCTACCGGATCGCCATTTAAAAGAATATCTACCTTGGCTAAATCAGAAGGCTTATAGCCATGAAGCTCATAATCCAGGGAAGCATAGCCTCTGGAAATAGATTTTAATCTATCAAAGTAATCAAAAATTATTTCGCTAAGAGGTAATTCATAATGCAACATAACTCTGGTTTCATCCAGATAGGTCATGTTGGCATATTCGCCACGTTTCTCCTGAGACAGCTCCATAACAGGGCCCACATAATCCTTGGGCACAATGATGGTGGCATTAACATAAGGCTCTTCTACGTGGTCAATAACAGTTTGAGGTGGGAATAAAGAGGGGTTATCTACCATCTCTACTTCACCGTTAGTCTTAAACACTTCATATATTACGTTAGGTGCTGTAGTCAAAAGAGTTAGATTATATTCTCTCTCCAGTCTCTCCTTAATAACATCCATGTGCAAAAGTCCTAAGAACCCGCACCGGAAACCAAAGCCTAAGGCAGCAGAGGTCTCAGGCTCAAACATTAAGGAAGCATCATTTAATTGCAGCTTCTCCAAAGCATCCCGCAAATTATCATAATCAGAATTCTCTACAGGATAAAGTCCGCAATACACCATGGGTGTAGCCTTGCGATAACCGGGCAGTGGCAGAGAAGCCGGGTTGTTGTTATCGGTGACAGTATCACCAACTCTGGCATCCTTCACATTCTTAATGGCAGCAGCCAGGAAACCTACCTGACCTTCTTCCAAAGAATCTACATTTACCAAGGCTGGTTTAAACACGCCTACCTCAGTTACTTCGAAAACCTTTTCCGTAGCCATCATGCGAATAGTCATGCCTTTTTTCAAGGAACCGTTAACAACCCTGACATACAGCATAACACCCTTGTAGGAATCAAACTTAGAATCGAATACCAAGGCTTGCAGCGGTGCATCGCTGTCTCCGGAGGGCGCAGGAATACGTTTAACAACTGCTTCCAAAATATCATCTACGCCTAATCCTGTTTTGGCACTGCACAGCACTGCCTCAGAAGCATCAATGCCCAACACTTCCTCGATTTCCTTTTTCACTAAGTCAGGATCAGCACTAGGCAGATCCACTTTATTAATGACAGGAATAATTTCCAGGTCGTGCTCCATAGCCAAATAAACGTTGGCCAAGGTTTGTGCTTCAATACCCTGGGTAGCATCAATAACCAGCAGCGCGCCTTCGCAGGCAGCCAGTGCCCTGGATACCTCGTAGTTAAAGTCTACGTGGCCCGGGGTATCAATTAAATTCAATATATAGTTCTGCCCATCCTTCGCTGCATAGTTCAACTGTACAGCCTGTGCCTTAATGGTAATGCCTCTTTCTCTTTCCAAATCAAGAGAATCCAGAACCTGAGCTTCCATCTCACGAATAGACAGAGTGCCTGTCTTTTCAATAAGGCGGTCAGCTAAGGTGGACTTACCATGGTCAATATGGGCAATAATAGAAAAGTTACGAATGTTATGACTTTGTCTCATTAAAAATCGTTCTCTCTTTCAAAAATATGTTGCTACATTATAACATTAATTTAGGCAAATTGTGAAGATGTAGCAATAGGGACGGTACTAAATGATACAAAGCCATGTACCATTTAGTACCGTCCCCATAATGTTGTGTCTAACCTACTATTTCAGCCATTCTGCCAAAGTATGGTAAAGAATACTCGGCACTACAGGCTTCGTTATATAGGCATTAATACCTGCTGCCAAAGCTTTCTCAATATCCTCCTGATAAGCATTGGCACTAATGGCAATAACGGGAACAATCTCCCCATCCTTGCGACCCAGCCTGCGTATAGCCTTAGTAGCAGTCAAGCCGTCCATGACAGGCATGCGCACATCCATCAGTACAGCATTAAAATATCCTTCCCTGGATTTTTGAAAAGCGTCTAAACCTTCCTGACCATTTTTGGCCATGCTTATTTCCATGCCCTGCTTTTCCAAAAGGCGGGAAACTATTTCAGCGTTAATAAAATTATCCTCGCACAATAATACTCGCTTACCTTTCAGACGACCAGGAACAGATGTATTCTTCTTGGCAACTTGAGTGTAGCTATCTGCTTTGGCAAAATCTAAAAACAGAATAAAGGTACTGCCTTTGCCAAGCTCACTTTCCACCTCAATACGTCCCCGCATGAGTTCTACCAATTTCTTTACAATGGATAAGCCTAATCCGCTGCCGGTAGTATTATCTTCGTCCCATTCCCGCTCTTGAGCAAACGCCTCAAAAATGTGAGGAAGAAATTCCGGAGAAATACCTCTGCCGTTATCCCGTACGCTAATCTTGTTATAGATGTAATCAGCTGTCTCTTCCAAGCATTCAATACGCAGTTCAACACTACCGCCACGCTGCGTAAACTTAACAGCGTTAGTCAAAAGGTTCAGCACAATCTCCTGAACTCTGGCAGCATCAGTCTTGACCTTGGCCATACAAGCCTTGCTCGTATCTACAGTAAAATTAATCTGCTTAGCTTTTGCCATTGGTTCAATAGCTGTAACTAGAGCATCTGTTATTTCACTTGTGTCAACTTCTGACAGTCGCAAGCTGAAGGTTCCTGCTTCAATTTTACTTAAGTCCAGAGTATCCTGCACCAGATTCAAGAGTGATTTGCTGGCGCCTCGAATTTTTTGCAAATATTCCTGTTTCTTATCTGAGTTTGACTCTTCCATAGCCAGCTCAGTAAAACCAATGATGCCGCTTAAAGGCGTACGCATATCATGACTTACATCTGATAAGAATAAGGATTTAGCCTTGTTAGCTTGCTTGGCAGCTATGAGCTGCTCCTCCAACTGTTTTTTTACTTCTCGTTCCTCGCTTAACCGTTTGCGATCATCAATGTCCACTACCACAACGTAGAACCATTTTTTGCCATTTTCATCTGTAACCTGATGTCCTACATCATAAAACCACCGCAAAAAACCGCTCTTTGTTTCAATGCGATATTCACAGGTATCAAACTCGCCATTTTGGATTTGGTCATCAATTGATTTTAAGACCTTGGCTCTATCCTCTTTATAAACCATGTCATCAAAACAATTATTAAATTTAATACGGAATTCTTCCTCCGTATAACCCAGCAGGCGTAACAGCTGTGCACTGATAAAAGTAAACTGTCCCCTTGGTTTGGCTTCGTATTTAAAAATGCCACCAGGTACGGCTGCTAATAAATCTTTTATTTCTTCCTGTTGTTCCAATATCACCATTTTATCATCTGCCATTGCTGTCTCACCCCAGTTTCACAAAATTCAATTATTTGCTCTTTACTTTATTTAAGAAAACTTCCCAGTTTTATCAAAATTAATTATTTACTTAATTATATACTATTGTACTAAAAATTAGCAAATGGGTATAGCTAAAATCTACCTGGGCAAAATAAATATCCACCCGCATAGCGGGTGGTTTTTCCTTTTCGGGCATAGCCCTAATATTATAGGCAGCACACAAGTGTGCATTTTATTGGCCTGCCAGCCACGCATATCGTTACTTGCTACCCGTAAACGGGTCTCGTGGGTCAAATATGCTTAGCTGGTCGCCTTCTTTATCTTCTTTCAATTGATTTTCGATATACTTCTTTATTGCAGCAGTATTTTTCCCTGCTGTATCTACATAATACCCCTTGCACCAGAATTCTCTGTTTCTATATGCAAATTTCATATTGCCAAACTTTTGGAATATCATCAGACTGCTCTTTCCTTTCAGATATCCCATAAATCCCGATATGCTCAGTTTGGGTGGTATGCTAACCAACATATGAATGTGATCAGGACAAACCTCTCCCTCTATAATTTCTACGCCTTTCCATTGGCATAATTGTCGAAGAATTGTCCTTACCGCATCTCGTTTTTCTGCATAAAATATCTTTCTCCGGTACTTTGGTGCAAAAACTATGTGATATTTACAATTCCATTTTGTATGTGCTAAACTACTAGTGACATTATTTTGATCGGTCATTTTGATGTCCTCCTAATGTGTTATTTTTGCGTAACTGGCAGGTCACGCATTTATATTAACACATTAGGAGTTTTTACATCTTGTTCACCGCTAAAGCTCTATTGAACCACGCGACTATCGCGTGGTTTTCTTTATACAATAAAAGAGACTGGCAGATGCCAGTCTCTTTATTTGCAATTATTTTACTGCGTTAACTTTCTTAGCCAAGCGGGATTTCTTACGAGCAGCTGCATTCTTAGAAATATTGCCCTTACGAGCTTCCTTATCCAATAAACTTGTTGCAGCCTTTAAAGACTTTTGTGCTTCATCTTTGGAACCTGCAGCAGCTTGTGCCTCAACTTTACGGGCAGTGCTACGGAGTTCTGCTTTAGCAGGAGCGTTTGCTGCACGACGTTTAGCGTCAGTTTTTACACTACGAATGGATGATTTAATATTCGGCATTTCTTCACCTCCAACCTATAACTTTACCGCCATATTTTAACATTATTAGGTAATTTATGCAACAGATTTTCTCACTGTCAGGTGTTGGTACTTTTGTCAGGTTATAAAACCTGACAAAAGTACCGTCCCCCTGTCATCGATACGCACTTAGCGTCGTTTTTACTTTAGAAGGTCCACCTTGCACCAACATTTACTTGAATATTATTGGTCAATTGTCCTGCATATTTGCTTAATTCCCCGTAGATATTGCAATTCTTGCCTACCTTGGCAGTACCGCCCAAAGTAAATACGCACCAGTTTTTAGCACTTGCTTCGCTATAAGAATATGGATAGAAAGTGCTATCCGAAGCCGTTAGATGAACACCACCACCAAAGTCATGATAATAGGAAGCTTTAGCATAATAACTACCTACGTTCTTAATTTTCCTACCTACTGCAACGCCAAGTCTGGCAATAGCAGAATTCTGAGCAGAAGCATTGACAGTCATGCCGGCAGAACCATCTTTAGGCGAGGTAGTATAGTTAGTACCATTAATTCTGCTTAAGGTAAGCTCAGCTTGAGGTTCTACAAAGAAACCGTTTTTGCTTCTGATTCGTCTACCTACTTCGCCACCAATGCTATAACCCCAAGTACTGTAATCAGATGTATAAGGGTTACTGGTAATAGCACTAGATACATCATAGCGATTAGACAGCTTACCACCTTTAAGAATGATATCGTAGTAGTTACCACTTTTACCTATCCAGGTTTGATATAAGGTCATGGTGCCTTCCTTTAAGTCACCTGTACCCACTTCATATTTACCATCGCCTTTAGCATAGCTGAAGGCAACACCACGATAGAAAGTACCTGTTTCACTCTTATAGTCCTTATCATAGCCTAGCTGGAAATAATTGTACTTCAACGAAGTATCTGAGCCTTTTTCTAGTTTATTATGCTCATAACGAGCCCAAATTCCTGCCTGGGCCGGTTCCATCGCTCTTAAATCGCCCATCCGTTTTTGCATATTGTTTAATTCGCCATTAACCCAAAGATTATGCATAGCCATTCGTTCATGGCGTGCTTCTCTCATGGGTCGAGACTGTGCAGTAAGTGTGTTCTTACCAGGTTCAGGAGTTGGTGTAGGCGTTGGAGTAGGAGTTGGTTCAGGAGTAGGAGTCGGCTCAGGAGTAGGAGTTGGTTCAGGTGTGGGAGTTGGTGCTACGTTAGTAATAGTAAGCTTCGTTACAGAATAAGTTCCATCCTTATTATCTGTAATGGTCGGCGTGTAATCATAGCCGTTATAGGAATCAGCTACACCACTAACCGTAGGCGTTGTACCCGCAGTGATGGTAAGTACCTTCGCCTTACCACTAATATCAGTAGCAGTAGTAAGTCCGCTTGCTGCTAAAGCAGGATCATAGGCCACATCAACGCCAAGTCCTGTAGCAGCATTGTTAGTAATAATAAACTCATCAGCTATATTATTTTTAAGATTGGTATTAACAACCAGGATGCCATCGCTACCACTTAAAGTACCGATTGTCATAGTGCGTTTAGCGGTTAAAGGATCACGGGTTACATTATCCCAGGTCAAATCAACAATACCACCTGCATTAAGTGTCAATTTACCAAGGGAAGCGGCAGTAATTTGATAATCTTTAGCATAAGTAGCCGCGTTATCTTGATCATAATAGCTGCCATAACGATTGTCATAAACAGGCTTCCAGGTTGCACCATTAGCAACCGTTAAATTTACTGTGCCATTGTTTTGCTCTAGAATATTACCCTGTAAATAGGAAGCAGGCTGATCCAAAGTAACATTAATTACACCATTATCCTGTTTGGCAAACAGGTCACCTTCCAGCTTGATAGTTTTGCCTAAGGAAAGTGTCCCGTCTGTACCTACATTAATAGTACCGTTATCAGCATAGAGAGCTGCTGCTATAAAGCTTTTCCCTGTAGCAGGTGTGGCAGAGGCTATCGCAGTCACATTATCATTTAGCTGCAAACTACCATTGGCAGTATAAAGTCCTGCAGCTCGTGCAGCTGCATCATCGCTGACTGCGCCGCCTATAGCAGTTGCAGAAACAGTTACCGGCCCTGCCATGGTAACATCATTACCACTACTGTTCATAATGCCTACAGCAGAAGCCTCGCTATTTTCCGGAAGCATTCCACCAAGAGCACTTCCCGCTGTTGCCCGTACATCTATTACCCAATTTCCCATTAGCCTTAACTGACCATTGTCTTCATGGCTGATGCCGTATGCTTCAGCATGCGCATCCTTGCCGCTAGCGCCACCCTTGGCAGTAACCGTAATGGTATTGGTAGCATCTGCACTCGTCGTTTCCAGATAACTGCTTCTGTTTTGTATACCATAAGCTATAGCAGAAGCACTATCAACGCCATTGCCACCTTCAGCATTAACTTTAGTCATCGTTAGCGATTCAAAAGAAATAGTATGTGGAGCATTCTCGCTGTAAATGCCGATAGCATTAGCACTGGCATCATCACCGGTACCACCCTTGGCTTCAACGAGATTAACCTTTAGTGCCTTACCGGTCACCTCTCCGCTCACATTATAAAGGCCATAAGCGGTTGCATAAGCATTCCCCACCACTGCGTTCTCAACTGAGCTAAGAGGACTACCACCTGTAGCTGTAACAGACAAAGTAGTTGTATCAGATAGCTGTATATTACCATTGTTATTGTTCTGGATGCCATAAGCATTAGCATACACTTCCGCAGGATTACCTGCATCTGTCCCGGTGCCTGCTCCTCCTTGAGCTATTACGTTAATGCTATTATCACCACTAGTTAGGTTAAAATTATTGTTGTCGTTGACAATGCCATAAGCAAATGCGTTGGCATCATTAGCTCCTTCATTGCCAATGGCCTTAATAGTAAGGTCAACATTAGTACCTGCTACAGTACCTGTGTTTTTCACGCCATAGGCTTCCGCACCTGAAGAAGGTCCATAGCCGCCCTTAGCCGTCAAGGTAGCTGTTAATTTACCGGTGGCAGTAAAGTTTCCACCATTATCATTTTTCACCAAATAGCCGGTAGCATTCGCTGCACCGGTTGTGCTGGCATTACCACCTGTAGCTCTGACCTCTGTAAAGGTAGTCTCGCCCACCACGATATTAGAAGAATTAGAAGCTCCATTAATACCAGATACTTCGGCATAAGCATCAGAACCTGTACCACCCAGAGCAGTAATTTCATTAAACACCAGTGCTCCCGTGGTTAAATTTGTACCTTCATTGTGCAAGCCTTCTGCCAAAGCAGTGGCGTTGCCAGCCATATAGATGTCTGAGCCGCTAGCTATTGCCGGTGTACCACCGGTCGCAATTACCTTTAGTTTTGTTATTCCACTAATACTGGTAGTATTGCTATTATATAAACCATAAGCAGCAGCAGATACATCACTGCTTTCATCCAGACTAGCGCCTTTGCCGCCATAAGCCTGAACATTTAGTTTGTTTTCACCATCGGTAAGCATTAGAGTAGCGTGATCGTTTTTCAGGCCAATTGCTTCAGCCTTAGCTTCGTTACTGCTTATACCACCATTGGCAAGAACGGTTAATTTAACGTTCTTAGCAGAAAATGGCGAATAATTATTATAAATTCCTTTAGCTTCTGCATTGCTTGTATCTCCTGTTCCGGCCTGAGCTAACACTGTAGCTATAATATTTTTTGCTTCCACACTAGCGTTCTCATTCCAAATAGCTACTGCCGAAGCATTGGCACTTCCAGAAGCACTACTGCTTCCTCCTATAGCCCTAATGTCTGTAAAGGTCAAATTTTTCAAAGTAAGCGTAGCAGAATTATCTGCAGCATAGAGTCCGTAGGCCTCCGTAGAAGTATCAGCGCCCCTTCTCCCTGTAGCATAAACTTTATCAAAGATCAGATCATCTGTGGTTAAGACAGCTCCCTGATTATAAATACCATAGGCTTTAGCCGTAGCAAGACCAGCCACATTGCTTGCTTCAAAAGGCATACCACCGGTAGCTTGAACTGTAAAGGTTGTTGTTCCCTGCAAGGTTGTGCTTGCATTGTTAAAAAGGCCCATCGCCTCTGCCGATACATTATTGTTTTCATCAGTACCATTAGCGTTACCACCAAGGGCAGTAATCGTCACAGTATTAGTACCAGCTGTCTTGCCCAATATTGCAGTAGCTCCTGCATTAACAGTGTCCCCATTTACAATACCGGCTGCAGTAGCAGTAGCTTGGTTATCACCAATGCCGCCTTGGGCTAAAGCATTAATAGTAAAAGCACCAGCAATCTCTATCTTACCGGTGTTATTCTGCAAACCATAAACATCCGCATTGGCATAACCACCTGTACTAGCCTGGCCGCCCGTAGCTATTAACTCAGTAATTGTCAGGGTATTAATATTCACTATAGCGCCATCAGTGTTATAAACACCAAAGGCTTTACCCTGCGTGTATTCACCTACATTGCCCTGTCCCTTAACCGAAGTAAGAATTAAACTATCAGCATTGACAGTGCCGTACGAATTATAAATACCATAGGCATCACCGGTAGCTATATGAGCAAAACTGGTCGCTGTTGAAGGTTGTCCCCCCGTTGCACTGGCTGAAATATTGGTGGTTCCAAGCAAATTAATGGTAGAGTTTTCATAATTTTCTACACCATATGCTTTAGCCCCCACATTGCCCGTGTTAGAAGCACTACCACTGGCATTGCCACCTTCAGCAGTTACTTTAACAGAATTGGTTCCTGTAGTATTGCCTACATTTACTACCACCGGAGTACTGGCTCCGCCCGCTGTAATACCTTTAGCGTTACCAGTAGCATAGCCTAAATCAGTCCCACCTGTGGCAGTTACAGCAAGAGTTACCGGTTCTACAGTCAAAGCCCCTTCGCTGGCGCCAATACCAATAGCTTCAGCAGTTGCTTTGCCGGTACCGCCACCTGTTGCTGTTACCTTAGCTGTCACCGGTCCAAAAACATTAGTTGTCGCCAGATTATTTAAAGAACCTATTCCCACAGCCATAACCTTGCCCGTAGTAGCGCTGCCATCATTGGAAACAACTATTGTATAGTCACCGCTGACCGGTGTGGTTAAATATACATCCAAGGGCTGATTACCGACACCGCTATTACTTATTCCTAAATAAACTGTCGTACCCTCTACAACAATAGAAGAAGCTGCACTGTTTTGATTAACGACAATACTGTTATATTTTTGAATAGCACTACTTGCATTGTTAGATGGTGTAACCATCTGCGTTGATGAGACAGTAATAGGTGCAGCACTTGCCATTCCCATAAAACCACTTAACAAATAGGCAGTTATTGCTACCGTTAACACTTTTTGTCTTCTACTAATGATCATGATTTTCATCTCCTTTGACAAAGCTTAGCCTCTTGTCTAGCTAAACAAACTATGCAAAACTAATTATCCCTTTATTTACTATTTTAATTTTCCTTTAGCAGGATAACGCCAAGATATAGCGAATTGTTTTATCTACCAACACAAAATGGGAGCAGTAAAGAGGTGATGACCATGCTTTACCATACTATAGGCTTTGGTTTATTGACCAGTTGGTTATGGATGTTGTTTTTACAGGGCCCTTTGCTGGAAAACGTGGCCTCTCTTTGGTCTGTGAACTCCCTAAACTTATTTTTCCTTTTTCTCATTGCTCAAGCTCTCGCCGGTTTTTCCATTAGCCGGTGGTTCAAGCTAAGACAACTTCTTACCGGCAAAGCTGCCCTGCAATTCGCTACTGTTTTCTTGCTCGTTCTCGATATTCTTGTCCTGTCTGAGCCATTTTTTTATCCTGCTTTTTTCAGGCAATCTCCCCTCCTACCCATAGCATGTGCAAGTTTATCCGGTTTTACCTCGGCACCCCTTTTTATTGTCTGGATGGAAAGTTTCGGTTCGTTTCCTTTAACCAAAGCTGCTGAAGGTTTGGCAAGCAGTCTTTGCTTAGCAGCCTTTTTAACCGCACTGGCAATGTTTCTGCCTCTCACCTTAAATTCCATCCTGCTTAACTTGTGCCTTTTAGGTTCTTGGTACTTCTATAGCAAAAGCAAGCAATTTTCAACAGTAAAACCGACCGGTACCATTGCTTTGCCTATCCGCTATTTTCTATCTACCCGGTTGATTATTTTAGTATCTTTACTATATGTTGCCGGCGGTTCCATTTTTGGCACCCTTTCAATAGCACCTGAAGTCCCGTCTTTTTACTATATTTCTAACTTTGCTTATGCTATAGCTTGCTTATTTAGTATTTTTTTACTGAAACATTCTCTTGTTCCTGATTTACATAGCCTTTTCCGTCCTATTCTGCCCTTCATGGGGCTAGGTTTTCTACTTTTCCCTCTCCTACCGATCAGTGTAGCTTGGTTTGCTTTGTCTTTAGTACAAATCGGTGTCGCCTTCTTAGACATGTATACTTGGTTGCTTTTTTCCACTTTAGCTAGAAGTCACACTCACCCCACTGCCGTTTGCGCTTTTGGCATTGGTTTAATGACTCTATTTATTGTTTGTGGCAACATCTTGTCTTTAATTTTGTCTTCTCTTTTCGCTAATATTTCTGTTTTAAATATTATTTGTCTGCTTTCCGGTACAATCTGTCTGGTTTCTACTCAACTTTTCTTTACCAATTGGCTGCCACCCGGCGTAGAAATATCCTTGTTTAAGCAACCGCCGCTCCATAGCGCTCCTTCCCCTGAAGAATTAGAAACACCTGCCTTACCAGAGGAAAACACTGAAAAGCTACAACCTGTTGTCTTATCCGTAGAAGAAATACGCGATTGTTATAAATCCGGAGACTTTTCCATTTATTTGACGCCCAGAGAAAAACAAGTTTTGTTTTTATTAGCACGCAGTTATAACAATAAAGCTATCGCCGATAAACTCTTCATCACAAATAATACGGTTAAGTATCACATTAAAAATATTTACCAAAAATTCAACGTAACCAGCAGACAAGCTTTAATAGAACTATTATTTGGCAAAAATACCACTCTTTAATTATTTTTATAGCATCTTTGTTTCTCTTTTACCCCACCCAAGGCGGGTAGTTTTTTGCTGTTTTTAGCAAAAAAGATCATTTTTTAACAAAAAAACACGGAATGCACAACGCATCCCGTGTTTTTTTCTTTCAATGAAGAAAACTGATCTAGAAGGTCCACCGAGCACCAACATTTACTTGGATATTGTTGGTAATTTGCCCTGCATACTTGCTCAATTCGCCAAAAACATTACAATTTTTACCTATTTTTGCCGTTCCTCCCAGTGTAAATACTCCCCAGTTCTTAGCGCTGTCTTCACCGTAACTGAAGGGGTTAGTTGTACTATCGGAAGCAGTCAGTTGAATACCACTACCGAAGTCATGATAATAGGAAGCTTTAGCATAATAGCTGCCTACGTTCTTAATTTCCCTGCCCACGGCTAAGCCAATTCTGGCAATAGCAGAATTTTGAGCCTGTGCATTCACATTCAGTCCTGTACTGGTAGTATAATCAGCTCCGTTAATGCGGCTTAAGGTAAATTCAAACTGTGGCTCTACAAAGAAGCCGTTGCTTTGGCGAATACGCTTACCTACTTCTCCGCCAATACTATAACCCCAGGAATTGTAATCCGAAGTATAAGGAGTAGATGTTGCAGTTACCTTATAATTATTAGTTAGCTTGCCTCCCTTCACAACTACATCATAATAATTACCACTATTTCCTACCCAGGTCTGGTACAGTGTCATGGTGCCCACTTTTAAGTCACCTGTACCGACTTCATAGGTGCCGTCACCTTTAGCATAACTGAAGGCTGCACCACGATAGAAGGTCCCTCCTTGGCTCTTATAATCCTTATCATAACCTAACTGGAAGTAGTTGTACTTAAGGGCTGCATTGTCTCCCTTTTCCAGTTTATTATATTCATAGCGCGCCCAGATACCTGCCTGGGCAGGTTCCATGGCACGAAGATCGCCCAAACGTTTCTGCATGTTGTTCAATTCTCCATTTACCCACAGGTTATGCATAGCCATGCGTTCATTGCGAGCCTCTCTCATCGGTCCGGACGGACTATCTATATCTGTTTTGCCACCCGGTGTAGGAGTTGGTGTAGGCACCACATTGGTAATGGTCAGCTTCGTTAAGGAATAGGTTCCATCAACATTTCTTGTAATAGTAGGAACATAATCATAAGTATTATAGGAATCCGGCACACCGGTTACACTAGTCAATTGGCTAGAACCTAAACCGGTTACGACCAGTGCACTGCCGGTAATATTGCTACCTCCACTAAGTCCGCTGGTTGCCAGATACGGATCGTACTTAACATCAATATTAATTGTAGAAGCTGTACTACCATTTCCCAGACTAATTTGGTCTGCTTTATTGTTGGCCAAATCAGAATTAATTTTAAATATACCTCCCTTTCCACTTAAGTTATTAATTGTTAAGGTGCGGAAATTACTGCTACGTGTAGCATTATCCCAAACAAGGTCTACGACACCATCCTGATTTAAAGTTAAGCTGTTAATAGAATTGCTATCTTGTGCATAGTCTTTAGAGAAAGTAGCGCTCTTATTTTCATCAAAATAGGTACCATTACGGTTATCAAACACCGGTTGCCAGACAGCCCCGTTACCTACGACCAGGTTAACAATACCACTATCTTGTTCCTGAACATTGCCTTGCAGATAAGAACCTGCCTGATCCAGGTTAACGTTAATTGTCGTACCGCTGTTCTTGGCCAAAACATCACCGGATAACTGTACAACCTTTCCCAGAGAATTACTGCCGTCTGTTCCTATGTTAACAGTCCCTCCTTCCCCGTAAATGCTGTCTGCCATAAAGCTAGAACCACTTACGCCGGAAACAGAAGCGGCAATTTTTACCTTGTCCTTAAGATTAGTCGTTCCACTATAATTGGCAATACCGGCAGACTGTGCTGTAGCATCCGACGGTCCTGCCGTATTAACTGTTGCAGCTGTTACAATATCAAGAGGTCCTTCCATGTTTAAGACTAAACTGCTTTTGTTTTTTATGCCCACTGCCAGAGCATAGGTACTATTCGCTGTGCCTTGCCCTCCTATTGCTTCTGTATTAATGGTTGTTTTACCTTGCATGGTCAGAGCGCCCAAATTAGTAATACCATATGCTTCTGCATAGGCATCTTTTGTAGCACTGGAGCTGCCGCTTATCGTACCACCCTTAGCCACCACTTTAATATTATTATCAGCAGCTGTATCTGTAGTTATAAATGAACCAGCTTCGTTGCTAATACCTGCAGCACGGACAAAAGCGTATTTAGTTCCCGTACCACCTTCAGCATATATATTCTTCATATCCAAGGAAGAAATTGTTAAATCATTACCACTTTGGTTCGACGTACCAATGGCTAAAGCTTGCGTCTCCATGCCGCTGCCACCTACTGCTTTAACTTGCTCCATAATCAGCCTATCGGTAGTTGCCTGTCCCGCACTTTGGTATAAGCCATAGGCCTGTGCCCACGCATTAACAGCTTGACTGCCCGGAACATTTGTATCAGCACTGCCACCTACCGCTTCCATATTAATGGTCATCTGCTTTGCTAACGTAAGCTGTCCTCTGTTAACGATACCAATAAGGAAAGCAGACTCGTCTCCTGCCCCACCAGAACTCTTACCACCCTTTCCGTTAAGTGTTAAGGAATTAGCACCTTCGGTTACTGTAAGCACACCAGTGTTACCAAGGCCTACTAGCTGACTTCTGGCTTTAGATGTGCCTGTACCTGCTGTACCATTAACAACTAAATTTAGAGATTTTACTTCCATATCCCCCTTATTGTTCACACCCACTACTTCCGTATTGGCCGTTTCACCCCCACTACCTGCCTCAGCGGTAATTTTTCCTGTAATATTTCCTGCTGTAATTTTTCCTGTGGTTCCCATGTTTTGAACACCATAGGCTATGGCGTTGGCCACACCACCTGTAGTAGCTATGCCACCATTGGCCGCTACATTTTCCAAGGCCACATTGCCCAGGTTAATAGTTGCACCATTCACAGCATTATACAAACCATAAGCTTCGGCGCGGACATCATTACCTGTATAAGACATTGCCTTAATTGCCGTTAATTTTAAATCTCCGGTTTGCAAATTCGTACCCTGATTGTAAACACCATAAGCCAAAGCATAGGCATCATCTAAAACTGCATTAGGTGCGCCTTCACTTCCACCGAACGCAGCCACCTCTAGCTGTGTTGTGCCCTTTAAAGTAGCAACGCTATTATTCAATACGCCATACGCTACACCAATAAAGTTATTACTGGCATTACTGGCTCTGGAAGCGCCGCCTGTTGCTGTAACATAAAGCTCATTAGTTCCCTGATCAGTTCCCAGTGTCAAGGTTGCATCATCGCCCGCATTTTCACCTGATCTTAGCCCAAGAGCATTGGCAGATGCACCACTATCACTAGTTCCACCTGTGGCACTTACCTTGGCATAAAAAGCACCTGTTGTAACTACACCGCTTCTATTATCAACACCTACGGCAAAAGCCTGAGCCTCATGAGTACTATCTGCTACTCCAGCTCTGGCGCTAATCTCTTCTAAGCGTATTTCTCCTGTAGCCATACTGCCAAGATCCTTATTAATAAGGCCGAAAGCAGTACCATCTACGGAAACACCACTTCCTCCGGTTGCCTTGGCTGTACCTATTACTAACTTATCGGCATAAACAGTACCACCTTCATTATAGACACCATATGCATCAGCTGTTGCACTACCGGCAATATAAGCTCCTCCGCTATCCGGTGCACCTCCTTCTGCAGTAGCATAAATATATGTATCTCCTTTAAAAGTCAAAACATTATAATTTTCCGCACCGTAGGCACTGGCACTGACATTGGCACCACCGCCGCCATTTGCTATGGACTTGCCTCCCTTAGCAATGACATTAATATTATTTGTACCTCCTGTGGTTCCCATAATAATATTGCTGTTTAAATTATCATTGCCTACTGTTACACCCTGTGCTTTTGCTTTGGCTTTAGTATCACTTATACCACCTTGGGCAGTTACAGATAAAGCTGTGTTTTCCGTAACCAGACTTGACCCCATATTACCTACTGCCATACCAATAGCATTAGCATCTGCACTATCTCCCACCGTTCCCGTTGAACTTACCTTAACAGCAAGCGGTCCATAAACAGTAACAGCACCGGCAGCCATAGATCCAACACCGGCTGTAGTTACCGGTCCGGTTGTTGTAGATCCGTCATTGGTAACTATAACATTGTATGTACCACTGGCAGGCGCCCCCACATAAACTACTAAAGGTGTGGCTGCATCCTGACCAATTCCCACGAAAACAGTTTGCGTCGGACTAATTACAAAAGAAGAGTTTGCACTGTTTTGAGAAACAACAATGCTGTCATAAGGAGTCGTGCTATCGCTTAAGTTATTGCCAACTTTAACCATTTTAGTGCTTTGCACTGTAGCAGCCTCTGTCATATTAAAACCTGCTAATAAGGAAATAGTAACAGCGCAAGTTAACCATTTACGATATTTTATTTTACTATACATACATTTTCCTCCCTTTTTCGACCTTACTCTCAAATACCAAATAAGATGTTCTCACCACCATTTCTAAGCAAAATGTTTTCAACAACGACAAACAGATTTTTTTCTTAGAGAAATTTTTAATTCAGGTTGCTCTTTTGAGGCAAAAATACCACTCTTTAATTATTTTTATAGCATCTTTATTTTTCTTTTACCCCACCCCAGGTGGGTAGTTTTTTGCTGTTTTTAGCAAAAAAAACCTGTTTTAGGCAAAAAAATAGCGATAAAGGTTACAAATACCACCTTTATCGCTATTTTTTAGAAGCTATATTTTGCTGTTATGCTTAAAATTTCTTTATGTGTGTTAGAAGATGCTTCACCACGGAACTCTGCTTGTCCCATCCATTTGCCACCTAAGGAACCACGAGCGTTCAAACTATAGGTTACATAGTTTCTGTCATTATCACTCTGGATGGTAAAACCATTAGTATCACCTAGGGAGCTGCCACAGTATAGTCTTCAGCAAACATAGCTTTATTAAACTCTCCGGAAACAAGTCCCTTGGTGGGATCAGTATTCATTCGGCAGGAAACTACACCAATGACATTATTGCGAGCCGCTGCATTATAAAATGGTATGCCAACATCAAAATTTGAACCTGCTATATCATTAACATTACCCATGGCAAAAACATAAAGCTTGTCGCTTTGTATAGACTTCAACAGGCTGGCAGCTACTACAGCGGTGTCAATATGAAATCCCGAAGACAAATTGTTTAAAGCTTCCGGCTGACCATAGGCAGCCAGTTCATTACCAACAAAGCATTCTCCATCACCAAGGCTATTATTAATGACCTTAACCTGAGAGATGCCGGTAAGATAATTTCAGGCATTGGTCATAGCAGCCGTAGTTGTCTCATCAATTGACCCGCCTATCGCCAAATTGGCATTATAAGCTATGCCATGCATGCCTTTATCATCCTTATTGGCCAGCATTATGCCGGCAACATGGGAGCCATGCATGATCTCGTCATCCTTGCCACTCCATTTATAGCTGCTATCATTGTAGGCTGTAGCAGAAATAATGGTCTTACCTGCAAAATCCGGATGTATTTGCCGCACTGTAGTATCTAAGATGCCTAGATAAACTCCTTTGCCGCTATACCCCTTGGCATAGGCACCTGCCGCCTGCACCAAATCTAAAGCACCCATCTTTTCATATTCTGTGGTACGATAATCAGCTGCCGTAGCGGCCTGACTTGTAGCGGAGAAAATACCGCTCAGTAATCCTGCCGAAACCAAAGCAGCCAACAGCTTTCTACCTTGCCTCATAAATGCTCCCCCTTTTGTTGTATAAAAATCATAGTTATATTATAGCATTTTTTCTGTGCTATAATGAGTGTGGTTTATTTCAAGACAGAAATGAGGAATGGCAAATGTGGCTACCTTTAACTGGACTGGCATTTTTAATTCTGTCCATTGTTCTAGGTTTCATAAAAAAAATTAATGTGGGCATTGTGGCTATTGTTTTTGCCTTTCTTCTTGCCCTACTTGCTAATATTGATCCTACTATAGTTTTTGCTGGCTTTCCTACTAAGCTTTTCTTGACAATTTTGGGAACCATGTATTTTTTCTCCATGTTGCAGGAGAATAAGACCTTGGAATTATTATCCGAAAAAATTGTCAGTCCTTTTAGGAACAAGCCATTTTGGATTCCTATTATCATCTACATTGTTTCCTATTTGTTAAGTGCGGCCGGACCAGGTGCTATTGCAGTGCAAGCCTTGATGGTGTTATTCGCCATGTCCTTGGCAACCCAGCTCAACATTTCAGCAACCTTACTGGCAGCCATGGCCGTCTTCGGTTCCGCCGGTGGCGGTGCTTCGCCTCTTGCCCTGGGCGGTATTATCGTAACAGATCTGACAGCAACCATGAATCTTCCCGGTGCCACTTTAAAAAACTTCTACTGTGTCAGTGCCGTTCATGTTGTTGCCGGTATTCTCTTTTACTTTGCCATGGGTGGTTACAAGCTGAAAATAGATCAAACTTTTGCTTTAGATAATTTGCCTGCCTTTAACAGAAAGCAAAAGTTTTGTCTGCTGGCAGGTCTTATCCTAATCATCCTGGTAGTAGGTCTTCGGATGGATATCGGCCTATGTTCTTTTTTGCTCTGCTTCTTACTCATTTTAAGCAAAGCAGTAGATGAGCAAAAATCCTTTGCACTTATTCCCTGGAATGTCCTATTACTTATCTGCGGTGTTAATGTTCTTATGAATGTTATTCGGGAAGTTGATGGTATAAAGTTATTTGCCGGCGTTCTAGCCTCTATCATGACACCCACCACAGCGTCAGCATTAATGGCAGCTACATCCGGTTTCATGGCTTGGTTTAGCTCCGCACACGGCGTAGTAATGCCTGCCCTTATTCCTACGGTATGCGACATCGCTAAGCAAGTCGGCGGCAGCACTAATCCCATTGAGCTTATCGCTGCTATCGTCTCAGCCGCAAACATAGGCGGTCTTGGTCCAATGACCACCGGCGGCAGCCTGCTCATGGCAGCCTATGTAAGCAGTACGCATCCCAGTGCGAGTGATCAACATAAAATGTTTGTAAAACAGTTTGGTTTGTCCATGCTTTCTGTAGCTGTTGTAATAGGCTTTGCTCTTTTAGGCGGTTTTAAACTTTTCTGCAAATAAAAACGAGTACGGTTCCAAAGAACCGTACTCGTTTAGTTTTATTTATGCATGACCTTGGCCAAGGTGGCATATAACATTTTAGGATTAATCGGCTTAGCCAAATGTCCATTCATACCCATACCGGCACTCTTTTGTACATCCTCAGCAAAAGCATTGGCTGATAAAGCAATGATAGGCACAGTCTTGGCATCAGGACGCTTTAATTGCCGGATAGCCTTAGTAGCTTCATAACCGTCCATAACCGGCATCCTAATATCCATTAAAATAGCAGAATAATTGCGGATAGTTGATTGTTTAAACTTCTGCACACCGATTTGCCCATCTACAGCTGTATCTACAAACACGCCTTTCTTCTTCAGCAAGGCTACAATGATTTGCTGGTTAAGAGGATGATCCTCACAATATAGAACCTTTTTCCCCGCCAGAATATCATCAACATTCATATTGTCAGCTGCTTTGCTCATTTGTGCTTCTACTACACTCTTAGGCAAACAATCCTCTACGGCAGTTATGGTAATCGAGGTACCCTTACCTAAAGCACTCTTTACTTCAATATTTCCACCAATTAGCTCTACCAGTCTTTTTACAATGGCCAGGCCCAGTCCACTGCCACGCTTTTCACTAGTGTCTACACCATTTTCCTGGGTAAAGGCATCAAACATTATCTTTTGGAAATGTTCACTCATGCCAATGCCATTGTCACTTACTGTTACAATCTTTTCCATCTGCTTGCCACCTGGCAAAACCTTGCCAGTTACCGTACAGCTGATAGTACCTCCCTCTGGAGTATATTTACAAGCATTGCTTAGAAGATTAAAGGCCAACCTGGACACAACCAATTTATCTTGCATAGCCGCATAATCTTTCGGCAGGTCTACTTTTACAATTAGCTTCTGGCTCTTTTCAGCGCAGATAGGTCTGATAACTGCATCAAGATAAGCCCAATAATCCTGTGCATCCCCTGGTTCAAGATGCAGTACCATTTTATTGTTTTCAATTTTATTTAAATCCAGGATTTCGTTAATCATGCCCAAGAGAAACTTAGAAGAAGTATCAATCTTTTTTAAATTTCTTGTTGCTTCAGCCGGTAGTTCCATCTGTTCTGTTAAATAAGTCATACCAATAATACCATTTAAAGGTGTTCTCATATCATGGCTTATCCTGCTAAGAAAATCACTTTTAGCCTTGCTAGCTGCTTCTGCTGCCTGACGAAGCTGCTTTTCATGTTCAACCTGTTCCTGATGATGTAAAACCAGCTTGGTCACATCAGATTCAAAAACCAGCACCGTATTTTCATCCAGCTTGTAATGTTGCTTTTTACGGTAAATTACTTTGCCGTCCCCATTGAGCAAATTGGTTGCATAAATAAATTCATAGTACTCACTCTGCGCAATCTGCTTTCTCACATAGTCAAGATTACCGACTTTGCCATAAACATTGTCCCCTGCTTTATCAACCCAATGATTAAGGGCAAAAGTACAATACTCATCAAAATTAGTTCTTCTACCTATCTTAGGCAGATGATCTTTAATAACATTTGGTAAGGCATCACCAACAAATATTGGCTCATACAAACCACTGTTTAGATAAATAAAGGTTATCAAATCAAATTCCCGATTGGTCAGAATATCGTATATCTTCTCCCGCTTCTTAGCATCAGTAATATCGTGAGAGTAAGCAACACCCTCCACATCACCTGTCTCAGGGTTGCTAAACATGTGAATATTAGTCTTAACCCAGGCAGAAGCATTAGCCCCCAGCAAAATCTTAAAATCACAGGATAAGTCCGTCTTGCCTTGGGCAAAAGCGGACAAAGCATTCTCCCTGTTGAAGATTCCACCCACTAATTTTCTCTGCTCTTCATCAGGAATAAGCTTCATCAAATTGGCTCGCAAGCCGTCCAGTGTGGGTGATGACAAAGCTTTAATAAATTTCGGTGACCTGCCAAAACCTTCTGAGCAGGTATTTTTTGTACCATTAAGAATAAAGGTTCCCAGAGAATCAGGAATAGTGTCCAGCAGATCCTGCATGGATTTCTTATACTGCTCTTGCAGCTTCTTCTGTTTGGTAATATCACGAATATAGACGATAAAAGCATCATGCCCACCTATGGTAAGCGGCGCCAGGCTAACATTGACCCAGCATTGTTTTTTCTCCAGATATGTTTCCTTGCTTACCCTACCATCCTTATCTTGTTTGGGCAAGATACAGTCTTGGCAGGGAGCATCTGCATCGAAAAAGAATTGATGGCAAGTAGTATGCCTCGTGATATCAGCACCTAATCTGGCAAACTTCTTAGTCTCTTCATTAACATAGAGAATCTCAAAGGAATATTTATCCCTAATATAGACAGCACAATCAAGGTTATCCAAAATTGCCTTAAGATTATTGGCATTATTCAATTCCGCTGCATAAGAAACAATAAGGATTGAATTTCCCTCTCTGGTACCGCAAACATGACCACGGGCTCGTACCCACAAGAAACCCTTTCCCTTTACCAAGACTCTATACCTGATATCCATATCATGCCCTGGTAAATCGGCCTCCTGCATAGCCTGCAAAACAATTTGCCGATCAGAAGGCAAAACAACTCCCGTAGCATCCTCTTGTGTATAAGCAAGAAATTCTTCTTTGGTCATGCCACAGGCCAAATGTAAATTGTCAGAGATATAAAGCGTCTTGGGTATACCAGCTTTTAGTTGATAGATACCAAAATCCCCAAACATGGTTTTTTTAATTAGTTCTATTTCCTGTTCAGTTAAATTCCCCATTGGTATCCCCCGTACACTTCACTTTTTTTCTAATTCTTCCACCAGTGTTTTGTAAAACAGACTAGGTGCCAGCGGCTTAATCACATAGGCATTCATCCCGGCCTTTTTAGCTTCTTGAATTGTTTCTTCAAAAGCATCTGCCGTCATGGCAACGATGGGTATGGTTTTAGCATCACTTCTGTGAAGATTTCTAATAGCCTTGGCCGCTTGCAAACCATCTAAAACCGGCATACGAATATCCATGAGGATTAAATCATAAAAGCCCGGCTCAGACTTAGCAAATTTATCTATACCTGCCTGCCCATTCAATACCCAGTCTATTTCTACTCCCTTATTCTTAAGTAGTCTCTTGTAAAGCCAACTCTGTGTAACCAATAATACCATTTAATGGTGTCCGCAAATCATGGCTCATACTAGACAAAAATGTTGACTTGGCCTCATTAGCCTGCTCAGCTTGCATCTTAGTCTGGCGCAGCCTTTCTATCTGCTGCTTTTCCTTTTCTACTTCTTTAGTTACATCCCGGCGTGCAATTAAAACAAGATTTTTATCTTGCTCTAAAAAACTAATGCGCCACGCTTCAATACGATTGTCCTTAGTAGGGAAAGAAACGCGGTAAACAGGATTCTCTGCCAGCTTTGCTTTGATAGTATCAATACTATGAGCAACAATAGCCTCGTCTATTAGATCAGGACGAATAAAATTTTTAAGAGCAGCTACCATGGCAGTAGTATAATCAATCTCTTTCATCTTACTGCCTGTGTAGTAGCTTCTTCCCTTGCTGGTATATTCTTTTACAGTATTGGTATTCAAGTTCAATAGGGATACAAAGTCAAAATCCGTATCCACCAGCTCTTGAACGATAAAATCTCTTTGCTTACGTTCATCAATATCCACAGCATAGGTTTTGGCTTCTACATCACCGGTAGAAGGATTTTCAAACATATACAGAATGCCCAACCGCCAATGCCTACCATCTTCATATTCAATGGGATATTCTATCTCTACCCTATTTTGACCATTATGGAAAGCCCTGATAAGTTTGTCTCTATTAAAAACAGCCTCAAATTTATTTTTGACAGCTTCAGAGGCTATCAGTTTAGAAAATTCCGCAAAATATCCATCAGCTGTCCCAGCTTCCTGTTGCTTTAAGACAAAATTCAAAGGACTTCTGCCTTCACCACACCAATTTTTGGTTAAGTTTAGATGGAAAGACCCCAACACATCAGGATAAAGATTTTCCAGCTGACTAAGCACCTGCCGATAACGCTCTTCCCTCTTTTTCTGCTCTGTTACATCTCTGGAATAGACAATAAAAGCCTCATGACCATTCAAAAAAATAGACCTTACATCCACATGAACCCATCTATCCTTTCTCTGGACATAGGTATCCCTGCTCACCAAGGTACCATCCTTGCCTACTTTTGTTAAAATACAATCTTGGCAGGGTGTATCCGAATTAAAAAAGTATTTGTGACAGGTTATGTGTTTAGTAAAGTCATGGTCTGATTCATTTTTCTTTAGAGCTTCTTTATTAACATAAAGAAGCTCTTTCGTATGCTTATCGCAAACATAGATTTTACGATCAATATTATCTAAAATTATCCTAAAATCAGCCGCTTTAATTAATTCTAGTTCATTGTCGCTAGGATTATGCATTAACTGGCCTCCTATGAGTACGACCTTATTTATATATGATATAATAGTCTGAAAATTTTGTCTATAACGAGTGAAATAGCTATATCTGGTATGCCTGACATAAAAACGGCGAGGAAGATTGTTACTGCTTTTTAAAAATAAGAGCGACTAGATTTGCTCAGATACGAGGAGCAGTGAGGCTTGCAGGAAGGGATAGGACACCTCGGTCCATCCCGCCCGGCAAACGCAAACTGCGACAAAGTAGATGAGTAAATATGGTCGCTCTTTCCCTATGCTATTTTTAGAGACCTGTTAATAGCGTTCAACACCCCCAATATAGAAGCATAGTTAATATTAGGATCAATGCCTACGCCAAAAATATGCTTGCCATCCGGTTTCTTCAATTCAATATAGGAAATAGCCTTGGAATTGGAACCTTGAGAAATAGCATGTTCGTGGTAATTAATAAATTCGTAATTTTCTACGCCTACCTTAGTCATGGCATTGAAGAACGCATCGATTGGTCCGTTGCCAACGCCGTGGACATGGGTAGTAATGTCATTATTGATTTTAATATCGCCTTCAAAGGTGGTCTGGCTTTCGCCCTTTTTAGTACGCGGTTTTTCCATGAAAGCATGGGAAACTATTTCATACATACCATCATAGTCCACGTATTCCTTGTTGAAGATATCTACAATCTGGTTAGCACTTAGCTCGTCGCCATAGGCATCGGCAGCGGCTTTAACCAGGTCACCAAATTCAGGATGCATTTCTTTAGGAAGATTGTAGCCAACTGTCTGTTGCATGACAAAAGCAGCGCCGCCCTTACCGGACTGACTGTTAATGCGAATTACGGGCTCGTATTCGCGATTTAAATCAGCTGGATTGATGGGCAGATAGGGAACTTCCCAATAAGGAGTATTGGTATTAGCCATATATTCCAAGCCCTTCCTGATTGCATCTTGATGAGAGCCGGAGAAGGCTGTGAAAACTAATTCTCCTGCGTAGGGCTGTCTTGCCCCAATGGGCATCTTGGTAACACGTTCACAAATTTCTTTCAGATCATTGATATGGGAGAAATCCAGTTTAGGATCTACACCTTGGGTGTACATATTAAGAGCCAGGGTAACAACATCTACGTTGCCTGTTCTTTCCCCGTTGCCAAACAGTGTTCCTTCTACTCTGTCGCCACCGGCTAAGAGGGCCAGCTCAGTAGCTGCCACACCGGTACCTCTGTCATTATGAGGATGCAGGCTGATGATGGCTCTGTCCCTATTTTTCATTTTGCTGATGAAGTATTCAATCTGATCTGCGTAGGTATTGGGTGTGCACATCTCTACCGTAGAAGGCAGATTGATGATAACAGGCTTTTCTTTAGTAGCTCCCAAGGTATCCAGCACTGCCTCGCAAATATCTACGGCAAAGTCCATCTCTGTGCCGGTAAAGCTTTCCGGAGAATATTCATAACGAATATTAGCACCGCTGGTAGCAATTTCTTTCTCTGTCAATTCGCGAATTAATTTAGCACCTTCTACGGCAATCTCAGTGATGCCTGCCTTGCCTTTTTGGAATACTACTTTTCTTTGCAAGGTAGAAGTGGAGTTGTAGAAATGCACAATAACATTCTTAGCACCTTTTACTGCTTCGAAGGTTTTGCGAATTAATTTTTCTCTGGCTTGCACCAGAACCTGCACAGTTACATCGTCAGGAATGTAATTCTTTTCAATCAAAGTCCGCAGAATTTCGTATTCTGTTTCTGACGCAGAAGGAAACCCTACCTCGATTTCCTTAAAACCAATCTTAACCAGAGTTTTAAACAGCTCTAATTTTTCTTCCAGTTGCATAGGAGTAATCAAAGCCTGATTACCGTCTCTTAAATCCACGCTACACCAAATAGGCGGTTTCGTGATGGTCCTGTTGGGCCACTGCCTATTTGGCAGTTTGACCCCCTCAAATGGTTTGTATTTTTTAATTGGTGCATGCATAACTGTATTCCTCCTTCGATTTGAGGCAATAAAAAACTCGCCCCATATAATAAGGGGCGAGGATAATTCCACGCGGTACCACCCTAATTTGGTTATGTTACCATAACCCTTAGGCCTCTAACAAGGCTTTGGCTTTTAACAGTGCCTACCGTCTGGCGCTACATATCGCTCCAGCAACTCAGGGGTGAGTATACATTTACCGCACGTCATCGGCTTGCACCTACCGCCGACTCTCTACAGACCTGCTAATAAATCTTATTCCCGTCATCGTCTTTGTGTTGCTGATATTTGTTTATTGTTAGCATTATAAATAAAAACAGAGCCATTGTCAAGGCAAGGCTCTGTTTTTCAAATTTATTTTGAAAGAATGTTTTTAGATAAATCGCTGAGAGACCCATCTTCTTTGTACATATACAAGGAAGTTTTGTCTTTGTTACGATTTGTTTCCACTACTACAAAAGTCCTGGTAGCATCAGGAAAGTCAGAGTTGTGATCAACCCAGGTTCCAGAATTAACATAGACCTTAGTCCCTTGGCGCTGATAATCTGGTATATGCGTATGACCAAAAACAACTACATCAAAAGGCTTGGTCGTTCTCTTAAGATATTGCTCCGTAGCACACTCAGAGTAATATTGTGCAGATCCGGCACTAGCCCCTGCTTTTTGAAAAGGAATTTTCACCCATACATCATTAATTTTTTGACGCTCATCCCATGTTCTCTGGAAATTGCGGAACAAGACAGGTGCTGAAATTGTTCCGTCCTGTTGCTCTACCGGATACATATCCTGTAAAGAATAGCTGCCTTTAAAACCACAGGTAGCAACCTTAAATACCTTGTCCGTAAAATTACTTTTTTCTGTAATGCGCTTAAATAGGCTTTCCAAAGTTTTGGCATAGACGTAAGCACCCATTTGGTCAGTATCGGTAGCCTTGGGCACCTTGCTTAGTACGGGATAATTCTTGGAAATTTTAGGTCTGTTCTCCATAACCCAGCTAGTTCCCATCCTAGCATAAAAATAACCGGGCGGATACATAGTATCATCACTCTTGCATAGCTCCTTATTGGTTAGCATATCAGGAGCAGAATAAGGATCATAACGATGACTGTGTTCAATAACTATTTCGTCTCTGTCACCGGTAATATATCTACCCAAGCCCTTGGCATCGTGAATCTCTACAAGACCGGGCATGACCTTGCTTAGAAGCCCTGTGGGTAGGTTCATATCGTGATTGCCAATAACATAAACAACTTTAATGCCGGAAGCCATAGTTTTATTTAGTTCGTCAAAAACACTTTGATTATTTTTAACTACTTTCAAAAAGAATTGGGAAAAATCTTGCACCGGGCCATAATCTAAGGGTAAAAACCATTCGTCCACAAAATCTCCGCCTATGACCAATTCCCGCACATCCTTAGTTTTTTGCAAGCGTTGCAAAAATTCCACAAAGCGTGGTCTGTTTTGAACATTTTCCGCAAATTTATCATCTACGCCAAAATGCAAATCACTTACAACCACAATTTTGTTACGAGCCTTCTGCACTTTCCATAAAGATTCTTGCTGTAAAACCTTGTGCGTATCTGCGGCCATAACTTGCCCCGGCCCCGACAGTAAGTTGTCGAAAAAAGCTCCTGCCGTAAAAGCAATACTCAATACTGCTATCCTCGCAAAAATTCTTCTTGTCCTTCTTGTCATAGTCATGACTCTGTCTCCTTCGCTATAGTTACCGCTGTAGTGAAAAGCACATTTTTATTATACAATGGAACAAAAAATCTGGGAACTATCCAAAAAAACATTTTTTATGCTTAGTAGCCTTTAATCAGTTCACCATTCTTCGGTTCAAACCTACCGGTAAAGAAGCGCAGTACCTCCGGCTCGTAGGTCCATCTTAAGCCTGAGATATCTCTGCGCCTCTGGTACAGCTGAATGATGGCTTCTGCTACATAATCCAAGTGGGCATAGGTGTAAACCCGGCGAGGAATGGTAACACGAACTGTTTCCAGCTTAGGTACGTGGTTTTCCTTGGTTTTAGGATCACGGCCGGCGGAAATAATGCCACGTTCCATGGTACGCACTCCTGAATATTCGTAGAGAGCAGAGGCTAGGGCCTGGGAAGGAAAATCTTCTTCCTGCTTTAAGTGGTCCAGGAAGGCTCTGGCATCAATGAAAATGGCATGCCCACCAAATGGTTTCACCATAGGAATACCTGCTGTCTCCAGCTTCTCACCTAAATAACGAATTTGGTTAACGCGATGACTAATATAGTCAAACTCTACAGACTCTTTGATACCAATGGCCATGGCTTCCATATCACGTCCTGCCATGCCGCCGTAGGAAGGCATACCTTCAAACTGCACCACCATGCCGCAGGCTCTAATATACAAATCTTTGTCGTTCATACACAGAAAACCACCGATATTGGTGAGACAGTCTTTCTTACCGGACATGGTGCAGCCGTCACCATAGGAGAACATTTCGTGCACAATCTCTTTGATGGTTTTATTCCCATAGCCAGGCTCTCTGGTCTTAATGAAGTAAGCATTTTCCACGCAGCGGGTAGCATCATACATAACCTTGATGCCATGCTTGTGAGCCAATTCGGAAACAGCCTTAATATTGGCCATGGAAACAGGTTGTCCACCTGCCATATTAACAGTTACAGCCAGACAAATATAAGGAATCTTTTTACCGCCAACCTCATCAATAAGGGCTTGGAATTTCTTTAAATCCACATTGCCCTTAAAATCTAAAATAGCATTGGGATCATGAGCTTCATCAATGATTACATCTCGGAAAGTTCCACCATTTCTTTCCTGGTGAAAACGGGTAGTAGTGAAATACATATTACCTGGAATGTAATCACCGGGCTTAATGGTTAGGGATGACAAGATGTTTTCGGCGCCTCTGCCTTGGTGGGTAGGTACTACATAGGCAAAACCAAATAAGTCTTTCACTGCGTCTTCCAGATGATAAAAATTTCTGGATCCACCATAGGCTTCATCACCCATCATAAGTCCTGCCCATTGACTGTCACTCATGGCATTGGTGCCTGAATCAGTTAACAAATCAATAAAACATTCCTCTGATTTGACCAGGAAAGTATTGTAGCCTGCTTTTTTAATAGCAGCCTTTCTTTCCTCCTTGGTTAAATTACCTATTTTTTCCACCATTTTAATTTTAAAGGGTTCGGGGGCGAATTTCATCTGTTCCATAATTAATTTCTCCCTTCATTTTCTAGCAAACACTCATAATCGGCCAATTACGTTGTCAGAATTTGCGTTTGCTCGCTCAACGGACCGAGAAAGTCCAGCTTCACTCGCAAGCCTCATTCTTCCTAGTACCTGACCAATTCTGAGCGTTTGTGATTATTCATATATTTCTGTTCATAGTCGCGGAGTGCATACAGAGCTTGAGAGGACAATGGTAAAATGGCCATCATATTAAAGACAGTCATGAGAGCTACGCCTAAATCACCTAGCTCCCACACAATCTCATAGGCTGCAATGCCGCCAATGAAAAGCATCAGCAGGGCAAATAGCTTGTAGCCAGTCTGGGCATACCACACATCCCCAAACAAATAGGCAATATTACTGCGGGCATAAAATAAAATTCCTACCACATTGGAAAAACTGAGTAGGAAAATAATGATGGCCACAAAAATTGCGCCAAAAGAACCTAGATGGTAATTCATAGCCGCTTGTAGTATTTCCATGCCGGTTAGGCCTTGGGTTACTTCTTCAGGCGCTAGGAGCATGACAAAAGCACTACAGCTGCAAATCAACAAGGTATCAATAAAGACGCCCAAGGACTGAATCAAGCCCTGACTGACAGGGTGGGCAACATCTGCTGCAGCCGCTGCACAAGGTGCTGATCCGCTGCCTGCTTCATTGGAAAACAGGCCTCTCTTAATCCCGTTCATTACCACTACACCCAAACCGCCACCCACTGCTTGCCTAAGGCCAAAGGCCTCCGTAACAATTCTGGTCAAGACAGCAGGCACAGCGGTAATGTTTAAGAGAAAAATAACAACAGTTACTATTAGATAAGCACTGGCTGCCAAAGGTACAATTTTGCTAAGAGCCTTCACTGTAGCATTCTTGCGTAGTACTATTTCACCGCACAGTACTACTAACACACCTGCTGTTATTACCTGTGGCACTGCAAAAGCAGTTTTAAAGGCTGAGGTAACGGAGTTGGCAATAACCTGGCTAATGCCTGCCCAACAAATTAACCCTGACAAGGCAAACAACCAGCCCAGCAGATTATAATGGCAGCCATGAGTGTAGCCTGTGGTGCCATCTCTATCCAGATAGTCTGCCTTAGTCTGAACATCGTCTACAAAAACATCGGCCCTTTTAATATGGGTAATCAGTCTCATTCTCTTCATAAAATAAGCCGGGCCACCTCGATAGCCACCATAGAGAGGGTCCGGTTCTTTGTAAATTTGGGCCAAAGTTGCTTCGATGAAGGCACTGGCCGAGCCAATAATGGCTGACACCCACATCCAAAAAACTGCTCCCGGCCCACCTACCGAAATAGCAGCTACTACTCCCGCCAGGTTTCCCATCCCTACTCTACTGGCGGTAGCGATGATAAGAGCCTGAATACCGGTAATGGCCTGAGCCTTGCCGCCTCCATCATCTATCTCCCGAAACGCTGACCTAAGCATTTCCGGAAACAAACGAAAAGGCAGGAAACGAGTGCGGACAGTAAAATATACTCCTGCAGAAACTAACAGGATTACTAAGAGGGATAAACCAAACTGTGTTTTACCATCCTGGAAACTTACGACAATTAAGTCGCCCCAAAAAAGTTTGTTTAACGAGGTAATGGTCTTAACCAATAGGTTGGGAATAATTTGCAAGACATCCATGCGAATTTTCCTTTCTATCCTCCTCATATCAACCTGGCAAGCTTGCAATGTTTAACTTACCTGGAACAATTTTATTTTACTGGTTGCCCACTAAGCTTGTCAACGCTTTTTGGAAAAATAAAAAACCTGCAACTCAGCATAGCTGCTTAAGTTGCAGGTTTTTTAAATTAGATTAATCTACAATAGTATTTTATAAAATATTATTCAGGTAACTCCGTAAGAAAATTGATTTCCTTACCATTCTTTAAGGTAACACCGGTAAAAATAATACCGCCCTTAGTGGTAGACATATCAGCTGCAAGGAGTTTCTTATCCATGGTATCAAAGGAATTGAGACGCCAAGCATCCGCAAAACTCCAAATACCATCCTTTTGTTGGGAAAGGTCCTTGCCTTCCGAATCAAAAGCTCTGGAGAAAAGCACCTGATTATCCTTATCATAGAATTCCACATTACCTCTGACTCTGGTAACGTTGGGATCCAAAAGCTTAAAGGAAAAGGCTGCCTGCACCGTAGGAACAGTAACACCGCTGACCGTTTCATCAACTCTCTCAATCTTGTAAACCTTAGAACCATCTTTAACGACTTCTACCTTGCTGTCAATCTCTTTGCTGATAGGTTCATTAAGTTTACTTAGCTGGGCAGAAACAGCATCATCGTGAGCTATTAGGAATTCGCCAAGATTAGTAATCTCTTTCAACTGCCAGATTTGATTAGGCAAACGTTGTAGCAAAAGCTGCAAGGTAAAATCTTTATTTAGCTTGGTGTCTCGCAATTGGCAGGTCACGATAGCTGTATCATTTTTTCTGTCTGTGTTGGTAATACTCTTAAAGGTTAAGTTCTCCAGCCCGGTCCGAGCTGCCGCTGCTGCGGCAATCTGTTGCCCCTGGTCGTCTGCTTTTAAGGGAGCGAAGCTGCCTGTCTCTACATAGATTCTCATCTGGCTGTTAAAATGTGGCAGTGCCACATTTTTTACCAATAAAATCATGTTTCCCAAGATAGGATTTTGGGCATCATCAGGAGAAATCGTAGCAGTTAACATGGCATCAATACCCTTGGAATTAACATTATTAATATCTACATATTTTTCAAAGGTTGCTAAGTCATGCTTTTTTACGGCGTCCCTAATAATGGTCAAGCTATATTGAGGTGATTTTAACCAATAAAAGAAATAGAAGGCCGCGCCACCAATTATAGCCAGGATAACAAATACAATAGCTATATTTCTTACTTTGTGATTGCTTTTATTTTCTTCCATGGTTCTTAAAACACACCTCTACTTATCATATTAATGGTGGAACAATCTGATGCCTGTCATGCACATAGCGATATCATACTTGTCGCAGGTAGCAATAACATTATCATCACGAATAGACCCGCCGGCTTGGGCAATAAACTTTACACCGCTCTTGTGAGCTCTCTCAATATTGTCGCCAAATGGGAAGAAGGCATCAGAGCCTATAGCTACATCAGTCATTTTATCCAGCCAAGCTCTCTTTTCTTCTTTGGTCAAGGGTGCTGGTTTAGTAGTGAAGAATTGTTGCCAAATACCGTCAGCTAAAACGTCATTATAATCGTCGGAAATGAAAACATCAATAGTGTTATCACGATCCGGACGACGAATATCAGCTTTAAAGGGTAGTGCTAAAACTTTTGGATTTTGTCTCATCCACCAGTTATCAGCCTTGCCGCCTGCCAGTCTGGTGCAATGTACTCTGGATTGTTGTCCGGCACCTACACCAATGGTCTGTCCATCTTTGGCATAACAAACAGAATTGGATTGCGTATATTTCAAGGCAATCAAGGAAACGATTAGGTCTCTCTTGGCTTCTGGCGTAAAGTTTTTGTTCTTGGTGGGAACATTCTTAAAAATATCATCAGTAATCTTGATGTTGTTTCTCTTTTGTTCAAAGCTAACACCAAAAACCTGCTTGGTTTCCATTTCGGCAGGAACATAGTTGGGGTCAATCTTAACTACGTTGTAGGTACCTTTACGTTTGGTTTTTAAGACAGCTAAAGCTTCGTCAGTATAACCGGGAGCAATAACGCCATCAGAGACTTCTCTTTGCAGCATCTTAGCCGTTTGTACATCACAAATGTCGGACAAAGCCACAAAATCACCATAAGAAGACATTCTATCTGCACCTCTGGCTCTGGCATAAGCAGTAGCCAGTGGAGATAATTCCAAGTCATCAACAAAATAAATTTTCTTTAAGGTGTCGCTAAGTGGAACTGCTACAGCAGCTCCGGCTGGGCTAACATGTTTAAAAGAAGAAGCAGCCGCTAGGCCTGTAGCTTCCTTTAATTCCTTCACCAACTGCCAGTTATTTAGAGCATCCATAAAATTAATATAACCGGGACGACCATTTAATACTTCTACCGGTAGGTCGCTACCATCTGCCATAAACAATCTGGCAGGATTCTGATTAGGATTACAACCATACTTTAACTTTAATTCTTTCATGTTGTTTCCTCCCTTTAAAAAAAGCCAGCCTCCAGGCGACTTTGCCCAGACGGTCGGCTTAAATAATCATGCTCCCCTGTGGTATCCCACTTCCGTCAGTCACATGACTTCCGTACTTAATTATATATTTCGAGTGATTTATTGTCAACGCAGGAACCTATTTCTCCCTTGGTTCCCTAGCCTCCAATATTTCGCAAAGATACGCTTTAAAGTTATCCACATCTTCCCAAAAACAATGTACGAAAAAGCCCAAAACTCCCAGGAAAACAATAATCTGAGCTATGGTAGCATGAATGGAAAGATTGTTATAGCTATACCAGGTAATCCAAAAAAAAGCAGCCAATAAAAAGATACATTGAGCGTAGCTGCCACGAGTAACAATATCCAGATAGGTGCCCTCGTCATCTTCCTTCACTTCACCAATAAACATGGTCTGTCCGCAGAGCCGCCAGCAAAACAAAGGTCCAATGGCAAATTTATTGCCTACTATTTTGCCCATGAAGATACCAGCCCGCTGAGCATAAAAGCCCTTCTCTATGTCAACTTTTTTGGCATGCTCGCCAATTATTTTTTCTACTTTATCTACGCTGAAGTGAGTCCTCAGCAAGAGCTTTCCATACGGAATTAATTTCATAGCATTTCCTCCTATGTGGCTATATTATAACACAAGACAGGAAACATGACAGCGAAACTAGCTCTGTCATGTTTCCTGCTTTGCCTAACTATACTTCTTATAAATATTTTCTGTAGAATAGGAAATACTAATGCCTAATTCATTCTGCAAATTGGCAATACAGGTTCTGTAAACCTTCTCCACTAACGCCGTACGTTTAGCTTCACCATAACAAATAATTTTAAGCTGATAGGCTTTCTCCCAGGCATTATCAAGTGCCAGAATTTTGTCACACCAAACAAGCGCCTTGTCATATTGCTTTTCGTTAATTAAAAGCTCTGCCAAGGCTTCTGCGCCCTTAATGGCCAGCACTTGTAAATGTTCCCTTTCCCGCAGTGAAAAATCATCCGGGTACTCTCCTGCCAAATACTCTCCCTTATATAATTTAAGTCCTTCAGTTAATAGCTCCTCTGCCTGCAAAGAGTTGTTTTTTTGTCTGAGGCCTTCCGTTATTAATGCTTCGAACTGCTGGGCATCGATTTGAAAATCCTTGTCCAAGCGTAGTTGCAAATAAGTATCACCTTTATCTATGAATCTACTATTACCCCGAACAGCACGGCCCGGTTCTAATAGTTTATTAAGGTAGTTAAGTACTACTTTAAAATTAACCTGTGCAGATTTGCTTTTTGCTTGCGGCCACAACACTTCCATCAATTCTTCTTTGGTAATGGGATGAGCTCGCTTAGTTACCAAAAGCATAAACAATTGCTTGGCAGCTCTGCGCCCCCATTCCTTGGCCGGTACCTCTTTCCCTACGCGAAAGACCGTTAAGCCTCCCAAGGTTTGTATGTAGAGACCTTTTTCTAACTTGGTCTTCTTTTGTTTGGCCTGGAGCGAAGAAATTTTCTCATGATACTGCTGCAATTGACTGGAAATATTGCCTGTAATATCCGTCAAAATATTTTTCTTGTTTAAAAGATATTGGCACTCGTTCTGCCTGCTCAAGAGCACCAGCTTGGCATAGACTGTTTTAAACTTTACTTGCTGCTGCAATCCATAAAAAGCATGGCATAATTGCCATAAAGCTGCCACCTGTCCCAGTGTATCCCTACACTTTTCGAAAGCGTCCAGAGCAATCTTGGCGTATTCTCTGGTCTTAGTATATTCTTTACACAAGCCTGCTGCCTGACTTAAGGATAAATAAAGCTCCGCTGTAAACCAGTTATCATGCCCCTTTTCTGTAATACTAAGAGCATACAGGCCCTCTTGCTGAGCCTTGGACCATTGCCCCTCCAGACCATTTATCAAGCATCTGCCCCAAGCTATTTCTGTTTTACCCCGTGGTACTTGCAGCCTATCTGCCAAGGACTGTGCTTGTTCATAAGCCTGCAAACACTGCTGTTTGTTGTTCTTAAATTCGGTAAGCAAAGCATGTCCTAAACGAGCTTGACCTATGACCTGGGCAAAAGATAGCTGCATTTTTTTGGCATAAGCTATACTCTCTTTGGCATTTGCTGTCGCCTGCTCTACATCTCCTCGAAAAGTATAACAAAGTGACAGAATCAAGGAGCTTTCCCTAAAAGAACAGGGCAGCCTATCCACAGACTCTTGTTTTTTTTCTAAGATTTGGATAGCATCATTTATTTTACCTGTTCTCAGATAAAACCTTGCCTGCAGATTATTGCTGTCCAACCCCAAAAAATCCTCTGCCCTCTGCCAAAGATTAAAATACCACTCCGCCCGTTTCGAATTTCCGTAATTAATCATATTCTCGCTCATAAGATAGAGCAAGGCAGCCTTTTCACTTAGCTGTTTAGCATTAAGAAGTTTATAGGCTTGGCGCAAATATTTTTGGGCCTGTTCAGGTTGGATAATATCCAGATACAATTCTCCCAAGCTTCTATAGCCATGGCTCTGACCCAGTGTATCTTGAGCCTCCTTGTAGTCTCTGATGGCCTTTTTATACCATTGGATAGCCTTGTCATAATTGTTGGTTATTCTCTCCATATGACCCTTGGCTATATAAATAGCCGGATTTTTTTGATAATCCTCCGGTAATTGTTGCAAATATGTAGTAAAGATTTTTTGTCTACCGGACAATACCCAATGGGGACCTACCTCAGCTAAAAGCTTAGATACCTTACGCCACTGCTTCCCTTTTAGTAAAAAAGGCAGGGCTTTGTCAGGCGTTTTTTTTCGCTCATAGAATAGACCAATTTCTCCATATAAGTCCGTTAGGTTGGGTAAAAGTTCTTCGGCTTGTTGTTGAAGGAAACTACGAAACAAGGAATGAAATCTGTAGGTATCCTTGCCAATCTTGCTTAGAAAAAGTCCACGTTTGGCCATGGCTGCAAGCCATTGCTGAGGTTTTTCTACACCACATATTTCCTGGCAAAAGCTCAAATCAAAATTTTCCACCAAAGAAGCTTGCATAGAAAAATTCTGAACCTGTGCTGACTCGCCGCTAAAAACATCCTGGGTAAGATAGGCAAACAGGCTTGCTGAATCAAAATTCTCCGTAGTCAAATCCTGCCAGAACTCTTCACCTTGTCTTTGACATTGGTGTAATAATAGTTTAACTGCGATAACCCAGCCTTCCGTTTTAGATAAAACATTGTGCAAAACATCTTTATTGATAGTAGCTAGGCCCTCTTGAGCGAACAAGCTTTGTATATCCTGCGTATCAAGTAAAAAATCTTCCTGTGTCAAGTCCAAAACCTTACCACCAATACGAGCCTTTTCTACTGTAGCCAAGGGCACATATTCTCTGGAAATGAGAACTACCTGTATTCTTTCCATTAGCTCAGCCAAAACGCGATTAAAAAAGCTGCTTATTTCTTTATCGCCCTGACCATATTGCCAATCATCGATAATCAAAAGCCCTTTACTTTTTTTATCAGTAAATTGTTCTATGCCTGCCATAAGGTTATAGAACAAAACCTTCCAGTCCCAGCGTTGTTCACGAGCAAGGTTAGTGCAATACCACTTTTTTAAGCCGGGGAAAATAGCATCTAAAGCAGCGGCAAGGTATACGGAAAAAGAATATAAGTTATCATCTTCGGGCCCCATGCTATACCAAGCTAAAGTCAACTTTTCCGCAGTAAGAAAACGTACCAGGGACATTGTCTTGCCATATCCTGCTCCAGCTGTAATAACAGTTATGGGATGCTTCTTAATGCCAAGCATTTTGGTATGTAAGGCATTTCTGGCAATAACCGCCTGATCTAACGTTGGAATTGTAATTTTACTAGCTAGTACATTCCGCATGATGTTATTCCTCCCGCCTTTAACTGCTTTTATTATACTAAATTTTCTCTTCTTTTTGAACGAAAAAGAACATAATGAGCCCCTTAGGGCTCACTATGTTCAAGTTAAGTCTAGAAGAAGAAATTGAAAGTAGATTGGATGCTGTTATTTCTTTGACCACTGGAAATATACTTAATCCGATCATAGGTCAATGTCCATTGTACGTTCTTCCAAGGCACATAGATAAAGTCAGCACGCCATGCATTAATACCATCAAAGGTATTTTGCCAATTGCCCTTGGTATCTGTAGTCAACGGTACCCAGCTAAATGCCCCACGGTTCCATAAGCCTGATACGCCGCTAGGCATATGTCTGTAGGAAACGCTCCAACCCCAGTCGCCTTGCTTAAAGGGATTAACCATATTAGTATACAGGGCAGGCATATAGTTAGTAGCTGCGTATTTAGATTGCAGTGCTACAAAGTAACCATTTTGCTTGCCATCTTTATGTCCGTAGGCAACATTGGGATTAGCATTGTTATGGGCAAATTCAAAGGACAAGGCCAGCTTAGGAGTAATCTCATAAGCACCATTTATAACTCTTAAATCCAAGTCGCTAACGGTATCAGAGAAGTCTTGCTTAAGTACATAAGCACCAATGTCCATCTTCTTAGTAGGCTTGTAAGATGCTTCCAGGAATTTAATACGCTGGCTGGCACCTAATAAATAGCTGCTGTCTGCCAAACCGCCACGGGCATACCACTTACCCTGGTTTGTAGAATAATACAGACCATTAGTATCACCGGTATTACCAAAGAAAGCTCCTTTGCCGGGATAGAGCATCATCTTACCTACTTCTATGTTGCCACCCAGCATCTTTTTACCTGTTACCCAGTATCTATCAAACCTTACATCTTCAGAATCTGTGCTTTGCCAATTCCATTTAGCTTGGACTAAACGAGCATTCCATGCCCATCTATCGCCTACATTACCACTAGCATAGAGACGAATACGCTCCATTAACTGATCTTTGTCGCTAACTTTGGCGTTCGTTACCCAAGCTCCCTTATTGCCTGCTCCCATTGTATGGTGAGTATACTCAATACGATTATCTACAAAGAAATTAATATTGGGTTTATAGGCAGGTGCGGCAGGCTTAGCTACCGGAGCAGGTGCCGGTGCAGCTACTACTCCGACTTTTTCCATATCAGGAGCATATTCAGCAGATAGTTTTTCTATTATGGCTTGTTGAGCAGGAGTGGCCTTGTCCATTTTGGTAGTAGCATTAGCTACCATAATTGACATTTCATAACGAGTTACGGTATTACTACCATTGAAGCGAGCCGGATCACCAGAAACTATACCGGCCTTGGCCAATTCTCTAATTGCTCCATAAGACCAATCACTGGTTGGCACATCATAAAATATAGCATTTGTTGCTGCAAAAACTTGACCTGTTACACCAGCGGTCATAGCAAAAGCCAGCGCAGCTATAATTCTTTTGGTTTTTAAACTATTCAATTTCTTTTCCCCCTTTAATTTTTAATCATCATTGCTCAATAAATTCAGTAAGTGTTTTACTGAAAATTTCGGTAGCTTCCAAGGGTGGATTATGCCCACATTTGGGAATGCTCACCATAGTACTATGAGGATAGGCAGCTGCGATTTTTTCTGCTTCAACTAAAGGAATGACTTTATCTTGTTCGCCTCTAATAACTAAAACAGGCTTAAAAAATTTTGGCGCATCTGAGGTGTAATTTGTTTGCATTAAAGCCTTGGTATTAGGTATAAAAGCATCCTTAGCTCTTACACAATCTTCCATCAATACATCTGCAAGCTGAACTGGCATTGGTTGAAAAAAAGTGGCTTGTAAAGCCATTTTAAGTAAGCTGGGATTGGCTACGATGGGCTCTAGCGCTGCACAATCATAATCGCCTAGGCCTTGTAGTTGGGCAGAATCAACTAGCACTAGCTTGTTAATCCTGTCCGGATAGGTTTTTGCTAATTCCATGGCTACTGCTCCGCCCAAGGAGTGTCCTACCACTACAAAAGGGTAAAATTTCATGTCCTCCAAGGTTTCCATGATGTCTTGAGCATGCAGAGCAATGGTAACAGTCTTGCTACCAGCTACTGATTGACCATAACCTCTTAAATCAACTGCTATACAGTCATATTTATCTTGCAAGCTGTCCATGGTTGGCCCCCACCAATTAGCGGAGGCCACGTTACCATGAATGAGAAGAATTTTATTTTGTCCTGTTCCTTTGCGAATGTAATGTAATTTGCTCATAATATTCCTCTTTAGTATTTAGCTGTTTCTTTGCCGGTACGAATATCGTAAGCTTGATCAGGAGAACTTGGTTTAACAATCGTTAGGCTCTTTGGTGCAGGATTACCCTTTTCAACCCAGTCAACTAAAATATCGAAGGATTGATGAACATAAGGCAAGAGCGGTTGCAAGATATGATTGGGATCAAGCTTAGGATTACCAACGAAAGAGTCAAAATGATTACCATTGGCTACCATGTATAGGCGATATTGATTAATGTCGCCATTTTTCTTAACCAATTCTTCATAGGCCTTAGCATGCACTGCCGGGAACAAGAGAGAATCCATAGTGCCATGAACGGTAATAGTAGGTTTAGTAATTTTACCGGTATTTTCCAAAGCAACAATCTTTTTTACTGCTGCAGAACGAGTGAACCATTTATAGTCTTTATAATCCTCCGGATGACTTAAGAACTCCCACCAATTTCTCTTAACAAACTGAGGGTCATATTTCATTCTGTGTACATTAAGAGTAGGCAACCAGTAATAAGCCCCATGAATCGGCCATAAAAAGCTAGCCTTAGGATCAACCCCCATATTGGTCAGTTTGCCTACAGCCTGAGACTTGTCTTGAGCTGTGGCTTTAGGATTCTTCATAACTTCCCAGGCATTAACTGCAGTGGTTAGGCTGGAAATAAGATTCTTCTCCTTGCCTCTCCACAAAACGCCTTCCCAATCAAGCATGCCACTATATAATTCAGGATGTTTTTCCATGGCATAACGAGTCACGTAGCCACCATTAGAATAGCCCCAGATATAAGTGTAGGCAGGAAGCTGTTTCTTGGTTTTTTGCAATACTTCTCTGGCAGCTGCTGTCAGTTGTGAAAAACGCACGTTCCATTCTTCTAAGCTATCATCCTTGTGGTCAAACGCATTCATGGCCGGAGCCCAGGAATACATCTTGCCATCAGGGTCAGGAATATTTTCACCAATGGTACCTTTATCACAAACGGCATAGGCATAACTACCACCCTTGGCATCTGTCTTAGTCAAAACATAATCACTAATTAAGGCATCTGCAGAGCGAGCAATTCCAAACCCTGGCGCCCCCACTACCACCAGACGTCCATTCCATTTGTCAGGAACTCTGATTACAAAATTACAATCGTCAAAATAGCCGGATATTTCTGTACCTGGTATTTTGGTAGTAGGAGTATAGTAGGCCGGTCGTTGTAACTTGCCTGTAGACCAATCATTTTCTCCTAAGCCTGCTCTGCGTGCTTCTGACAAGGAACCAATGGCCGGATTATTGGTTGTTAAATCATCATATTTTGTAAAATTAACATTATGGGCTCCCTTAATGTAGGTAGACATAGCCTGGGCCGGAGGAGCACTTAGGAAACAAATGCTCAATGCGATAACTGTTGATTTAAGCAATTTATTGTAGCTATGCAAAAAGCTCACATCCTTTCCTTAAAAATTTACCTGCTTCTTTCCCTAATAAAACTTAAAAATTCTTGAGCAGCACTAGCTGGTTTCTCCAAAAATGGTGAATGACCGCAATGTTCCAGCAACACTATTCTGGCCTTAGGTAAAGCCATCATCGTGTTTACGATGGTAGGATAAGGAATTACCCAATCCTCCCGACCATGCATAAGTAATGTAGGAACTGTAATTTTGGATAACTCCCCTAACAAAACTGTCTCATGCATTGTTTCCGGATTACTTAAATAAATTTCCGGTGCGCATTTTACTGCTTCCTGATAAATCTCTTCCAGAACCTCCTTATTATTAAAATTTAAAAAACAGCTAAGTACTGCTTGTCTCAAGCTTTGTGAATTACTCTGTATTTCTTTAAAAGCAGCTCTGGCAACATCATCAAGTGCCAGACCATCTGCCGGTACTGTGTCTACCAAAGTCAACGTTTGTACTTTTTCTTGATGAGCTAAGGTATAAGCCATAGCAATCTGTCCACCCATAGAGTGACCAAGCAAGTGAAACTTGGTGACGTTTAACTGCTTTACTAAGGCATCTATATCCATAACAAACTGTTTAATAGTATAACCATCTGCTGTGTGAGTAGTTTTCCCACAGCCTCTTAAATCCATGGCAATCATCCTGTAGTTATCCCGGACGAAAGGAACCAGGAACTGCCACCAAGCCAAGGTAGAAATGTTGCCATGCACAGCAACTATTGTTTCCGGTCCCTGCCCATATTCTTCGTAATACATCTGTCCTTCTTTTAGTTTTAAATATGGCATCGGTCTACATCCTTCTTAAACAACTTGTTGCAAAAAACCTAGCAAGGCTTTATTAAAGCCTTCAGGATTTTCCACTTTCGTCATATGAGCCGCACGAGGAATTATCTCAATTCGTGCCTGGGGAAGATGAGAGATAAGATAATCACTATAGGCAACCGGTGTAGTCTTATCAAACTCTCCTACAATCAAAAGAGTTGGAAAATTCATATCCTTATGGTATGGTCTATAATCAGCTTTAAAGGTAGCAATAGTTGCTTGTGTGTATTGTTCTAAATCATTATCTAAAAACAAGTCTTTGATTTCCTGCCTAATGGCAGGTGTTACATCTGGTCCACAGCACTTTTGGCAAACTAGTTCTGCCATATCTTCCATGGTAGCCGTCTTTAAGAAATTTAAGCGCTCTTTAAGTCCTTCTGTGCAAAATGGTTCAGGATAAAAACCGGCAGTACCACTGAGCACCATAGCTTGCACTCTTTCTCTATAATGTGCGGCAATTTCCTGGCAGACTAGTCCGCCCATAGAATGGCCAATAATAACAGCCTTGTCTATTTTGAGATAGTCTAAAAGAGCTATAACGTCTTTGGCAAAGAGAGCCATAGTTAAAGGCACCGCATCATCATTCGTGCTCTTACAGTGGGAACGTAAATCAACAGTAATAACACGATAGTTTTGCTGAAAATATTTCACCTGATGATGCCAAGAGACAGCCTTCTCCCCCAAACCATGAATGAATACGATAGGAAAGCCTTTGCCTACATCCATGTAGTGTAATTTAATATTGTTAGTAGCAAGGAACATTTAAAAGCCTTCTTTCTTTTACCAAATCATGTGTTTTTCTGCTTCAGCTCGTAACCATTCTCTAAACTGAGGATGGGCTATTTTAATTAACTCTTCTACTCTGCGTTTGACATTTAAGCCTCTTAGCCAAGCCACGCCATATTCCGTTGCCACATAATCCAAATCATTTCTTGAGGTTGTTACTGCTGCACCCGGAGCTAAGAAAGGTACTATTTTCGAATGAAGGACCTCTTTGCCACTTGCGTCTTTTGTAGAATAGGTAGAATGCATGGCAATAATAGATTTTCCGCCTTTTGATCTTTGGGAACCTTGTACTGTTTCAGACTGACCACCGGTACCTGACCATTGCAAATTGCCTACTGTTTCAGAAGCACATTGACCTGTTAAATCAATTTCCAAGCTTGCATTGATGGATACGAATTTATTGTTCAGTCCAATTGTGTAAGGATCGTTAGTAAATTTACTGGACTTAAATAATATGGACGTATTGCTGTTGATATAGTCATATAATTTCTGGGAACCGATGGTAAAGGAAGCTACGGAGTACCCATTGAGCAGGCCCTTTTGAGAGTTATCTACTGCCCCACACTCAATTAAATCCACCATGGTTTCCGTAAACATTTCAGTATGAATACCCAGATGTTTTTTATGACGCAGCTCGTGAGCTACAGCATTAGGAATATTACCTACGCCCAACTGTATGGTAGAACCATCTTCTATAAGCTCGGCAATATATTTACCAATGGTAGCATCCAAATCGGTATAAGGCGCCAACTGAATATAGGGAATCGGCCTATTGGATTCTACTACTGCAGCTACCTCAGAAATATGAACCTGAGTTTCGCCAAAGGTTCTTGGAAAGTTAGGATTAACCTCCAGAAAAACCATAGCTCCTTCATCAATAAGATCTCTTTCATAAATGGCACTTACCGACAAGGTCATGAAGCCATGATGATCCATTGGCGAAGCTGTAGCCAAAACCACAGGGCGACGATTCTCATAACGCAAGCGATCCAATTTTTTATTTAGAACAGTTGTAGAGCTTTGCGGAATGGCACTGGTAATTCTCTCTTTTTGGGAAATACGGCAGCCTTTATTAAAGAACCAGCCGGTATGTTCCAAAATTTTAGCCAAATCTTGATCATGGAAAAAAGAAAAATCTTGAATCGGTAGACAAGTATTAATCTGTAGGTCTTTTAGTTTCGTCTGCTTTAAATACGGCAGCTTATCCAAAATTGCTACAGGTTCAGCAGCAGCTTGAGCACTGAACATTACATCGCCATCTTGAAGCAGGTTAAAGGCTTCTTCTGCTGTCATGGTCTTTTTGGCATACATTTGATCGTATTGATTCATAGTTTCGCCTCCTATATTTGCTTTCTTATGGTGTTGATAATAGCAAGCAGTAGTTACTGTTAAGTTACAAATAAGTTACAAAAAAAATGAGCCAGGCTGGGAGGTTTTCCCGTTTGGCTCATTGGTGGGACAGGGGTGGGACAGACGGTACTTTTGTCCCACGATATCCCGTGTGGGACAAAAGTACCGTCCCCCTGTCCCACTTTTTTTACTATTTTTCTAAAAACACTTGACACAGCTGTAACATTTTGGTAAGATTGACACAATTTCAGTTTAGATACTGTAAATATTGTAAACATCATATTTCAAATCTGATGATGGGACAAAGTAGTGTATCTTAGCAAAATCAGAGAGCCGGCGTTTGGTGCGAGCCGGTATTTGCGGATAGATGAAAATCTTCCCGGAGGAGCGATGCTGAAGATAGTCATTAAGCATCGACGGGCTTTTCCCGTTTAACGAAAACGCGTATGTTAGTACGTTGTAAAAATTTATTATCGCTTTCATTTTACATGAATAGGGTGGTACAACGGTTTATCCGTCCCTTGCTAAACAAGGGACGGTTTTTTTTATGCTTTTTACTAATGGAGGTGTTTCCCAGTGGAGTACCAAAGCTTACAATACCTGACTATATGTCGCAATATTTTAAAAAATCCTGTAGTTATGGCACTAGAGGAAGAAGTACGAATACAGAGTAAAGGCCTGGAAAAAGAAAAAAAGTTGCAGCAGAGTAAACTAAATGGTCTCTTGCTAGATAAAGCCGAGGCTTTAGGCTTGCAGGGAAATGTAGCAGTCAGCTACCTCATTTATCTATTAGGGGAAGGCAAAAACACAGCAGCTCAATCCATTGAAAGATATGGCAAGGCAGGCCCTGGCCTCTCTAAGGCCTTGGAAAAAGATCTGGAAATTCTCTGGCCATATTTACACCTTGCAGCTGCAAATGATTTAGTATCACCTTTATTATCTAATTATCAGCCAACCAAGGTAGCAAATTTCACATATCTCTCCAAGTTATTACAAGTCTTGCAAAGGGCTACAAATGCCACGGAGGCTACCGCCTTTCTCTTAGAACATTACAAAAAATTTGGCAGTGGCGACTTAGCGCGCTATATGGCTTTTAAATTAGACGACGATGGTAACTTAAGAGGCATCGAAAAATTTCCTTTGCTCAATTATGATGACCTGATTGGTTACGAAAGGCAAAGAGAAAAATTACGCCAGAACACCGAAAATTTCATAACCGGTAAGCAAGCCAATAATGCTTTGTTAACAGGTGCCAGAGGCACCGGCAAATCTACTGCCGTTAAAGCTCTTGTCAATATGTACCATACTCAGGGCTTGTGCCTGGTACAAATCACCCGGTCCCAGTTACAAGGACTGGACACCCTTATGAACAAGCTAGGTCACATCAGGAACAAAAAGTTTATTCTGTTTTTAGATGATTTATCCTTTGATGAAAATGAATCAGCTTATAAGCATTTAAAATCAGTAATGGACGGAGGCCTGACTCCCCAACCGGATAATGTACTGATTTATGCTACCTCTAACAGACGCCACTTGCTAAAAGAAACCTGGGTGGACCGCAATGACGAGGCAGATGAAGTATATCGCAGTGATAGCTTAAACGAAGCTATTTCCTTGTCAGATCGGTTTGGTCTGATTTTACATTATGGCGAGCTTGCCCAGGAAGAGTATTTGCAGATAATCGCCAAGGAACTAGGCAAGCTGGGATATTCTCTTACCGATGAGCAGCTCCGCCTGCAGGGCGTACGGTGGGAAATGGAGCACTCAGGAAGGAATGGCCGAGTGGCAATACAGTTTGTGAAGTGGTACGCAGGTAATCATCATTAAGTTGTTATCCCTCTTCAAGAGGTTAGCATATTATTTTAATTTACTTTAAAAGGAGACTTTATTATGGCAAAAGTTTTTTATGACACAGATGTAAATTGGGATGTAATCGCAGGAAAGACAGTAGCTATTATCGGTTATGGCAATCAAGGACAGGCTCACGCTTTAAATTTACGTGACAACGGGCTTAATGTGGTAGTTGGATTGTATGAAGGCAGTAAGTCAGCAGAGAAAGCTAAAGCTGCCGGTTTAACTGTAATGACAGTTGCTAAGGCAGTACAGCAAGCCGATATTACCATGATTTTGCTTCCCGATGAGAAGCAGGCCGATGTATATAAAAGCGAGATTGCTGCCAACCTAAAATCTGGCAGTGCTTTAGCCTTTGCCCATGGCTTTAATATTCATTTTAAGCAAATTGTTCCCAAAAGCGATATCGATGTTTTCATGGTTGCACCTAAGGGTCCCGGTCATTTAGTACGTCGCACCTTCACTGAAGGTGGCGGTGTGCCTGATGTATTTGCCGTAGAGCAGGATGCTACCGGCAGATGCTTTGATTTGGCCTTGGCTTATGCTCGCGGCATCGGTGGTACCAGAGCCGGTGTTATCCAAACAACCTTCCAGGAAGAAACAGAAACTGACCTTTTTGGTGAGCAAGCTGTTCTGTGTGGTGGCATTACCAGTTTAATTTGCAATGGTTTTGAAACCTTATGTGAAGCCGGTTATCAACCGGAAATTGCTTACTTTGAATGTTTCCATGAAATGAAACTGATTGTTGACCTGATGTATGAAGGCGGCATGACCCACATGCGCAATTCTATCAGCGATACAGCAGAATATGGTGATTACGAAACAGGCAAAAGAATCGTAACTCCGGAAACAAAAAAGGTTATGAAACAAGTACTTGCCGAAATTCAAGATGGTACCTTTGCCAACAAATGGCTTTTGGAAAACAGAGCCGCCGGCAGAGCACACTTCTTGGCTGAGCGCCGCATTCATGCCGAGCATCCTATTGAGAAGGTGGGAGCTAAATTACGTGGTATGATGTCCTGGCTTAAGGACAAGAAATAAGATTTACCACCGGAAAGATCGAAAAGTGGTAAATCCATGCTATAATGGAAACACTATGAAAACATGTAATATTTGTCCAAGAAAATGTAATATTGAACGGGAAAACAGTTTTGCCGACAAAGCTACCCTGGGTTTTTGCCAGATGCCACTTTTACCACATGTAGCCAGAGCAGGTCTGCATTTTTGGGAAGAGCCTTGTATTAGCGGTACTCGCGGTAGCGGCACTGTCTTCTTTAGTGGTTGTAACCTACGCTGTGTTTTTTGCCAAAACTACGAAATCAGCTGTTTAAATAAAGGCAAGGAGCTGTCTATTCCTGAATTACGGGCTCTTTACGACAAGCTGATTAAAGAGGGCGCTCACAATATTAATTTGGTTACTCCCACCCACTATCTAAAGGCAGTTTTAGCTTCTTTGGAGGAACCATTGCCTGTACCTGTAGTTTACAATACCGGTACCTATGAAAGCGTGGCCTCACTTAAGCAACTAAAGGGCAAGGTGCAAATTTATCTACCTGATTTAAAATATGTTTCCGGCAAATTAAGCAAACGCTACAGCCACGCCGGAGATTATTTTGCTGTGGCAACAGCTGCCATTAAAGAAATGTACGCTCAAACAGGTCCCTATGTTTTAGATGATGCCGGTATAATGAAAAGTGGTATCATTATCCGTCATCTGATTTTGTCTGGACAAGTAGAAGACAGTAAAAGGGTCATGGACTGGGTATGCGAAAACTTTAAGCCCGGAGAAGTAATGTTTAGCCTAATGCACCAATACATTCCCCATGGTCTAGCCAGCCAATACCCGGAAATCAACCGGAAGCTTACTGCCCAGGAATATAAAAAAGCAGAGGACTACCTCCTGGCTAGTTCCATTGAAGATGGTTTTATCCAAGAAGAAGACTCTGCTGACGAACAATTCATTCCTGCTTTTGATGGGACAGGACTTTAAGAATATTCAATTAGTTACAAATTTAAACTTGAACAAAAAAACGACGATAAGAGTTGTAATTACACTCTTATCGTCATTTTATTTATACAGTTCTTTAATACACGCATCAGCTAATGCCGTTAAACTAGATACTTCCTTATCTATGGGTAACCCTGAAGCAGCATAAGCTAAAGGCAATTCCGTGCAGGCTGTCATGATGGGCAGCTTTTTTACGGCCCACAACTCGTCGACTACGTTTTTAATCTTAGCCCCTGCACTTGGCAACTTATTAGCTTTAACTTCCATGATAATCAGTTGCAGCATGGCCCGTTGTTCCTTATTAGGAAAATTTAAAGGCAGTCCATGTTTTTCGGCATAAGTTTGGTACAATCCTGTTTGCCAGGTGCCAAGAGTCGAAATCATCCACACGCCTTGGGGACTCATGGCTTTGGCAGCCTTAACTGTTTCATCAATAATATGAATCAAGGGCCTAGGCAAAGGATCAGTAAATCTATCTATGAAGTAATGTGCTGTATTGCAGGGCACTGCCAGTACATCTGCTCCCAGCTCAGACAGCTGCACCAAATCCTTGTATAGTTGTTTGGTAGGATCTGCCCCTTTACCAAAAATGGCATCGGTTCTGTCCGGTATCTGGCTATCTGCTATCATATAAACTACAGGATGTTCCTGATCGTTGGTAGCAGGTGCTTTAGCTGACAGAATACGTAAAAATTCTGCAGAGGCAGCGCTGCCCATCCCACCTAGAACTCCTAATTTTTTTCCGTTAGATTTCACTTTTTCACCTTCCCCTATTCCATACAGCTACATCATAACATAAAAAATCCACCTTGCCGAGTAGTAATCGGCCAAGGTGGATTGAAAACTATTCTACGGTTACAGACTTAGCCAAGTTACGAGGTTTATCAACATCACAACCACGGGTTAAGGCTGCATAATAAGCAATCAGCTGCAGAGGAATAACAGCCAAAATAGGTGCTAAGTCCTCATCAGTCTTAGGAACATAAATTACGCTGTCCGCATGTTGCGCCAACTTCTTGTCCCCTTCCATGCCAATACCGATGACAATAGCATCTCTGGCTTTAACTTCCTGCAGGTTGCTAATGGTCTTGTCGTAAACATGGGGCTGAGTAGCCAGGACAATTACGGGCACGCCTTCCACGATCAAAGCCAAGGTACCATGCTTTAATTCACCGGCAGCATAAGCTTCCGCATGAATGTAGGAAATTTCTTTTAGCTTCAAAGCACCTTCCAAGGCTACGGCGTAATCCAAGGATCTGCCTAGGAAGAAGGCATCTTCAGCACTGCCATATTGCTTAGCAAAGACTTTGATAGGTTCCACGTTTTCCAAGATTTTGTGAATTTGTTCCGGTACTTCTTTAATGCAGGCAATTAAACTGCTCATCTTTTCAGTAGTAATCTTACCTCTTAGCTTAGCTACATAAAGAGCTAAGAGCAGCATAACGACCAATTGAGTAGTATAAGCTTTAGTAGAAGCTACGGCAATTTCAGGTCCTGCATAGGTATAAACAGTTTGGTCTGCTTCACGGGAAATGGAAGAACCAACTACGTTAGTTACAGCTACAGTCCTAGCGCCTAATTTTCTAGCTTCCTTTAAAGCTTCCAGTGTATCACTTGTTTCACCTGATTGGCTGACAAAAATACATAAGCAACTGCTGTCAATGATAGGAGAACGATATCTAAACTCGCTGGCAATATCAACCTCTACAGGAATTCTTGCCAACTTCTCCAAATAATACTTGCCTACAATACCGGCATGATAAGCAGTACCGCAAGCTACGATAAATATTTTATTGATAGCTTTCAGTTCATCAGCAGTCCAGTTGAGTTCTGCAAAGGTTACGCCCTTGCCATCTTTGTCCAGACGACCGGTTAAGGTTTCACGTACAGCCTTAGGTTGTTCGTAAATTTCCTTTAACATGAAATGAGCAAAGCCACCCTTTTCAGCAGCTTCGGCATTCCAGTTAACTTCAAATACCTTCTTGGCAATAGGAGTACCATTAATATCCTGTACCCAGACCTTATCCTTGGTAACGGTAGCAATTTCGCCATCACTCATGATAAAGGTACGACGAGTCTTGGCAATAATGGCAGGAATATCAGAAGCAATGAAATTCTCACCTTCACCTAAGCCAATGACCAACGGATTGGACTTCTTGGTACAAATCAGCTTATCAGGTTCCTTGGCACACATAAATACCAAAGAATAAGAGCCTTCAATAGTCTTTAAGACTTTCTTAACAGCTTCTTCCATATTGCCATCATAGTAATCAGCAAATAAATGCGCTACTATTTCTGTATCTGTTTCAGAAATGAATTTATGGCCTTTGGCAATAAGCTCATTCTTTAAAACCATGTAGTTTTCAATGATACCATTGTGAACTACTACAAATTGCCCACTTTCATCAGCATGTGGATGGGCATTGATGTCACTGGGGCGACCATGAGTAGCCCAACGAGTATGTCCAATACCAACAGAGCCGGTAGGCATATGGCCTTGTAATTTTTCACGCAAAGCCTCCAGGCGACCAACACATTTGGTAATGCTAATCTTCCCTTTATCATAAACAGCAACTCCGGCAGAGTCATAGCCACGATATTCCAGCTTGCCCATACCATCCAACAAGAAATTTATAGCTTGTGCCTTACCTATATAACCAACTATTCCACACATAAGCATCCTCCTAATAAAATGAAGTTATGCCGTCTGCTACAGGACTTTTATCTCCGCAGTTACCTGCGGGCTTTGTATCCTGCTTACGGTTGCAGCGTACCGAGAGGCATCCGCTGACTTATCGATTAACCTCTCCCTCGTCTACCAAACCTCAGTCTGGTACTTGCGCTCTTACTATCCACAAAGCTTTTTGTCATGCCCTCCTTAGACACACAACGAGCCGCACAGGTCGGCTACCCATGCGGCACGTCTTTGTGATACTGTGATAATACTATATTTTGGTGATTTGGTCAACTACTGTCTACTGTAGGTGGACAGTCTGATTTTATTCTATAATCCTTATGCCAATTCTTTTCTTACTACTTCAGCAATCTGTTCGGCAATTTCTTCCAGTTCAGCTTGGTCAGGTCCTTCTGCCATGATTCTAATCAACGGCTCTGTTCCACTGGCTCTTACCAAAAGCTGACCATTTTCTCCCAACTGAGTAGCATATTTGCCTACTATATCTTTAATAGGTTTATTGTCTTCCCAGCCATTTTTGCTGGCTACCCGTACATTCACAAGTATTTGCGGATACTTGGTCATCAGACCGCCTAGTTGAGACAAGGTCTTATTATGACGAACCAAGGAGCCTAAAAGTTTTACGCAGGTAAGCATGCCATCACCGGTTTTAGCGTAATCCGCAAAAATAATATGTCCGGATTGCTCGCCACCCAGCTTATAACCATGTCTTAACATTTCTTCCAGCACATAACGGTCGCCTACGGCAGTCTTGACACATTTACCACCGTGCTCCTTCATGGCTTTGGAAAGGCCTACATTACTCATGACGGTAGTAACCAGAACATTATCCTTCAGCTGATGCTTTTCCATTAGGTCCAAAGCGCAGATCAGCATAATCTGATCGCCATCCATGGCTACGCCATTTTCGTCTACCACCAGGCAACGGTCGGCATCACCATCGTTAGCAACACCTACGTCAGCTCCTACCTCTACCACTTTCTTTTGAAGATTTTCCAGATGGGTAGAGCCGCAACCGTTATTAATATTAATGCCATTAGGTTCATGGAAAATGGGAATAACATGTGCACCCAAGGTTCTTAAAATAGCAGGAGCAATTTCACTATTAGCGCCATTAGCGCAATCCATGACTATCTTAAGTCCATTCAATCTATAAGAAGCACTATTAACAATATGGTTAATATAAAGCTGTGCTTTGTCTCTTTCCTCAATAACCCGACCTAGGGTAGAGCCTGTAGGTGCATGAGTATAATCAATGGGTGCTGCTACAATGGCAGCAATTTCATCTTCTACCGCATCAGGCAATTTATGACCTGTTTTGGAGAAAAATTTAATGCCATTATCCTCAAAGGGATTATGAGAAGCAGAAATAACTACTCCGGCACTAGCCTGCATTTCTTCTGTTAAGAAAGAAACCCCCGGCGTAGGCATAACTCCCAGAATATGGGCATTACCACCTGCGCTACATACACCTGCAGCCAAGGCTGCTTCCAACATGCTGCCGGAAAGCCTGGTATCGCGTCCAATAATGATTTTAGGTGTTTTTATTTCACGGCCGAAATAAAGTGCCGCTGCTCTGCCTAGCTTAAAAGCCAAATCAGGAGTTAATTCCGAATTAGCTACTCCTCTTACACCATCAGTTCCAAATAGTCTGGCCATAATTTTCCCCGCCTTAGTATTTACTATTATTCTCCTTACTTCTTCTGCCGCCTAATTCAGCCAGCATCTGCCCGGGAGTTATATTGTGATAAGCAAGTAATACTAAGCAATGATACCATAAATCGCTCATCTCGTAAACCACCTCGTCCTGACTGTTGTTCTTAGAGGCAATGATGGTTTCCGCACATTCTTCGCCCACCTTTTTCAAGATTTTATCTTGTCCGGACATAAATAAGTATTTGGTATAAGACTTAGGTCCACCATTTTCTCTCTTGTCTTGAATGACCTTATAGAGATCTGACAAAACAGTAGGCAATTTGTTATCTGCTACCGGTAAGCTTTCACCGGAAGCGCTATTCCATAAGGGATAGCTAAAGCAGGAATAATTACCAGTATGGCAAGCTACGCCTGTTTGCTCAACTTTAATTAATAAGGTATCGCCATCGCAGTCGTAAACAATGCTCAAGACCTTTTGCACATTACCACTGGTTTCACCCTTGTTCCATAATTTTTGACGACTTCTGCTCCAGAACCAGGTATAGCCTGTTTCTACGGTACGGGCTAAGGACTCCCCGTTCATATAGGCCAGCATAAGTACTGCATCTGTTTTCACATCCTGAATAATAGCAGGAATTAAGCCTTTCTCATCAAATTTCAATTTGCTTACGTCAATTTTCATAGTCTTACCTCCACACCTTTACTATTTAGATATTCTTTGACTTGCTTAATAGTAAATTCTTTGTAGTGGAAAACTGAAGCTGCAAGTACTGCATCAGCTTTACCCAAAGTTAAAACATCATAGAAATGTTCCAAAGTCCCTGCTCCACCGGAAGCAATGACAGGCACGTTGACAGCCTCTGATATTGCCCTTGTTAAGGGAATATCATAGCCATTCTTGGTACCGTCAGCATCCATGCTGGTTAAAAGTATTTCACCTGCACCTAAGCTTACTGCTTTCTTAATCCAGGTTAAGGCATCTAGGCCGGTAGGTGTCCTGCCACCGTTAACATAAACCTCCCAAGAGTTTTCGCCCCGGCGCTTAGCATCTACTGCCAGCACAATACATTGGTTGCCAAAGAACTTAGCACCATCCCGAATCAAATCAGGATTACGTACCGCTGCAGAGTTTACAGAGGTTTTATCTGCCCCTGCTTTCAGAGCATTCCTTATATCTTCTACTGTAGATATTCCACCGCCCACTGTCAAGGGCATGAAAACCTGTCCGGCCGTTCTATTGATAACATCCAGTACGGATTTGCGTTTTTCTACAGAAGCAGTAATATCCAAAAATACCAGTTCATCAGCTTGTTCTTTATCATAAATTTCTGCCAGCTCTACCGGGTCACCGGCATCCCGCAATTCCACAAAATTAGTGCCTTTTACTACTCTGCCTGCTTTTACGTCCAAACAGGGAATTATTCTTTTCGTGTGCATGTTAGGCCTCCTTGGCAATCTTGATAGCCTCTGGCAAGTCAATAGCCCCTGTGTAGAGAGCCTTGCCAATGATAACTCCCTCTATGCCTTTGTTTTCATAAGGCTTTAAATTTTTAACATCATTTATGCTAGCCACACCACCGGAAGCAATGACTTTTACACCTGATACTTCCGCCAGCTTGGCAGTTGCTTCTACATTAACACCACTGAGCATGCCATCTCTGGCAATGTCTGTGAACACAATATGCTCTACGCCCACTTGAGCCATTTCTTTGGCCAGCTCCGTAGCTTCTATGTTACCGCTTTTCCCCCAGCCTTCTACAGCAACAATGCCTGCTTTAGCATCAATGCCCACAATGACCTTTCCGGGAAATTTACGGCAGGCCTCTTCTACCAAAGCCTTGTTCTTTACAGCTACTGAACCCAAAATAACCCTTGTCACTCCCAAGCCCAGCAGTCTTTCTATATGAGCTATTGTTCTAATGCCGCCACCAACCTGCACAGGCATGGTAGACAACGTTAAGATTTTTTGGATAGCTGCTATATTTTGACTGCTGCCTGCTAAGGCACCGTCTAAATCAACTACATGCAAATACTCTGCCCCTAATTTGGCCCACTTAGCCGCCATTTGGGAAGGATCATCGGCAAAAACTGTTTCCTTGTCGAACTCACCTTTCACCAAACGGACGCACCGTCCACCTCTAATATCTATAGCCGGAAAAATAATCATGGCCGCCACTCCTTAAATGCTTTTAATATTTTCATACCTACGGAAGAAGATTTTTCCGGATGGAACTGTACAGCCTGCACATTGCCCTTACCTACCGCTGCTGTGATGGTAGTACCATAATCACAGGTAGCTGTAATGATGCTTTTGTCACAAGGCACCGCATGGAAGCTATGGACAAAGTACACATATTCACCTGCTACATCTTTAAGTAGCGGCGAAGGCGCAGCTAAAGCTAATTTGTTCCAACCCATATGAGGAATTTTTTCCTGAGTTTTAATTTTTTCTACCTGCCCTTTGAAAAAGCCTAAGCCTTTAACGCCAGGGGCTTCTTCGCTGCCCTCAAACAGTAATTGCTCACCTAAGCAAATACCTAAAAAGGGCTTACCACTGTGCAAGGTGTCTTGCAAAACATCCAACAATTTATATTTTTCCAGATTAACCATGCAATCGCCAAAGGCGCCTACACCCGGTAAGATGACCTTATCAGCTTTGGCAATGACAGCGGGATCAGATGAAATAGTCACATCTCCTCCCACCTTTAGCACCGCTTTATTCACACTGTGCAAATTACCCATGCCATAGTCAATGATAACTATTTTTTCTGTCATAATATCCCCTTGCTGCTCATCACACCATTTACCCTGGCATCCTTTGCTACCGCTTCAGCCAACGCTCTGGCAAAGCCTTTGAAAATTGCTTCTGCCATGTGATGAGTATTCTTGCCATAAAGTAAATTAACATGGAGAGTTAGCTTGCTTTCCATAGCCACAGCCCGGAAGAATTCTTCTAACATTTCTGCTTCCATATTGCCCAGCATTACTCTGGGAATATCTGCGTTCCAGACCAGGAAAGGCCTGCCACTAAAATCCAAGGCAATTTGAGCCAATGCTTCATCCATAGGCAAAAGGCAGCTACCATAGCGATGGATGCCCTCTTTGTTGCCTAAAGCCTGTTGTAGAGCCTGTCCTAAAGCAAGACCGATGTCTTCTACGGTGTGATGGGAATCTACGTTCAAATCACCTTGAGCCTGCACCGTTAAATCCATGAAGCTATGTTTTCCCAAGAGAGTCAGCATATGATCTAGGAAACCTACTCCGGTGTTAATCTCCGTTTTTCCTGTACCATCCAGATTAAGTTTTACCGTTACAGCAGTTTCTAAAGTTTTTCTTGTAATTTCCCCGGTACGCATCTTATGCCTCCTCACCCATCTTGCAAATACTTTGCAAGACTTGGATAATTTTTACATTTTCTTCTTCCGTTCCTACCGTCAGGCGAATAGCGCCGGACAGAGCAGGATGTTTGCTAAAGTTTCTCACTAAGATTTTTTCTCCCATCAGTTGAGAAAAAATTACGGTTCCTGCCATTTCCTGATTATTACCTTCCAATTTATAGCCCATATTAAGAGCTGCTTTGACTAGACTGAAGGCTTGTTCTTCCCGCGGCTGGAACATTACAAAATTAGTAGCGGAAGGAAATACCCTAAAGCCTAAGTCTTCCAACGCTTTGCTGATTTTCTTTCTTTCCCTTACTGCCGCAGATACTCTGGAGCGTAACAGATCCTGTTCCTGATAAGCCTGTTCTGCCACAAGAAGAGAGAAATTATTGACATGATAAGGCAAAAGAACTTTTTGCATAACCCTGATTAATTCTTCGCTGCCAGTGCCATATCCTACTCTCATGCCGGCCAAGCCATATGCCTTGGAAAAAGTTCTCAGGCAAAGGAAGTTATCATAGGTATCTAATAAGCTTAAGGTAGATAATGAACCAAACTTATCGTTAGGGTCCACAAATTCCATATAAGCCTCATCCATGATTACGGGGCAATCCACATTCTTTAAGATATCTTCCATCACAGCCAGTTCATTAAAGTTACCGGTAGGATTATTAGGATTGCAGATAATGAGGAGAGCCGGGTGCTGCTGTGCACAGAAATTAATTACTGACTTAGCATCTATAAAGCCTTCTTTAGTTAAAGGATAAGGTGCCGGTGTACTATCAGCTAAAAGGGCATAGGTTTCATACATGGAAAAAGAAGGATACGGAAAAGCAATTTTTTTGCCAAAGCCGCCAAAAGCATAGCAGGCTTTTTCCAAAAGCTCACTGGAGCCATTGCCGATAATGATTTTATCTGCCTCCACCTTCAGTCCCTGCGCCAATACCTTACAAATACTTTCAGCATGCATAGGAGGATAACGGTTGAAGGCAAAATTATCAATCTGGCTTTTAAACTTCGCTACCAGACTTTTAGCCAAGGGCCAGTTAGTTTCATTGGCATTGACTACAATGTCCGCATCAGGTACAGTTTCAACTTTATATTCTTCTAAACGATTTAAGCTAAAACGTGGGCTCATTTTCACCATTTTACTTGGCATCCTTTCTTACTTTGATGGCATTGGCATGGGCATCAAGGCCTTCTGCGCTAGCCATGGCAATAATATCATCAGAAGCTTTAGCCAGTGCCTCTTTGGTATAAGCAATAATACTGGTTTTCTTCATGAAGGTTTCTACATTTAAGACAGAATAAAAACGAGCAGTACCACCGGTAGGCAAAATGTGGTTAGGTCCTGCATAATAATCTCCCAAAGGCTCCGGAGAATAAGCACCTAAGAAAATTGCTCCTGCGTTACGAATCTCCGGTAAGATGGCGAAGGGTTCGGCAGTGTTAATTTCCATATGTTCAGGTGCAGACAGGTTAGCCATTTCAATAACGGTTGCCATATCTTTGGCTACAATAATTTTACCTTGCTTAGCCAGGGACTGTGCAGCTATTTCCTTGCGAGGTAAAGCAGCCAATTGCACTTCTACTTCCTTGCCTACTTTTCTAGCCAGAGTTTGATTATCTGTAATCAAGATTGCACAAGCCAGAGGATCGTGCTCGGCCTGACTTAATAAGTCTGCCGCTAAATATTTGTAGTTAGCAGTTTTATCAGCTACGATTAAAATCTCGCTGGGGCCTGCCAGCATATCAATGTCGACATGACCATACACGGCCTTTTTAGCCAAGGTAACGAAGATGTTGCCGGGACCGGTAATTTTAGCTACCTTAGGAACAGTAGCAGTACCAAAAGCCAAAGCAGCTATAGCTTGGGCGCCACCCATCTTATAAATTTCCGTAATGCCTATTAATTGAGCAGTTGCCAGCACATAAGGATTAATCTTGCCGTTTTTGCCGGCAGGCGCTGCCATGACAATACGTTCTACACCCGCTACTTTAGCAGGTACCGCATTCATGATAACGCTGGAGGGATAAGAAGCCGTACCACCGGGAACATAAATACCTACGCTGTCCACTGCCGTCATCTTTTGTCCCAGCATAGCACCATAAGCTCTTTGAGTAAGCCAGGTCTTAGGCATTTGCTCTTCATGGAATTTGCGAACATTGGCAATGGCTCTCTTAATGGCTTCCATGGTATCTTTCTTAACCAACTTTTGGGCTTGGGCAAATTCAGCCTTGCTGACTTTAATATTCTTCTTGTTAACACCGGAGTGATCCAGCAGATTAGTATAATAGAAGAGTTTTGCGTCTCCTTCTTTACGTACATCGGCCACGATTTTATCTACTACCTGGGCAGCGGTAAGAGGTGCCCCAAACATTTGGGTAACGCCCTCTTGTACTCTGGGAGATAGCACTGCCTCGTCAAAAGCTTTTTTGTGCATTAAGTCATTAATTTCTTTAGCGTTTAATTTTCTTGCATCAATTACTTTCATTTTATATGCTCCTTTGCTAACAGCTCTTTCAAATCTTGTACCAGTTTGTTAATGCGGGCAAATTTCAATTTGAAACTAACCTTGTTAGCAATTAATCTGGCAGTCGCCGGATAAACCACATCTATCTCGGCTAATTTATTTTCTTTCAAAGTAGTACCTGTTTCCACAATATCCACGATCATTTCGCTAAGTCCCACCAAAGGTCCTAATTCAATAGAGCCGTTTAGCTTAATGATTTCCATTTGCATGCCTAATTTACTGAAGTATTCTTTGGCACTGTTAGGATACTTGGTAGCAACTCTCAGGTGAGCATAATCCGTAAGATTAGCTCTACGTTTAGCTTCAGGTACAGCTAGCATTAAACGGCATTTACCATATTTCATATCCAGTAGCTCGTAAACATCACGTTTTTCTTCATTAAGTACATCCTTGCCAATAATACCAATATCAGCAGCCCCATATTCTACATAAACAGGCAAATCCATGGTTTTTACTATAATGAAACGAACTTTGGTTTTCTCATTGGTGATAACTAGTTTTCTGGAATCCTCTACTACGTTATCAGCAGTAAAACCTACTTTAGCCAAAAGGTCAACTGACTTGGCAAAAAGCTTACCTTTAGGCAAAGCAATTGTTATGTAATCCATTGTGTGCATCCCCTTCTATTCTAGGAACAACAGTGTTCGACAATTATTTTCTTTAGCACGAATCTGGGCATCTGCCTTCTTCAGCTCATGAGTTGCAACCTTAACTGTTTTACCCTTAGCTCTTAGCTTAGCCGCTTGAACCAGGGCTTCTTTTTGTTTGCTCTTTTTCCAGGCTACGAAGTAATCCCAGCTAGATTCTTTAGTAATTGTTCCCAACCGTCTTCTGGCTAGGATAATACGGTCAATGCCCATGGCAAAACCGGTAGCAGGAGCATTCTGCCCAAAAGCCTTCATCATAGTGTCGTAACGTCCACCGCCACAAATATTAAAACCAATATTAGGGGTGTAAGCTTCAAAAACCATACCTGTGTAATAATCAAAGTTTCTAATTAAGCTTAAATCAAAGGTTAAATATTTTTCTACTCCATAAGCTTTAGCTAAAGCATAGATGTCTAAAAGATTTTTCAAGGCAGCCAGGCTTTGTTTGTTTTTAATAACCTTGGTTAAGTCCTTTAGCATTTTTACATGGCCTTGCAGGAAGAAAAAGCTACTGAACAAATCCTTCAGTTCAGGCTTTAGCTTTAAGCTCTTAACCAGCCCTTCCAGTCCTACTGCATTGTGTGCTAATACCAGCTCTTTCACTTCTTCTTTTTTCTCTTCAGAAAGCTTAGCTTCCTCCAACAAACCTTTTAAGAAAGCTGCATGTCCTACGCTTACAGTAAAATCTGTAAGCCCTGCAGCCTGCAGACTGGTAATGGCAAGAGCCAGTACCTCCGCATCTGCCATAGGCTCCTTTGCCCCCATCAGTTCCACGCCGGCCTGACAGAATTCGCATTGTCTGCCTGCCTGTGTTTCTTCATAGCGGAAAATATTGGCAATATAGCACAAACGCTTAACATATTGTTTTACATCCAATCTGGTAGCAACCATTCTGGCCAAGGGAGTGGTCATATCACTGCGCAGCACCAGAGTTCTATTATTTCTATCCAGGAACTTCATGCTTTCCTGAGTAACGCCTGTGCCACCCAAAGAAAAAGTATCCAGATATTCGAAGGTAGGAGTTTCTACTTCGTCATAGCCCCAAGCCAAGAAATTAGCAGCTATTTTATCTTCCACAACTCTTTTGGCTCTCGCTTCCCCGGGAAGCACATCTCGAGTACCATAAGGTATTTGCAAAATTTTATTTTCTGTCATTGTTGCCAGCTCCTTTATCTATGACCTTCATGACTTTCCTATAACCACCTGCGCCATAATGAAGGCATCTATTAACTCTGGAAACCGTAGCACTACTAGCACCTGTGGCTTTAGCAATGGCATTGTAATTTTCTCCTTGATTTAAGAGTTTTGCTACTTCCAGTCTTTGGCTCATGTCCTTTACTTCGCTTAAGGTACAAAGATCCTCAAAAAAAGCATCACACTCCTCAGCAGTGTGTAAGCTTAAGATTGCTTTGAATAACTGATTAACATCGGACTTGTTTAAAGAATTTCTCAGCGACATAGTCCATCCTCCTTGCCGTACATAAATATTTCCTTAAATCACTTTATTAATTTATCACGCTAAAGTGGAAAAGTCAAGTTTATTTTCTCCTTTTAAGTCTTTGGTGCTAGGGCTAAGGTTTTATTCAGTAAAAAATTAGGCTGAGAATTACTCCTTCGGTCTCATTATCTTTGTGCAGAAATTAGGTAAAATCAATTCAAATACAGGAAAGAGGCCTTGGCAAATGGTCAAAAGCATCAAGAAAAACAAAGGTTTTACCTTAATAGAGCTGCTGGTGGCTATTGCCATCATCATTGCCATGGGAGCAGTAGCCATGGTAAATATTTCCACTTATCTAAAAGGCGGACGTGTTGCTCAGACACGCAGCAATATTGCCGTTATTACTTCAGCTATCGGCAGGTACAGATATATGTATGGTGAGCTGCCCAATAGTCTGGCTACTCTGACAGCCGCCAATGCCAATGGTAATATTCGTCAGCTTTTAAGCGCAGAAGATATTAAGGACGCTTGGGATAATACTTATCACTATACCTTTACTAATGCCGAAGATGAATATGCCATCTGGTCCAACGGTCCCGATCGGGTAAATAATTCCGGAGACGTGATGCCTAGTTCCTTTAGCGGCGACGATATTGGTCTTATTTTAAAGCTTTAAGGGAGATATATATGAAGGAACAAAGCTGCTGTTATCAATTTAAGAAGCGAACTGGCTCAGGTATGTTGGCTTTAGCCATTGCCCTGTGCATTATTACCTCTATCATCGGATTTACTGCCTCCAAGTTGGCTAGCGTAATGTTTAATAATGTACATAATAATGGTATTTATGTGCAAGCTGCAGAATACGCGCAAGATAAGGTAGAACTGCTTAGGTCTACCTCCTACGGCGCTTTGCAAAGCGAAACTAAGCACGCCCTTGGTACTACAGGTTATTTTCAGTCGGTAAATGTAGGTACGGAAAAAACAACAGTCCAAGAAGGGATAAAACAAAAAAATATAACCATTGCCATTTATTATGGCAATGAAACTACGCCCCGTGCCAGTCGTCATCTAAAACGTAGCAACTGGAATAACATGGGTTGTCCCATTGGCTCCATTTTAGCTTGGCCGGTTGGCAGCGCTCCTAGTGATGGTGGTGTCTGGTTAATTTGTAATGGCCAGACTATCCCAAATAGCTATAGTGCTTTAAGAAACTTGGTAGGAGGAAATACCCCGGATTTGCGAGGTAAGTTTCTCCGTGGTTATGGCAGCGTAGATGCAGAACATGCTTCTGCAGACTTGCTTGCCGTACAAATGGACAGTGATCCTCTCCTGACAGGTAGTTTTTATACCTATGTTCCCCAGTATATAGCTCACCTGGGAACAACAAACAAACCTTGGAACAGCGGTTACTTCAATATTAATTACGCCTGCCCCGCTTCCGGTCCCTTTACCGGCAACTTTAGCAATATCCAGAAATTCGACACGAAATTTGATAGGCGTGGCAATAGTGCAGAAAATCACACCTATAAACATAAAATCACCTTTGATAACAACCGTTTATTACGCACATCTACAGAAACCATTCCTCTGAACGTAGCAGTTAACTTTATTATCAAAGCTTTGTAAAAGGAACAGCCATGAAAATATTTTGTACTTTACCAAAAAAGAATAGAGTCGGTTCCGGCATGTTGGCTATGGCATTAATACTATGCTTTATTACTTCGATTACGGCTTTAACTTCTGCCAGGCTTACCAATAGCATGTTCAGCACTGTTACCATAAATAAAATTAAAGTTGAAGCTGACCAATATGCCCAAAACAAAGCCGCCTTACTAAGAACCACTCCCTATGACAAGCTCAGCTCTGAAGCAAAAAGTGCTATTGCTACCAGTGGTTATTTTCAAGCAGTAACGGTAGGCGAGGAAATAACTCCTGTGCTTTCCACCATGAAACAAAAAGAAATTACCATTAAAATATTTTATGGCAACGAAACCACTCCCCTCTCTACCTTGCAGCTTACCCGTTCTGCCTGGAAATCCTCCGGCTGCCCCATCGGCTCCATTATTGCCTGGCCAGTTGGTTCTCTTCCTTTGGATGGCGGCACTTGGCTGCTATGCACCGGCGAAACAATTCCCGGAAAGTATGCTACTCTAAGAAGCTTAGTCGGCTCCACTACTCCTGATTTACGTGGTAAATTTCTCAGGGGCTATGGTGCTTATGACGACAATCATAAATCCGGTCCTTTGCTAGCCGTACAAAGTGATGCGGTACAAAGATTACAAGGCAGTTTTTATACCTATGTACCTCAATATATAGGCAACAACCCTTACACCAGCAATAGCTGGAAAACAAGCTATAAAAACTTTACCACCGCCATGTTTCCTGCTCTAGGCGTTTTTGCCGGTGGCAACAGTGCTGCCTGGGAGGACACTGCCTTCGATAGGCAAGATGGCAATGGCAGGGACAATTACACCTATGTTTTCCAGATAAATTTCAGCAATTATATTTTAGATAAACAACTAGGTACGGAGGTTGTACCCATCAACACTGCTGTCAACTTTTTAATCAAAGCAGAATAAGGAGTCATATGCTAGTAAAAATAATTGCAGTACTAAGTATCATATTATTGTTATTTTTTCATAATTTACCTAACAGCCCTAATACCTTCCTAACACAGCTGCGTACTGATTCTTCCTCCCAGGAATTAATCATGGAAGGCTTAGCTTTAGAAAGGCAAATCATTGCCTGGCATCGCTTTCACAATGCCACCTTCCCTGCTGCCACCGAGGATGGGAAAATCAGTACCACCACTCTTAAGCAAATGGGACTGGATCCTAAGCTGGCAACTAAGCTGGCTTATAGTTGTGACAATGCTGACAAAACTTTTTATTTACAAGTTTCCCTTGACCAAAGAGTGTGGCAGTCACCTCACTCCGGCAAAGTCATTGGACAATAAAATTTTAGGAGTTCTACTGTGCAATTTTTCAATAAGCTAACAATAAATAAAAAACGACAAGGTTCAGCTCTCTTGGTTATTGCACTGGCCCTTTGTATCATTACTTCTATTATAGGAGCCGCCACGGCCAACATCTCTAACACTATGTTCAGTGCCCTCTATGCCAGCCAGATTAATGCTCAGGCCAACGAATATGCCCAGGACAAGGCAGAGCTGCTAAAGGCTACCAACTATGATAAGGTAACCACACAAAGTAAAACTGCGGTTGAAGAAGCAGCTTCCTATTTTGAACAGGTAGATGTGGTGCCAAACGGCCACCAAAAAAATATTACCATTAAAGTTTTTTATAAAAATGAAACAGAACCCAGAGCTACTTTAGAGCTGGTCCGTAGCCTAGATACCAATACAGGCTGTCCGGTAGGAACCATTATCGCCTGGCCCTCTCAGGTGCTACCTACGGAAAATGGCGTTTGGTTGCCCTGCGATGGCAGTTTTATTCCAGCTCAATACAGCATCCTGCGCAATCTTTTGCACAGCAATACTACTCCTAACACTACCATGGGCAGTTTCTTGCGAGGCTTTGGTTCCTATGATGCCCAGCACAGCTCCGGAAATTTGTTAGAACGCCAAAAGGATACCACCTTGCTAATGTATGGCAGCTTTTACACCTTTCCGCCCCAATACATAGCTCATTATGGTACTACAAGCACGCCCTGGAAAAGCGGTACTTGGAACGAAAATAATCTTCGCCCTTCCGGCACCTATACCAGCGGAACCAAGAATTACTTTGCTACTAAGTTTGACAGGCAGGATGGTCTTATCCACAATAACTATACTTATCGTTATGCTATTAGTTTTGATAACAGCAGAGCTATACGTACCTCTAAAGAAACTCGTCCCCTTAATGTAGCAGTGCACTTTTTAATCAAGGCACAATGACTTTTGCCCCCTCTTGCTAGTCCTGCTTTCCCGCTTTCTGAGAAGAGTAGGACTATTTTTATTACATTTTCTAAAAACTTATTGACAAATATACCTCTCTGGTGTAATATTTCGTTATATTGCATGAGAAAAAATTCATAGCATTCATCTAGAGTAGCTGAGGGAATGGCCCGATGAAGCTACGGCAACCATCACGTAGTGAACGGTGCCAAGTCCACCAGGCTCACGCCTGAAAGATGAAGAAGACCAAAAACAAATTAGTCCTCTTCATAATAATGAAGAGGCTTTTTTATTATCCACCAGAGAAATCGAGGGACAACTTAATGATCATCTTAGAAAATGTTTCCAAAACATACACCAGTAAGCATGGTGATGTAGCTGCTTTAAACAGTACCAACCTTCATATTAAGCCAGGTGAGATTTATGGTATCATCGGCTTATCCGGTGCCGGCAAAAGCACCTTGGTACGTTGCATTAACATGCTGGAAACTCCTACCACCGGCAAGGTTATTGTAGATGGCAAGGAATTAACTGCCATGAACGCTACCCAATTACGCAAGGCCAGACAAAATATCGGTATGATTTTCCAGCATTTTAATTTGCTGGCTTCCCGTACTGTTTACGACAACATTGCTTTCCCTTTGGAAATCCAAGGTCAAGACAAAGCCGTTATTGACAAGAAGGTAAAAGCTCTGCTTGATTTAGTTGGCCTACAAGACAGAAGCAAGCATTATCCCTCCCAGTTATCCGGTGGCCAGAAACAAAGAGTTGGTATTGCCAGAGCCTTGGCTTCTGATCCTAAAGTATTGCTTTGCGATGAGGCTACCTCCGCTTTGGACCCTCAAACTACTAAATCTATTTTGGATTTGCTGAAAGATATTAACAAGCGTCTGCATATCACCATCGTTTTAATTACTCACCAAATGCAAGTGGTGAAAGAGATTTGTGATAGAGTTGCCGTTATTGAAAATGGCGACATTATTGAAGAAGGTACCATGTTTGATATCTTCACCAATCCGCAAAAAGCAACTACCAAGGAATTCGTAAGCAGCATTCAAAATAACGAATTGCCTGACATGATCAAAAACATGCCCATGTCACCTACTTATACAGATGGAGCCCGTCCCTTAATCCGTCTGTCCTTTATTGGTGACAGCGCAGGAGAACCTGTTATGTCCACCTTGATTAAAAAATACGGTGTAGATGTAAACATCCTGCTGGCTAATCTGGAAAGCATCAAGGATACTCCTTATGGTTCCTTGCTCATTGAATTACAAGGTGACAGCGAACACATTAAAAACGCTATGAACTTCTTAGAAGAAAAGAAATTGAAAGTTGAGGTGATTGGCTATGTCAAGTGATATGATTGCACTTTTAACTAAATCCTTGTATGAAACTATGTACATGGTCATTGCTTCTACTATTTTGGCCACCTTGATTGGCCTACCTCTTGGCATCATTCTTACTGTTACAGATAAAGGTCAGATTCTGGAAAACAAAGGTATTAACTCCATTCTTGGCGCTATTGTTAACGCCACCAGATCCACACCTTTCATCATTCTCATGGTAGCCATCATTCCTTTTACCAGATTGATTGTTGGCTCCTCCATTGGCACTACGGCAGCCATTGTACCATTAACTATTTCTGCCGCACCCTTTATTGCAAGAATTATTGAATCTTCCTTATTGGAAGTAGATCCGGGGGTAATCGAGGCGTCCCAGTCCATGGGCGCCAGTCCGATGCAGATCATTACCAAAGTATTTTTACCAGAAGCTATGCATTCTATCGTCTTAGGTATTACCTTGGCAATTATTAGCTTAATCGGCTACTCTGCTATGGCAGGTGCTCTAGGTGGTGGCGGTCTTGGCGACCTTGCCATTCGCTACGGTTATCAACGTTTCCGTTTAGATATTATGATTATCACTGTTATTGTTTTAATTGTCTTAGTGCAAATCGTACAATCCCTTGGAAACTTCATTTCTGCCAAGCTAAATAAAACAAAAATAAACTAACTGAAATGAGGTCTATCATAATGAAAAAATTATCTGTTCTAGCACTTATCTGCGCTTTATTTGCTTTAACCGGCTGCGGCGCTGCGCCCGAAGCTAAAAAGGAAGCTACTGCTCCCAAGCAAGCTGCTAAACCTGCTGTAGTAAAGGTTGGTGTTACCGCCGGTCCTCATGCTGAAATCATGGACAATGTAAAGAAACTGGCTGCTAAAAAAGGCATTAACATTGAAGTAGTGGAATTCAACGATTTCGTTTCTCCTAATATTGCCTTAAACCAAGGCGACCTGTATGCAGACAGCATGCAACATGCTCCTTACTTAGCTGCTAATCTTAAGAAGGAACCTAAATTCGACTTAGTAGAAGTTTTCAAAACCGTTAACTTCCCCATGGCTATTTATTCCAGCACCATTAAAAAGGGTGGCGCTATTCCTGACGGTGCTTCCATTGCCATTCCTAACGATCCTTCTAATGGTGGCAGAGCACTTCTTATCCTAGCCAACGCTAACATGATTGAATTAAAGGATAAAAACAATCCTACCTCCAGCGTAGCAGATATCACCAAGAATCCTCATAAATATACTTTTAAGGAACTTGATGCAGCTGCTATCCCCAGGAATTTGAAAGATGTAACCTGTGCCATCATCAATGTTAACTATGCTTTACCGGCAGGCTTAAGTCCTGAAAAAGATGCTCTCTTAGTTGAGAATCCTAAAAATAACTTTGTTAACATCTTCGTAGTAAAGAAAGCTAATGCTAACGATCAATTGGTTAAGGACTTAAAAGCTATTTACCAATCCAAGGAAAATGCAGACTTCATTAAAGAACATTTTAAAGGTACCATTCAACCTGCTTGGAACTAAAAATCACAGAGAAAATCGCCTTTCTAGGGAGAAAGGCGATTTTTATTTTATCCTAGGTGTGTTATAATCTTTTTATTAAAAAGGAAAGGATGTTACTCCTTGAAAAAGAAATTCCTTCTACTAGCAGGAGCTTGTCTCCTTCTGGTGTTAATTATAGTAGGTTGTTCCAAAGTAGAAATCAAAAACCCCTTAAAAAAAGCGGAGCCTTATCCCTTTCAGCCTGTAGAACTGGCTAATCTAAGGCTAAATCTTAAGCAGCTTAATTCGCCTCCCCTTACCGTCTATGACCCTGATAAAATCTTAAACTTCTTCCTGCAAAACAACAATTATTACGTAGCTCTGCGCAGCGAGGATGGTAATACTTCTACCCTGCAAAGCTTTCAGGATAAGGATGGCGTACTGACTCCCTTTAAAAGATTCGGTACAGATGGTGTTTTGACCTTAAAGGCTAAAATGATTCTTAGTGTTACCTTAGGTGTAGATGGTGTAGTTTATTACATTAGAAATGGCGTCCATACCTTAAAAAACGGTAACGATATCGTCAGCTACGAAGGCAAAACCACCGCTACCAAAATTGCCCTGACGCCAGGTGAGCATCAAGCTTATCTCTATGGCAATGATAATTTCACCAAAAGCGACATTAAGGACGATGCTTTTGAAAATAATACTCCCAGCTTTTTGCACAACAGACATGCTCCCTTTAAGGGTGGCTTAACACTTGTTCAAATTACTAACGATGGTACTATTTACGGTGGTGGTCGCGTAGTCCCCAACGGTACAAACATCGTGGTTGGCTTTAACAAGAACGGTGGCGTTGTTAAGACCTATGGTCAACCCACCGCTACTTCCAAAAGCTCTATCACCAATCTGGTAGATATGGCTGTACTAAAAGATTATGTGTGCGTCATAGATGGTTTTAACCTAAAGGTATGGCAAAAAAATGGTACCTATTTAGGTGCCTTAAATTGTTCCAAGCTGCTAGGCAACAATCTTAACGCCGGAAAATTAGCTACCGTTAAGGATAACACCTTAGGCATTTTGGGCTATTTACGCAATAGCGAAACTAAACTGGTGGATATAACCTTATTTAATTTGGTATTTCCTCAACCCATTAAAAAATAAGAGACCCTAAAGGGTCTCTTATTTTTTATGTCCGTTCATTATACGGTCCACCATGATATCCACTGCGGAAGGTATGTCTACTTCAGCCCTTTTCGTCTGTGAAATCATGACGATGCTGCCAAAGAAGATATTAGCTGCCACCAAAGGTAAATCCTCAATAGGTTTTACCAAATCATTCTTGATGCCTTCTTCCAAAACATCTACCAGGACAGCAATCTCTGATCTTAAAATCATGGTATATTTCTTTTTTATAGCTATTTCTTCAGAAGAGGGCTTATTTCCCCACTGCACATCAATGTCCAAATCATGCTTTTTGTCATTCCACACAAAGCACCAGCCAGAAGGAGCTGCAATGGCTTGCACTATTAGTACACGCCATAACATTTTGTTCTTAATGATGAACTTAAGCAATTCTAAAAGAAAACCATGCAACCGTTCCATAAATGGCAAATTCCCTGCACAGCTTACTTTTAGCTTTTCTAAAAAAGCATCATTCTTGCATTGAATTAAAGTATAGAACAAGAAATCCTTATTGTCAAAATATTTATAAACAGTTCCCTTGCCTGTATCAGCGATTTTAATAATTTCATCTAAAGTCGCATCGGTATACCCTTTTCTGGAAAATACCTGTTCAGCAGCTTTAAGAATACGCTGTTCTTTTGATAACTCCTGTTTTTCCGTCATTGTCTTTTCCCCCGTCAATATAATCAGACAATGTATTATAACACAAAACTGACTAAATAGTCATAGCAATTTAATTTAAACCTAAAACGGTCAGAAAAATTAAAAAGCGTGTTCCCCCAGGGGAGGGAACACGCTTTTTGTGTATGCGCAATTGGAAATTACGCATTGACACCAAAGAGAAGTTTACCATAAGTAGGATAAGGTAGATAATTATCATCAAGCAAGCTTTCTAACTCATCTGCTACTTTTCTTGCTGCAGCCATATCAGCTACGATGTTTTTGTGGAAGGCCACAGCACGTTTAGGTAAATCGGCAATCTTTACTGTAGTAGCAAGATCCTTCTTTATTGCTTCATTCTTCTTGTATAAATCAGCGGACAAAGAGCTAATCTTGGCTAAAGTTTCAGCTTCAAAGCTACCTGCTGCAGAAACACCGGCAGCCTTCTTCTCTGCTACTACCTTGGCTAAATCACCTGCGTAAATGCTAGCAGCAGGGAGCAAATCCTTGGTAAGCATTTCCATCATGGCTTTAGCTTCAATGTTGATGGTCTTGCAATATTCATCAAAGTGAATTTCAATACGAGAGCGGCTTTCTTTTTCAGTATAGATATTATGCTTGCTGAAAAGATCCAAATTCTTCTTGGTGAGCCAGTAAGGCAATGCCTCAGGAGTGGATTTAAGGTTCAACAGGCCACGTTTTTTAGCTTCTTTCAGCCATGCATCGGTATAACCATCACCATTAAACACAATACGCTTGTGAGCAGCAACAGCATCCTTTATAACCTTATGAATGGCAGCTTTCTTATCCTTAGCATTGCTTACCTTCTCCACAAATTCATCCAGGACTTCAGCTACGGCAACATTTAAGACGATGTTAGGACCGGCAATGGATTGTGCACTGCCTACTGCCCTGAATTCAAACTTATTACCGGTAAAAGCAAAGGGTGAGGTCCTGTTTCTATCGGTGTTATCCTGTTGGAAGTCAGGAATAACATTGCCGCTAATCTTCATCATCTTGTTTTGAGCAGAGGTATAATCCTTATCATTTTCAATAGCTTCCAAGACATTGGTCAGCTCAGTTCCCAGGAACATGGAGATAATAGCCGGAGGTGCTTCGTTAGCACCTAGACGATGATCATTGCCGGCAGTTGCTACTACTACTCTTAGCAGGTCTTGATACTCATCTACAGCTTGGATAATAGCTGCCAGGAAGAATAAGAAGCAGGTGTTCTTAAAGGGATCACGACCCGGCTCAAGAATGTTCTTGCCTTCTACAGTAGCCAGAGACCAGTTATTGTGCTTGCCACTGCCGTTAATACCATCAAAAGGTTTTTCGTGCAGAAGACAAACCAAGCCATGTTTTAAAGCAACACGTTTCATGAATTCCATAGTAATTTGGTTATGGTCTGTTGCTACGTTGGTAATAGTATAGATTGGTGCTAATTCATGCTGAGCAGGAGCAACTTCATTATGCTCAGTCTTAGCTAGCACACCTAATTTCCAAAGCTCATTATCCAAGTCCTCCATGAAAGCTTTGACTCTGGGTTTAATAATACCAAAGTAATGGTCATCCATTTCCTGACCCTTAGGAGGCATAGCCCCGATAAGAGTGCGTCCTGTAAATCTCAGGTCGCGACGTGCCTCAAACATTTCTTTATCTATAAGAAAATATTCTTGCTCAGGTCCCACCGTGCAAACTACGCTGGCAGTATTAATGCCAAATAATTTCAGTGCTTTTCTGCTGGCTACGTCTATTTCATGAATAGAACGCAAAAGCGGAGTTTTCTTATCCAAAATTTCACCGGTATAAGAACAGAAAGCAGTAGGAATACATAAGGTGTGATTTTTAATAAAAGCATAAGAAGTAGGATCCCAGGCAGTATAACCACGGGCTTCAAAAGTAGCACGTAAACCACCGGAAGGGAAACTGGAGGCATCCGGTTCACCTTTGATTAATTCTTTGCCGGAGAAATCCATGATGATACCACCGTCCGTGGTAGGAGTAATAAAAGCTTCATGTTTTTCAGCGGTAATACCAGTCATGGGCTGGAACCAGTGCGTAAAGTGCGTAGCACCTTTTTCCAAAGCCCAATCCTTCATAGCATTGGCAATGATATTGGCAAATGGTAAGTCTAAGCTTGTACCTGTCAGCACTGCTTGTTTGTAAGCTTTATAAGTTGCTGTAGGTAACTTCTCTTTCATTACAGATTCGTTAAAAACTAGTGATCCAAATAATTCTGGTACTCCCATTTTAATTCAACCCCCCTGTGTTTGGCCCATTTTTAAATGTGCTCATTTTGGCACGAAAAAAAGAGCAACAATGTTTTTCGGTCTCACGACCGCAACAACATTGTTGCTCTATGCTTGTGATTATAATACTGAAATTTCTATTTGTAAATAGGAATTTTAAAATTTTAAAAATGTCTATTTTTTCAACAATCCAAAAATACCTCTGGTTAGAGCATGAATGGCTTGGTTTTCCAGGGAATTAACGGTTTTGTCTATTAATTTGTCCTGGAAGCTCTTAGGCTGATGAGCCTGAGCTCTTTGGGCAGCGGCCACAGCTCTAGCCTGTGCAGCCTCAGCCTTAGCTTGTTCTTTGGCAGCAGCAGCTTCAGCTTTTGCTTGAGCAGCGGCAGCCTTGGCATCAGCGGCAGCTTGTGCCTGAGCAGCTTGGTCGGCCTGATCCTTTTGGCTCTGGGCAGTTAGTATTTCAAAAGCAGATTCTCTGTCTATGGCTTGTTCATACTTACCATAAACATTGCTTTCTTTAATAAGCTTGGCACGTGTAGCATCATCGGCCGGTCCCATATCACTCATGGGAGGCAAGATTTTAGTTCTCTGCACTATAGTGGGAGTACCTTGCTCATCCAGGAAAGAAGTCAATGCTTCGCCTATGCCCAGCTGACCGATAACCTCATCAGTCTTAAAATCCTTATTAGGTCTAAAGCTTTCAGAGGCTGCGCGGATAGCCTTTTGTTCAGCAGGAGTATAGCCATGGAGAGCATGTTGTACTCTGTTGCCTAATTGAGCTAGAACGGGATCCGGCAAATCAGCAGGATTTTGAGTAATGAAGTAAACACCAACGCCCTTAGATCTGATTAATTTTACTACTTGCACTACCTTATCTACCAAAGCCTTCGGTGCATCGTTAAAGAGTAAATGTGCTTCATCAAAGAAGAAGACCATCTTGGGTTTATCCAAATCGCCTACCTCAGGCATAACCTCAAACAATTCATTTAAGAGCCAGAGCATGAAGGTTGCATACAAGATTGGTTTTTGATACAGCTCTACGCAATGCAAGATATTCACTATGCCATGACCATCCGGGTCCCTACCCATCCAGTCATGAATATCCAGCTTAGGCTCGCCAAAGAAGGCATCGCCACCGGCATCTTCCAAAGCCATTAGAGAACGGAGAATGCTACCTACGCTTTGCTTGGTAACATTACCATATTGAGTAGTAAACTCTTGGCCATTCTCGCCTACATAGCTAAGCATAGCCCGCAAATCTTTTAAGTCTAGAAGGAGCAGTTTTTTGTCATCGGCAATCCGAAAGACAATATTCAACACACCTTCCTGCACATCGGACAGTTCTAGCAAACGAGAAAGCAGCACCGGTCCCATATCAGAAACAGTAGTTCTGATAGGATGCCCCTTTTTACCAAACACATCCCAAAACTGTACAGGATAAGCATGAAAATTAAAATCCTTAACACCCATTTTATTTAAACGTTCCATAAGCTTATCACTAGGAGTACCGGCCATGCAAGTACCGGAAACATCGCCCTTAATATCTGCCAGGAAAGTAGGAACACCCATATCACTTAAGGATTCAGCCAATACTTTTAAAGTAATGGTTTTACCGGTACCTGTAGCACCGGCGATAAGTCCATGCCTGTTGGCCATTTTGGGTATCATATAGACAAAATCTGCACTACTTTTACCCACAACAATCTTTCCATCCTTATACATAGAACAACCCCCTTAGATTAAGCTGCCTAAAAAACCTATTTATGAATTAATTATAGCATATTGTCATTACAAAACCAGTACACGTTATTACATGTACTGGTTTTAAATTACTGTTTAAGCCAGGTGGCTAAAGTTCTAAACATCACACCAGGCACTACAGGCTTGGTAAGATAATCATTCATTCCCGCTGCATGGGCATTGGCAATATCATCAGGATAAGCATTAGCACTCATAGCAATGATAGGAATGACCTTGGCATCGTTTCTGTTTAAGGCCCGCAAAGCTCGAGTAGCTTCAAGGCCTCCCATCACCGGCATTCTCACATCCATGATGATGCCATTAAAATAATACTGTTCTGATTTTTGGAAAAGCTCCAAACCAATTTGTCCATTAACAGCAACGGTCACCTGTACGCCCCGTCGTTCTAAAAGTCTGGTAGTAATTTCCGCATTCAAAGCATTATCTTCAAAAAGCAAAATCTTTTTGTCCTTTAAACAAGCCAGTATTTCATCATCAAGAGAATTTTTTTGCGTTTTTATGGTGTCAGCACTGACTCGCTGGAAATTCAAATAAACAGTAAAAGTGCTACCCTTATCCAGCACACTTTCTGCTTCAATACGTCCACCCATTAAATCAACCAGCTTCTTGACAATGGAAAGCCCCAGTCCTGTACCACCTATGTTTTCCTCATCCCAATGACGTTCCTGTGCGAAAGCCTCAAAAATGTGTGGCAAAAACTGCGGACTGATGCCCCGGCCATTATCCCTGACCGTAATCTTGTCATAAATCAAATCGGGAGTTTCCTTTAGGCATTCTATGATAAGCTCTACATGTCCACCCTTATGGGTGAATTTCACAGCATTACTAAGCAGGTTGAGAATGATTTCCTGTACCCGGGCAACATCAATATTAATATTTGCCATGATCGCTTTACTATTGTCTACGGTCACCAAAATGTTTTTTTCGTCAGCCAGTGGCTTAATGGCAGTTAGCAAAGAGCCTACCACATTCCCACAGAAAACAGGTGCCAAATTCAAGGTATAGGTGCCTGTTTCAAAACGGCTCAAATCCAGAGTGTCTTGAATTAGCTTCATTAGAATATGGCTAGAAGCTTTTATTTTACTAAGATAATGGCGCATCTCTTCTATATTGACAGAATCCAAAGCTAATTCCGTGTAACCTATAACACCATTTAAAGGTGTACGCATATCATGACTTACATTAGAAAGAAACAAAGTTTTAGCCCGGCTGGCATCCTGCGCTGATTCCAGCATAGACATAAGCCTAGCCTTATTCTCCCGTTCTTCCTGAAGACGACGTCTATCATCTATGTCAACGACTACCACATAAAACCATCTTTTGCCCTTATCGTCCGTCACAAGATGACCCACATCATAGAACCATCTTAAATCCCCATTTTTCATTTCAATTCTATACTCGCAGGTATCAAATTCCCCTGTTTCAACCTGGCTATCAATAGATTTTAAAACTTTCTCTCTGTCCTCAGCATAAACCATATCGTCAAAACAGTTATTAAATTTTTGCCGAAATTCCTCTTCTGTATAGCCCAAAAGGCGCAAGAGCTGGGCACTGATGAAGGCAAACTGTCCCCTTGGTTTAGCTTCGTATTTAAATACTCCCCCAGGAACTGCTGCTAATAAATTTTTTATCTCTTCATTCTGTTCCCGCAATACAGCTTGATCATCCACAACAATTCACTTCCTCTGTCCACCGAAGAAAAATACATTTGTGGCATTTGTTTACCTAATTATAACATATTTTACTTAATATTTTCTTTAATTGCTTTACCACAAAAAATTATCAGCAATAGTTTTTTTATACGCTTTTAGTTGGTTATTCAGTATACAAGAACATCGAAAAAACCCTAAAAAGGGCTGAAAGTGCTATTTTTTTAGTACGCGTGTCCATTTTGTGAAAATTTTTTAAAAAAAGTGTTGACACTTCTTACTAATAGTGATAGATTATCTGAAAATAACCTTTTTTAAGGTCTTTTTTAATTACGGCAAAGTTTATATCATCTATAAAGATCATTAGACAACGCTGTCACAAATCAAAGGGAGTGAGTTTATGAATGGATTAACGGTTGTGGTTATTGCTATCATCATTTTTATCTGTGCTTACATGTTTTACGGTCGTTGGCTCGTTAAGACGTGGGGTATCGAACCGGATGCTAAGACTCCGGCGTATGTACACGAAGACGGTCATGATTTTGCACCGGCTTCCAAGTTTACGGTGTTTGCTCACCAGTTCTCTTCAATTACCGGTGCAGGCCCTGTAACAGGCCCTATTATTGCTGCTATGTTTGGCTGGGTACCAGCTCTCTTGTGGCTGTTAATTGGTGGCGTTTTCTTTGGTGCTGTACAAGACTTCACTGCTTTGTATGCATCTGTTAAGAACGACGGCAAGTCCATGGGTAAGATTATTGAACAATATGTTGGCCATACAGGCTGCCAGTTGTTCCTGGTTTTCTCCTGGTTGTTCTCTCTGCTGGTTATCGCTGCTTTCTCCGATATTATGGCTTCTACCTTCAATGGTTTTGCCAAAGACGGAGCTCAATTGATGCCTAATGCAGCTGCAGGTTCTATTTCTCTGCTCTACATTTTCGTAGCTATCTTGTTTGGTTTCTTCCTACATAATCATAAGGTTTCCGGAAGCACTGAATTGATTATTGGTATCATTTGCATCATTGCCATGATTGCCGGTGGTATTGCTTTCCCGCTTTATGCTAGCCGTACTACCTGGCTTTATATAACCTATGCTTATTGCTTCATCGCTTCTATTATGCCTATGTGGATGCTGATTCAGCCTCGTGACTATTTAAGCGTTTTCCTACTGTTAGGCATGATTTTAGCCGGCGTAGTTGGTATCCTGGTAGGCAATCCTACTTTGAACATGCCTGCTTTCGTTGGTTTCAATGTAGCTAACAAGCCTTTATTCCCCATCCTGTTCGTTACCATTGCTTGTGGCGCTGTATCCGGTTTCCATAGCTTGGTTTCTTCCGGTACTTCCTCCAAACAAATTTCTAACGAAAAAGATATGCTGGGTGTTGGTTATGGTTCTATGTTGATTGAATCCACCCTGGGTGTTGTTTCCTTGGTAATTGCTTGTTCCGTAGCAGTAAACGGTGCATTGCCTAAAGCTACTCCGTTTGCTATTTTCGGTACTGCTATTTCCGGTTACTTTGTTTCCTTTGGTATTCCTAAAGCTATTAGTGCCTGCATCGTTACCATGTGCGTATCTGCACTGGCAATGACCACCATTGATGCTGTTACCCGTATTGCTCGTATGTCCCTGCAAGAGCTCTTGGCTCCGGCACCCGGACAAGAATTAACCGGCTGGAAGAAATTCGTAAGCAATCAATATGTAGCAACCATCATTACCTTGTTCTTCAGCTATCTGCTCTGCTTAGGCGGTTACTTGAACATTTGGCCGCTCTTCGGTGCAGCTAACCAGTTGTTGTCCTCTTTGGTACTGATTGCCATGGCCGTATTCCTTCGTTCCACCGGCCGCAAGGGCTGGATGTTGTACTTCCCCATGGTATTCATGTTCTGCGTAACCATGAGTGCTTTGTGTTTGTCTGTATACGGCATTTTCCAAAAACTCTCTGCAGGCAAGTTCGTTGTTTTAGTTGATGGTTTACAATTAGTAGTAGCTATCCTCTTAATGGGCTTGGCTATCATGGTTGTAAAGAATTGCACTTCTAAATTAACTGATCCTGATGCTAAACCTGTTCCCGCTGAGAAACAAGCTTAAAATTTAGAAAAGTAAAAAGCTCGGAGACATAAGTCTCCGAGCTTTTTTGTATTTCTTTCTGATTTTATAGTATAATATATAGGGAAGAAAAAACTACAACTGTAGTGTATATAAAGGAGGAGTTATTATGCTAGATAAAATTCTTGTACCTGTAGATGGTTCTAAAACTTCTTTAAAGGCTTTGGATTTTGCACTAAGCTTGGCTAAAAAGATTGGCAGTCAGGTTGTTGCTCTGGAAATCAAGATTGCTTATGCTCCTACTGTTATGGATCAAATAAAAGAGGCTAAAAAAGCTCCGGAAGATTCCATTCAACCTTTAAGATTAGCCGAAATAGCAGCTCATAAAGCTACTTATGATAATGTCATTTACAAGCAAGTTGTTAATACCAATCCTGCAGCAACAATCGACAAAGTAGTTAAAGATGAAAAGATTGATATGATTGTTATGGGCAACCGCGGACTTGGTGTCTTAGGTGGTTTGCTGATGGGCAGCGTTAGTACTGAAGTTGTACAAATTGCTAAATGCCCTGTAGTAATCGTTAAATAATTTAATATTTGGCAATAAAAAAGCAGTTACTCATATGCAGTGCACCCCAAATGTTAGACAAAAAATAACATTTGGAGGTGCACTTTTTGTATGACAAAATTTAATGAAGAATTTAAGGCAAAGATGGTCCAAGAAAGGCTTTCAGGTAAAACATTTAAAGCCATTTCCAAAGAATTTGGCGTTGGGGAAAAAACGGTAATAGAGTGGTGTGCCCGCTACGAAGCTGGCGGGACAGAGCAATTGTTACGAGTTAACAGACGGTATACGCCTGAATTCAAGAAAAAAGTAATTGAATATAGGTGGGAACATGGGCTATCATTAACTAAAACGGCAGCCCAGTTTAAAATTCCCGGTTGTGGTATCGTTTACCAATGGGAACGCAATTACCTCGAAAGGGGCATGTCTGGGCTGCTTCCAAAGAAGAAAGGCAGGCCGAGTAAAATGCCTAAGAAGCCCAAGAAGAAAGAAGAGTTAACCAGACTGGAGAAGCTGGAAGCTGAAAATGCCCAGCTTCGCATGGAGAATGAATTCCTAAAAAAATTAGACGCCTTGGTTCAACAGCGGAAAAAGCAACCAAAAAAGAACTAGCCATAGTTGTTTTCGAGCTCAAGGTGAGATTTCCGCTCAAGGCCCTGCTGAAGTTCGCCAAGCTGAAGCGCAGCACATACTACGCCATCATCAAGTCAATGAACAAGGCGGACAAGTACGCAGAAATCAGAGCCAAGCTGCATCACATCTGCGAGAGTCATTTCGGCAGGTACGGCTACCGCCGTGTAACTGCTGAAATGCACAGGCAGAATATTTGCATTAACCACAAGGTGGTTATGCGTCTAATGAAGGAAGAAGGCCTCACCAGCAAGGTGCGCATGAGGAAATACCGCTCCTACAGAGGCCAGGTTGGCAAGATTGCCCCCAACATTATCGACAGGGACTTTGCTGCCGACAGGCCCAACCAGAAATGGACCACAGACATAACGGAGTTTTCTCTTTTCGGAAAGAAGCTCTATCTTTCCCCTATACTGGACATGTTCAATGGGGAGATCGTCAGCTACGACATTTCTGCGGCACCGGCTTTGCCACAGGTCATGAACATGCTGGAGAAGGCTTTTGCCAAGGTTAAGGACACCAAAGGCATAGTATTCCATTCCGATCAGGGGTGGCAGTACCAGCATGCCTACTACCAGAAGGCATTAAAAAATCACGGCATTATCCAGAGCATGTCCCGCAAGGGGAACTGCCTGGATAACTCCGTGATGGAAAACTTCTTTGGCCTTTTAAAGTCCGAGTTACTGTATTTGCAGGAATTCAAGTCTCTGGAAGACTTTGAAAAGAAACTGCATGAATATATTTATTACTACAACAACAAGAGAATCAAGCTAAAACTAAAAGGAATGAGTCCGGTAGAATACCGAACTCATTCCAGAATAGCTGCTTAAAAACTGTCCAACATTTTGGGTGCATATCACATAAAGAGTAACTGCTTTTTTTATTCTACTTTCTCTAACCAGGCATCAATATCTTTGGAAAGATTTGCTCCGCCATCTTTAACTGTAATGAAGCTGTTAAAAACTTTAGCCTTAGGCTGCAAAGCTTCTAGTTTACCTTTTAAGGAGGCACCACCGCCGCCACCATGGGTACAGAAGGGCAACAGATTCTTCCCTGCCAGATCAATTTTCTTCAGGCAGGAAAGCATAGGGAAAGCCCATCCGCCGTACCACACAGGAGCACCTACATACACACAATCATAGTCCGCCAGATTTTCCGGCAAAGCTACTAATTCACGATAGCTGCGAGTTAACTTTTCCTTGCCGGCTTGTGCTACACACAAAGCATATTTAGCTGAGTAAGGCTTTACAGTCTTAACTTCAAAAATATCGCCGCCTACTTTCTCTTGAATCATTTTCGCCATCTTTGCGGTATTACCGGACCAGCTATAAAACAAAATTAAATTCTTTGCTGCCATAATCGCCAATCTCCTCTTTTATCTTAACTATTCTCTGTCAGGATTCTTCTGAACTCTGCTTCGTCAATGATTTTTACGCCCAGCTCTTGAGCTTTGGTATATTTACTACCGGGCTCGGCACCTGCTACCACATAATCTGTCTTCTTGCTGACGGAGCTGGTTATCTTGGCACCTGCATCCTGAGCCATGGTTTGCGCAGTAGCTCTATCCAGGGTGGGCAAGGTACCGGTAAAGACCATGGTCTTCTCATAGAAGGGATGGTTTACGTTAGTTGCTCCACCAGCTGTCATTATCATGTTAAGGCCTAGCTCTTTTAAGCGTTCAATTAAATCCAGGTTCACCGGCGACTCAAAATAAGTAACAACGCTTTCGGCAATTACATCGCCAATATCATCAATATCACTAAGTTCTTCCTGCTTTGCAGCAATGACTCTGTCCATGGTTTCGAAATGCATAGCCAAAATTCTGGCAACCTTAGCGCCTATATGGCGAATGCCTAAAGCAAAAAGCAGCTTATCCAAGCTTTGCGCTTTGCTGGCAGCAATAGCAGCCAGTAAATTATCTGCAGACTTGTCACCCATACGGTCTAATTTTAACAGTTGTTCTTTAGTCAACAAATATAAATCACTGGGATCTTTTATTAAAGCTGCGTCCATCAATTGGTTAAGCACTGCCGGTCCACAGCCATCAATATTCATGGCATCCCGGGAAGTAAAGTGAATAAGTCCCTCCCGTCCTAAAGCAGGACAGTGTGGATTAGTGCAGCGAGCTGCCGCCTCTCCCTCTTTGCGTTCTACCTTCCAGCCGCATTCCGGGCACTCCGTAGGTAGTACATAGGGAACCTCTTTGCCACTGCGTTTTTCCACAACTACTTTTAATACTTCCGGAATGATTTCTCCGGCTTTGATGATGATAACTCTGTCGCCAATGCGAATATCTTTATCTTTAATGAAGTCTTCGTTATGCAAGGTGGCTCTGCTAATGGTGCTGCCGGATAATCTAACCGGCGTAAGCACAGCAGTAGGCGTCAGCACGCCTGTTCTGCCTACCTGCACTACAATATCCTCCAAGGTAGTTTCTGCTTCTTCCGGTGGGAACTTATAGGCAATGGCCCAGCGTGGATCTTTGCCGGTAGCGCCCAAAATATTCTGCTGCCACACCGCATTAACCTTTACCACTACGCCATCAGTGTCATAAGCCAAAATTGGTCTTCTGGTGCCATGGGCCACAATCAGCTTATTAGCCTCGGCAATAGTATGTACCACGGTTCTGCCTTCTGTAGTAGTAAAACCGTACTTTTGCAGCATATCCATGGATTCGTTGTGAGTGGGCTTAGCACCCATACCAACACCATAACCAAAGAAAGCTAATTGTCTCTTGCCTGTTACCTTAGGATCCAATTGGCGTAAGGAACCTGCTGCTGCATTTCTGGGGTTCGCAAACTCCTGCAAGCCTTCTTCCAATCTTTCTTCATTTAATTTCATGAAGGCATGCCGAGGCATATAAACCTCGCCTCTCACATCCAATAGTTCCGGCATTTCTTCCCCGGGAATAGGTTTTAAGACTTTAGGCACGTTTTGAATAGTACGCACATTATCCGTAACATTCTCTCCTACGTTACCGTCGCCACGAGTAGCAGCTCTCACAAACTTGCCGTTTTCATAAATAATACTGCAAGCAAGTCCGTCGATCTTAGGCTCTACCACATATTCAATCTTAGCCTCCTTAGGAAGACCTTCTCTTACTCTGCGGCCAAACTCTTCCATCTCTGCAGCGGAGAAAGCATTACCTAAGCTTAAGAGTGGTGTAACATGTTTTACTTCCGTAAAACCAGTTTTAGTATGGCCACCCACTCTCTGGGTAGGAGAATCCTTGGTAATGAGAGAGGGATAAGTCTCCTCCCAATGCCTTAGTTCTCGCATCATGCCATCATATTCTGCATCTGTAATGGCAGGCATATCTTGTACATAATAGAGAATTTCATTTTTTTTCAATTCTGCCTTAAGGTCTGTAATTCTCTGCTTGGCCTGTTCCTGCGTTAAATTTTCCATTACCCTGGCCTCTTTCATATTTTTTCTATGACACGCAATCTAGTTAAGATAGTTTTCACGCCTTGTCCGGTAAAGGCAACCTTAACCTGTTGTCCTTCTTCTTCCGGGCTAACATGCACAATAGTACCAATGCCCCACTTCTTGTGTTTAACCTTATCACCCAGACTAAAGGTTTCCAGTGGTGTATCAGCTGCCGGTGTAAAGTTCTCGTGTTTAGCCGGTGCAGGTTTGCCAAAGGTCCATTCTTTCTGCCTGTCGTGAGCAATGGAACGGAGTCCTGATTGTGGTCTGGTATAACCATAACCTGGATTACTATAGCTCTTCACCTTAGTAATTAAATTACGAGGTATTTCGGCGAGAAAACGGGAAGGTTGATACATGACAATCCTGCCGTACATCATCCTGCTTCGGCAAGAGCTTAAGAACAACCGTCTTTTAGCTCTGGTAATACCAACATAACACAATCGTCTTTCTTCTTCAATAGCCTCGTCCCCTTCCCCTGCTCTGGCGCTAGGGAACAAGCCTTCTTCCATACCGGCCAGGAAAATTACGGGAAACTCCAGGCCCTTGGAAGAATGCATGGTCATCAAGGTAACAGCTTCGGAGCTTAATTTAGCGTCATCAATATCTGCCACTAGGGCTACATGATTTAAAAAGGCATCCAAGGTATTTTCTTCATCTTCGTCAGCCGTGAATTCCTGGGCAATTCTTACTAATTCATCTAAGTTTTGTCCCCGGCTTCTGGCTTTCTCTTCATCCTCGTCTTCAAACTCTAAGGCATAATTGGTTTCTTCAATAACTGTTTCCAAAAGTACAGGCAAAGGAACCTTGTCTACTTTCGCTTGCAATTTTTCCAACAGCTTTACAAAGTCGGCAATCTTAGTTCCTACTTTGCCCAAGGCTTTAAAACCATCCTCTAGCTGGGCTTGTCCAAAAATAGAATTACCGGTTTGGGCCAAAAGGTCGGTTAGTTTTAGCACTGAGGCAGCACCGATACCACGCTTCGGTACATTAATGATGCGGCCTAGAGCTTGCATATCCCTATGATTATAGAGCAATCTCAGATAGGCTAAAATATCTTTTACTTCTTTACGGTCATAGAACTTTAAGCTGCCTACCATTACATAGGAGTAGCCATTTTTAATCAAATTTTCTTCAAAGATACGGGACTGAGCATTGGTTCTATACAAAACAGCTATGTCTCCCAGACTAATGCCTTCTTTTAGCATACCTCTGATTTGCTCAACCACATAAGCTGCTTCTTCACGGTCATCTGCTGCTTCAAAATAGGTAATGGGCAAGCCATTGCCGTTATCTGTCCACAGGTTTTTAGGCTTGCGCTCCACATTGTTGGCAATGACAGCATTAGCAGCATCCAAAATAACCTGGGTAGAGCGATAATTTTGCTCCAGCTTAATAATCTTAGCTTCCGGATAATCGCTTTCAAAATCCAAAATATTACTAATATCTGCGCCTCGCCAGCCGTAAATACTCTGGTCGATATCCCCTACTACACACAGGTTATGGTGTTTAGCACAGAGCATTTTAGTCAGCAGATATTGCACATGGTTAGTGTCCTGATATTCATCTACCAGCACATAGGCAAATCTCTCCTGATATTTCGCTGCCACGTCAGGATTATCCTGCAAAAGCTTTACAGTCAACAAGAGCAAGTCATCAAAATCCAAGGCATTGCTTTGCTTTAGCTTATTCTCGTACTCCTGATAAACCTCGGCTACTTTTTTGCCGTGAAAGTCTTCTGTCAGGGCCATAAATCTGGCCGGAGATTGCATATTGTTCTTTGCTTTGCTAATTTCGCCTAAAATTCCTGCCACCGGATAATATTTCTCATCCATATTTAATTTTTTCAACACATCCTTTACCAAATTACGGCAATCGGTAGTATCATAAATGGAAAAGGAACTGGTATAGGGTGGTATATGTTTAATTTCCCGGCGCAAAATCTGATTGCAAAAGCCATGGAAAGTGTACAGCCAGACATTTTGGGCTGCCTCTCCTACCAATTTATCCACTCTGCTGCGCATTTCTTTAGCGGCTTTGTTGGTAAAGGTAATGGCTAATATATTGTAAGGTTTGACCCCTTGTTCCAATAAATAGGCTATTCTTGTGGTAAGGGCTTTGGTTTTGCCGCTGCCGGCACCGGCCAAAATTAAAAGAGGCCCGGCAATTTGGGTAACTGCCTCAGCCTGTTCTTTGTTCAATGTAGCTAATAAATCTGTCATAATTTCCTCGTTTCTTTCTTAACTTTCTACCATATAATTTTAACAGATTAGCTTGATTTTTGCTATAATAAATACATATTAACTAAGACTCGCACTTTTTTGCCACGAGCACCTGTTGTCATGTAATGGTGCTCTTAGGCAAATAAAGCTGCTCGTCTTTTTACATAGCAAGAAAGGATCATTCAGATGTCTAATATTTTCGTTCCAGCCCAGTACTTAACTAAATTATGGCGGGCTCTTATTGAATTTCAAATGCTTAAGGCCGGCGACAAGCTGTTAATCGGTTTATCCGGCGGCAAGGACAGTATGTTTTTAACTGCTGCCCTGGCAGAAGTGCAAAAACACTCTCCGGTGCCTTTTGAGCTGGCTTGCTATACCGTGGATACTATGTTTAGCCCAGACTTTCCTAAGCAAGAGCTGGCTGACTTTTGTAAACAGTATGGTTTAAAGCATTATCATGATCAGGTTAACGTAAATGAGGTTTGGCAAAAGAGAGGCAATACGCCCTGCTTTTCCTGTGCTTATTTTCGTCGGGCTGCTACCAATAGAAGGGCCCTGGAATTAGGCTTTAATAAGGTAGTTTTGGCCCATCATAATGACGATGCGGTGGGAACCTTCCTCTTAAATCTTTTAAATTCCGGTCAATTAAAGACTTTTTTGCCGGTTACTTATTTAAGCCGTACCAAGCTTACGGTTCTAAGGCCCTTAATCTACTACAGGGAAGAAGAAATACGCTCGTATGGCCAAGCTATAGGCCTTAGGCCTCTTAAAAATCCCTGTCCCTATGATGGTAATACCCAAAGGCAGGAAATGAAAGAGCTCATTGTTGCTTTAAGCAAAAAAAATCCCGAACTTTATGCTCACCTGTCTTCTGCCCTGCGCCAGAGCAAGGAACAGGAATTATGGCCTGAAAAATTATCTCAAGAGGCATCTTTACTACTATTTAGAAACTTTTGGCAAAAAAATAAGCAAAAATAGCTTGTTTATTAAACAAAAATATTAGATAATAATAACGTATTTTCATTCGCATTCATATTTTACTTTTTAACATCTAGGGGGAGGTAAACAATGGAAAACAACGAAGGCTTTTGTGAAAGATTTTTCCATCTGAAAGAAAATCACACCACTGTTAAGACAGAATTGATGGCTGGCTTAACAACATTTATGACTATGGCTTATATTTTAGCCGTAAATCCCAGTATCTTAAGTGCTACCGGTATGGATAAAGGAGCTCTCTTAACAGCTACTGCCCTGGCTTCTTTAATCGGTACCTTACTAATGGCTCTTTTAGCAAATTATCCTTTTGCTTTGGCTCCTGGCATGGGCTTAAATGCTTACTTTGCTTACACCGTAGTATTGCAAATGGGATATTCCTGGCAAATGGCCCTGGCAGCCGTCATGGTAGAAGGTGTAATCTTCATTATTCTATCCCTTACTTCCATTCGTGAAGCTATTTTTAATGCCATTCCTTTCGTTTTAAAAAAGGCTGTTTCCGTTGGTATCGGCCTGTTTATTGCTTTTATCGGCTTATTAAATGCCAAAATCATTGTAGCCAATCCTGCTACCAAAGTTGCACTTTTCTCTTTTAAGCAATCCGTAGTAAAAGGTACTTTTCTTACTGAAGGCATAGGCGTACTATTAGCTTGTCTTGGTATTTTCGTTACCGCCATTTTGATGACAAAGAAAGTTAAGGGCGATATTCTCTGGGGCATCCTCTTCACTTGGATTTTAGGTATGATTGCTGAAGCAGCTGGTATTTATATTCCCAATCCTAAATTAGGCATGTTTAGTACATTTCCTAATTTAAGTCAGGGCCTTGCTTCTTTCATGCCGGCCAGCATCTCCCCCATCTTCATGCAAATGGATTACAGTAAATTCTTCACCTTTGACTTCCTGGTTGTTATGTTTGCCTTCCTCTTTGTAGATATGTTTGATACTCTAGGCACCTTAATTGGTGTTGCAACCAAAGCTAACATGTTGGATAAAGATGGTCATCTGCCCAGAATTCAAGGAGCTCTTTTATCCGATGCTATCGCAACCTGCGCCGGTGCTGCTTTAGGTACCAGTACTACCACCACCTTCGTAGAAAGCGCTGCCGGTGTTGCTGCCGGCGGTAGAACAGGACTTGCTTCCGTTTGTACCGCTGCTCTCTTTGCAGTATCCCTGTTCCTGTGTCCTATCTTCTTAGCCATTCCGGCTTTTGCTACAGCACCTGCTTTAGTAATGGTAGGTTTCTTGATGGTAACAGCCATTGCTGATATTGATTTTTCTGATTTGTCTGAAGCAGTACCTGCTTACATTGCCATCATTGCTATGCCGTTCTGCTATAGCATTTCTGAAGGCATTTGCTTTGGCGTTATCTCCTATGTAGGTGTCAACCTAACCTTGGGCAAAACCGAAAAGATTAGTCCTTTGATGTACATTTTGGCTATTATGTTTATCTTAAAATACGTTTTTCTATAAGAAAAGGTTAAGCTTAAAATTAAAAATTCTTCTCTTTTGGTTTAAACCAAAAGAGAAGGATTTTTTTGTTATTACCAACCGCCTTCGCTACCGCCACCACCGGAATCTCCACCACCGCCGGAGTCGCCGCCATCAGAACCGGAATCTCCGCCGCTGAAAAAGCCACCACCATCTGAGCCGCCAGAGCTACCGCCGCCCCGGCTAGGTGGATCAGGCTTCTTAAGGCCTAATTTTTCTAAGATAGTCTTACCTATGAACAACAAGAACACAATAATAGTCGTAGGTCCTGCCATAATTAGGATAATGATTAAAATAGCAATAGCCCAATTATACAAGCCATCATCGTCTGTTTCTTCTTCCTTGTCTTTCTCCTGGACATTATCTGCGGCTGTATCAAGAGAAGTAAGGGTAATCTTGTATTCCTCAGCTGTCTTTTTCACCAGCTGATTATAGGCATCAATTACACCTTTGTTGTAAGAATTCTTTTTGAAGGCCGGTACTAAATATTTATCACGAATACTGCCGGTATAGCCATCTGTTAAACAACCTTCTAAGCCATAGCCTACTTCTATGCGCAGCTTATGGTCCTTGGCTGCTATTAAAAGCAGGCAGCCATTATTGAGCTTGGCATCACCCAGCTTGTATTTGCGAAAGAGAGCATTGGCATACTCTGAGATAGGAGTATTATCCAAAGTATTAATGGTAACAACTACAATTTGAGCTTTGGTTTTTTCCCGTAATTCGCGGCCTAATTTATTAATATAGTCCTTGGTCTGGCTGCTTAAAATCCCGGCATTATCCTGAGCATAGAAGCTATCCTTCTGCTCCTCAGGAAGCTGTGGTGCTGCCGCTGCTGCCAGTGTAAAGCAACATAGCAGCAAAATGACGCTAACCATTCCCCAGATTTTCTTCATCATCAGCTAACCCCTTACCAGCTCAATATCTCCGGTTCTCCCTCTGTAATGAGAATGGTATTTTCCCATTGCGCAGAGCACTTACCATCATCTGTAAGAGCTGTCCAGTTATTTTCTGCATCAATATAAAGGTCAGGCTTACCCATGTTAATCATTGGTTCAACAGTAATAACCATGCCCGGCACTAACAGCATGCCGGTATTTCTTTTGCCGATATGGCAAATAAAAGGTTCCTCGTGCATATCAAGACCGACACCATGTCCGCCAAATTCACGAACCACGGAATAACCATGCTTATGGGCAAAAGCAGCAATGGTAGCACCAATATCGCCTACACGGCTCCAGCCCTTAGCTGCTGCAATACCACGTCGCATGCATTCTCTGGTAATATTCACCAGATTTTTTCTGGCCGGTGTAGTCTTGCCAATCATAAACATACGAGAAGCATCCCCATAATAACCTCTTAAAATAGTTGTAGCATCCACATTAACAATGTCACCGCTTTTTAAGATAACATGCTTATCCGGAATACCGTGGCAAATTTCATCGTTCACGGAAGTACAAACGCTTTTGGGAAAACCTTCGTAGTTAAGCGGCGCAGGAATACCGCCATGAGCCGTAGTAAAATCATAAACAATATTATTAATATCTTCTGTACTCATGCCCACTTTTATGTTTTTTTCTACTTCATCAAGAACTGCTGTATTAAGAACACAGGCTTTTCTGATACCTTCCATTTGCTCATCAGTCTTAATTAAATTCTTAGTTGGTACTTCTATGCCTTTAGCCTCATAGGTCAAAAGCTTCCTTTCTAATTCGATCCAACTCATGTCATCGCCTCTAAATTTCATGTTTTTTTAATTTTTCTCATATATTATACCACACAGGCACCATAATTTATGTTATTATGTAGCTATATTATAAAAAAGGAGTTTGGCATGGAAAATATCGTTATATTTTTTAGTGAATATGTGATGCATTTCGACAAATATCTGCCTATGGTTATGGAAAGCTATGGACATTTGGTTTATCTCTTCTTATTTCTTATTCTTTTTTGCGAAACAGGCTTAGTGGTTACCCCTTTTTTACCCGGTGATTCCCTGCTTTTTGCCTGTGGTGCCATTGCTGCTTCCTCAACAGGCATGAACCCCCTAGTTCTTTTCCTAGTGTGCTTTGCCGCCGCTTTCTTAGGTGACGCTTGCAACTACATGATTGGCGAAGAATTCGGCAACAAGATTTTAACCAAAACTACTCTTATTAAGCCAGAACATATTAAACAAACCCAGGAGTTTTACGAGAAACATGGCCACAAGGCTATTTTCTTTGCCCGTTTTGCTCCTATCGTCAGAACCTTTGCCCCCTTTGTAGCCGGCATTGGCAGTATGCATTATTTAACCTTTGCCAGATGGAACATCATAGGCGCTTTCTGCTGGGTAGCCTTATTTGTAGGCTCCGGTTTCTTCTTTGGCAATGTGCCTATTGTAAAACAAAATTTCCATTATGTTGCTCTTGGCATCATTGTCGTATCTTTAATTCCTATTGTTACAGAATTCATGAAAGCCAGACGCGGGGCTTAAGGAGATTTCAATATGTACTCATTTATCAATGATTATAGTGAAGGTGCCTATCCTGGCATTATCGCCAAATTAGCAGCTACCAATGCAGAACAGACAGTAGGTTATGGCTTTGATAAGCATTGTAAAGAAGCCAGAAAGCTTATTCAGGCAGCTTGTCATAACAAAAATATTGATGTTCATTTCCTGGTAGGCGGAACTCAGACCAACTTAACTTTCATCAGCGCTGTTTTGCGCCCTCACGAAGGCGTTTTTGGCGTAGTGACCAGCCACATTAATTCTCACGAAGCAGGTGCTATCGAGCGCACCGGTCATAAGGTTATTCCCATTCCTGCAGAAGATGGCAAGCTTACTGCTACAGCCTTAAAAGAAGCTTATGAAAACTATAAAAACGACCCTAATAGACCACACTGGGCAAAGCCTAAGATGGTCTACATTTCCCAGCCTACTGAATTAGGGACCTTATATACCAAGAAAGAACTAACTGCCCTTTGGGCTTATTGCAAAAAAGAGCATCTCTATTTTTACATCGATGGAGCACGCTTAGGTTATGCTTTAGCCACTCCCAAGAATGACGTAACCCTTGTAGATTTGCCCAAGCTTTGCGATGCCTTCTATATTGGTGGCACTAAGTGCGGAGCTCTCTTAGGGGAAGCTTTAGTCCTGGTCAACAAAGAATTAAAAGCAGACTTCTTTACCATCATGAAACAAGCCGGTGCTGTCATGGCTAAAGGCAGAGTGGTTGGTATCCAATTTGAAGTACTCTTTACTGACAACACTTATGAGAAAATTTGTGTCAACGGTATTACTCTGGCTCAGAAACTAGCTAAGGTTTTAAAAGCCAAGGGTTGTAAATTTCTGGCCAAGCCTGAGACAAATCAGCTCTTCCCAATTTTGCCTAATATAGTGTACAATAGGCTAAGTAAAGTTTTTCTTTTAGATTTATGCGGTCCAGTTGATAAAACGCATACAGCAGTAAGAATTTGCACCAGTTGGGATACGGACAGCACGGCTGTTGATAAGCTAATTGCACAGTTAGAAACCTTTAAGACGTTAAAATAGGAGGCAACATCATGGTCAACTTCCTAGCGGGTTTATTTATGCTGATTGCCGTTATTGCCAGTATCCGTCATATTTACAAGCATAGCAGGTCCTATAACGATGATTGTAACTACGATGGTGATTGTGCCCATTGTCCTTACAAAAACAAATGTAATTAATAAAGCAAAAAGGTTCTCCCCTAGGGAGAACCTTTTTTATTGCCTTGTCTTATTATTTTTTATCTTCTAATTCTATGTCCATGTTATTATAAACAGTTTTATCCAAAGAGCCTAGATACTTATCTGTCATAATGGCATTGGTAATAGCACCGGAAACATTCAACATGGTACGAGCCATATCAATAATAGGGTCAATGGCCAGGATAGGACTTACCTTAGCAAACTGGGAAGCCATGCCTACACCGGATAAGCCTACGGAAGCTGCCATGGTGGCAACACCGGGAATACCGGCAATACCCAAAGAACCAATGGTTACAACAATGACAGTCATGACTAGTAGAGTGAAATCAAGAGGTTGACCATTTAGGTTGGTAACATAGACAATCAGCATAGCCGGGAAAATACCGGCGCAACCTTGCATACCTGCTGTACAACCAAAGCCTGCCACGAAATTAGCGGTACCTTGGGAAACTCCCAGCTTTTTGGTTAGAGTTTCAATGGTCATAGGCAAGCAGCCTAAAGAAGACCGGGAAGTAAAGGCTAACAACAAAGCAGGAAATGCTTTTTTCAAATAAGCCCAAGGATTAAGTCCAAAGACAGCTACTGCTATCATTTGGATAATGAACTGAATAGCTACGGCGATATACAAACCAACAATAAACTTACCTACATCTATTACTCCGGCCAAACCACGTTGTGCAACAGTATTAGCCAAAAGAGGAATAACTGCGTAAGGCATATAATCAAGAATTAACAGTGCCATATTAATCATGGTCTTATATAAAGCATTAATGACCTTGTACAAAGGCTCTGCCTCTTCCTTGCTTTCCTGATTAACATACCAGGCTGCCACCCCAAAAACAGTGGCAAAAATAACCATGCCGATAACATTGTTATTCACAAAGCTTTGGAAAAGATTGCCGGGGATTAAACCACGCAAGGTATTAGCCACAGAAACAATAGCCTTAGCTTTGGAAGAGCCGTCCACCGGTGCCATTCCTGCACCCACGCCCATACCCATAGCCACTATAATGCCAATTACAGAGGAAATAGCTACCATTACCATGGTAATGCCTACACCAGATTTAATTAGCTTGCCCATGGTTTGGCCTTCTTCCATGTGAATAACCACATGTGCCATGGAAACCAGAACCAAAGGTACAACCAGCATCTTGATCAAATCCATAAAGCCATTACCAAAAAGTCCATACCAATTTGTTACTTCTTGAACAAAGGTAACCTTCATAGGATTAGGATTAAAACCGGCGGTGGTCTGGATAGCCAGACCAAGGAGCAGGCCCAAGCCTGTGCCTATGAGAACCACAACGGCAAAATTCATCTTACGGGTATGATACAAATAATGAATAAACCCAAACAGGATGAAAAGGATTATTAAAAACACAACTGTTTTAACATCGCTAATCATCAAAAATTGTTGCAAAAAGATATTTTCCATTTTTCTTACCTCATTTCTTAGAACATATAATGCCTACTTATTCGCTATGGTTTATAATTATAGCACAGCTACCCCGTTTTGACTACTATAGTTTACATACATAAAATTGCCAATACCAAGAAAAAAGCGATTGCTCTTATAAAGAGCAATCGCTTTTAACTTTGGCTACTTAGAGCTCAACGTTGGAAATCTTCTCATAGAACTTAACTAAAGAAGAATGATCTTCCTTTTGATGTTCGTCAGCTTTTAAAACCTGCATCATTTCCATTACTTGTCCGGTTAGAGGAACAGGAGCACTAATAGCATGAGCAGCATTCAAAGCATTGTTCAAATCTTTAATGTGGAGCTCAATACGGAAGCCGGGTTTGAAATTACGTTCCAGCATCATAGGAGCTTTAGCGTTCATAACAGTGGAACCTGCCAAACCACCTTTAATAGCTTCGAATACCAGCTTAGGATCAGTACCTGCTTTTTTAGCAAAGGTCAAGGCTTCTGCTACAGCTGCAATGTTGCAGGCAACAACGATTTGGTTAGCTAATTTTGCTACGTTGCCGCTGCCCAAGCCGCCCACATATACTACGCTGCCAGCCATGGTTTTCAGGAGTGGTGCATATTTATCAAACAAGTCTTTCTTGCCGCCAACCATAACGGACAAGGTACCATCAATAGCCTTAGGCTCACCACCGCTTACAGGAGCATCCAGCATCTCAACACCTTTAGCAGCAATAGCTTCGCCAATCTTTCTGCTTTCTACCGGGTCAATGGAGCTCATATCAATGAGAACAAGACCTGCTTTAGCACCTTCCAGAACGCCGTTTTTACCCAAAACTGCATCTCTTACGTTAGGAGAATTAGGCAACATGGTAATAACAACATCGCATTGCGCTGCTACTTCTTTACCATTAGCTGCGCCTTTGGCACCGGCAGCAACCATTTCATCAATGACAGCTTGCTTGTGAGTAGTAACTACCAATTCATAACCAGCCTTCAAAATATTTTTAGCCATGGGCTTGCCCATAATTCCTAAACCAATAAATCCTACCTTCATTGTAAATTTCCTCCTCTTATATCTTAAAAGTTTATAGTGAAAACAATTTTATAACAAACCGGCCTTCTTCATTTCAGCCTTCATGGCTTCACGAGCTACAGAACCTTCTGCTGTAGACAGACTGGGGTGAATAGGATTACCTACATCCTGACCACGCAGATTAGCCATATCTTTAGCTGCTACAGGAAAGCTGGCCTTGTCCATGGACAAACGGACAGGATTCATCTTAAACTGAGCTTCCAAGGCGCCCTTTAAATCTCCTGCCATGAACTTATCGTAAATGGGAAGAACCAATTCAGGCATATAGTTAACAGTACTGCACACTGCACCTACACCACCATGGCACAAGGTAGCATAAATCAAGGTATCCTTACCACCAAACACCTTGAAATCAACATCCCTGTTCATGCGAATATATTCTGAGGTTTGGGTCATATCGCCACTGGAATCTTTCATACCCACAATGTTGGTAACCTTATGGGCTAATTTTTCAACAACGCCGGTAGGAATAGTATAGCCTGTACGTCCCGGATTGTTATATAACAACACCGGCAGATTAGGCACCGCTTCAGCAATAGTCTTAAAGTGCTGGAACAATTCCTCGGCAGTTGGCTTTAAAAACATAGGTTGCAAAATGGAAATACCTTTAGCACCCATTTTTTCAGCCATTTCAGCCAGAGCCACACATTTGGTAGTGCTAATGGCACCAATACCAAAATAGACAGGCACACGGCCTTTCACCTGGTCCATGATGATGGCAAAGGCTGTTTTCATTTCGTTTTGGTCAAACATATAGAACTCGCCATTGCTGCCAAACGCTAAAATACCATGTGTTCCACCCTTAATCACGTAATCAACTTGCTTACGAAGCCTTGCTTCATCAATCTTGTCGGCAGCATCTACCGGTGTAATCATCGGTACGATAATACCTTTAATAAATGATGTATCCATGTTTTTCCTCCTCTGTTCATCTTGGTTAATTTAATCAGGTTATAGGAGCCGGATTAAAAATGCACAAATCATTATAAAGCTTATGTTGTTCAGCGTAAGGTTGTTTCTTACCGCTGGCTACATCAATAATCAGGTTAAATAACTGGGTACCAATTTCAGCAATGGTAGCCTCTCCTGTAGCAATAGGACCTGCATTCACATCAATGATATCCGGCATTTGCGCCTTCAGTTCGTTGCGGGAGCAAACCTTAATAACAGGTACAGCCGCCAAACCATAGGGTGTGCCACGTCCTGTCATGAAAACATGAACGCCCATGCCACTAGCCAATTGGCAGGGTCCACAGGCAAAGTCACTGGAAGGAGTAGCTGCATAAATCAAGCCCTTTTTAGTAGGCTTTTCGCCGGGAGATAACACTTCTACAATAGGAGAAGTTCCGGATTTAGCAATAGAACCCATAGCTTTTTCTACTATGTTGGCTAAGCCGCCCTTTTTGTTGCCTGGGGTAGGATTAGCATCTCTGTCTACTTCGCCCTCTTGCAGATATTTATCATACCAAGCCATTTCAGCAGCCAGTTTATCTCTTACTTCCTTGTTTACGCAACGAGCCGCCAGAAGGTGTACGCCATCACGTGCCTCAGTTACTTCGGAGAACATAACCGTGGCGCCGCCCTGCACTAGCATATCAGCAGCATAGCCGGCACTTGGATTAGCCGTTACACCGGAAAAAGCATCAGAGCCGCCACATTGCAAGCCAACAATTAAGTCACTAAGAGGCAATTCTTCTCTGCGTCTTTTTTCCAAAATCTGCAATTTCTTGTCTGCCATGTCCATGATAGCTTTAACCATGCTGTCAAAGCCTTGCAGTTCTTGCAAAATAATCACATTATCCTTGTTAATCCGCTCAGTCGGCAGGAATCTTTCCACGGTCAGCTTTTCACAGCCTAACCCTACTACCATCAGTTCTCCGCCAAAGTTAGGTTGATCCAACAGACTCTTTAAAATTCTGATTGGTACCTTGGCTTCGGTAGCATTGATAGCCACGCCACAACCATAAGCATGATTAACCGGTACCACTCCGTCTACATGAGGATATTTGGGAAGCAGTTCCCTGCGAATCCTGTCTACAGCCACATTCAGCACACCGGTTACGCATTGTACGGTTGTACTAATGCCTAAAATATTTCTGGTACCGGCAGGTCCGCCCAGCGGATTCCGATAACCCCACCAGGTTTTAACCGGTGGCTCAGGCAACTTGGTAACCAGATTGGTGCCATAAGGCATATCATTAAGAGCCGGTGGCTCAGGCAAATTCACCATAAACTGATTAATCCAAGAGCCTTTTTTTATGTCTTCTTTAGCATAACCGATAATAGTATTATAGCGGCGTATTTCTTGCCCGGCAGGAATATCCACCAAGGCAATCTTATGGGCTTGGGGGATGTCGTTAACAGCCACTAAGCCTTCTGCTACCCTATCGCCTGCTTTAATGGGTTCTACCGCTACCGCCACATTATCCTCTACGTTCAATTTGACGATAATCTTACTCATTATTTTCCCCCTTTTGCCTGCTTTTCCACTAATATTTTTAAACAGAAAATTCAGTATCTTTATATGATAATATCCTCTTATTTTGCATTTTCATTCTAGCATGATTAAATACTCAAGTAAAATTAATAAAACTATGGTATGTAATTAATTTTGCTTATTCTTGCTACTACGATTCTTAATTTGGCTTATTGCGTCATAGCTCAAACACCTGGGTTCCAGCGCAATAAAAATTATACATCAAACCTAACAAAGACTCGCAATTTTATTACCTAAGGGCACCATTACATGACTACAGGTGCCCGTGGTAAAAAATTGCGAGTCTATAAAAGTCAAAAAAGGCGGTTCCTTTTTGAGGAACCGCTTAATTTCTTAGTCTATTTTGTTAAATGCTTCGTTCAAGAGTGGTACAACCTGTTTCTTTCTGGATAAAACTCCCTTTAAGAAATAGGAGCCATCTTCAGCTTTCGGTCCGAAAGCCTGTGCCAGAATTTCTTCATGGCCACCGGCAGACAACATATTGGTACTTTCTGCCATAATGTCTGTTACCATCAGCAGAGCTACATTAGTTTCATCTTTGTCAACCATCTCCCGCAAAGCCTTTTGCAGAACCGGCCACTTCTCCTTGGCTTGAGCGCCATCCATGGTCATAACCTGAGCCACTGTAACCTTACCAATGGAGAACTCAAATTCCTTGGTATCAGTATGAACGATTTCTTCAGGAGCCAGACTGTTAAGAGCACTGCCATGCCGCAGAACATCCATGGCAAAGGTATGTAAATCCGTAATGCCGGACATAATAGCTAACTTGTTGGCAGTATCTCGGTCCTCCGCCGTAGCAGTAGGAGATTTAAAATATACGGTATCAGAGATAATAGCCGCCAAGAGAACGCCGGCCAGAGATGGAGTAAAATGCACATCCCTGTGTCTGGCCATCTTAGCCACAATGCTAGCCGTAGAACCAACCGGATCCTGTCTGATGAAAACTGGCAAGCCGGTAGTTAAACCACCTAAACGATGGTGATCGATGATTTCCAGAATTTGCGCATTCTCAATGCCTTCCACGGCTTGACTGCGTTCGTTGTGATCCACCAAAATAACCTGTTGCTTCTTATATTTCAGCATACTGGTTTTATCTACGCAGCCTACATATTTGCCCATGTGCAAAACAGGGAAAACGTTTGCTTCACTTTCTGTCATCAGTTCCTGTACATCACTTACATAATCACTAGTCTTAAAAGAAAGGTATTCTTTAGGCACAATATATTTTACCTGCATGCTTTGTTGAATGAGACGGCAAGCTTTATAGGTAGTGTAATCCGTACCAATGATCACAGTGTGCATCCGTTCTGCTAAATCCATGACTTCCTGAGAAGGAACGGCCCCCAAAGTAAGTACCAGGCAAGCAAGCCCCATATCCAGGGCAGCCTTTTGCGCATCTTCTCGGTCAGCAGTTAACAGCATATCGCCGGGAGCTAGACCTGCGCACATTTTCTCCGGAGTCGCAGCGCCAATATGCACTGTGCCCTTGAATTTTTTATCAGTGACACCACACCAAATTTTACCTTTTAATACCTCTAAAATACTATCGAAATCAACTTCCGCATTATCCATTTCTTTTATGGTAAGTTCTTGGAAATAGCGGCTTGCCAAATCATTGACTGTAACCATACCTTGCACCAGGCCATCGTTATCTACCACCGGTATAGCTTTGGGCCTATTCTCCACAAATATTTTACCAACATGGTAAACGGTTGTATTAGGAGTAACAGTAGGCGGCATAACCAGCTGACTATCTCCTAATCTGGGATAGAGATCGTCTACCAGCTTAGGTGGCTCTACATGGAAATAATCCAGAACATACTTGGTTTCCAGATTAAGCTTGCCTGCTCTGGCTGCCACTGCATTAACTCCCTCTTGTTGCCTCATATAAGCATAGCCAAGGGCAGAGGCAATAGAATCCAAATCAGGGTTCTTGTGTCCAATAACTAAAATAGGTTTTTCCATAGTTTCTCCTTTATTTCTTTCTCGCTAATAATATAACGGTACTGATAATGCACAGCATACCGATAATTTCTATGACACCCAGTTTAACATGTAATAGCGTTACTGCCAAGACCACAGATGTTAATGGTTCTACGGAAGATAAAGCGCTAACCTCCTGAGAGGGTATGTATCTGGTACTTTCCAAATAAAAATAGAAGGCTAATAATGTGCCAAATAAAATGAAAACAACAATACCGGCTAACGTGCCTCCATCCATGATACCCTGAAAAGGCCAGGGCCAAAGCAGAAAATTGGACAGTGTTCCATTGACCAGCATACCCCAGCCCACTACCACCGGGGAAGAATATTTTCTAATGATACGGAGTGGACTAACTGTATAAATTGCCATGCCAAAAGCTGAAGCCAAGCCCCACAAAAGAGCTGACGTAGAAATAGCCAGATTATTGCCATTGCCTTTGGTAACAATGAAGTATGTGCCCAGCACTGCCAGGACAACTGCAACATTATCAACCTTGTCCGGCATTCTCTTATCCCGCCACAAAACATAGCCTAAAACTATCACCGGCATTAAATACTGTATCACCGTAGCTGTAGCAGCATTACTGGCTTCAATAGCTTTAATAAAACAAAACTGGGTGGGAAAAAGTCCTGCAAAACAAAAGAACAGTAGACTTTTTACATCTTCTTTATTGTGCCACAGCGTTAGAAGCTGTCCCTTTCCCAGATAGGCATAAAGCAAGAATAAACAACCTGCCAAAATATTTCTTATAACAAAAATCCATTCAGCTGTTAAATGTTTATATTGAAAAAGGAATTGGATGACGGTACTGGAAGCTCCCCAAAACATAGCTCCCATAAACACCAGGACAATACCCTTAGTGCGCAAATTCTGCAATTTAAACTCCTTTAAAACGTGCCATTAAGTGACGAGCCTGATGGTAACCATCTAAGGCTGCACTCATGATGCCTCCTGCGTAGCCTGCACCTTCGCCGGTGGGATAAAGCCCGCTGTTATTTAAAGCTTCGCCATTGGCTTTGCGCATTATGCGCAAAGGAGCAGAACTTCTTGTCTCCACTCCTACCAATAGTCCTTCTGTAGCAAAGCCCGGCAGCCTACGGCCAAAATCCTGCAAACCACCTCGCAAGGTAGCAATAACATAAGAAGGTAAAACCTTTTCTAAATTCACCGCAGTAAGTCCCGGCTGATAAGAAGGCGTAAAGCTTACCGCCAAGCTGGGAGTACTGCCTGCCATGAAGCTTTGGCTGTTTTGCGCAGGAGCATAATAGCTGCTGCCTGCTGCCGCAAAAGCCAGTCTTTCATAACGCCTTTGTAATTCTATGCCGCCTAAAGGACCACCTGTAAAATCTTCCGGCCCCACGTTAACCAAAAGAGCACTATTAGCCAGTCCGGAATCTCTGGCATATAAGCTCATACCATTGGTAACTACGCCGCCTTCTTCAGAAGCAGAAGCAACGATTTTACCACCTGGGCACATACAGAAGGAATAAGCAGTTCTGCCAGTTTCCTTCACATGGCAAACCAGGCCATAATCTGCTGCTCCCAACTGAGGATGATGGGCAAAAGCGCCATATTGCGCTTTATTAATTAATTCTTGTTCGTGTTCTATGCGCACGCCAATGGCAAAGGGTTTAGCTTCAATTGCTACCTGCTTAGCTGCCAGCATAGCATAGGTATCTCTGGCACTATGGCCACAGGCCAGAATTACAGCATTGGTGGCAATGGTATCTCCCTGACTAGTTTTAACACCTACCAAAGCATTATTCTGCAAAAGAAAATCTACGACCTGAGTTTCATAACGAACTTCGCCGCCCTGAGCAACAATAGCTTTGATTAAGCCCTCTACCATAGCCCGCAGTTTATCCGTACCAACATGAGGCTTCTGCTCATAGAGGATATCCTCCGGAGCACCTGCCTCTACAAAAGTTTTTAAAATATAAGCCATGGCGTGATCATTCACTCTGGTAGTTAATTTACCATCAGAAAAAGTTCCTGCGCCGCCGGCTCCAAACTGCACATTGCTGGCAGGGTTAAATTCACCCTTGGTCCAGAAAGCTTCTACATCTTTTACCCTGTCTTTTAAAGCCTTGCCACGTTCCAGTACCAAAGGCTTGTAACCATTTTTGGCTAATTCCAAAGCAGCCATAAGTCCGGCAGGTCCTAGTCCAATAACCACAGGCCTGTCAGCTAAAGACTCACTGCCAAAAACCACCGGTTCTTCCTGGCTTTCCTGCCAAGGCAAAATTTCCTGCCTGTTCAAAAGGTCGGCAATTTTGGAGGAGCTTTCTGCCAACTCTAATAGCACATGATAAACCAGACAGACATTATTTTTACGGCGTGCATCAACTGCACGCCGTAATATTTTGATATTCTTCAAATGTTGGGGCGCTACTCTTAGTTTATGGGCAATAATCTCTTCCAGAGAATGCGCGTTACTAAGACCAACCCGAATATTATTGATTCTAACCAGCATATTTTACTCCAGCTTTTTCAGTTTAATTTCCACCAAGGTACTATGGGTATCTGCCAACACCTTATCAGGAATATTCAAAGGCACCTTCAGTTCTACATCACCTGTAATGTTTTCCAGCACAATAGGAGCACTCTTAATCTCCAAAATATTAGCCAACAGACTTGGTTCAGCAGTAAGCTTAACCATATTAGGAGTAACTCTGATGGATTGTACCACAAAGCCTGAAGGCAATTCACCGGAAAGACTTGGCTTAACAGGCACTGTATTAGTACCTAATTGTTTCAGAACTACTACGGAAACATGTACCTTGGAAGGATCAACCTTCACATCATACATTTCCCTGCCATCCTTGCTGATAGCTACTACTGCAGCATCATCTTCAAAGTTCTTATCCCGATTACTGATATCTACCAGCACTACTACCTTCCCAACTTCAGCAATTCTGCTGCTGGCACCTTTTAACGTAACCTGATTAGAACTCAAATCCATCTTGCCTACAGTAACGCCACTATTGGGCACGCCCATGATTCTAGGCTCAATTTCCATTTTCTTTTCTGCCATTTCGTCTACTTCCAGTTGCAAAAGGGCAGGACTTATTTCTACCACTTCGCCTACAGAACTTTTAGCCTGAACATTATAAGTGTTACGACCTTTTTCTGCACCGGTAAAATCCACATAAGCAATAATGGTATCTTCCGTCATGTTAGCCACTTGTCCTCTAGGACCATTAATTTTCACATTAACAGTTGAAGGCAAATCCCTAACTACTTTATCATCAGACAAATTAGAAGTACTAAGCGGTACATTAAAGGTTCTCACCGTAATTGGGTTCTGTTCGTTCATAACATAAACCCACAAAATACAAGCTATGAAGAAAGCCATGATCCTAACTATCCAGGAATTGTGTTGAGAGGGATTATTTCTTTGCATCTTTAGGTCCCTCCTTCGTATCCTTGCCCGGTACTTCTCCGCCACGGAGTCTGAGTAAAAGACTGTCCTTCCAGTTCAACATAGGCTGAGTCATAACAGGGCGGAGCAAATCCTTCACATCATGATGAGTCAGGTATCTTTGGATGCCGCCGCCACGAGCTAAGGAAATGGTACCCGTTTCCTCACTGACTACCAAAACCAAAGCATCTGTTTGTTCAGAAAGACCAATAGCAGCTCTATGTCTGGTACCCAGTTCCTGGCTTAAATTTCTGGCCTCAGTTAAAGGTAGCAAACAACCGGCTGCCAAGATTCTGTCTCCCCTGATAATTACAGCACCATCGTGCAACGGGGTATTGGGAATGAAAATGTTTTCAAACAGCTCAGCGGTAATTAAAGCATCAATCTGAATACCTGTTTCTATATAATCACTTAAGCCTGTTTCTCTTTCCAAAACTATCAAAGCACCAATTCTATGTCTGCTCAAATCATCGGCAGCTGTAGCAATGGACTCCAGCATTGTTTCCACTTGCGCTTCATTGTAAATAGTGCTCTTTCTGAATAATTTGCCTCGACCAATCTGTTCCAAGGCACGACGCAATTCCGGCTGGAAAACTACCGGCAAGGCAATCATGGTCATGGTCATGAATTTTTCCAAAAGCCAATTAATAACATACAAATTCAGCCATTTGCTGACTAACATAAATGCTAATAAAACCAGAAGTCCTTTGACCAAGGAAGCTGCTCTGGTATTTTTTAAAATTTGGTACAATTTATTTAAGAAATATGCTACTACTAATATATCTAGAATATCTAGTACAGTAATAGTATGCATAACACTCTGCACTTGACCTAGCACTAAGAGCACCTCCCGAAAAAATGTCAGACTTACACCCTATTTATTTATTATACAAAATTTAGTAAGGTTTTACCATAGAGATTTACCACTGGGGAGGTCGAAAAGCGGTAAATCCGCCTTATCAGGCGGAAAGATTTACCACTTTTCGACCTCCCCAGTGGTAAATCAAACCAGCTCTTTATTTCAAAAGAATTTTAGAGTAAAATGAGGACATAAAAATAAAGTACCGAAAAGGAGCTTGCAACGTGGATATAAAAAAAATCGTAGCTACTTACAATGATGAATTAATCGAATTAAGGCGCTATTTTCATCGTCACCCGGAAGAAAGTGGCAAAGAAGATGCTACCATTGCCTACATTAACAAATATCTGAAAAAGCTAAACCTTAAAACCAGCGAGGTTAAAGATGGTGGCCTTTTAGGTATCATTGATAGTGGTAAACCAGGCAAGACTTTGCTGCTAAGAGCCGATGTTGATGCTTTAGCCATAAATGAAAATTCCTGTAATTTAAAGGGCCCTAAGCAATGTCTCTCTGAAGCGCCCGGTTTTTCCCATGCTTGTGGCCATGATTGCCATACGGCAATGAACATGATTGTGGGCAAGATTTTAGCAGAAAATAAAGACGCCTGGACAGGTAAGGTTGTCCTTTGCTTTGAACGGGGCGAGGAATGCGGTGGTAATGTTCGTTATCTTCTGCCCTACATCATCAAAGAAAGTGGCTTGAAAATTGACGGTTGCTATGCCACCCATGTACGTTGGGATATTCCTGTCGGCAAGGTTAATATACAGGCAGGTCCTGTTATGGCCGGCGGTTTAGGTTTTTCTTTCAAGATAATCGGCAAGGCCGGACATGGTTCCAGACCTGACCTGGCTAATAGCCCCATAGATTGTTTCGCTGCTATTTACAATAATTTAAATGCTACCCGTATGCGTACGGTCAGCCCTGATGAGATTTTTACTTTCTCCCTGGGAGAACTGCACGCCGGTACGCAAATTAATGTTATTCCCGGTGAATTAACCTTTAGCGGTACCAGTCGTTTCTTCAGCTTGGCAAAAGCCGGCCAGCATTTCTTTGATACGCTGATGAGCAGCCTGAAACACAACTGCGAAATTTATCATTGCCAATATGAAACCCTAAGACTCCTTGATCCCCTCTTCGAGGTGAACAACAATGCCTGCTTGGCTGAATTAGGCAAACAAGCTATAGCCAAAGACCTAGGACCGGATGTTTTCTACACTCCTACGCCTTGGATGGCTTGTGAATCTTTTGCCTTATTCCTCCAAGAATTTCCCGGTGTCCTCAGCTTTACCGGTATTGCTAATCCGGAAATGGGCACTAACGCCAATCACCACACTCCGGAATTTGATGTGGATGAGGCAGGTCTTGCCGTCGGTGTTAGCATGGGCGTAAGCTACGCACTAGCCTTTCTGTCATCTAACGTAGATCCTAAGTTCACTCCTAATCCTGAGCCTATTGAAATATTGGCAGCCAGAAATTTATAAAATAAATAACATTAAAGGGAATGGAACTATTGTTCCATTCCCTTTTTTTGTAAAACATTACCTATTTATCAGCACCCTTTTAACTTTTACATACAAAAGCAAAGAATTTATAAAAAAACTAACGCCTAAAAGAATATAAATCGTTAAAAGATTTCTGCCCATCAACAAAATAAGAATTAACATCCCTGCATTCACTAGAAAAGCAATTTTGAGCACCAATGGTGCTTTCCCTAATGCCTGCAATGTTGACTTAAATACAACAAAGATATAATTAAAGATTTGTATACCTAGAGCAATTGGCAAATAATAACATGCAGTTTTAATAAGTTCTTGATCATTAGTTATGCAAGAAATTATATGCTCCTTCATAAAAACAAGCCCACTAAATAAACAACTAAACCACACAACCATTAGCATTAAAGTGCATCGTTGAGTTGTTTTAATAATCATCAGTCTAGTACTTCCCACCTCTTCACTAACCATAGTGGTATTAGCTGTTGAATAGCTTCGCATAGGAAGCTGCACTAGTTTAGAAATTTGAAAAAGCATAGTATATGTTGCAAGGGTCAACGTCCCCAACCGAGCGATTATAGCATTAAGAGCAGTCACAAATAAAATATCTTCCAAAACTTGTTGTCCCCAAAACGGCAGTATTGTTTTACAAATATTCTGTAGTTTGCCTTTCTGTAAATAATATTTAGGTCTAATATGGACGAGTTTCCTAAGAACAAAAGCTAAATAGCAAGTACAAATAAATACAGCCACTACAGAACCTAAGGCAGCACCTAATGATCCCATTTTAGGAAAACCACAATTGCCAAAAATCAAAAGATAATCTAGGCATAAATTAATAATATTACCAAGTACAGCAGCATAAAAAATATATTTAGCTTGTCTATAAATTTTAAATAACCCAGAATAAATAAAATTCACTAAATTAAGAGGTATCATGAAACTGTAAACTAGAAGATAGTCCACCGCTTCTTTCAAAGTTTGCCCTTCCAGAGAAAAGCCCATTTTTAAAATTGATTTACAAAAAATAATTAATATCAAGCAAAGCCCGCTACCAATGCAAAAAGCTAAAAATATATAATTACCTGTTTCCTCCTCCAGCTGATATGTTGCATTTTGTCCCTTAAGCTTGGCTCCCTCTATGTTAAAAGCAAGTGCCATTGCCGACAAAGTAAGTATTAAGCTATTGATACATGATGATACTAAACCAACTCCCGCATATGCATAAATTGTCAAATGTCCTACAAAAGCCTGGTCAACCAAACCCATTAGGACACATGTCAAAGAACTTAGCAGCAAAGGTAATGCTATCTTATTTAGTTCCTTTATTATTTGGCCTTTATTTATAATCATAGTTATAATTCTTTCTCTCACATTTATTCATCCATAATTATTTGCTCTTTATTCAAACAAGGATGTTGAGATAATTTTATCCCAACATCCTGCTTGAATACTTTTTTAGCTGTAGTTAATCATTATTAAGCAAAAAAATAACTGCTACATAAAAATGTAGCAGTTAAAACTTAGATATTGGGAAAGGGGCTTTACTACACCTCTTTGTTTTCTTATAATATTACAGTTTCTAATAATACACAATATATCTTTGATATTCTTACCATTTAGGAATTAAGAAAATTGAACCCCTTTAAAAAATCTTACCAGAAATCCTGAACCCATCAAGAAACTGGCTGCCAGAAATATTTAATCTATATAATATTAAAGGGAATGGAACTATTGTTCCATTCCCTTTTTTGGTGATCATATTTAACTAATTCCGACCAGACTGCTCTACAAACAAACAGCAAAGTAAATGTAATTATTCGGAAATCAAATTAATATTTTCACTCTACCGTTTGCCTTCAAGCTACTAACAATGTGAACCTTCTGGAGCATTCAGTCTTACGACTGGTTTTACCCATTTCTTTTTCATATACTCCCCTTCTATAAATTATCACGCAGTTGATAAAAAATCATAATAATCATAATAATGCTCAAAACATTATAGACAAATCTTAAGTCGCTGATATACATTAAAACACTAAGGCCGAGCACCAGGACAGCCTTAATAAGATTCAGCAAGCAATTGTGCAAAGATTCTAAAATAACTTTAGCATCAGAACTGGCGGCATTGTCTAAGACACTAGCTTCTACTAATAAATTCCAGCTGCCAAAACACATTTGTTGCAGAACAATAGCAACAAGTATGAATTGAAAGCAATTGCTCTTGCTCATAATCAAATAAGAAAGTGCTAGCATGGTCATATATAATTGTGTTAAGTTTTTATATTTAAGTCTTTGTTCCAAACTATTAGTTAATTTTGCTCCTAGTCCTGCCCAGAAGAAAAAGCTAGCGTACAAAGGTCCTACATATTTCATGTTAAAACCAATATTTTTCAGCAGTATCTGATAATAGTCAAAATTAAAAATCAAAAATGTTATATTAATGCTCTGCAGAATAATAATTTTTAAGAGCCAGCTATGCCCAAATAAATATTTAGCATTCACAACGATATGCTTTAAATATTCCTGCATATCAATACGCAATAGTTTTTCTTTCTGCCCTTCGCCTTCCGTGCCAGGCAGTCTACACGCAATGGCTGTGCCCACTAATCCCATAACCGTCAGCAGCAAGAAATTGCTTTTATTGTTAAAAAAGAAAAAAAAAGAACTAACGCTTACCAAGATTACTGATGCAATATTTTTGGCAAAATTCAAATTGCCGGCGATCTCCGTGTAAGTATTATCCTTATTTTCTGTAACTAAATCGTGAACATAAGCGCTAATTGTCCCAGATGCAAGCGCAGCGCTAAGAGCCAATAACATTTGAGTCAATATGAAGCCTGTGAAGGTAGTAAATAGAATATAGACAACTGCGTGCAACGTAAAAGTAACCGCCGAAAGAACAATAGAAAATTTCTTGCTAATTTTATCTGAAATTACACCTGTAGGTATTTCTAACACTGTAACTAAGATGGAATATACCGTACGCAAAACGCCAATATCGCTATTAGAAATACCATAATTTATCATATATAAAACTCTTATTGGTAAAATAAAATCTATAGAAATAAGTACTTGGACAAAGAATATTTTAATCAAGGCCAACTTATAATTTCTCTCGCCTTTTATCATTCGCCAGCTCCTTCAAAAGCAAAATTCATAAAAAAATAACTGCCACATAAAGATGTAGCAGTTAAGACTTAGATATTGGGGAAGGGGCTTTACCACACCTCTTTGTCTTCTTATGTTAACATAATCTATAACACCATACAATATTTCTTTGCTATTCCTACTATTTGTAAACTAATAATACTTTTCATATATTAAAGCTTTGTTTTTTCTTCATACCAACCTACTCTTGTGTAACCACTTCTGAAAAATCCTATAGTACAAAACACACAAAACAATTTGCACCACAGTAGAGCTTGGTGTAGCCAAGCCGATATGGAAAACGGAAACAGGTCTTTCCAAGCTCATAAAATAAGAAACAGGAATACGTACGCAGAAGGCTCCAATGATACCCTGCAGCATAACAAATTTTGTTTTGCCATAACCATTGAAATAGCCACACATGCAAAACATGATGGAAGTAAGGAAGGTATCAATGGCATACGCCTTAAGAAATTCTGTAGCATTCCAAATAACCTCGATATTGTCACCGGCAAAAATCTTAGCCAGTCTTGGCCCCTGGAACCCTGCCAGATAGCCCATGATTACAGCCACACATAAGGACGCTCCAATACCATAGAACAAAGCCTTACGTGCTCTGTCATCTGTTCTAGCACCTGCATTAATGGCCACAAAAGCAGAAAGAGATTGACCGAAAGCCGAAGGCACCAGCATAATAAAGCCGCACAGCTTCTCTGCTACGCCAACTCCGGCAGAGACTATAACGCCTAAGCCATTAATGATAACCAAGATAACCAAAAAGGAAACTGCCACCAAAGCATCCTGCAAGGCTAAAGGAAACCCCAGCTTAACCATTTGCCATAAGAAATCCAGCCGTGGTTTGGCTGCACTCAAAGAAAAAGAAAATGGCAGCCCTCTGCGTTTTACAATTTGCAGACACACGATTACGCTGATGAGTTGAGATGCTACGGTAGCAAGGGCAGCACCGGCGGTAGCCATACCAAAATAACCTACTAACAACAAATCTCCAAAAATGTTACAGACACAAGCAATGCTTACTGCAATAAGTGGTGTTTTAGAATCTCCCAGGCCTCTGAAAATACTGCCTATTAAGTTAAAGGCAATAATAAAAATGGAACCTGACAAACAAATACGAGTATAACTCATAGTCGGTGTCATAGCTTCCGGAGGCGTATTAACAAGCTGAGCAATCTGCAAGGTATAAGCGTTGCCAATAAAGGTTAGGATTAAGCCAAGCACTGCAAAAAAGCACAAAGCACTGCCTATGACAGGTGTTGCTTCCTGAGCTTTATTACCGCCCAGCTTATGGCCCAATAAAATTGTAGTGCCCATGGACAAGCCCATGATTACAACAGTTGCACCTTGCAAAATCTGTGCACCAATATTAACAGCAGACACATCAGCAGCTGTGGCAAACCAGCCAACCACTGCCAAATCTACTGCACCATAAGCAGCCTGCAGGCACATGGCCAGCAAGATTGGAATAGTAAAATGTAGTAAGGGTTGAAATATTTTTCCCTGAGTTAAGGAAACGGTATTACTCATAAAACAAGAAGCCTCCCTAAAAATGACTATTGGGGACGGAAGCAAATGGTAAGCCTACCATCTGTTTCCGTCCCCAGTTGTTAGTCAGCAATTACAAGTTTTTTTGCAATTGTTTAATAACATTTTTTTGCTTAGTAATGAGCTTTTTACCTAAAGTCATTTGCTTAGCATTTTCCGTAAAAGCAGGCCCGCCATAAGAAGTTCTGGCTGCCACGCAATTTTCCGGTTTTAAAGCTTCCAACAAATCTTTAGCAAAAAGTGGTGAGAATTCTTGGTACTCTGCTAAAGTAAGCTGCGGTAAAAACTTACCTTGTTCAATAGCATAAGCTACACACTTACCTACTACAGCATGGGCCTGTCTAAAAGGCAAGCCTTTTCGTACCAGATAATCTGCCAAGTCTGTAGCATTGGAAAAATCCTTGTGCACAGCCTCAGCCATTCTCTCTTTATTCACCTTCATGGTGAGCAGCATATCACGGTACACCGTTAGAGAGAATTTTACCGTATCAATGGCATCAAAGAAACCTTCTTTATCTTCTTGCAAATCCTTGTTATAAGCCAAAGGCAAACCCTTTAAAGTAGTTAAGAGGGCCATTAAATGACCATAAACTCTGCCTGTTTTACCTCTCACCAATTCAGAAATATCCGGGTTTTTCTTTTGCGGCATCATGGATGAGCCGGTAGCAAAACCATCGTCTAATTCTATAAAGCCAAATTCTGTAGAAGACCATAAGCACAGCTCTTCACTTAGTCTGGACAAATGCATCATCAAAAGCGATGTAGCAGATAAGAATTCCAGAACATAGTCCCTGTCACTGACAGCATCCATGCTGTTGCCATAAACTTCTGCAAACTTCAGTTCCTTGGCAACCTGAAAACGGTCAATGGGGAGCGTGGTTCCGGCAATGGCACCTGCACCCAAGGGCATAATATCTGCACCCTGCCATACTCCCTGCAATCTTCTGAAATCTCTTTGGCACATATTAAAGTAGGCCAACAGATGATGAGCAAAAGTAATAGGCTGAGCTCTTTGCAAATGAGTGTATCCTGGCATCAGAGTTTTATCATGCTTCTTGGCTACGGTAAGCAACGCTTCCTCGAACTTTACCAAAAGCTCCATAATTTCAGTTACTTCTTTTTTCATGTACATATGCATGTCCAAAGCAACCTGGTCATTTCTGCTTCTGGCTGTGTGCAGTCTTGCTCCCGCATCGCCAATGGCTTCCGTAAGACGAGCCTCCACGTTCATGTGGATGTCTTCCAAAGCTACATCAAATTTAAATTTACCTGCTTCAATATCAGCTAAAATCTTCTTCAGTCCCGCCTCAATAGCCTTGCCATCCTTGGCAGAAATAATTCCGGTTTTAGCCAGCATGTGAGCGTGAGCAATACTGCCTCTGATATCTTCCTTATACAGACGCTGGTCATACTCTATAGATGCATTAAAGGCATCTACTAATTTATTGGTGTCTTTGCTGAATCTACCGCCCCATAATTTTGCCATTATTTTAACTTCCCTTGTTTCATCAATGCTCTAACAGCTAATGGCAAGCCAAACAAAGTGATAAAGCCCTTAGAATCGGATTGATCATAAACATCATCTTCACCAAAGGTTACATATTCCTTGCTGTACAAGGAGTAAGGACTCTTAGCACCGGCAGTAATGATATTGCCCTTGTAAAGCTTTAGTCTTACTGTACCGGTAACAGTCTTTTGGGTTTCATCAACGAAGGCTTGTAAAGCTTCTCTTAAAGGAGAGAACCACATGCCATCATAAACCAATTCTGCATATCTTACAGCAATCAGTTCCTTGTAGTTGTAAGTAGCTCTGTCTAAGCAGATGTTTTCCAGTTCGTTGTGTGCATAGTAGATCAAGGTGCCGCCGGGAGTTTCATAAACACCACGGTCCTTCATACCTACCAAGCGATTCTCTACCATATCAGAAATACCGATACCATTGCGGGTACCAATAGCATTTAAGGTTTCTACAATCTTTACAGCGCTCATAGCCTTGCCATTAACAGCAACAGGAACGCCTTCCTTAAATTTAATTTCTACATATTCATCCTTGTCCGGAGCTTTTTCCGGAGTCTTGGTTACAACATACAGTTCTTGCTTTGGTTCATTCCAGGGATCTTCCAGATCGCTGCCTTCATGGGATAAATGCCACATATTTCTGTCCATGCTGTAATCCTTCTTCTTGGTTACAGGTACAGGAATATGATGAGCAGCTGCATAATCAATAGCTTCGTCTCTGGAACGAATATTCCATTCTCTCCAAGGAGCAATAACTTTGATTTGCGGAGCCAAAGCTTTAATACCTAATTCAAAACGTACTTGGTCATTGCCCTTGCCAGTAGCGCCGTGGCAAATAGCATCTGCTTTTTCCTTAAGAGCAATTTCTACTAAGTGCTTAGCAATAACAGGACGAGCAAAAGAAGTACCTAATAAATATTTTTTCTCATAAACTGCGCCTGCTTTAACAGTAGGCCATACATATTCAGTAATGAATTCTTTCTTTAAGTCAAGGATATAGCATTTGCTAGCACCGGATTTAATGGCTTTAGCTTTGACAGGTTTTAATTCGTCGCCTTGTCCAACATCGGCACAGCAAGCAATAACCTCACAGTTATTATAGTTTTCTTTAAGCCAGGGAATGATAATAGAAGTATCTAATCCACCGGAGTAAGCTAATACGACTTTCTTTACATTTTCTTTCTTCATTGACATTGCCTCCCATTTTTTATGCTCTACTGAGCTTATAAGTTTTCAGGTCCCATTAAGAGAGCCATGATAGCCTTTTGCACATGCAGCCTGTTTTCTGCTTCGTCAAATACTGCAGAATGAGGTCCTTCGATTACTGCTTCCGTAATCTCTTCGCCTCTATGAGCAGGCAAGCAATGCAAGACGATTGCATCCGGACGCGCTGCCGCTAAAAGTTCGTCATTAATCTGATAAGCATGCAAAGCTTTCATGCGTGCTTCGCGTTCAGCTTCTTCTCCCATGGAAGTCCATACATCTGTATAGAGAACATCGGCACCTTTAGCTGCCTTTAACATATCCTCTTCTACAGTAATGGTTGCTCCTGTGTACTTACCATCTTCCTGAGCTTCCTTCACGATTTTTTCATTAGGCTGATAGCCTTTAGGGCTGGCGCAAACCATATGCATACCAACTTTAGCGCAAGCATACATAAGAGAGTGAGCCATGTTGTTGCCATCTCCTACATAAACCAGCTTCCTGCCCTTTAAGACTTCTTTCTTTTCCAAAACAGTGAACATATCTGTTAAAGCCTGGCAAGGATGCAACAAATCAGTTAAGCCATTAATAACAGGTACGGAAGCATATTCTGCCAACTCTATGACGGAGTCGTGAGAAAAGGTTCTAATCATGATACCATCTACATAACGGGATAATACGCGAGCCGTATCCTTGACCGGCTCCCCTCTACCCACTTGGGAGGTTGCATCACTTAAATAGATAGAATGTCCTCCTAATTGATGAAATCCGGTTTCGAAAGAAACACGGGTTCTGGTGGATGCCTTAGAGAAGATCATAGCCATGGTTTTACCCTTTAAGAATTCATGAGGTATCCCTGATTTTTGCATCCTTTTAAGTTTTCTGGCCACATCCATAATGGTAGCAACTTCACCTACCGACAAATCATGAATGGAAATTAAGTCTTTATTTTTTAGACCCATGTTTCTAACCTCGTTTTCTTAGAAATCTTTGATGATTTCTTTCAATACTTCAATTAGTTTATCAAGCTCTGCTTCCGTAATAATCAGCGGAGGTGCAAAGCGCAATACCTTACCGGCAGTACAATTAATGATGCAGCCTTTAGCCTGAGCTGCTGCCACTAAGGAACCGGCCGGCTTATTCATTTCCATGCCCAGTAGTAAGCCTTCACCACGTACAGCTTTTACTTTGTCAGGAAAAGCCTTGGCTACCTCTTGCAGACCTGCTTTAAAATACGCACCTGTCTTAGCAGCTACTTTATCCATGCCTTCCTTACGTAAGGTACTGACAGTAGCATAGCAGGCTGCACAAGCTAAGCAGTTGCCACCAAAGGTAGTACCATGATCGCCGGGAGCAAAAACATGAGCCAGTTTTTCATCAACAGCAAAAGCCCCCATAGGAACACCGCCGCCAACAGCTTTGGCCATAGTCAAGATATCAGGCTTAACACCGGAGAGCATATAGGCAAACCACTTACCACTACGGCAAAAACCTGTTTGTACTTCATCAAATACCAGCAAGGCATCGTGTTTAGTACAAAGCTCTTTAACCTTCTCCAAATAGCCGGCAGGAGGAACATAAACACCGCCTTCACCTTGAATGGGTTCAAGAAGCACACCACAAACCTCATCATCCATTTCCTTCTCCAAGGCAGCTATGTCACCATAAGGAACATAAACAAAGCCTTGCGGCAAAGGAGACAAACCTTCATGATAATGCTCTTGTCCGGTAGCAGTTAAGGTTTCCATTGTTCTGCCATGAAAAGATTCCAACGCCGTAACAATCTTATATTTCTTAGGATTCTTTTTAATACCGTACTTACGAATCAACTTAATGGCGCCTTCATTAGCTTCAGCACCACTGTTGCACAGGAAAATCCTATCAAAGCCGGTTACCTCGCTTAAGATTTGCACCGTTTTAGCTTGAATTTCCGTGTAATAAATATTAGAACAATGAATAACCTTCTTAGCTTGCTCGCAAATCCCGTCAACAATAGCAGGATGGTTATAGCCTAAGGAGTTAACTGCAATGCCTGCAAAGTAATCGGTGTATTCCTTGCCGTCAGCATCATAAAGCTTACAACCCTGACCATGATCCCAAGCAACTTGAGCTCTCCCGAAAACAGGTAAATAATATTTCTCGGTTGTCTCAATTATTTCTTTTGTATTCATTAATCTACCCCCCAGCTTTAGTTTATTCTTTAACTACTTCTGTACCTACGCCCTTGTCAGAGAAGATTTCTTCCAAAATAGAATGTTCTTGTCTGCCATCAATAATATGAGTTTTCTTAGCGCCACCGGACAAAGCAGTGATGCAAGCCTTAACTTTAGGAATCATACCGCCATCAATGCTGCCATGTACAATAAGTTCCTGAGCTTTTTCGAAGGTTAAAGTGGAAATGAAAGAATTTTCATCCTTATAATCTTCATAAATACCACGAACATCGGTAAGCATTAGAAGCTTTTCAGCCTTTAAGGCACCTGCTACGTCACCTGCCACGCTATCAGCATTAATATTGTAGGTTTCACCATCGGGACCTACGCCGGTAGGAGCAATAACAGGAATATAATTATTAGCCAGGAGCAGGTTAATCAAATCAGTATTAATTCTTTCTACGCTGCCCACAAAACCAATATCTACCAAATTTACTTCACCATTTTGATAAACATCAGCCAAATGTTTTTTAGCTTCAATCAATTTTGCATCTTTGCCGTTTAAACCAACAGCGCTACCGCCCAATTGATTAATGCGGGCTACCAAGTCTGTGTTAACCTTGCCCACCAAAGCCATTTCAGCAATACCAACGGTTTCTGCATCCGTTACTCTTAAGCCGCTGACAAATACAGATTTTTTACCGGCCATTTTCATCAAAGCATTAATTTCCGGCCCACCGCCATGTACAACTACAGGACGCATCCCTGCACATTGTAAAAATACGATATCCTGCAAAACTTTATTTTTTATAGTATCATTCAGCATAGCATTACCGCCATACTTCACAACAACAGTTTTTCCCTTAAATTCTTTAAGGTATGGTAAAGCCTCTACTAGAATGTTAATGTTTTCACCTTTAATAAGCATGTCGTTTCCTCCCGTACACTTAGATTTTCTGTGGATTTGTCTAGCAATCTACACTTTTATCCAACTAGCGTCCCGCCTACCCTCCTTTCGGGTACTGCAACATTATACGCTTAATATGCATAATATTGCAATAGTTTTTTTATATTTTTTCTTTTTTTATTCGCTTCTTTTCTGCATATTCCCTTTAAACTTGTATAATATATTATTTTACTACTATTACCCCTAATAAGCAAAGGGTTTTATGCCTTCCTTCCCCTAGGAAACATCAAGGACTGCTCCATTATTTATGGTAAACTATTTAACAAATTTTCCTATATAAGGTATAATTAATACAATAGCTATTATCATTGGAAACTGTTTATTACTAAGGAGTGTACGTTGAAACCATTCCATTATATTCACACTACAAAGCCATTCTTCTCTGCGAAGCTACCCTTGCTGACAGCTTTATTTTTTGCGGCTATTTTATGCCTTCTGACCTTCTCCCCCGCTTTTGCTCAGGAAACTGTTGCTACTACCATCAATCCGCAGCAGTTAAAGAAAGTTTTATTCATTAATTCCTACTCCAGCGACTTTATCACAGTCCCGGTAGTAACCAGACACCTGGAGGAAAAGCTTCGTAATATTGCAACTATCCAGTACATCTACATGAACACCAAGAACCGCGACTTGCAGTTTGCTACGGAGCAAACCGAACGTGAGTTGATTTATTTACAAGGTGGTGCTAAATTTGACCTTATCGTCACCGGTGATGACGATGCCTTAGATTTTGTTAAGAAATATCGTGCTAAGTATTTCCAGAATATCCCTGTGGTCTTTGAAGATGTCAATTCCGAAAGCAAGGTAAAAGAAACCATAGCCCAGGATTCTCTTATGTGTGGTATACTGGAAAATATGCCAACCCAAAAAATGCTAGAATTAGCAGTTCAGCTTTGTCCCAAGGCTAAACAACTAGTTATCGTTTCTGATCGCAGCGTTTCCGGTTTGGGTACTGATCAGCAATATATGGCTGTAGCCAATAAGTTTCCTGAGCTGGAATTTAAAATATTAAATACCACTGAATACGATACTGCTGCCTTAAGGAAAAAGCTTGGTGAATATGGTGCGGAAACCATTTTAATTTTTGGCGTTTTTGCCAAAGATGGTTCTTCCCATACTTATACGGTAAGCGAGGGTGCTCGTTTTATCAGCTCCGCTGCTCATATTCCCGTTTTTAAAAGCGATGAAGCAGGCCTTGGTGATGGCGTTTTAGGTGGTTGTGTTCTTTCCTATGATAGTATCGGTGTAAAAACAGGAGAGATGGCCCGGGCTATTCTGGAAGGCAAAACTACCCCCAAAGCCTTAGGTTATACCGAAGGTGATTTTAATTACAAGTTTGATGTCAAAGCCTTGGCAAAATATCAACTAAGTAAGGGCATGATACACAATCTGGTAATTAACCCTGTCTACATAAACGATACTCCCAGCTTTTTCGAGTTACACTATACGGTTATTCTCTTTGCTACCTTTATGCTGTTATTGCTGGCTTTGATTTTTCTTATTACAGACAGGCGCCGCAACCAGGAATTTAATGAAAAAATTTCTGCCAGTAAAGCAGAGGCAAAAGCGGCAGAGTTAGCTAACCAAGCTAAATCTGATTTTCTTAGCCATATGAGCCATGATATCAGAACACCACTCAATGCTATTATTGGTCTGGCTCGTTTAGCCAAAGATGATATTAATAGCCCCTCTAAAATTATTGCTGACTTAGACAATATTTATCGTAGCGGTGAAATTCTGCTAGGACTACTAAACGATATTTTGGACGTAAGCCGTATTGAAAAAGGTAAATTAGCCTTGCATAATGAACCTTATCTTATGGATAACTTCGTTGCCAGTTTACATGTCATGTTTGACGAAGTTTGCGCTAACAAGGGTTTACATTTTACCGTTACCAGTAACGCAGCCGGCAAAACACTGCTTTTGGACAAAGTACGTTTTACGCAAATTATTGCCAATCTTATTAACAATGCCACCAAATTTACCAAGGCAGGTGGCAAGATTCAAGTAGAGCTGACCACTGGGCAGAAAACCGAAGACGGCTTACTGTCTTTAACTGTTAAAATAATAGATACAGGCTGCGGTATAAGTCCAGAATTTCAAAAGAAAATGTTTGAACCTTTTACTCAGGAAGTCAGCAGCCTAAGCACCAATACCAGTGGTAGTGGCTTAGGTCTGGCTATTGTTCAGAAGCTTCTTGTTCTCTTTGGTGGCAGCATAAATGTAATTAGCGAGTCCAACAAAGGTTCTACCTTTATTTTGCACTTTAAGTTTAAGCTTGTTGCCGATAACGCTTTAAATAGCTCTGCTACTCCTATTATAACGAATGGTAGTGCCACCGGCTCAGCTTTGTCTACCCACGATTATGGTTTGCAAGGCCTTCGGGTGCTTTTGGTAGAAGATCAGTATTTAAATGCGGTAATTGCCACTAGAATCTTGTCCAAGCAGGGTATAATAGCTGAGTTGGCAAAAAATGGTAAAATCGCCACAGAGAAATTTCAAGCTGCTGCGCCCGGCTACTATAGCGCCATTTTGATGGATATCCGCATGCCTATAATGGATGGTCATACAGCTACTAAAGTAATTAGAAAAATGGACCGGCCGGATGCGGCAACCATTCCTATTATTGCTATGACTGCAGAAGCTTTTGATGGTGAAATAAATAACTCCCTCCGTCAAGGTATGAATGCTCATATTACTAAGCCTATTGATCCTGAATTGCTTTTTAGTACTCTAAGAAAATTTTGTAAGCCAGCAGGATGAGCCTTATAATTAATTTGTAGAAAAAAGGAGAAGCTATGAAGAAATTCATAATATTTATTCTATTTTTGCTTTCTGCCGGTCTTTGCTATTTAGCAACCCGACCTTCTCATGCTCCTTCCGTATTACCTAATATCAACACAAATGTAGCAAAGAGCGTTACTGACAAGCTACCTGCCTTACCCACTATGCCAACTATGCCTCAGAGTCAGGGCAAGCACAGCATGCTGGCAAGTCTGCCTCATCCTCTCAAGATTTTTACCCAGGGTTATTATTTAAAAGATATAACCCAAGAGAAAATGGGCAAGGGTAACTGGGTTACTCTCAAGGATATGCCTAAGGTAATGCCACAAGCTCTCATTGCTATTGAGGACAGACGCTTCTATGAGCATCATGGCGTAGATATGGACGGTATCATCAGGGCCATTCTGGTGAATATTCAGGCCGACAGCGTGGTCGAAGGTGCCAGCACCTTAACTCAACAATTAGTAAAAAACAACCTTCTCACCGATGAGCAATCTGTGGAACGCAAGATTTGGGAAGCAGGTCTTGCTCTCATGGTAGAAAGTCGTTATAGCAAAGATGAAATTTTGGAAATGTATTTAAACACTACTTATTTTGGGGCAGGCGCCACCGGCATTAAGGCTGCTGCCAACACTTACTTTGGTCAGCAACCTCAAAAGCTTTCTTTAGTGGAATGTGCAACCTTAGCTGCCCTTCCCTATGCACCTTCTGCTTTAAATCCCAAGGAAAATCCCAAGGGGTGTAAAGAAAGAAGAAACTTAGTGCTTACTCAGATGGGCAAAAATGGTTTTCTCAGCCAGGCGGAAGTAACTAAAGCACAGGCTGAGCCCTTGATTCTTGATTAAAACAAAAAAACGACACACCGTATGGTGTGTCGTTTTTTTATTTTATAAATGTTTCTTCATGATGCGCTTGTAAACTTCCACGCCAGGCTGATCAAAAGCATCTACATTGGCAAATTCACCTTCATAAGCAATGGAAAGCATTAAATAGAAGAAAATCTGTCCTAAAATATATTCATTGATTTTAGGTAGATAGTAACAAGCATTAAAACGATTGTCGCTAGTCAAGGCTTCTTCATTAGCATGAAGAGCAATCAGGAGAGCCTTGTTCACATCCAGGCCTTCCATCTTTTTGAACTGTTCAATTTCCGGGAAGGAATTGTGCAAAATCATTCTACCTTCTGCACCGCCCAAAGCTATGAACTGTACAACCTTATCTCTTCTGCCTTCCTGATGAAGCTGAGTTTGAGAGTGCATATCGGTAGTACCTACTGCGATAGTAGGTGTTCTGCCATAGAAAACATCCTCGCCTTTTTTATTTTTTCTCTTGCCTAGAGACTCTGCTAAAAGTTGGATGTACCAGCCGCCTAAAGACTCCAGCTTAATGCCATAGGGCATCATCACTTCAATATTGCGACCATACTTAGTGAAAGCTAAATATTTATATACAGCGTTGGCCAAAGCAGGGTTTTCCGTTAAAGAACTGCTTTGACAAGCTTTGTCCATATCCTTGGCACCATTTAAGAGGCTATGAATATCCATGCCCAAAATAGCAGCTACAATCAAGCCTGGCGTAGACAGTACGCTAAAACGACCACCAATGCCTTCTACCAGGTCAAAGAGCTTCCAGCCATTTTTTTCTGACAAAACATTAAAAGGCCCAGTCTTATTAGTTTTATCTGTAACTACAGCAATTTCCAAAGCGAAGAGGTTCTTAGCCTTTTGGAACTGGTCATAGAAATATAAGAAAGCTGATAGGGTTTCCAAGGTTGTGCCCGATTTAGAAATAGCTACCATGGCAACATGCAGCTTTTTGCCTGCTGCCTGCTTAGCAGCGCCCTTTACCTGCAAGTCTTGCCAGATAGATTGCATATCATCTACATCCAGGCTGTTGCCTGTAAAATATACATTAGCAAGAGGAGCATCTTCTGCTTTGCCATGCTCCCATAGGTTACTGCTAAAGGAATCATATAAAACCTTGCCGCCTAAATAAGAACCACCTATGCCACAAAAGATGACGGCATCGCATTGGCTGCGAAGCTTTTTCCCGTAGCTAAGCATGTCTTCAATAAGTTCCGGCGTATTAGGATAGCCTTCCTGCACATAGGGCAATCTAGTAAAATAAACATGCTCCGGAGTACCGTCCTTAGACAAATGTCCTGCAATTTCACCTGTCTGGCGTAATTTTTTTATTGTTTCCTGAGCGGAGGCAATTTTTGCATCCATGGTTTTAACGTCCTCAGGCGTTAACCGCTGCGCGCCAAACAAATTAGTAAAATCAAAACAAATACCTGAATCAAGAGTAATCTTATGTTCGTTAGCTGTCATAGCTACACCCTCTTTCTAAAGTACAATTATATTTTAGCATACTATGGACCGACTAGCAAAAGACAACCTTAGAAATTTAACGCACCCTGGCAACAAAAACTAATAGCTATCTAGCCTAATATAAAAAGGCAGATTGAGGCAGGACAATTCTGTCCAGCTCAATCTGCCTTAGACAATTACGACAAAACAGTTGCTGTTCTAGCTCTTATCTTTTTATTTCTTATCTTGAGGAGCAGGAGTAGCTGCATGATTTTGAGCGATTATATCTAAGAATACCAAGGGTTTCTTGCCATCGTTTCTCAAAGCATGTACTTGTCCAATATGGCAAATGGTAATATCATGAGGCTTAACTCTGGTTTCTTTGCCATTTAATTCGGTGAAAACGCCAGTTCCTTCCAAAACAATATAAGCGTCCTCATTGTTATAATGTTTATGTACTCCAATGGAAGCACCGGGCAATAAAGTCATAAAACCAATTTCTTTAATAGCATTCTCTTTGGAAGCCATATCTCTGGTAAAAGAGAATTTACCATAAAGAACACCATTACCACCTGCTACCTTGGTTTTGTTTAAAGTAATCAGCTTATCAGCTGAAAAATATTCCTGAGCCATAACTTTAGCATTATAAGCTGCCTTTTCTGCTGCTGCCTTGTCTGTTGCTGCCTTGTCTGCTTTAGCGCCTGCGAAGCCTACTGTAGAAACACCTAATGCCATTACCATTGCTAATACCAATGCTTTTTTCATAAATCTACTACCCCTTTTCTCTTTTCTATTTTTACAGCACCAGCTGTAAAGGTCAACTATTTACAACTATACAGTTCTATTTTAGCATTTTGTAAATTTTTCGTGAAACTGTCAGTTAAAACAAACTAAATAACTAAAGAAAAAATTACACTTTTAACATTTTTATACCCGTTTTTATCAAAAAAATATAAAATAAATATAAAAATGGTATAATATAAATGTAAATGAAAATGTTAATGTGAACAAAAGGGGGACGTCGTTTATGAAAAAACTTATAACTTTGTTATTAACCGGTTTATTGGTATTAGCTGTACCTTTCACGGTAGGAGCTGAAAAAGAAAAATACAAAGCAGATGATTACAATTTCTCCAAAATTAAAAACGTTACTATTACCGATATAACCATGGGAACCAGTAATATTGCCAATCTAAGGACTGATTCTCCTGCCTCCCAGCAAGATACTGTACTAAATGTTGTCACTGATGCTTTAAGAGACCGTCATTTAAATGTAGGCTCTACCAGGGCACTTAAGCCTCAGTTAAAGATTAATATCATCATAAATTCTCTAGGCTCCTATCTTGAACACAAGGCTGCCTATGACACCACAGAAACAGTGGACAAAAAAGAAGTTGGTAAGGACGAAAATGGTAACGATATTGTGGTAACCGTACCTACTCAGGAAACCGTCCATCATCCGGCTGAAGATATTTCTCATGCTGTAGCCAACATTCGGTTTGTTGTTACCGATGTTAGAAGTGGCAAACAAGTTTATACTGTTACAGACAACAGAGAACGTTCCAGCGAGGATGATCCTTCCGGCATGTTGCATCGTATCTGCAAGGATTTTGCCAAGGATATTACCAGAGACTAAGAAATACCAAAACATTGCTTAGCCACACAGCAAAGAAGCTGAGGAAAAGGAAATGAAAAAATTAATAGGACTTCTGCTGTTGGTAGTAATGTGCAGCTTAGGCATGCTGACAGCAGATGCTGCAGAGCAAAAAATTATTAGAGTTGGTTATTCCACCAACAATCCTGGTTTCATTGATGCTAAACCAGATGGTTCCTATGATGGTTACGCTGTTGCCTATTTGCAGGAAATCGCTAAATATACCAATTGGCGCTATAAATTTGTACTAGCAACAAATAAGGATATCTTGCAGGATTTGTTGGACGACAAAATAGATATAATGTGTAACATGACATATACACCGGAGCGTACCAGGCTCTATGATTACTGTCTCTATCCGTTTATTACGGAAGTCAGTGTAGTTTATTTTCGTCCTCGTACCAGAGTGGAATTTGAACAAAACGGCTTATCCCTTAACGGTTGGAAAATTGGTGTAGCCACTGATACTTATCAAAGAGAAGCTTTTGCCAATTTTGCTAAAGCTCAAGGCTTTGCTTATCAAGAAATTGTTTTTCCTGACAAGGAAAAAATGTTTTTTGCCCTGGATAACGGAAAGGTTGACGCGGTCACTTCTATAAGCATGAATAGAACCGATAATTATAAAATTGCCGCTACCTATTCCGTAGATCCTGTTTTTATTGCTACGCGAAAAGATCGTACTGACAACTTAGTTAAACAGGTTGATGCTGCTATTGGCCAGATCATGCAGAAAACGCCTAACTTTACCTCTAGATTGCAGCAGAGATTTTATGCCAATAACCTTACTCAGACCAAGCCTTTCTTTACAGCGGAAGAAGTAGCGTTCATCAAAACCTGTCCTACTTTAAAAGTTGGACATTTTAGCAAGAGAAGGCCTTTCTCCTATTACGACCCTGCTACTCACCAGCTTACCGGTATTGCTCTGGATATTTTGGAACAAATCAGTATTAAGTCAGGCTTGAAATTTGAAAGTGAAGGAATTGAGCCTGGTATCTTGCCCATGGCAGAATTGTCCAAGGGCAAGTACGATTTAATTACCGGCATTGTCTATAACAGCGAACGTTTAGCTAATCCTGCCATTCGTATTACTACTGCTTATTATCAAGGCAGAATGGTTATCGTAGGACCAAAGAACAAATATTTTGATCAAAATGCCACCTATAGAATTGCTATTCCCAGTGATGCTAAAGGTATTGAACGCTATGTACGAGATAATTTTAAGCAATATGGTTTCGTGTATTTTAAAGATTCCGAGGAATGCATGGATGCTGTAACCGATGGCCGGGCCGATATCATGATGCAAAATTCAGAAATCGTGAATGCTCTTTTGCAAAAGCCTCGCTTTGACCACCTAGCCATTTGGCCTACTAATATGTTCATGGATGAAGATTTTTCCATTGTAGCCACCAGTCAGGCTAATCCTCTGCTTATCTCCGTTCTCAACAAAGCCATAAATTCTTTAGATGCCAACAAGATTTATGATATTACCATGGAATATTCTTACAACAGACCATATGTGCTGACAGCTAAGGATATTTTCTACAAATATAAAATGGAATTTGGTGTTGTGGGCCTTTTTATCTGTTTCATTCTAATAGTAGCAACCTATGTCTTTTCACAAAAGCGTAAAAACATTGAGGTCCTTTCACAGAAAAACGCCCAGCTTTCCCAAGCCATTACCCAGGCTCAGGTAGCTAATAGTGCTAAGAGTCAGTTCATGTCCAGAATGAGCCACGAAATAAGAACTCCTTTAAACGGCATTACCGGTCTTACCACCTTAGCTCTAAGCAACCTTGATAATCCCGGTAAGGTGGAAGAATATTTGCAAAAAATCATCCTATCTTCCAAGATGCTGTTAAGTATCATTAACGATATTTTAGATATGTCTGCCATTGAAAGCGCTAAGCTGAAAGTAGTAAATGAACCCTTTGACTTTCGTGAACTGCTTGCCAATGTAGTAGATGTCTATACGCCTCAATGTCGCAATAAAAAAATTCAATTTCATGTACAAGTAGATGATGCCATAGATAGAACAGTACGAGGCGATAGTGTAAGAGTAAATCAGATTCTTCTTAATTTATTGTCTAATGCCGTAAAGTTCACTACGGAAGGTGGCAGCCTTAACCTAACAGTAAAGCAACTAAGGAAAGGTACAAAGTATGTCTTCATCCGGATAGCCGTGCAAGATACCGGTATTGGTATGACAGAAGAATTTAAGCAAAGAATTTTTAAGCCTTTCGAGCAAGGTACCTTAAAGACCTTCCAAAAATATGGTGGCAGTGGTTTAGGTCTTTCCATTACCAAAAATCTGGTTGATTTGATGAATGGTAAAATTAGCGTACGCAGCGAATTGGGCAAAGGCTCTACTTTTACTGTAGATATGCCCTTCGGACTGGTAAACACCGAAAAACAGCCTACCCCTAAAGCACCTGCTGCTCAGCCTGAAAAAATATCCTTTGCAGGGAAACGTTTCTTGGTAGTAGAAGACCAGATTATCAATAGAGAAATTGCCGTAGAACTGTTAAAGATGTCTAAGGCCACAGTAGAAACTGCCGTAGATGGCAAAGATGCCGTAGATAAATTTACTGCCAGCACGCCAGGTTACTATGACCTGATTCTCATGGATATTCAAATGCCGATTATGAACGGCTATGAAGCCTCCAAAACCATCCGTGCCAGCAACCATGCACAAGCTAAAACCATCCCCATCATTGCCATGACTGCCGATGCTTTTACCGAGGATGTTTCCAAGTCCTTTACTGCCGGTATGAATGAGCACATTTCTAAACCTATTGATGTAAAAAAGATGTTACAGACTTTAGCAAAGTTTTTACAGTAAACAACACAAAAGGCAGCACCATTTAGGTGCTGCCTTTTTTATGTGGTTATTTGCCAAGCTCCTGATAGTAATTCAATAGCTCCTTAATAATGGGATCTTGCATCCGGTATTTCATGGCCATAAAATAAACATCTCTAATCATGGGCGGATTTAAAGGAATCATATTATAGTTGCCCTTATCCATAGCCTTAGCCACCGATAATGAAGAAAAAGACAGTGCCAGGTTCTGGCTTACCATCTGAGCATTAGCCTCATTATGGCTGGAATTACACATAATCTGCGGATGCACATTATGTTCCCTCAGGGTTTGGGTAACCTCATTATACATAGGTGTATTTTCTTCTGGCATGATCAGATGCCTTTTTTCCAGGTCCTCCGGCACAATAACTTTCTTCTTGGCCAAAGGATGAGATTTGTGAACCATAAGAATCACGGTATCGTGATGCAGCGGTTTATAATATATTTCCTGATCATCCAGCGTTTCCGGCTCGGCAATAACCAAGGCTGCATCAAGAAATCTTTGTCGTAGCAGCTCTAGTAAGGTTATACTGCCACCTAAACGGACCTGTACATCTATGCCGGGATGATCCTGCACAAATTTTTGCAAAGGCACAGCAAGATTAAGATAACCAAAAAGCCAAAAGCAGCCAATGGATACTCTACCTTTTTTTAAGTCCTGATAGCTGCGCATATTGGCAATGGTTTTATCTGTGTCATTAACAATACGTTTAGCATATTCCAAAAACTCTTCCCCTGCCGGCGTAAGCGTTACATTACGTGGATGGCGAAAGAATAGTTTTATTTTCAAATCCTCTTCCAAAGCTTTGATATGTTGGCTAAGGGCAGGCTGGGTTATATAAAGTTCCCGTGCCGCCTCTGTAAAATTACCACACTTGGCAGCAGTTATAAGATAACGAAGCTGTTGAATTTGCATAGCTGACTCCTTCCATATTTAACTTCTTGTCTTTACATCGATAAGTAAACACTTATCGATTTTAGTATAAATAATTATTTTACGTATGTCAAATTTCCTAATATAATCGAATTATCAGAAAAAATTACTTACGCTATTTTTAGGAAGGAGTTTGGACATGGCAGATAAAATGAGTTATGATGTTGTCATTGGTGGCGGTGGAACTGCCGGTATGGCAGCAGCCATTGGTGCTGCCCAGGCCGGTGCAAAGGTATTGATCATCGAGCGTAATGCTTACCTGGGAGGCGAAGCAACTCATACCGGAGTTGGTGCCTTCTGCGGCATATACACCTGCGGCAAGAATCCCCAGAAATGTGTAGCCGGAGCCAGTGATCTGATTGTTGAGGAAATGCAACAGCTTAATCCTCACTCTACAGAAATAATTGTTTCTGCAGCAGGAAACAAAAATGTGCAGTACAAAACAGAATATTTAAAATTTGCTTTGGATAATATTACTGCTAAGCTTGGCATTGAGGTACTCTTCCATACTCGCATCATCAGCGCTACTAAAGAAAATAGTCAACTAAGCAGCTTGACTTGTACAGATGACGAAAGCAATTTCACAGTAGAAGCAAAAACCTTCGTTGATGCTACCGGTGATGCCAACATCTTGCATTTGGCCGGTGCACAGACGCTGTGGGGCGAAGCCGGTGACCCTGCTGTGCAGGCTGCTACCCTTCCTTTCCGTTTGTGTGGCGTAGATATTAGCAAAGATATGTCACCTACGGCAGTAGAAAATGCCGTAAAAAAAGGTAAAGAAGCAGGAATTCCGTTCTTAACTCGCGAAAGAGGTTTCATTCAAAAGATTACCGGTTCACAGGAAGTAATCGTTTTACTTCCTTCCATAATTCCTACCGGGTTAAGTGCCAAAGAACTAACTCGTCTGGAAACAGAAACCCGTAGGCAAGCTATTTATTATGCTAAGGCGTTAAAACAGTTTATGCCAGGCATGGAAAACAGTGAGCTTACCATGATTGGACCGTCCATCGGCTTTAGAGAAACTCGTCGTATGGCAGGCAAGCAAATGCTTATGGCTGACGATGTACTGCAACGTCGCAAGCTAGACAATGGCGTCGGCAGAGGCGGTTGGAAGCCGGAAATACATAAGAAGCTTAACGAAGCTGCCGTTTACCTGGATGTACCCAGTGCCAGTTATTACGATATTCCCCTGGGGTGTTTGCAAGCCAGAGATTTAGCTAATGTGTACGGCTGTGGCAGACTGGTATGTGCCGACGCAGCAGCCATGGCAGCAGTAAGAGTCATGGGCACCTGCTTTGCTACCGGACAAGCTGCCGGCGTAGCCGCAGCTTTGCAAGCCAAGCACCAAGCTTATGATGCACAGGCAGTAAGAAAAGAATTAATAAACCAGGGTGCTTTGATCTAAAGCCTCTGTAAAGTAAAATACAAATATAAAGGAGAATGTTTATTATGAGCAAATCAACAAAAGACACAATGTTTTTGATTCTGTCTCTGGTGGTAGGTTTTGCCATTAACCAAATCCCACCCTCAGGTGCTTTGACCAAGGAAGGCGTTTCCGTACTTGCTGTATTTACTACCTCTTTGCTAATGTGGATCACCATCTCTATCGACTGGCCCAGCATGATTTCCCTGCTTCTCTTAGGTTTTCTTCCCAGCTTCGGTTTTCCGGCTACCTTCCATGGTGCCTTCGGCAATAGTACCGTATCCTTCTTGATTTTCACCTTTATGCTGGTTTATCCTTTATCTCAAACCAGTTTCGTAAGAAGATGTACAGTTAGTTTCATTACCAACAGCTTCGCTCGTCGTGGTCCCTGGTCTTTTATTACATTTTTATTTGCAGCTGTAACGTTCATGGGACTGTTCATCTCCCCTTCCGTTTTATTCGTAGCCTTCATGCCCTTCCTGGAAGATATCTATAAAGTGTTGGAAATTAAAAAAGGTGGCAAGACCGGCAGCTTAATTATGATGGGAACTGCTTTCTGCATCAGCATGTCCTCCGGTATGACCGCCATCGGTCACGTATGGCCTACCTTAGCAATGGGTTATTACACTGCTTCCACAGGCAAAGACATTAACCAATTCCAGTTCATGGCTATGGGTATTCCTACCGGTATCATTCTTTTAATTCTTCTTATTCTAGTATTTAAATATATTTATCGTCCCGATGATATCAACGATATCAATCCTGAAAAAGCCATGAGCTTACGTGGCACCATTCCTGCTGCAACTCGTAAAGAATATATCATTCTGGCAGTTATGCTGCTTACCGTTGTGCTGTGGGTTGGTCCTTCCTTATTTAAAGGCATGGCTCCCGGTATGTACAAATGGATTAATGGTATGACCACTGCAATGCCTCCCCTACTTGGTTGCATCCTGCTCTTTGTCATTACTGATCATGGTCAACGCATCATGAACTTCAAGGAAGCTTCTACCAAAGGCGTATTGTGGGCTTCCATTTTGATGACCGGTGCTGCTACCATGTTAGGCTCCGCTTTAACCATGGACAAAATGGGTATTAAGACTTGGTTAAGCCAAACTTTAAGTCCTATCGCCAGTGGACTTCCTGTTATAGCCTTAATCCTCTTCTTCGTAACCTGGTGCGTACTGGAAACCAACTTCTCCTCCAACATCGTTACCACCACTGTTGTTAGTGCTGTGGCACTGACTGTACTTAATGCTTTGCCGGCAGGCAGCGTTAATATCGCTGCAGTTATCTGCTTAATTGGTTTTGGTGCTGCTATTTGTAATATGACCCCGGCAGGTCAATCTACCATCAATACGGTAGCTATCGGTTCAGGCTGGACTTCTACTAAAGAAATGTTCATCTGGGGCGGTGTCTTCGCAATACTGGCAATCCTCATTATGAGTTTTGTAGGTTACAATATTGCGGCTCTGGTAATGTAATAGTATAATTAATAAACAGCCTGCCTTGGTCTTGGAGCCTGGCAGGCTGTTTGCTTACTTAACAAAAAAATATCTGTTAAAAGGAGTTGTTCTAAATGCTTACCTTAGAAGAAGTTAGAAAACAAATTGATGCCATAGACCCTCAAATAAGAGAATTAGTCATGAAACGTTTTGATTGTGGTTTCCATGTAGCAGAAACAAAGTTTGCCGATCACAGCACCACTGTCTTTAGGGCTGACCGGGAGGCTGCTATTTTAGCCAAACTAGGCAAAGAAGTTCCCGAAGATCGAAGAGCCCAGTATCTTGCTGTTGTTAAAAAAATCATGGAAGCCAATCGTATGTATCAGTATGGTTTGTTATATAACTGGTACGGTGAGAAGGAAGTCTTTGCACCATTAGCCAAAGACCTTACCATTGCACCTGGTGGCACCCTGGTTAAAATTCGGTTTACCCAAGGTGATCGTCCCAATGCTTTAACCTTGATTCTTAGCATGATTGGTGATTATGGTTATAACCTGGAAGACCTCCAAATACACAAAAAAGATACAGAACACCAAACCGTTACTTTTGATGTAACCATCGCCGGCGACCTTAGCCAGGAACACATGAAAAAATTGATGTTTCAGTTGTCCCGGGAAAGTGAAGACTTTCAAATTTTAGAAAACAAATAAAGTAAGGAGACAAAGATCATGAGCAATATTAAAACTGTTATGCTGGGCAAAGTTGAAGTAGGTAGTGGCGCACCCAAAGTAATTGTTCCTATTGTAGGCAAAACCCGCGAGGATATCGTGGCTAAAGGCAAAGAATTGACTCAATACACCATGGATGTAGTGGAATGGCGTGTTGATTTCTATGATGATGTTTTTGATATTCCTCAAGTCGTAGAAACCGGACGCCAACTGAGAGCAACCTTAAATGACACTCCCATTCTCTTTACCTTCCGTACTAAAAAAGAAGGTGGCGAAAAGGAAATTACCATGGACGCATATACTGCCCTGAACAAAGCTATGGCAGAAAGCGGTTATGTAGATGCCATAGATGTAGAAATTTTCTCCGGTGATGATGTAGTTCATGAGAATATTGCTAACATTCATGCCGCAGGCATTCCTGTGGTAGGTTCCAATCACGATTTCTTTAAGACTCCCACTAAGGCCGACCTGATTTCTCGCTTATGCAAAATGCAGGATATGGGCGCTGACATTCCTAAGATTGCCGTTATGCCGCAAAGCAAGTCTGATGTTATCGTACTGCTGGATGCTACTTCTGAAATGGCAGAAAAATACGCTACCCGTCCCCTTATTACCATGAGCATGAGTAAGCTTGGTGTTATTTCCCGTCTGGTTGGTGAAGCCTTTGGCAGCAGCATGACCTTTGGTGCCGTAGGACAAGTTTCTGCTCCCGGTCAAATTCCTGTGGAAAAATTACAGACTGCCATGGCCATTGTTCACGAGGCGCAAAAATAAATGAGTGAAGCTAAAAATATTACCGGTCACACTCAGCTTTATTGTTTAATTGGCAGTCCGGTAGCCCATAGCATTAGTCCTGCCATGCATAATGCCTCCTTTAGCAGGTTAGGTATTGATGCCTGTTATGTGGCCTTTGACGTAAATCTGGCTAAGCTGGAAACAGCTGTAGAAGGTCTCCGCCAGTTAGGTGTAAAAGGCTGGAACGTGACCATGCCGGACAAGAATCGTATGGCTCAGCTCTGTGATGAGCTTGGTCCTGCCAGCAGCATTTGCCAGACCGTTAATACCGTAAAGAACGAAAATGGCGTACTAAAAGGCATTACTACTGATGGCACAGGCTGGGTAGAATGTGCCAGAGCCTTAGGACATAATCCTACCGGAAAAAACATCGTGCAGCTTGGTGCCGGTGGTGCCGGAACCAGTATTCTTGTACAAACTGCTTTAGATGGAGCGAAGCATATTGCTGTCTTTAATGCTCAAGATACTTTTTGGCCCAAAGTAGAAGAAATCGTTGCCAAGTTAAATAAAAAGACTGCTTGCCAAGTAGAACTACATGACATCAAGGATTTGGACACCTTACGTAAGCAGCTCACGACAGCGGATATTTTGCTGAATACCACGCCGGTAGGCATGAACAAAATCCCCGGCTGCCTTATTCCCGATGCAACCTATTTACATAAAGATTTAATTGTCTCTGACATAATCTATGAGCCCAAGGAAACAGCACTGCTTAAGATGGCCAAAGAAACCGGCTGTCAAACCTTTAACGGCACCTTCATGTTGCTCTATCAAGGCGCTGCTTCCTTTAAGTTCTGGACCGGACAAGACATGCCGCTAGAAGAAATCAAAACCAAATATTTTAATAAATAGCAAAAATACTCTCGACTAAGTCGAGAGTATTTTTTATTTTCCTTCTACATGCATCGCTTTAGGCGTTGCCGGACAATGATATTCACAAGAACCACAGCCAATACATTTGGTCTCATTAACACGTGGCAGGTGCAAATCACCCATCTTCTCCATAGTAATAGCTTCTGTAGGGCAATGCAAAGCGCAGTTGCCGCAGAACACTCCTTCTTTAAGAATCAGGCAGCTATGCATATCATAATTGGCTACGCCAATTTTAACAGTCTGCTTAGCCTGAAGTGCTAAAGAGCCAATTGCACCGGTGGGGCAAACAGAGCTACAAGTATTACAGTAAAAATTACAATAGCCATGTCTATAATCAAGCACAGGTTTACCTTTGCCAAAGATGCCATATTCAGTGGTAGCAGGTTTTAAAACCTGTTCAGGACATTTATTAATACACAGCTGACACGCTGTACACTTCTGCAAAAACTGTTGCTTAGTAGTAGAGCCCGGTGGTATGACAGCTTTTTCTTGAGGCGCCGCCAAAGCAGACAAATTACTCTTGCCACGAGCCAAGCCTACTACCATAGTACCCAGTGTTGTACCTGCTGTCAGCAAGAGAGCGCGACGAGAAAGCAATGGTCCCTGTTCAGCTTGCAGAAGCGGCTCAGTAGCCAGGGCCTTAGCGGGATGACTATAGTTGATTGCCTTAGCCGGGCAAGCAGCCATACACTCCATGCAAAGCACGCAACGACTGCTGTCTATCTTGTGATGCTTCACATCAACACAGGAAGAACGACAATGCCTTTCACATAAGCCGCAACCAACGCACTTGTCTGCGTTAATATTTAATTGCAGCCAAGAGAAGCGACTGATGGTTCCCAGCATAGTCCCTACCGGACAGATGGTCTGACAATATAATCTACCATAACGCCAAGCTAAAATCGTTAAAAATATAAAATAGCCTAACGCTACAGCCATAGCTAAGGTTCCCTTAAAAACAAGCTCATACTTTTCCCAAAGTCCCCAAGCGTGACTATTGGCTAAGGTTGCTGCCTGATTAAAACCTTGCTGCCAAAGTGGTGCCAAAAGATTAGTCACCATACGACCATAGATACTATAAGGATCCAAAAGTGCCGGAAGAAAATAGAAACCTAAAACCCAGGCAACCAGCAATGCTGCTAAAATGCCATAGCGCAGTCTAACTGCTTCTGTCCTATAATGAAACTTCACATGTTTCTTGCGCAAATGTTTCTTAAACCAAAACACTATATCCTGAAAAATGCCTAAGGGACACAAAACTGCGCAATAAGCTCGTCCCAAAATGGCAGTTAAAATTACCAGTATGCCAACCACTAAAAGATTGGCCGCCAAAACTGCCGGTACAAATTCTACCCAGGCCAGAGACTGAGCTAGCAGTCCCAAAAAGCTGGCAGTAAGTGCCATTATAAATACTAGGGCTAGGACAACGCGTAGACGAAATAACATCTTAAATCGTCCCCCTTCCTTCAGCCTTCTTCACTGCCTCTACCAAAACATCAATTTTTCTCAAACTCTGAGGTATTGGCAGATGTTGCGGGCATTTACTCAGGCACTTACCACAACGAATGCAGTGGTCAGCCCAAGCAGACTTGGGAAGATTATTCTTGTATTGGATGAGAAAATCTTTAGCTTCTTTGCTGAAACTTGCTGCTGTAATTTTCTCAGCTTCCCCTGCTGCTACTCCATACTTATTAAAAAGCTGGAAATTTCCCGGAATATCCACCCCATAAGGGCAGGGCATGCAATACTTACAGTTAGTGCAATTAATCAACTTATCATTTTCACCGGCATTACCGGCTGGATTTTGTACCAGCTTCTGTTCAGCCTCGGTAAGAGGTTTAAAATCTGTCATGGTATTAATATTATCTACTACCTGATTAAGGTCACTCATGCCGCTTAACACCGTAACTACATTTTTGTGAGAGGCAGCAAAACGGATGGCCCAGGAAGCAATACTGCGATTGGGTTCTCTGCTCTTTAAAACACGTGTATCTTCCTCAGGTAATTTAGCCAGACGTCCACCCTTCACCGGCTCCATAACAAAAACCGGCAAGCCTTTTGCTTCCAGCTTGCGATACAAGGATCCCTCAATTCGGGCATCATGAGGTGTTTCCTCCGGTTCATTCCAGTCCTGATAGTTCAGCTGTATCATAACGAATTCCCAGGGAAAATTATCTACCAGATAATCCAATAAGCCTTGATTCCCGTGATAGGAAAAGCCCAAATGTTTAATACGTCCGGCAGCTCTTTCACTACGCAAATAATCCAGGACACCCTGTTTTATATAGACACGGTCAAACTCTTCCCTGTCGTGGAGATAGTGGAGCAAATAGTTATCAAAATAAGTAGTCTGGCAACGGTCCAGCTGCTCCTGAAAAATACGCTTGGCATCTGCCAGGCTTGATACCATATAGGCCGGCATTTTATCTACCAAGAAAAAACTTTCCCGGGGATATTTCTTTAAAATTTGCCCAATGACAGTCTCTGATTTACCACCATGATAAATATAGGCAGTATCAAAATAATTGACGCCACGCCGATAAGCATAATCAATCATCTTTTCGGTCAGCTCGGTATCAATGGCATCGCCGCTTTTCGTAGGGAAACGCATACAACCAAAGCCCAGCCTGGAAAGCTGCTTATTAGCAGGTTTATACAAAAGCGTATCTATAGGGGTAACATTGGATTGATCCTGCTTTTTGTCATGGTCCAAGAAAGCAATGAGCTTCTCACGATTAGCCATACCTGTAGCCAAGCCCGCTATACCTAAAGCCCCGGCACCCATAATTTTTAATGCTGCACGTCTGTCCATTTTTTTAGTCATAGTGCGCCTCCTCTCTTTTAAGTAATTGTATTGTAGGCCCTAAAGTGAACTTTAAGTCAAGCCAGAGAATTTTATTAAAGCTTCTTTCCAAAATGGCATAAAAAAAATTCCACAGGCTTTTGCCTGTGGAATTTCGTTTTGTGAAAAATTAACGCTTGCTGTATTGAGGACCCTTACGAGCCTTCTTCAAGCCGTATTTACGACGCTCTTTTTCTCTAGGATCTCTAGTTAAGAGACCTTCCTTTTTCAAACCGGGACGGTATTCAGCATCAACTTTAAGAAGTGCTCTAGCAATACCATGACGGATTGCACCGGCTTGGCCGGAGATACCGCCGCCATCAACAGTAGCGATAACATCATACTTACCTAAAGTCTCGCTTACTTCCAATGGTTGACGAACGATTAATTCCAATGTTTTTAAACCAAAATACTCGGTTAATTCACGACCGTTTACTGTAATCTTGCCTTCGCCAGGAACAAGGCGAACACGAGCAACAGAACTTTTGCGACTACCGGTTGCATTATAAGTAACTTTTGCCATTTCTACGTTCTCCTCTCCTTCTTAGCGAATATCTATGTTCAGAACTTCAGGCTTTTGTGCAGCGTGAGGATGTTCTGGACCAGCGTATACGAATAATTTACTGAAAATCTGGGAACCTAAGCGATTGTGAGGAACCATGCCTTTAACAGCAAGTTCCACCATTCTGGTAGGTTTATCTTTTAACATGTCAGCAGCTTTAACAAATCTGTCGCCGCCCATGTAACCAGTGTAATGGAAATAAGTCTTTTGAACTAACTTCTTACCAGTTAATTTAACTTTGTCAGCGTTAATAACGATTACGTAATCTCCGGTATCCATGTTAGGAGTGAAGGTAGGTTTATTCTTACCACGGAGAACTTTTGCGACTTCTGCAGCCAAGCGGCCCAGAGTCTTATCAGTAGCATCAACAAGGTACCATTTACGTTGAATGGTAGACGGTGTTGCGATATATGTCTTCATTCTGAATTCCTCCTGTTAAACTATGTGTCTTTCCTAATTATAATAATATACGTATCGTGTGATGATCTTTGGCAAAAGTCGGGGCTAACGACTCTTCCTCAGAGTGATACCCATATATTGTAAACATTATTACTATTTCTGTCAAGAGATTTTCCTTGAAACCTTAAATTCTTACAAGTTGGCTATTTTACCCTTTAATTCTCTCAGCCTACCCTGTTCCTCCAAGTAGAAATAAAGAGCCCCCAGCATACCGGCTTTATTGCCTAAAGTAGCAAAAACCAGCTTGGTATTCTTCCTAATAGGATCAATTAACAGCTCGCCCAGACGTTTATTAAGACGGGGCTCTAAATATTCCTTTTGGGCGGCAATTCCGCCTCCCAAAACGATTAATTCAGGGTTAATGATATAACAAATATTGGAAATGCCAATAGCTAACCGCTCTACTAACTGGTCCAACGCATTCACAGCGGCAGGATCCTCTTGGGCAGCTAATGCAAAAACTTCTTCTCCGGTCAGCTTGCCCTTGGCAAGCTGTTTATCAGCAGTTACCTGTTGAAGCAGTGCTGCCGTAGAAGCCACATCTTCCCAGCGGTTTTTCTCTCCCATGAAGGTATAGCCTACTTCGCCAGTACATTGACCGGAACCATGGATAAGCTTACCTTTGTAGAGCAAGGCACCACCAATACCTGTACCTACGGTAATACAGAAAATCAATTTCTTCCTTTGGGCAGAGCCTAACCAATATTCGCCCAAAGCAGCTGCGTTAACATCATTTTCCACGGTGCAAGACAGCTTGCAATTATCTTCTATATATTTCTTTACATTTGTGCCGGTATAGCCCACAGGAAAATGGGAACCACTATAAACAATGGTGCCCTTAACCGTATCAACCATACCTGCCGTAGCTATACCTACGCCTGACAATTTATACTGCTTTTTGTAATCCAGGATAATGGTCACTAGTTGATCTAAAAGTGTTTTCAGTTTTACTTCGGACATGATCATGGGAGTAGCACCGCTGGTCAGCAGTTGGCCATCGCCGTTTGCTACGCCATGCTTTATGCTCATGCCGCCCAGATCCATACAAACATAATTTGCCATAACAACTCCTACATCTCAAACTTATTTTGCAGTCTTATTGGTTAAGGCACCATAAGCAAAAGCAGCTAACAAAGCACCTACCAAAGGACCTACGATAAACACCCACAATTGCTGCATAGCTAAACCGCCACTTAAAAGAGCCGGTCCAAAACTACGAGCAGGGTTAACAGAAGTACCGGTAAAAGGTACGCCCAGAATATGTACCAAGGTCAAGGTTAAACCAATAACCAGACCTGCCACATTAGAAAATTCAGGTTTGGAGGTAACGCCTAAAATAGCAAAGACAAAAACAAAGGTAAGAACTGCTTCTACCAAGAGAGCAGTAGAACCATCAATGCCCATGGCACTTGCTTTACCAAAACCGTTGGTTCCCAAAGAAGCTGTGCTGCCAAGAATAAAAGCCAATACTGCAGCACCGGCAGTAGCACCAAGGAATTGAGCAATAACATAGCCGATAAAATCTTTAACAGTCATACGGCCTGCTACCAGCATACCAAAAGAAACAGCCGGATTCACGTGACAACCAGAAATATTACCTACAGAATAAGCCATGGCCACAATGGAAAGGCCAAAAGCAAAGGCAATCAACAAGGTGGAAAATGCCAGTTGCACAGTCTGACCTGCATTACCCAACAAAGTGTTAGCAGCTACAGCACTGCCACAACCAAAAATAACCAAAACTGCCGTACCAATAAATTCTGCAATGTACTTATTCATTACTCATACCCTCTTTGTTTAATTTTATTTATTTTTAATATAGCTTACTGCTTGGGTAAGCCTTTTTACAGTTTCATCTTTTCCCAACAATATCATCACGTCAAACAAGCCTGGGCTAACGGTGCGTCCTGTTAAAGCCAATCTGGTAGGATGCACTACCTTGCCCAAGGACAAGCCCATTTCTTCAGCAACCTTATTATAAGCTGCTTCCGTAGAAGCTAAGGTAAAGTCAGGCAGTGCCGTAAGAGCAGCTATGCACTTTTCCAGAATGTCTGCGCCGGCTGTGGTAAAATGCTTGGCCTCGCCTTTAGGATCGTAGGAGGTAACAGGCTTAAAGAAATATTCAGCACCTTCTACCACTTCCTGCAAGGTCTTAACTCTTACTCTCACTACATCTACCAAATGAGTAAAATAATCGCCGTGCTCAGCTAGATATTTGTCATCAATATAACCTGCTTGCTTAAAGAAAGGAATAACAGCCTGCACAATATTATCAATAGGCAAGCTGGATAAATACTGACCATTTAACCAAGTCAGTTTCTTGGTATCATAAACAGCAGCCTTCTTAGACATCTTAGCAAAATCAAATTGTTTTAAGGTCTCAGGCAAAGTAAAGATTTCCTGATCGTTCCCCGGAGACCAGCCTAGCAGAGTCAGGTAATTCACAATAGCTTCCGGCAGATAACCTTGTTGCCTGAATTCCTCTACAGAGGTTGCACCATGACGTTTGCTTAGCTTGCTTCTATCCGGTGCCAGAATCATCGGCATATGACCGAACTTCGGTACAGGATAGCCTAATGCTTCATAAATAAAGATTTGTTTAGGAGTGTTGGACAAATGTTCCTCTGCCCTTAGCACATGGGTAATATTCATGGCATGATCATCTACTACTACTGCAAAGTTGTAGGTAGGAATACCATTGGTCTTCATGATGACAAAATCATCAAATTGATCCATGGTAAAAGTTACATCACCGTGAATCAAATCATGTACTACCACATTTTTTTGTTCCGGTAATTTAAAACGAACGGAATATTTCTCACCGTTAGCAATCTTTTCCTTAACCTGCTCAGCAGTTAAGTTACGGCAAGTACCGCTATAACGGAAAGGTTGCTTTAACTCTCTTTGTCTCTCTCTGTCTTTTTCCAAATCTTCAGGAGTGCAGAAACAATAATAAGCCTTGCCTTGAGCTACCAGCTCCTCGCAAACCTTCTTATAAATATCCAGTCTTTGAGATTGATAATAGGGACCCTTGTCTCCTCCTACCTCAGGTCCTTCGTCCCAGGACAGTCCCAACCATTTAAGGCTGGTAATAATCTGGCTGACCGAATCTTCTTTCAGCCTTTCCTGATCCGTATCTTCAATCCGCAGTACCAGCTTGCCACCCTGACTCTTGGCAAAAAGCCAATTAAACAAACAGGTCCTGGCCCCGCCGATGTGCAAATAACCGGTCGGACTGGGAGCAAACCTTACTCTAACTTCCTCCATTTACATCTCTCCTTGCTTAACAAATTTCTGCTGTATTATACCACTTTTTGTGCCTTATGGTTTAATTACCTAAAGTTACGACGTTTTCCTCTGCCTTGAGAAAATTTACGCTCAATGGTTTGACCCTTAAGATTACCTTCTTCATCCCTTTGCTTACGGGAAGCTTCTGCGTACTTAGTGCCTCTCTTGTTAGGCCCTACAGCAGTCTTGCCACGTTTAGGTGCTGCCTTCTTAGGCTTAGGCGCAAAAGCCTTCTTGGTTCTGGTTACCGTCTTGCCGGCCAAATTCTGACGCTCCATGGTAATGCCCAGCTTAGTTTCCAGATTCTTCAGCCATTTGCCCTCTTCTACCGTATAGAAAGTAATGGCCATCCCCTCGTTGCCGGCCCTGCCGGTTCTGCCAATTCTATGCACATACCAATCAGGATCGTGAGGAATATCATAATTAACTACATGCGTAATACCTTCTACATCAAGACCACGAGCAGCAATATCACTGGCTACCAGCACCTGCAGCTGGGCTTTGCGGAAAGCTTTCATGACAGCCTTGCGTTTTACCTGGGACATATCGCCGTGCAGCACATCTACATTAATACCCTTGCTAAACAAAGCCTCGTTTAGCTCAATAGCTTTTTGCTTGCTGTCGCAGAACACCAGCATAAGATAAGGATTATATCTTTCAATTAAAGTTAAGAGTGCATCCAGCTTGTGTTCTTCGTTAACCTTAATACAAATCTGCTGAATGTTCTCTCCTGTACTTTGCTTGGGAGTAACATCTATCACCTGACAATTCTTAGTCAGCTTCCTGCCCAGCTTATTTACTTCTTCATTTATAGTAGCAGAGCAAAGCATGGTTTGGTGCTCTATGGGCAAAAGGCTCAAGATGTCTTCAATATCTTCCTCAAAGCCCTGCTTTAGCATCTCATCAACCTCGTCTAAAACGAAATAGGTAACACCGCCTAAATTGGTATTGCCCTTCCGTAAATGCTCCAACAATCTGCCGGGGGTACCTACCATAATATGGGTTTTCCCCTGTAGTTTATGCTTCTGGCTTTCAAAATCCCTGCCACCACAAACAGTAAGCACACCAATCTTGCGTGTGCCGGTAAGTTTTTTAATTTCCGTAGCTACTTGTAGGGCCAGTTCTCTGGTGGGAGAAATAATCAGACCTTGCACGAAGTTTCTTTCCGTATTGATTTTTTCCAGCAAAGGAATAACAAAGGCTAAAGTCTTACCAACGCCCGTCTGAGCCCTGGCCATGACATCCCTGCCTGCAAAAAGAGCAGGAATAGCCTGTTCTTGTACTGCCGTAGGCGTAGTTTTGCCTGTTTTAGTTAAAAGGTCCACAGTTTCCTGACAAACTTTTAATTGTTTAAACCCATTAGCCATGTTTTTGTCCTCTTTCTTGAATTAGTATCATATATTATACCATAAAAAGCAGGCCAATTGTGGGACAAAGGGACGCGTCCGCTGTCCCACTTTTTCAGCAAAAAAGGAGCCGGCTAAGACCGGCTCCTTTTATATTACTATTTAGTTTTACTTTAACAGTTCGGCTTTCTTTGCCAGGATAGCTGCACAAGCTGTGCAAGCCGGACAATCACAATACTTTGCCCCATTCTTTTTTATTTCCTGAGCATGAGCCAACAATTTCTTTGCATCGTCAGCACCAAAAGCCTTAGCAGCCATTGGAGATCCTGCAAAACCAATCAAGCCATCAATCGGCATTATATCTTCTTCTAACTCTTTGATATATTTCTTGGTTTCTGCTGCTTCAGCAGGAGTACCCTGAGCCGCTAGCCAAGCATTAGCTGCTGCCTTAACTTCCTGGCAAGCAGAAGGTGCTTTTAACAAATCATGAGTCTTGGCTATTACATATTCTCGCATTTCCTTTTGCATTGGAATTACCCCCTTTAACCTAGTTATATTTTACTTCAAAACAAAAAAAGTAACAAGCGAATAAGCCTTTATGAGAAAAAAGGTGACAACGGACACGGCCCTTTGTCACCTTTTATACAATTATTTGTTTTCTGGAATTACGGCATTCACAGCAGCCAATGCGTTTAAAGTCTTAGGAAAACCGATGAAGGGCATGCATTGGGTAATTACACCTAAGATAGTGTTTTTGTCGTTACCAACCAATTTATTGCCGTTTACGTGGGCTTTTACCTGAGGATCACAGCCGCCCATACTGGCAATGGCCGCCAAGGTCAGCATTTCTCTTTCCTGAAGGTTCAAGCAACCCCGGGTGTAGGTATCGCCAAAACAATATCCAGACAAATAATCCTGAATATGTTTTTGGTTAGCAGGAGCTGCCGCCCGCATCTTGCTAATATTCTCTGTGCCAAATATTTCGCTTTGTACAGCAATGCCTTTGGCCAGTCTATCCTCTTCCGTAGTTTTGCTTTGGCTGGACAAGGGCAGTTTAATGCCATGCGCCTTAAAAACTTCGTTGACAGCCCTTAGGCCTTTGACAGCAGAAGGAAAACCAATGTAGGGCGCAATCTGATGAAAGACCTCTTTGATTTCTTCCGACTTAACACCAATGTGCAAAGCTGCTGCTACATGAGGAGCTAGAGCATCTCCATTACCTGTAGCTGTAATGCTGGCAATGGTAATAAGCAACCTTTGCCGATTAGTTAGATTACCGTAGCTGTATACTTCGCCTAACAAAAAACGATGCATCGTGGCATCAAAATCAGGATCTGTTGTCACCAAGGGGCTTTGCTCCAGTCCATATATTTCTTGCATTCTTTGTTTAGTTAATTCTATTCTAGCCATTTTCTATCTCCTTATGACAGTTGGTAATCTTTAAGACAAAAATACCCAGTTCATACAACACCAGCATAGGCACAGCCATCAGCACCTGGGACAAAACATCCGGCGGTGTCAAAAGACCTGCTATGATAAAGATTATCAAAATAACATGCTTTCTATACTTAGTCAGCATTTCATAGTTAACTAAGCCCAGCTTGCCTAATACATAACAAAGTACCGGCAGCTCAAACACCAGGCCAAAAGGCAGAACAAAGCCTAGCAGAAAATCCATATAAGCATCAATGGATAACATAGGCTGAGCTATGCCTTGTCCCAGCATGACAAAAAAGTTTACCGCCGCCCAAAAAACCATAAAGAAGCCAAAAACCACTCCTGCCGCAAAAAGAGCAATTATCACACTGCCCAGCAGAAATGCATGCTTTCTTTCGTCTTCATACAAGGCTGGCTTCACAAATTGCCAAATATGCCAAAGCAGAAACGGCGCAGTAAGTAACAATGCACACATTAATGCTGCTTTAACCTGCACAATAATCACATCACCCAAGCCTATGTAGACAAGATTAATACCCTGCTGACGCACCGGATTGGTAAAAAATGCCATTACCTGATCAATGTAAAAGCCCATGATAATGCTAAAGCTGGCAAATACTACCACTAAGCAAGCAATCAACCTTCTGCGCAGTTCAGCCAGATGTTCTCCTAAGGTTAACTCATTTAGCGTGGTCATCGCTAGTTACCTTAACTGCCTCATCAACCTTATTTAATTCGCTTTTGAATTCTCTAATGCTGGTACCTAAAGCCTTACCCAACCCAGCTACCTTGCCACTACCAAACAAAATAATTGCCAACGCAAAAATCAAAATCATTTCACCGGTTCCTAGTCTCATGTTCAACACTCCTTTTAATTTATATTTTTATAGTTTCTTACCAATTTCATAAGCTGCCTGAGGAAAATTTGTTTTTTCAATGGCAGCTTTGTCCAAGCAACCTTTAGCCAAAACCTTGCCTACATCCTGCCATTCCATATAATTAGTTAGTTTCTTGTAATACGCTTCTATGGCTTCCAGCATCCAGCTATCGTTACTGCCACAAGCTATTAACAGGGCAGATTTTTTACGATGAATAGATTCTGTACGAGAATAAAATCTATCGATAAGAGTTTTTAATTGAGCGGAAAGCCCTGCAAAATATAGGGGACTTACCAAAACTACCATATCGCAAGAAACCAAACGTTCAATCAAATCATTTTCTATATCATCCTTATGTACACAAGGACCGTTCATCCCGCAGGTATCACAGCCTATGCAGGGATTAATTTTTTTAAAGGCAGCATCGAAGCGATAGACTTCATGTCCTGCTTCTTGTGCACCGGCAACAAATCTAGTTGCCAGCACATTGGTAGTGCCATCTTTAACAGGACTACCATCCAGCATAACTATCTTCATATCATCGCCTCCTATAACTTCTTGCCTATTTCATAGGCTTGCCCGCCAAATTTGGAAGATTCAATTAAGCTTCTGGCACCACAGCCTATGGCCAAAACCTCTCCGGCATCTTGCCAATCCAATGTTTTGAGAATAGCTTGATAATTTTTTACCAAGGCAGGCATGGTATCTTCTGAACTATTGTAAGCCGTTGCCATTAAGATAGCACTTTTGCCTTTAAGCTTAGGATCTTGTACATGGGAGTAAAACCTGTCAATAACTCCTTTGATCTGAGCAGAGAAAGTATAATAGTAAAGCGGTGTAATCAAAGCCACTACATCTGCCTCCAGCAAAGGTTGCATCAATTTGTCCGTAATAGCATCCTTGAAGATGCACTCGCCGTTTCCCTTACATTTTTCACAACCGGTACAGAGCTGATATTTTTCAAAAGCTGCATTAAATCTGGTCACGCTGTGTCCTGCTTCCATGGCACCTTGGATAAACCTGTCTGCCAAATAAGCAGAAGTCCCTTTGGCGTGAGCACTACCGGTAATAACTACTATTTTTAGTTTCTTACCTTTAGAAATTGCCTGCGGTTCTGCAGCCTTAGCAGCCTTACCGCTTAGCTCGCCACTGCCCGGCATGCCCAACACGCCACAGCCACTTAGGAATACCGTCATGGCACCCATGCCTGTTACTTTAAGAAATTCGCGCCTGTTCATCAAAAGCACACCCTTTCTGATAAGCGTACACTGAGCTTACGGCCTGCTTAGCCAGCTTCTTTACCAAGACTTCTGTTTGAGGAAGAAGAGTACTGTCGTAATTAGCTAATTGTTCATCTGCTTTAGCTACCGCCATCTGTAATTGGTCAATTTTATTTAGCAGCAGTTGTCTGGCCAAAGCAATTATTTCTCTTCTCTTGTGAGTGGTCCTTTTACCACGACGTGCCAAGTCCATATATTCTTGAATAGCCTCCAAGGACATGCCTACTGATTTTAATTCGCCAATCAGTTTTACCCATTCCACATAATCCTGGTTATAAACTCTCAGTCCGCTGGTATTGCGAGGCACCGCCGGAATCAAGCCTATCTTCTCGTAATAACGCAAGGTTGCTTCGGATACACCACAAAGATCAGCCATTTCTTTAATAATCATGTTAAGCCCTCCTCATTTGTTTACTATTTTTCTTGATATTTAAAATCAGGTAATCCAACTTATCTATGAGCTCTTGTTGGATATGCACTTCTTCTAAAATATTGGCTCTAAATTTTTTCAGCATAAGAATTTGCGCCGGAGTGTTCTGTTCTTCTCTAAAAAGAAGTAATTCTTTTATCTTATTTTTTTCTACTCCTGCAGCAATCAATAAATCAATAAAATTTGCTAAGTCAATGTAATGTTCTAAATTATCGGCAGTAATCTTAGTCTCTTCCACTAAACCCTGCTGCTGAAAAAGCTCGAATTTTTCTTCCATCTGTTGAATATAACCTTGAGTATTTAGCATTGTTTTCTCCCCTAAAAAAAAATGTGAGCAGAGAATTTTTATCTCTGCTCACATTGTAAGAATATTAAGCTCGTATGTCTAATACTTAGTTTTTATGGCTTTCCATGCTTAAAAAGCATTTTGCAAATTCAATGAATTTTTGTACCGCCAAACTGGTTGGCTGTTGTCTGCGCCAAGCTAAAACGTTGGTAGCAGTAAGAGCCGGTTTAAGCCTACGGCAACAAACTTTTTTGGTATCAAGATAAGGCAAGGAGCCTTCAATGGAAATGCCAATGCCTAAGCCATGCTCCACCATGATAGTAGTATTGGTGCTAAAACTAGATTTTATATCTGTGGTAACTTTATTTATCATGTCACCTAGCCAAGCTCGCACCTCACCGGTTGTTTCGGAGCGCATAGGCAAAATTAGATTTCTGCCAATTAAATCTTTAGGGGTAATAAATTTCTTCTTGGCTAAAGGATCATTAGCCTTGATGATAGCCATCCAATGTTCTTTTACGTTTAAGCGAATATATTCATATTTGTCTATACTTACCGGCTCCAAGAGAAGCCCCACATCTAACAAGCCTTTATCAAGCTTATAGGTAACAGCGGTAGCATTAGCTGCATAAGTAGAAAATTTAACCAAAGGATACTTTTTCTTAAAGGCTTTAAACAGTTCTGCCATTTGATGAACTGCTTCTACTTCTCCCCAGCCTACAAAAATTTCACCACTAACCTCTTCATCCTGCTCCAGTAATTCCTGAGAAGTCTTATCTACTAACGCCACGATATCTTCAGCACGACGGCGCAATAAAACGCCTTCGTTGGTTAAAGTAATTTTTCTGGTACCACGCTCAAACAAAGTAACGCCTACATCCTCTTCCAGCTCTTTAAGCTGTCTGGATAAGGTAGGCTGCGTAATATGTAATACTTCAGCAGCTTTAGTAATACTCTCTTCTCTCACAACCACCAAAAAATATCTCAGTACTCTTAATTCCATGGCGTCACCTTCTTTGTTGTGATTATAGCACAATCATGCTTCATAAGCATATTGTTTCACTAACTATTCACAATTTGAGTACAAGAAAAGGACGATACCAAATGTATCGTCCTTTGTCTTTCTTTACTTTACCACAATCTTGCTCTGAATTTTGGTTCTACATACATACCATCACCGGGCTTAATATCATAAGCCTTGTAGAAAGCATCAGTGGAGCTAACCACTGCATCAACGCGAACATAAGGCAAGGCGTGAATATCTGCCAATCTTATTTGCAAAATTGGATCAGTATCATTGTTTTTCCAAATTACAGCAAAATTAGCAAACATGCGACGCAAGCCTTCAGTATCATTACCAATAAGCCTAGTTAAGCAGTTCACGCCACCTAAGTCGGCAATGTTTTCTGATAAGGTTTGTTCACCCTTCATACGGGTACCATCTTTCAGCACATAACGGCTATAGAAAGCAGCTACATTGCCCTGACGAGCCTTAAACTCTGACAGATCCTTAGCTGTCCACCAGTTGCGCAGGCGGCCCATCTCGTCATACTTAGCACCGTTGTTATCAAAGCTGTGGGTTATTTCGTGAGCAATGACCATGCCAACACCACCTAAATTAGTTTCCCTGTCAGCATTTTTATCGTAAAAAGGTGCCTGAAGAATACCTGCCGGGAAATTAATGCTGTTTTGCGTTTGATCATAAAAAGCATTAATGGTTTGAGGCTGGGTTTCACCTATCCAGAGAGTTTTGCTTACAGGCTTACCAATCAACTGGCTATTCCACTCCCGTTGAGCCTTTTCCATATTCAAAGTATTATTGATTAAGCAACCACCCTCTTCAGGTCTCACAATTTCATATTTATCCAGATAGCCGGGCCATTCTTCAGGATAGCCAATATTTAAATCCATGGTCTTTAATTTAAGAATAGCTTTTTGCTTAGTAGCAGGACTCATCCAGGTTAATCCTGTTAAGAGCTTTTCATATTCATTACGGATAATATCTACATAGGATTTTACCTGCTCTTTACTTTCATCATCAAAATATGTTTTAGCATACAGCCTGCCGTAGGTTTCATCCAGCAGAGCTTCATTTAGTTCTTCCGTCTGCCTAGTCGCAGACTTCTCTTTTTCTGCGCCGGTTCTGATCATTCTATAAGCTAAAGCCTCTTTATAATAAGCCGGTGTTAAAACATCGGCATGAGCAGACAAAACATTAAACACTGCATACTCTTTCAGCAAAGGTAATTTATCCGCTGTAAATAATTTATTAAATCTAGCGGCGATGCCCGTATCCCCCATAATCCATTGCTGAATGCCGTTTTTAGGTCCAATGCCGGCAGTATCAAGCATTTGGACTGCATTAATGTTACTGTATAGTTTTTTTACTTCTTGCAGATTTAAGATATGAATGCCAAGATTTGGATTAGCTGCCTCTGCTATAGTCAAAGAATGTGCCGCCAAGTCTTTTTGCAAAGCATAAAGCTCCTCCGCAGTTTTAGCAGCTTGCTGAGGAGTACGTCCTGCTAAGGTAAGAATGCCGGAAATATACTTGCGATAAGCCTCAAAATAAGGGGCATTGTGTTCATTGGCAAAGAATTCCCTGTTCAGGCCGGTATTAGGTGCTGCCAATTCAACCATATATCTATCATTATCCTTAGGATTATTGATTACGGCAAAACCGCCTAGCATAGGCTCAAAAGTTGTCATGTCTTTGCTAAGTGCAGCCATGGTATTAGCATAAGACTGCAGGTCCTTTATAGCAGAAATTTTAGCCAATACCGGTGCTAAATTTCCCAGCTGTGCCTTGTCACGGCCCTGTGTGTCAACAATACAGGAGTACAAATTGGCAATGTTTTTCTCATCTTGTGTTGCTGTGCCGGCTTTCTGATGTTCTATGGCCTTGGTAGTAAGGTCAGTTGTCTGTTGCAACACCTTATCTTCCAACTGCTGAGCTGCGGAAGCCATTCCTTCTTCCGGATTTATTTTAGTAGTTTTAAACCAGTTAGCATTAACATGCATATAATAATCATCTTCCAGCCTTGGTACTTTCGCAGAGGGGTCATAGGGAATGTCTACCACAAAATCCCGTGCTCTGACAGATACTGCTTGTTTGGCAGTAGTGGGCGTTTTTACAGCTGCTTCCACCGGTGTATACATGACTATACCTGCTAACAAACTAAATGTAACCAATGCTGCTAAAGGTGCTGCGTGCTTTTTCATGTTAATGCCTCCCTATAAATTTGTGCAAGATTTACCACTGGGGACGGAGAAAAGTGGTAAATCCGCCTGAAAAGGCGGAAAGATTTACCACTTTTCTCCGTCCCCAGTGGTAAATAAATATCATCGCTCTTCTTTAGAAACTATACTTTGCTGTTACGCTTAAAATTTCTTTATGCGTATTGGAAGAAGCTTCGCCACGGAACTCGGCCTGCCCCATCCACTTGCCACCTAAGGAACCACGTGCGTTAAGACTATAAGTTACATAGTTTCTGTCGTTGTCACTGGTAATGGAGAAACCGTTGGTATCACCAACAAAGGTGCCGTTCAGCTCAGGATTCAATCCGGACAAAACGCGCTTGTAACCGATACTGCCACCCCAGCTGGTTTTGTTGTTAAGATTACGGTTCAGTTCTACGCCTAACTCACCACGCCAGGAATTATTGCTGGTGCTGTTCAAGCTCTGCTTAAAGGTACTGCTGCCTGTTTCAGCATAAGCATCTTGTGCAGTATGAGTATAGGAAAGTTTACCATAAGGCTTCACTTGCCAGGTCTTATTTTGAGTAGAAGGAATGAAGTATTTGGCTTTCACTTCGCCGTCCCAGACTTTGGCTTTGTAATCACTGTTGGTCTTTGTACCTTCCCAAGTTACTGATCTATCCAAGTCATAATGGTTGCGTCCATAAGTTGCTAAAGCCTGATAATCCCAGTCACCGTTCTTATGGTCACCATACACACCAATACGCCAGTCATAGCTCTTGCCTTCGATATTATCTGTGTTGTAATCTGTAACGCCATAGCTGAACAAACCACCAATACGAGTAGTGAGGTTTATAGCATGGTCATAACCTACTACACCGCCAAAACTCTTATTTTCTAAACTGTCATTGTAGTTGTAGTTTTCAAAACCACGGAACAGCTTAAACCAAACATTGTTAGTAGCATCCAAAGCTACAGGAATAGACGTCTTCATCTGCGGTGCATTGGCATCCAGAGATTGAGCAGCGTTTACTGGCATAGCACCACTCCAATATACTGTTTCCATTCTGCTAAAAATCGATTCATTGGTCAATGCGCTCATAGGGCTTTGATTTAAGAACTCAGCTCTTGACTCAGAAGCAATTTGTTTAATAAAGGTTCTGGAAACTGCTTCACTCTGATACAGCGTAGAATTCAACACGGCTGTGGTAGCAGCGTTTGGATTGGCTGCGACAGACTGCACGGTCATTTGATTCAGTGCAGCGCCTACAGACTGCTCTGATGGTGTCAAGTTGGATAATTGGCCCAAGCCCTTTTTCTCGTTAGCAGTAAAGTAACCATTATTGCCATCCACCGTCGCAGACAAACTAACATAGGGAGATAAATCTGTAGTAGTCACGTTGCCGGTGATGCCGCCCTGAGAAGTCAAATAGTTATAAGTATGATTAACTAACGGATTGGTCCCACCGTTAACCACGTTCAAAGCTGTTCCGGTAAGTGTGCTACTGCCGCCGACTACCAGCTTACCGCTATTGGTACCATTGGTTGCAATAATTAATTTACCATTAGAAGTAAAGTTGCCATTCACCGTCAGTGTTCCCACCTGGGGATCAGTGGTAGTAGTGCTACTGCCGGATGCCGCGTAAAACAAATTGCGGGCCTGGGCAGTAAGACCTGGCTGCACTGCACCACTATTGGTTAAGTTGCCGTTAATGGTACCGTAACCGGTAAAGGTAGCGCCACCAGCTACTGTCACTGGACTTGTCAGACTGCCGGTTAAAGCGAAGGACCCTTCCTTCACATTAGTTGCTCCGGTATAAGTATTGGCACCACTAAGAGCCAGCATGCCTGTACCTGTCTTGATTACCTGGCCTTCGCCACTGATTACGCCACCATACACAGAATCTGTCAGATCTTTAGTCAGCTCTACTGTCATGTTAGACAGAGTATAGCGATAACTGTTAGGATAGTCAGGCAAAGCAGGATGTAGCAAATCTGTAGTATACAGCTCATCCTTCTTGCCCAAATAAATCTCACTGCCACCTACGCCATTATCATTCAAGGACACCACGGTAAAATCGCCGCCGTTAGCTTCTTTGGAATATTTATTCAAGGCAAACAAAGGAATACCTGTATTTCTATTACTATAATGAGGACTGCCTACACCCAAATCTATCTGTTGCACATCTACCCAGGCGCCTGCCTTAGGATCATACACAAAAGAAGTTCCCGGTGTCAGAGGTTTATCATCTTCCTGCTCAATGGGAATTACATAAGTAGTGCCGTCCTGGCCTTTTAAAGTAACCGTAACAATATAGTTCTGTCCATTCGGCAGATAAACATATTTATCAAAATCTATGGTCCGATAGCCTTTATATATAGCGGTGCCATCCTGGCCAAAAGTCCCAGTCTTAGTGTAAATAGTCTGAGTGTTTGCCGGCGTATCACCTTTTAGGCTCACATCCACTGTATAAGTCATGCTGTCTGCCGGCACAAAAATACCTACTGCCTTCAGTATTTGGCTGGCGCTGCTGGTTAACTTACTGGCAGTCTTATACCCGCCTACCTGGGTTATTGGCCAAGGCAGGGTGTCGTTAGCATTATCATTATTGGCACCTATGTTGAGGCTGCCCGGTGCCACTGAATTTACAGCAGTATAACGTCCCCAATCTGTTTCCGCATTATAAAAAGTAGCATAGGAAGTAGTAACATCATCATAGGATAGATAGAAATAACCATTGGTCCCTGCCCCGGTACCCCAGCTATTGCGCAGTAGCCAGGCCCCCTTATGCCTAACCCCATCTGAAGTTGCCATAACATAATCATCATCCCAGCCTACTAAGGTAACAGCATGATCCATACTATGATCAACAGTATTACAAATATTCGGATTGTTGCCATCTACCTCCGCAGAATAAAAGTTCACCCTTATAATGCCATATTTTTGCAGCATGGTCTTATAATAATCTTTTTTATTATTAACACTGTCAATGACAAACAGTTCCTTATCCCTACCGTCCTTCACTGCTTCCATGCCAAAATAATCATGCAAAGCCACACCATTGCCTGACAAAGCAGTCACGCCCGCCATACCTTCATCAGTCGCCGGCACGATAAAGTCATACCCTGCCTGACTATTATAGGCAACACCATAACGAACCAGTGTGCTAACAGGCTGGTAAATAAAATCTCCTACATCATAAACTTCTTTAGTCTTGCTTGGGTCTACTGTTCCATAGTAGAACCCATCACCAGTGCCATCTAAAGGTTTGGCAAAGGTGAGCCAGGATAAATAACGTTCACTAAGACGAGGAATCGGTCCTAGGCCAACAGCTTGCCGTTGTAAATTAATACTACTTTCCAAGCTGGCATTGGTAGCAAAGCTCCAGCAATCTTGATATTTACCTTGGTCCCTTGCTTCCCCTACCACAGCGTCTGTTTCTGCCGATGTTCTATCTGTCGGCGTGCTCCGCCGCCAATCAAAATAGGAAGGCAAATCAGCTGCATAAACCGGTAAAGCAGTTGTTAATAATCCTATACAAATAAAAGATGATAAAAACTTTTTTTTGCCGTTCATAGTAATGCCCTCCTTCTATTCAAAGCGCTTCTTACATAATGCAATTATACCATTTTTACTTATCTTTTAGGTAAATTTAAAGACCAATTGGGGCTATCCCCCAATTGGTCTTATTTTCATTTTTTTACTTCAATTTTGTCAATTTCCGTACCATCCGGCAAGAAAGCCGTAAACGTCATACTGTTATCCGTTGCTTCCAGATACAGGAAATTGTCTGTTTCCGGCTGAGGCGCAGTCTTCACATCCAGGCTGTGACTCTTCCACAAGCTGGGATAACGGACATTACCTGCTACCCCCGTAAGAATATAGAGCGGACCCTTCTCATCATGTTTAAAATTACTGATATGCCCTCTGTTACGATACGTATGCAAGTGGGCAGTTAAAACCACATCCACCTTATTAGCGTCAAAGATAGGCATAAATAAATTGCCTTCTTCGGAAATTCCCTCCGGTCTGGGTGTGGGACGAGTCAGGAAACCATACTGCAAAACATCCTTATGCATTAAGACTACTTTCCATTTTTTCTTCGCTTGAGCTAAGTCTTTTTTCAGCCATTCTACCTGCAGTTTCATCATATCAGGTTGAAAATCTTTTAGCTCATTACTTTGGGTATTAAGTACCGTAAAATGAACATCACCGTAATCAAAGGAATAGTACTGATTTTGGTAAGTAGCGTTAGCAAGCTTAGGTAAAGAGAAAAGATGCAGATAAGCCTCCGGCATTCTAACCTTCCAGTCCAGGTTATAAGTCTCGTGATTACCCATTACTGTAACTACGGGAATGTGTTTAATCATATCATCTACAGCTTCGAACCAATAATTCCACTGATTGTGGTCCTCACCGTTATCCACCAAATCGCCCATATTTACAAAGAAGTCCACATCCTTATACTTCTTCCAGGCGAAACGGGAAAGGTTTTGCCAATCCGTGTAATCACTGGACTGTGAATCAGGGAAAATCAAAGCTTTAAAATTATTGCCCTGAGGAGTTTTCATTTCCTGCCAAGCTGTAGCTTTCTTGTCTGCCAAGGCTCTATAACGATAAGTCTGACCTGGCTGCAAGTCTGCAAGGCGAGCTGTATAGATATAATTTGTTATTTTATCATCTGTGAACTTGTCACCTTGGGCCGCTACCTTTTGCACTGTCTCCTGGCCCTTGATGCCATACTCTACAGCAGCCTCCGATAGCTCTTTGTCAGTTTGCCACATAATGGTGCGTTCCCTGCTATCGTCTGTAGCAATTACTTGCCTCAAGGCATTGACCTGCAAGGTCCCATTGACTACACTGGCAGCTTTACCTGCCACTGTAGTAGCTACATGTGTTGCGGTGCTGCCACACCCCACAATAAGGCAGCTAAGTAAACTAATAAGTAAAAAACAAAGGAGAGTTTGTCTCTTTTTCATAATGTATATTCTGTGTTTCTCCTATTTTTTAGAAATTTTCTTAGAAATATCCAAAACATAATCTTTCTTTACAATTTTATAAAGAGTCTTAAACATAACGAAATTCAAAGCTAAATACATCAGCCAGAAGGTGTAACCAACATGCATGGCTCTCTCGTAGGTATCAAGCATAACCTTTTTAGTGGCCGCATCCAAAGTAACATAGCCTGGCATCGGCAAATTCAATACAGCAGGCGTTGTAATCATGATAATAACCAAAAAAGAAAATAAGGTTACGTAGACAAAAGAAACAAACATACGCTTGGAATTGTAGATACCACGATTCAAAGAAGCCAGTATGCCCCGGTGAACAACAATATAGACAAAAAACAGCACCAGTAATTCCACAGTTAAATTATTGCGCCCCTGTTGAGTCAATTCTTCATAAAAAAGCATCATCGACCAAATCAAGGTTATGGAAAGATCAATACCTATGCGAAACAAAAATTTTTTGTCCATATTTCACCTATCCTATTTCAATTTATTATAGTCCTCAGGTGAAACTGGTTCCAGCCATTCATTGGCTGCTCCTTCTGCAGGAACCTCAATTGCCAAATGTACAAACCAGCTGGTAGGAGCTGCGCCGTGCCAATGCTTTACCTCGGGAGGAATATTCACTACGTCACCCGGTTTTAGCTCTTGAGCAGGCTTGCCCCATTCTTGGTAGTAACCACGACCAGCTGTCACCAAAAGAATTTGACCACCCTTATGATGAATGTGCCAATTGTTACGGCAACCTGGTTCAAAGGTTACATTACCAATACCTACACCTTTGGTAGATAACATATTTAAATAACTTTGTCCTACAAAATATTTTGCATAGGCCTCATTCTTTTCACCTGTAGCAAAAACACCTAAATCCTTTTTGTCCATAATAATTGCCTCCTAAGTTTACTTATGATAAAAAGTGGGACAGCGGACGCGTCCCCTTGTCACATTTTTAGGCTAGCATTTAAAGTAAACTTGAAGTCAACTATTTTATTTTGTTTTCTTGCTTACATAACTACGTTCCTTAGCAGGAATCTTGTCCCATTGTACCATATTTAAAGCAATTCCACACTTTTTGGCCCAAGCAGCTGCTAAGCCTGTTGCTTCTCCCATACTCATACAGGTAGGTTGAATACGCAGGGAAGCTTCCATGATGAAGCTGGCGGAAATACAGCGTCCTGCTACGGCCAGGTTAGCTATTTCCTTGCAAATCAGTGACCGGAAGGGTATTTCGTAAAATTCTCCCGGTTGTAAATACTCGCCTACTTTTTCGCCATGAGCATCTATATAGTAAGCATTTTTTACTACACCATCGACAAAAGTATTTCTAGCGAAATAATCTTTTTCTGTTAAATAATATTTTCCTTTTATGCGAAAGGACTCTCGAGCTCCTAGCATCGTTGCTTCTTTGCTAAGGTAGGCGTGCTCAAAACCTGGCAGATGTTTAATCAAGTAAGTACTGATCCTGCCAAGCATAGCTCTACCATAACGAACTCCTTCGCTATAGGACAAGGCGTCGGTAGCCTTAAACCGCACAGGCAGCTCCGGGCAGTTCATGGCCATACAGCCGGGCTTACCTACAATAGTAAAAGCCTGAAAATATTCAATGTCTTCTTCCGTAAGCTCCTTGGTCTTTAAGCCTTTTAGAAAGAATTCTTCCAGCTTATATTTAATATCCCTGTGTCTAGCCTCAGCAATTTCAAAATGCGGCAAATTAGTTTTACACCAGGTATCATGAGTACTGTTAATGTATTTAACCAATTTTGGCAAATCAATGCCTGCCATCTCAAAGCGGAAACTCATGGGCTGATTATTACCTGTTTTTTCATAACCAGCTTCTGTAGGTACGCCTGCCAGTCTGGAAAGCAAAGCATCACCTGTAGCATCAATAAACATAGCAGCTTGTACCGCCACTAAGCCTTGTACCGTTTGTACAATGACAGCAGTAATCTTCTTGCCTTTTTTCAATACATCTACCAAGGTAGCCTGATACAGCATCTGCACCTTGGCCGCCACTGCCATCTTATCATAAATGGCCGCCAAAACCTCTGGGTTAGTCCAAGTCGCTCCTGTCTTACCGTCAGAGTGTTCTATGCCAGCCTTCTTTAACCGTCTTTTTATTTCTTTCACAAAAGGAGTATCGCTACCCTTGGCAAAGGTAGGCATAAAGGGTTCTACCAAGCCAATAGTCTGCATACCTCCCAAAGCAATGCTGCGCTCTACGATTAAAGTTGACAATCCCTGCCTGCCGGCTGTAATAGCTGCTGCGGCACCGGCAGTACCGCCGCCCACTACACACAAATCTACTTGTGCTATGACCGGTATTTTTCTTTGTGCAAAACTCACATTTTTTTGTGTCATATTTGCCTCACTTTGCCGCCACAATAATTACTTTCTCGTTTTCTGCCAAACCATCTAATTCCAACTGCAACAAACCATCAATTTGTTCTACACTTACTAAACCAGACAAATCTATTTGCTTTTCTCCATAGAAAATGTAGAGCAAGGGTAATTGCCCACCGATGGTGCCATACTCAGTATTCGTATCAATAAGCTGATGCAAATCTTCCTGCAATTTTCCTTTAGTAGTAACCATGACAGCCTGAGCTGTTTTCCTCAGTCTGATAATGCCATCTCTATCTAATACCCTAAGCAAGAACTCTGCTTTCTTAAAGAAGAGAAAGGCACGCTTTTCCAGACGGCCTTCGTACACATGCCACTTACCAACAGTTGCAATCTCTTGTACCTTGTCCTTTGGCAGCTCCATGGACTGAGCCGCTAAAGCAAGTAATTCCTCCGGAGCATGTTGCTTACTTGACAAATCCTGCATCCTAAGCTCTGTAGCACCCATAGCAATGGCACGCAAAATATTACTTTGCTTATCTATCTCAATAGCAATTTCCACCGTAGCTTCTTTGGCCCCTGATTTCATAATCTGGTTCAAAGCCTCTCGGCGAATAGAACGAATATCCTCATCGGTAGGATTAACTACCGTTCTCTCCACAATTTCTCTTACCATGGCTAAAGCCACGCCGATGGTAGAAATAATGGGTCCGTTCTTCACAATCTTCCATTGGCAGTTCATGAGTTCGCCAAGGTAAGGCGCTACCACGCCGGCGCTACCACCGCCTCCTGCCAGAATTAAACCCTGCACTGGTAATTCATAATCGTGAATCAAGCCCTCCACAATTTGTCTTATCTTGCCTATACCAATATCCATAGCCTGACGAGCCGCTTCTTCCGCAGTAACACCCATCACATCGCCTAAAGCTTGCCAAGCAATACGTGCCGCTGCTTTATCACCGGTTGCGTAATCTTGCTTCGGAATCTTGCCCAGCACATTGGCTGCTCCTGCCAAAGTAAGAGCTACCTTCTTGCCACCCTCGCCTACTACTGCTGCAAAAACAGGTTGGTCATCCTTACAAGGCGCCAATAATTCTAAGTGCGGATCAGTTAAAGCAGGTGAAAATACTTCATAAGTAAGTCCCGCAATATGAGCACTACGTGGTCCTACATCCGTAATTTTCTTGCCCTCTACCCTAATCATGCTGCCTCCGGCTACGCCTAAGGTACGTACATCCAGAGAATTTAAATAAGTCTTATGTCCGCCTACCTGAGCATACTTCACCATTACCCGGCCGTTTTTCACAGCGGAAATATCTGTAGAAGTTCCTCCCGCTTCCAGAAAAATACCATCGGACATTTTCTCATACATTAAGGCTCCGGCTACACCGGCTGCCAGTCCGGACAGCATGGTAAGAATAGGACGCCGTCTTACCTCATTGACCGTCATGACACCGCCGTCGCAGCGCATGATCATTAGTTGTGATGCAATACCGGCCCGCTTCACGCATTGCTCTGTCATATCTGCAGTTTCCATCATCTTGGGAATAAGGCTGCCATTAATAACTGCCGTTCTGGTTCTAACCTTTAAACCATAGAGCTGAGAAACCTCATGACCGCCGGTAGCATAGATGCCAGCCTGACGAGCCATGTCCATTACAAATAACTCATTAGTAGGGTCATCCACGCTAAAAGATTCAGTAGCTACAATAATCTGTGCTCCCTTATCCCGTAATTCTTGTATCTTAGTCCTGACAGCGGTCTCGTCCGCTGCAGCGTTTTCTGTTTTTAAATAAGTGTGTACTGTCTGTAATTCTTTACCCTCGGCCAAGGGAATATTGCCTACATTGCTGTCGCTTTCTACCCGGGCCGATTCAATACCTCGCCCCATGGCCAAAATTCCCACCTTAGCTACATCGCCCTCTAAGAGAGCATTGGTAGCCTGAGTAGTCCCGTGAGCAATGAAGATAACTTCTTCCGGTGCAATATTATTTTTCTTCATGATATCCTGAAGAATTTTTATGATACCATCTGCTACTCCCTCTTTAGCATCATGAGTAGTAGGTATTTTTTCCTGGGCAATAATCTCATAGGTAGCATCATCAATAGCAACTGCATCAGTAAAAGTGCCGCCTACATCAATACCAATCCTAACTTTTCTCATAGGTTCTCCCTTCTACCAACGCATTAACGTTACATATAAAAGCAAGAGCAGACACATGGCCCAAGTATACGGCAAGGTCTTTTTCAAGATTTCGGAAGTATCTACATTAACGAAACCGCTAATCCAGGTATTTTGAGAATTGGTAGGATCAGAAGCCCCCTGAACATATCCTACTGCCAGAAAGGTACCTACGACTATAGGCGCCGGCAAAATATTTAATGTACCAATAAGAGCTGCAATTCCTACACCCATACCAAACATGTTCAGTGGTCCTCTATAGAGAGCTGTAGGTGCCAGCAAAGCAAAGAAAGCAAACACAGTCCATCTATGGGTAGGCAAAATTGCCAAGAGCAAAGGATTCAATACCTTAGCTACCGTTGGGTCCATGACTGCAGCTACCAACATACCAATACCCATGAATAAGAAAATAACCCCTGCTACATCCTTGATGCCTTCGGTAATAGAACCGGCCATGACATTAATCAGCTGACTGGGCTTGGTCAGCATAATGGCGTAAACAGAAGCCAAAAAGAAACCCAACACAGAAGCAGCCACCGGGTCTACATGGCCTTGCGTTGCTTTGCCAAAACCTACTACGGCTTTAAAAGCATAAACAGTTACCAATGGAATAATAGGTGCAACCAGTGCCGCTGCCGGTACCGTAGTCTTCTTCACCACCAGGCTGGAAACTTTAGCAGTTGTTGCCTTGGTTATTTGTTCATATAGGCTTACGCAAAGATTCTTAGGCAGAAGTAAAATACCCTTTAGCACAATACCAATCACCTGCAAAAAAGAAGTACTGCTTTCTCCCTTTTCGCTGGTGTTCTTAATATTGATGAGGATACAAGCCACTGTTCCCAATAAGGAAATGGTAAAAGCAGGTGCGTAATAAGACATAGTAATCTCGCCGCCAAAAATTCCAATAAAGGTACCATAACTGGCAGCATTACCTAACAGTCCTGTTTGCAAAGCTAAAAGCAAAATTGAACTGGCCAACAAAGGGGATATACCTGCTGACATCATAATTGGCAACACAATGGAACCCACCATGATAACAGCACCTAAGCCACTCATCCCCAGAAAAACAAATATGGTAGCAAAAGATAAAATAATAGCAATAGAACGAGGCTTATCCCCTGCCAGCTCTGCAGCCTTTTTAATAATGGTGTCAGAAACACCGGTCTTCATGATAACCTTGGCAAACATGGCGCCAAAAATTACCACCGCCATAGCTGAGCCCAGCTTCATAGAGCCGGCTAATAAAATATTGTTCAAATAAGTTACTAAAGGCATCTGCACCACCAAAGCAATCCAGGCCGCCATTAAAGGCAAGGCCAGAATAGTAGGCAATACCTTCATAATCATTAGTGCTGCAAAAACAAAAAATCCCCCTAAAATCAAAATACCTGACATACACCCCACCCCTTTTTATTCCTTTAACATGTCCGCAAATTTCTTGGTAATAAGTTGCGGCCTGGTGATAGCTGAGCCTACAATAGGAGCGTAAGCTCCTGCTTCCATAACCTTCACAATATCATTCGGCGTATTAATGCGTCCTTCGGCAAAAACAGGAATATCTACTTTGTCCACCAGCTCTCTAATTAATTTCAGATCAGGACCGGATAGTTGCCTAGAATAGGAAGTATAACCTGACATAGTAGTAGATATTGCATCTACGCCTAAGGCAGCAGCTGCTATTCCCTCTTCTACAGTAGAAATATCTGCCAGAATTAATTTATGACCCTTATGCACCAACCTGAACATTTTCTTTAAATCGCCATTGATTGATCTTTTCCGCTTGGTCAAATCCATGGCTATCATAAAACAACTAGTGGTAAGCAAAGATTCTATTTCATAGATAGTTGGCGTTATATAAATAGAAGTATCAGGATATTCTTTTTTTATAAGACCAATAACAGGCAGATGAGTTACATTGATAATTTCTCTAATATCTTCCACGCTTTCAGAACGAATGGCCGCTGCTCCACCTTCTTGGGCAGCTAAAGCCATGCGTCCCATAATAAAAGAACTATGTAGTGGTTCATTAGGTTGAGCTTGACAAGAAACGATTAATTTACCCTTAAGTTCTTCTAACATGTGTTCACTTCCCTTTTCATTTTGCCAACTACTTAGGCGCTTTGTTTCTTTTATTGTATCAAAATATACGAGAAATGGTTAGCCTTTCCTCTTTTTAGAGTCTTAATATTTTAACTATTGTAAGCAATTCTTGACCTTTTCTAACAAGAAGTCCATAATAGAAATAGATTTAAAATTGGAGGAGGAATGTATTATGAAAAAAATGCGTATACTAGCAGCTGTAATGTTATCCGCTGCTACTATTTTTTCCAGCGTAGCTATGGCTGCACCTAAAACAGCCGCAAAGACTGCAACAAAGGTTTATGTAAATCCTATTAAGCTTGAAGATCACCATGTAATTGATGGCGTATTTAGTTGCACCTACCCGCTAATTACCGGAGCTAAGGACAGCAAGGCTAATACCGCTATCAACGCTAACATTGCAGAAAGAATTTATGAATTCACTGCTCCCTTTAATCACACTGCCACTGTTGGTTCACCCTTCAAAAAAGTTGATGCCAATATTGACCACGCCAATATTAAAGGCTCCACTAGCTACGATGTTACCTACAATGCCAACACTATTTTGAGCATGATTTTGACCAAGACTGTTACTGTTCCCCACACCGATGGCACTAGCTACACCTTGACCAGAAAAGATGGTTTGAACTATAACAGCGAAGGCAAAGTTATTACCGCTGACACCTGGTCCAATTTGGCTAAGGCTGTTAACATGGAAGATCCTTTTAGCACTGCCAGTCTGAAAAAATCAATTTCCGATGCTTTGGCAGCTAAAGGCTTAACCGCTGTAAAAGATTATGAGCAAAACTTAGACATGGCTAAACAAAACTACTACCTGGATGCAGAAACCAATCTGCATGCTTTGTATATGCCCGGCTTTATTGCTCCTGAGAGCGCCGGCTGGTTTGATGTAGTACTTAACGCTAAACTGTTGAAATAATTTTAGAAAGTAAAAATGCCTGAGCATATGCTCAGGCATTTTTTTGTTTAATTTATTTTTACCAGGCTGCTACACAACCATCAGCACGAGGCTCTGTGGCCCCGGTAAGTACACCATTTTCATCTCTAAGAATAATCTGACCACGACCAAAACCTATAAAGTCCGGTTGAATGGCAACCTGATGACCTCGTTTACGCAGAGCTTCTGCAAGGTGTGGCCCAAAATCAGGTTCAATTTCTATTTTCTTACCGCCCAGCCATTGCCAACGTGGCGCATCCAATGCCTCTTGGGGATTCATACCAAAATCAATCATGTTCATTAGCACTTGTACCTGGCCCTGGGGTTGCATATAGGCCCCCATTACGCCAAAGGGTCCCACAGCTTTGCCCTCTTTCATTAAGAAACCTGGAATAATAGTGTGATACGGCTTTTTGCCAGGCACCAGATAGTCATCGGAATGAGAATTTAAAGAAAAACCGCAAGCTCTATCATTTAAAGCAATACCGTAGCCTGGAATGACAATGCCACTGCCAAAGCCCTTGTAGTTGCTTTGAATATAGGAAATCATATTGCCTTCCTCATCCGCTGCGCACAGATAAACCGTGCCTCCACAGAATGGATTGCTAGGCTTAGGCATAAGAGCGGTGTCAGTAATCTCTTTGGCACGTTCTTCTGCGTAAGTATCACTGAGCAAATGCTCCACACTCATTTGCTTCATGCTGTGAGCATCTGAAATATATGTCATGCCATCTATGAAGGCTTGCTTCATAGCCTCTATTTGCTTATGAATAGTTGCTATATCATCGTGGTCAGCCTTTTGCAATGCCAGCTTGTCCATGATATTCAAAGTCATCAGCACCACCAAGCCCTGCCCATTGGGCGGAATCTCGCAAATGGTATAACCATGGTAATCTGTATGGATAGGTTCTACCCATTCTGCTCTGTATTTAGCTAAATCTTCTGCAGTAATATAGCCACCGGTCTCCTTAGCAAACTTAGCAAAAGCTTGAGCAATAGCACCACGGTAGTAACTCTCACATTGAGTAGCCGCCAGTTCTCGCAAAGTTTTGGCTTGGTCAGGCAGCTTCACCAAAGAACCAACAGTAGGATTGCCGTTTTTCATAAATGTAGCAAAGAAGGGCTGAAATTCCGGTTTGTCTTTATAGGGTGCAAAAGTTTCTACTGCTTCTTCCCACAGCTGCCCCACTACAGGCTGCAACGGAAAACCATTTTCAGCATAGTTAATAGCCGGTTCCAAACAATCTGCAAAAGCCATTTTACCAAATCTCTTATGGAGCTCCGCCCAGGCAGAAGGCGCCCCAGGTATTGTCACAGATGCCCAACCTCTGTCCGGCATGGCGGTGTAACCCTTAGCCTGCATGGCTTCAGGCGTTAAAGCAGCCGGTGCAAAACCGCTACCATTTAAGCCATATAATTTTTGCGTCTTAGCATCCCAATAAAGAGCAAAAGCATCACTGCCTAGTCCATTGCTGGTTGGTTCCAAAACCGTCATACAGGTAGCAGTGGTGATAATGGCATCTACTACATTACCGCCCTTTTTCAAAGTGTCTAGTCCTGCCTGAGCGGCTAAAGGCTGCGAAGTACATACCATGCCTTTCTTGCCAAAAATTACACTACGGCGGGATGGATAACGGTATTGCAAATAATCAAAGTTCATGATTGGCTCCTTTTGTCATAGTTTTATTAACCTGTCATTTTTCTCTTCTTGCAATTATTTTACAAATTGTCCCAAAGTCTTAAACATTTCTGCAACATTTATTGGTTTAGCTATATGGGCATCCATACCTGCCTTTAAACAGTCATCCACATCCTCGGCATAAGCATTGGCAGTCATGGCAATGATAGGAACTGACTTAGCATCCGGCCTATTCAAAGCACGAATTCTTCTGGTAGCTTCCAAGCCATCCATGATGGGCATTTGCACATCCATCAAAATAGCATCATAGTGATATTGCTCTGCATCAGCATATTGCTTCACCGCATTGCTGCCATCGGTAGCTACTACGCCACTAGCACCTTTCTTCTGCAAGAGACGTAAAACTATCTCTGCGTTAATAGCATTATCCTCTACTACCAAAATATGTTTTCCCGTCAAAACAACAACTGTTTCTTCCTTAACCGGTTTTGTTTCTACATTGGGAGCAATCTTAAAGCAAAAATAAATGGTAACAGCAGTTCCCTTGCCTTTAGCGCTTTGCACGTTGATAGTGCCACCCATAAGATCTACCAGACTTTTTACAATAGATAGACCCAAGCCTGACCCAGCACGTTTGGCATTTGCTTCAGTATATTCTTGCTCAAAAGGTTCAAACATTTTGTGCTGGAATTCTTCGCTCATGCCAATACCACTATCCCGTATCACCATATCAAAGCATAAGGTATCACCATGTACCTGATGGTTCTTAAATTCCAACCACACCTTACCACCTTTAGGAGTGAACTTCACGGCATTAGATAACAGGTTAAATATGATTTGGTTAAAGCGTATCTTATCTACCATTACCGTATATTGAGTAAAAATATTATTTACGATAAACTGAATGTCTTTTGCTGCGCAAAGTGGCTTTATTACTGCTTCAATATATTGTTCCAGCTCCGGATAGCTATAGTGCTCAGGATGCAATTCCATCTTGCCACTTTCCACTTTACTCATATCCAGGATATCATTTACCAGGCTAAGCAAAAATTGTCCACTGTGCTCTATTTTTGCCACATAATCTCTGGCCTGAGACGACATATCTTCATCCATAGCCAGTCCTGCCATCCCCAGAATACCATTTAAAGGCGTTCTAATGTCATGACTCATCCTAGACAAAAAATTGGTTTTAGCAGCATTGGCCTTTTCTGCTTTTCTCACAGCTGCTTCCAAGGCTCTATTGCGTTCTTCCTCTGCCTTGACCTGTTCAGTAATATCAGTACGACTAAATACCATATACCGCTGTTCACTATTTAAGTAAGAAACCAGCATGCGCATATAATGGCATTCTTCTAGAGGCTTGGCAAGGTCAATAAGCCGATAATAAATGGAGAAAGCCGGCTCTTTAACTAACTGTGCTTTGATATAATCTACAGCAAATTCCTTAAAGCATTTTTCTCTATCTTCCGGATGAACATAGATGGGAATATTCTCCGCATTGATAGTATCATAATCACCTAAGGGCGGTGGCAAGACCATGGTACCAGGCGTAGATTTGATTAATCTGACAAGCTTTGTTTTCAAATCTAAATAAGTAGCAAAATCCAGATATCCATCAACAAGATTATCCAAAATTTCTTGCTTTAATTTTTGTTCATTAATATTCGTGGTGTAATAAAAGGCTAAAATATCACCTGTTTTAGGTTCCGGCAAAAGAGCTGTTCTGGTTTTAACCCAGATTATCTCATCACCCACCTTGCGGCGGTATTCCTGAATGATTTCCCGTTCTCCTCTGGCAAAAGCATCTGCCATACCAATATGACTGCATATTTTTAGAAATCTTTTTCTTTGCTGTTCATCAGGAATCTCCTTGGCAGCAGAAAAAAGTATGGTCAAGGTATCAACATTCTGCTGCAAAATCCGTGGATCAATTTCTTCGGCTTCCTTACGAAGCTTTTCATCCAGCAAAGAAATTGTCTGGTAGTTAATATTGCTATCATTGTTAATTTTTATGTTAGTATCCTTAGAAACAGAGAAACAGGACACCGCTAGGACATCACTACCTGTGGTGGTACTCATTCTGAGGCGCTCTGTTTCTAAAGCAGTTTCAGCCTCCATAAGTCTATCTACATTAACGGCATAGCCATAAGCCTTGATTGGCTTGCCCTTTTCATCCAAACGATTGCGCAAATGTACCTTAAACCACAAGCGTGCGCCTTGATATTTAAAACGTACGGTACACTCCGCCTCTTGTTCACCGCGGTCAATACGATTAATCATCTCTTGATAAAGCTTACGGTGCTCCGGAGATAATTTGGTATAATCCATAAACGCTTGGGGATAATTTTCCATGACAACAGGCACCTGGTTAATAGCCTCAGGCATAAGAGGAGCTTCGTAACGATGCAATGCAGGATAATAAATAAAATAAGAAACCTCGGAATAGGTAAGCAGTTCTATAAAAGATTGCTCTTTATCCCGCAATGTTTCCTGTGCCTTACGCAACTCTTCAATTTGCTGTTCTCTGGTTTTTTCTATTTCATCCATAGTTATATACCCCGATTTACCATTGGGGACGGAGAAAAATGGTAAATTCGCCTGATAAGGCAGAAAAATTTACCACTTTTCTCCGTCCCCAATGGTAAATTATACAGTTATTCCAGTCTGGTGATACCTTCTGCATCCAGACGACTCTTTACCCAGTCATAGTGTTCATCTAGGGAGTCATAAAATTGTTTAGGATAATCTTTATCGCTTAAAATAAAATATTTATGGTATTCCAGTTTAGCATCTTCATCACAGAAATCGGCAAATTGGAATTCGTTATTATGGATTTTTTCCAGCCACTTGGCATTACGTTCTTCCGGATCCTTCTCTTTGATTTCCTGAAAAGCTTTTAACAATAAAGCTTTTTTATCTGCCGGCAATTCCGTAGATGGCAGGCATTGAAGACTAGCCATAATACTATATATATCCAAGGAAGCTTCCATAAACTCTTCTGTATTATCTCGGCCATCTGGAAACTTCAGATTGCTCTTCCATTTGGCATATGGTCTATCCGGCCAGTGAATAGCAGCAGCATGTCCCAATGGTGCGGCTAAATCCATGCCGATACTTTCAATTTCTTCTTCCAGCTCTTCCAGGCTCTTCCAACCATCACCATCAAACAAATCAACTACCAGGTCCTTAACTACATTAGCCAAGCTGGTAATCCCGGCAAACTCCTGATGAGCCCAGGTGTCTGCATAAACATGGCAAGCAATACCTAGCTTAAAAGCATAGTTGGGATCATCCAAAGAAATATTTCTCATGCGCTCTGCCAGCTCTCTGGCCAGAACACCATGTTTCTTGCAAATCAATTTATCCTGCTCAGTTTCGCCCTCCAGGCCCGGTAAAAAATGATAAGGAATCCAAACCTGTTCATTACCTTCCTCATTAAATAGGTTTTCCCACAGGTCATGCCCGGAATAACGAATAACGCCATTAGGAGTGACCTCCTTAGCAGTAGCCCAAATCTTGAGATCATTACTTACATTATCATCAACAAATTCAGAGGCTGCAGCAATAACTTTAGCATTATAAGCACCAAAGCCTGCCCATCTGCTTAATACATAAATAGTACTAAAATGAAAATCTATATCCATATAAATCCGACCTCCAAGTGGCTTTCTTGCCTAAAATTTTACAACGGAATCAAGGTAACTTCAAGAGGAAAGTCCCCCAAAGGACCCGCTCTTGTTGTCTTCTGTAAATTATATTTGACAGAATCACTTTTTGTAACTAGAATTAGATTAAGCAGAGGAGCTGAACAAGCTTCTCTGCTTTTTTTATACCGAAAGGTGGTGCTCTTATGCAAAGCCTAGTTGAACATACTGGCAGAATTAACGATTTGTTGGCACGCTATGGTGTCAAATTCGGCATTTACAAGAATCATGTGTTTCACGAACAGCTTTTTCCTTTTGATCCTTTACCAAGAGTTATTCCAAAGGATGAATTTACTTTATTGGAAAAAGGTTTAGTACAGAGAGTAAATGCCCTGAATGCTTTTTTGAGGGATATTTATGGTGGTAAGCAAATCATCGCCAATAAAATTATCCCGGAAGAATTTATCTTTTCTTCCAAAGGTTTCTTGCCTCAGTGTGATGGTTTTGTTCCACCTAAAGGCATCTATTCCCACATTTCCGGCATTGATCTGGTGCAAGCCAAAGACAAAACCTGGTATATTCTGGAAGACAACCTGCGCATTCCTTCCGGTGCTTCCTATCCGCTGATTGCTCGCAAGCTATGCCGCTTGGCTAGCCCGGAAACCTTTACCAAAAATCACGTAGTAACTAATAAAATCTATCCTCAAATGCTAAAGGAAACAATGGATAATGTGAACACCGGTGGTTTAAATGTCATTCTTACCCCGGGACGTTACAATGCAGCCTTCTTTGAACATTCCTACTTAGCCGAAATGACCGGCTCTGTTTTAGCTATGAACAATGATTTATTTGTAGATAACAATAATTTGTTCTACAAAGATAATAATGGTTCTGCCAAACGAGTAGGTGCGTTATATAGACGTATTTCTGATGAATTTCTGGATCCCATGAATTTCTTGCCTGAATCCTTGATTGGTGTACCCAACCTGCTCACCGCTTACCGCAGTGGCAACGTGGCCATCATTAATGCTCCCGGCAACGGCGTCGCTGATGATAAGGGCATCTATTATTTTGTTCCTACTATGATTAAATATTATTTAGATGAAGAGCCTATTTTGAAGAACGCTCCTACTTATTTAATGTTTGATGAAAAGCAACGCAAACAATCTCTGGCCAGAATGGATGAATTAGTCTTCAAAGATGTTTCCGAAGCCGGCGGTTATGGCGTAGTTTTTGGCAGGGAACTTTCTCAAGATAAGAAAACAGAACTTGCAGAATTAATAGAAGAACAGCCCCGTCGTTTCGTTGCTCAGGAAATCATAGATTTCATTGACTTACCTATTTTAGAAGATGGCAAAGAGGTTTTGCGCAAGGCTGATTTACGTGCCTTTGTTTTAGCCGGTACCACCACCAAGGTGTGGCCGTGCGGTTTAACCAGGTTTTCACGTAATCCTACATCTTTTATTGTTAACTCATCTCAGGGAGGAGGTTTCAAGGACACATGGGTATTATCTCGCTAGAAAAACAAGATCATTTATTTTGGTTAGGCAGGTATTGTGAAAGGGTTTATACTACCATTCGTACTTTTCTCTTAGGGTACGACCGGATGCTTGACGATGAAAACAGCGGCTACAAAGCTATTTGTCAAATGCTGGATATTCCGGACATCTATAAGGATGAGGAAGACTTCATCAAAACCTATGTATATTCCAGTAAGGATGTTAACTCCATATACAGCAATCTACGGAGAGCTTACGATAATGCCATTGTACTAAGAGACGAAATCTCCAGTATCAGCTTAAGCTATATTCAGATGGCCTTGGATGACATGGAAGAATATAGTAATAAACCTTTTTCTCTGTTACAATTACAGCTTATCATAGATTTGCTGTTAGCGTTCTGGGGTAGCGTAGATGTATATGTGCTCAGCGACAACAGCAGAGATCTTATTAAGTGCGGCCGTAGCCTGGAACGCCTTGATTTATATATTCGTTTAGGTTATCCCAAGGAACGCTTAGCTCGTGAGTTTCATATGTTTGAAACAAGAATGGGCAGGATAAGTCCTCTCCAATATAATTTTGAAGCTTATAATACCTTCAGTACAGCTATACGCAACAAAGCTGTTTTAAAACAACAGTTAGATACTTTAAATAAAATTTTTGTGAGGCGTTAGTCGTGAAAAAATTGCATTTTCAATATAACATGGAGCTGGCCTTTTCCCAAAAAGTTACTGACCACAGCTTTGCTTTGCGTTGTGTACCACAGTCTTCCTTGTGCCAGACCATAGGCGCCTTGACCTGTTCCTTTAACCCCATGGCGTCCATCGCTTTATCCAAAGATGCTTTTGATAATGTTGTATACACCGGCTATATTCCTGACCCACATACTTATTTTAGTTTTCGCATCGAAGGAATGGCAATTACCAATAGCGAACAGTTTTTACAAGAGCCTTTAAATTTGCTCTATAAATATCCTTCTACTCTGGCTTTTCTTACCAAGTCCCCGGAAGCCTACTTTCCCGATTTTAAGACACCTAGTGGGGATAATTTGCAAAAGGCCATGTATCTCATGGAACTTTTGAACAAACATTTCACCTATAAGACAAGCAGTACTAATAACACTACCACAGCGGAAACAGCTCTGCAGCAAGGTTGTGGTGTTTGTCAGGATTATGCGCACATTCTCATCGCACTATGCCGGCAACAAAACATTCCTGCCAGATATGTAGCCGGTTTTATGATTGGCGAAGGTGTCACTCACGCCTGGGTAGATATTTATGCAACAGGCAAATGGCTAGGCATTGATCCCACTCATAATCGCATTGTAGATGAAAATTACATTAAACTGTCTGCCGGACGTGATTTTGGTGATTGTATCATTGACCGGGGCATCTTTAGAGGTGGCGCAGAGCAACAACAAAAAGTAATTGTCAAGGTAACAGAAGTTGAGTAAAGTTTAAGGCAATAAAAAGCGCTGTGCTAATTGAAGTACACTTCAAATTAGCACAGCGCTTTTTAATATGTTCTTATCTTACCAAACAAGGTTTCTTCGCATCAAACTTCCAGCCGGGAATTAAGTATTGCATGGCAATTGCATCGTTTCTTGCACCTAAGCAATTCTTCTCATAGACTTCATGAGCCTTCTTCACTTGGTCCATGTCTACTTCTACACCTAAACCGGGAGTCTTGGGAATCTTAATGCAACCATCTACAATCTGCATCGGTTTCTTAGTCAGTCTTTCCAGCCCTTCCTGCCAAATCCAGTGCGTATCCATGGCATTGTAAACGCCTGGTACTGCTGCACCGGTTTGTGCACACATTGCCAAGGAAATATCAAAATGGTTATTAGAGTGAGAACCCCAGGTGTAACCAAACTCATGGCACATTTGCGCTACTCGTACAGAACCGGCCATGGTCCAGAAATGCGGATCTGCCAGAATGATATCTACAGCCTGAGACTCCAGAGAATGTCCTACCTGGCGCCAGTCTGTGGCAATCATGTTGGTTGCCGTGGGGAAACCGGTACGACGTCTGAACTCGCTCATTACTTCACGTCCGGAATAAACACCTTCTGCCCCGCAAGGATCCTCGCAATAAGTCAGAATGCCATGCATATCGCTTACATACTCACAAGCCTGCTCCAAGCTCCAGGCACCGTTAGGATCTAAGTCCATGCGAGCATCCGGGAAGGCTTTCTTCATGGCCTTGATAACTTTCATTTCCTCATCGCCGGCTAAAACACCGCCCTTAAGCTTGAAATCCTTAAAGCCATATTTTTCTTTAGCAGCCTTGCACAGTGCTACAACATGCTCAGCATCCAAAGCTTCTTCGTGACGAAGTTTGTACCAAGCGCAGTCAGAGCTAGTTTCTTCTGCATAAGGCAGATCAGTTTTCTTAGGATTCCCTACGAAGAATAAATAGCCTAAGAAACGTACGCTGTCTCTCTGCTGGCCTTCGCCTAGCAGTTCGCACACAGGCACTTCCAAATACTTGCCTAACAAATCCAGGCAAGGAGCTTCAATAGCGGTCAGAACATGGACACCGGTACGCAGATCAAAGGTTTGATTGCCACGTACATCGTCCTTCACTGTTTTGTTCAGCATATCGGATACTCTCAGCATAGTGCTTTTGTATTCCGAAATCTTGCTGCCCACTACAATATCCTTACTCTCTTCCAGGGCCTTGGTAATCTTTTGACCACCGGGTACTTCGCCTACACCGGTGTTACCTGTAGAATCAGTAAGCACTACTACATTACGAGTGAAATACGGGCCATGAGCACCACTTAAGTTAAGTTCCATACAATCTCTGCCTGCTACAGGCCATACTTCCATTTTAGTAATTACAGGTATCATGCTATTTACTCCTCCCAATATTATTAAATTACTTTACCTTGTTTTCTATCTCTGTTGCTCTTAATAACAGACCAGATAACAATAGCGATTGCTACGAAGAAAAATACATCGAATATAGGTCTTTGGAAGAAAGCGCCAAAGCTCTTGTAGGTCATGATGCCACGTCTTAAGTAGGTTTCCATCATGCCGCCTACCAAAAAGCAGAGTACGAAAGGAGTGGTTTGCAAGCCTAGCTTATGATACAGATAACCAATAACACCAAACAAAATGGTGGATTGCACATCGAAGACACGATTGTTAGTAGCATATGCACCTACGCAGCACAGTACCAGAATGCAAGGCATCAAAATGTGTTTAGGAATTTTTAATAGTCTAACAAAGTATTTAATGCCCCAGGTTTCTACCAAGAGCATGATGGTAATGCACACCATGCAGGCTGCAAAAATACCATATACTACATCGGCATTCTTAACGAACAGCAAAGGACCTGCAGACAAGCCGTGAATTAAAAAGCCGCCTAGCATCATGGCTGTAACGCCATCACCGGGAATACCCAAAACCAGTAGAGGAATCAAAGCACCACCAATGGTAGCATTGTTAGCAGTTTCAGTTGCTACAACGCCATCAGGGCAACCATGTCCAAATTTTTCAGGATATTTGGAGGAGTTCTTAGCAGTAACATAAGACAACATACCGGAAGTAGAACCACCGATACCTGGCAGGATACCAATACCTAAACCTATCAAAGCAGAACGAAAAGCATTGGGAATCTGATATTTAAATTCTGCCCAAGTAAGACCCAGTCCTTTAGGAGGTTCAACTTGAATAATCTTAGCATCGCCGGAAAATTTGGTTTCAGCAGTAATCAAAATTTCAGAAATAGCGAAAATACCAATTAAGGTAGTCAGGGTGTTAAAGCCTGCCATCATGTTAGGGTTACCAAAGGTAAAACGTACAGTACCATCAATAGGAGACATACCAACCTGAGTAAACATTAAGCCTAACAAACCAGAAAGCAAGCCTCTTAAAAGATTACCACTAGCCAAGATAGCAACCATGGTTAAAGCAAAGAAACAAATACCGAAGTTCTCTGCAGGTGTAAATTTCAAGGCAATGTCTGCCAGCTTAGGAGCAAAGAAAGTCAGGAAAATAAAAGAAAATACAGAACCTACAAAGGAGAAAACTATACCATAGCTTAAGGCTTTGCTGGCCTGGCCATTCATAGCCATGGGGTGACCATCAAAACAAGTAGCAATGGAAGAAGCAGTACCTGGCATGTTGAGCAAAATAGCTGAAATCAAGCCACCGGAAATACCACCGATGTATACAGCTACCAACACATTCATACCTAAAACAGCACTCATACTAAATGTTAATGGCAACATTAAGGCTACAGCCATAGAAGCGGATAATCCCGGAATGGCACCGAAAATAATACCTATGATTACACCGGCAAACATAAACATCAAAGAAGCCGGATGACAAACAGCCAAAAAGGCATTTCCTAATTGTGCAAATTCATTCATTATTGTTCAGTCCTCCTTCTTATAGTTTAATGGTAAACAGTCCGGCCGGCAAAACGATCTTGAAGCCATAACGGAACAGTAAAAAGACAATGATTGTAAAAATAATAGAAATAACAACTAGTTTAATAGCTTCCTTTTTATTTCTTTCTTCATCAGGTGCCAAAACAAGAAATTGAGGAATCAAATAGATTATGGTAGAAAGAATAAAACCAACAGGTTGCATAATAAAGACATAAATCAAAATTAAAACCAAGCTATAAAGCATTCTTCTGTAATCAAAATCTTCCGGCTCTGCTTTAGCTAAAGCTGTTTCTCTTTCTTTCGTTCTCATTACAGTCAAAATCAAAAGCAGAACTGCCAAGATCAAGGTTGTTACACCAATAACTGTAGGCATAAAGTCAGGTCCTATGGACATAACCTTGGACTTTGGTAATAACCTAGCCATGTAAATCATAAACAGGGAAATTGCTATGAAAAATATTGAACTGAGGTAATCTCTATATTTTCTCCAGAACATTTTATCTCTCCTTATCTAACCAACGCCGGTTTTTTGTTATCATACTTCCAATTGGGAATCAGATATTGCATTGCTTCGGCATCATTTCGATCATGATTGGGAAGCTTGTTGTAGAGAGCGTTGGCCTCTTCTACCCGCTTCATGTTAAGCGTAACGCCAAGGCCCGGTTTCTTGGGAACTTCTAAGTAACCATCCCTAATTTGCGGAGCATCCTGCAAAAGGTTCTGACCATCCTGCCAAATCCAATGTGTATCCAAAGCAGTTGGTTTACCAGGTGCTGCTGCCCCCACCTGAGCAAAAGCGGTAAGCGTAATATCAAAGTGATTATTGGAATGACTGCCCCAGGTAAGGCCCCAGTCATTTAAGATTTGGGCCATTCTAATTGTTCCTTCAAAGCCCCAGAAATGAGGATCTGCCAAGACAATATCTACGCATTTTAGCATAGTAGAATGATAGAATTGCCGCCAATTAACAGCAATCATATTAGTTGCTACCGGTAGATTTACGGCATTTTTAAACTCAGATAATATTTCTCTTCCGGAGAAACCTGCCTCAGGTCCACAGGGATCCTCAATGTAGCTTAAAACATTTTCCAGTGGCTTACAGAGGCTGATAGCTTCTGCCAGGCTCCAGGCACCGTTAGGATCTATGTTAATCCTGCCTTCCGGGAATGCTTTCTTCAGAGCTTTCACAGCATCCATTTCCTCCGTGCCCTTAAGAACGCCACCTTTAAGCTTAAAATTCCTAAAACCATATTTTTCCTGCAAGCACTGAGCTTGAGCAACTATTTTTGCAGGAGTCAGCATTTCCTCCCGACGCATCCTATACCAAGGATCGTCACTGATGCTCTCGTCCAGATAAGGCAGGTCAGCTTTTTTCTTATCGCTGACATAGAAAAGGTAACCTAGCACTTCCACCTTATCACGTTGCTTACCTTCACCTAACAGCTCACACATGGGAACGCCAAGATATTGACCAAATAAATCTAACAAAGCGCACTCAATAGCCCATTCTGATTTCACCACAAATTTTAATTTACTAATATCCAGGGTCTGAATGCCTTCGCCATCGTCTTGCTTAGAACCGGTAGCTGCTTTGTGAATGTCTTGCATGATATGACGATACTTGCCTATTTCCTTACCTACCACCAGAGGAATACAAGCCTCCAAGGATTGGCAGGTGTAGTCTCCACCGTGAATCTCACCGATACCTGTGTGTCCTACGCTGTCCTTCAAAACGACCAAATTTCTGGTAAAGAACGGTGCGTGTGCCCCACTTAAGGTCATCAGCATGCTATCATACCCGGCTACCGGAATAACACGCATTTCCGTTATGACAGGTGTATGTTCGTTCATTTTACCCCTCCTTTACTTTCTATTTTTTCTGGCATTTGCTATAATAGTCTTGATATGAATTCTGTACTTATTCTAAATAAGTACAACTTTCTTCTTTATATTAAGACTACCTTAGTTATCGGAATTTTGCCAATATTTAATAATAATTTGCAGTATCGTTTTTCCTTATACTTCTTTTAAAGGAAGGTTCGCTTTTTTATGGATACAAAATATATAAGCTACATTTTAACCATTGCTAAACTTAAAAACATGACTAAAGCAGCTGAAGAACTCTATGTCTCCCAGTCGTCTTTAAGCCAATATTTATCTAAATTGGAGCAGGAACTTGGCACACCGCTTTTTTATCGAACCAAGTGGGAATTAGTTCCTACTCCGGCAGGAGAATTGTATATTGAGGCCTGTCATCAGGTCATGAATGTCAAGGAACAGCTATATAGACAAATCAAGGAGCTGGATAATTCCGGCAATATTGCAGTAGGTACTACTTCCCAGTTTGGGCTTAAAATGATGACTGAAATCATTCCCAAATTCAAGGAACAATATCCCCATTTCAACATAACAATTTCCAAAGGTAATCTAAATCTAGTAAAAAAAATGCTTCAAGAAGAAACAGTTGATGCTGCGCTAGTGTCTGATACGGTTATTCCCCCTGCTTTTAAAGGCTTTGCTGATATTTTGCGTGAGGAAGAAGTCCTTATTGCCATTCCACGCAACCATCCTTATGTAAAAAAGAACCCTAGTGGGAAAATTACTGTAGAAGATTTCATTAAAGAATTCTCGAAAGACAACTTCATCATGTCTAAGGAAGGTTCCTCGCTAAGAAAAGTCTATGACAGTATTTTTGAAGGAGCTGCTTTTAAGCCCCAAATTTTATGTGAAACCAATTCCGTTCCCACAGTCAATTATATGATTGCCTCCGGCAGTGGTATTTCGCTTATGGGCGAATCTTGTTCCCAAGGACGGGATAAAATTGCCTATTATTCCTTTGATAAGCCGGTATTTCGACTTAATTTGCTCATTCGTAGAAAAAGTTGGGTTTTGCATAAGCCGGAACGTCTCTTCTGCGAAATGGTTAAGAATTACTTCAAGGAACATACGGAAAAACCTTATTTTGCTTAAATCTCATAAAAAAAGTGGTGCTGCTCCAGCAGCACCACTTTTAATTTAGATTATTTCTTTGCTAATTCATCAGCAATCTTCTTAATGGTATCATAAGTAAACTTTTCAACTTTTTCAGTATCTGCAGGATTCTTGTAGTTAGGAATCATGGACATACCGGTTAAGGTCTTTTGAGCTTCAGGATCATCAATAATGCTCTTGGTTAACTTATCATAGAAAGCGATAACATTGTCAGGAGTATCTTTGGGGAAGTAGAAGGAGAATTCCTGGTTAGGATATACCATGTTAATGCCAGCTTCTTTACAAGTCTTTACGCCTTTGATTAAATCATAAGCCTTGTCAGCAGGATAAGTAATGCAAACAAACTTGCCGCTGGTTACATAATCCTTGCAGTTTACCCAAGGAGCAGGTAACAAATCAATTTGGCCGGACAACATTGCTGTAATCTTATCAGCAGTAGAACCAGCATCAACCATATCTAGTTGAATGCCTGCTGCTTTTTGGAAAGCTAACAATTCATAGTATGTATAAGCGCCCACTTCTGTACAAGCCTTTAGTTTGCCTGGGTTAGCTTTAGCAGCATCAATGAAGGACTTCAGATCAGGATATTTATCCTTGAAAGTATAGAATTGTTGAGCAGGTTCCAAAGCAAAGCTCGGTCCAATTTTGAAAGCGGTGTAATTGTAATCAGTTACGCCTGCTACATTAGCTACGTTAACCAAAGCATGTCCATATAAACATGTAGTTCCATCCGGTTTAGCAGATCTAACTTGGTTAGCAGCTACGGAACCGGCAGCACCGTTAGCATTAACTACCACAAAATCAAAACCTGTTTTTGCTTTAGCATATTTAGCAAAAACACGAGCGGACAAATCAGTATCTCCACCAGCACCAGCCGGAACAACAATGGAAATAGCACCGGAAGGCTTCCAATCGCCGGTTGCTGCTTTGCCACCATCAGCCTTAGCGGCGCCACCCTTAGCAGCATCATCGCCGCCACAGCCTGCTACAGCAAGAGCCAAAGCACACAATACACTCAGAACTAATTTTCTCTTTTTCATACTCTTTCCCCCTTACATATTCTTTAAATTGTCAATAAAATTAGAAAACTGTGATTAATCTCTTTATTTCTTCTGTCTTTATCTTAGCTGACAATAAGGGAGAAAACCAATATTTAATTTCAATTCTTGAAATAAGCAAAACTTATACCCTGCTTAAATACTTCAAAAGTGCAACCTTTTAAACACAATTCCTTGCTTTTTACGCAAAAAGATACCGGCTCACCAGAGCCGGTATCTTCAATTATGTTCTGCTTATTATTCTTTCTTTGCTTGTTCTTTCTTAATACTGATAGCAGCTTGTGCAGCAGCTAATCTAGCAATAGGTACACGGAAAGGTGAGCAGGATACATAGTCCAAGCCCAGTCTTTGACAGAACTCTACGCTGGAAGGATCGCCACCATGTTCACCGCAAATACCGCATTTTAAAACAGGGTTAGCACGACGACCACGTCTTACTGCAGTTCCCATCAATTGACCAACACCCTTTTGGTCTAATCTAGCAAATGGATCAGATTCGAAAATTCTGGTCTTGTAATAGCTGTCCAAGAATTGTCCGGCATCATCACGGCTGAAACCAAAGGTCATTTGAGTCAAATCGTTAGTACCAAAGGAGAAGAAGTCTGCTTCTTGAGCAATTTCCTCAGCCATAAGAGCAGCACGAGGAATTTCAATCATGGTACCAACTTTATAGTTGATGTAGAATTTCTTTTCTTTCATAACTTCTTCAGCAGTTTCTACTACGATATTTTTAATGAATAACAATTCCTTGCGCTCGCAAACCAAAGGAATCATGATTTCAGGTACAATATCGTAATCCATTTCCTGGCGAACTTCGATAGCTGCTTCAATAACAGCTCTGGTTTGCATACGGGAAATTTCAGGATATACAACGCCTAGACGGCAACCACGTAAGCCCATCATGGGGTTAACTTCTCTTAATTCTTCGCAACGAGCCTTAACCTCTTTCAAGCTTAAGTTCATGTCTTTTGCCAAAGCCTTCATATCCTCAGGGTCTTTAGGCAAAAATTCATGTAGAGGTGGATCCAGATAACGAATGGTCATTGGACGACCCTTTAGAACCTTGTACATAGCCTTGAAATCGTTCTTTTGATAAGGAATCAGTTGATTCAAAGCGGTTTCTCTTTCTTCCAGAGTATCGGACAAAATCATACGACGGAATTTAGGAATACGCTCAGCATCAAAGAACATATGCTCAGTACGGCACAAGCCAATACCTTCAGCGCCTAGACGTACAGCGTTAGCTGTATCAGCAGGAGTATCAGCATTAGTACGTACATTCATCTTACGGAATTTATCAGCCCAACGCATAATGCGTCCTAAGTTACCGCTGATATCTGCATCTTTGGTAGGCATGTCACCTTCATAAATCTTACCGGTGGTACCATCCAAGGAAATATAGTCGCCTTGCTTGTAAGTCTTCTTACCTAAAACGAAGCACTTCTTAGCTTCATCAACTTGTAATTCACTGCAGCCGGATACGCAGCAGGTGCCCATACCACGAGCAACTACAGCAGCATGGCTGGTCATACCGCCACGAGCAGTTAAAATACCCTGGCTGGCATGCATACCTTCGATATCTTCAGGAGAAGTTTCTTTACGAACCAAGATAACACGTGCGCCCTTAGCAGCAGCATTCTTAGCATCGTCAGCAGTAAAGTAAATCTTACCTGCGCCGCTTCCCGGAGAAGCAGGTAGAGCACTACCAATAACCTTGCCCTTAGCCAAAGCCTTGGGGTCAAAAGTAGGATGCAATAATTGATCTAAGGACTTAGCTTCAATACGCATAATTGCTTGCTCAGGAGTAATCTTGCCCTCGTCTACCAAATCGCAAGCGATGTTGATAGCAGCTTGAGCAGTACGTTTGCCGTTACGAGTTTGCAAGAAATATAATTTACCTTCTTGAATAGTAAATTCCATATCCTGCATATCCAGATAATGGTCTTCCAATTTTTGAGCAAAATCAATAAATTCTCTATAGCATTCAGGCAAATCATTTTCCAGCTTGGTAATAGGTTGTGGTGTACGAATACCTGCTACAACGTCTTCGCCTTGAGCATTGATTAAATATTCACCATAAATGCCCTTAGCACCATTGGAAGGATTACGGGTAAATGCAACGCCGGTACCGGAGGTGTTACCCATGTTACCAAACACCATGGTTTGAACGTTTACAGCAGTGCCCCAGTAACCAGGAATATCATTCATACGACGATATACGATGGCACGAGGATTCTCCCAGCTGCGGAATACTGCCTTAACAGATTCCATCAATTGCTTAGCAGGATCTTGTGGGAAATCTTCACCAATAGTATCCTTGTAAATTTTCTTAAACTGCTTAATCAATTCTTTCATATCATCAGCAGTTAAGTCGATATCATATTTTACTTTTTTCTTTGCCTTAATTTTATCAATAATAGCTTCAAATTTTGGTTTAGGAATTTCCATAACTACATCGCTGAACATTTGAATGAAACGGCGATAAGAGTCATAAGCAAAACGAGGATTGTTGGTCTTCTTCGCAAAGCCTTCTACGGAAACATCATTTAAACCTAAGTTCAAAATAGTATCCATCATACCGGGCATAGATGCACGGGCACCGCTACGCACGGAAACTAGCAGAGGATCGTTAGCGTCGCCAAAAGTACGTCCGTTAACTTCTTCCATCCAACGCATACCAGCAAAAATTTGTCTTTGGATTTCTTGAGAAATCTCTTGACCACAAGCATAATAATCTGTGCAAGCTTCTGTGGTAATAGTGAAACCTTGTGGAATAGGCATTCCCAAATTGGTCATTTCAGCCAAGTTGGCGCCTTTGCCACCTAGAAGATTACGCATATCAGCATTGCCTTCTTTAAAATAGTAAACCCATTTCTTAACTTCACTCATTTTAAATTCCCCTTCTTTCTTCTAAAATCGACTAGCTTATTATACCTTTATTTTTTCAGAAAATAAAGGGCAAAAACACGAAAAAACCTAGTAGTGGTGCGGATTACAGATTAGTGTATGCTAATTAGAAAGTCTTTCTGGGCAATAGTATAAACCATTAAACCTCTTACCTTTGATTTGATAACTTTTTCTTTATGCTGCGATAAGAACTACCTATAATTTTATATTTCAACAATCACTTAGCTATAGCAGAATGTTTAAGCACATAGTGTTTAAATTCTTTAATTATCGGCAAGGGTGAAGCATTTTTTAAGGTAAACATATAGACTAACCGCATCAGCGATTCCTTTCCTTCTATAGGAAGAGCCTGTAATCCCATATGTTTTATTTCATAGGAATCAGGCATAATACCTATTCCTAAATGACACGCGGTCATACTTGCTATCATAGTATCATTAGGTACTTCGTATACTGTATGTGGCTTAACTTGTGCTTTATTTAATAGCTTATCAACAAAAATTTTCGTTCCACAATAGTTATCATAAGCAATAAAATCAACGCCGTTTAATAAGCTTAATTCTATGGACTGCCTCTTGGCCCAAGGATGCTTTTTGGGAACTACAACTACCAGTTTTTCTTCATAAACAGGATAGTAGGCAAAATTAATATTTTCCGTATTGGTACCAAAACCAAAATCAGCAGATTGTTCCTCTACGGCTTTAACAGCATCTGAAGTCTTTCCCTCTCTAAGAGTAAAGCCCACCTGTGCATATTTACTACTCTTTTTAAAACCGGCAATTAAATTAGGGATAAAATTTGCAGTCAAGGAGCTTACAAAACACAGGGATATGGTACCCTGGTACGATTCAGAATAATTACGCATGGCTGCTTTACCATTGTCAACTTCACTCAAAGCTCTATTCACATACTTAAGGAATTCTTCTCCGTATTTGCTCAAATGAATATTGCGTCCTTTTTTATAAAAAAGGGCCACTCCCAGTTCTTTTTCCAGATCTCTTATAGCATAGCTTAAACTAGATTGAGAAATTAGCAACTCTTTGGATGCATTGGAGTAATTTTCCAAGCTAGCTATTTTTTGAAAATAATATAATTGTTGCAAATTCACGTCTTATCCCCCCTAGCCTAAGTCCTAGAAATATTCTAACATGCCAGCTAATTAACTACAATAAATATATGAAAAAAATAGATAGATATTAGCGAAATAATATATTTTACATATTTATATTTTCTCGCTATACTGTAACCAACAAAGAGAACAAGGAGGCAATGAAAATGTCCAGCAAAAAAGAAGTTATCATCGGTTTGGTTGGTGGTGGTTATGCTGCCAGATTACACGGCAATGGTTATGCCAAGGTTAATAAAGTTGACGTTCGTTTAAAAACCATTTGCGATATGGACACTGCCCGTGCTGAAAAAATTAAAGAAGAATTTGGTTTTGAACAAGTGGAAGCCGATTTTGATACCATGCTGCAGGATAAAGAAATAGATGTGGTAGATATCTGTACTCCCCCTAGTCTTCACACCATGATGGCAGCGAAAGCCATTAAAGCTGGCAAGCATGTTATCTGCGAAAAACCTTTGACAGGTTATTTCGGGCAGAAAGGTGACGCTACTCCCATCGGTGAAAAAGTTTCCAAAGCAAAAATGTACGATTTTGTTTTAAAAGATATGGAGGCATTGAAAAAAGTAGTAGATGCTTCTGATCGCAAATTCATGTTTGCGGAAAACTATGTTTACGCTACGCCTATTCAAAAAGCTGCAGAAATTCTTGCTAAGAAAAAGAGCAAGGTACTAATGTTTAAAGGAGAAGAAAGCCTTAAAGGCTCCTCCTCTGCTGTAGCAGGCGAATGGAAGGGCACCGGCGGTGGCACCTTGATTCGCTGCGGTACTCATCCCCTGACCGGTATTCTCTATTTGAAAGCCGTGGAAGCGGCAGCCCGTGGTGAAAAAATTACAGTAAAGAGTGTGCTGTGCGATGCTGCTTTCACCACCAAGATTCTTAATGAAAAAGAACATGCTTATATTGGCGCCCATCCTCATGACGTAGAAGATTTCTCCAACTTAACCGTGACCTTCTCTGATGGTACCAAAGCCATCGTCATTGCCTGTGATACAGTCTTAGGCGGTACGAAAAATTATGTAGAAGTATATACTAACGACAGCGCCTTAATGTGCAACATTACTCCTACTGATATCATGAACTGTTACTTCCTGGACGAAGAAAATCTAGATGATGTAGTCATCTCCGAAATGCTCCCTCAAAAGAAAGGCTGGAACAAGGCTTTCGTTTCTGACGAAACCATTCGTGGCTACACCGGAGAACTGCAAGACTTCATAGAGTGCGTAGCTTTCGACAGGCAGCCTCTCTCCAATTTCGACTTAGCTTATGACACCATGAAGGTTATTTATGCAGCTTACCAATCTGCAGAAGAAGGCAAGTCCATAACGCTATAAAATTTAGTTGCATTTCTATTTCCTATTTTATATACTAACTTTAGAGGTGATTTAATGAGCATGAACAACACCATGCACTATAAGAGATACTTTGGTACCGTAGAATATTCCGACGAAGACAAAATCTTATTTGGCAAAATTATCGGCATCAGAAGCCTTGTTTCCTATGAAGGAAACAGTATTAAATCCCTACAGCAAAATTTTCAAGCCGCAGTAGATGATTATTTGCAAACTTGTGCAGAAGAAAATTAAAGCCCAACAATGTAATAAAAAAGCGATTCTCTATTGAGAATCGCTTTTTTGACTATGGTGCCGGGGACCGGACTTGAACCGGTACGGAGATTTCTCCCCGAGGGATTTTAAGTCCCTTGCGTCTGCCAATTCCGCCACCTCGGCATAATTGGAGGCGACACTCGGAGTCGAACCGAGGATAAGGGTTTTGCAGACCCGTGCCTTACCACTTGGCTATGTCGCCATTCCCTTTACAGCCCTGACAGCCGGCTATAAACAAATGGAGCGGAAAACGAGACTCGAACTCGCGACCCCAACCTTGGCAAGGTTGTGCTCTACCACTGAGCTATTTCCGCATAAAAATGGTGCCTCAGAGCAGAATCGAACTGCTGACACAGGGATTTTCAGTCCCTTGCTCTACCAACTGAGCTACCGAGGCATTTGGCGACCCAGGACGGACTCGAACCGACGATCTCCGCCGTGACAGGGCGGCATTCTAACCAACTGAACTACTGGGCCGTGCCAACACACTTAAGTGCCGACTTTCATTATTATATGGTAAATTGTGTGTCGTGTCAAGCTAAAATCTTTAGTTATAAATTCTAGGCCCTGCCTGACTCTGGAAACATGTTTTTGAGGACGTGTTTTAAAAAACTGCCAAATCGTTTATAATGGTAGGGTATAATGCATTTTATGAGGTGAAAATATGGGTAAACCATCCCTGGAAGAAATAAAGAAAGAAATGCTGGAAAAAACGAAAAACTGGGATTTTATCAAGGCTTTGCCGGATAAAATTGACGCTTTTTCGAAGAAACTGGACGGCACTATCGCTGGAAACATCTTAACAATTTGTACCTATAGTGCCCTTACCATAAACGCCAAAGTAGATATTATTTATACCTTTGAAACCTCCGATTACATTTTGATTCGTACCATGGGCCTAAACACCTATCGGGACATCAGCTATATTTTTAGGGAAAAGGACCTTTTTGCTGCTAAGGTTACAGCCAATTTGCCCCAAATTCTCCATCAAATGGAGCATCCCGAAGATGTTAATCTTGGAGAAATGGTAGCCGACCAACACATTTTGACCTGGCAATATGGCAACAGCTTGCCGCCTAAAATAGGCAGTTTTCAGCTCTACATTAAACCTAGTCATGCCATTGAGCACTTAAACGGCTCCATCATTCTCATCGATTACACGGATTTTGCTAAAAATGATCAATTGGTAATTTATTACAATAGATTACGCAATGACTTTTATGGTGAAGCCAGAATTGCCGGTGTATTTCACGCTACTAAGCAATATGACGCTACCAATTTAACTCAGCTACAGGAAAAGCTGGAAAAAAATCTAAACAATACCTTAGAGAAAATTGCCACTGCCAGCCATGAGATTTAAGAAACAGGTGCCAACACTATGGAAGATAAAACTTTAGCCCTACTAAAAAGATTGATTGCCATCCCCTCTACCACCGGTTCCAAACAGGAACAAAAGGTAGAGGCCTTTTTGTTGGACTATTTAGCTAAAATTCCTTATTTTAAGGCCCATCCTGCTAACTATGGACAAATACCTATCAAAAGCGATTCTTGCCAGCGTAGCGTTGTTTACGGCCTTGTGGAAGGCATTACACATAAGACTGTCATCCTGATGAATCACCACGATGTGGTTGATGTAAACTGTTACGATCCCTTGCAGCCTTATGCTTATGACATGACCAAGATAACTGCACTGCTCAGCAAAGAAGACTCGCCGTGCGGCAGGGATATGCAAAGTGGGCAATGGGTAGGCGGTCGCGGCAGCTGTGACATGAAGGGCGGCATGGCTGCTCAACTAGTTCTTTTAGCAGAATATGCCAAAAATCCAGCCAAAGGTAGTTTGCTATTTTTGTCCGTAGCTGATGAAGAATCCTTCTCAGCAGGAATGAGAGAAGCCCTTGGCTTTTTAGAAAAGTTCCGCCAACAAAAAAATTTAGACTACCGTTTAGCTATTAACAGTGAACCCAATGACCGTAAAAACGACAAGCAGATTGTGCCCATAGGCAGCGTAGGAAAACTTTTAACTACCATAGTTGTACAAGGTAAAAGCGTACACCTGGGCAGCTATCGTACCGGCGTAAATCCTATCGGTCTTTTGTCTTACTTAGTAGCTGCTACCGAAGGTAAGAATACTCTTCGTGAAAAATACAAAGGAGAACACACCACTCCCTTTGCTTGGTTACGGGTACGTGACAGAAAAGACAATTATGATTTTTCCCTGCCACTAAGAAGTGCAGGTTATTGTTCTGTGCAGACTTTTCAAAACAGTCCTGACGATGTTTTAAGTCTATTCAAAAAGAAGCTTTCCGCTGCTGTTAAATCCTACAGCAAGAGGCAGCCGGCTGCTACCAATCTGCCCATATATACTTATAGTGATTTTATGGAAAAGCTGCAAAAGAAAGCTGGCTTTGCCGCTTGGCAAAAGAACATTAATCAGCAACTAACTACCGCCCTTGTCCAAGAAAGCCTCAGCTATCCGGAAGCCACCTTACGTTACTTAACTGCTGCCCTAGATTTTAGCGGTGAAACAGAGCCTTTGGCTCTGCTGGCTTTTGCGCCTCCCTACTATCCGCCAACTAACAGCAAGCTGATGGGGAAAAAATATTACAAAAATATTTTAGCAGCTTTATCTGCTTGCCAGCCGGTGACCTACGAAGAATTTTTCTTAGGCGTTTCAGATTGCAGCTATTTAGGTAACACCATTAAAGCTGATCACCATAGCTACAGTGCCAATACTCCCTTGTGGGGTGATACCTATAGCTTTGCACAGGATGCTTTAGAAAAGTTGCAGATACCATTTCTTTTGCTAGGACCCTGGGGCAAGGACTTACATCAAAAAACAGAACGTGTCAACATTAAAAGCTTAACAGAAGAACTACCTAAAGCCTTACGAGCTGTTTGCACAGCAGCTTGGCAATAAAAAACAGTCGGGAATTTTTCCCGACTGTTTTTTTATGTTGAAAGATAGTTAGCTAATATGCTAATTCCTGTCTTAATTTCATTTAGTGATACTTTTTCATGTGCAGAGTGTGCATCTTCAAGCTTTCCACAACCCCATATATATGTTGGTAATTTTGCTATATCATGATACAGATGTGCATCACAACTAACATTCCATCCCAAAACATCATTCTGTTTTATTCCGCACATATTTATCGATTTAAGTAATAAGCTAGTACCTTTTTCGATATATGCATTATTCTTCAGCCCGCCAAACGTTATCCTACAATATTTTGTTGTTTTATTATTGTCTTGATTAAAGCAGTAACTTTTAATTTTCTCTTTCATATCTTCAACTGAGTATTTAGGAATAAAGCCTATATTACATTCAACTTCACATTTTTCTGGTACAGAGCCAGCCCATTCTCCTCCACTAATTTTACCAATGTTAATTTTTATCGCATTTTTCCAGTTTAAAAAATCTTGTTTTTCTTTAACTTCTTCAACCATATCAATTTCCATTTTTTTTAGCAGTTTAACAATTTGTAGTGCTCTATCTATAGCACTATGTTGCTTTTGTAAACTTCCCATATGAACAGAATCACCAAATGTTTCAATATTTACTGTAAGGCAACCCCTATGACCTTTGAACAACTCCAATCCAGTTGGTTCCATGACAATAACTTCATTTGCATAAACATTATCCAAGACTAGTGACAATGTACCATTTCCAGTTTTTTCTTCTTCACTTACAAGATGCATTTCCACTGCCTTTGTCCTAGTTATATTATTTTCTTGTAAAAACCTAATGGCCTCACAAAGAATTATTAAGTTTGTTTTGGTATCACAAGCACCTCTTCCATAAATATTTTCGTTTTTTATATTCCTTATCGAATAAGTAATCATCTGGTTCGTACAAGGCGGTACAATGTCAAGATGAACATTAAATATGGTCTTACTTTTGAAGTTATTATTTATATGTGAAGTTGCACAAAGATTGTATCTTTTTTTTAAATCAAAACCTTTATACGAAACAAAGTGTTGATGTTTTATTATTTTTTCAGCAAACTGCCTTTTTTCAACATAAAAGCCAATCTTCTTCAGATAATCCTCAATAAAACCATAAACTTTATATTCATTAGGTGTCATTGTATTTATAGAAAGTAATTGAATTATATTAGTTATGATTTTATTTTCATTTCTAAAAAACCATTTATCAAAGCCAACTGTTCTTTCCATCATTTATTCAATCCTTTTGTTTTAATTATTAAATTTTCTTCAATTAAATCTGCATTTTTAACAGCCTCGTTTCTAGTTGCTCCAGTAGCTATAATATAGCCTACTCCCCCACACATATTTTGTGGGCTATATATTATATCTCCTTTATGCAATGGCATATCTCTAAACCATTTAAAGTCATAATATCCCGGCAAGTTTTTAATAATATCCAAACCTACTATTTTCTCAATGATCCCTTCTTTAGGAAATATTGCTCTATTTACCACACCTTTATTATAATGTGCATTCAAATAATAATTATTAATTTCTTCTCCAAGCGCTTGTTGTATCATTGCCAACAATATATTTGTTCCATTATTTAATGGTACCATTTCAGTGCCAAAACGCGGTCCTCCCAATCTTGGTGTAATTTCAAGAATAATTATCTTCTTTTCATTAGTATAAATTAAATCACCTTTTACAATACCCTTATCAATACTCAAAGCCAATGCAGCTTTTTCTGTATTCTTTCTAAACAACTCAACTTCTTCTTTATTCAATTTGACCGGCATTACATCGCCTATTTCTACAAAAAATGGTTTATATTTTTTATAATGAAAAAGTCTTTCCGATATCCCCGTAAGATGAAATACTCCATTCACCATTAATCCTTCTGTGCTAAATTCAGTTCCTTTTATAAATTCATTAACTAGTACCTGATTGTCTCCCGAAAATCTTAAACAATATCTATATGCAGAAGCAAGATATTCCATATCTTCTACTAAAATTACACCTTTAGACGATGACTGCGTTATTGGTTTTAAAACAACAGGCAAGCCGATATTATTAATAGCATCAATAACATCTAAAAATGTTTTACACAAGCAATATTTTGGTGCTGGAACACAATGTTTTTGAAATAAGTTTGATCGTAGTGATTTTATTGTAGAATTTTTAGCAACATCAAACGATATGCCAAATAAATTAAATTCTTCAGCAATCGCTGCAACAGACATTGGGCAATCCCAGCAAAGACTTAGGACGGCATCAAAGTTAAAACCTTCTTTATGTACCTTTTTAGCAGTTTCTAATGCCTCCCTATAATTTTTAGTATTGGCAAAAACTACCTTATCAGCATATTTAAGTCCATTGTCATGAATAAATTCCGTAATAACACACACAGAAAACATTTTATGAAGTTCCTTTAATATTTCTGCGCTCATCCCATTTCCACAAAACAAAATCTTCTTTTTCATCTTGAACGCTCATATTCTATTCTTTTCAGTTTATTAAGAAGAATATTGTCAGAAAACATTTTATGAATGGCTTCAATATACGGATTAATAGTAATGTCTTGTTTTAAATACGGCACTATTTTACGAATTTCTTCAAATAATGCATGAGTAAAGTAAGACATTTTATTAGTTTCTCGCATTTCAACAGCCTGACAAGCACATAGAACCTCAAAACTGATTACATATATTACATTGTTCAATATTTCTGAACATCTTCTAGCGGCAATAAGTCCAAAAGAAACAATATCTTGAAAATCTCCTGTAGATGGTAATGTTTGTATTGACAACGGAACACATAGTGCCCTATTTTCAGCAGTAATTGATGTGCTCATAAATTGCCCGCCCATCAATCCCATTCTGAGTCCTTGCTCTTCCTTACATAAAAAGGGCGGTAAGCCATTGCTATTATTTTTATCCATAAATCTGTCGATGCGCCTATCTGATAAGTTACTTAATGTAGTTAAATTAATTGAAAGAATATCCATTGCTACTGAAATGTATTGCCCATGAAAATGACCGTTATGAAAAGCTCTCTTCTCACTAGTAATAATTAAAGGATTATCGCTGACAGAATTCAGCTCGTTCTGTAAAATTTCACAAATGAATTCCATGCTATCATAAATCGGTCCAAGTATTTGTGGTGTACATCGTAATGAGTATGCATCTTCTATTTGCTCCTTTACTCCCTTGACCTCGTGTTCGTTATACATTTGAATAGATAATTCTCTATCGCTTTCATTTGTTGCTAATGTGCTATCACATAAAATGTCCCAAACCTTTTTCGCAAAATAATGTTGTCCTTTGTGCTTTTTCATTTTATGAACAACTGGATTTAGAGGATCTTTCGTAGCCTGCAGCCCTTCAAACGTCAATGCCGAAATATACTCATAATATTGCAACAGATTATAAGCTGAATTGTATACATTGGTAGCCAATCCTACCATTGCCGATGTTCCGTTAACTAATGCTAATCCCTCTTTGTAATGCAAGCACATTGGTTTTATTCCGGCCTGTTTTAATGCCACATCTCCTGGGACGATTTTTCCTTTATATTTAGCTTTCCATTTACCAACTCCAGCCAAAGCAATAAAAGCAAGCGGTCCTAAATCGCCACTTGCTCCTAACGATCCTTTTGTTGGAACACATGGCAATATATTAGCATTGATCATTTTTAATAATACTTCAAAGTTTTCTATTGAAATAGCCGATGCTCCTTTTGATAGTGAAATCAATCTAGCCAACATAATAGTTCTTACAATGTAATCGTCAAAATAATCTCCGACGTTTGTTGCAACGGATTGCAAAAGATTGTTTTGCAATTTTTCTGCGTGCTCTGTTGGAACTAAAAAGTTTACAAAACCGCCCATTCCAGTATTAACCCCATAAATTATTTTGCCGTTTTCCACGAGGTCTTCTAGTATCTGTCTTGATTCGATTATTTGTTTTCTTACAATTTCATCATAGCTAATTACACACGAAAAATCATTGGCCGCTTTTATAAAATCAATAAGATTAATCATACTATTTGTTATTATAAATTTATTCAAAGTTCCTCCTCCTTAACATTCTTCACTTATTCATTTTTCAAAATTTTGAAAATATACAAATAAAAACGGTAATGTTTTGTTTTTAAATTTTTCATTTATTGATACTGATTCATATAGTTTCAAAATACTTACAAACTCATTTTTATTTTTTAGATTGTTTATCATGTCATAAAAATAATGTAAATCTTTTGCTGCATTTTTTATTGAAAAATCCAGTATATTTGTGTCTTTTGTTCTTAGCCATGTAAGCATCATAGGTATAGTTGCTACATAATTAGTTCCGCAAGACATCGCTCTGTCAAACTGTTGTAAATCAACATTGATTTGTTTCCCACAAGACAATGCAAATTCAACAATTAGGGCAAAAGACATGCATACAAAATTACATAGCAGTTTTAACTTTTGCCCCTCTCCTGATTTTCCAACATAAATAACATTTTTACTAAAAGATTTAATAATTTGATCAACCGTTTTTGAAGCACCTTGTTCAGTCCCTACAATTGTTGTCAGCTTTCCCATTTCTGCTTCTATTGGATTGCCTATTAGTGGTGCATCAATATATTTTACTTTTATACCGTCTAATTCTCTGCATATTTCTTTTGTCGCCAGATAACTTGATGTTGATGTATCAATTATTATATTTTGTTTATTTTCAAAATTAGCTAATCCATTTTTTCCGAAAATAATCTCTTGAATAGTTTCCACATTTGGTAAAGACATTAAAATTACTTTACACTCTGACGTCATCATTCTTATAGATTCACACACTATCGCTCCTTGGTTCTTAAGCAAATTTATTTTAGTCATATTATGGTGTGGAAAAACATATAGTTTATAGTTTTTTCTAAGCAATGACCTGCCTAATCCGTATCCCATTTTTCCACACCCAATCAATCCAACTGAGGTGCTCACAATTATTTCTCCTTAAAATCGATATTTTTATTCATTGAATCATTTTGTATAACGTTAAACATTTTCTCCTCATAAATGTCCCGTAAATTGTTACTTTTATTTCGTGCACAAAAGTTTGGTAATTGTACTCCTCTTTTATTAGAATCCAATAAAATTGCATCTACTATTTCTTGAACAAAATATGCTTGACTTAGCCTTGCTATAAATACATTTTGATGTGCATTATTATTTCTTACTTCATCAATATTCACATTAACAAATTGCAGCATCTTATCTGTTAAAACATTTTCCTTATTCATAGTATTATTTTTGTTAAAAACAACTTCCATTTTTTCCTTTGTGCAAAGCTTTGATTTTATTTTATAAACAGAATACATATCATTATTCCAAAAAGGCTGGTCGAATTTTAAACGTGCTATATAGCTAATGTTCCCATCCTCATTGTTTGATAAATATATACTTATCCTTCTTTCCCGTTCTGCCAACAAAAATGAACTACAACCACAAACATATAGGTTTTCACCAATTTTCATTTGAATGCAGGCAGTCTCTAGCAGATAATTATCCAGGCAAGAGTAATTGCTAAACGAATAAGTTCCATTTATTAGTTTAAATTTTTTATGTTTGTATTGGTTGGCTAATGTTAAAATTACGTCAATTGGGTGTGACATTTCAGATATAACACCAATTGTCGGTCTATGGTCAAATAGTCTTTCTTTACCCCAAAAGAAATCTGCACGTCGAACATATAGCTTATTAGCTTGAATCCATTCAAATAATTCAACAATAATTAAACTGCATCGTTCAACAAAATGTATTGAAATTTCATGTTCCTCATAAAATTTAAGCAAATATGTTGCTTGTTCCAACTTTTCAGTTAATAACTTTTCACTTATTATTCTTTTAAAACGTCCCTTATATTTCAGCAACTCTTTAAGTACACTAAAACGCCATCTTTCATTAGTTGTTACGACAATAATGTCATATTTTTTATTAAGAAACATAGTTGATATATTTAAGTAAACCGGTATATTCAATCTTCTTGGCAACTTCAAATTATCTGGATTATTATCACAAACAGCATTAACTTCTATGTCTAAGTTCAACTTTTTTCTCAACAAAAATGTTCTTAAGAATCTTATTCCAGCATATCCGCATCCTATTATTCCAACCTTGATTGTTTCCATTGTTCTTTTTTTACTACTTTTTTTCCATATGTATATGGCCACAATGCTTTTGGAATTAGTACACTTCCATCTTCTTGTTGAAAGTTCTCTAATATAGCCAGTACTATTCTGTCTGTGGCCATGGTTGAGGAAATCGTATGCAGATATGCCTTTTTACCATCATTACTTTGGTATTTAATATTAAACCTATATGCTTGAAAATCTGTCAAATTAGTATCAGAATGTGTTTCTCTGTATTCACCATATCCTGGAAACCAAGCCTCCACATCATATTTCTTAAATCCAGGTGCTCCCATATCTCCCACGCATACCCGAACAACTCTATATGGTATACAAAGCTTTGCCATCAATTCCTCGCAGTTTTCCAAGCACCTTTGATGCCAGTTCTCAGAATCTTTTGGCTCACAAAAAATAATCTGTTCAATTTTATGGAATTGATGTACGCGAAAAGCACCTCGTGTTTTTTTCCCTGCCGAACCAGCCTCTATTCTAAAGCATGGCGTATAGGCTGTATAACAGCGTGGCAAATCTTCTGATTGCAATATTTCATTATCATGTAATGCAACAAGAGTTTGTTCTGATGTTCCTATTGGATATAAATCCTTGCCTTCTATTTTATAATTTTCTTTTACAGCAAATGGAAAATAGCCAGTACCATAAAATGTCCTTTCTTTCGCAAAAACTGGTGGTAGAACCAACTCAAATCCTTTTGTTATCAGCATATCCTCTGCTAATCTATACAGTGCATTTACTAATATTGCACCATCTCCCAACCAATAATAGAATCCATTACCTGAAACCTTTGCTCCCCTTTTTAAGTCTAAGATTCCCAGCAATGATCCTATGCTGTCATGTGTTTTTGGTGTAAAAGAGAATTCTGGCAATAACCCAACTTTGCGTAATTCTTTATTATCCTTATCGCTGTTCCCATCTGGTGTATGTTCAGCTAGATTATTTGGTAAACATTGGAATATTTTTTCTTTTTTTTCAAACAACTCATTAACTTCTACTTTTATTTTCCTTATTTCTTCCTTATTTTGTTTTGCTTTTGTAATATCTTGTATACTCTTTTGTCTATGACGTAAATCATCCAACATTTTTAACTTTGTACCGTATTTTTGACAAATGTTAACGAACTCATTTACATCTATATTTATTTTTCTCCTTTTTAGTAATTCTTTAGTTTCTTCAATGTGCGTTTGTATATATGTATTTGTAATCATAAAAGTTGCCTTTCTTAAAGCTAAATTTTTATTTAATTTTTACATTAAGTTTTCTTTATACCAGTCAACCGTTAATCTCATTCCTTGAGCAAAATCATATTGTGGATTATATTTCAATGCCTGCTTTGCTTTAGTTATGTCTGCTAAGCTATGTTTTATATCACCTTTGCTCTCATTACTAAATTTTGGCTTAATATCTTTTCTTAAATACTTTACCAAATCATTGTAAAGAGAAATTATCGTTTTCCTTTCTCCAACTGCAATATTATAAACATCCCCGGCAAATATAGATTGAGCTTTACAAGCCAAAAAGTTTGCTTGAATAACATTATCTATATAAGTAAAATCTCTTGACTGGCTACCATCTCCCATAATTATTGGTTCTTCATTTTTTAAAAGCCTTGTTATAAATTTTGGTAATACTGCTGCATATTCATTACTATTTTGCCTTCTTCCAAAAACATTAAAATATCTTAGGCCATATGTATCCAATCCGTAATGTCTGTAATATTGTTTTGCGTATTCTTCCGCGGCCATTTTTGTTACCGCATATGGTGAAAGCAGGTTTCCTTCCATTCCTTCTTTCTTAGGTAATGTTGATTCATCTCCATATACTGAAGAACTACTTGCATAAACAAACTTTTTAACTTTTGCTTCTCTCGCGCTTTCTAGCATATTTATTATTCCCATAATATTATTTTCAGCATAAAAATGTGGTAGCATGACACTCCTTGGAACACTTCCCCAAGCAGCTTGGTGCAAAACATAATCAACACCATTACAAATTTTTCTACAAGCTTGAAAATTTTTAATATCCATTTTTATAAGTTCAAAATTCTTATTTTGAAAAAATTCTCTAATATTATTTATACGGCCTGTTGAAAAATCATCCACGCATCTTACTTTATATCCCATTTGTAAAATAGCTTCACATAAATTTGAGCCAATGAATCCTGCACCACCAGTTACTAAAAACAATGAGTTTTTAGGAAATATAATTTTATCCATTTTTCACCATTCCTTTCTTTATAAAAAGAGCGCTCTTACTTATACCAAAAGGAATATAACCATTAAGGTAAGTTGAGCGCTATCAGACGATTTTGAATTATAATTTTACATAATAACAGGCACGTTGATTTTGTCGTTTTGTAATAAGCAACATATTTTCAACTACTATTTCAAAACAAGTAACAACGTTATACAAGCAATTACAACAAAAAAGCTCTCTCTGATTAGACACCTTACAAACAGCAAGGTATCTAAGCCAAAGAGAGCCTAAATTTAAATCGCATAAAGCCACTAAGCCTTCTAGCGTACCAGGACTCCCTCAAGCATAAACCAGAGTCGGCAACGGATAGAAATTATCATCATCTTAGTATCATAATAATAGATGTATTTACATAGTGTCAACTTATTTTTATTTGAAATTGTGTTGTTTCTTCTTATTTATTTTTTTCTGCATCAGCTTTTAACAAAGCGTCAAGCTTGCCACAACTCATCTTGCCTTCGTGACAGGTTCTGGAAGTTTCGCAGGTAGGTCCTGCATTCATGAATATGATAGGAGCTACTTTCTTGACTTCCTCTCTCATCTTGTTAGCCATTTCCCTAATTTCCCATTGTGCTCTGTTACAGCATCTAAGTTCAAAGAAGTGCAATAGGCTTCTGGCATTCATAGTTACTACAATTTTAGTTTCAGCAGCATTAGGCAAAATATAACGAGCATCCTCTGCCAAGATTCCTGCATCTGTCCACTCATTGTAAGCATCCTGAATCTCCTTGCACAAAGCATCAAACTTTGCTTTGGCAGCAGGATTAGCGGCAATGCTGGGAGGCGTAATAGTCTCAAAATCATGCTCCTTAACATAACGTTGCGATTGTTGAGAGTAAGATGCAATACGATGACGTACTAATTGGTGAGTGCAAACCCGGGATATGCCTTCAATAGCGAAGGTAAAGGTAACATGCTCAAAAGTAGAAACATGTCCCATCCTAGCCAGTTGCTTTACTAGCTTAGCAATCTGCTCATCGCTTAGCTTATCCTCCAGCTCAGCTGCACCAATAGGAGAATAGCAAAGTCTGGCACTCATAGCTACGGTTTTATCAGGTTCCGGTGTATACCTTAATAATTTTACGTTCATCATTTGTTTTACCTCTTTTCATATTAGCCGTTATCAGGTCAAAGGAAAAATCCATAATCTCCTCCACCCGTTTAGTTTGTTCCATTAAAAACAAATAACCAACTAAAGCTTCAAAAGCAGTACCTTGTCTGTATTCCCGGACAGTAGCGCTTTTAGGCACCTGAGACTTGGTGTTGCGACCTCGCCTAGCTACTGCCAGTTCTTCAGGAGTAAGTTTTTCCTCCAAGGCATCCATGGCAATGGACTGCATTTTAGCTGAAACTATTTTGGCATCCAGGTCATGAATTACCCTAACCTGGCCACTGGTAGGCAATAGCCTCATTCTCACATAGAGAGAGAAAACCACGTCTCCTATATAAGCCAGAAGAATAGGATTTAAAGTTTTAGGATCTTCTAATTCCTTGCCTTGTCCGCACAGCTCTAAGGCATGTGCTTTGATAGCTTGATATTGCTCAAATTTCACTGTTTTTTCCACCGTATTCCTTGCGGGGTGTCCTCCAAAATAATGCCCTTGTCTGCCAATTCCTTACGGATAGCATCAGCCTTAGCATAATCTTTATTTTTTCTAGCTTCCTGACGCTCAGCAATCTTAGCCTCAATAGCTTTGGTTTCGTCAACTTCTTCTGCAGTAGCAGGAGCAGCTGCACCCTTGTCTTCTAAGATACCGATAATACCGGTCAGCTCTGTAAACACCTTGTTCATTTGGTCTACCAGTTTACCATCCGGTTTAGTAGTCCCGGCAGCAACTGCTTGTTGGTAAATATTAATTTCTTTAGCCAGGGCGAAGATATAGCTAATTGCCAAAGCAGTATTAAAGTCATCACGCATAGCATCCATGAAGTCTTCGCGAATCTTCGCTACAGCTGCACGCTTCTCCAGGCTTTCCTTGGTAGGTCCAACAGAGATGATCTTGCTTAATTCGCTAAGATTAGCTTTAGCAGTAGTTAGACGCTCCAGGTTTTTCTTAGCTTCTTTTAATCTATCATCACTAAAATCCAAGGGGCTTCTGTAGTGAGTATTTAAAATAAAGAAACGCACTACTTCCGGTTCAAATTGTTTCAGAATATCTAGCACAGTAAAGAAATTGCCTAGAGACTTGCTCATCTTCTCCTCGTTAACGGTAATGAAACCGTTGTGCACCCAATAGTGCACGAAAGGATGGCAACCACTGCAGCCTTCGGATTGTGCTATTTCATTTTCATGGTGCGGGAATATTAAATCACTGCCGCCGCCATGAAAATCAAAGGTCTTGCCCAAATACTTCATGCTCATGGTAGAGCATTCAATATGCCAGCCCGGACGACCTTTGCCCCAGGGACTATCCCAGGAAGGTTCACCAGGTTTTGCAGCCTTCCACAAAGCAAAATCCATAGGATTTTCTTTGCGCTCATCTACATCAACTCTGGCACCAGCTTGCATGTCTTCAAGATTACGGCCTGATAATTCGCCGTAATGTTTAAACTTCTCTACCCTGTAATAAACATCACCATCTACTACATAGCCATAACCATTGTCGATTAAGGTTTGTACAGTTTGAATGATATCAGGGATATGTTCAGAAACTCGAGGATAAATGTGGGCACGTTTAACATTAAGCTTATCCATTACTTCAAAATAAGCGTCAATGTAACGATTGCAAATAACATCCCAGGTAACTTTTTCTTCGTTAGCTTTGTTGATGATTTTATCATCCACATCGGTAAAGTTTTGGACATGAGTCACATCGTAGCCTTCATGTTCCAAAAATCTTTTGATAACATCCCATACCACGAAAGGTCTGGCATTACCAATGTGAGGGTGATTATAAGGAGTAACACCGCAGACATAGATGCCTACTTTGCCTTCCTGAATAGGAACAAAGTCTTCTTTTTTCTTAGTTAAGGTATTGTATACCTTGATAGTCATCTTATTTTCCCTCCAAATTTATACCAGCCTTGGTGAGACTAGCCATAATTCTCTTCTTAGTACGTTCCTTGCCCAGCAGAGGAATCATTTCTACCAGCTCAGGTCCGTGTTGATTACCTGTCAATGCTACACGTACAGGCATATAAACCTGTTGGCCTTTAAGCTTGTTGCCCTTTTGAATACCCTTGAAGATAGCCTTTACACTAGGTCCATCCACAATATCGGCAGCAGCTAGCTGTGTTAAGAATTCGTTCATGACCAAAGGTACTGTTTCTTCGGCAAGAACAGCCTTAGCTTCTTCTGTTTCAAAGTCAAAATCATCGCTAAAATAAAATGCTGTATGAGTAGGAATTTGAGCACCATACTCAGCCTGTGTCTTAGCAGTAAGGATGACTTTCTTGAGCCACTCCAGCTTCTCTCCGGTTTCTGTTCCGGTCATATAGCCGGCTTCTTTCATATGCGGAATAGCCATGGCAATATAATCATCATCGCTTAACTGTCTCATATACTGAGCATTGATCCAGTTTAGTTTTTCAATATCAAATACAGCAGGATTCTTAGCTACGTGATCCATGTTAAAGGCTTGAATTAATTCTTCCGTGGTGAACAGTTCTTTTTCATCAGTAGGAGCCCAGCCTAAGAGAGCCAGGAAATTAACCAAAGCATGTGGCAAATAACCAAGCTGTCTGTATTGATCTACAGAAGTAGCACCATGGCGCTTACTCATTTTCTTTTTATCCTTACCCAGGATTAAAGAAATATGACCAAACTCAGGACGTTCAAAGCCTAGAGCATCATACACCAATAATTGTCTTGGAGTATTGGACAAATGCTCCTCGGCGCGAATTACATGAGTGATATGCATCAGGGAATCATCAATTACTACAGCATAGTTGTAGGTAGGAATACCGTCAGCTTTGACAATAACGAAGTCGCCGATGCCATCAGAATCAAAATGTACTTCTCCACGTACCAAATCCTTAAAGGTTAAATCTACGCCTTCCGGTACACGGAAACGAATTGTAGGCTTTCTGCCCTCTGCTTCGTACTTAGCCTTTTGTTCAGGAGTTAAGTTTCTGCATTTGCCCATGTAACGAGGCATCATGCCTTTGGCAGTTAAAGCTTCTCTTTCTGCTTCCAGCTCCTCAGGAGTGCAATAGCAATAATAGGCTTTGCCTTCTGCTAATAACTGATCGGTATATTTTTTATAAATATCCAATCTTTCCATTTGTCTATAAGGGCCAAATGGTCCGTTTACATCAACGCCTTCATCCCACATAATACCAAGCCAGCGCAAAGCGGCTTTGATGTTTTCTTCAAATTCAGGTTTTGATCTGTCTCTATCTGTATCCTCAATGCGCAGAACTAACTTGCCGTTTAATTTACGAGCTAACAGCCAATTGAACAACGCACTACGAGCTCCTCCGATGTGAAAGGGTCCGGTGGGACTTGGTGCAAATCTTACTCTTATTTCCTTTTCCATGGTCACGCCTCCAAGAATTTTTAATTCACTTTATTTAAACTTGCGACTGCTTCTGCTGCAATGCCCTCGCCCCGTCCGGTAAAACCAAGCTTTTCCGTGGTGGTAGCTTTCACATTCACCGCATCTTCAGGCAAGTTCAATGCCTTCATCAAATTATCTTTCATGGTTACTCTGTAAGGTGCCAGCTTAGGCGCCTGGGCAATTACAGTAACATCTACGTTATTTACCTGCCAGCCTTTTTCCTTTAACACCCCGATTACTTCAGCCAGCAACTTCATGCTATCAGCGTTAAGATACGCAGGATCGTTATCAGGGAAGAATTTGCCAATATCTCCCAACCCTGCTGCTCCCAGCATGGCATCCATTAAGGCATGGACAGCTACATCAGCATCGGAGTGTCCCTCCAGACCTTTTTCGTAAGGAATGGTCACACCACAAAGGATAAGCTTTCTGCCCGGTACTAAACAATGTACATCAAAGCCACTGCCTATTTGCATTTTAGTCTCCTTAACTTTCATCAGATCCTCGGGAGTGGTAATTTTAATATTACTATAAGAACCCATGGCTATCTGTACCTTAATGCCTAGTTTCTCTACCAAAGTAGCATCATCTGTTACCGGTTCAGGATGTTTAGTCAATTCCTCATAGGCCTTACGCAAAATATCTAAGCGAAAGATCTGTGGAGTTTGCACAGCTCTTAGTTCTGAGCGAACCGGAGTAGCCGTTACCTGCTCCTGACTATTTACAATCTTAATGGTATCCTTACAAGGCACAGCTGCAATAGCAGCTCCCGTAGCCTTAGCAGCTCCCCAGACTCTGGCAAACATGGCAGCATCAGCAAAGGGTCTTGCCCCATCATGGACTGCTACCCAGCCGGTCTGTTCTGTAATTTGTGCCAAAGCATTTTGTACGGAATCTTGCCTTTCTTTGCCACCGGTTACAACCTGCCAGTCAAGGTCAGGGAAATAGCGGGGACTGTATTGTTTAAGCAGCCCCGCCATGGTTTCTTCTTCACCGCTACCTACTACAACAAGAACCTTGTTTAGGTTCTCTACGGCAGCTAGATTTGTTAAATTTTTTATAATAAGGGGCGTGGCACCCAAAGAAACAAAAACCTTGTTCTTGCCAAGGCCCATTCGTTTACCTTGTCCTGCCGCCGCTACGATTACTATAAGCTTGTCCATATATTCACCCTGCTTATTTTAGCTTTGCGAAAATCATTCTTCCTGCTGAAGTTTGCAACACGGAAGTAACGATAACCGGTACCGTGAAATTCACAGATCGCTTACCGCTTTCTACAACAATCATAGTGCCATCGTCCAAATAACCAATGGCCTGCCCGGGTTCCTTGCCTTCCTTGGCCAGGAAAATTTGCATTTCTTCACCAGGCAGCACTGCCTGTTTCAAAGCATTGGCTAAATCATTGATGTTCAAGATGCGAACGCCTTGAATATCAGCCACCTTGCTCAAATTGAAATCATTGGTAGCTACTACCCCGCCTCGTTCTTTGGCCAAGCGCAGGAGCTTAGTATCTACTTCTGTGATATCGTCATAGTCTACATCGCTTATTTCTACCTTCACCAGCTTGTTGGCTTGGATAGCTTTCACAATGTCCAATCCTCTCCTACCTCTGTTCCTTTTCAGAGTATCAGCAGAATCTGCAATCTTCTGCAACTCTTCCAGAACAAAGTGGGGAATGACGATTGTTCCTTCCATGAACCCTGTCTTAATAACATCAACGATGCGGCCATCAATAAGAACGCTAGTATCAAGCATCTTATAATTGCTGGAATCGGCGCGACTGACAGCTTTTTTAGTACCTTCGGAAGAAGGTCTAACAACTTTCAGTCTGGAAAATAACGAAATAATTTCATCGCTCTTATTTACAGCTACATTAGCACCTACAACAGCGCCAATAACGCTTAAGATCAAGGTTATGTATGGTCCCACGATGGGAAGCTTGGAAAAGGCTGTGCCCAAAAGAGTTGCTACTATCAAGCCAATGATTACTCCCAAGGCCATGATAAAAATATCTACAGTAGGCAGCTTGGTTAATTTTGCGGAAATCATTTCTATGGCCTTCATGATAAAATCTACCAGGATAGGTCCTAGCAATATTCCTATAAAGCCGAAGAATAGCGCGCCTCCTATATCAATAAGCACATTTAATACAGTTGAGCTGATAAATCCTCCTACTATACCTTTGGCGTTAGCATAATCAATAAGCGGTACAGCAACGCCTTCTGCCAATAAAAATCCCACAATGGCAAAAACAAACACCGTAAGTGACTTCATTACTTTTCTTAACATGTTTTCACCTCCTTTTTACCCTATTATATTATTTTACTATAATTTGAGGCATAAATATAGGGAAAAATGAAATACTTTCCTAATTGTATCTCATTTTTCCCTATTTTCCCTGAATTTTAAAGAATTTTGTAAGCCAATCCTCAACTTTCTCCATAGTACCTTTTTTCACCAGCATTACTTCACTGAGAAGAATCTGCTTGGCGGTATTGAGGAGTCGGCGCTCTCCGGTGGACAACTTTTTGTCCTCTTCCTGCACAGCCAATGTTCTTACCACATCAGCCACTTCCAAAATATCCCCGGTTTTTAGCTTATCCACATAAATATTAAACCGTCTGTTCCAGGTAATTTCCTTCATGTGATTAACAGGACGGTCTTTCAGTACCTTCTCTACCTTAGTGAGCATACTTTTAGCTACAATATGTCTGACTCCCACTCGTTCCAGATTATTGGCAGGGATCATGACTTTCATATCGCTGGAAAGCATTTCTAGGATAAAGTAGTTGGTATCTGCCCCATCCAGCTTACGCTTTTCCACATCTTTAATTATCGCAGCTCCATGCATGGGATACACTACTTTGTCGCCAACTGCAAACATGCCCATTTCCTCCGTTACATCTTATGCTAAAGACTGATATCTTATTAGCCGAAAAATCACCTGCTAACATTTTAGCATAAAAAAGCGGGCGTGTCAAAAATATTTATTGTAACATTATCACTATATGCTGTCAATACAAAATTTTATTTTTTATTTAAACAACAAATTTAGGGCTTCTCCCACCGTTTTAACCTGCTCAACTCCAGCAGGAAGTCCTCTGGTACTATTGCAGCTCCCCCAAGGCACAATGAATTTCTTAAAGCCTAATTTTTCCGCCTCTTTAATAGCTCTTTGGGCAGAAGCTACCCGCCGCAGTTCGCCGGTAAGGCCCACTTCTCCCAGCACCATGACACCTCTGGAAATAGGTTTATCCCTTAAGCTTGAATACAAAGCAGCAATAATGGCCAGATCTACAGCCGGTTCTTTTAGTTTCATGCCTCCTACAGCACAAACATAGGCATCCAAAGCTCCAAAATCCAGCTTTAAGCGCTTTTCCATAACAGCCAGTAGCATATTTACCCTATTAAAATCTATACCTACAGCTGTCCTTCTGGGCATGCCATAAGGTGTTCTGGCTACCAGGCCTTGGATTTCTGCCAGAATAGGCCTGTTACCTTCCATGGCAGCAGTAATAACTGACCCGGAAACAATATCATCCTTTTCTTCCAGAAATAATCCGGAAGGATTGAGAATTTCTTTTAAGCCATCTTCTTCCATAGAGAAAATACCGCTTTCATTAGTAGAGCCAAAACGATTCTTAAGGGCTCTCAGCACCCGAAAAGCATAGTATCTTTCTCCTTCAAACTGCAGCACCACATCCACCATGTGCTCCAGTAATCTTGGCCCGGCAATATTACCTTCCTTGGTAACGTGACCAATGATAATAACAGAAATACCTGTTGCCTTGGCAAATCTTAGGAGCTTAGCGGTACATTCTCTTACCTGGCCCACACTGCCTGCTGCTGTTTCCAGCTCAGCATTGTACATGGTCTGAATGGAATCTATGACCAAAAGCTGTGGTTTGACATTTTCAGCTTGCACCAGAATAGCCGCCAAGTCCGTAGCCGTCATGATCAATAAATTATCTGAAGCCTTGCCTAAGCGTTCTGCCCGCATGGCTGTCTGTGCTTCTGATTCTTCGCCGGAGACATAAAGTACCTTAGAACCACCGCCGGCTATTTTCATGCCCACATCCAAGGCAATGGTAGATTTACCAATACCTGGCTCGCCGCCTAATAAAATCAAAGAACCTGGCACAATGCCACCGCCCAGTACTCTATCAAATTCACCGATGCCGGTGGGCAGACGCTTTACCGGCGCCTTGGCCACCTTACTGATGGTGGTCGGCTGTACCTTAGTATCTGTCTGTAAAAAAGAACGGTTTTTTTCTGTAGCTATAGTTTCTTCTACCAAGGAATCCCAGATACCACATTCCGGACACTTGCCCAACCATTTGGCAGAGGTGTAACCGCAATTTTGACAAACGAACTGCGTTTTAGTTTTTGCCACCTTATTCACCCTCACTTATATGTTCATAGGCCTTACGGACTATGGCACACTTATCTTTTGGTGTCACATGATCTCCCAAAATCTCCAAGTTGTAATTCATTAGTCTGGCTTCTCTGGCAGTAATCATTTTATGAGCCAACAAGGCTTCCACCATCTCTTCTGCGCTCATGCCTTCCGGCAAAGCTTCCTGCTCCACAGGTATGGTATGCAGCCTGATAATCCTGATAAAGCCGCCATTGCCACGTTTAGAAACTACTTCGTAGCCTCTTTCCGGCGTAAAACGAGTGGTCAGCGTATAGGTAATCTGGGACGGCGCACAAGAAAGCTGTTGAGCTAATTCCCTTCTCTGTACATCCACGGAATCCTTTTCATCTTCAAATAATTCGCCAATAATAAATTTCTCTATAACATCTGCAACGTTCTGCATAAATGGTCCCTCCTAACGTCACTTACTATTATATTTGACTTTTTGACTTTTGGCAAGTCCCTTAACGGCACTAAAGCAGTTTGTTGCCACGGGTGCTGGTGCCATGCGGCCGGCTTTACGGACAGAACTTATTTCTGGCCGGTCCTCGGCAAGGCACCCTTAGGCAAACAAACTGCTTTTTCCTCTCTTTCACACAACCCAAAGAACGCTCAGAATTGGTGGAGACAATTACTAAGTAAAAGACCGCGCAGAAGGAGTGTAGACTAGGAATAACAAAAGCGAAACAGATGAACCAAAGAACGCTCAGAATTGGTGGAGACTATTACTAAGTAAAAGACCGCGCAGAAGGAGTGTAGACTAGGAATAACAAAAGCGGGAGTTGAGGACTATACAAAAATCGTATGTCCGCAGCTCCCGCTTGCAGTTATGACAACGTATACGCTCCTAAATGCGCGGTCTTTCTTTATTTGGTTGGAACAAACCACAACCCCTTATTATTAACCTTCATGTAATCAGCAAACTCCTTGGAATGATATGCTGCCACAATATCCTTAGCCCATTTGGTATCTTTATTTTTATCTTGTACCACTACTTGTAAAAGTAAATGAGGCAAAATATCTTCCTTAAGCAAAGCCGTAGCAGGATCAATCTTAGCATTCCAGATAATTGCACCGGTAATAACTATAAAATCAAAATCAGACCGAACTGCAGGAATGTTTAAAGATTTCATTTCCGTAAATTTAAGATGATGAGGATTTTCTATAATATCCTGTTGCGTTACAGTGGATAAATCTTTCTTAGGATTTAATTTAATCCAGCCTGCTTTTTGCAAAAGGGCATAGGCTCTAGCTGTGTTCGCAGCATCATTAGGCACTGCAATGGTTGCGCCATCATGAATTTGGTCAAGCTTACTCTTAGAGCCTGGAAAAATACCTGCCGGTACGGTAGGTATAGGCGTAATAGCTGCTAAGTGACCTTTTTGCTTTTCATTAAAGCTCTTCATGTACGCAGTATGTTGTTCTACGTTAAAATCAACTTCACCTTCATTTAAGGCAATTTCAGCTTGTAGCAAATCTGACATATCCTTACCGGTAATTTTATAGCCTTGTTTCTCCAAGATTGGCTTAACACCTTTTTCAAACAGGTCAGAATAAGGCCCCTGAGACTTGCTGTATGTTAAGTTCTTTTTATCTGTACCTTGTGCTGCTGTGCTTTTTGCCGATGCTTTTTGAGTTTGAGTATTACCACACCCAGTGAACAAAGCAGCTCCTAATACTAGTGTTAAAAGCAAACTTCCTAATTTTTGCCAATTTTTCATAATCATAACCCTCTTCCTTTTAATGATTCCGCAATTTAGCGGAATAATGATTGCCAATCGATTGGATGGCTTGTACAAAAACAATCAAAACAATAACCGTAAACAACATCAAGGGAAAATTCAGTCTTTCATAACCATAGGTCAGAGCCAAATCTCCTACGCCTCCTGCGCCTATTGCTCCTGCCATGGCTGTTGCCCCAATAAGTCCAATAGTTCCGGTAGTAACAGAAAGAATTAAAGAGCCCTTAGCTTCCGGCAAAAGAAAATATCGGACAATTTCCCAGTAAGAAGCACCCATGGCTTGAGCAGCTTCCACAATGCCTTTATCCACTTCCAAAATGGAATTTTCAAAAAGTCTGGTCAAATAGGGTGCAATAAACACAATCAAGGGTACCAAAGCTGCAGTTGTGCCTATCCTGGTGCCAACTATGGCTTTAGTCACCGGCAGGATGAAAACCAGGAGAATAATAAATGGTATGCTGCGGACGATATTGATAATGGTATTAAATACAGCATACGTACATCGATTTTCCAAAATACCATGAGGTCTGGTCAACACTAAAATTACAGAAAAAATAAATGCTATAACAGAACCTGCTGCCAAAGAAATAGCTACCATATAAATAGTCTGTTCCGCTGCCAAAACTACTTGGCTCATGGGGATCCCCAAATCAATCATATGCTCACCTCCTCCCAAGGTAATTGTTGTTCATCAAGATAATTGGTTACCTTGGTAAAATTCTCTGCTTCTCCCACTACTTGAATCACAAAAACACCTAGCACGGTTTTTTGTAACTCTGTCACGGAAGCAAACATGACACTAGTTTCTATTTCTAAAAATCTATTGATATGATAAAGAACATTGTCCTTAGCTTTCTCTCCCAGAAAATGTATTTTTAAAAGCTTGAATGGCTTATTTTCCTTATGCAGTGCCGCTACAATGCTAGGTGGAATGGTATCAGGAATTACTGTTCTGACAAAGCGTTTGGTCATATCCTGCTGTGGATTACCAAATACGTCCAAGACAGAACCGGTTTCCACTAATTTTCCTTTCTCCATAACTGCCACTTTATTACACAATCTTTGAATAACATGTATTTCATGTGTTACCACTAGAATAGTAATCTTCAGTTCTTTATTTATTTTCTCTAGCAACTTTAAAATAGCTTCTGTGGTTTCAGGATCCAAGGCACTGGTGGCCTCATCGCACAAAAGGATGGAAGGATTAGTGGCAAGAGCCCGGGCAATGCCTACTCTCTGTTTCTGGCCACCTGAGAGCTGGTTGGGGTAAGCTGCTGTCTTATCGGACAGCTCTACGAATTGTAAAAGCTCCAATACTCTTTTGTGAATTTCTTCAGGAGCCATTTTGTTAAGTACCAAGGGTATAGCCACATTGTCATAAACAGTTTTAGAATTCAATAAATTAAACTGCTGAAAAATCATGCCAATTTGTTTGCGCACTTGTCTTAATCTAGTAATATTCAAGGTGTTTATGTCTTCGCCATTGACAAGGACTTGACCGGTAGAGGGTTTTTCCAAAGCATTTACCATACGCAGCAAAGTAGATTTCCCTGCTCCGCTAAAACCTATCACTCCAAAGATATCCCCTTTGCTGATTTCCAGGGAAATATGACTTAAGGCTTGAACTTTTTGTTTTTTTACGGTAAAAGTTTTGCTGATATCCACAAATTTAATCATTACCTAAACCCTCGTTTTCATAAAAAATAGACCACCGTCTCATACAGAGACGGTGGTCCGTGGTCCCACTCTGTTCACAGCGCAAATATATACTGTAGCTCAAATTATTAACGGTAGCTATCCGGAGTTGGTCTACTTTTGTTTCAACCAATCTGCTCTCAAAGGCATTCCATCGTGTCAGGTTTGTCCATGAGCTTTCAGCCGGTGACTCATGTCTCTGTTTGCGCCTTCGTACAATGTACTTGTTTTGATCATTGCATTTAATTTTATTTTTTAATTGTTAATTAATACTATACTACTATTATATGAATTGTCAAGAAAAATTTTATTTAATATGCACCACTCAAAGAACGCTCAGAATTGGTGGAGACAATTACTAACAAAAGACCGCGCAGAAGGAGTGTAGACTAGGAATAACAAAAGCGAAACACAAAAACCAAAGAACGCTCAGAATTGGCGGAGACAAGGAATAACAAGAAAGAGAGTTGGGGACTATACAACCTACGTATGTCCACAACTCTCTTTCGCCGTTATGACGCAGTATCCGCCAATAAATGAGCGTTCTTACAGAAAAAAAGCCCACACCTAAAAAGGTGTGGGCTTTAATTTTTATTGGCAGGAGTACTAGGATTTGAACCCAGATCCACGGTTTTGGAGACCGTTGCTCTACCATTGAACTATACTCCTGTGGAGCGGAAAACGAGGCTCGAACTCGCGACCCCAACCTTGGCAAGGTTGTGCTCTACCACTGAGCTACTTCCGCAATTTGGCGACCCAGGACGGACTCGAACCGACGATCTCCGCCGTGACAGGGCGGCATTCTAAACCAACTGAACTACTGGGCCGACTCCATCGGGATTACCCGACAGCGAATTAATATTATCATAAAACAATTTATATGGCAAGATGTTTTTTATTCACGCAAGGTTGCCTTAAAACTATCTCCTACCTGTTCCACTACTTTCTTGATAACAGCATCGATGTCTTCATCCTTTAAAGTCTTTTCCTTATCTTGGAAAGTAAGGTTAAAAGCCATAGATTTATTGCCTGCTGCCACCTGTTTGCCGGTGTAAACATCAAACAGTTTAATATCTGTTAACCGCTTACCTGCATACTTACGAATAACAGCTTCCAGCTCTTCGCAGGAAACTTCCCTGGGAACTACTACGGCAATATCACGGGAAGTGCTGGGGAATTGCGGAACAGGCTTATAGTGAGGTACTACAGTAGCCTTAGCTTCCAAGGGTTCTACTGCCATTTCCAAAACATAAGTTTCTGAATCCAAGGCAAAAGCCTTTTGCACATCGGGATGCAAGCCACCAAAGAAGCCAATTACTTTGCCCTCCAGCTCAATATTGCAACTGGTACCGGGATGTAAGAACGGTTCAGTGGTAGGTACTAATTTATAATCAGTAATCTGTAGCTCCTCCATAAGACCTTCCAAGATACCCTTCATATCATAGAAATCTACGTTGTCCTTGCTCATGCTCCATTGCAGATTATTACGTCTGCCGCTTAAAGCCACGCACATCATGGTTTTCTCTTCCGGGAAATCAGTAAGAGGCAAAGCCTTGGGCAAGAAAACTCTGGCCACTTCAAAAATAGACAATTGCGTATTTTGACGAGCTAAATTATAGGCAGCTGTCTTTAAGATACTGGGCAGCATAGTGGTACGCATTGTTTTGAATTCATCGCTTAAAGGATTCATGATGGTTACGGCCTTACGACGATAATCATCCGGTGCCAGCTTAAGTTTATCAAAATTATCAGCATGGATAAAGCTATAAGTCATGACTTCATTAGAGCCTGCTCCCACCATGTAATTTTGGATTCTATCCTTAACATCTTCGCTAACCTTTTGACCACCTTGTTCCAAGCCCAGTCTGGGCAGAGAAGAAGCAATCTTATCAAAGCCGTGGTATCTGGCAACCTCTTCGCTGATATCAGCATCACAGGTAACATCAGGACGCCAGGAGGGAACGGTAACACTAAAGCTATCGCCGTCTTCATCTTTAACGTCAAACTCCAGTTTTTGCAGAATATCCAGCATTTCACTCTTGGCAATAGGAGTACCAATGCGAGTGCTAAGAGCAGCTGCAGTAACCTTAATCACCTGGGGTTTAACTTCTACAGGGTAATCTTCTACAATGCCTGCTACAGTCTCGCAAGCATTCATGTTCTCCAGCAAATTAGCGCATCTGTCCAAAGCATTGTGGTTCAAAACAGTATCAACGCCTCTTTCAAAGCGTTGGGAAGCTTCAGAACGCAAGCCTAAATCTTTAGAAGTGTGACGAATGCTGGGACCATTAAAGGTAGCACTTTCCAGCATGACATTGACAGTTTGGTTAGTTACTTCTGTAGCCAAGCCGCCCATTACACCGCCTAAGCCAATAGCTTCTTTAGGATCGGCAATCACAATCATATCAGGATTTAAAGTACGCACCTGTTCATCCAGGGTAGTAAGCTTTTCGCCTTCTTGCGCACGTCTGACAATCCAGGTATGGTCAGTAACCTTATCATAATCATAAGCGTGCATAGGCTGGCCAAGCTCTAACATAACATAGTTGGTAACATCAACTACATTGTTGATAGGGCGCATTCCTGCTGCCCGCAGATGATTTTGCATCCAATCCGGGGAAGGAGCAATTTTAATATTTTTCAAAAGTCTCATGGCAAAGCGGCTGCACAAATCTTTGGCTTCTACTTTAATGGTCGCCATTTCTTTGAGATTGCCACCGGCTTTTTCTGCTACACTGAGCTCTGGCATTTTCAGCTTTTGGCCCAAGAGAGCTGCTGCTTCTCTGGCTAAACCCAGCATATTAAAACAATCGCCACGGTTAGAAGTCAAATCAATATCCAGAACAACATCGTCTAAGCCCAACACCGGTTTAATGTCCACGCCGATAGGGGTGTTAGGAGGCAAAATGAAAATACCATTACGTTGTTCAGGCAATAAAAGTTTTGCATCAATACCTAATTCTTCAGCGCTGCACAGCATACCAAAAGAATCTAAGCCACGCATTTTGGCTGGTTTTAATTTCATGCCATTAGGTAATTTGGAGCCCACTACTGCAACAGGCACCATATCATATTGATGCACATTCTGAGCACCGGTCAAAATCTGTACCAGCTCCGGTTGTCCCAGATTCATCATGCAAATCCACAGATGATCAGAATTAGGATGGCGCTCAATGGTTTCTACCTTACCGGTAATAACCCCTTCAATGCCTTCCCCTAAATTAATGACTCTTTCTACTTCCAAGCCTACTCCTGTAAATTTATCAGCCAATTCGCGAGGAGTAACATTAATATCAACATATTCTTTTAACCAGTTAATAGATGCTAACATTTTATCTCCTCCTTATTTAAATTGACGTACGAATCTCAGGTCGTTTTCAAAGAATAAACGCAAATCATCAATACCATATTTCAGCATGGCAATACGTTCCACGCCCATGCCAAAAGCAAAGCCGCTCATTTTATCAGGATCGTAGCCGCTCATCTTCAATACATTAGGATGAACCATGCCACTGCCCAGGATTTCCAGCCAGCCGGAATTCTTGCAAACTCTGCAGCCTTTGCCGCCACAGATTACACAGCTGATGTCTACTTCTGCAGAAGGTTCCGTGAAGGGGAAGAAGCTGGGACGAAGTCTGATTTTAACATCGGAGCCGAACATTTCCTTGCAGAACAGCTCCAAGGTGCCCTTTAAGTCAGCCAAGCCAATATTTTTATCAATAACCAAACCTTCTACTTGATGGAACATAGGTGAATGCGTGGCATCATAATCGTTACGGTAAACAGTACCGGGACAAATCATTCTAATAGGAGTGTTAGGTTCTCTAGCCTGCATAGCGCGGGCCTGCACACCGGAGGTCTGTGTTCTCAGTAAATATTCTTCAGTAATATAGAAAGTATCCTGCATATCTCTGGCAGGATGGTCCTTAGGCAAGTTCAAAGCCTCGAAATTGAAATAATCATTTTCAATTTCCGGCCCTTCCAAAACTTCAAAACCCATGCGCATGAAGATTCTCTTCATTTCCCTAAGGGTTAAAGTAACAGGATGCAGATGTCCGCATTCTTTCTTCCTGCCCGGCAAGGAAATGTCTACTTTTTCGTTGGCCAGTTTTTCCTGTAATTGGTCTTTTTCCAAGGAAGCTAAGCGGTCATTAATTTTATCTTCCAGATTAACTCTGATTTCATTAACCAGCTTGCCTAGCTTAGGTCTTTCTTCCGCAGCTACAGAGCCAAGGCTCCTTAGCACTTCTGTTAAAGCACCTTTCTTCCCCAAATACTTAACCTTGAGGTCTTTTAAATCGTCCAGACTTTTTACGTTTTCAAAGTCTTTGTGGACTTTCTCTCTCAGTTCTTGCAACTTGTCATCCATCTTTACGCCTCCTAAAAAAATAAAACCTTCTCCCCCTATTAAGGGGCGAAGGTTTCGCGGTACCACCCTACATTATACTCATCTACTTTAACGCAGCTAACGTCCGATTTACTACTGCTTCAACCGGAATGCTCCCAAGTGAACTTCTGTCCTAACTAAAGTCGTGGCTCTCAGCTCTGCCACAATCTCTGTGCCTTACCTAGAACATACTCTCTTGTTCTTTGCATATATTAATATGTAACAAATCGTATTATAACACATTTATTTTAGTACTGTCAAAACAGGCCCACTTAACGGAAGCTTGGCCCTGCAAAGAGGCAAATACCTGCTGCTACTGCTACGTTTAAAGACTCCGCCTTACCTTCCATAGGCAGCCTTACTTTTTTATCTGCCTTCGCAATAAGTTCAGGATTAGCACCCTGTGCCTCACTGCCCATGACCAAAACAGTACGCTCCGGCCAACTTACCTTAAATAAGTTTTCTGAGCCTTCCAGGCAGGTTACCCACAAAGGCAATTGTTTAGCCTTACACCAATTAAGAAGTTCATCCTTCGTAACGTCCGTAAAAACAGGTAGATGAAATAAGCTGCCCATGGTAGATCTTACTACTTTAGGATTAAAAAGCTCGGCAGTTTCACTAAGCAAAATAACTGCTTTTGCTCCTGCTGCATCAGCAGTACGAATAATCGTACCTACATTACCAGGATCCCTTACTCCGTCCAGTACCAGCACCAAGCCTTGCTTCCAGCTAAAATCAGTCAAAGCCGGCTGCTGTTTGATTTTTACTACAGCACCAATACCTTGAGGATTTTCCGTAGAAGACATTTTGGCCATAACTGCTTCAGTAACCTGATAGGAGTCCAAACCATCGCCACCTAATTGTGTCCATACTTTTTTATAAGGAACAGTAAAAAATACTTTTTCTATTTCCCAGTCGGCATGAACAGCTTCTTCTACCGCTCTTTTACCTTCCAGGAAAAATGTACCTGTTTCCTGACGGAACTTTTTAAGTTTTAATTCTGCAATCTTTTTCACCAGAGCATTCTGGACAGATGTTATTTCTCTCATTTTAATCCCGACTCCAATGTTAATACTGAATCTTTTGAACCGATAACCACTAACACATCCCCATCTTTAAACAACTCCTCAGGACTTGTGTTGATTGTGGTCGTACCATCTTTATGTCTTATGGCTACTACATTCACGCCATAATTCTTACGCAAATTTAGCTCTACCATGCTTTTGCCCACCATCTGGGGCAGAACATATAGTTCCATAAGACTAATGTCATCAGAAAGCTCGATATAGTCCAGAATATTATGAGAAGCCAAATTATGCGCAACTCTTCTGCCCATATCTCTTTCCGGATAAATAACCATGCTTGCGCCAATTTTTTCCAGCATCTTGCCATGAAGCGGTGTAGAAGCCTTGGCTACAATGGTCTTAAGTCCTGCTTCCTTAAAGAGCATGGTGCACAACAGACTTGATTCCAAATCTGCCATACCCACGATGCCCACATCAAAATTCCGTATGCCCAAAGATGCCACAGTAGCTTCGTCCATGGTGTCACAAAGCACCACATGTGTTAGCTGATTGCTAAGGCTTTGCACTACCTCTTCTACGTTATCAATACCCAGGACCTCATGTCCTAAATCGGTCAAAGTCAGAGCAATGCTGCTACCAAACCTGCCCAATCCCCACACTACAAATTGTTTTTTGTTAGACATAACATCCACCTAGCCTATCATTATTTTTTCTTTAGGATATCTTATGCTATTTACTGCATACTTCTTTGTCAAAGCCATGGCAAAGGTTAAAATGCCAACCCTGCCGGCATACATGGTAATAATCAGTACCACCTTGCTAGCTGCACATAGATGCTGGCTAAGGCCTGTAGATAAACCTACCGTTGCAAAAGCAGAAACAACTTCAAATAAGATTACTGCCAAATCATCCGGTTCAAAAGTGGCTACTAGTAAAGTAGCAGCTATCACCCACGCTACGGCCAGAGAAACAATAACAAAGGATCTGCTAACATAACTATTATCCAATTGCCTGTTAAACACTACGATTTCCCGCTTGTCCTGCAAGAGACTTCTCACAGTTAAAACTGTGACAGCAAAGGTAGTTGTCTTAATACCACCGCCGGTAGAAGCAGGCGAAGCACCGATGAACATCAGCACGATAACAAAGAGCATGCTTACGGGTCTTAGCTTATCCAGAGGCAGGGTGTTAAAGCCTGCCGTTCTAGGCGTAACGGCTTGAAAGTAACTGGCCAAAAGTTTTGACCCACTATCCAGATTAGCCAAAGTATTGCCATTTTCCAGAAAATAGAAAACTCCTGTACCCACAATAATTAAACCGGCCGTAGCCAGCAGAGAAATTTTGGCATTAAGGCTAAGCTTAGAAAGCTTAGGAGTATGCACAAGCTCCTCTATTACCGGGAAGCCCATGGAACCTAAAATAATAAGAGAGGTAATGACAATATTTACTGTACCATCCTGCACAAAATTGACGAGAGAATCAAAATTGCCAAAAAGGTCAAATCCCGCATTACAAAAAGCAGAGATGGCGTGCCAATAGCCGAAATAAATTCCCTTAAGGCCCAAGATCCCATAAAAATGTACAGCTAAAATCGTACCAAAAATAAATTCTATACAAATAGTCAAGCGCATGATTTTCAAACATTTTTTCACTACGCCGGTAACCTCAGATTCGTTAAGAGATTCTTGAATTCTCAAACGTTCCTGCAAATCTATTTTCTTGCCAATGGCTATGCTAAACAAAGTCGCTATAGTCATTAAACCCAAGCCACCAAATTGAATCAGCATGATAATGACCATTTGTCCAAAGGTGGTAAAATAATTTCCTGTGTCCACCACTACAAGACCGGTAACACAGGAAGCTGATGTAGCCGTAAAAAGAGCATCCAAAAAAGAAAGGGATGACCCATTTTTACTGGCTATGGGCAGCATCAGCAAAAGTGTACCAAAAGCTATCAAGGCCACGAAAGTTAAAGAAATGGCCTGATAGGGAGAAACACCTCTATATTTCTGCAAAAAGCTTTCCATAGCAAATAATCTCCTTACCGCGGGTAATCCCTTTCTTGCTTTCTTTTTATTTGCGAACCATATCTCTAGTAATATCTTTTAAGGTGGCAGCGCCACACATTTCCATAGCATCTGCTAATTCAGCACCTATTTTAGCGGTATAAAGAGCAATGCCTTCCTTGCCACCGCCATAGGTTGCAATTACATAAGGTCTGGCAATAAGCACAGCATCAGCACCCAAAGCCAAAGCCTTGAAAACATCTATACCACTGCGAATGCCACCGTCTACGAATATCTTCATGCTGCCTTTAACTGCGGCAACAATTTCTTCCAACACCTCTGCAGTAGCAGGACTTTGGTCCAGAACACGACCGCCATGGTTGGAAACCACGATAGCACTGGCACCGGCTTCTTTAGCTTTCAAAGCACCTTTAACGCTCATAATGCCTTTGATGATGAAAGGTCTGCCTGCCAATTGAATAATTTCTTTCATTTCTTCTACAGATTTACTACCAGCCGGAGGAACAATCTTCTTTAAGAAGGGTAGTCCTGCTGCATCAATATCCATAGCTACGGCAAAAGCATTGGAAGCTTTGACCAAAGCCATCTTTTCTTCAATTTGAGCTTTGTTCCATGGCTTAACAGTAGGAACTCCCAGGCCACCATTTTCTGCAACAGCCTTGGTAGCATCCTGCATAACAGTGGGATCCACACCATCACCGGTGAAAGCAGCAATCCCTGCTTCTGCACAGCCCGGCACCAACACAGCATTATAAGTCAAATCATTATATTTGTCACTATAATGATTGGTAACAGCACCTACAGGACCGGCAAAGAACGGATACTTAAACTTTTTGCCAAATAACTCCAAGGAAGTATCAACAGGTTTTTTCTGGCAAAGAGTATCCATGACCACACGAATTTCCTGCCATTTTTCATAATTACGGATAGCCGTATCGCCAACACCTTTAGCACCGGGACCGGGTATCATATTTTTACAAGCCATACCATTACAAACAGGACAAGCCTTGCACTTTCCCATACATTTTCTTGCTTCTTCTAAAACATCTTTGAATTCCATACTTACACACTCCCCCAGTTATAAATGTATTTAGATTATAGCATACCTATGGAAAATCGACTACTTCAATACACTTCTCTCTACAGCGTATTTTCCATATTAATAAAATTAAACTTATCTACATCAAATAAACCTTCATCAGTCAATTTTACATGAGGAATAACCGGCAAAGACATGAAACTTAAAGTCATAACAGGGTCTATCTGATGACCAACCCCTAATACGCTATGAGCTAATTGATGAACCTTCTCCAGCTCTTTTTGTACCTGGTCTGCTCTTTTTTCGCTCATTAAGCCTGCAATGGGTAGGGGTAAGGAAATTTGAATTTTACCATCTAAAGCAATGGCCAAGCCGCCTTCAATCTTTATAAGTTCCCGCACCGCTTTGCTCATATCCTTATTATTAGTACCCAAAACAATGATGTTGTGAGAATCATGAGCAACAGAAACTGCTATGGCACCTCGTTTTAAGCCAAAGTTTTTTAAAAGAGCCAAGCCCACTGTTCCTATGCCATGATGTCTTTCAATAACTGCCAGCTTAGCTAAATCTTGAGCCGGATCAAAAACAAAATCGCCTTTAGCATCTAGCTTTATGGTAGCTTCACCTTTTTCCGTAACAATTTCGCCCGGAATGACATCAATAGTAATAACCTTATTGGCTTTTAAATGGAATTTTAATTTGTCTATGCTGAAGTTTCCTACCTTCATGGTGTTGCGTACAGGATCGATAGGCGTCTTAGCTAAATAAGGCAAGTACTTGCCGTTCTTCGCTACCAGTTGTCCCTTAAACCAAACACAATTAGGTACATCAAAAGATTTTAAATCAGGCCACAAACAAATATCTGCTCGTTTACCGGGAGCAAGCGCACCTCTGTCACTAAGCCTATAGCATTCTGCCGGATTTAAGGTAGCCAAAGTGATGGCCTGCATCGGCGCAAGACCTTCTTCAATACACAGTCTCACATCGCCGTTAATATATCCTCTGGCAAAAACATCCTGAGGATGAATATCATCAGAGCAAAGCAAGCATCTTCTAAAATTATTATTGGTAACGCCCTTCACCAAGGTCCGTAAATTACGTCCTGCCGAACCATTGCGCAACAGAACATAAAAGCCCATGGCAATACGTTCATGCATTTCTTCCAAACTGCTGCATTCATGGTCAGTGCTAATGCCTGCCGCCTTATAGGCTGCTAAACCGGCACCGGTTAAGCAAGGAGAATGCCCATCTATGATCAATTTTTCTTTACGAGTAGCTTGAATTTTTTTCAAGGTGTCTAAATCGCCCTGTACCACAGCCGGATAATTCATTACTTCTGCTAAACCCTGCACTTCTTTTTTAGGAAGCAGCTTGGCAATATCCTCGGAAGTAATAGTAGCACCACTATGTTCAAAAGGCGTAGAGGGCACACAGGAAGGAATCATAAAACGGACATCCAAAGCAGTATTTTTGGCAGCGTCCATCATGTATTTAATACCGGTAAGACCGCATACATTGGTTATCTCATGAGGATCAGCCATGATAGTTCCCGTACCTAACGGCACTACCATCCTGGCAAATTCTTCCGGACTTAAATAGGAAGACTCGATATGCACATGCCCTTCAATAAAGCTGGGTGTAGCATACATCCCTTCCGCATCATATTCCTCTACTCCGGAATACCCTTTGCCTATGCCGGCAATTTTATCTTTGTAGATAGCAATATCACCGGTATTTATTTGTTGATTATACACATCTACCCACTGACAATTTTTAATAACCAAATCAGCTTTTTTCTGCTTAGCTGCAACTGCTATGAGTTCTTGCAATTCATTAAATTTCATATTCCTACACGCCTCCAAAAAGTAACACTTTTAACTGTTTCATTATACCATTTTCCCAGAATAAGAAAAAAGTGTAATTTTTCCTTTATTTATCTTCAGATTGTGTTAAAATGTAACGTATAAGTTTATTTTACACAATATATTGAGGGGGAATTTTAGTGGAACAGCTTTTTGCATGGATTAACAACATTTTAAAGTTTGTTGGACCGTTATCAGATTTCTTTTGGGATGTACCGACTAATATCGCCGCGTACAAAGCAATTCCTTTATTAGGTAGTTTTTCTCTAGCAATCATAGTTTTGGTTGGTTCCGGTTTTTATTTCAGTGCTCGTTTAGGTTTTATTCAAGTTACTCATATGAAAGAGGCTATTAAGCTTCTAGCTGAACGCAAACATATTACCACCGGTATTTCACCTTTTGCTGCCTTCATGCTCAGCTCTGCCATGCGTGTAGGCCCCGGTAACATCTTAGGCGTAACCGGTGCTATTTCTGTAGGTGGTCCCGGTGCTATTTTTTGGATGTGGATTTCCGCTTTCTTCGGTATGGCTACAGCCTATGTAGAAAGTACTCTGGCTCAGCTCTTTAAAGAAAAAAAGGGTGGCGAATTCGTTGGTGGTCTTCCCTTCTACGGACGCAGCCTGATTGGTAACAGCGCTGCTGTTGGTGTTTTCCTTTCTGCCATGTACATTCTTTATGCTTTAGGTTGCTTACCTGCTCAAGGCTTCAATGTAGTTTCTTCCTTAACAGAAATGTACAGCATTGCTACCGGTACTAAAGTAGCTACCCAATCCGGCGTAACCTACTTTTTCTCCGTTGCTTTAATGGTTTTCACCGGCGTAGTAGCCTTCGGTGGTATTAAAAAAGTTTCTGCTGTAACCAACGCCATGGTTCCTTTCATGGCTGTGGTTTATGTAGCAACCATCATTGTTCTTATTGTCATCAATGCCAATTCTATTCCTTATTTCTTCTCCGCTGTATTTGCCGGTGCTTTCAAGCCGGAAGCTATTTTCGGTGGTTTCTTCGGTACCGCTTTAGTACAAGGTGTAAAACGTGGTTTAATGTCCAACGAAGCTGGTCAAGGTACCATTACCATGTCTGCTGCCGCTGCTGAAGATGATCATCCTTGTGAACAGGGCCTTTTGGCTGCTGCCGGCGTTTTCCTGGATACTCATATTATTTGCACTATGACCGGTTTCATCGTAATTATGGCTCACGCCTGGACCGCTGATCCTACCGCTTGGGCTAAGGCAGGCAAACTTCCTAAGTATCTAATGAGCGTTACCACCTTAACTCCCGGTACTGCCTTCAACGATGTAGTTACCTTCTTATTGACCTTGTGCTTCTGCCTCTTTGCTTATACCTGCTTAATCGGCATGATTACCTTCCCGGAAATCGCAGCTAACCGTATTAGCAAGAGCAAATCCTTTATTAACTTCATTCGTTGGTTATGCCTTGCCGTTGCCGCTTTCGGTATTACCGTAAACATTGCCGGTTACGATTTAGGTAACCTGTGGGCCTTCTCCGATTTGGCCAACATCCTGATTGTGTATGCCAATATCCCGTTGTTGTACATTGGTTTCAAATATGTACTGAAAGCAACTAACAATTACAGAGAAACTAATGGTGCAAGATTCATCGCTGCTAACGTTTTAGATCCTGAAATTTCTAAGCTTTGCACTTGCTGGACAGAAGAAACTGCTGCAGAACACCAGCAACAACAGCAACAACAATAATCAAATACTTATAATTTTAGCCTCTCTAGTTTTTAGAGAGGCTATTTTTTTGTCTGTCCTTTTTAACGAACATTTGTTTGCTTTTTCTTACAAAATGATTTAAACTATGAGTACAAATTACTCTATGTCCAAAAAAGTTTGGACTTATTGCTACGATTTAAAGGTGATTCATCATGAAAGAACAAGCTTATTTATGCATTGATCTAAAATCTTTTTACGCTTCCGTAGAATGTGTGGAACGTGGTCTTGATCCTATGACCACCAACCTGGTAGTAGCAGATCCTGAACGTTCCGACAAAACTATTTGTCTGGCCGTATCCCCTTCCCTCAAAAAATTGGGAGTAAGAAACAGATGCCGTGTCTTTGAAATTCCTAAAAATCTTAAATATATTATGGCTACGCCCCGTATGCAAAAATACATAGACTATGCTGCCGCTATTTATGGCATTTACCTCCGTTATTTAGCCAAAGAAGATATTCATGTCTATTCCGTTGATGAGGCTTTTCTTGCTGTTACACCCTACTTGCCTTTGTATAAAACTACACCTTGGAATATGGCCCTCTTTCTCATGGCTAAAATAACAGAAGAATTGGGCGTACGTTCTACCTGTGGCATTGGCACTAATTTATATTTAGCCAAAGTAGCTTTGGATATTCAGGCCAAACACGCCCCTAACTTCATCGCTTCTTTAAATGAAGAAAGTTATAAAAAAACTCTGTGGCAGCATATGCCCTTAACAGACTTTTGGCGTATTGGAAATGGCATAGCTAATCGTTTAGCTGCTTACGGCATTTACACCATGGAACAAATTGCCAAGGTACCGGAGGACCTGCTCTATCGCCTCTTTGGCGTTGATGCAGAGTTGTTAATCGACCATGCCTGGGGACGTGAATCTACTACCTTGGCAGATATTAAAGCTTATAAACCGCAAAGCAAAAGTATTTCCCAAGGACAGGTGCTGATGCGTGACTATAGTTTTGCCGAAGGCAAAGTGATCATCAAAGAAATGTTAGATTTACTGTGCTTGGACTTAGTAGAAAAACAATTGGTTACTAAGACTATTGCCTTGTATGTAGGCTATAGCCATCTTTATCCCCTGCCAGGCGCCAAAGGCTCAGCTAGTTTACCCTTTGCCACCAGTACCACGGATTTAATCATTCCGGCTGTTTTAGCCGTCTATGAGCGGATAGTTGCGCATCGCATTCCTATTCGCAGGGTAGAACTATGCTGCTGTAATGTACAAAAAGACGAAGAATTGTTAGAAACAGACCTTTTTGCACCTGAACTAAATAGCAGCTTAAAACGTAATAAAGATTTACAAACAGCTATACTGAAAATCAAAAAACGCTTTGGTAAAAATTCTATGCTCAAAGCTTTGGATTTGGAAGCAGCTGCCACCACCAGAGAGCGCAATAAACAAATCGGAGGTCATAAAAGTGGCGTCTAAACCTAAAAATAAAATGCCTGCCCGCCAAAGAGCCAAACAATTTCTTCCCTTTGCCGCCGTGCAAGGTCTGGATATTGCCTTGGCAAAAAAAGAAGAGGAGGTAACAAGTACCTCCTCAAGTTGCACCGTTCAAAAGGGAAAAATAAAACACCTGACAAAAAAATAATTACTTACTTGCACTTAAACCATCAACCTTGGCAGTTAGCATTTCTAATTGGGTACGCAAATCAATAATTTCCCTAGCCATGGCAGTTTTCGTACGAGTACCACGCTTCTTGCCGTCTAATTTAAAGCTGGCGCCAAGATTTATCATATTTTTACCGTTGCCAACGGTGCAGCCTAAATTAAGCTGGATATTTTCTGTTGGTCTGTAGAAAGTACCAAGCGCTACTGCACTATGACTATTGTAGCGACCCAGGGCAGCTGCTACATCCCATTTGGCATCAGGATCAAAGTCCAGAGGGTGCAAGGCTGCCAATGCCGCTGCTCCGGCACCTACTCTGCCCAAATCCGTAGAAAGACTATCCACCCTGCTATTAAGGTTGCTAATATCATTAGTATGAGTATCTAAAATATCTTTATGGATAGCAAATTGCTGCTTATACTCTGCTGTCATACTATTCATTCTTATCTGATGGGTATCTAATCTATCATTGTGGCCTTGCAATTGAACAGCATGATCATCCAGTCTGGTACCATGAATATCCAGCTCAGTGTCGTGGTTATATAATTGAGTAGCATGGTCATCAAATATGGCATCATGAATATCAAGTTTTGTGTCATGACTATCTAGCCGACCTTCCTGCCAAGCCAGTATTTCATTATGATCCTCTAACTGCTCATCATGGTCGTCTAACTGCTCATCATGATCATCTAGCCTATCAGCGTGTTTATCCAACCGGGCATCTTGTTTATTTATTTTTTCATTGTTACCATTTATCCTAAGCTCATGACTATCAAGTTGAGCAGAGTGGCTGTGCAGAGCACTGTCCTGCTCGTCCAATCTATACTTATGTTCATCTAAAATATTAACCTGATCATTTAAACTGTCAGCATGTTCATTGATAAAAGTAGCAATGGTCTGAAATTCTTTCTCATGCTCATTTAAACTGTCAGCATATTTATTGATAAAAGTAGCAATGGTCTGAAATTCTTTCTCATGCTCATTTAAACTGTCAGCATGTTCATTGATAGAAGTAACAATGGTCTGAAATTCTTTTTCATGCTCAGTTAACGAGTCAGAATGTTCATTTATAACAGAACCAATCTGGTTAACATGCTCTATAATATTTTTAATATTTTTCTCATTGACGCAAGGATTACACTCCCAGCTCTGTTGTTGCTGTGCCAAGGCAATGTTACTGCCCAAGCCCAAGCAAAGAATTAACGGTAATATTTTATGTAGTTTATGTCGCATTTATTCAAACCTCCAGAAAAGTAATATTTAGGCGTTAACAAAAAATCATAACGCTATCGCGTATCGCTTCCCCGGATTTAATGCTTCATCCGCCTTGCAAATAAACTTGCAATTTAATCTTAACATAGTCAAATTCTATTGCCTACATTTAATGAGTTCTTAAGCTGTTAACCAATTATTTAATATTTTTGGGTAAAAAATAAAGTGCCGCATCATCTATAAAAGACGATACGTCACTTTAATATTGTTATAAATGTTTATCGGTCATTCGCTTTGCATATAGCAATCTACGTACTTCCATAACATCTTCCTTAACAATGTAATAAATTATGTAATTTTTAATATATATACGATAATATGGATTTTTATGATAATTTCTAGCTGCATATTTTTCAAAAGCAAGAGGTGCCTTTGCCCTTACTAAAATAGCTCTTTCTATTTCACTTAAGAATTCCTCAGCAGCCAAAGGATTACGTAATTGAAGAGAAATATAGTCTATCGTTTTTTGCAAATCTACTTCAAATATAGGCAAGTAATTAATCCTGTATTTTTTTTGCATTTGCTTTAATCCTTCTCCTTGCTTTATTAAATATTTCATCGTGAGTATATCGTTTAGCTGTAGTTATTGCTTCTTTATCCGCTTCCAGGAGTTTTTGTTCTGTATCATCTGTTAAATTGGCATAATCTTCAATACTAAGAACTACCATGTTACCATAGCCATTCTTGGTTAAATATACTGGCCCATTTTCATGAACTTCTTGTTCTATTTCTGCAAACTTATTACGCAAATCAGAAACAGGCCTAATTCTAATCATGATTTGTTCTCTCCTTTCGTACTTTATACTATCATTATTTTATCATTATATTATGATATAGTAAAGCATACAAAAAAACTGCTTCACCAAAATGGTGAAGCAGTTTCTAATGTATAAGCTTAGATGTTTTGAGCTTGTACTGCAGTGATTGCTACTACGTTAACAATATCTTCTACGTTGCAGCCTCTGGACAAATCGTTAATAGGTCTAGCAAAGCCTTGGCAAATAGGACCTGTAGCGTCAGCACCAGCAAGTCTTTGTACTAGCTTGTAGCCGATATTAGCAGCTTGCAGATCAGGGAATATCAAAACATTAGCATGACCTGCTACCTTGCTGCCGGGAGCTTTCAGATTAGCAACGGTTTCTACCAAAGCAGCATCCAATTGCAACTCGCCATCAAGTGCCAGGTTAGGATCCATCTCATGAGCTAATTTAGTAGCTTCTACAACCTTGGTTACATTGTCATGCTTAGCGCTACCCTTGGTGGAGAAGGAAAGCATAGCAACCTTAGGATCCATACCGCAAAGGTTCTTAGCGTTCTTAGCAGTAGCTACAGCGATATTAGCCAAATCTTCAGCAGTAGGTAGTGGTGTTACAGCGCAATCTGCAAACAAGAACATACCATTATCGCCATACTTGCAATTAGGAACTTCCATTACGAAGAAGCTGGAAACGCTCTTAATGCCGGGAGCAGTTTTGATAACTTGCAGACCGGGGCGGAGCAAATCACCGGTGCTATGAATAGCGCCGGAAACCATACCATCAACATCACCTGCTTTAACCATCATGGTGCCAAAGTAAACAGGATCACTAACAGTAGCTTCTGCTTTTTCAGGAGTTACGCCTTTTGCCTTACGCAACTCATAAAAAGCGTTAGCGTATTCTTTAAATTTAGGTGATTTAGCCGGCTCGATAATTTTAACACCACTCAGATCAGTACCTACTTTAGCAGCGTTAGCTCTAATCTCGGCTTCATTACCGATTAAGGTAACATCTGCAACCTTTTCCTTCACTATAATGGCAACAGCCTTTAAAGTTCTCTCTTCAGAACCTTCCGGCAGTGCTATTCTCTTCACATTTTTCTTAGCTAATTCTCTTGCTTTCTCTACAAACTTCACTATAACCACTCCTTTTATCTAACTTCTCGCCTACTAAATAATTATAGCATTGGCAAAAGGCAATTTCAATTACTTAAGTCTGCAATTTCAGAAAATTGGGGTAAGCCAGAGAATATCTCCGCTTACCCCAATAATTATTGCTTATAAGCTTTCAGCAAATGCTTGAATAGCAGTCTTTGCTTGTCCAAAATCTCTCATTTGTTGGTCAACACCAATCTTAATATGAGGAATCTTAGCAGCATCAAGAGCTTTCTTCAAATCAGGATATTCCATTTCTTCAGGATCGCAGAATTGTTGCATGAAGAGGATGAGGCCTTGAGCACCACTATCCTTAACCATTTTAGCGATAAACTCGCCTCTGTGGTTAGCAGCAGAATCAGGATCATAAAGTAGAACATCGCAATCAATGTTAGCAAATTGTTTAGCCAATGCCATCATAGGATCGCCTGTCTCCGGAGCATCAATACGGAAAGCACGGCTTTCATGAGCTACGTCATCAGCAGCAATGGCAACATTGTTTTCTTCTAATGCAGTTAGTAATGCAGGGCTATCATAAATGATGCCTGAGATCACTACCTTTACACCCTTCCAGTTAGCAGCAGGAAGCTTTTTGATTTCAGCATTTAATTCTTCCAGCTTCTTGGTGTATTCATCTTTCAGCATAAACCAAGCAGCCTTAAGAACTGCAGAACGAATGGTTGGGGTAATTACATCGCAATGCTCGCTGGCTAATTTAACAAATTCACGACGAGCCTTACGGCTGGCGTTGTAAACTTTAATAGCCTTAGAAACATCTTCATCAGTAATTTCATGACCGGCAATCTTAGCCAGAGATGCTTTTACTTTGTTGTATTCATCAACGCAGAATTGCAAGCCTGCTTCATCAAAACGATTTTGAGGATGAGCTAAGAAAATGATAGGACATTTATTTCTTTCTTTAGCCGCTACTCTGAAGTTTTGACTCATAGGACGCAGGGTATCGCAGATAACCGGGGTAATAATACCATCCAGGTGATCAAAGGTACCACCCAAAAGCATTTCCAAGGACAATTGAGCAATGGTGCAATAGAAGGTTGCACAATACTCTTTAGCCAAGCTAATATTTTTATCGTTGGTTCCCCAAATTCCAAAGGGAACCATGCCAGCTGCGTAAACTAATTCTTCAGGTGCATAGTAAGGAAGAACACCAATGGCTTTCTTACCTTGACCCTTATAAGCAGCGAGTTGAGCCTTAGGATTTGCTGCTACCTTTTTAAATTCTTCTATAAGCGCATTCATCGTCATTTTTTATTTCCCCTTTGACTTAGTGTTTACTTCCATAGCCTCGACCAAGCCTTGAACACGAGTTTCATATTGAGCCGCATTGAAGTTTCTGGGATCAGCCTGATCTCCATCAAAGCCGGCACAAGGCACACCTAAATCTTTGGTGAAACGACGTTGCATTTCGGCCATATAGCCGCTCCAAGGCTTGCAGCTTCTGTTGTAGTGAACCAGAACGCCATCAACCTTATTATCACGGCAAATGCCTTCACGCCAATCAACACCTTGCTCGATACATACGGAGTTAGGAGCCTTGCAATAAGCACGAACCATTTCATCCAGTCCGTTATATACGAAACCGAAAGCAGGAGCATACACAACTGCAGTTACGTTAACACCGTTTTCTTTCAAAGGTTTGAACAAAGCGGGAAGCTTAGGCCAGCAAGGAATACCTTCAAACATAACACGATATTTCTCAGGGAAGGGCAAAGTGCTCTTACCGGTCTTAACATTCTCTTCCAATTCTTTAGCCAGTAATTCGAATGCTTCAGCAGCTTTTACTCTGCCACGAGCAGTAACTACATCGGCCATATGGTTAAACAAATCAAAACCACTCATAGGAGCCGGTTTGTATTGCAAGAAATCGCAAACCTTCAGCCAGGCTTGAGCAGTGCGGTTAGCGTTAGCGCAAGCTTGTTCAAATTTCTTCTCATCGAATTTACGACCGGAAATTTGCTCCAATTGTTTAATAGCCTTATCAAATTGAGCGCGAATGTATTTAACATTGCTCTCATGAACTTCTACTGTATCGTTGTAGGGAATATCAATCATTACCAAAGGAATATTATGCATACGAGCAATATTCTCATACCATTTGGTCATGCAGTTACAAATATTGTTGCAGCACAATACGAAATCCGGTTGAGGCATAATCATTTGACGATAATGCTTTACTGCTGCTGCTCTGCGTTCCTTTTCAGGACCATCAGGTAAAGCTGCAATTTCATTAAGGTCTTCCAAAACTGTATAAGGTTTCATAGTTTTGGGATCCTTCTTGGGTTTGCCGGTAGCAGGATCAATAACGACTTTGCCGTTTTCATCCTTTAAGGGCTTGCCGCTGTTAGGATCAATAATATATTCGCCAGTCTTGGGATCCATTTTCTTAGCAGCTCTCTTGCCTGCTGCATAAGCCAAACTGATACGTGCATAACCGCAGATATCATTATCATAGCCCAGGTCTTCAGCTGCTTGGCACATGATTTCGCCATCACGGTTAGCTGCAACGCCTGCTGCTTGGTTTTCAGGATAAACTACATGTAGACCAAATGCTTCTGCCAATTCACAAGGGAATTTGGAAGAAGACCAGCCTACGGGTTCGCCTCTTAATTTAGCTTCACGAGCTTCTGCATAAACTTCTTCAACAACGTCACGCAAAGCTTGTACGCCAGGGCTTACCGTTTTCTTTGGTTTTGCCGGTGCTTTAACTTCTGACATAGTAATCCTTCCTTTGTATTAAAATTTTATTTAGTAGCGTTCTTGTAAGCAAATAAGGCTGCGCCTAAAGCTCCCACATATTGTGTTAAAGGCGAAGTTTTTATTTCACAACCAAGCTCGTCACTTAAAGCCTTAACTACTCCTGTATTCTGTGCTACGCCGCCGGTCATGACCACCTCTTGGACTACGCCAACCCGGTGAGCCAAACCAACTACTCTGGCAGCTACAGAACGATGAATACCATCAATGATATCACATTTATCAGAACCCAGGGCCAACTGGCTGATTACTTCGCTTTCAGCGAATACCGTACAAGTAGAACTGATGGAAAGTCTTTTCTTAGACTGAGCACCTAATCTGCCCAAATCTTCAACTTTGACTTCCAGCACTTTAGCCATAACGTCTAAAAATCTACCTGTGCCGGCAGCACATTTATCATTCATCTGGAAATTAACCATGTTGCCGTTTTCAATGTGAAGGACTTTTACATCCTGTCCACCAATATCAATTACAGTATGCACATTAGGAAATAAGAAGTAGGCACCTCTGGCATGGCAAGACAATTCGCTCATTTGTTTGTCGGCAAAGCCCATCATGAGGGAATTACGTCCATAGCCGGTTGCCAGAGTGAAAGCCATATCTTCCTTAGTTAAATTTGCTTTTTCCAAAACTTCTGCAATAACCCTTTCCGGTCCGGAAGTGCCGGCTCCTACATCAGCTAATGCCTTGCTGACAATTTCCTTGCCATCTTTAAGAATTATGCATTTAGATGCTGTAGAGCCAACATCAACGCCTAGTGTATAAATACTCATTGCTATCCTCCGGAAATTTTAACTTATTTCTTTACGAAAGTATCGAACTCTCTGATTGCTCTTGGCAACAGCATTTGATGGAAAGGACAAATGGATTGCGGATTTTGGTAAGCTGCTTCAGCAAAAGCTTCCAAATAACCACGCATTGCTGTCATGTCAACAATTTCATCAACCATACCGCTGGCAGCACAGAAATTCGGACGAGACTTATCAGTGAAGTCCTGAATCAGCTTGTTCATCTTATCAATAGTAGGTTTCAGATCATTGCCAGCTTTTCTATCCTTGGCAAGTCTTCTGGAATACATAGCAGTAGCAGCGGTTTCGCCGTTCATTACATAGATTTCAGTGGTAGCTGTACCAATGGAGAAGACGTTCTCATCGTTAGCTTGAGGTCCGCCCAATACATAGTGAGCAGCAGCAGTACCTTTTCTCAAAGTGATTTCAAATTGAGGAACATGGGATTGTTGAATGGAATAAATCAAGGATTGACCTAAGCCCAACAACTCTGCCTTTTCTGCATCATTACCTACATCAATACCGGTGGTATCTTGAATCCAAACCATAGGAATACGGTCACGTCCGCACAAGGTAACAAACTCGTTCATTTTCATTAAGCCTTGACGATAAAGCTTGCCGCCTACGCCTACGCTACCTTGCTTATATTCAGGATAGTTTGCAAAGATACCTTGTACGTTGGCTACTACACCAACTAAAAGGCCGTTTAGCTTGGCAATACCGGTAACCATTTCAGGTCCGTAACCTTTTTTGTATTCTTTGAATTCACTGTTATCAAACAAACGTCCAATAACATTGTAAATATCATAAGCTCTCTTTTGATTCATGGGAACTATGCTGTACAAGTCTTTATCAGACAAAGCGGGAAGCCTTGGCTCGTCAACTCTAAAGAAGTTAATATCATAGCTGGGCAGCATCTTCATATATTTCTTAATACCTTCCAAAACGCCTTCTTCACTTTCATAAACTTCTCTGAAGAAGCCTGTTTCAGTGTAATGAATATCTACCGCACCGGGAGGCTCAACCTTCTTGGATTTATCAACCATATCGGCGATTTGGTTAGCGCCTTCATCGTCAATGTAGCCCTTAGGATTCATGCCGCCCAAAATACCTGCACCGCCTACAGCCATATTGGCATCTTTGTGTGCAATAAGAACAGTAGGGCTAATGCTATGGTAGCCGCCGCCTGCAGGGTTGGTACCATAAATACCAACGATAACAGGAACACCTAATTGGTTCAGCTCAGCATTTCTAAAGAAAGGAGTACCACCGCCACGACGGTTAGGATATACCTTGTCTTGATCATCAAATTTAACACCGCTGCAATTCAAAACATAAACCAGAGGAATACGTAACAGCTTAGCAGTGTCGGAACCTCTCAGCAAATTTTCAGCTTGGCCGGGAACCCAGGCGCCAGCTAGTTTCTTATTATCAGAGGCAATAATAACAGCCCACTTACCACCAATACGGCCTAAGCCTTTAATAATACCGGTAGAGCCATTGGAATTACCTTGAGGATTGAAAAGACTGTTGATTGGTCTGAAAGTTCCCTTATCAACCAACTTCTCAATACGTTGTACTGCTGTCAGTTGGCCGGCTGCGTTTAAAGATTCATCGCTACGGCCTGCTGCGTCAGCAGCCTTTATCAGCTTGTGGATCTGCTCTTCTACTGCTTTAATTTCTTGAGCATTTTCCGCATTTTCTCTATTCAGCGGCTTGCCAACTTGAGGCAATTGCTGAAAATATCTTGGCATTGAATATTCACCCATTACATGTTCCTCCTTAAAATTTTATCCTAATTATTTTGCAGCTTCGCCCGGTACGGGAACCTTAATGAAAGCTTGACCAGGATCAATTTCTTCTCTGATTAATTTAATAACAGCCGGATCCGGAGCTTCCAGTTCTACTGCTTGGGAAACATCCAGTTCAAAGCCGGTATTTTCTTCTACATCTTTAGGAGAAGAGGTTGGATAGAAGCCAGCCAAATACATGCGTTTAGTCTTCTCATCGAACTTTAAGATACCTCTATCGGTAACAACCATGATAGGACCTCTGTTGCCTGGCAGGCCTTTTCTCTCACGACCGCCGGGGCCATCAATCCAACCAGCACTGGTAACGTAATCAATCTTTTGCATGAATCTGCGTTTCTCGTGCTGCATCATGATAATAGTATTGGAATAAGTAGCAATACCATTAGCACCACCGCTACCGGTAAATCTTGTTTTCGGATGATGATAGTCACCAATGGAAGTAGAGTTTACGTTGCCGTATGCGTCAATTTGAGCTCCGCCGATGAAAGCAACCAAACGGTCGGTATCATGTAACCATTCATTAGCTTCAAAGCCAATGAAACGGATATTAGGCCATTGCACACCGCAATGTGCCATGAAACGATCGTCGCCTACACTACGAGGAACCTCAATAGGACTGCAGTCCATAAGACCGCTCTCTACGATGATATTGCATTTAGGTGCAAATACTCTTTTTGCTACGGAAGCACCAATCAAAGGTAGTCCGGTGCCAACAATTACTACCTGGTCATTCTTAATTTGCTTGGCAATAGTAACTGCCTGCATTTCCTTATTTGTATAATTTGTATAATCAGCCATTCTTTTGTGCCTCCTTAGTCATATCTTTTGCATAGCCTAAACCAGGAACAACATGTAATTTAATCAAACGAGTAGCACCCAGTTTATTTAGATAAGCATCATGGTCGGGTAAATCATATACCCATTCCTTAACGAAGGCAGCAAAGTCTTCATCAGTCTTACTAACCTTATCGTACATCTTGAAGAAGTCAGCATCATAATCATAGTAATCATAGCATTGGCTGGGATGAGCGCCGTATGGGCAATGAACCACAGCATCTACGCAGAAACCAGGGATAGAATTCAAGGTTGGATCTTTTCTGATTTCTTCATCGCTTACCAATTCTTCGCAGGTAACGATAGTACGTTTAGCTGCTACAGCAATATCTACATCGTGGAATTCATCACCAACGATAACGCAGGTGCCATCAAAAGATGCTCTTTGTACGTGAATAACTGCTACATCAATTTCAGGGACGGGCAAAGCTACAACAGTTTCACCCTTCTTGAAAGGATTTTCTACATAAACGAATTTGTCTTCAGGTAGTTTAGGAATAGTCTTACGAACTTCCTTGCTAATACCCCATTTGTCAGTTAAGTCAGTGCCCATCATTAAACGTACAGGCAAGAAAGGCAGACCTAGGGAAGCTGCGTGCAACATCAACATTACTGCATCTTGAGAATAGTCTTCCATGTTCAAGGTACCCTTTTCAAAAGCAGCTCTAAATCTTCTGGATACATTAGTATAACCAGAGTTAGCAGTATAGCAGTTAGTGTATGCTTTAATACGATTTTCACCAATCAGCATATCCCAATCGCCGCCGGCAGGACCACCTTCACCTACGAAATCAGTTAACCCTTGGCGCAGAATTTCATAAACTGCTGCATAAGGTTTTCTGTTAGTTGTGAATCCACCAAATACGATGTGATCCCCACTCTTTACATACTTTGATACAGCCTCTTTCAATGTGCATACCTTAGTCAAAACAAAGACCTCCTTATATGAATAATATTTTTGACGGTAAAATATACTAAGTTAAAAGAAATTACCCTTCGTTCACCCCTTAAAACTTTGGATATTGTATACCGTTTGTGTCTTTCAAATCTAATTATACCATAAATATATGTGGAATTTAACCTTGAAAATGAGTATTTTCAGAAAATTTTCAATTGACCTTTACTTTCTGTGTCAATATGTTAAGAATGTACGTTTTCAAACGGTTTTCAGCCTTTTTTAGGGAAAAGTTTACATAAAAGAACAATTAACGCTTTTGGTTAAAGCAATAATCAGTTAGTTATATTTTTTTGCCCTAAACCTGGCTCTTTTTTTCTTGACGGACTTTCCAAATTTTGGCAGCTCTTTCCAGCACCTCATAATCATTTTTCAATTCCCCATCCTGTACCCTTCTCAAAAGCACAGGCATAACTGTTTCCAGTTCCTCTTTCGTAAAACCTTCCGGCAATAAATCCTTGCCGCTAATATTAAGATCGGTAGTATGAATGGGAACCAGGTAAGCCATTGTAACCAGCTTGGTACCATACATCTGAGCAGAAATCAGCTCCTGTTTAGAAGCTGTAGTTGCCACCATATCGGCGATACACATATTGGTAAGCTGCTTGAAAGCCTCTGCCATAACTTTATTTTCCCTAAACTCACCACTTCTGGCACATTTACGCAGCCAGCGCCAGGTCACATCATCCGCTGCATCTATATTAGCACCAAACCTCATATGATTACCTACCACCCAGCTAACTCTTTGCGCCAATTCCTTAGGAAAACGCAAACGAGTCAAAATATCTAAAGCCATTTGGGCGCCTTTTTCTTCATGGCCATGATCAGTAGGTTCACCTTTTTCATTTGTGCCCCTAATCCCTTCCATACCTTTAGCTACATCATGCAACAAAATTGCCCAGCTTGATTCCAGCCTCCTGTCACCATTGCGCAAGGCAACCAAGGTATGCTCCCACACATCAAAGGGATGAAACTGAGGATTTTGTGACATACCGACCATATGCTCCAGCTCCGGAAGGATGGCCACCTTAAAATCCCTGCCATTTTCTCGATAGTGACAGCTTTGCGCAGCCAAGCCACTTCTTACCATAAGATCCAAACCCTTATCTGCTGCCACACTAACCAACAATTTATCCAGTTCTACCCTGACTCTTTCCAAAGAAAGACCTTCCACTCTTTCCAAGTTGCTGGCAATAGCTTTTAAAATTCTTTTATCATAAGTAAAATCCAATTGTGCAACAAAACGACAGGCTCTAAACATGCGAAGAGCATCTTCATCAAAACGTTTCTCCGCATTCCCCACTGTCCGAATAATGCCTTGGCGTAAATCCTCCTGTCCCTCATACAAATCGGTAATATTCCCTTTTAAATCCACGGCCATGGCATTAATGGTAAAATCACGACGACCTAAATCCTCCTCAAGAGTATCACAATACCATACTTCTTCAGGACGATGAGCATCTCGGCCGTAGGTCTCATTACGGTAGGAAGCCACTTCGATGACCTTCTTACCCATGATAAGCATGACTACACCAAAATTCTGGCCTACTTTATCCACCAAGGACAAATTATGCTCCTTAGCCAAAAGCTTTATTTCATCAGGGCGGGCATTGGTGACAATATCATAGTCTTCAGGTGTTCTACCCAAAAGCGTATCTCTTACAGCACCGCCTACCACATAGGCTTCAAAGCCGGCATCTTGCAAAACGGTCATCACCTGTTTAATGTAAGTCGGAAATGTAAATTGCATATGATTATCCCCCTTCTTATTCACCACCTGATAAAACCGTAAATGCTTCCGGTTCGAAAGCCGGGTCACCTTCAATATGGATGTGACAATGGAATTCCTTCTCCATATCCTTTACACAATTTTCCACACACCATTTAGCAACGGTAGGATGGACACTGATTTGTAAATTTCTGCTTAGATTTCCCACTCTCAGACTAAGTCTGAGTTTTCTTCTGATTTCTACACAGACCGTTTCCGGAGATTGCACCCTGCCACTCCCCTGACAGGCAGGACAAGTACTATAAAGTACCGTAGAAAGATTTTGCCTTGCTTTACGACGAGTTATCTCTACCAGGTTAAGAGCTGTAATATCCTGCACCTTTGGTTTCATTTTATCACCGGCCAGGCTATTGCGTAAAACCTGCAAAAGCTCCTGCTGCTGCTCAGGGGTAGCCATATCAATAAAGTCCACTACTACAATACCACCTATATCTCTGAGCCTTAGCTGTCTGGCAATTTCAGCGGCAGCTTCTTTATTGATATCCATAATGGTGTCAGCCATTTTATCCCTGCCCGTATATCTGCCGCTATTAACATCTATTACCGTCAAAGCCTCTGTATAATCAAACACTAAATAACCACCGCAAGCCAGCCACACTTTTCGGTCAGAAATAGTAGCAACATCTTCCTCCAAGCCGTAGTAGTTAAAAATATCTTCCTTGCCTTTGTAATACACCACGCCCACATTATCTCTGTCCAAGTCTTTAAGAAGTGCTTCTATTCTTTCACCTACTGCTGTATCATCAATCACTATTTTATGAACTTCCGGCGTGATGTAATCACGGACAATCCGTACGGAAAGATCCAGTTCCCGATATAACAGCTGGGGTGCTCTACCTCTTTTGCTCCGGCTTAGAATTACCTGCCAGTCTGCCATCAAGCCTTCCATATCAGCCACAAGCTCTTCCTCTGTAGCCGTTTGAGCTGCTGTGCGTATGATAAAGCCCATCCCCGGTGGCTGATGCTCCTCTGCCACCTTGCGAATTTTTGAGCGAAGAGATTTGGGTGATAATTGTTTCGACAAAGCAATGCGTGGATTAAAGGGCTGCAGTACCACAAACCTTCCCGGCAGGGAAATATCACGGGTCACTGCCGGTCCCTTAGTGCTTCTGGCATCTTTGGTAACCTGCACCAGCAAGCTTTGTCCCTGCGTTAATTTTTCCTCCGGCCCAATATAAAGAAAAGCATTTTGCTCCTTGCCTATATCAATAAAAGCAGCTTGAATACCAGGCAATACGTTGGCAACACGACCCTGAAACACACTGCTGACTAAGTGTTGCTCGCTGTTGCGTTCCACCACATAATCTACCAATCGTTCACTGGAAGTTACACCCATGCGGGTTTCTTCCGGCCTCACACTAACGTAGATGATACTCATAGCTGCTCCCTTCTTTTAACAGACGTCATATTTTAAGTAGCGCAGTTTATTGTCTATTAATTAAAGCGTAACTTCTGCCCATGCAAATCAATATCCAACAGTAGCGCCACCATCAGCATATTAGTCGTTAACGAACTAACACCATAGCTTAAGAAAGGCAACGGTACACCGGTTACAGGCATGATACCGCTAGTCATGCCCACGTTGACCAGCACGTGGAAAGTAAACATAGAGACAATACCTACTGCCAGAAGCGTACCAAAATTATCAGTGGCATTCATGGCGATGGTAATACCTCTGTAAATAATAATCAAATATAAAAGTAAAATAATTGTTACGCCCATGAAGCCAAACTCTTCACCGGCTACCGCAAAAATAAAGTCCGTGTGGTTTTCCGGCAAGAAGTTTAATTGACTTTGAGTTCCTGCAAAAAGCCCTTTACCGGTAAATAATCCTGAGCCAATGGCAATCATAGATTGAATAACGTGGTAACCACTGCCGTAGGGTTCCAGACCGGGATTTAGAAATACTCTTATTCTATTGCGCTGATATTCATGTAGCAGTCCCCACACCAAAGGTGCTGACGCCAACCCCACTCCTACCATAGCCAGAAAATATTTTCTGCGAAAGCCACAAATCAGCATGGTACCGAAAAGTATAGCAATGAAAACCAAAGAGGTTCCCAAGTCAGGCTGCCGCATAACCAAAATAAAAGGTACAAACACATAGCCGAAAATAGGCAACCAGCTTTTAAAATTTCCCAGTGTGTCTAATTTTTTATCAGTAAACGCTGCCAAAGAAACTATCATGATAGCTTTAGCAAATTCACTGGGCTGAATACTAATAGGTCCAATCTGCAACCAACGCTGTGCGCCCAAAGCTGTCCTGCCAAAAAACATTACTCCCAGGAGCGCCACAATGTTCAGAATATATAGTGGCTTAGCCAAAGGCTTTAACATTCTATAATCAAAGCGCAAGAGAAAAAATCCCAAAGCAACATTAACCGTCGCAAAAATAGTCTGCCTGATAATAAAATTAAATCTATGCGGCGACGGAATATTAGCATGCGTTGCACTGCCTATTAAAGTAATACCAATAAGGATCAATGCAAATACGCTAAAAAGCAACATATAATCCATATTGTTTAAAATTCTTTTTAATTGCATAGCTTTTTTCACTTTCCAACTTTTTTATTTTCATCAGCAAAAAGATACTCTAAAATAGTTTTTACGATGGGAGCAGCAGAAACAGCACCATAACTACCTTGTTCTACAATACAAACCACCACGTATTTAGGCTTTTCAGCAGGTGCATAGGCAATAAACCAACCATGATCACGACCATGGGGATTTTCTGCCGTACCTGTTTTACCTGCTACGGAAACAGGCAAACTCTCCAAAGAAGAAGCAGTACCGCCCTCTTTGGTAACAGCCTTTAAAGCACCCTGTACTAAATCCAGATTTTCCTGAGATACAGGCAGGCTTCCTTCTAAAGAAGGCTGAAAGTTTTTCACTATACTGCCATCATCGTTAATAATCTTGCTGACCAAATGCGGTTTAAATCTTTTACCATCAGTGGCTACGGCACTAAGCATTTGTGCAATTTGGATAGGCGTAGCCAAGGTGAAGCCCTGTCCTATAGCAGCGTTAAATGTATCGCCAAGGAACCAATCCTCTTTAAAAACTTTTTGCTTATAAGAAGGGGAAGCAATAAGACCATTGGCTTCGCCATGCAAATCAATACCCGTCTTTTTACCGAAGCCAAAATCAGCAGCATACTTATCCAGCAAATCAATACCCAGCCTGTTGCCCATTTCGTAAAAATAAACATTATCGGAGGCGGATAAAGCCGTTTTAAAATTAATGTAACCCAAAGCTTCGCCACCGGCATTGCGCATATCTACCAACCAGTGCCTGCCTGAGTCATAAATCAATTCATTGGGTGTTACCTTTTTTTCTTGCAGCGCTGCAGAACCGGTAACAATCTTAAAAGTAGAACCGGGGGGATATTCCCCGGCAATAGTTTTATCCGTCATAGGATAAGACGAGTTATTATTAATACTATTCCAATTCTTTTCAGAGATACCATTTACAAACCAGTTAGGATTAAAGGTAGGCCGGGAAACCAACGCCTTCACTTCCCCGGAATATGGATCCATAACTACTACAGAGCAAGCATTGCAATTCAAAGCTCTCAGTTGTCTGTCAGCGGCATCTTCCGCAATACGTTGCAGCTTGGCATCAATGGTAAGAATCAAGCCCTGCCCCGGCTGTGGAGCAACCTTATCCATGATTTGGACAGCGCGGCCGTTAACATCTATTTCCTCACGATAGCTTCCATCCGTACCTCTTAAATAGGAATCATAAAAATTTTCCAAGCCGAATTTTCCTACAATATCTCCTGCCTTTAGGTCAGGATAAACCTTTTCAGTTATTTCATATTCACTGACTTCACCTACATAGCCTAAAGCGTGAACAGCCAATTCATTATTTAGATAATTACGAACCGGTTGTACTTCTATAAGAACGCCGGGCAAATACATGATATTCTCTTCTACCTTGGTAACAAGTTCAGGAGAAGCATCTCTAATCAGCCTGATTGGTTCATTGCCATCTTTATTGGTTTCTATGATTTTTTCAATCTGCTCTTGTGGCATTTTGAGAAGCATAGATAAACGTTTTAACAATTCCGGCTTGTATTTTGTATTGCTCCTGGCTAAAGCAATAATAAAACCCGGCTTATTATTAACTAATTCCTCCCCGTTACAGTCATAGATAATGCCTCTGGGTGCAATTATCCTGGTATAACGGGTCCGGTTTCCTTCCGCCCTTTTGCTATAGTAATCGCCTCTGAAAATTTGTAAATAAGCCATTCTGCCTATAAGCACACAAACAATAGCAATGGCCGTAAACATCATAATTTCCAGGCGATAAGCATAATCCTTATTAAGCACAGGCTTACTTCCCTTCTTCTAGATTTCATAATAACGGTGCTGGCGCCGTCTTTGCATTTCTACCACCACCTTGTCAGCAATCCACATAGGAATAGCAATGACAATGTTCCAGCCTATATATTTCAACATATTATAAAAGAAAGGCCAAAGCGGTAGAAGCTCTTTCTGATAAATCATCAGGAAAACTATATTAATCAGCTTCAGTAAAGCACTGGCCAACGCAGTTAGAACTAAAAAGGTGGGTAGGCTGTCTTTAAAAATATTACCTCTTAGCAGTCCTACGCTAACACCAATGAGTAGACGCGTAATAATGTGATAGCCAAAGAAAGACAAAGTGATTACGTCCTGTAAAGCTCCTACTGCCAAGCCTGTCAACGCTCCACCCCGTACTCCCTCTTCCAGAGAAATCAGCAAAACCAAAATGAGGAGGAAATCAGGAACCTGAGTAGTATTAAAGAAAAGGAACCAGCTACTTTGCAAGGTATACAAAAGCAAAGTCAGGATTGGCCAAATCAGTACTCTCATTTTGGCAGTCCTCCCTTGGTTGCACCATTAGCAGCCTGCTTCTTCTCTTCCTCTTCCAGGCTCTTGGCAAAACCTTCAAAATTTGTAACTACCATTACCTCTTCCAAATGGTTAAAGTTAACCGCAGGAGCAATGGTAGCGACTTTAGTTAAGCCACCCGGATCCATCTGCACTTCCTCTATGTTGCCAATGATAAGTCCGGCAGGATGATAACCACTATAGCCACTGGTCACAATGGTATCACCCGGTAATAAATCAGCATTTCTTGCCATGTTTCTCATTTCCAGAGAAAGATTTCTCCCTGCTACACCATTAACTATACCCGCCACCCTGGAATCACCACGTAGATTCATGCCCCCGATTCTGGTCTTGGGGCTGTTAATTAACATAACCTTGGAAATATTACCATACACACCATCAATAATACCTACCAACCCTGACCCTGTAATCACAGACATATTTACCTTTATTACATCGTCTGACCCTCTATCGATAAGGATGGTATCTTTAAAATCTCCTAAATCCCGACTAATCACTTTCGCTGCTACCAAGTTAAGATGGGGATGGGCATTCTTAAAATTTAACAGCTGGGTTAATCTGGTATTTTCCGCTTTAACACCAATAAGGTCAGTATTATCCTTACGCAACGTTTCATTTTCTTTTTTTAGTTCTTCATTTTCTGCCCGTAAATCCTTACTGGGAGAAAAGAAATTGCCAACACTGGTAAGGCCATGAGCTACAGAATTAGTAACAAATTTAAAAGGCCTCATCACTGTAATAATGACATTATTTACCACAGGAAACCTGGCACTGCCGTCTTTAATCAGTGCCCCACCAATTAACACTATAGCAACTACTGCCAGAATCAATACATGCTTTCTATTCATACGCAACCTCTATTTTATTTATGACCTTTTAACATAGAACTTTTGCTTAGCCTATCTAAATGTGCTAAGGCAATGCCTGTTCCCATAGCAACACAAGATAAGGCATCTTCGGACACAATTACCGTCATGCCGGTAGCTCTCATAATCAGTCTGTCGAAATTTCTCAGCAGTGCCGTCCCTCCCGTCATAACAATACCCCTATCCATAATGCCTGCTACTAGTTCAGGAGGAATTTTTTCCAAGGTAGTCTTGACTACCTCGACAATTGTAGCCAGCTGTTCCGCTATCGCTTCTCTTACTTGGTTTTGATTTATTTTAATAGTTTTAGGAAGCCCGCAAAGCAAATCCCGGCCACTAACCAATTTATATGCAGGTTCATTAACATCCAAAGCCGTACCAATTTCCATTTTTATTTCTTCTGCAGTGCGCAAACCAATCAGCAGATTAAATCTTCTTTTGATGTATTGTACAATAGCTTCGTCCATCTCATCGCCTGCGATACGGATAGTTTGAGAAGCCACAATCCCCTTAGGGGAAAGAATGGCCACTTCAGTCGTTCCACCACCGATATCAACAAGCATACTTTCTTGGGTGCCTTGCATAGACAAGCCTGCACCGAGAGCCGCAGCCAAAGGTTCTTCAATAAGATAGGCTTCTCTGGCACCGGCTTGCATGGCAGCATCAATTACCGCTCTTTTTTCTACAGCTGTAACACCGGAAGGCACGCCGATAACAATACGGGGGCGTACAAAAGATTTATCCGGAATAGCTTTTCTTATGAAATATTTCAGCATGGTCTGAGTAATGTCAAAATCCGCAATAACACCATCTTTTAAAGGGCGGATGACCATAATATTACTTGGTGTGCGGCCCAGCATTCGTTTAGCTGCTGCACCTACCGCCAAGACAGTTTTAGTATTAACATCTACTGCTACTACCGACGGTTCTCGTATAATAATACCCTTGCCTGCCATGTGCACGAGCGTATTCGCTGTGCCCAAATCTATGCCCATGTCTTTCGAAAAAGAACTGAACAAATTCAACATTTTATACTTCCTCTCGCTATAACAAGCCCTGAGCTTTAAAGCTATAATACGTTCCGTCCCCAATAACCACATGGTCTAAAAGCGGAATACCCAGCACTTCTCCCACCCGCGCCAGTGCTTCCGTAAGATCCTTATCATCCTGACTGGGAGATGGATCTCCGGAAGGATGATTATGGGCCACTAAAATAGCTGCCGCATGAAGCTGCACCGCAGGAGCATAAACCTCTCTGGGATGTACTATAGAAGAGCTTAAAGAGCCTTCAGAAATTTGTCTAAGTGCGATTACCTTATTTTTGCTATTTAAAAGCACCAGCAAAAAGTGCTCGTTATGTTCATATCTCAACCTGGGCATCAAAAACTTTGCTGCTGCTTCCGAAGAGGAAACCTTTAATTGTTCCAAGCCCTCCGCCTGCATAATGCGTTTGCCCAGTTCCAAGGCTGCCAGAATCAGCGTAGCCTTAGCAGGCCCTAAACCATTTATCTTTGTTAGCTGTGCTACAGTATTAATCTGAGCCAGCTCTTTTATTTTTTTGTGACTAACAGTCAGGTCCCTGGCAATATCCAAAGCAGAACGTTTTCTATTGCCTGAGCCTATTAAAATTGCCACTAATTCCGTAGTAGAAAGAGCCTGAGGGCCATTGGCCATCATTCTTTCTCTAGGTCTATCCTCGGGGGCTAAATCCTTGATTAAATAATTGGTCATTATTTATCACGCCCATTTCCATTAACATTCTTATTAGAGTGCCTAAGGGAAGTCCAACCACGTTACTATAAGAACCATGTATACCTTTTACCAATACTGCTCCCCAACCTTGAATACCATACGCCCCTGCTTTGTCCAAAGGCTCTTTGGTCGCTACGTAGGAAAGAATTTGTCCTTTAGTTAAAGGATAAAACTCTACTGCAGTATTGTCTATTTTCACTAACCTTTTACCTTGATAAAATACGGCTACGGCAGTCAGTACCTGGTGCTTGCGGCCACTTAGTTCCGTAAGCATACTAACTGCTTCTGCCTCGCTATGAGGCTTGCCCAAAATTTTATTATTGAGAACCACAATGGTATCAGCGGCAATTACTACTGCATCCTTAGGACTTTTGGCAACCACGTTAGTTCCCTTTCCTATAGCGTTGGCAGTTACCAACTCCTCAGGATGCAAAGCTGAACTAACCTCATCAAAAGCACTAACGCTAACCTTAGGCTCTATACCAATTTGTTTTAAAAGCTCCAGCCTTCTGGGAGAAGCCGATGCTAAAATAAAGTTCATGACCTGCGCCTCTAGAATCTGTTAAATAAAAGCAAAGCAATAATCATACCAACGATAGAAACCAAATTGGGTGAAAAACTAAAACCCAAGGTAATTTTCATTACATAAAAATCAATGACTGCAGGTGGAATATTAAGCACCTGATATTTTTGCACCAAAAAAGAAGTTCCGGACCCTAACGCTTGAGAGGTTAACAAAACATCTCCCAGCAATCCTCCTACAATAGCTCCGGTTGCCAAAACTAAAAACATAACAAACCAACCTTTTGAACCAAACATTATTTTTCCTCCTGTTTTTCGTCGATAGGTTTACCATGGTAAACACCTATAACAGTCCACTGCTCGCCTCTATTAGCTACATCACGCCGAAAAGCACCTATATAATTCCAGCCTATGCCCAGCCAAATAAAACACCCCACTATGATTACAGGTAATCTGGGCCAATGGAAAAAATTGCTAAGTCCATTGCCAAAAGCTCCTCCGGCAATAGCGCTTAAAACAGGGACGCCATAAATAATAAACTTCTCCATTTTAGGATTCATGGAATGTTTACCTACCTCTACTTCCATCCCTACCTTTGCCTCACAAGCATTCCAACAATCCAAAAATTTGGGAACACCTGTGCCCAAGGCCTCGCTTTTATCTATTCTTACCTTAGCTCTTTGCCCTTTGCGCTCCAATACATAACCAACAAACTCTGCCAACTTTTTCACTCCTACTCTGTCTTACATAGTAAAATCTATAAATTTATCCGGTATTTGTTGCCGCAATTTCTCTAAGAACTCATCACTGCATTTAAAAATAACAGCCTTTAGGGAATCCTTTTCCCTATACACCAACAAACGTTGCGGCCTAGGATCCAAGGAAGAATACCGATGAAAATACTGACCTATTTTAGTTTTTCTAAAAAAACTTCTTTGATAATGATTGGTAAAACTTTCCGTCGTAGCTAAATTCACCTGAAATGGTCTACTGATGCCCAAACCCTCCATGCTGATTTGCAGCTGCGTATCAGTGAGAATACAAGTATAGGTAAAATAACACCGCCACAACCACAAAAACACGAATAGGACACTATAGCCCCACCCCAAAAGACTAAAGCTATTTTTAAAAAAAGTATTATACCATTCATAAGCAAAAGACGTGACAATGAGAAGTAAGGCAAAATACTTATAAAACTTGTGCTCTTTATCTGTTAAGGATTGTTCTCTGCAAAGCTCCAAAATACCCCTCCTCTTAAGGCGGAAAATAATGGAAATGCGCCTAAAGTGCTAACTTATATTATAGCAAAATTCCTTGTAAATTCCTACCAATATATGTAAAAAAATGTCGGGGTGCAAGCACCCCGACATTAACAGCTTAAATATTCTATTGTGCGGCACCAATCATGGCCAGCATTGCACCTGCTGCAACAGCAGTACCAATTACACCTGCCACGTTAGGACCCATAGCATGCATCAGGAGGAAGTTACCTGGGTTAGCTTTTTGTCCAACAATCTGGGACACACGAGCTGCCATAGGAACAGCTGATACACCGGCACTACCAATCAGTGGATTGGTCTTACCGCCATCCATAATCTTCATCAGTTTGCCAAACAGAACACCACCGGCAGTACCGCCGGCAAATGCTAACAAACCTAAAGCAATAATCATCAAGGTCTGCGGCTTTAAGAAGCTCTCTGCCTTCATAGTAAGTCCGGTACCGGTAGCCAGGAAGATAGTAACTGTATTCATCAAAGCATTTTGTGCTGTATCAGACAAACGTCCCAAGCAGCCAGCTTCGGTAAAGAGGTTACCCAACATCAGCATACCAACCAAAGAGCAAACGGAAGGTAGTAACAAAGAAATGAAAATAGTGCAAACAATAGGGAATACTACTTTTTCAAAATGGCTTACGGTACGTAATTGATCCATTTTGATTACTCGCTCTTCTTTGGTGGTAAACAGCTTCATGATAGGAGGCTGAATCAAAGGAACCAAAGACATATAAGAGTAAGCAGCAACTGCAATAGCACCTAACAAGTGCGGTGCCATCTTAGCAGCCAGGTAAATGGCAGTAGGACCATCGGCACCGCCGATGATACCAATGGCAGCTGCTTCACGCAGGTTAAAGCCTAAGAGCATAGCGCCAACCAAAGCCATAAACACACCAATCTGGGCAGCGGCACCTAAAAGCAAAGTTTTAGGATTGGCAATCAAAGGACCAAAGTCCGTCATAGCACCAACGCCCAAGAAAATCAGTGGCGGGAAAACTTCGTTATTAACACCGGCTAAAATCAATTGCATTACACCGGGATCAGTTTCAAAACCTGTTCTGGGAATATTGGCCAAGATGCATCCGAAGGCAATCGGAGTTAACAGCAACGGCTCAAAGCCCTTAACCACAGCTAGATAAAGCAAAAGGCAGCCCACCGCAATCATTACGCCATTTTGCCAAGTAAAAGCCACATAACCACTATCAGCGATAATGGCAGTTATGGCAGCTAAAAATGCGTCCATAAAGTTCCTCCTTTTCTGTAGTAGGTATTATGCTTAGAATACTACCAATACGTCTCCGGTAGCAACAGTATCACCAGCATTAACCCGTACTTCAGAAACGGTTCCGTCTGCAGGAGCCATAATTTCGTTTTGCATCTTCATTGCTTCCAAAATCATCAAAACGTCGCCAGCCTTAACAGCATCGCCAGCCTTAACATCAACGGACAAAATCTTGCCAGGCATAGGAGCTTCTACAACACTAGCGCCGGCAGGAGCAGGAGCTGCTTTCTTGGGAGCTGCTGCAGGAGCGGGAGCTGCTGCGGGAGCGGGAGCTGCTACAGGGGCAGGAGCTGCTACAGGAGCAGGAGCTGCTACAGGAGCTGCATATACAGGAGCTGCTGCGGGAGCAACACTAACTGCGCCGCCTACTTCTTCAACATCAACTTGATATGTGGTGCCGTTTACAGTAACATTAAATTTTTTCATGGGTAAATCCTCCTTAAATGTTATATAAATTTATTTTTACCTAATTCAGTACAACTTACCAACTACAAATTTTAATTCTCAAAGAAATGATGCGGTAACTGCATCGGTTCCATCTGTCTCTTGTGAATAATAACTGCAGCAAGGGCAGCCATTATCTCTTCATCAGCTTCGCTGGCAGCAATTGAAGCAGCAATAGCTGCGACAAGCTTCTCTTCTTCAACTTTTTTCTGCGCTGCACTGGCTGCGGCAGTTGCTCCGGCGGCAATTGCTGCACTAGCTGCTTTCGGACTTATACTTTTAGTTTTTTTTTGCGCCTCTACCTTATTTTTAGTCGGGTCAACAAGATAAAGAACTTTCATAACAACCCATAAGACAGCCAACACACCAAATACAATGGTCATATTGATGACTGAAATAAGTAACGGGTTAGAACTAGTAGCGCCCATTAACTTCACCTCTCTTCCTTTCTATAATAGTTGTCTTTATTAATAAAACTAGAGAGGAATATTCCCGTGTTTCTTATTGGGACGACTTTCCTTCTTGTCTTTTAACATACGCAAAGCCTTAATGATGGTAGGACGTGTGGTCTTTGGCTCAATAATCATTTCTACCATGCCATGTTTAGCTGCATAATACGGTGTAGCAAAGTTTTCAATGTATTCCTGTGTCTTTGCTTCCACATCAGGTTCCTTGCGGAAGATTATCTTGGCTGCTCCGGCAGGCCCCATAACCGCAATCTCAGCAGTAGGCCAAGCCACAACCAAATCCGCACCTAAATCCTGGGAACACATGGCCAGATAAGCACCACCATATGCTTTTCTGGTTACCAAAGTAATCTTCGGCACTGTAGCTTCGCAATAAGCGAAAAGCATCTTGGCGCCGTGACGGATAATGCCGCCATATTCCTGATTGGTACCTGGTAAGAACCCCGGAACATCAACAATATTCAAGAGCGGAATATTGAAAGCATCGCAGAATCTAATAAAACGAGCTGCCTTATCAGAAGCATTGATGTCCAAACAGCCTGCCATAATACGCGGCTGGTTGGCAATAATACCAATGGTCCTACCTTCCATTCTTGCAAAACAAGTAATGATGTTGGTAGCGTAGGTCTTATGAGGCTCATAATATTCCCCATTATCCACAATACCTTTTATCACACCATACATATCATAAGGACGATTAGAATCATCAGGTACAATATCATTCAAGCCCTGATCCATGCGCTCCACAGGATCTGTAGAAGCGTAAACAGGAGGCTCTTCCGTACTATTGTTTGGCAAGAAACTCAGTAAATAACGAATTTGCTGCAAACAATCCTGATCATTCTCTGTAGCAAAATCTGCTACACCGGACTTGGTGTTATGAGTAATAGCACCGCCCAAATTTTCCTGACTAACTTCCTCACCTGTAACTGATTTAACAACCTCAGGTCCGGTGATAAACATCTTGGAAGTACCCTTCACCATGTAAATGAAGTCGGTTAACGCCGGACTATACACAGCGCCACCAGCTGAAGGCCCCATAATAGCAGAAATCTGGGGAATAACACCAGAAGCCTTGGTGTTCTGCATGAACATCCTACCAAAACCGGCTAAGGCATCAGTAGCTTCTTGGATGCGCGCACCGCCGGAATCGTTCATGCCGATCACCGGTGCCCCCATTTTCAAAGCCATCTGCTGCACTTTAACAATTTTGTTAGAATGCATTTCGCCCAAGGAACCACCTTCTACGGTAAAATCCTGAGCAAAAACAAAAACTAAACGACCATTAATGTTACCATAGCCTGTGACCACGCCATCGCCCGGCAAGAATTTTTTCTCCTGCCCGAAATTCACACAACGGTGTTCCACGAAACGATCCATTTCCACAAAGCTATCTTTGTCCAATAACAGGTTTATTCTTTCCCTTGCAGTAAGCTTACCTGATTCATGCTGCTTAGCTACGCGCTTTTCTCCGCCTGCAGCCATGATCACTGCTGTTTTCTCCAACATACGTCGGAGCTTTTCTTGAGTAGACAAGTATACATACCTCGCTTTCTTTAAAAGAATAAGCTTATATGAACATGTTTACTAAAACACAACCAATTTTAGCACATATTTCTGTAGTTGACTAGTCCCCATTTTCCGCCTTTTAACCCTTTTTTCGAGGTTTTCGGCTAATCCATGGGAGCTCTCTTAATTTTGAGAAAACTTTTCAAATTTCTTATAAGCTAATTCTTATGTTTAAAAATTATCACAACGGTTGTGCAAAACTAGGATAATAGCATTAAATGCCCAAAAGAGCATACCCATTTGAATATTAAACAGAGTATAGTCACTTAGACCGCTTATCCCCAGCCCCACTAAAGAGGCTATATATCCACAAGCAATACCCCTAACCCAAGGTTTTACTTGTTTATACCTAATTTGACGAGCAATCTTAAACAATTGCCACATTAAACAAATAAACAGAACCAAACCCAAAAGTCCCAGTTCAGCCCCAATATTCAGAAACAGATTGTGAGCATGATACATGATAACACTAGGATCATGCAAATAAAAATCATAATCAGGGAACGCAAACTGATAGCCGTACCAGCCTACACCAAAAGGGTGTTCCTTAATCATAGCTACAGCGCTCTCCACATAGGAAATCCTCAGTTCAGCAGAAGTATCCTGCATCTGGAAAATAGACATAATCCGGTGAGCAAGCAACCCCCACCCCATATATAATACCATTAAACCACCGCCAATAAAAGGCAAAAAGGCTTTGTGATAGAAAAAAGCCGAAAATATGAACAATACCCAGAAAAAAGCAATCCAATTACCCCGGGAAAAGGTCAAAAGTAAGCAAAATGCAGTCAGAATAAAGAGGATAATCAAGACAATACGGGTTTTGCCACCTCGTAAAGGAGCAAAAATACCCACACAATAAGAACCTGTTAACACAAGGAAGCTACCCAAAATATTGGGATTTTCCAACGTGGCATAGGCTCTTTTCGTCACTTCCGGAAAAGCAGCGTGGTCAACCCAATCCACATCCTGTAGGGCGTTACTCAAAAAATATTGCCAAATGCCATAAGCTGCCACAATAGCCGCTCCGGCCAAAAACACTTTCATTAAGAACAGGGAACGATGACCCTTGACTCCATAACGGAGAATTAAGTAAAAAATACCGGCATCCTGACCAACTACCCAAAACCAGTTAAAAGCTGAAGCCTCTCTATTGCCAGACCACAAAACGCTAATAGCGCTTAAACAGAAAAGTGCCAAAAGAGGATATTTGACTTTTTTAGGCAAATTAAAACCAATGCCAAAATTTTTTCGCTTAAAGCCGTCTATCAGTGCCAAGCCAAAGCAAAGATAGAAAATAAAACCGGAAAACATAGCAGATAATGGCAACATGAACAAGAGCAAGGCCAAAAGTAAAAAGACCACTTGCTCTAAATGAATATTCTGCATGCTAATTGTTTTTTGCTTCATAAATTAGCCTTTCTGCTCTAATGCCTTAAAGCTTCCTACCAAATATAGGGAACCACACACAATCACCGTATCTTCCGGTGTTGCCTGAGCAAGTGCTTCTTGATAGGCAGCAGTTATGTCATGCCTAATTTCTGCCTGAGGACCTATGGCCTCAGCCAACAGTTCAGGACTGGCAGCTCTTGGTCCGGCATCTGCCGGTACCGTAAAGATTTTATCTGTTGGTCTGAATAAAATACCCACAACCTGTTTAATATCTTTATCTTTCATCATGCCAAAAACAAAAAAGCGCTTGCCTTTAAGATAATATTTATCCAAGGCCTTACGTAAAACTGTAATCCCGGAGGGATTGTGTGCCCCGTCTAAAATTACGGTTGGTTCATCAGCAATTATTTCTAAACGACCCGGCCATTTTGTATTATAAAGACCTTTGCGTATAGCTTCAACAGTAATGGTTTTTTCTTGGGAGCACAGCAACCAGGCAGCCATAGTTGCCAAGGCAGCATTGATCAACTGATGCTCACCTAATAGTTTAATGGTAAACTCTTGCCTGTTATCGTCAGTTTTAAAAGTAAAGGTCTGCTCTTTAGCAGTAAAACGTGGTGAACCGGCTTCAAACTGCGTGCCATAAGCATAAACGGCAGAATGCGTTTGCTCTGCTTTGTGTTTAATTACTTGTAAAGCTTCATCCCAAGCTCCCGTTACTACAGGAACATTAGGTTTTATAATACCTGCTTTTTGCTCACTGATGGCAGCCACGGTTTTCCCCAAAACCTCAGTATGTTCCAAGGTTACATTGGTAATAATAGAAAGCTCCGGCACAATTACGTTGGTAGAATCCCACAAACCACCCATGCCAACCTCTATAACACCATAGTCAACTTTTACCTTGGCAAAATGTAAAAAGCACATAGCAGTCAACACTTCAAACTGCGTTGGCTGAGTCCCACCCTTGGCCATGAATTTCTTTTCTGCAGCAGCTACTTCCGTAGCCAGTGCCGCAAAATTTTCATCAGAAATATCCTGCCCATCAACGGTAATACGCTCATTATACTTAACAAAATGAGGAGATGTATAGGTACCTACCTTCAGCCCTGCAGATAAAAGGATAGTACTGAGAAAGGCAGCTACACTGCCCTTCCCATTGGTACCTGTAATATGAATAGTTTTAAAACGGCGCTCCGGGTGATTAAGCTCTACCAGAAGCCCTTGTATTCTTTCCAAGCCCAGGTGAGAACCAAACTTACCTAGTTCAGAAAGGTATTGTAATGTTTCTTCGTAATTCATAATAGCTCCTCTTTAGGCAAATAAACCTGCTCACCTTTATTTAAATTACAACTTTGCTAAATAAGCCATTCTTTCCTTAATAGCAGCAATCTTAGTTTTGAACTCTTCGCCCTTCGCTTTTTGTTCTGCCACTACGGCAGCAGGAGCTTTGGCCAAGAACCCTTGATTGCTCAACTTGCCATCAATTCTCTTCAGCTCTTTATCCAAAGAAGCCAGTTCCTTTTCCAAGCGGGCTGTTTCTTTCTCTACATCAATAAGGCCTTTCAACGGCAGATAAACCTCAATACCATTAACCACAGAAGTCATAGCGTTTTCCGGCTTAGCGGCAGTCAAAGACTCCACGGTTAGGATATCGACTGTGCCTAGGCGTTTAATATATTCACCGTTAGCTTCCAAAATTGGTTTTTGCTTCTCATCAGACAAAAGAATAGCGGGTGCTTTCTTGCCGGGAGCGGCATTAACCTCTGCTCGCATGTTACGAATAGCTTTAATGGTTTCCATGACTGCAGTCATGGCAGCTTCAGCTTCTTCATCTACCAAAGCCTTATCACAAACAGGCCATGGCGCAATCATAATACTGGAGCCCTCGTGGGGTAGATGCTGCCAAATTTCTTCTGTAATAAACGGCATATAAGGATGAAGCAGCTTCATAGCTTCGCCTAAAACAGTACACAGTACATACTGGGCAGTTGCTCTTTCTTCTGCCTTTTCCTTATCATAAAGGCGAGGTTTAATCAGTTCAATATACCAGTCGCATACTTCGCCCCAAATGAAATCATAAATGAGTCGGCCTGCTTCGCCCAGCTCAAAACGCTCCAGAAATTCTGTAACCTTTTGCGTAGTATTTTGCAATCTTGACAGAATCCATTTATCTGCCAAGGTATAAGGAGCCCTGGTTGCCTTGGCATCAAAACCATCCAGATTCATCAAGGCAAAGCGAGAGGCATTCCAAATCTTGTTAGCAAAATTACGAGTAGCCTCCAGCCTGTTCCAATAGAAGCGCATATCATTACCGGGAGTATTACCGGTAATCAGCATAAAGCGCAAAGTATCAGCACCGTATTTTTCTACAACCTCCAAGGGATCAATGCCATTACCCAGGGATTTACTCATCTTGCGACCTTGCTCATCGCGAACCAAGCCGTGAATAAATACTTTTTCAAAAGGAATTTCCTTCATGAATTCCATACCCATAATCAGCATCCTGGCAATCCAGAAGAAAATAATATCATAACCGGTAACTAGTACGCTGGTAGGATAAAAATGTTCCAACAGGTCCGTCTTATCAGGCCAGCCCATGGTAGAAAAAGGCCACAAGGCACTGGAAAACCATGTATCCAAAGCATCCTCGTCCTGGTGAACATGGCCACCGCATTTAGGACATTTAGTAATATCGGTCCTGGAGGCAATTGTTTCACCACAATCATCGCAATACCACACAGGAATTCTATGTCCCCACCAAATTTGCCTGGAAATACACCAGTCGTGAAGATTTCCCATCCAATTGGTATAGGTCTTGGTAAAACGTGGTGGCACAAATTGAGTACGGCCGTCTTCTACACAATCCACGGCAGCCTTTACCAAGGGCTCCATCTTCACAAACCATTGCGTGGAAACCAACGGTTCAATGGCACTGCCACAGCGTTGGCAATGACCGACAGCATGCGGGCACTCTTCAATCTTAACCAAAAGACCCATTTTATCTAAATCTTCAACAATATTCTTACGACATTCATAGCGATCCTGGCCGGCATACTTGCCAGCCTCTTTGGTCATCTTGCCATCCAAACCAATAACTGTAATATTCTCCAAATGTTGACGAATACCCATCTCATAGTCGTTAGGGTCATGGGCAGGAGTTATTTTTACGGCACCGGTACCAAACACCAGGTCTACATAATCATCAGCAATAATAGGAATCTCTCTATTGGTAGTAGGTAACAAAACCTTTTTGCCCACTAATTTGCCATAGCGCTCATCCTTGGGATTAACTGCTACTGCAGTATCGCCGGGAATAGTTTCCGGACGGGTAGTAGCAATCTGCAAATACTTGCCTTCCTCACCCACCAAAGGATAATTGATGTACCACAGGTGGCCCATATCATCTTGGTGCTCTACCTCTACATCGCTTAAGGCAGTGTTGCAATTGACGCACCAATTAATGATTCTGGTTCCCTTATAAATAAGTCCCTTTTCATAAAGAGTAACAAACACTTCTCTTACAGCTTTGCTGCAACCTTCATCCAAAGTAAAACGTTTTCGTTCCCAATCACAGGAAACGCCCAAGCATTTTAGTTGGTTGATAATACGATCTCCATATTGTTCTTTCCAGGCCCAAACTCTTTTGAGGAATTCTTCCCGTCCTAAATCATAACGGGTCACTCCCTCCGTTTTTTTCAGTTCTTCCTCAACTTTGATTTGCGTAGCCAGACCGGCATGGTCATAGCCAGGCATCCACAAGGTATCATCCCCCAGCATTCTATGCCAACGGATTAAAATATCTTGCAGCGTATTATCCAAAGCATGTCCCATATGCAATTGGCCTGTAATATTAGGAGGCGGTATAACGATACAGAACGGCTTCTTGTTCTTATCTACCTTAGCATGAAAGTAGCCATTCTTCTCCCAGTAAGCATACCATTTCTTTTCTACCTCCGCAGGGTCATAAACCTTGGGGATATTGTTCTCTTCTGCCATAATATAGCCTCCTAAAAATTTTTCGGTAATATGCGCAAAATAAAAAACGTCCTATTAGACATAGGACGTTTAAACGCGGTACCACCTAAATTCTCAATCTCTTGAGCACCTCAAGACTTAACGCGCCAAACGGGCAAGACTACTGTTGTTCATCCCACCGGCTCAGAGACGACTTCTTTTCGGCACATTCAGGTGCTTGCACCAACCGCACCCTCTCTAAAGAACTGCCCAAAATACTACTTCTCTTCACTGCCTTTTTTTATGAAAATTTGCACTTATTGTAACACACCAACGGTTGCTATGCAAGTTATCTTCTAATATTTATATTAGTCATCTTTCAAGGCCCTAATCTGTCCACAGAGTAAATCACCAATACTATCGGCCATACGATCCAAATGCTTAATGCGCACATAATCCTTGCCAAAAATCTTTTGAGCAGAACCCAAGCTGCCATTGGTTTCATCGTTAATCAAGCCAATGACTTTTATTCCCTCTTGTCGCAAAGCATTTACTTCTCCGGCTGTATCAGCTACCGCCCTGTCTTCTGAATAATCATGGCGGCTAATGGCGTTACTGTCGCTAGTTAAGCTTCTGTCATCGTTGGGTTGGGCATCGGTAAACATAATGAGAATACGTTTTACGCCTTTGTCCTCTCCCATCAGTTCTCTGGCTCCCCTTAAGGCCAAGCCATCCCTATTCCAACCGGTAGCACAGTAATTAAACACATTGGCAGCACTCTTATTTTCCCCATAGCTCTTAAATAAATTTAAAACAGTATACCCTCTTAAGCTACAGAAAGAAAATACCTGAAAAGGAATACCACACAGCCTTAAGCTTTCCGCAATGGTATAGGCCTGCGCAGCAATGACTCTTTGTGAGCCTCCTCGGGAAGCAGAAGCATCCAACATTAAATCTACTGTAAAATCAGGACTTAAGGTCTCTTCCTTGCCATAAAAGACCCGGGGATCATGAAGATACAAAGCCTTCCACACAGAGCCTGGATTAAAGATACCCGTTTTAGCAGGTACCTCCAGCCTTTGGCTGGTAAGCTCCATACTGTTGGCAATTTTAGTTTTTAGCTTAGCTATACTTTTGCGATAAATTTCATTATGTTCTTTATAGAAAGCCAGGTTTTTCACTCTTTGTTGTTTGGCCGCCAGAGCCAAATAAGAGGGTGCGTCACCACTAATAACAGCCGTCTGGCTGCCGCCTCTGGTGAAATACAAATGACACAGCTTGTGAGCTCCTCTGCACAGTTCCTTATTAAGCTCCAACATCTTCATGGGATTGTACATGGGCTTGCCAAAACACCTGGCAATATAATCGTAATTCTTAGCCGCCGTATTGCCGGTAATAATTTCCATGGGGCTATTCCAAGCCTTTTTACCTTCTAATTCTTCTTGCGCTTTTCTATTGGCATACTTAACACTAAAAATACTTTCCTGCCTTTTACTGAACTCCGGCACAATAAGGCTGATTAAATTAGCCAATTTATCCGAGATAACTACTTTTTCCAAGCTTTCCCTCACTAAATGCCGCGAAAGAAAGTACTGTCGCATGATACCTTTAAATTTAGCAATTATCTCGTCCGTGGTAAGATCAGGACTAAAGTTTAAATTGGCATATACCTTTTTTCCCCAAGGATCTACTAAACCGGTCGGTTCACCCAGCACCTCATGCCATCTGGCCGCTTGCATTTGCTGAGCAACACCCTGCCGGTTCATCAGGCTGGTCTGAAAATATTCTCTGGCATGCTCCTGCCTTAAAAGAACAAGTACCGGTCTAACCGGACTTTCCTTTTGAAAGACAGCCGCCTCCAAGCCAAGCCACATTAAATCCATGAAAATGTCCCGTAGGGCAGCTTCATTAAGTTCATCAAAGAAGGTATTCAGCTTGGCCATGTCATAATACTTGGCAGTCAAACCAATGACGGCATTTAAATATAAATCCGGTTTGCCATTTTCCTTAAAGGCCAAAAAATCCGGATTATACCTGTAGCTGCCTGCCGCAGTCCATACTATGTTGGAGGCTCTCCTTCTTTTCGTATCGTACTTATCTACTGCCATAATTTATCTATCTCTCAATCCGTAAAAATTTGTTCTCTGTTTAAATCTTTAGGCAAATGCAGAGCAATAACGTCTTGAATGAGACCAGGCTCATACTCATCAAAGGACTTGTTGACAATACCCATGGCTAAGGCCAGGTGAGGATTCAGACCTTTATGCATCAAGCTGATGGCATCCAGAAGTCCTCTTAAATCCAATGCCTTGCTGGAAATTTCGGCAACCTCACATTTCTTTTCCAAATCCATGAAGATATCAATAAATTGCTCCACCATTTCCGGACGCATGGTGGGAAATTCACCGGTAAGCAGCTTCGTCAAGTTAGCTTTATCCACTAAGGGCATTTTAATAACTGCAAATCTTGAGGTCAAAGCCTCGTTCAATTCCTTGGTACCGGCATAACCATAGTTCATGGTAGCAATAAACCGGGTAGCCTCATTAATTTTAATGATGTCATAGCCCGGCACATCAATAATACGCCGATAGTCCAGCATGGAATGCAGTACTGCCAAAGCTTCGTTTCTAGCCATATTAATTTCGTCCAAAATTCCAAATCCACCTTGAGTAGCACATTTATACACAGGTCCCGGACGAAAAACAACATTACCATTACTAAAAGTATCTGCACCCAACATAAAAGAAGCATCCATGTTGATATGGAGAGATACATTCCAGTGGGGGCGCCCAAAAACAGCAGCCAGGTTTTCTGCCAAGACGTTTTTGCCTGTAGCCTTAGCACCTACTAGCAGAAGATTCTCTCCGCACAGTAAAGCAGAAATAGCTTCCTCCAGAACCTCTTTGCCAAAGTAATGATAGCGGGGCTGTACCATACGTTTTTTATCTTCCTCATTAACGGTGTATTTGGCACGATATTCCTCCACACCTTTAATAATGTTTCCGTCAATATTTTCACTGCGCAAAAAATCTAACATATCAGCCATACACAGGTCTCCTTCGTGATAAAACTTTAATCTGTTATTTACTCATACATTATAGCACAGTCCCAAGCATTATGATTTTTTAGCCTATAGCAAAGAATTTACTTGCATCTCATTCTTTGAATTAATAACATTCTGTGTTATAATGAAAAAAAATGATAGTTTGAAATTGGAGAGTGGATAACGTGCAACTAAAAGATTTTAATATGTCCTAAAAATAGCTGAAACTCACAACTTGTCCAGAGCAGCGGAGGAATTGTTCATTGCCCAATCAACCTTGAGCCATGCCCTTAATCGTATAGAAGCTGAGATGGGAGCACCTCTGTTTGATCGAAGCCGCATTCCTTTGACCATAACAGTACCCGGTGAAATCTATCTGGAAAAAGCCAGACAAATTTTAAATCTTAATTCAGAAATCAAGAATCAGATAAGTGATGTCAATAATTACCAAAGAAGCGAGATTACTATCGGTATCACCAGATTTCTTCAATTTTATTATCTGCCGCCTACTATTCCCCGTTTAAGAAAAAAATATCCGAATATGAAAATCAATATTCGGGTGGAGCCGGCTCCCAAACTCACCTCTTTAATGTTAAGCGGCAATTTGGATATAGCTTTTATGTCTCCCTTAATCCAAGATGGTTTTAAAAATGAACCTCTTTTTGATTACAGGGCCCTAGTGATGATGTCCCAAAAAAATCCTTTGGCTAAAAATTATAAAAAGGCTGACGGCGACTATCCCATTATAGATTTTCCAACTTTAAAAAATGAAGACTTTATTTTAATTACCGAAAGTCACTTTTTACGTTCGGTTTTCTACCAACTTTGTAAGAAGTATGGTCTTGCTCCACGGGTAGGTTTGGAAATGGACAGCTTTATGTCCCTTTTTGCCACCGTGGCCGATGGCTACGGCGTAACTATTCTGCCGGAAGCATTACTTAGGTACAATACTGATCGGCTCAGCCAAATTGCTGCTTTCAATGTAAAGGATGCATCCCTGGTTTTCCCTGTGGCACTTGTTTATCCCGATAACAAATATGTACCTATGGCTATCAAAGATATAATTGCTTACGCTCCCGATTTCGTTCCCAAACAATAACAAGATAATATTTTTTTAGCCCGGTTGCTTGGCAAAGCTACCGGGCTTTTTTGTGCAAAAATTTAGGGAGTCGGCATTACGTACCGACTCCCGCATCCAAATAGTCTACAAAGGCTAATCCCAACTTTCGGCTATTTCCGATCCGTAACTGTTCAATGAATATAACCTCTACCTGCGATTCTCTCCAGCGCCTTTGTTCCTATTTGTTTCCGTCTTTATTATAACACAACAACCTTATAAAGACAATTAGTTTTCAGAATATTCTCTCTTATTTTAGTCTTATTTCATCCTCATAAATAACCGGCTTACCTATAATCCTACCATCTACAAACCGACCGTGACAATCACTACCACCACTGATTAAAAGGTGATGCTCGTGACAGTAGCGTACCAAAGTCGCCGTATCTTCCCTATTATGTCCGGTGTGATAACATTCAAAACCATCAAAATGCTTATTACCCAGTTTTTTTAAAGTGGCATCCAAACCAGGTCCGTGAAACTGACTGGCGCTATGTGCTAAAAGAGCCTTGCCACCGGCGGTATGAATAATAGCAATAGTTTCTTCGATAGTGGGAAACGTAGGAAAATCCAAGGAATTTTTCTTGGTAAAAATACGAGAAAAAAAGTCTCTGATATCCTTGCACAATCCCTTGTCCACCAAGTAGAGCAAAGATTTAAAACCACCCCGCCTTTTGTCATAAACGTAGGCACGATATTCTGCCACGCTAACCGGCCAGCCCTTCGCAGCTAAAAGAGCAATGCTGCGTTCATCTGTATCATCCAAAAGCTTGGTATTATAGGCCAAATGCTCTAAAAGTTGCCTGTTGTCGATATCAAGATCATAGCCCAAAACATGAAAACAATGGCCCTGAAAGGTTGAACATATTTCCGTACCTGTATGAAATTTTATTCCCGCTGCTTCTGCCAACTTTTTCCCTTCAGCTACACTGGCAACACTATCGTGGTCAGTAATAGCCATGACACCTAAGCCAACTTTTTGGGCATGTTCAACTACCTCTTTAGCAGTCCACGTGCCATCTGAAGCTATCGTATGCAAATGTAAATCTACTCTGGAAGGTGTCATAGTACTCCTTAGTGATGATATTTTTCGTTGCGCATTATCTTAAAAGCGCGATAAATCTGTTCTACAAGTATTACCCTGATCATTTGATGAGTAAAAGTAAGCGGTGAAAAAGACCAGCGAAAATCCGCTATTTCCCTTAATGCATCTGTATAGCCAAAGGGTCCGCCAATCACAAAGGTAAGATGGCTATGACCTTCTACGGTAAGCCTTGCTATTTTCTCAGCTAAAGCAGGAGATGTAATTTCCTTTCCCTTTAAATCCAGTAAAATAACATAGGAATTGGGTGGGATAATTTGCATCAAACGTTCCGTTTCCTTGGCCAAAACCTTTTCCCTGGTAGCAGCCGAAGCATCCTCAGGCATTTTTTCTTCCATGATTGTTACAATATTGACTTTAGCATAGGCCGAAAGTCTTTTCAGAAATTCGGCCAATGCATCAGTCCAATATTTTTCTTTGAGCTTGCCTACGCAAGCAAGAGTAATCTGCATTATTCCTTAGGCATTTCAGCCAAAGTAACAGTTTTATCAATATGCTCATCACCACGTACAATGGTAATGGTAACCTGAGTACCAATGCCAGCCTTGTTAATTAAATCTCTTAATTGAGAAACAGACTTGACCTGTGTACCATTGAATTTCAAAATAACATCATTTGTTCTGATACCGGCCTGCCAAGCAGGGCCACCTTGGTACAGTTTAGCTACAAATAAACCACCCTTAAGGTCAACATCAATACCATATTTTTGTGCCACATCTTTATCAATTAAGCTAGCGCCAATGAAGGGACGAGCAACTCTGCCCTTACTTGCCAGTTCAGCCAAAATGGGTTTAGCTTCATTGATAGGAATGGCAAAGCCAATACCTTCTACACCTGATACAGCCACCTTCGCACTGTTGATACCGATAACTTGCCCATCCGCATTAACCAAAGCACCACCGGAGTTACCGGGGTTAATAGCAGCATCGGTTTGGATTAGCCTAAATTTTCTTTCGCCTAAATCGATAGAACGGTTCAGGGCACTAATAACACCTGCAGTAACAGTACCACGGAACTCCAAGCCCAGCGGGTTACCAATAGCGATAGCCGGTTCTCCTACCATAATATCATCAGAGTTGCCAAATTCTGCTACGGGAAGCTCGCCTTCAGGATTAATTTTAACTACGGCTAAATCGGTGGTTGCGTCAGCGCCTAAAACCTGACCTTTATAAGTCTTGCCATCAGGCATACTAACTACGATTTCCTTGGCGCCCTCTACTACGTGATTGTTTGTAGCGATAAGACCGGACTTGTCATAAATAACACCTGACCCTGTACCACGCTCCATCAGCTTAGTACGGTTAAAGAAGTCGGTAACTAAAGCCTTGTTGGTAATACCAACTACGGCAGGGCCAACTTTTTTGGCAGCCTGGACAATGGCAGTATTACGCCCACTGCTCATTTTGGCTTCTGTTTGAGCTGCTTTTTGTTCTATAGTTGTTTCTTGCTTAGTTGCCGGTGCAGCAGGTGCCGCTTTTTCTTTTTTGCTGGCTACGGAACAACCACTAGCCAAAAATGTTAACATCAAAGACAAAACAAAAAATACCACCAAAGTTTTCTTGAAAATCTTTTTCTTCATCTGAATCGCTCTCCTTATTTGTTGGTAACCAGCATATTTTGTCTTGCTACATAAAGAGCAAGTTTAATTTTTTCCTTCTGCCCTGCTAAAATATTTTGTACGGTATTATAGGCTACTTCCACAGAATTATTTTGCTCACTTAAATGAGCCAGCAGTACTTCTTCAGGCCTTCGTTTCAAGTTGGCCAGTAAATTGCCTGCTGTAGTATTGGACAAATGTCCAAGGTTACCCAATATTCTTTCTTGCAGCATAATGGGATATGGACCATGGCGAAGCATGTCCTCATCATGGTTGGCTTCCAAAATCAAAGTTTGACTACCTTCTGCTGCCTCCCTACATTCTTTGGTAATATAACCACAATCAGTAAGGTAGGTACACTTGTCATCTTTATAATAAAGCTTGTATCCCACCGGATCTACAGCATCATGAGAAGTTTTAAAGGACTCTATGCGCAAATTTCCCAAAACACACCCTCTGGGGAATACTCTAACCTGTTCACTGGTAAAAACTCTACGACAAGGTAAATGCAGCCAGGTTCGTTCATTAGCAAAAATGGGCACCGTGGGATATCTTTTACCCCATACTTCCAAACCTGCTACATGGTCTCTGTGCTCATGGGTAATTAAAATACCGCTTAAGTCCTCAGGCTCTATGCCACAGCTATGTAAGCCGGCCACGATACGTTTAGTGGAAATACCTGCGTCAATGAGCACTGCCGTATTTCCGGCTTTAATAAGAGTAGAATTGCCCTTGCTGCCACTGGCTAAGATATCAACTTCAAAATTATTTGTCATTGCTGCCCCCGACTAGTTTGGGGCCTGAGCTGGTACCAATTCTATCAGCACCGGCAGCTACCATGGCTTCAGCGGTTTTTCTATCACGAATACCACCGGCTGCTTTGACCTTTAAGCCATACTTATCAGCTTCTCTTCTCAGCAGTGCTACATCCTCCACAGTTGCTCCTGCCGCATTAAAACCTGTACTGGTTTTTACAAAGGCAGCATGAGCTTCTGCAATCAGTTGTACCGCCGCAATTTTTTCTTCCTCAGTCAAAAGACAGGTCTCTATAATGACCTTTACCGGCTTATCCCCGGCTGCAGCCACTACGTGGGAAATATCAGATTTAACGATTGCTTTCTCACCTGCTTTGAGAGCACCTATATTCATTACCATATCTATTTCGTCAGCGCCATTCATCACAGCCTGTTTCGTTTCCAAAGTCTTAATATCTATTGTATTGGCTCCCAAAGGAAACCCTATTACAGTAACCACCTTTACAGGGGAACTTTGCAACAAAGTTTTTGCTTGTTTTACAAAGCAAGGGTTTACACATACACCAAACAAACCTGTTTCTACTGCCTCTTTACAAAGCTTAACAATATCAGCAGGGGTTGCTTCCGGTTTTAAAAGGGTATGTTCAATGCGCTCCTTCATGGTCTTAACCTCCTTAAAATTACGATTTAATTATATCAAATAAAAGGTAAAATAAAAGGCATAATATCGACAAATTTGTGTCATTTTGTTTGAAAAAAAAGAGAACCAACCTTAATTAGATTGGTTCTCGAAGGTTATTGTCACTTATAGTTCCCTTTCATGCGTTCATAGCTACTATCTCAATGCTTTTTCTGACAATCAGGACAAATGCCATAGAAATATACCTGATGCCCTGTAATATTAAATTGAGTTTTATGCTCCAGTGCCTCTACAAAAGGTTGTAAGTCCTGAGCCGGTACATCCATTACCTTGCCACAGTGCAGACATTTTATATGAAAATGTTTAGAAACATTGGCATCATAACGGAAACTATCTTCACCCATATTGAGTACTTGGATAACATTTATTTTTTCTAAAACCTCTACCGATTTATAGACTGTAGCCAAACTCATGGCGGGATACAATGGTTTCAATTCCTTGTAAATCGTTTCTGCAGTAGGATGCTCTACTGTCTTAGACAACATATCATAAATAGCCAATCTTTGTGGCGTCACTTTGCAACCGTTTGCTCTTAATATTCCTGATAATTCAGTTTGGGTTAACATTGTCGCACCTCCCCGGATATATTTTACATAGTAACTAATTAATAATCGTTATTAATTCAAGTTTATTATATATTCGTTTAAACTTTCTGTCAATTTAATACTTATTTTTATTTTTCCTACATCAGGAGTTTGGCCTTGCGTTAAAACTATTTGGGGGAGTATAATAGCCAGGTAATTTAACCAAAAGAAAGCAGGTAAGTACATTTATGGAAGATATTAACATCCTTTCTCCCCTTATAGCTAAAGAATTAAAACTAGATGGTGCTAAAATTGCTGCTACCTTGACTCTGTTAGACGGTGGCAATACCATTCCCTTTGTGGCCAGATACCGCAAAGAAGTAACAGGTTCTTTAGATGAAGAACAAATCCGCAATATTAGCGAACGCGCTCAATATTTACGCAACCTGGCACAAAGAAGAGAAGAAATTCTTTCTTCTATCACCACTCAGGGTAAACTCACCCCTGAATTGGAGGCTGCCATTAACGCTACTACCAAGCTGCAGGAATTGGAAGACCTCTACCTTCCATATAAACAAAAGAAACGTACCCGTGCTATCGTGGCCAGAGAAAAAGGCTTGGAGCCTTTAGCTCAATTAATTGAGGCTCAGGAAGAGCCGGCTGTTAGCCTAGAGCAGCTGGCTTCTGTGCACTTAGATGAAGAAAAGGGCGTCACTACTGTCGAAGAAGCTTGGCAGGGAGCTATGGATATTGTAGCTGAAAATATTTCTGACCGGGCAGATATCAGGGACCTGGTTCGTAAAGAATTATGGCGCAATGCCGAGCTCAGTTCTGAACTAGCTGCCGATGAAACTACTGCTCAGGATTTCTTGATGTACAAAGAATATAAGGAACCTATCAGGCAAATTCCTCCTCACCGTATTTTGGCTTTGAACCGTGGTGAAGCAAAGGAAATGCTAAAGGTGAAATTGGCTTTGCCTAGCGATGCTATTTTCGGCATCATGACCAGAAAGCTAAAAATCAAAGAACAAGGCACCTTTACTCCCATGTATACCGCTGCCCTGGAAGATGCCTACAAGCGTTTAATTTTCCCCGCTCTAGACAGAGAAGTACGCAATGAATTAACCGAAAAGGCTGAAAAACAAGCTATTTCTGTTTTTGCTACCAATTTACGTCAATTACTTTTGCAACAACCTTTGGGTGGTCATACTGTTCTGGGCATGGACCCGGGCTATCGTACCGGTTGCAAATGCGCCATCGTTAATCCTGAAGGCAAAATCCTCGCTACCGCTGTTTTAAACTTCACCACCAGTGAAAAACAATATGACTTAGCAGAAAAAGAATTTGTTAATTTGGTAAAAAAGTATGATGTAACTTTGGCTTCCATAGGTAACGGTACTGCTTCCTATGAAACAGAGGAATTTGCCGCAAAGATGATTGAAAAATATAAGCTGAATATGTCTTATATCATTACCAGCGAAGCAGGTGCTTCCGTATACTCAGCTTCTCCTTTGGCCAAGGAAGAAATGCCCGATTTGGACTTGACCCTGCGGGGTGCTGTTTCCATTGCCCGTCGTGTACAAGATCCTTTGGCTGAATTGGTAAAAATTGAACCAAAAGCTATCGGTGTTGGTCAATATCAGCATGATGTTAATCAAAAAGAGCTAACCGGTACCCTGGGTACTGTAGTGGAGTCCTGTGTTAACCATGTAGGCGTTGAACTAAATACCGCTTCTGCCTCCTTGCTGACCTATGTGGCAGGCATCAGTAAACCGGTAGCCAAGAACATTATCACCTATCGTGGCGAAAATGGTCGTTTTCACAATCGCAAAGAGCTATTGAAAGTTTCTCGTTTAGGCCCCAGCGCTTTTACCCAATGCGCGGGTTTCTTACGCATTAAGGACAGCGTTAATCCTTTAGATAATACTCCTGTCCATCCGGAAAGCTATGAATTGGCTGAGAATGTTTTAAAAGAACTTGGTTTTTCTCTTGGTGATTTAAATAGAAATCCTGCTGCTGTACAGATTTCCGCAGGCAAAGCTAATGCCGAGTCTGTTGCTAAAAAATTAAATGCCGGTGTACCTACTGTCACTGATATTCTACAGGCTCTGGCCAAACCGGGCCGTGATCCCAGAGAAGACTCCCCTGCACCACTGAGCCGCAAACATGTAACCAAGCTGTCCGATTTGGTTATCGGTACCAAAGTAAAAGGCAGAGTGCAAAATGTAGTTGATTTTGGTGTCTTCGTTGACATTGGTTTAAAAGTCAGCGGTCTTATTCACAAATCTGAACTAAGTACCAAATATTTCAAGCATCCTCTGGATGTAGTATCTGTCGGCGATATCATTGAGCCTATTATCATCAGCATTGATGAACAAAGAAATAGAATCGGACTTAGCTTAAAACGAGCTAAAGTCGAAGAGAAAAAATCTTAATTTATTCTGCAATTAGAAAAATCCTTACTACTTAGTAAAAGTAGTAAGGATTTTTTTTGATAAGTTTTAAGCTAGCAAAACCTTTAGCCTAGCCAATTCCTTGCGAATAAAGAAAAAAACCACCGTTGCTGCTAGCAGGTCTGCAACCAAGCCGGCATAAATAATTCCGTAAAGGCCAAAAAACAAAGGCAGCAGTAACATTAAAGGTATCAAGAGCACAAATTGCCGCATAAGAGATAAAATAGATGCCTTAAGTGGCTGTCCGGTAGCCTGAAAATAGCTTGTAGAAATAATCTGGAAACCGGCCGTAAACACACCTCCCAAAAACCATCTCATGCAATCTGTAGCAAAATCTAAAAAACCGGGAGCGCTACCGCTACCAAAAAGCTGGAGAATGGCATGGGGAAAAACCATGCAACAGAACCAACCCATACAGGTGATGGCAATGGCACATTTTACGGCAAGCTTGTAGGTGGCCAGTACCCTGTCATACTGCTGTGCTCCCCTATTAAAACCAATAATAGGTTGTGCTCCTATACCAATGCCAATACAGATGGAGATAAAAACCATATTAACCTTCATCACGATACCCATAGCACCAATGGCAGCATCGCCACCAATAGAAGCCATATTACCGTAATAAAGAAGTGAATTATTCATTACTATCTGTAAAACAGTGGCGCTTATTTGGATCAAAAAGCTAGAAAAGCCAATAGCTATCGCTCTTTTAAGAAGCATAAAATTAGGATGCATTAAATCTTCTTTGTTTAGGCGCATCTTACTACGAGTGGTAAAGTACCAGATAAATACTGCACACGAAAAAATCTGAGCGCAGGCAGTTGCCAAAGCAGCACCCAATACCTGCCAATGAAACAAGAAAATAAAAATGGGTGCCAAAACGGCATTAATCAAAACGCCTCCTACCAAGGCCCGCATGGCTAAACGAGGATTGCCATCTGTTCTGGCCATATTAGACATGGCTATTAAATGAGTAGTAAGCGGAATGATGCATACCATAACTCCGCCAAATTGTTTGCTATAGGGCATGGTTGCTTCTGTAGCTCCAAAAACGGTCAAAATTGGTTCCAGGAAGATATTTCCCAGTACAACAAACACCATGCTTATGACAAAAGCCACCACTGCCACAGTATTAAGTATCTGTTGAGCTTCTTCAAACCTATCTTCACCCAGTTTAATAGCAGCAAAAGCGCTACCACCTACTCCCACCAAACTGCCCATGGCCATTACAATGGTAACCAAAGGGAAAGCAATCGTAGTGGCCGCAATCCCCAAATATCCCACTGCATGTCCTATAAAAATTTGGTCGATAATATTATAAAGTGAGCTGGCCAGCATGGATACAATAGCCGGCCAAGCAAACATTTTCAACAGTTCAGGTATGGGCCAAAATCCCAAGATATTCTTAGCTGCGGCTCGCTCCATAGGTTGTTCCTTTCTATAATCAATAAGATAAGCGTTATTGTAACATTACAAAATTATATAGTCAATTTTAGCTTGTTCCCTATAAGTAAAAATAGTCAAAAAAAAAGCCCTTAATTAAAAGGGCCAAATGAGGGGCAAATTCAATACTTCTTTTGATGTGTTTATTATAACACTTCGGTATACAATATGCAAGAGTTTTTCTATCAGCATTATAGAAAGTCTATCAAACCTAGACGGGGCCTAAGTCTTTATTTTCAAACAAAACAAAATATAAACTAGGCACCTATTATTTTAATTTAGGCATTCATATTTAATTATTTCATTATTTACTTAATATTCTTATTTTTTTTCAAAAGGATTGGCGCTCACCTTAACGAATTTTATATAGGATTATCAAAAACAAGGTTTCAGAGGAGAATCCTATGTTACACTTTGTTGCAGGGTTTGGTCTTCTTACCAGTTGGTTATGGATGCTATTTTTGCAAGGTCCTTTATTGGAACAACTTGCCCAAAAATGGTCTGTTCAAGTTGTGCCATTATTTTTAGCTTTCCTGTTAGCTCAAGCCTTAATCGGCTTAATAAACAGTTATGCGTTGCGGTTCTGGAAACTTCTCACTAGCAAAGCTGCCATCAATACCTTAACCTTTGTTTTACTTTCCACCCTTCTTTTATTTTCCCTTCTTCCCAGCATCAATCCATCTGTAACGACCATTTTCCCTTTTTTACCCCTTCTTTTTGCAATTATCTCCGGATTATGCTCAGCGCCTCTATTTATCATATGGATGGAAAGTTTTGGTATGCTTTCCTTAACAAAGGCGGCTCAAGCTTTAGCAGGCAGCCTCTGTGTCTCCAGTTTATTTACACTTCTCACCTCATATCTCCCCTTGTGGGCAGGGATAATATTAGTGTTTTGTTCTTTAATAGTTTCTCAGCATTTATTATTAAGTACCGCCTTACCGGCAATTTCAAAATCAGGCGGTGCCATCTCCTTGCCTATCCGCTATTTTTTATCCACTCGCTTAATAGTTCTAATTGCTCTACTATATGTAGCCGGTGGATCAATTTTTTGTACCCTTAGTATTGCACCAACGACATCCAGTTTTTATTACTTATCGAATATAGTCTATGCTTTAGCTTGCCTATTTAGTATTTATCTGCTAAAAAATTCTCTTGTTCCTGATTTGCATAGTCTTTTCCGCCCTATTCTTCCCTTTATCGGCTTAGGCTTTCTGCTCTTTCCTTTTTTTAGCAACAGCCTTATCTGGCTCCCGTTATCGCTTGTCCAAATTGGCGTAGCTTTTTTGGATATGTACACCTGGCTGCTTTTTTCTGTCTTAGCTAAAAATCATCTTCATCCCTCTGCAGTCTGTTCTTTTGGTCTTGGGCTAATGACTCTTTTTATAGTCGGTGGCAACATCTTATCTCTTGTTCTAGCCAGTGTTTTTACCAGTGTCCCCCTCTTAAACATTGTTTGCTTAATTGCCGGCGGCATCTGCCTGTTTTCCACCCAGCTTTTCTTTTCTAATTGGCTCCCTCCCGGGATGGAATTTAGCTGGTTTAGACTTTTCCATGCCAAAGAGTCTCCCTCAGAAAAACCTGTTGAACCAGAAGAAAATATGACTGTTATTCCGGATGGTACCAAAACCATACACCCCATTGTGCCTTCCCAGGAAGAAACTCTCGAGATTTATAAAACCAAGGCCTTTTCCATCTATTTGACCCCTCGTGAAAAACAAGTTCTGTTCCTATTGGTAAGAAGTTACAGTAATAAGGCTATTGCAGAGAAGCTTTTTATTAGCAATAACACCGTTAAATACCATATTAAAAATATCTATCAAAAATTTGATGTAACCAATAAACAAGAATTAATAGACCTGCTATTTGATAAATGAGACAAGAGCCGTCTTTCCACCATTTTGCTAAAAATTGACATTTTTCTATTTTAGAGTAAAAAAGTAGGCCTGATTTCTCATCAGGCCTACTTTTTCCTTGCAGTATTGAATTCACCAAAAGAACCAATCTATTTTCCCTTTTGCACCGTAGTACCAAGCCTTTACTCTCAAAGAGCTACCCATTATGTACACAAAGCAAAAGGTATGTATGGTACCTGTCCTAATAAAAAGCTGTTAAGCTTCGCTATTTTGTTAAAGAAATATCTCTTTTGCTTAGCTCTTCTATAAGCACTTCATAAAGCCTATTTTTGTCAATGGGTTTAGGAACACAATTGTTCATGCCGGCAGCCAGAAACTTCTCCACTTCTTCCTTAAACACATCAGCAGAATTGGCAATAATAGGAATAGTTTTAGCATCTGTTTTATCCAAAGTCCTAATTGCCTTGGTAGCTTCCAAACCATCCATCACCGGCATCCTGATATCCATTAAGATGACATCATAATAACCAACCCCGCTCGAGGAGAACTTATTCACGGCCTCTTGACCATCATCAGCATTTTCTACCAGCATACCACGCCCTTTCAATAAGGCCTGAATAATTTCCACGTTCATCCTATTATCTTCACAAACTAAAATTCGCTTACCGCGTAAAATACTTTCATCGTATTGTCGGCTGGTTTTTTCTACGACGACTTTATCCGGTTCTGCAACTTTTTCTATATGCAAATGAACTGTAAAGGTAGTACCCTTGCCCCTGGCACTTTTTACCTCAATCTTACCTCCCATTAAATCTATAATTTTTTTTACAATAGACATACCCAAGCCTGTCCCTTGTACACCTTCTGCTTCTTTAGCATGTTCTTGAGAAAATGGTTCAAAGATACGCGGCAGATACTCCTCACTCATACCAATACCATCATCCTCGAAGATTGCAACAGTATTATAGCCATCTTTATCCGTCTGGTAATTTTTGAGACAAAAGTGTACATGTCCTTGTCTGGGAGTGTACTTAATAGCATTAGAAAGAATGTTAAGCATTATTTGCTGTAATCTGGTCTTATCTTCTCTAATGTAAACAAAGTCTTTGGTTTGTATTTCGCTGGTTAAAGCAATTTCCTTGTCTTTAGCACTTTGTTGCACTGATGCAAGTACTGCATCTACAAATTCTGCCACAGGAAATACCTCTTTATAGAGCTCCATCTTGCCACTTTCCACCTTAGATAAATCCAGCACATCATTAACCAGGTCTAACATCATGCTCCCTGAAGCAGCAATTTTAGTTAAGTAGTCCTGCTTTTGTGCTTGATTCCGGGTATTAAGAGCCAAATCCGTAAAACCTAAAATACCATTCAAGGGTGTCCTCATATCATGGCTGATACTGGATAGAAAACTACTTTTAGCTTCGTTAGCCTTGGCTGCCTCCAGCATGACTGCCTTCAATTGCTCTATCTGCTTTTGTTCTTGCAAGTAGTCCTCTGTATTATCGGTGGCACACAGGAAAATATCTTTCTTTTCTTCATCCAGATATCTGTATTGCACCAGAATACGCCGCATTCCTCTCACCTTGTCTACTCTATTGTAGGAACAGGAATATTCGCCTTCTGTTTGGAGCTTTTCTACAATGGTGCTAAGCTTTGTTTTCTCGATGACCTCTGCTTGTTCCTCCTCAGCAACAGTTTCCCTGATAATCTGAACGGCTTTATCAGGATAGTCATCCACTTCCATCCAAACCTGCCAACGATCAAATTTAGGATCCATATCATAAAAGGTGGCACTACCACTAGCAGTATTAATCATGCCTAAAAATTTATAGCCCAAATCACGAAGATTCGCCATTAATTGTTGGCGCAAATATTTATCTGTCACATCATATGAATACATAAAGCTTTCTATATGCCCATTGTTGGGATTGCAAAGCAAACGGGCTTCCGTACTTACCCAATTTACAGCATGCAGTTTTTGATTGTGACGACATTCAAAGTTAAAATTATATGTGCCGTTAGCAAAAGCCTGTAGGAGTGCTACTCTATTAAACAGCTTGCTATAGGTCTCTTTGTCTTTTGGTAAAACAGGCAATTGCTCAAATATTTTGCAGCCTTCGTCATACGAAATTTGGTTGTCCAGTACAACTGCGTCTCCTGTAATACGAATATACTCCAGCAGCTTGTTAGCGGTTAAATCACTGTGTGCTTTGGCAATAAAATTCTTATTGTCTTCAGCATGAATATAGGATAGCTCATGTTCATACCGCTGTTGGACTTGTTTTTCTTCGGTTATATCCCTACTTACCCCATACGCCTTAAAGGGCTTTCCCTCTGCATCAAAAACAGTCGTAAGCGAAATGCTCACGTGTTTGGGTTGAGCCCTACCGGGCAAATTGTAGGTTACTTCGCAGCTGGCATAAGGAACGCCTGCATCTACATCCGCATACACTTTTTCCATGCTCGCTTTGCTGACCTCATCACAATAAGGCAACAACGTACGCGGAACATCTTCCATCTTCATCGAAAATCCCAGATTTTGGCAGCATTGTATGGTATAAGGATTACTTTCCATTGTGATGATATGATTCTTTACATCATAAACCCAAAGGAATAGTTTGGCAGCCTCAATAGAACTTTCGTATTGATGACGCATACTTTCCTCAGCCAATTTTGTTTCTACCAATTCACTGACATTTATGTAGTTGTAATAAATATATCTTTCGCCATCACGTTGCTTTACTAAACGACCTTCCGTAAAGAGCCAGAGATATTCACCGGTAGCATGATGAATATACCGAAACGTACCGGACATTTTAGCTAGGCTGCCGGTTAAATTTTTAGCCGCCTCCATGCATTTTACCCTATCTTCAGGATGCATATATTGTAGCAGTTCATTAATCTTTTTCCCTACAAATTTCTCTCTGGTGGCGCCTACCATATCAGCAAAATAATCATTGACACTGACACAGATATAGGTATCACGCCAAGGTTTAAAAACAGCAATACCGGCGGGCAAACCATTTAAGGTTTGCGTTAATTTGCCCAGCTCATTTTTTTGGCGATATTCGTCCGTAACATCATCAAAGCTGCCTACCAAACCTACAATATGACCATCTTTGTAAACCGGACTCTTGCTGACAAGGATATCTCTTTCCTCACCATGAGAAAGACATTTGCCGTGTACCCTGGATATGCTAATACCTTTTTGGAGAACTTGCACTTCATCATTTTTAAAAGGGTTGGGATCATCATGCCAGCCCATATCTTCGTCAGTTTTGCCTAAAATCATTTCTAAAGATGGGAAGCCATAATAATCCAGGAAGGCTTTATTAGCTCCTAAAAACCGGCGCTTGGCATCCTTCCAGAAAATTTTAGTTTGGGTAGTATTAATGATTATTTTAAGCAGTTCATTCTGTTCAAGTTCGAACTCCAAAGAATCTTCTTTGTCTTGTTTATTATTCATAATATCTCTCCAAACGTGCATAATCTACATTAATTCTACAAAAAGGTTAATAATAAAGCAACCTAAAAGCAAACCCAATATAATTAAAACCATAATTTTAATTAAAAAAGTCTCTTATGCCCAACTGGCATAAGAGACTTTTTAGATAAATTAGTACACCGGGCAAATTACTTAGGCCTTTTTAGCATATTTCCTATTAAAGGCTATTACTCTTGCCTCTTCTTCCTTGTGTCCGGCTGCTTCTGCTTCAGCAATAAAACCTAGCATTTCCTCATAATCCCTGGGAATGATCTTAGTCAAACGTTTCAAGGTGTCTGTCCAATTTTTGAGCAAGGCTTTTCCCAGCTGGCTACCGGTATTTTCCAAGTGTTTTTCCAGCATAGTTTTAACTATTTGTTGCTCGTCTTTTTTCAAGATACCTTCCAGTTTAACCAATTCTGTATTGCAATAATCCCTATCCAAATCCAGTACATAAGCTGTGCCGCCAGACATCCCTGCTGCAAAGTTACGTCCAATCTTACCCAACACCACTACTCTGCCACCTGTCATATATTCGCAGCCATGGTTGCCTACACCCTCTACTACCACATTGGCACCGCTATTACGCACGCAGAACCGCTCGCCGGCGATACCTGAAATGTAGCCTTCACCGCTGGTAGCACCAAAGAAAGCAACGTTGCCGATAATGATATTCTTGCTGGCAGAGAAAGGAGAATCTTTAGGTGGATATACTGCTATCTTACCACCGGATAGGCCTTTGCCTAAAGAATCATTGGCATCGCCTTCCAGCTCCAAGGTCAACCCTTTAGGAATAAAGGCCCCAAAGCTTTGACCGGCACTTCCTACAAAGGACAATTTAATGGTATCTTCCGGCAAACCTTCCTCGCCATAGCGACGAGAAATTTCGCTACCCAGCATGGTACCGGTTACCCTGTCCGTATTGTGAATACGCAGTCTTGCCCTAATCTGCTTCTTATCTGTTAAAGCGGGCCTGCACATTCTCAACAGCTTGGACATATCCAAGGTGTTTTCCAGATTATGGTCCGGAGCTTGAATAAAGTGATGACCAACCGTAATATCTGTGAAAGGAATATAAAGCAAATCCTTTAGATTAACTGTAGCAGCCTTATGATCTCCCACATCTCTCTTCTGTCTTAATCTGTCGCAACGACCTACCATTTCCTCTATGGTATGGAAGCCAAGCCGAGCCATTATCTCTCTTAAGTCTTGAGCTACCAAACTCATGTAGTTAATAATGTACTCCGGTTTGCCGGTAAACTTTTTACGCAGAATTGGATTTTGAGTACAGATACCAACAGGACAAGTGTTCAGATTGCAGGCCCTATCCATAACACAGCCCAAGGCAATCAAGGGTGCTGTACCAAAGCCAAATACGTCCGCACCAAATAGGGCGGCAATAGCCACATCTCTACCGGTTAATAGTTTACTATCCACTTCTACTTCCACTCTGTCACGCAGTTTGTTTAAAAGCAAGGTTTGTTGTACTTCTGACAAACCTATCTCCCAGGGAATACCTGCATGTCTAAGGCTAGTACAAGCAGCGGCACCTGTGCCTCCATCATAACCGCAAACAGTAATGGCATCTGCCTTAGTTTTTACAACACCGGCAGCAATAGTACCCACACCTGCTCCGGAGCACAGCTTTACGCCTATTTGTGCAGAACGGTTCACGTTCTTTAGGTCATAAACCAACTCAGCCAAATCCTCAATGGAATAAATATCATGATGAGGCGGGGGAGAAATTAAAGCTACACCTGTAGTTGAATGACGCGTTTTAGCAATATTGGGGAATATCTTATTGCCGGGCAAATGTCCACCTTCGCCCGGTTTTGCGCCTTGGGCAAATTTAATCTCCAACCCTTTAGCATGTACCAAATAATTACTGGTTACGCCAAATCTGGCAGTAGATACTTGTTTAATCCTGTCGCTGGGATCATCACCATTAGGACGGAGTCCATAGCGTTCGGAGTCCTCACCGCCTTCACCACAGTTGCTCATACTGCCTACTCTATTCATGGCGATAGCCACACACTCATGAGCCTCTTTACTTAAGGCACCATAGCTCATAGCACTGGTTCTAAAACGCTTAATTATTTCTTCTACCGGTTCTACCTCTTCAATGGGAATACTACCACCGGGCATATAAACAAAATCTAATAAATCTCTCAAACGGAAAACTGCATCATTATCGACTTTCGCTCTAAATTGTTTATAGGTTTCATAGTCATTTTCCTGGCAAGCCTTCCGCAAAAGCTTTACGGTTTCAGGATTTAAAATATGCGGAGTAGTTCCGGCTTTATGCCAAACATATGTGTCGCCCTGAGGAATATCCTCCTCGTCAGCATAAGCTGCCAAATGGCGTTCTTCATTATCCTTGGCAATTTCCTTTAGGCCTATGCCACCTATATGGGATGGAGTATTAACAAAATATTTATCAATTAACCGCTTGCCAATACCTACTGCTTCGAAAATCTGTGCACCTTGATAGCTATGCACAGTAGAAATTCCCATCTTGGACATTACAGACAGAATACCTGCCACAGCCGCCTTGATATAATTTGCTTCAGCAGTCTCATAATCTATAACCAGCTTTTTCTGAGAAATCAATTCCTTCAAGCTTTCCAAAGCCAAATAAGGATTTACAGCGGTAACGCCATAACCAATTAAAGTACAGAAATGATGAATCTCTCTGGGTTCGCCTGACTCTAAAATAATGCCTACATCCGGACGCACCGTCTTCTTGATAAGATGGTTGTGCAAGGCTGCGCTGGCTAAAAGGGCAGGCACCGCGGTCATTCTGGAATTGATACCACGGTCAGACAAAATAAGAATATTGGCACCGTTCTTAATAGCCTTCATGGCATCAATGCAAATAGATTCCAAAGCGGTTTCCAGCGCATCAGCACCACCATTGACAGGATAAAGCATAGAAATAGTTGCTGATCTTAATTTATCTGTGCTTAAATTTTTGATTACTTCCATTTCATCATTGCTAATGATAGGACGCTCTAAGAAAAGTGCTGTTGTACCTGCTTCATTAGGATCCATGATATTAGCAACATTACCCACAATGGTAGAGGCCGATGTTACAATACTCTCTCGTACACCATCCATAGGAGGATTGGTTACCTGAGCAAAGTTTTGTTGAAAATAATCGTACAGCAATTGGGTATGGTCGCTCAATACAGCCAAGGGAATATCCATGCCCATAGCATACATGGCTTGCTTGCCATCTCTAGCCATAGTAAGGATAAGTCTGTTTAGATCTTCCATGGTATAGCCAAATACTTTTTGTTGTTCCTTTAAATCATACGGTATTACCTTATGTCCAACGGTGCTGACATGACCCTTCATTAAATTGGTCAGTTCAACTATATGCTCACCATACCATTGACCATAGGGATGTTCCGTAGCAACCTGACGTTTTATTTCATCATCGCCCACGATACGCTTTTGCTTAGTATCTACCAGAAGCATTTTGCCTGGCTCCAAGCGACCCTTGTAGAGAATATCTTTAGGATTTACATCTGCTACACCTACCTCGGAGCTAACAATTACTCTGTCATCCTTGGTTACATAATAGCGGGTAGGACGCAGACCATTTCTGTCCAAAGTACCACCGATAATTTCACCATCGCAAAAAGCAATAGCAGCAGGACCATCCCAAGGCTCCATCATAAAATTGTGATAACGATAAAAATCTTTCTTTTCCTTGCTCATAAGAGGATCTTTTTCCCAGGCTTCCGGAATCATCATCATCATAGCATGAGGCAAGGAATGTCCGGTCATATACAAATATTCCAAGCAGTTATCAAACATAGCAGAGTCACTACCGGTAGGATCAACTACAGGGAACACTTTTTCCAAATCGGGGAAATTATTAGATTTAGATTTACTCTCCCTGGCATTTAGCCAATTAATATTACCCTGAATAGTATTGATTTCACCGTTATGAATCATATAACGGTTTGGATGTGCTCTGGCCCAGCTTGGGAAGGTATTCGTACTAAATCTGGAATGAACCATGGCCATAGCGGTAACAAAGTCCAAGTCCGACAAATCCAAATAGAAATGTCTCAGCTGTACGCTGGTAAGCATTCCCTTATACACAACTGTCCGTGAAGAAAGACTGGCAATATAAAAATCACTACCCATGGCCTGACTTTCAGTAATCTTTTTTTCTGCCAAACGACGGATTACATATAGCTTTCTCTCAAAGTCCATGGGAGCTTTAAGATTTCTATTTTTCTTGATAAAGACCTGCATGATACGAGGACGGCTAGCCTTAGCTACCTTACCGATGATGCTTTCATCAATAGGCACTTCGCGCCAGCCTAAAACCTTTTGTCCTTCGCTTTCCACAATCTCTTCAAATTCTTTCATTTGCTTCAAGCGAAAATCTTCATACATATGCGCAAAGATAACACCAACACCGTAGTCTCCCTCTTTCGGTAAAGAGAAACCCAGTACATTACACTCCCGCACAAAAAAGTGATGAGGAATTTGCACCAAAATACCGGCCCCATCGCCGGAGAGAGCATCCGCTCCTTCTGCACCTCTATGTTTTAAATTCTCTAATATGCGAAGGGCGCTATCAATAATATCATAGGATTTTTTCCCCTTCACATTTACCACAAAACCGATACCGCAAGAATCATGTTCATAGCTGGGATCATACAATCCCTGTGGTGCAGGCAAATCTCTCAACTTTTTATACATCTTTCCAACCCCCCATATAAATAGTCAGACCTAGTATCCATCAATGTGACGGTAGGTCTGACCTTCTGTTTCCAACCTTGGAAACAGTGCCTTGAAAAGTAGAATACTTTGTCATTATAGCTAAGTATTGCTACATTTGCAAGGGTTTTTTATGTATTTTTATGTTTTTTTGTAAACGTTATCCTGCTATTGTATTTTTCTTATACTCTCGTGTATACAATATACTTTTTTTGTTTTTTTATTATTTTGCCTTCGCTACAGCCGCTACCATTTCAGCCACATACTTGCTGACCGGCTCTACACAAGCGTCTCCATATTGGGCGATAATTTTTACAATGGCACTACCTACAATGGCTCCATCACTGGCTTTTGCCATATCGTAAGCTTGCCGGGGAGTTGCGATACCAAAACCTACCGCCACAGGAGTCTTGGTAACCGCTCTTACTTGGGCAACCATAGCTCCTATATCTGTGGTAATACTATTTCTTACGCCTGTTACGCCTAAGGAAGACACCAAATAAACATACCCTTTAGCCTCTTTGGCAATCATCTGAATTCTATCCTGGGAAGTCGGCGCAATCATAGAAATCAAGTCTATGCCGTATTTGGCAAAGGGCTCTGTAAGCATCCCTTTTTCTTCATAAGGAACATCCGGAACAATAATGCCGGCTATCCCAACCGCTTGGGACTGTTGTAAAAATTTATCCATACCATATACTACAATAGGATTGATGTAGGTAAGGAAAACTAAAGGGATTTGGGTTTTGCTCCTTACCCTGCGCAGCATAGCAAAAACATCATCTATTTTACATCCCTTGCTTAAGGCTCTGTTGTCAGCCTCCTGAATTACAGGCCCTTCTGCTACCGGATCAGAAAAAGGTATACCTATCTCAATAATACCGGCGCCTTGTTTTTCCATAGCATAAATCAGTTCTTCCGTTTTAGACAGGCTAGGGTCTCCTGCTGTAACAAAAGGAATAAAGACTTTTTTCTGAGCAGCAAAAACTTCTTCAATTTTATTCATGAAGGTCAACCCCCTTATATCTGGCAATCGCTGCCACATCCTTATCGCCACGTCCGGACAAATTAATCACAATGATTTTATCCTTGGGCATGGTTGGTGCCAGCTTCATAGCATAGGCTACAGCGTGAGCACTTTCAATGGCAGGAATAATACCTTCCTTCTTGGAAAGATATTCAAAGGCCTCTACTGACTCATCATCGGTGATTGGTACATATTGAGCTCGTTTGGTATCGTATAAATAAGCGTGCTCCGGTCCTATGCCGGGATAATCCAAGCCTGCTGAAATGGAATAAACAGGAGCAATCTGGCCATCTTTATCTTGCAGAAAATAGGACTCCATACCATGGAATATACCTGAGCTGCCTCTGGCAATGGTAGCTGCAGTACGTTCTGTATTAACACCACGTCCTGCTGCTTCTACGCCAATTAACTGTACATTTTTATCAGGAATGAAATCATAGAACAGTCCCATAGCGTTACTGCCGCCGCCTACACAAGCCATTACTACATCAGGCAATCTGCCTTCCTTAGCCAGCATTTGCTGCTTTACTTCTTGTCCAATGACCTTTTGAAAGTCACGCACCATGGCAGGATAGGGATGCGGTCCCATTACTGAACCTAACACATAAAAAGTATCATTAACCCTGGCTGTCCATTCTCTCATCGCCTCATTGACCGCATCCTTTAAGGTCATGGTACCACTGGTTACGGCTACTACCTTGGCGCCTAACAGTTCCATTCTGTAAACATTCAAAGCCTGACGAATCGTATCCTCCTTGCCCATGTAAACAGTACATTCCATATCCATCAAGGCTGCCACCGTAGCAGTTGCTACGCCATGCTGCCCTGCGCCAGTCTCGGCAATCACTCGCTTTTTGCCCATTTTTTTGGCCAGCAGACATTGACCCAGTACATTATTAATTTTATGCGCCCCTGTATGATTTAAGTCTTCCCGCTTTAAATAAATTTTAGCGCCACCTAAATCCTTGGTCATTCTTTCTGCATAGTACAGCAGAGAGGGACGGTTAGCATATTCATGATATAGAGTTTGCAACTCTTTATTAAATTCCGGATCATCCTTATAGTGCTCATAAGCCTTCTCCAATTCTAAAACTGCATTCATCAAGGTTTCCGGTACGTACTGTCCGCCGTGTACACCATATCTTCCCTTACTCATTTTTCGTTCCTCCTCTAACAGCCAAAATAAATTCCTGCATTTTAGCAAAATCTTTATAGCCTGCCGTTTCTACACCACCACTTACATCCACACCATAGGGGTGCACAGCGTTAATTACCGTTTGTACATTGCCAGAATTGAGGCCCCCTGCCACAAAATAAGGTTTAGGCAGCTTGGCTTGCTTCAAAAGGCTGCTATCAAAAGTTTTCCCTGCGCCACCGTATTTATCTGCCACATAAGTATCCAGCAGAAAGCAAGCACAAGTGAAACGGGCCAAGTTTTCCAAATCTGCTACTGTCTTTACCCTGATTACTTTGATGACAGGCACCTTTGTAAGATGTTTTAACATCTCGCAAAATTCCGGTGTTTCATCACCATGTAGCTGGATCACGTCAATAATACCGGCATTAGCAACCTTGGCGATTTGAGTAACCTCTTCCTTAACAAATACTCCCACTGCTTTTATCTGTGGCTTGAGCAGTTTTTTTAAATTCTGAGCTTCTGTTCTGGTAACCTGTCTGGAACTTTTAGCAAAAACAAAACCAACGTAATCAGGTAAAAGAATATTGGCATACTCAATATCTTCTTTCCTTTTCAGACCACATATTTTTATTTTTGTCATTGTTAACCTCTTAGTTCTGCCAATGTTCCGGCAATATCGCCACTACGCATCAAAGCTTCACCAATAAGAACTCCATCTGCTCCCATAGCCTTTACCAGTGCAACATCAGCTCTGGTTTTAATACCGCTTTCAGAGATATATAAAACCTGGGGCGGAATTAATGCTCTTAGCTTGGCACTGTTGTTGGTATCTATGGAAAAATCTTTCAGATTACGGTTATTAACGCCAACGATTTTGGCACCAAGGTCTAAGGCTCTTTTTACTTCTGTTTCATCATGAGCTTCCACTAAAGCAGAAAGGCCTAATTTCTCACAAATTTGCAAATATGCTGCCAATTCTTTATCCGAAGAAAGAGCACAAATAAGGAGAGCAGCTTCAGCACCTAAAATTTTTGCCTCATAAATCATGTATTCGTCTATAGTAAAATCCTTACGCAAGCAAGGTACTTTTACTGTCCGGGCAATTTCCTGTAAATACTCATCCTGACCTAAAAACCATTTTGGCTCTGTTAGTACAGAGATGCAGTCGGCACCTGCCGCCTCATACTCTCTGGCAATTTGTACATAAGGGAAATCAGGAGCAATAAGGCCCTTGGAAGGTGAAGCCTTCTTGCACTCACAAATAAAGGAAAGTCCCTTTTTAGCCAAAGCTTTCTGAAAAGCAAAATTTCCTTTAGGCATTTGTTCGGCCTGGGCTTTCACCCTGGCCAGAGATTTCATTTGTTTTTTAATACGTACTCTTTGTCTGGCGTAATCAGCCAACTGCTCCAAAATATTCATTTTAAACCTCCGGACTATTGCTTACCTCAATAAATTTCTCTAGCACAGCCGTCGCCTTACCTGAATCTATTAATTGCTCAGCTAAAGCAATACCGGCCTGCATGCTCTCGGCCTTGCCACCCAGGAACAGGGCAGCGCCGGCATTAAGCAAAGCAGCAATTCTCTTAGGTCCTTGCCCACCCTTTAACACCTTGCGCAAAATTTCGGCATTTTCCTTAGGCTCGCCACCTTTTAAGTCTTCCTTTGCACAGCGGGTAAAGCCAAAATCTTCCGGTTTGATTGTATAGGTCTTGCTCCAGCCATCCTTAAACTCACAGATGGTAGTTGGCGCACTGGCAGAAATTTCATCTAGTTTATCTTGTCCATACACAACCATGCCTCTCTTTACTCCCAAGCTCATTAATACTTGTGCCAAAGGCGCTACCAGATATTCATCATATACACCTAGCAACATGGTTTGGGGAGAAGCAGGATTAGTTAATGGTCCCAAAATGTTAAACACCGTACGGAAGCCTAGTTCTCTGCGGATGGCACCAACATATTTCATAGAAGTATGATACTTTTGTGCAAACAAGAAACACATACCTACCTTATCCAGCAGCTCTACGCATTTTTTAGGGCTTTGCTGTAGGTTAACACCTAAGGCCTCCAGGCAATCCGCTGTACCACATTGGGAAGAAGCAGCTCTATTACCGTGCTTGGCCACCTTCATACCGCCTGCTGCACAAATCAGAGCAGAGGTTGTGGAAATATTAAAGCTGTGTGCACCATCACCACCGGTACCTACAATTTCAAAAACAGGTAAATCCGTAACTACCTTGGTAGCATGTTCACGCATAGCAGCAGCACAACCGGCAATCTCTACAATAGTTTCTGCCTTAGTACTCTTGGTAGATAGAGCTGCCAAAAAAGCTGCATTTTGGGTAGGAGAAGTTTCACCGCTCATAATCTCATTCATCACAGCGTACGCTTCTTGGTAAGTTAAATCCTCTTTGTTAACAATTTTTTCAATAGCTTGTCTAATCATTTTCTCTCTCCTCCTAAAAAATATACGATTACCTATGGTTAGCATGAGCCTAACTATAGGTAACCGTATATAAATAAAAAAACATCTGTCCTTTGCAAGGACAGATGTAATAATATCTGCGGTACCACCTTGTACTGCGAAAACATTTCGCAGGTCTAGCAGAATGCTAACACATTCCTCGCCCTTAACGCAGGTGTTACGTTGTAGGATACTTTCAGCTAGCTGATTTCGCTACACCCTCGGTGGTCCATTTGCCTGACTGCCACTATCCGGTTCCCAGCATCCCGGACTCTCTGTAAGTGCATCTTCTGACGTTATCTCCACCTCAACGGTTTCCATAGGTTTATTAAATTATGGTTCAATAATAGCACCACCAATTTTGCTTGTCAAGAAATTACTTTTTAATTTTGTTTATTTTCTCTTGGTTTTACACTAAGCCATTGCCTATCCTGCACATCCTTGGGAAATAATTTTGCATCAAACCACATATAATAAAATCTTTGTACAGACTCTATGCCATAGCCATCCTGGTTGTGGTCAGTAGTGTCATACGAGTCTGCCAAAATCAACACATCATCAGCAGTATCAGCAGTCTTCATGTCATCATAGCCAATAATAACACGCCAGTGCCCACCCCAATCTACATTCTCTACCATAATAGGCATATTATTTTTTAGATGGTCTAATACAAATGTTTTAAATTCTGCATCAGTCTGAGGCGTTTTGTTAGCAGCAGAAGATTCTACTATCCATTTGCTTGTGTCGAAATATTGCAGCATACCCTTAGTCGTTGTTCCCTTTGTTGTGTCCGTGCTCATCAAGGGGCAAAGATATTTGTCTTTAATTGTACTGCGAGGATTAAAATATTTTAACACCATAACAGCTGCAGCCGGGCCACAGCTATACTCCGTAGTTTGTTGAATAGTAGGAAAATGAGAAAGAATAGTTAAAGAACCATGGGACTTCATATGAAAATAATCGTGCTTCACATAATAGGGAGAATGTTGCACATTATACACACCATGCAAATCAGCCGGTCCCTCTATCGTCTCAGCTCCCTGCACCGTGGTCATACCAAAACAACCTGTAAACAAAAGCGTCAGCGCTGTCACAGATAATAAAGCTTTGCCCTTCAACTCCATCACTCCCTTATGTATAAAAGTAGGTAGGAAAGAACTAAACGTTCATTCCTACCCTTATTTATATCATATTTCGTTTTTTATTAAAACCCTTTTAAATCATTGACATTATATGGGCCACTATTAAGCCACCACCGGTACCAATTACATAGCCCATCAAAGCCATAAGAATACCCACAGGCACCAAGGCCGGGGAATAAGAACCAGCCAAAATAGGAGCAGAAGCAGTACCGCCAATATTAGCTAGAGAAGCTACTCCGCAGGTAAACATATCCAGCTTAAAGATTTTAGCAATAACCAGCAAGGATAGCGCATGAATACCCAAGATGATAAAGCCGGTCATAATCCAAATAGGTGCACTGCTTAAATCCGCGAAGCTCGCTCTGGATGCCAAAAGCGCGATAACAGCATATAAAAGCACGTTGGACATTTCTGTGCTACCGGGGATTTTAGCCAAAGGCGTAACAGCCACAATTAAGCCAAAAATCGTAACTAAAACAACAGTCCAGGTAGAACCATTTAAGAAAGGCAACATTTTACTAAGAGGACTGCTCAGGTCTTGACTGACAGCAGAAGCTACTAAACCAAAGCCTAAAAGGAACAGTATGGAAGCAAAGGAAACCTTTTGATCTTCTACTTTTTCCTCATCCTCCAGCCTGGCACAAACCTCGTCCAACGCTGTAGTATTAGCGTGTGTCCATGCATTAAATTTCGGTGCAAAGTTAATTGCCCAAAGCAAGAACATTACCCAAAAAGAATAATCTACGGAGTCAATCAATAGAGCATAGGCCATATCAGGTGTACTAATGTTCAGAGCGGCCTGGATGGCAATCATATTGCCACTACCACCCATCCAGCTACCACACAAAGCCCCTAATGATTTCCAGGAATTGGGTCCAAGGAAATTATGCATTAAAGCATGGGCTCCTATAAAGCCTATGCCAATAGAAACACTTGCCGCAAAAAAACCACCTATCATTTTTGGTCCTAATTTCATGACCTTACGAATATCACATCTAAGCAACATCAAAAATACCATGGCATATAACAAATTATTTTTCATGGCTGCATAAGCAGGTTTAGTAGCCTTTAAATCCCAGGCACCTGCTGTGCATAAAAGCATTGTTCCCAGGTACAAGATAACCACCGGCGGTACATATTTAAAAAACTTCCACTGAGTTTTCTTTTCCAGAATTACCAAAAAGCCGGCAAACAAAAGTAGAGCTGCAATGTAGCTGAATCCGCTTGTAATCAAGTTATCAAGTCCTTTACAGTGTATTTGGAATAAAAATAGAAGTAAGAAAGAATATCAGATTCTTCCCTACTCCTAAGTTATAACACTTTATTAATTTGAATTAAATAGCCCCTGCCAATTCTTCACAGCTTAGCTACAGTTGTTTACAGCTTATTTACAGCTGTTACAAGTTAGACAAAGCCTTTGCCTAAATCAACCGATTACATCCTTAACTACCCTTAAGGCATTCTTGTAGGTAATCTTGTCAATTTCTTCAGCAGTAAAACCTGCTTTGTTCAAAGCATCAATCAGTTTGGGAAAATCTTCACAGGTTCTCACACCACTATGGCCACCAAAGCCGTCAAAATCACTGCCTAATGCTAAAACATCAATACCGCCGACCTGCTTAATATGTTTAAAATGTGCAAGAATTTGCTCCATGCTGCCTGTACCATCATGACCTAAAAACTTGCTAAAGAAATTAATACCGGTGACACCGCCGTGTCTTGCCAGTTCTTTAATCATGTCATCTGTTAAATTACGAGAATGGCCCTCCACTGCCCTTGCATCAGAGTGAGAAGCCACAAAAGGGCCCTTCACCATTTCAGCCACATCCCAGAAATCGCCGTCCCCGGAATGAGACACATCTACTATCATGTGCAAGTCATTCATAGCCTCAACGACCTGGCGTCCAAAGGGCTTTAGATGTTTATCAGAGGTATCTTCGGTAAGAGAATGGGGATAGCCTAACGTATTCTCAAAATTCCAAGAGATAGTAATCAATCTTACGCCTCTATCATGCAATTCCTTCACTCTGTCAATATCTTCTTCTAAAACACCGCCCTCTTCTACAGAAAGCATAGCCGCCGTTTTATTTTCTCTTTGTGCTTTTTCTACATCTGCATAGGTTTTCACCGGTAGGATCAGATCTTGGTTGGCTTCCATTTGGGCATGAAAAAAATCACATAGCCTTTGTGTGTAATCCCAGGCATCTTCAATATGGCCATATTCGGTAAGACGCACAAAAATGGCAAAATCTTGGAATACAACACCTAGTTTATGCATTCTCTCCAAGTCGAGATTTAAATCGTTTTTGCGTAATACTTTGTTTTGCTTTTCCAGCTCTGTTAAAGTGTCACAATGCAAGTCAGCGATTGGCATAAGAATCCTCTCCCTATAATTTGTATGCATTTATTATAACACGATTATTATTTTGATAAAAGAATACTTTTATGGATTTACCAATTGGGGACGGTGTTAACCGATAAGTAATACTTATCGGTTAACACCGTCCCCAAAGGTAAATCCAGCGACAGCGTTCGTTGTCTACTTTACTACTTTACTACTTTTACATCAATCTTGCCATCTTCAAACACTATTTGAATTTTGTCTCCGGTTTTAATTTCTCCGGCTACAATCTTCTGGCTAACTACAGTTTCCACCGTATGCACAATCAGTCTCTTTAACGGACGAGCGCCAAAGGCCGGATCAAAGCCACTGGCTGCCAGATACTCTACAGCCTGATCAGTGTAAGTTAAGGTTAATTCCATTTGACTATGCAGTCTAGCACCCAATTCATGAAGGATCAACTTAACAATATCTTTAATCTGATCTTTCTGCAAAGCCTTAAAGACTACAATATCGTCCACACGATTCAAGAATTCAGGACGGAAAAACTTCATCAACATGTTCTGAATTTCTTCTCTGGAAATCTGACCTTTTTGAGCCATAATTTCTTGAGAACCTAAGTTACTGGTCATAATAATAAGAGTATTTTTAAAGTCTACATTTCTGCCCTGACCATCAGTTAAACGGCCATCATCCAATACCTGTAGGAGCACATTAAAAACATCTGCATGAGCTTTTTCAATTTCATCGAAAAGCACCACAGAATACGGACGACGACGTACGGCTTCAGTTAATTGGCCACCTTCTTCATAGCCTACATAGCCCGGAGGAGCACCAATCAAACGAGAAACAGTATGCTTTTCCATATACTCACTCATATCAATACGAATAATGTTTCTCTCGTCATTAAACAGCACTTCTGCCAAAGCCTTTGCCAGCTCAGTCTTACCAACACCGGTAGGGCCTAAGAAAATAAAGGAACCAATAGGTCTGTTAGGATCTTTAATGCCGGCACGAGCACGAACTACAGCTTCGCTGACAGCTTTTACTGCTTCATCCTGACCAATAACTCTCTTATGAAGAATCTCGTCCAGATGCAACAGCTTGGTCTTTTCACCTTCCACCAATCTGGTAACAGGAATACCTGTCCAGGTGCTGACCACCTTGGCAATATCGTCTTCATCAACCTCTTCTTTCAGGAGGCTGTGAGCATCTTTTTCTTTCTTTTCCATTGCTCCCAATTGCTTCTCCAGTTCAGGCAGACGACCATATTTTAACTCAGCCAGCTTGTTTAAATCATAGGCTCTTTCAGCCTCTTCCATTTCTTTCTTAACCTGGTCTATTTCTTTCTTGATGGTACGAACCTTAGCAATGTCATTCTTTTCCTCATCCCACTTTTTGGTCAAGGCTTCATTGTCTTTCTTTAACTTCTCCAGCTCTTCTTTAATCTTATCCATACGAGCCTTAGATTGACTGTCAGTTTCTTTGGACAAAGCTTGTTCCTCAATTTGCAGTTGGAGCATACGTCTCTTACTTTCATCCAGCTCCGTCGGCATGGAATCTATTTCTGTACGCAGCCTTGCTCCCGCTTCATCTACCAGGTCAATAGCCTTATCCGGCAAGAATCTGTCGTTGATATAACGATTGGACAGTACCGCAGCAGCTACCAAAGCAGCATCTTTAATTCTTACACCATGATGAACTTCGTACCGTTCTCTTAAACCACGGAGGATGGAAATAGTGTCTTCCACACCGGGTTCCTTTACTAAAACTGGTTGGAATCTACGCTCTAAAGCACTATCCTTCTCAATGTATTTGCGATATTCGTTAAGAGTAGTAGCACCAATACAACGCAGCTCGCCTCTAGCCAGCATAGGTTTCAAAATATTGCCTGCATCCATGGAGCCTTCCGAAGCACCTGCTCCTACCACAGTGTGCAATTCATCAATAAACATGATAATTTGTCCTGCTGAATCAGAAACAATCTTTAGAACCTTCTTTAATCTTTCTTCAAATTCGCCCCTAAATTTTGCACCAGCCACCAAAGATGCCAAGTCTAAGGCATAAACGGTCTTATTCTTCAACATTTCCGGTACATCACCTGCTACAATACGGCGGGCCAAGCCCTCTACGATAGCAGTTTTACCAACACCAGGTTCACCTATTAAAACAGGGTTGTTTTTCTTACGTCTGGACAAAATTTCGATAGTTCTACGAATTTCATCATCACGGCCAATAACAGGATCCAAGGCACCCTTTCTAGCCTTTAGGGTTAAATCCTGACCGTATTTTTCCAAGGTTTTCTTATTTTCATCACTGTCTTGACCACCTTGATATTTAGTGTACAGAGACACTACTTCCCGTTTGGTAATACCATATTTCTTGCACAAAGCCACAACCTCAGTATCACCATCTCCTGCCATAGCACCTAGCAAATGGCTAACATTGATTTCACCTTGACCTGCAGCCTGTTCAGCCAAACCAAAAACACGGGCCAGCCCCATACTCATGCTTAAACGGTCTGTACCCTTAACAGAAGGAATACTCTTAATCAAGCCTTTGACTTCACTGTTAAAAGCATTCGTGTCTACATTTAAGTTTTTTAACAAATATGGAAAGAAACCATCCCTTTGTTCACACATAGCCGCCAAGAAATGCACAGTAGACAACTCCTGGTTATAATTCATAACCGCTTGCTGTTGAGCATCTCTCATTAAATCTTTGACTTCGTCGTTAAAACGTTCTTCGTTCATAATAACCACCTCCGCGTAAATCGCGCTTTCTCGAATATATTTTACACACAAAACAGATATAATCTGATAAAATGGAGAATAGATAAAAGTACTGTATAGGTAATAAGGAGGCTTTTATGAATTCTTCCATTATTGTTTATCGTCTTTATGATGTTGCTGATGAAATTAATCTAGAATTGGTTGAAGCTTTATGGACTAGCTGTAACAAGATAGCATCTCGTTTAAGGCTCCAAAAAATTTCTCCTCGTTCCATTACCTTCAAGGATCCTCCCGTTTTAGTTGAACTCGGGTCCCATGAAATGACTTTTGCCGGTAAGGAATATTTAGCAGACATTAGAGCCCGCATTTTTGATATCGGCGTTGTATCCTTAATCATCCGTTTGGAATTACCTGATGGCATGTCCTACGAGGAATACGAGGACGTCTCTATTGCTATCGGCAATTTACCGGAAGACGTTATCCGTGAGTATGTGGATGCGACTTTGGAAACCATTAAACCGGCGTGTACCAAAATGCGTATTTCTGAATATGATGAAGATTTTACTGTCTACTACTTCCAGGACTACTTACCGGATTGGGACTATGTACCCATTCTGCTTAAGGATCCTAATCCTGTAAGTCAGGAAACTCATGATGAAACCTTAGCCAATCGTTTCTCCTACAGCCCCAATGATTTAACCTATCTAACCTGGGATTCGGCTGTAGTTTTCGATAAGGCCGGCAGCATGGACTTACCCGACTTGCTGGAATTTGCCAATGCCCAATTTCTGGAATTAAGGTATTATGACAATGCCCTAAATGGTGCCATTGACCACTTCTATGATGAAATAGATCCCTTAAACCAGAATGAAAACATGCGTAAAACACCTACCTATCGCACCGTCCGCAGCAAACTGATGGAACAGATGGCTGACATGAGCGTCCTCACCAGCAACATTGATAATGCTTTGCAAGTAACCGAGGATGTATTCTATGCCAGAATATATGCCCGCTATATGTTTCTCCTCAAAGCTTCCAGCTGGCGGGAAAGCATCAGCAATAAGCTAAACGTTATCCAACGGTGTTATTCCCTTCTTAATGAAGAGGTTAACGTACACCGTTTCACTACTTTTGCCTATACCTTAGCAGGCTTGTTGGGCGCTATACTCATCGTCCTCATTATCGGTCTTTTTGTTTAACTCTCCAGGGGAAACGACTTCGGTCCTTTCCCTTTTCTTATTATAGGAGTTAAAGGTCAAAAAGTCAAATACTTTTTCGTTTTTTTGACTTTTAGCTCTGTGCCTTGACTTTAGCAACTCTTTAACATGAAAATGAGGTTACTTATATGATTGAACCTGGACACAAGCTTTTATATGGTCATCTTTTGCTTTTCGTTTGCAGCGTTACTTATATGGCTTGGTGGATTATGTCCTTCAGACAACAACCTAACACCCGAAACTGGGAAACCGGTCTGCTGTTAGTAGGAACCATGCTGACCGGTCTCTTAGCCATTGCTTTCCTTTTTTGGGGTGTCTTGTTTCCGGAAACTGGTACCGCCTGGCCACTGGTCTATATTATCTTAGCTGCGGGAGCCGTGCTGTACATTGTCTTACTGGTTGTCACCTCCAGACGCTATGGACGTCCTGTCACGTCGGAGCTTTTATTTATTGCCCTGTGGTTTACTTTGGAATTAGCTGCTCTTGCCATTTTACGGCAAAATCTTTTTTCCGGAACGCAGACGCTCATAGGAGTAGTTGCCGTTTTCATAGTTTCTGTCCTTAATATGGCCTGCTATATGTCCTATTATAATCAGACAGAAAATCTTAAATTTATTATGGGCATAATTCCCTTATGGCTTACCGGAATAGTTGCTCTGGCAATATCCATTATTATTTTATCGTAAAGGTTCGCTATGTTTTTATGTAGTAAAGTTATATAATAAGAGAAATTATATTTAGCTTACTTTCTAACAAAACACGAAGGCAGGGGTCCAAAGATGGAAGAATTAAAACAAAGAATTTTAAAAGATGGTCATATCATTGATAATAAGATTTTAAAGGTGGACAATTTCATTAATCACCAATTAGATGTGGCTTTGATTACCAAAATTGGTCAGGAATTTGCCAAACTTTTTGCCACTGTTCATGTAGACAGAATTATTACTGTGGAAGCTTCCGGTATTGCGATGGCTTTTGCCACTGCTCAAGCCATGGGAAATATTCCGGTAGTCTTTGGTCGCAAAAAGAAGTCCTTACTAACTGTTGACGACAAATATCATGTGCCCGTTTTTTCCTTCACCAAGGAAGAAACTTATGAAGTATTGGTGAGCAAAAAATATCTGCCCTCAGGAGAAAATGTTTTAATCATTGATGACTTCATGGCCACCGGTGAAGCTGCCCTTGGTATGGTAGAGCTGGTGAAACAAGCTCATTGCACCGTAGCAGGTATTGGTATTGTCATCGAAAAATCTTTTCAATCCGGGCGGGCACGTTTAGAGAAAGCTGGCTACAAGGTGGAATCTCTGGCGCGTATCGAAAAATTTGCAAACGGTAAACCGGTTTTTGCAGAATGATCCACTAAACAAAAAAGCTGCTTCTACTTAAGTAGAAGCAGCTTTTTTACGTATATTTTGTATTTTGTTTTATTTCTTGTGCAGCTTATCGCCTAATTTAGCAAGCTTTTTCCAACTTCTCAAATCCTGGGCAAGCAAGAAGCCTTGCAAAATTCCCAAATCCTTATAAAGAAGCTTTGATTTCACCCCATGGCACAGCAAAGCGGCCCTTTGAGGAGTAAGCTCTGCCTGAAAAAGATTGGTAAGTCTGGTAGTAAATTCCTCCAGATGTTTATAGGTCCCCTTGCCCAGTTTATTTGTCTTCACAAAGGCACCTAAAACGACAAAGCCTTGTGCAAAGAGGCACAACTGCTTGGCCATTTTTTTGTTCTGAGACAATTCTCCTACGCCCTTGGAACCAAAGCCCTCTTGCCAACTGCTCCAACGTTTATCTATGAACTGATTCAACTGCAAGAAAGCGGCCTTTTGCCAGGTATGGCCTGTCAAATAAGCCAGAAGAGAAAAGCATTGGAAAGAATAATGTCCGGAACGGATATCTTTACTAATACTCCGTAGTACAGCTTTTTCTTCTCCTCTAAGATGTTGGTCCAAAAGAGAAGGCTTCGCCAGTTCAGGAGATATAGCGTTGAGCTCCGTCCAACTGCGCCGCCAAATATGCAGCTTGGCTAAGTTAAGCAAGGGTCTGATAATTGTCTTGATATCATCTCTCATCCTTACAAAATCTTGTTCCGGTACTAGTGGCTCCACAAAATTCCACAAAGCCAAAATAGCTTCCCAGGCAGGAAGCAAAAGTACGTCAGCGTCTTGTAATTCAGCCTTTTGAGCCGTCAGATTCTGCCCCACCATAATTTTATCAATGTAATGGTAGAAAACTTTTTTTATTTCATCTTCCGCATTCTCTTCACTGCTCAAATAAGGCAACCGGGCAGTTTCTACTATTTGGCTTTCCCGTCCCAACAAAATGTCCAGGCCCCGTTTAAATTTACTGCGGTTTTCCACGAAAACAGGTACCTTCTGAGCCAGCTCAGTAACATAGTTGAATAAATCAGCAGCATTACCTTGTTTTATTTCCAGCTCCACTTCAGATATGGGCTCAGAAGTTCCTTCCGCTTTTACTTCGCCTTCGTCCACAGCCATTTCTACGATTGTTTCCTGAGAAATTTGTAAAAGACAAGCTGTTCGGTTAATTACTACATCAAACAACTTTAACAGCTCATCATCAGCAGTAAGAGTTTGCAGCTTTTCATCAAAGTCTTGTGCAAAACCACTTAGCACAACCTTCTTTTTATCTAGAGGAATAGTATATTCATTCCGGCTAGAAAAACCGCCTACTACTTGTCCCATCGTTTTAACCGTAGCTTCGTAGTTTTCACCATTTTTTCGGATGCGATAGGCCATGCCTGTGTTAGCCAGCTTATAATCTTTAGTATCGTAATAGGTAGAATACAACTTGGCAGTTTTGATACTGTCCTCTTTAAGTGCCTCTTTGATTAAAGGCATATTCCAAAGCTTGTTGCGATACTTTTCGTCTATAAGCAGCTTTATTTCCCTTTCAACTTCTTTTGCCATTTTATTTTCCTTTGTTTTTTATAACCAGCCTATTTTTCCATCTGAGGTTGCTTCCTATGTTCCACACGAGCTTCGAGCTGCTTCCTTATGTAGTCAGTCATAAGTACGTCCACCTCTGAAACAGTAGCCATACCATGCTTTAAATTTTCTTCCAAGAAAGGAAATATTTTTTCAAGCTGTTCCTCTGTGTCCACCAGTTTTAGCATAATCGGCAGGTTAATAGGATCAGAAAAATTAATCAAAAATCTTTTTTCTTTACCGCGTATTTTGCTACCAAAACCACCATCACATTTAATCATTGTGCAACCGGCAATTTTGACTTCCATGGCCTTAGATATAATAGCTTTATACAAGGGCTCGCCATCATTATTAAATACATCCTCACCCACATAAATAGTTACCATGGAAAGTTTCATGAATTCTGCCATTTTCTCAGCCTCCCCCTAATATCTTACACTATTATTTTAGCATTTCTCTCTTATTTTTGTAATACTTCGTTTAAGCTGCCTGTTCTATAGCCTTCCAAATCTAACGTTACAAACTTAAAGCCCAATTTTTTGAAATAAGCTATTAACTGTGTTTTAAAAGGTTCAGCCATAATTTTAGTGAGCTCTTCGCTACCCAGTTCAATACGGGCGATATCGCCATGACTTCTTACCCGTAAATGCTTGCATTGTAAAGGCATTAGATAGGCCTCTGCCTTTTCTACTCTGGTCAACTTTTCTATGGTCAATTCTTCCCCATAAGGAATTCTTGATGCCAAACAAGCCGCTGACTCTTTTTGCCAAGTCGGTAATTGCCTGATCTTGGATAATTGCCTAATATCAGACTTAGTTAAACCGGCCAAACGCAGAGGGCTAACGATTTGCAATTCTCGCAAAGCTCTCATCCCAGGCCTATAATCCTTATCATCATCCACATTGGAGCCATCAGCTACATAGGCACAGCCCTCTGACTTTGCTAAAGCCAACAATTCAGAAAATATTTTGGTTTTACAATAATAGCATCTGTCTTGGGGATTAGAAGCTATGATTTTATCATTTAACGGATTAACCTTAAGAACTTTATGTCTGACGCCAATGCTGGCAGCCAATTCTTTAGCCCCTTGCGTTTCGCTTTGCGGGCAGAAAACGGAATCAATCGTTACTGCTAAGACTCGGTCTCCTAAGACTTTGTAAGCTTCAGAAACCAAAAAAGTAGAATCTACGCCACCGGAAAAGCCTACGACTAAACTGCCATACCGTAGCAGTTCTTCATCTAAAGCCACCAGTTTATTTTGCAATGCCATTATCTGCTACCTCCGGTTTTTTATGTTTTTTATAATTGCGGTACAGAAAAACTCCCAGGCAAACAAGTAGTAGCAAAGCTGCCCAGGAAGCAGCCTTGATAGGATTCAAATAAGTTACCGTAGCATTAATAGGAGTAGAACCGCCCAAGGCCAAATTCCAGGTCAAAGTTTTACCATCATCTGAGACTTGCGTAGCATCATTACTATCTGTTGCAGTAGGAAGTTTCAGGATAAATTTTAACTCCATTTGTTTAAAAACATTATCCAGCATAAATTTTACTTCCGGAGAAGTCTTGCTACCGGTAGGATCCAGGTTCAAACCTGTTTTTACACTGATCGTGTCAAACAGCAGTCCTTGCTTAATATTTACCATGGATTTTTTTGGTGCAGGTGTTTGTGCTTGTGGTGGAGCAGCAGGTTGCTGTTCCTTTTTATCTTTATCTTTGTTATCTTCCACAGCTTGCTTTAATTTATCAAAGCGAAAGGCTTCCAGCACCTTAGAATCCTTAATATCAGCAATATTCTGATAATGCTTGGAAGCATTAAAGCCACTCATATCCCCATCCTTTACTTCGGTTATGAGATAGCCATCATCCTTGAATTCATTTTGAAAAGAACCTAAAGCACCGGTTAAAACCGGTACGGTAACCAATTTGCAATTCACATCAGCAGCACCCCAGCGAGAAACATTAAGCGTAATTTCGCCTCTGGCACAGCCACTTAGAGCTATTGTCAAAAGCATTAGCACTGCCAAAATGATTTTCTTCATATTTCCTCCCAGCCTTTCGGCATCATAGCTAGCTCTGTAAATAAACTTGCACTAAAATAGTAAACCGAGTAGAATTTAGATATACATTTCCAGTAGAAAGAAGTGATAACATGCGTAATTTTCAAATCGGTATGGCTGCAGAAGCCAGTGAAACCGTCCTGTACACCAATACCGCTTCTGCGTTTGCCAGTGGTACTTTGGACGTTTATGCTACACCTGCAATGATAGCTCTTATGGAACAAGCTGCCTGCAAGGCTATTGCCCCCTGTTTGGAGGAAGGAATTAGCACGGTAGGCGTCAGCATGAGTATTTCTCACGATTCAGCAACACCGATAGGTAAGACCGTCACTGCCAAAGCAGTTCTAACCGGCGTAGATGAAAGGAAGCTTACCTTTAAGGTGATTGCCAGCGATGACTATGGTGTCATTGGTCAGGGTTTACATGAGCGTTTTCTCATTAAAACGGAAAAATTTCTCGGCAAACTAAAAGCCAAAAAAGGTTAACGATTAAGAGCTGACATAACCATAACGTTGCTTACTATTCCCACTCCACCCGGCACAGGTGTGTAGGCACTTGCCTTGGCATAAGCTAAGGGAGAAATGTCTCCCACAAGCCCACCTTCTATCGCATTAATTCCCACGTCTACAAGGACTACACCGGCATTAACCATGTCAGCTGTAACAAAATTAGCTTTACCAATAGCAGCAACAACTATATCTGCCTGACGCAAAATGTCAGGCAGATTTTTTGTTTTAGAATGACAAATAGTCACTGTGGCATTTTCCTTAAGCAAGAGCATGGCTACCGGTTTCCCTACCACGTTACTTCTTCCCAGCACTACTACCCTCTTACCTGCCAAAGGGATTTTATAATATTTTAAAATTGCTAAGCAGGCTTTAGGAGTACAGGGTGCCAAACTCTCCTGTCCCAACAGAAACTTACCGGCATTAACAGGAGTCAGACAATCTACGTCTTTGGACGGATTTAACAATTGGCACAAGCTTTTCCCGTCTAACGGTGCCGGTACCGGCATAAACGGCAAAATTCCTTGCACCGCCGGATCAGCATTAAGCTTAAGAAGCTCTGTTTCTACCACTTGCTGAGTAACAGAAGCCGCTAAATTAACCTGTTTTGTCTTAAGTCCCAGACTCTCCGCCAATTTCAATAATCTGTTTCTATATACCACCGCAGCAGGATCATCACCTACTAAGAAAGTGGCCAAAGTAAAATTTTTATCTGCAAATTTCTCTTTTAGCTGATTTTTAATTTCTTCAGCAACCGGTTTGCCATACATTACACATTTTTCCATGGCTTACTCCTTACTATAACGTCCTACTAATGATTAAAATTAGTCAAATACTAGGAAGCCGGTGCACAGCATAGATGACCGATTAACAGCGTTTGCCTATCTAAACCAAACTTCTACTGTATCGTCTTCCTTTAGAATTGCTCCCGGTCCAGGGTTTTGTTTCCAGGAAATACCACTGCCTCTGGGCACAAGGGACAACTTCCCTGTTTGTAAAATGGCAGCTACCTGCCGCATATTATAACCGGCCAAATTGGGCAGCTTTACCTTGCCGTTGTCCAAAAGTGTCACCTGAGGTAATTTGCTGTCGGCTTCTTGTTTTGGCAACAATAGCGATTCTACGGAAGGAAGCCCTGTGGAATCACTGGGTTGAATTCCCTTGGCTACCAAAATCTGTTGCAAAGTATCACGGAAAATAGGTGCAGCTACCTGAGAACCATAGAAAGCACCACGCGGGGAATCCAGCATTATGAGCATAGCATACTTGGGATTGTCACTAGGTACAAAACCTACGAAGGAAGCGATGTAAAGTCCGGGAGTATAGCCGCCACCCTTTGCCAGCTTCTCAGCAGTACCTGTTTTACCGGCAATCTTGTACCCCTTAATTTGCGCAGTTTTACCGCCACCCTCTGAAACTACTTTTTCCATCATGGTTCGCATCTGACTAGCTACTTCCGGAGTAATTACATCACTTACTATTTCCGTCTTGCCTTCCTTAATGACCTTACCGGAAGGATCAACAACCTTTTGCACAATATAAGGCTTTAATAAATGTCCTCCGTTAGCAATAGCGCAAATTGCTCTAAGCATTTGCAATGGCGTCACCGCAATACCCTGACCAATACCCATGGTAGCCACATCTGAAGGCACCATGTCAGCAGGATTGTACAAAATACCGGCCTCTTCACCCGGTACATCACTACCTGTAGGAGAACCAAAACCAAACTTCTTGGCATATTCTGTTTCCCTCTTGCCGCCAAGCTGTTGACCTAAATGCGCCATACCTGTATTTAAAGAATATTTAATAATATCTGTAAAGGTAACCTTGCCCAAACCGCTACCATCCCAGTTGCGAATTTGTCTGCCGCCTACATCAATATAACCTAAATCATTAAAAGGCGTAGTAGGCGTGATGATTCCTTCCATCAAACCTGCACAGCCCATAATTGGCTTAAACACAGAACCAGGCTCATAAATAATTGCTACTGCCCTGTTAATGAAATCTTCTGCACTGCCTTTATAAAATTCATTAGGATCAAAAGTCGGGCGACTAGCCATGCCTAAAATCTCACCGGTATTAGGATCCATCAAAATGGCTGCTGCACTGGCTGCATGCGTTTTGGTTATAGCATCATCCAAGCTACGTTCCAAAATAAATTGCATTTTGGCATCAATGGTCAGTTGCACCGTATTCATCTTGGGACTTTCCACGTCATTAAAGCCTGACCTACCCATCCGGTTGCCCTTGGCATCAAAAAAATTGCCGTGTTTAGATTCCTTACCTTTAATCAAGCTATCTAAAGAAGCCTCAATTCCTTCCAAGCCTTTATCATCAGTGCCTACAAAGCCTAATACCTGGGCAGCTAATTTATTCTTGGTATAATAACGTTTGCTTTCCTCCTGAAAATGGAAGCCATTAAGTTTCTCATCCTTAATGACAGCTGCCACTTTTTGTGCAAGATCCGGCTCCATTGTCCTTTTAATCCAGGAAAATCTTCTATGCGGTTCTGCAAAAATACTATACAATTCTTCCGCTTTTATACCCAAAATAGGAGCCAATTTTTGGGCAGCAACATCCCTGACATTGCGGTCAGACAATTTTCCTCCCGGCCAATTTTCTGCCACATCATCCATACCTTCCGGATCAACGTACAAGGATTTGCTGATAACGCTAACTGCCAGTTCTTCCCCGTCACGGTCCACAATACTACCTCTGGGAGAAATTTCTGTGTACTCCCCCATAATCTGTGCCATAGCCTCTTTAGCCAAGACATTGCCACGCACAATTTGCAGATAAAACAGACGACCGATGATGGCAAACACAACCAGACTGCTAAGCATAGCTATCTTGATGTTGCGTTTTTTACCATGTTCCATAGTAAAAATATTATCCGGTTTTCTCAATCTTTCCCTAAAAGAGGTCCGTCTTTCCATTAACGCCACCTCCCTTGAGAAAAGGAGCCATATCTAATTTTATTATTACGTAAGAAAGCCGGTTTTGCCAGCTCAGCATCTTTGGCCTTCTTCACTTCGGATCTATAAACAGAAATAATCAAACCAATAGCAATTAATGTAGCAATTAAAGAGGTACCGCCATAGCTGATGAAGGACAAAGGCACACCAATAACAGGCAACAGACCACACACCATAGCCATATTGGCAATAGCCTGCCCTACAACAAAGAAGTTTGCTCCTGTCACTAAGAGAAAACCTGCTTTGTCCGTAGTATTCTGACCAATACGATAAATGGCTGCAGCAAGAAGTAGGAAAAGCGTAATGAGTCCTAAAGCACCAACGAAACCCCATTCCTGGCAAAAAATAGCAAAAGCAAAGTCAGTATGTGCTTCCGGCAAGAAGAAAAATTTACCGGTACCCATACCAAAAGAAGTTCCCAGCCAGCCACCGCTTCCGATAGACACAAAAGACTGTACAGCCTGATACCCGTTGCCCTGGGGATCAGACCATGGATTAAGCCAAATAAGCACTCTGTTTAATCTATAGGGTGCTTTAACAATCGCTCCCGCAACAACCAGTAACCCCACACCACCTAAAATGGACACTTCCTTTAACGGCAGCCCTGCAATGATATAGAGAATAATCATCAGGCCCATAATGATACCGGCAGTTCCCACGTCAGGCTGAATAGCAACCATGATAGTTACGATAACTGCTTCTATGAAAGCTAAATTCACTTTTGATTTAAGAAGATGAGGCCTTAAACCCTTTTCCATTAAATGGCCTAAGTATCCTGCGCCTAAAATCAAAATAGCCAATTTTACAAATTCAGAAGGCTGAAAAGAAAAGGTGCCAATCATTAACCATCTTTGGGCACCCTTAGTAGCCTTACCAAATACATCCACCGCTAAAAGCAAAATAAAAACCAGTAAGAATATCCAGTGTTTTTTAGCAAACCACTTATGATAATCAATTTTCCAGCCTACGATAAACATGGCGAAAAGTCCGCCAATGCCTAAAAGAATATAACGAAACAGATAGTGATAGCCATTGTTAAACATAGCATCAGCTACCACAAAGCTAGCACTAAAAATATTTACTCCACCAATCAGCATTAATATACCCACCAAGGTGAGCATAGCATCTTTAGGATTATCCCAAAATAAAAACTGTTTCCGCATTTTTTCTCCACTTAAATTAAAACTCTATCTCACAAAAATTAATTTTTTTACCTAAAGCACTAAATCTTTTCTCGTACTCAGTTTCCACTTCGTTCTCATAAGAACTGTGATGCAAATCATTAGTCACTGCCAGGATTTTCACACCGAAGGCTTTGAATTCCTCCAGAGAAAAAGCAAACAAGTCATCATTGTCTGTCTTAAAACGCAAGTGGCCCTGAGGCTTTAAAATCTGTTTGTACACAGCCAAAAAGCTGCGATAGGTCAATCGTCTTTTAGCATGTCTTGCCTTAGGCCAGGGATCGCTGAAATTTAAGTACAAGCAATCCACCTCGCCGTGCGCAAACCATTCTGCCAAGTGGGCACCGTCTCCGTAAATAATTTTCACATTAGCAAGCTGAAGCTCCCTGATTTTTTTCACGCCGTGGTAGCAAATATCCCTTTGCACTTCCAAACCTAAAAAGCCCTCATCAGGATGAAGGGCAGCCATCCCGGTAATAAAAGCTCCCTTGCCACTACCTATTTCCAGGGACAAGCGCTCTTTGCCCACTATGGCACGCCAGTGTCCACTTTTTTCAATAAGCTTTTCCTCAATTAACTCTTTACCACTATAAGCAGTTAAAGCCTCAGCAATCCAAGGCTTCTTCCTTAAGCGCATCTGATATCCTCCCTAAAAATTAATATAGAGAGGATTAAACCTCTCTATATTTTATTTATCTTTCTTTGGTCCCAAATCATATTTTTGCAAATATCTATACAAGGTTACCCTGCTCACATCCAACATGGTAGCCAGCTTGCTAATGTTGCCGCCTGCCTGTTTCCAGGTAGCAATAAAGGCTTCCTTATCGTGTTTCCAGGATTTTTCCATCGTATGGTCACCCGGCAATTTGATATTTTCACTTTCAATAACGCTACCTATCGTATGGAAGAAGGCCTGCTCAATAACGCCTTGCAGTTGTTTAATATTGCCCGGCCAACTACAGCTGTTTAGTAAATCCAAGGCCGGATGAGACAATGTCTTAGCAGGCATATTATGCCTGATTGCCAGTTCCGTCAAAATATGGTTGGCAATTATTTCCACATCTTCGATTCTTTCTCTCAGTGGAATAACTCTGATAACAGTACCTATAACAACATCATATAATTTTTTAGAGAAAAGTCCCTTATCTGCCAATCTCTTTAAATTAGAATCACAAGCAGAAATAATTCTTACATTAAATTTTCTCTTGATTTTGCTCTTGGGATTTTTAACGCCATCCTTTAAAGCAGCAGCAATCTTATCACCAATACCTAACGGCAATTTTTCAATTTCATCCAGGAAAAGTGTACCACCGTTAGCCAATTCCAGCTTGCCGGCACTACTGGTATCATTTATATCAGAAGATCCAAAGAACTCTTTTTCCAGTTCGGCTTCAGGTCCCTCGTGACAGCGCACCGTAATCAGGGGCGCAGCAGCTCTGGGGCTGGCTTGATGAATACCGTGAGCTAATCTTTGTTTGCCTGTTCCTGGCTCACCTTGCAATAAAATGTTGTTATCGCTACGTGCTACTCTGGCAGCTTTATGCTGCAGCGTTTGGAATTCCGGAGAATTTCCCACCATACTATATAGACTATAGCGAGAGCTGTAGCCGGTAGCATGGGCAATAGTAGTTTTCAAATCTTCAATGGACATGGTAATAATAACTACACTATCTATTTTACCTGCTGCCCTAACCGGCAATACCGAGGTAACATCTTCGTAAGTTCTTTCCTGGGTAATCCAGGTAATCTCCTTACGGATAGTTGTCTTGCCCTTCAGGGCCTTGTCAATGGGGAAGTGTTCGTAGTTGAGGAACACCTCATCCAAGCGAGTATTATTTTCCAAACGTTTCTTACCATTAGCATTACTGTAGAGAATATTGCCCTGTCTATCTACCCAATAAATAGCAGCGGGAATTTCTTCAGCAATAATCTCATTCATCTTTTTGTTATCTAAAACGGTAAGGAAGTTTTCCAAGGCATACTTCATGGTCATAAGCAAGGAAAGCAAAATATCATACGGTAAATCATTTTGATCCATGGAGAAGAACGAAATAATATAACGAGTATGCCCTTTGACAATGACCGGCGCACTGCAAGCGTCACCGGAATGGCAAGCCCGTATCCACATCTCCGGTCCAAACATTAGGAATGGTACATTATGACTTCTGGCCACACAAAAACTGGAAGTGCCAATATCCTCTTCCAAAAGACGCAGGCCTTGAATATCTTCTATACTTCTTTGGTAAAAAGGCAAAGCATAATTCTTAATGGCATAACCATCTTCGTCAATTAACAGCATGCTTAAATTGTGAGTATTAAAATATTGCTTATTTTGTTCAAACAAACCATCTGTAAAGGCTACCACCTCTGCATGGGTTTGTTGTTGTATTTCTATTTGCTCCTTGGTCAATCTGTGCCCCTTTGGCATAGTTTCATGAGGCAATTTTCTGGCTGCACAACGCTGCCAGGATTCTGCTACCCAAGGATGTACGTTAGGATCTAAAATTCCCTCGTCGATAAATTTATTGTAATAACTTACCAACTTTTCCTTGTTTCTTCGCTCTCTGATCATCCCATAACCTCCCTACCAATTTTCAACTTACGTGCTGTCTTACTTACTGTCGGCTAGTACTCTTTTTGCTCCGTAATAGTGTTGTCGCCAGTATTCATCCCGCAGTCCACAAAGCATAACCCCTCGAGAGGATGTGGCATTCCAGAATTTTCCGGCGCCTGCATAAATGCCAACATGTGATGCTCCCGGTTCATAGGTAGAAAAGAAAACCAAATCTCCGGGTTGTAGCTGGCTTTGTGTTACATACATACCTTTTTCATATTGCTGATCAGCCGTTCTGGGCAAAATAGCCCGATGCTGTTTAAAAACGTATTGCACATATCCCGAGCAATCAAAGGCCCTGGGCGTAGTGCCTCCAAAACTATACGGAACACCCTTAAACCTGGCAGCTGTTTGAACTATCTCTGTACCGTTAGTACCTTTAATACCTTCACGTTTAAAGGCTACCGCCAAAAGCGTTCTGTAAGTAGTATCATCCACCTTACCTGTTACTTTCAGCTTGTTCTGCTTCTGAAAGTCCCTTACCTGTCTGGACAACTCATTGGTATATCTTCCGGAAGTAGGAGTCCTTACTCCTATGGTGTTAAGCTTGATTTGAACTGTTTTAACCTTCCAGCCCTTGTCTCCTACCTGCAAAGTAGCAGATGGAGCCGCTAAAACTATTTGTGGCAAGAATAGTACCACCAAAAATATCACAGTAAAAATTCTAAGCCTTGTGATCCGCATTGATCTGACCTCACTTTGGTTTTAGTATTCCATATTAGTATAAACGTCCCAGTCAGTTAGCTTGGACAACTGTTGCATAGCCTCCTCCAGCTCTCTGAGAAGTTTTTGTTTATCCTGAGGCAGAGTCCCACCCAAGGGTACATAGTTCGAAACATGATTGCTTCTGAATAGGGTATGATTGCCCGGTTTTATGTCAATTAGGGAAATCAAGGTATGCATTTCTTTGGCCAAACCCCAGGGCGATAATAGTTCAAAGCCGCCACCTTCGTACTTGGCCAGCATTTCTGTGCCTTTATATAAACGCAAAGTGAGGGCACTAAGCATGTTGGGCTGAATGGCATTAATAGCTTTGGCTGTCTCTATAGCATGACGCTCACTTCCTGCTGCGCCACCTAAGCCTGAAATAACCATCATGGAAAGCTTCATGCCGCTTTGCATAATCTTCTTTCCTGCTTCTATAGACTGCTCTTGATTAACGCCCTTTTTAACTTCTTTAAGCAGCTCGCTATCACCTGTCTCCATGCCGTAATAGGCCATTTTCAGGCCAGCCGCATACAAGGCCTTTAGCTCTTCGTCTGTTTTGCGTAAGATATCTAAAGGTCCGGCATAGGAAGTTACTCTTTGCAAATTGGGAAAGGTCTTGTAAAGAACTGCCAAAATCTTTAAAAGCTTAGGCGTAGGAAGCACTAACGCATCTCCGTCAGCCAAAAAAATTCGTCTAACATATTGCTGTCCCACCTTGGCTGCCATAGCAATCTGACTGGAAATCTCATCATCAGAGCAAACCTGAAATCTTACGCCCTTATACATAGCGCAATAAGTACACTCATTATGAGCACAGCCACGAGTTAATCTCAGTATAAAACTACGAGCTTCGCTAGGTGGTCTAAATACAGGTGTATCATAGTCGTCAAAAAACATTTTTTTCTCCTTAAAAACCTTTACAGTTTCGTTTTATTTATTGCCTAAAATTTTAAAAGCTAACACTTTTACACCTAACATTATAATATATTTTACACATTTTTACATTCTTTTTTTGTAAACTTTTATATTTTTTTGCTTGTAATACAACAAAGTTGTAAAACTACCTATTAATACAGTAATTATTACTTGTTTTTTGATATTCAAAATTATATAATCTTCCTGTCGAGTTGTTGACATATATATTAGGTTAGAGGTGAACTGAATGTCTGCTCAAGAATGTACTTTTGTCGGTGGTGCACATGTACCACCCAGTAAATCCTTAACCGACAAACTTGCCATCGAAAGGTGTCCCGCTCCTGCAATGGTTTATATTCCTTTGTCTATGCACATAGGAAAACCAGCTAAAGCAATAGTTAAAGCAGGGGATAAGGTTACTATTGGTCAAGTTATCGGTGAGGCCGGCGGTTTTGTAAGCAGTGCTGTACACGCCAGTGTAAGTGGTACGGTTATCGGCTTGCAAAAGCGTTACATGCCCATGGGCATGATTTCTGATTGCATCGTTATTAAGAACGATGGATTAGACACAATGTGTGAGGATATCAAACCTCGTGCAGAAGCAGAAATCACTCCTGAATTAATCAGAAGTGTACTGCAAGAGAAGGGCATAGTTGGTATGGGCGGTGCTACTTTCCCAACCCACGTTAAATATGCTCCTCCTAAAGAAGGCGCACGTCCTATTGATACTATCGTACTGAATGGTATCGAGTGCGAACCGTATGTTACTTGCGATCATCGTACCCTTCTAGAGTCTCCGGATGACATCATCCAAGGCTTAAAGTATTTCCTTTTGGCTTCCGGAGCCAAAAAAGGTATTATTGCCATAGAGTCCAACAAACCCGATGCTATCGCTCTCATGGAAAAGAAAGTTGCCAATGAGGCTAACATCGAAGTTGCTGTGTGCGCAGAAAAGTACCCACAAGGTTCTGAAAAGCATTTGATTTATGCTACTACAGGCAGAACCGTTCCTGACCGTGGACTTCCCGGTGATGTAGGTGTTGTCGTAGACAACGTAGGAACTGCTGTTGCTGCTTGCAAGGCAATCAGAAACAATATTCCCCTTTACGAAAGAGTAGTAACCTGCAGTGGTGACGGCGTTACCAAACCAGGCAACTACATTACTCGTATTGGTACCCTTTATAGCGATTTGCTAGCATGTGCCGGCGGAGCTAAGGGCGAGCTTGGCAAGATTGTTGCCGGCGGTATGATGATGGGTTTTGCTGTGAATTCCTTGGATTATCCTGTAATCAAAGGTACCGGCGCAGTACTCATCTTCAATCAAGACTCTCCCTTTAGCAAGCATGTTCCTGAACATAATTGCGTGCGTTGCGGTCACTGTGTAGAGGCTTGTCCTATGGGTCTGGAACCTACCGTAATTGTTGATTACATCAAGAAACAAGATTGGGATGGCGCTGAATCAGTATTTTGCCATGCTTGCGTAGAGTGCGGCTCTTGTGCATTCTCCTGCCCAGCTCATATTCCTTTGGTGCAATACATCCGCATGGGTAAACAATTTATCGGCGGTAAAGGCAATGGCGGTCACAACCCGTTCTTCAAGCTATAAAATAATCTATTGTGAAAGGATAAATGATAAATATGGAACCTATTAAAGAACCTAAACCCTTGGTTCTCCTTTCCTCATCACCACACATGCATAGCAGCAATTCTATTGAAGGCGCAATGCGTGATGTTATTTTGGCCTTAGTTCCTGCTATTATTGCAGCAATTTATTATTTCCGCGTTGGAGCTGTTCTAGTCATGGTAAGCTGTGTTATTTCTGCCGTGTTCTTCGAGTTCCTGGCTGAAAAAGTGATGAAGAAACCTGTAACAATTAAAGATGGCAGTGCTGCTGTAACCGGCCTGCTGTTAGCAATGTGTTTACCTCCCACCTTTACCGTGGGCTTGTCCATTGTTGGTGCTATGTTCGCCATCGTTTTGGGCAAGATGATATTTGGTGGCTTGGGCTGCAACATTTTTAACCCCGCTCACTTAGGTCGTGCAATTTGCTTATCTTCCTTCCCTCAACAAATGACCACTTGGGTTATTCCTGCTACCGCTATGGCAGCTAAGGGCGTAGATGCAACCTCTTTTGCTACTGATGCTGTTTCCACTGCAACCCCGTTAAGCATCATGAAAATGGCTATGCAAACTCCGGAAGCCTTTAAACAACTACCTTCCATCATGGACATGTTCATGGGCAACATCGGTGGATCTATTGGTGAAACCTGCGTACCTGCTCTTATCATTGGTGGTATTTATTTAATCTACAAAGGTCACATCGACTGGCGTATTCCTGTATTCTATCTGGCTACCGTAGCAGTTATTACCGGTATCTATGGTACTATCATGGGTTATCCCAGCCTCTTCCCTCTGTATCATCTGTTTGGAGGCGGCCTGATGATTGGTGCTTTCTTCATGGCAACTGATTGGGTTACTTCTCCTATTACAAACAAAGGTCGTATTATTTACGCTATCGGCCTCGGTCTTTTAACTTCGCTCATTCGTTTGCGTGGCAGCTACGCTGAAGGCGTTTGCTACTCCATCCTGATGATGAACATGTGTACTCCTATGATCGATAGATTCGTACGCAAAGTTTCCTTTGGAGGAGGTGCCAAGAAATGACAATGGGTCAAATCATTAAAAAGCTTACCGTTCCTCTGGTGGCAATTTGCTTAGTATGTTCTTTCCTGGTAGCTTATGCACACGATGCAACCAAAGCTACTATTGCTAAAAAGGCTGCTGATGATACCAAAGCTGCTTATGCTATGGTATTCCCGAACGTAGGAGATTTAACCAAAGAGAAAGCTCCTGCTCCCAGCAAGACCAATTTGATTAAAGACATTGAATGTTCCAAGAAAGACGGTAAAGTAAACGGTTATATTTATACCGTTACTCCTTCCGGTTACGGCGGCCCTATGGAAGTCATGGTAGGTATTGGTACTGACAATAAGATTACCGGTATCAAAGTGTTACAACACGGCGAAACCCCTGGTCTGGGTGCCAAGAGTACTGAACCAGAATTTCCTAAAGAGTTTGTTGGCAAAGAAACAAAATCCGAAATAAAGGTCATTAAATCAGGTTCTCCCAAGGCTGACGAAATTAGAGCCATTACTGCTGCTACTATTACCTCCAGAGCAGTAACCTCAGGCGTTAATGCAGCTAGAGACCACTACATGAAAAACTATGCTAACGGAAAGGGCTGATAGAAATGCTAAAAGAACTAACTAAAGGTATTGTAAAAGAGAACCCGCTGTTTGTTCAGTTAATCGGCGTTTGCCCTTCTCTGGCAACAACAAGTTCTATGACTAATGCACTAGGTATGGGCGCTGCTTTTACCTTCGTGCTAATTGGTTCCAATATAGTTATAGCTGCAATAAGAAAGTTTGTACCTGATCAAGTACATATTCCTTGCTACATTGTAGTTATTGCTTCCTTTGTAACCATCCTGGAAATGATCATGAACGCTTACGTTCCTGCGTTGTATGCAGCTTTGGGCGTATTCGTTCCTCTAATAGTTGTTAACTGCATCGTGCTGGGCAGAGCTGAAGCTTTTGCTCATGATCATGGTGTACTTGATTCCTTTGAAGATGCCATTGGTATGGGCATTGGTTATTCCATCGCTTTAACCGCCATCTCTTTCTGCCGTGAATTGATTGGTTCCGGCAAATTATTTGGCAACGTAGTGCTGGGCTCCTTCTACACACCGGTTTTACTCTTTATCATGCCGGCAGGTGCTTTCATCACTATGGGTTTCGTTTTCACTCTTGTTAACTATTTACGTCAGAGAGGAGCTGAGCAATAATGGATAGTACTTTTGGTATTATATTCAGTGCTGTATTCGTATCTAACATTATTTTGTCCCAGTTCTTGGGCCTTTGCTCTTTCCTGGGCGTATCTAAAAGCTTTAAAAACTCCGTTGGTATGTGCGCAGCCGTTTCCTTCGTAATGTTCTTGGCTACTGCACTTGCCTATGGTATTTATCATGGCATTCTGGTTCCTTCCGGACTGGAGTACCTAAAGACCTTGGTGTTCATTCTGGCAATTGCCGCTTTGGTACAGTTAGTTGAAATGTTCATGAGAAAGAATATGCCCGGCCTGCATAAAGCCATGGGTATTTATCTTCCCTTGATTACCACCAACTGCGCTATTTTGGGTGTTGCCCTGATTAACGTTACCAAGGATTATGGTTTCATTGATTCCATGGCTAATGCTGTTGGTATTTCCTTAGGTTATACCATGGCCATCCTGCTCTTCTCTTGCATTAGAGAGCGCATTGATGAAAGCCAGCTTCCCAAATGCATGAGAGCTTTGCCTATTGCTTTACTAACTGCCAGCCAGATGTCTATTGCCCTGATGGGTATGAGCGGCATCCATTAAGAGAGGAGAATTAATATGTCACCTGTTGTTATAGCTGTAATTGTTATTACCCTCCTCGGCTTGGCTTTTGGTCTGATTTTGTCTGTCGCAGGCAAAAAACTCGCCGTGGAAGTTGATCCTCGTATTGAACAAATTCTTGCTTTATTACCCGGTGCTAATTGCGGTGGCTGCGGTCATGCCGGCTGTGCTAGTATGGCTGATGCCATTGTTAACGGCCAAGAAGCAGATGCATCCAAATGCGCTGCCTGTGCTGAAGACAATAAGAAAGCCATTGCTGCTGTTATGGGCAAGGCTGCTGCTGATGGTCCTAAAGTTCGTATGATTCCCAGACTGCACTGCAACGGCTGCACTGCTAACCGTGAAAAAGTTAGCAACTACCAAGGTATTCACAACTGCTATGTAGCAGCTAAAACTTTGGGTGGCCCCGGCCAATGCGACTTTGGTTGCTTTGGTTACGGTGCCTGTGCTGATGCCTGCACCTTTGGTGCACTAACCATCGGTGATAAAGGTCTTCCTATTATCGACTATGACAAATGCGTTGGTTGCGGCAATTGCGTTAAAGCTTGTCCTCAACTGCTCTTGGAATTAGTTGATTCTACTAAGAAAGTATTCTTACAATGCAATAACCGTGAAAAGGGCAAGCCTGCCATGACTAATTGCAAGGTATCCTGCATTAGCTGCGGTATGTGCGCAAAGAATTGTCCTAAGCAGGCAATTACCATGGAAGATGGCGCTAATGGCAGTATTCCTGTCATTGATTATGACAAGTGTGTTGGCTGTGGTCTTTGCGTAAGCAAATGTCCTCGTCACTGCCTGGTAAAGGTTCAACCCATTACCGCTGATGCTCCTGAAGCTAAGGAAAGTAAGCCTATGCTTACAGGTTGTGAAGCTTGCGCTATGAAAGATACTTGTATCAGTGCAGAACAAAAAGCTGCAGATAAACAATGAGAAGGTTCTTCGTTTCAGTAATACTAATAAGCAGCCTGCTAATAACGGGCTGCTTTTTTCAACAAAAAGAATATAGCGATACCCGTTTTCTCATGGATACCCTAGTTAAAATTACTGTCTACGGTCAAAACCAGAAAGCCTTGGAAACGGCAACTACAGAAGCCTTTAATGTCTTTAAGAGCGTAGCAGATGCTACCGATTCTTATGAAGAACACTTACCGGACGATTTGTATACTCTGAATAAAAAGGCCGGCGAAGGTCCTTTTAAAGTAAATCCCACTCTGTTAGACCTTTTGACCAAGACCGAGGCTTTTCATCATAAAGAAATTAATTTAGCCTTAGGCAAAGTCATTGCTATCTGGCAGGCTCATGGGCAAACCAAAACAGTACCAACCAAGGCAGAAATACAAGCTGCGCTTCTTTCTACCAAGTCTGGTGCTTTTACTATCAACGAAACGGATGGTACTGTTACTCTAGCACCACAAGCCAGCCTGGATTTAGGCGCTGTCGCTAAGGGCTATGGCGTAGAAGCAGCTGCCAATGCCTTAAAGAAACACCCTGAAGTAGAATCTGCCTTAGTCAATGGTGGTGGCAACATCAAAGTCATTGGTACAAAAAAAGACGGCAAACCCTGGCGCATAGGTATCCAAAATCCCAGAGACAACAAGAAATTGTTGGGAACTCTTTCTTTAACTGCCAATATGGCAGTTGCTACTTCCGGTGACTACCAAAGATATTATGAAGTAGACGGTGTACGTTATCATCATATTATCGATCCCGCTACAGGTTTTCCTGCCCGGCACACCATTTCTGCCACGGCTGTAACTACTTCTGCTTATGTAGCAGATTATTACTCTACCCTCTTATTCATTCTTCCCACTGAAGAAGCTATTAAGCTGGTAGAAAGCACGGATGATTTGGAAGCCGTAATAGAAGATGCCCAGGAAAAAATTTATGTCTCACCCGGGCTTAAGGACAAATTCAGTTTGGCAAAATAAGGAGCATGCATGCGTAAAGCAGATTACCTGATAGTAGTTATTCTTCTCATCATAGCCGCTTTAGGCTATGGTTTCTTAATGCTTAAGAATAACTCTTCCCATAAAATTCTCATAATTAAACATGACAATAGTGTTGTAGAAAGAATTGCCTTAAAAAATGTAAGAACCGAAACCAAATTGGCTATTCCTGTACAAGACGGGACTATAATCGTCCGCTATGATAAGAATGGTGCCTGGGTAGAGAGCTCACCTTGTCCAGACAAGATTTGTGTACACCAGGGGAAGATTACCAAAACCAGTGAAACAGTAGCCTGTGTCCCGGAAAAGATTCTTTTAACCATAGAAGAACCTGAGAAGGAGGCAGAGCACGATGCCATCCTCAAATAAAATTAAGCTCAGAGAACTGACTCAAATGAGTATCCTCCTGGCCGGTGCCATTGCCCTCCGCCTTTTGGAAAGCAGTCTGAGTTATCTCATGCCTTTGCCCGGTGCTCATTTGGGACTGGCCAACTGTATTACTATTATTGTCCTCTACTTGTACGGACCTTATAAGACTTTACTTTTTTTAGTTGCCAGAGTTTTATTAGTTGGACTACTGTTTACAGGCATTCTCACCCCGGGCTTTTTAATTGGCCTGGGTGGCGCGTCGCTCAGCTATTGTGTTATGGCTAAGGCTTCTTCTTCAACCTTGCTGTCTCCCGTCGGCGTTGGCCTTTTAGGCGCTTTTTTTCACAATGTGGGACAAATACTCGTAGCTATTGTTTTAATGCATACAACAGCCCTTTTCAGCTATCTACCGGTGTTAATCCTCTTAGGTATTCCTACCGGTTTCTTTACAGGCTTGTTAGCAAAACTATTTTTAGACAGATTAAAAACATATTGGCAAAATAAATAATAAAAAAGACGACCTTCGGAAAATACAAAATTTGTATATCCGAAGGTCGTTTTTTTATTGGTGGAAAAATAGCAACTAGCATATAGATATCTTTTTTTATTTAGAATTTGCGATTATGATACTGCCAATAAAAAACCACCATCGCTAATAAAGCAACCACACCCATCAAATGATATAAATTTCTATAGCCACTAAGCGGAATTATCATTCCCAAAAAGAAAGGACCCAAGCCTGTTCCGACTTCTGAAATGGCTAGGAACGTCGATGTTGCCAAACCATATTTATGGGTCGGCATACCCTGTACGGCTATAGCTCTGCCCAAGGAGCAGAAAGTACCATCTCCGCAGCCCAAAAGAGCTCCTGATACAAACAATGCCACGGAATTGTTTGCCGCCCCCAGAACAAACATCCCTGCCGCAAAACAAAGAAAGGCAGGATACATAACAATATTGCCATGTTCGTCATAAAGTCTTCCCATAGGGGGACGAGATACAAGTGCGGCTATAGCAAAAAACATAAAGTAAAAACTCCCTGCCTCCGCTAAATTTTCCCTTGCTACAAAAGGAGCTAAGAAACTAGTTAGACTGGAATAGGAAAAAAACATCAGAGTGCCAATAAAAGCAATCGGCAATGCACTTTTTTCGAAGTAGCTACTTAAACCATGCCCAAACTCTTCTAATTTTTTCGCATCAGCTTTTTCATTAGAAATTTCTATTCTAAAAAGTGCCACTAAGATTATTACAGCTAAAGCCATACATAAATACAAATTCATCGACAAACCATAATTGTGATATAAATACATTCCAAATAACGGCCCTATGGCCATAGCAAGAGTACCACCCAGGGCGTAATAGCCGAGGCCTTCGCCTAATCTGCTATGTGGTATCTCTTTTACTACCACAATAGCCATCGCGGAGGTCGATACTCCCATCCCCAGGCCATGTAAAAACCTGATAACGCAAAACAGATTTATATCTTTTATCACAAAGTATAAAGGCAAAATAGCTGCGTAAAGAAGCAGACTTGCGTAAATCAGTATTCTTGCACCATATTGTTCAATATATCTGCCGGTAAACAATCTAGCCAAAAGTGCCGCCACCATAAATATACCTGCGGCCAACCCGGCCTTGCTGGGAGTAGCCTTGAGAACCTCCATGGAGTATACCGCTATAACTACCATTAACAAATAGTAAATGAAATAGACAAGAAAAGTCATAGCAGCCATAGATATAAAATTTTTTGTCCATAATTTTTCTTGCGGCATAGCTCCACCTCGAAGTGTTTTTATTTTATAGCGTCCTCCCATTGTTCATTAATAGCCTCTGCCATTAATTTTTTGCCCTCTATATCCAAATGTAAACCATCTGCGGCGTAATAAGTCGGCAAAAGACCTGTTTCCGGTAGTTTCTTAGCCAAGTCTATGTGCCTTTGGGTTCGGATATAGGCATTAACTTTTTTAAATCTAGATTGCCAATCATCCACGGTGTCCTCCTGAAATATTCTAAAAATATTAATGGGATTGATGGTTGGTAGCGTTAAGAACACAGGGACAATATCGTTGTTTAAGCACTTTACTTTAATCGTTTCCAAATCATTAATCACATCATCGGGGCTCTCACCTTCTCTTAAGCTATTGGAACCACCCATAATGATGAGATACTTTAAATGAAAGGGCAAGACATCATAATCGAACCTTTCCACCATAGTAGCACTGGTATCACCACTTAGTGCCAAATTAATGGAATCAAATTTTAAATAAGATTGGTAATCATATTCCCAATCTGCAGGACTGTAGGAAACCCCTCCACCGCCATGGGTAATGCTGTCGCCATAAGTACCAATCATATAGGGTTTGTCCGGATTGGTAACAAACTTTTTAGCCGGAGAAAACACGCCTACTACTTCACCATTATCATTCAGACCCCTTACTCTCCAATAAAAAGGTTCTTCGGAATATCTTGGGAAATCATCATATAGTTCAGAAGTATCGGATAAACCTTGGCCAATTCTGTATTGGGAAGGCTCTGTCCCCATTGGGTTTTCCGGTGGCCGAGACAAAATCTCTACCTCATAATGAGCTGCCCCATCAATTGGTATCCAGTTATATACAGGGTATAGCATACTGGTGCCATTACCTATATTGTAGTCTACTGTTGGTACAGGATATTGAACAACGGTAAGCTTGGAATCTATATAGGCTTCCTCCATGGCAGAATAATCCGTCATAGGTAGTCTATCTATATTTAGAGCACGAACATGCCAGGAAATCTTTCCCGACTTGAAATCCGCAGGCAAAGCCAGATTAAACCCATCAACGAATACATACGCATTGGAATAAATTTCTCTACCTTGATCAAATACTTCTATCTCATAAACAGGGGCACCCTTCACCTTTTCCCACCTAAGAACAGGCTTCAAGGAAGCCGGCTGCTTGGCAGTAAAATGACTGGTTATCTTAGGTGCCGGCAACATAACCCTTTTCTTGGGATCAAGGGTTGGTGCACCGGCTACTTTAGGACCTAACGCCAAGTTTTGCTGATGATTTCTATAGGTTACCCTTGCAGCTAAAATTAGAGTAAAAATAAGAGGTAGGTACATAAAAAAATGCCAAAAGATTTTTTTCTTTTTCATGTCTTTCCCTCTCTTTCCTCGTAATAAGGTTTACTCTGTATTACCTTGCTGTCTATTTTTTTAAATAGATTTATATTTCATCCACTTGCCTGACAGGTAGCGAAAGATAAATAATAGGTCCCGCACAAACCAATCAAGGAACATAGCCATCCAGGTACCGAAAACACCTATGCCCATTATTGTACCAAAAATATAGGCAAATACAATACGAAAGAGTAACATAGAACCAATGCCTGCATACATAGGGAAACGAACATCTCCGGCTGCCCGGAAAGTCATGGGCAGACTGAAGGATGGCGGCCAAATAAACAAGGCAAACACAGCATGCCAAAGAGCAATTTTCCATACCATAGCAGTAGTTTCCGGAGTAAGTGTGTATACCTTCAAAATCAAAGGCATGCTAGCTAAAAGCAAAATGCTCATTACAAAATGGGAAACAAAGACAATCTTGATAATTTTCTTAGTATAATATTTAGCCTGTACAAAGTCATTGGCTCCAATGCAACGGGCAATGACCGTCGCCATCCCGGCATTAATTGCCATGCCCGGTAAAACCTCAAACACTGCTATCATGCCGCCTACAGCATTGGCAGCAATAGCACTGGTGCCATAGGTAGCTACAATACTTACCACTGCAATGCGCCCTAATTGAAACAAACCATTTTCTATACCATAAGGTACACCAATATTAAGCAAACGCTTCACCATTTTCCAATCAAAATTATGTTGTAAAGTCCTGGGAAGCTGTAAAATAAATTTGGGTCTGGTAGTTAAAAATATCATTATGATAGCTGAAAAATAACGCGAAACAGTAGTAGGCAAAGCCACGCCAATAATATCCCAGTGCAAAACATAAATAAAGAAAGCATTGCCGGCAATATTTATAATATTCATAATGATTACTATTTTCATGGATGTTTTGCTATCACCTGTAGTCTTAAAAATAGCACTACCGGCATGAAACAAGGCAATAGCAGGTATGGAGGCTGCTACTACAAGAAAATATTTATTAGCATTCAGCATTACATCCGGAGCAACTGAACCGAAAACCGTGCCTAAAATAAAATCTTTAAAAATATAAGCAAAAGCTGTGATGGCCAGAGAGAAAAGGCCTACATACCAAACCAGTTGATCAGCAGCCTTTTGCGCCATCACAATATCCTTGCGACCTAAATATTGTCCGGCAATAACAGTGCCACCGGCAGATAAAGCAATAAAGACAAAGATAATAAGCATCATGATAAAATCTACCAGGGAAACTCCGGAAACTGCCGCTTCGCCCAGGGAAGAAACCATGATAGAATCTGCCAAGCCTACGCCTAATACCAGAAACTGTTCTACCAGCAATGGGTAGAACAGATTCCATAGGTCACGGTTACTAAAAAGCAACTGTTTAATATTAAGTTGTTGTTTTGGTATTTCAGTGAATTTCATTATTTCCTTCTTTTACCCATACGCACAATTTATTGCCACCGATGGTTGATTAGCCCCATCCTCATAAAAAGTCAAAAAACAGAAACAGCCCGTTTACTATGCTTCTGTCAGGCAAAGGGACCTGCCAGTTATCTTATTCGTTTTTAATTGTTACCACTACTATTTCAGGTGCCGGGCCTACACGCACAGGTACACCCCAAAGGCCATAGCCATTGGTAACTGTAGCTAGCATCTGCTCAAAGAATTTACTTCCATAATCCAAGCTATACAGACGCTTGGTAATTTCCCTATTGGGATAAAATTGTCCGGCATGAGTATGACCGGCAAAGGATAAATCATAACCTTTAGCCGCCGCCTTTTCTAAACTACGAGGTTGGTGTTCCATAAAAAGTGCCACCTTATCCTTGGGAGCAGGAGCAAAATCATAGGTATTTCTGCTACGCGAATAATCATCCAGACCTGTGAGTACAATATTGTCGCCTATATTTACCGTCTCATTGCATACCACATGTAAACCTATGGACTGCAGATATTCTTTTTCTGCTCCGCTGGTACCACGCATTACATCGTGGTTGCCATAAACGGCATAAACACCAAGAGGCGCTTTAAGATTCTGCCAATATTTTAAACTCCCTTCATTTAGGACGAAGCCTAAATCGTTATCTACCATGTCGCCACCAATTAAAACCAAATCCGGTTCCACAGCATTAACTTTTTCAACCAACCCTTTACTAAAATCATTACCAAACAATACGCCCAGATGAGTATCGGCAAAGAAAGCTATTTTAATAGGCTTAGCCAAAGGCTTTTTAGTCGTGAAGGTCTCTTCCCTATACACATGATGAGCTGCATTCCAACAACCTAACATAATAGCAAGCAAAATGACAACTAAGGCACCTTTGACAAAGAGCTGTGCCAGAGCCGGCACAGCAAACAGCTTGCCCACCAAAGTCACTACTAAAAACAACACCAATAAAATAATGGAATAGTAGAAAAAGGCCAGATATAAACCACCGGCCCAGGCTAATGCTCTGGTCATGACCAGCGGCAAAATTTTCATATAGCCATTAATCAGAGAAAAAACATAGATGGGTATAAGGAATAAAAGTATTGTCCATTTGGGAGTAAGACAAGAAAAAACACTCCTATACATGAACCATTGAGCCAAAGAAAAAACTGTTCCAATGGCCATTATTACGATAAAAAAATTTCGCATTATCTTTCTCCTTCTTTGCTGCATATCTTAATGCTAATAATAACATAAATCAATCGTTAAAAGCACGTTCAACCATTATTTATACTAATGCTTTAAGTTGGGTTTAAGTCAAGTTTATTTTAGTCAAGTGAGTTTTTGGCCTAAAAAAATGCTGCATACAAAATCGTATGCAGCATTTTAGTCTTTAATTGAGCCTTTTTACTATTTCTTGCCATAATACTTCAAAAGTGCCTGTGTCCCTTCGGTACCCATACCTTTGTCTTCCAAGGTCTTAGCTTCCTTGAGTACCAGTTCCAGAATCGGCAATTCCACATGGTAATCCTTACTTGTAGCACTGCTAATGCCCATATCTTTAATAAAATGCTTTAGCATAAAACCTGGTGCATAATCGTCCTTAAGGGCTTTAGCTGCCACATTAGTCATTTGAATACTTCCTGCCATGCCGGTAGAAATAGCACCGAACACCTTATCTACATCCAAACCACTGGCTTTAGCGTAGGCAAAAGCTTCACAAGCTCCGGACAAAGCCCCGGCAATGGCAATCTGATTGCACATTTTAGTCTTTTGACCGGCACCGGCTGTGCCCATGTACACAATAGTCTTGCCCATAGCCTTAAATATCGGTTGCAAAGCATCAAAGGCTTCTTTCTCGCCACCTACCAAGATAGTAAGGGTAGCATTTCTGGCACCGGTATCGCCGCCTGTAACAGGTGCATCAACAGCATGTAGTCCCTTTTTAGCAGCTTCGCCTGCAATTTTCTCTGCCAAAACAGGAGAAGAAGTGGTCATGTCAATAATGTAAGCTCCCTTAGGTGCCTTTGCCACGATACCATCAGCGCCCAAATAAACCTCTTCCACATCCTTAGGATAGCCAACAATCGTAATAATTACATCCTGGCCTGCAGCACATTCGCCGGGAGTATTGCACCAACGGGCGCCTTTCTTAACCAAACCGTCAGCCTTTGACTTGGTTCTGTTATAAACACTTACGGTATAACCGGCATCAATGAGATGTCCAGCCATAGAAGCACCCATAATTCCTGTACCGATAAAGCCTATCTTTTTCATTATTTATCATCCTTTCTATTGTTCTCATTTACTACTTTATATTATAACATAACTTACAGCATGTTTAAGCTAGTTTCTACTCACCGCATATTGCTTCGTCGCCTGTTTTGCTCTTCTGCACAATCTGGAAGCATCCTCAACATTATAAGCTTTATCTAAGTACAAAACCTGCGCTATTGATAATTGCGTTTTGTACGTACCAGATAATATTATTTTGCTGAACCACGCGACTATCGCGTGGTTTTCTTTATACAAAAAAAGGCTAAAGCAATCAAGCCGCTTTAGCCTTTCCTCATAGAAATTATCTACATAGGAGAAAATTAGGAGCTTATTCCCAGTAAGGTAAAGAAATGCCTTTGTTTTCTTTTACAGCCTTTCGATAAGCTCTGGTAGCTACAGAAATATCCAAAATGCCGGTACCTACAGCATTAAAGTAAATAATTTCTTCATCATTTTCTCTGCCTGGTGCTTTACCAATCAAGATAGCACCAAGTTGCCCGTCAATGTCCTCATCCTTGATTAAACCATCCTTATACATCAATGCCACGGTACTAATCATTCTGTGTTTAATAGTTTCCCAGTTGTCTACATAAATCTTAGCTGCCTTTTTTACGCAGTCATAGGTAACTTCAAAATCTGCCATATTCATAAGCAAGGCACCTTTTTTCAGCCAATCAGCCGCAATAATAGGTTTGTCCGCCAAAGTAACACAATCAATGATATCACTTCGCTTAACTGCCTCGGCTAAAGAAGAAACTATATTAAACTTTACGTCGGGATACTTAGGCTGCATTTCTTCTACATATTTAGCAGCATTTTCCGGACGAATATCATAAATATTAGCAGTAGTAAGAGACGGCCTTACGATTTTAGCTGCCTGAAATTGAGTTCTGCCTTGAGCGCCAGCTCCACAAATAGTGATTACCTTGGCGTTTTGTACAGACAATAATTTTACGGCAACACCGCCGGATGCGCCAGTCCTCATAGCACTAATTTGCGTGCCGTCAGCTATACATACAGGCAATTTAGTATCAGGATCATTAAGAATAAGAGTTACGCTGGCTCTCGGCAGGCCTTGCTTGTAATTTTGAGGGCCACTGCCAATCCACTTAATACCCGCCATATCGTATTCACCGCCGATATAACCAGGCATAGCATTAATACGTCCATAAACATTTTCATCTTCAGGAGTGTTGCCCCAACGCATGACCAACTTGCCTGGAATTTTTACATCACCTTGTTCAGTTAGTTTATAGGTTGTTTCCACATCCTTAATAACAGCAGGCATATCATATGCGCCTAATTCTTCCAATGCTTTGTTATTTAAAAATAAAATATTTACTTTTTTCATTATTACTGCCTCCTAATTAATTTTTCCCTGTCATAAAATATTTCTCTATTTGCTCCTTGGTCATATTTTCTAGCCCCATAGTTTTTAAAGTACGCCCTTCCGCCCTAAAATCTCGGCCGTAGATAGTACTTGTTAATTGAATAACTGCATCAATGTTAGGTGTTGCCACGCCTACGGCTTTGGCAAGTTCAGAAAGAGGCACCAGACTCATAGGAACGTCTTCTAATACATAGCGTGCCTCTATAGTGGGAGGAGCTTGTATTTCTTTGTAGGCATCATTATTTTGAATCATTTCATACAAATCAGCACCATGAGTTTGATAAGAGTCTACCAGCCACTCTTCAGCAGAAAATATTTTCACGCCAAAGACTGCTGCAATAGCCAAGCGCTCTTTGTCAATTTCTTTAACTAGTTTTGCAACACCGGGAGTTATTCCATCGATATACCAACGATAACCCCTTTTATCACTTTGAATCCTACCAATATTTAAAAGCATGGGCGTTGGATGAAATAAAGCTCCTATATTAGACAAAGAGGTTTCAATACAGCTACCAACCGGCTTGAATTGAGGATAATATTTATTCAAAACACCGGCAGCTTCTGCTGTGCGCTCAGCAGGCAGCACTCCCAAAAGCAACTCTTCCTTGGTGCCATAGACCTCCACTGTTTTGGCATCATGCTTACGACAAGAATAAACCAAGGTAGAGCTTTCTCCTACTACCACATCCTTGTGACAACCTAAGGACCTAATAGTTGCAAGGAATTCAATTGCACCACCGGTCCGACCAGGGTTTAAAATAATTATTTGGCCATCTTCTAAATACTTATAACAAGCCTTTGCAATGATTTTGTGGGTAAAAGAAGGCGTTATTACCATAACTAATTTAGCACCAGTTAAAGCAAGCTTTACGTCTTCTGTTACCATATTAAGCTTAGCTACGGTAGTTGTTCCATCTTTAATCAGAGTAATTTCTTTATCCTTTTTTATTCCTTCAAGATATTGAGGGAACATATCACAAATATTTACTTTCACTCCACAGCTAGCCAGATAGGCCGATATGGCCATACCACCATTGCCAGCTCCAATGACTGTAATAATTTCTTCCATTAGCTTTTTCACCTTTTCTTTCTTTACCGTTGTTCCAGCTTCGGATTTTTAATCCAGAAAAACATACGAAGAATAATAAGCAAAACCAATGCTCCACCACAGAAGCCCAGGCCGGTAGTCATAGCTCCGAAGTTTTTAATAAGCATAGGATAAGCTGTAGTAACTAGGCCACCACCAATAAAGGGGCTCATAAAAGGACATCCTAGTGCATATACTGTTCCCACATCTGTATTCATCTTAGGATCAGTTGTTCTGAGCAGCATATAGCCTACTGCTGCTACGCCGGTGAATGCACCATACCTAATAATGCCATGTTCAAACCAGTTATCTGTAAAAACGTGAGGGCTGAGCCAGAACATATAGAACCAGGTCATCATGACAAACATGACTACTGAACCAATAAGCAAGGGTGCCCAATAAGCCAAAACAACAGGAATTGAAATAGAAGCCATAGCGCCAACAACCAGAATTTCTAAAGCGATACCTTGCAATCTTTGGAAAATATTGCGATCTAGCAAATCAGCCAGAGACGTAGACATAATTATTTTGTTAATAATCCAGCCACCTATCATGGCAAATGGAAATAGAGGCAAACTAAATTTAATTGCTGCTTCTAAAGCCTTGGTAATCTCCCAACCAATTAGGATAGAAATACCAATAACACCTAAGTGTAGGGCGAAAGGTTCTACAACATCAGAACTAACAGTAATGTAAGCAGCCGGTTCACGTTCACCTTCTGGGAATACTTCTTTAGCAGTACCAAAACTAGCCGGTTCTGTAATAACTTTAGTATATTTTTTGCGTACACCGTAGTTTATGATCATCATACCGCAGATAATGCCAACCATTAGGCCAATAGTAGCTGTAGTCTTGCCAAGATCGCCACCTGCTGCCCAGCCCAACTTGTTATATACCTGCACCATACCACCTGCTGTACCATGTCCTCCTGCCCAACCTACTTCAAATACAGAGCCAAACATAGGATCAACGCCAAAAACAGGTGTTAACAGCAACGCCGTCATAACGCTTATAATACCTACTTGTAAAAAACTGCAGGACCAAAGCCAACCTAAACCTGCCAAAACATTATGAGTCATTGTACCTGGAGCATTAGCTTCTTTTTTTACACCTAAAAGCATGCACGCAAATACTATCGTAATCATGTGTCCCGGCAAAGCACCAAGACTACTCATCATGTCAGCAGGAATAACTTTTAAAAAATGTGGTCCTAAAATTAGGCCAATAATGCCTGCTAGTAAGGAAGCCGGTATAAATAATTTTCTTAAAAAATCAACTTTCAATCTAATAATAGTAGAGATAAAAAGCAGTAAACCAATAATCGAAATATAGAGTAATAAATTCTGTATAACGCCTCCGCTAATTTTTGCAACAGGAATCATAGTATACTTTCCCTCCCTTTTAAAATAATTTCCTCAATCCATAAAACTTTCCAAGCTTATTTTTTATGTTTTCCTCTCTCCCCCTTATATTATTCCGTTTATGTTACGTACAAACGCAACATCTCTACCCCTTTGTATATTTTTACTATAGAGTGTATAATATATTTTGTAAATTGAAATTTACACTAATAAATGTTCATTTTTTTTGAACTAAATAAGTAAAGGAACTTTAAGCTATGGAGATACGCAATCTAGTCACCTTTCTAAAAGCTGTAGAATTGCAAAATTTTTTTCAGGTTTCTCAGGCCTTAGACTATGTCCCGTCTACTGTTACCATGCAAATAAAAGCACTGGAAGATGAGTTAGGCAGTCCTCTCTTCGACAGATTAGGCAAAAAGATACAATTAACTGAATTTGGCCTGGCCTTCCTACCTTATGCCAATAGAATAATCGCCTTAAATGAAGAAGCTTTGGCTTTAACCCACAAACAAAAAGAACCACGCGGGCTGGTCCGTTGTGGTTCTATTGAATCATATTTATCCAATGTTCTGGTTTATAATTTACCTATCTTTGCCAAACTGCACCCGCAGATTAGTGTTTCTATGCGTCAAAGCAATTCTATGCCTCTTTTCAAAATGCTAAAACAGGGTGAGTTGGATTTAATTTTCTGTATTAATGATGACTTGGTTGATCCGGATTTTTATTGTGTTTTTCAAAGACCAGAGCCATTAATCTTTGCTGCCTCCCGAAAAAACAAACTAGCTACGGCCCGAAATATCTCTTTGGAAGAAATTTTGGCTCAGCCCTTAATTCTTTCAGAAGCCAGCGGCAGATATAGAAAAATCTTAGATATTCTTGCTACGGATCACGGTTTAAAGGTAAATCCACTTATGGGCTTAGAAAATGTTGGTGTTATAAGGAAACTGGTGGCTAATAATTTAGGTATTACTTTTTTACCTAAATACTGTTTAAAAAGGGAAATCATCCAAAAACATATAGTTGCCTTGGATGTACAGGAAAACGTTCGTCCTCTTTTATTGCAAATTTTTTACAATAAAAACAAATGGGTATCTCCTGCCCTCAAGGCTTTCATTGAATTTATCGTAAACGAAGAAAATAAGATATAAATGTTTCATTAACGTTGCAAGAGTTTTTCCCAATCTACTTGATCATAAGCAAGGCGAACAATATCCACCAAGTCAAAGGCAGAATTGTAGCGATAAAAGACCAGTACCTTGCCGGCCTTCAGGCAACGTACCCCTTCCATATCCAGCATAGAGTCACGTACATTGGGTACTTGCTGGGGTAACGCTGTTAAGGATATAAAAAGCTTATCCACTTCTGCTTTTTCGGCAGCCTGTAATTTTTCCCGTATTACCTGCCAATCCTCCTTGGCCAGTTTTCCCCATAGCAGATTTGCCTGACCATCTTCTATATCTTCTGTTTGCCAGCTGATGAGCCCTGCATTTACGAAACTACGCAGTTCACCTCGATGTTTTTCCAACATAATGCCCTCCTAAAAGCTCAACATAATTATACTGGTTTTAAGCTTCAAAAATCAAAAAATTTTAAATAAATTTTGAGAACTTTTGATTTTATACTACTTGTTTTAATGTATTGCCACAAGCACGCAAATATATTTCTTCTCAACTTACAAAAAGACCTCTCTGCACAGCAGAGAGGTCTTTACTTTTACAAATCTTAAATTATGCTTCTACGGGGTATACGCTGATTTGACGGCGATCTCTACCCAATCTTTCGAAAGCAACTTTGCCTTCAACCTTAGCATAAATGGTATGGTCCTTACCAATACCTACGTTGTTACCAACATGGAATCTAGTTCCGCGTTGACGAACAATGATGGAGCCTGCAGTCACTACCTTACCGTTAAAAGCCTTTGTGCCTAAACGTTGGGCGTTAGAATCACGACCGTTGTGAGTGCTGCCGCCGCCTTTATGATGGGCGTGTAATTGTAATTTTAATTGAAACACCATACTCACCTCCTGTGTTCATTGGTGCTTAGATACTTGGGATATTCCTGTTGCAAATTTTTCAGGCCACTAAGCATGGTCTGCAAAATTGCCTCAGTTAAATCATCCGGAGTATCCTCTAGTTTTACTTCCAGCATACCCTCTTCTTCATCCAGAGCATATGCCAGCTTGCGTTTTAAATGCTGCTCCAGTCCTAAGACCGGAAGCTGGGTTGTTAAGGATACCAAGGCACAAACCTCATCAAAACCTTCCTCAACGGATTCGGCATGACCGGTTACCTTGTAACCCTTAATCAGATTATCTTCATTATAAAAGATATCTACCGTGATCATTATTAGCCTTCGATTCCGGTAATTTCAACCTGAGTATATGGTTGACGATGACCAGAGCGTTTGCGGCGGTTAACTTTTGCTCTATATTTGAAAACAAAAATTTTCGCAGCTTTACCTTGTTTAGCAACTTTAGCTTTTACTTTAGCGCCATCAACAAGGGGCTTGCCAACTCTAACCTCGCCGTCATTTACTACTGTCAAAACCTTATCGAATACGACTTCCTTACCTTCTTCAACGTCCAACTTCTCAACATCTACAACGTCGCCTTCGCTTACACGGTATTGCTTACCGCCAGTTTGAATAATTGCGTACATAACAGCACCTCCCTCTTCTAAGACTCGCCAAATACGGTACTCCCCAAGGAGTTTACGGAACCTCTTTGTGCGGTGGTACTGAGCCTAAAGGCCCATGCTCGAATATCCTACCATAATGGCTCAAAAATGTCAACTTTAAAAATTACAGCAAAATCCCTTCGCTATAAAAGAAGAATTTTTTGTTCGGTCAGACAAAATTACTATTTTCCAAAAAATAAAACTAATTCTATTAACTTACTTTTTATTGCCTGTTTTGTTATTATCTTTTCCTTGAGATTTCAATTATGTATGATAAAGTGTAATCAACAGGAGACGGCCATTGTCAGGCTGAGTTTTTCACCCAAACCACTAACCCCACAAAATTTTAATTGCAGAAAGGTGGTATATGTATGAGTGATACTAATTTTAAGCCCTACATTCCCGCAGAAAAAATCCTCCCGGAATTTACTCTCGTCTCAGTCCTCCTCGGTGCCATCCTATCCATTGTCTTTGGCGGTGCCAATGCTTATCTCGGTTTACGTGTAGGCATGACCGTATCTGCTTCCATTCCCGCCGCCGTTATTTCCATGGGCATTTATCGTAAATTGCTCAATCGTAATTCTATTTTAGAAAACAATATGGTTCAAACTGTTGGTTCAGCCGGAGAAAGTTTAGCTGCCGGCTCTGTTTTCACCATGCCTGCAATTTTCATGTGGGCCAACGAAGGATTATGTAACGCACCTTCCTTATTAGAAGCAGGCTTAATATCTCTGTGTGGCGGTCTTTTAGGCGTACTCTTTATGATTCCTCTGCGTAACGCCTTGATTGTCAAGGAACACGGTGTCCTCCGCTATCCGGAAGGAGTAGCCTGCGCTGAGGTACTTATTGCAGGTGAAGAAGGTGGCTCTAAATTTATGACCGTCTTTAGCGGTCTGAGTTTAGCCGCTGTTTACAAATTCGTCGCTGATGGTTTAAAAATTTTCCCCAGTCAAGTTGACTATACTATTGCTCGTTACAAGGGTGCCGGTATAGGCATGGATTTACTTCCTGCTTTGGCCGGTGTTGGTTTTATCTGTGGTCCTAAAGTATCCTCCTACCTTTTGGCAGGCGGTGTAACCACCTGGCTATGTGTCATGCCTTTAATCGTTCTATTTGGTAGTGATGCCGTTATTTATCCTGCCACTGTTTCCGTTGCTGAGCTTTGGTCCACCAGTGGTACTTGGGGCATCTGGAGCAAATTTGTCCGCTACATAGGTGCCGGCACAGTAGCTATGGGAGGGCTATTAAGTCTTTTAAAATCACTTCCTTTGATTGTCCGCACTTTTAAAGAAGCAATTGGCGGCTTCGGTGAGAATGCTCTGAGTTCTAGACGAACTGAACAGGATATCCCCATCCATGTTATCCTCATGAGCATCCTTGCCATCATTGTCTTTATCTGGCTGGTGCCTACCATTCCTGTAAACTTTATCAGTGCCGTCATCATTGCTATTTTTGGTTTTTTCTTTGCCACCGTGGCTTCTCGTATTGCCGGCTTGATTGGTTCCTCCAATAGCCCTGTTTCCGGCATGGCAATTGCTACTTTACTGGTAGCAACCATTATTTTAAAAGCCACAGGCAATGTTGGTATTGCCGGTATGATTGCGGCAATCACCATCGGCTCGGTCATTTCCATTGATGCCGCCATTGCCGCTGACATCTCCCAGGATTTAAAGACCGGCTTTTTGCTAGGTGCCACACCTAAGAAACAACAGTGGGGCGAATTAATTGGCGTATTGGCAGCCTCTCTGGCCATAGGCAGCATTCTTATTTTATTAAATACTGCTTGGGGTTTTGGTTCTGCTGAATTAGTTGCTCCCCAGGCAACCTTGATGAAAATGGTTATAGAAGGCATTATGAGCGGCAATTTGCCTTGGGGATTGGTACTGGTCGGTGCCTTTCTCGGCCTGGTGGTAGAAATTTTAGGTATTCCTGTTTTACCCTTTGCTATCGGTTCTTACCTCCCCATTCATTTGTCCATGGCCATTATGACCGGTGGATTATTGCGTCATTTTCTTGAATGCCGCACCTTCTCCACCGAAAAGCTCAAAGAAAAATGCATCCAATCCGGTATTTTATATACCTCCGGTCTCATCGCCGGCGAAGGTATCGTTGGCATCCTACTCGCCGTCTTAGCTATCACACCCTTTGCAGGCAGCAATATAGGTACTTTCATCAATGTGTCCAAAACCCTTAGTCTTGGTAAGCCTGGTGCCATGATACTCTTTGCCGGTATCTTGCTTACCATCCTTAAAGCAACGATTTGGAATAAGGATTTGGAAAACTAGCATGAAGAAGAAAAAAGGTGTAAACTACTTAGATATGATACCTAAGAAAAACTCAGCCTTTACCTGTGATAAAACAGCTAATTTAGTCACTTTGCACATGGCGCACACCGGTTTGTTTCATAGACTTACCCAAAAATTTGCTCATCGTCCCGCAGTTAGCTATATTGAGCTGGATGAGTATGGCAGTTTTCTGTGGCTCCAAATAGACGGGAAAAAATCAGTAGAGCAGTTGGCTCTCGCTTTAGAAAAGCGTTTTGGAGCAAGGGTTAATCCGCTTTACAAACGTCTAATCCACTATCTACAACTTTTACACAACAATAAATTCATTCGTTGGATAAAAAAATATTGAAGGGAAGTATTATTTATGCGCATTTTAGAAAATATAGAACCAAAAGCAGTTTTTGCCTTTTTCGAGGACTTGTGCAACATCCCCCATGGTTCCGGCAACACCAAAGCCGTCAGTGATTATTGTGTAGATTTTGCCCAAAAGCGAAATCTGGAATATCAACAGGATGCCCACAACAATGTAATCATCATTAAACCTGCGACCTCCGGCTATGAAGAAGCAGCTCCGCTTATTTTGCAGGGCCATTTGGACATGGTTTGTGAAAAAGCCCCAGGTTGTAGCAAAGATATGACTAAGGAAGGACTGGATTTGGTAGCCGAAGGCGATCTTGTTTATGCCAAAGGAACTACCTTAGGTGGCGATGATGGTATTGCTGTAGCTATGGCCTTAGCGGCTTTAGACGACGAAAGCCTGGTGCATCCCCGTCTGGAAGCCGTCTTCACCATTGATGAGGAAGTAGGCATGCTAGGTGCTACTGCCCTTGATATGTCCATCCTCAAAGGTCGCAATTTATTAAACATAGATTCCGAGTTGGAGGGTGTCTTTACTGTCAGCTGCGCCGGTGGCAACCGTACTACCTGCAAATTGCCGGTAGAGCGGGAACCCTATAAAGGGACCTGCCTAAAGCTAGTATTGGATGGGCTTATCGGAGGTCATTCCGGCACAGAAATAAATAAAGGCCGTGCTAATGCCAATCAGCTTTTAGGTCGTCTCCTTGATGCTCTCTCCACTAGTACCGACTTCCGCTTGCTGACAGTAGAGGGCGGTCTCAAGGATAATGCTATTGCCAACGCAGCTATGGCTCAGGTTGTTGCAAGTGATGAACAAACCTTGCGTTCTGCTGCTCAGGCTATGCTTAAAACCCTGCAACACGAATATGGCACAGCCGATCCTCATATCCAGTTGACAATTACTGCTGTGGAGCCTACTTTGCTTCCTATGAATGCCAGCTCCACCTCCAAGGTTATTTGTTTCTTGCTGTGCGCTCCCTATGGTGTACAAGCCATGAGCATGGATATACCTGATCTGGTACAAACCTCCTTAAACTTGGGTATTCTCACTACCACAGAAGAATTGGTTACAGCTTCCTACTCTGTACGTAGCAGCATTGCCAGTCAAAAACAAATGTTATCTGACAGATTAAGACGCCTGGCAGATTACCTGGGCGGTACAACCACAGTTCGTGCTGACTACCCCGGTTGGGAATACAAGAAGCACTCTGCTCTTCGTGACACCATGACAGCAATTTACGTAGAGCAGTATGGCCAGGAGCCTAAAATAGAAGCCATCCATGCCGGATTGGAATGTGGTATTTTTATCGGCAAGCTTCCTGACCTGGATTGTGTTTCCATTGGGCCTGAGCTGAGAGAAATACACACTTACCGGGAAAACCTAAGCATTGCTTCCGTGCAGAGAGTTTGGAAATTTGTAGCAGAAGTTATCCGTCGCAGTGCTCTGCAAAAGTAATTTAAGAAAATATACAAGGACCCCCTAAATCAGCCTTAAAGGCTGATTTAGGGGGTCCTTGTATATCGCTGACAATTAAACAGTTCTATTTATCCTTTACTCTACGATATTTCTCTGAGCAATCCTAATAAATTCAGAAATAATCTTCCATTGATAAGATGTCTTCAAGAAGCCAAAGCGAATAGGGTATTGCGCCTGTTCTCCCAGATGAAATAGATTAATTTTTTTGAACACCCCGGGAGGGATTACTGCTTTAGCAAGATTTTCCGGACAGAAACAAGCACCAACACCCTGCAAGCAAAGCAAAAGCAAGGTCTCAATATTGTCTGATGTTGTTTTTATAATAGGTTTAAATCCGGCTTTTTCTATTAAGGTACGCCCTATTCTACCCGCTATATTGTCATAGCTACCTAAAAGAAACGGACATGAACTTAGCCCTGAGAAATCTCCTCTGCTAATTTGCAAAGCAATATTCTTGTTACCTCTTTCCAACTGCTGCATCAACTTGTTTTCTACAAGCAAGACAACATTTTCTTCATAAAAATCCAGCAAATCTACATCTTGAACGGTACCTTCAAAATTGGCTATTGCCAAATCAATTTCTCCCTCCAGCAAATTATAGAGCAGGGCTTTGTTGGCTGCTTCAGAAATATGTACCTCTATATTGGGATATAGCTCTTGAAATTTTGAAATCAACCTGGGCATAAGAGCGCGCCCTCTTGTAAAAGCTATTCCTACACGTAAGATTCCCTTTTGATTTTCTGTAATATCACAAAATTCCCGATGCATATTGCTTAATTCTTGTTGAATACTGTTAGCATACTTTAAAAAAACTGTGCCGGCATAGGTAAGCTCCAAGGGAACATGGCGAACCAGTAGCAGGCACCCCAGTTCCTCCTCCAATGATGCAATGTGCGAGCTCAAGGATTGTTGAGTAATATGAAGCTGTTGGGCTGCTCTGGTAAAGTTTCGTTCCCTGGCCAACACAAGAAAATAATCAAAACTGGAAAAGTTCATAAAGCGCCTCCATTACAGTTTGTAGCTGTAGTATATATCAATTTTAACAGTTTTACAATGATAATACTACATGCTATGCTTTTTCTAGAAGGCAATATATTTAAGGAGGCGAGTCACGTGAATCTACTGGACTTGTTTAGCCTGCAAGGAACCTTGTTTGCTATGATGTTAATTGGCGCTTGGCTCAAAAAAAGGAATATCATTGACCAAAGCGGCAAAAAATGTCTCACCGATTTGTGCATAAACATTGTCATTCCTTGTAATATCTTTAAATCCTGTCTCATTAAATTTAATATGACTATTTTTCAAGCCTGTGCCTTACTACTTCTTGCTGCCGTCATTATGCAACTTCTCTGCTTAGTCCTTAACGCCTTTATTTTTAACCGCTATCAACCACAGCAAAAAAAGGTTTTACAATACTGTACCATTGTCCCCATGAGCGGCTTTCTGGGCAATCCTATTGCGGAAGGTATCTACAACGAAATTGGTGTTTTGTACACTTCCATTTTCCTGATTCCTATGCGCATCATCATGTGGTCTGTAGGCACAACTTATTTCGTCACTAATGCAGAAATAGACAAGAAAAAAGTTCTCAAGAACGTTCTGACCCACCCTTGCCTGGTAGCAATATATCTGGGAATATTCTGTATGCTAACGCAAATTCACCTGCCCAAAGTTATTACCGAGACAGTTCGCTATATTGGTAACTGCAATAGCGCCCTAACCATGTTTACTGTTGGTACAATCCTCGCTGACGTAAAACTAAGCACTATTTTTAACAGAGATACCACACTCTTCAGTATTTTGAGGCTAGCCATCTTGCCAGCCCTTGCTTTTGGTCTTGGTAGTATTCTCCAGCTTGATTCCACCTCTCTTGGTATCAGCGTACTTATGACCGGCATGCCGGCCGGCGCCACTGCCGCAATTTTTGCCGCCCGTTACAACAGCGATGCGCCCTTTGCCACAAAATGCGTAGTTATGACTACCTTGGTTTCTATGCTGACACTTCCTGTTTGGTGTTATTTGGTTGGATAAAAAATAACCGCTAGCAATTATCCTACAAAGTCTGGTAAAGACTTGCAGCTGATAATGCCAGCGGTTCTTCGTTTTTATTATGACAAAGTATTTACTTTTTTCTTACGGATGACAAAAGTACTGACCCTCCGTCATATTTTTTCAGCTACTAAATGGCCCATTTCACTAGTGCTGACCTTCTTTAGTCCCGGCCCAAAAAGATCCGGTGTGCGATAGCCTTCGCTCATTACCTGATCTACCGCTTTTTCAATTGCACAAGCGGCTGCTTCTTCCTTTAAGGAATATCTCAGCAGCATAGCTGCGGACAGGATAGTCCCTAAGGGATTGGCAATGCCAAGTCCGGCAATATCAGGAGCACTGCCATGAATAGGTTCATACATGCCTGTGCCATCGCCTAAGCTGGCAGATGGTAAAAGACCAATAGAACCAGCAATGGTAGAAGCCTCATCGGACAAAATATCACCAAAAATGTTATTAGTTAAAATTACATCAAACTGCTTGGGGTTCTGTACTAGTTGCATAGCGCAATTATCTACATACAGATGATTTAAGGTGATTTCAGGATATTCCTTTTGTTGCATTTCTGTAACTATTTTGCGCCACATCCTGGAGGAACCCAACACGTTAGCCTTGTCTACAGAAGTAACCTTACCCCGTCTAAGCTTGGCAGCTTCAAAAGCCTTGCGGGCAATACGTTCAATTTCCGGTCTGGTATAAAGCTCAATATCAGAAGCCGTTTCTACACCGTTGACCATGGCAGCTTCCTTGTGTTCACCGAAATAAATACCACCTGTAAGCTCCCTTACAATCAACAAATCAGCACCCTCAGCTCTTTCTGCTTTTAAAGGAGAAAGATGCGCACAATATTTAGAAACAACCATGGGACGGAGATTACAATATAGCCCCAACCCCTTACGAATAGCCAAAAGGCCCTTTTCAGGACGAATAGACGGAGCCACCTTATCCCACTTGGGACCACCTACTGCACCTAAAAGCACTCCGGCAGAAGCTTGAGCTGCCTTTAGTGTTTCCTCCGGCAATGGCACGCCAAACTTATCAATGGCACAACCACCCATCAGCTTATGATCAAATTCTAATTTCAGATTAAATTTCTTTCCTGCTGCCTGCATTACTTCTAAAGCAGCATCTGTAATTTCCGGGCCAATACCATCGCCGGCTAATACAACTATCTTCATTATTTGTGTGCTCCTTTAATGTAGTTAATCAAGCCACCGGCATCAGCAATTTTTTGGACAAACTCCGGCAATGGATGGGTCTTGATGGTAATGTTCTTATTAACTATTTTAATTTCACCCTTAGTCAAATCTACTTCTACGTCGTCACCGGCTTCAATTTTTTTAACATCTTCGCCAATTTCCAAAACAGGCAACCCAATATTAATGGCATTGCGATAGAAAATACGGGCAAAGCTTTCTGCAATAATGCATTTAATACCTTTCTGTTGAATAACAATGGGAGCGTGCTCTCTGGAAGAACCACAGCCAAAATTACGTCCGGCCACCATGATTTCGCCTTTGTGTACATTAGGTGCAAAGGTCTTATCAATATCTTCCATGGCGTGCTCAGACAATTCTTTAAAGTCCGCAATGTTAAGATAACGGGCAGGAATAATTACATCAGTATCTACATGATCGCCATAGCGCCAAATCTTGCTCATTTCATTACCTCCCTCGGGTCAGCAATATAGCCCATTACTGCGCTGGCTGCTGCTGTATATGGACTAGCCAGATATATCTCACTGTCTACATGTCCCATACGTCCCTTAAAGTTACGATTGGTGGTAGAAACAGCACGTTCGCCATGAGCCAAAATTCCCATGTAGCCACCTAAACATGGTCCACAGGTAGGAGTACTGACAGCTGCACCGGCATTAATAAAAATATCAGTATAGCCCAAGTGCATCGCCTTTTGGTAAACCTCCTGAGTAGCCGGAATAATAATGCAGCGCACTCTGGGATTAACCTTGCGACCTTTAAGAATTTCTGCAGCTTGCGCCAAATCATCCAAACGTCCGTTGGTGCAAGAGCCTATAATAACCTGATCAATGGGAATGTTCTTTCCCTCACTGGCAGGATGTGTATTTTCCGGCAAATGTGGATAAGCCACGGTAGGAACAAGTTTATCCAATTCAATGGTAACTGTACGAGCATAAACTGCATCGTCATCAGCTTCCACTGCGGTCCAAGGCCGCGTTACTCCTCTTTCCTTTAAGAAAGCGATGGTTTTTTCATCTACAGGGAATATACCATTTTTGCCACCGGCCTCAATCGCCATATTGCAAATAGTAAAACGATCAGACATAGTTAGCTCTTTAATACCATCTCCAAAGAATTCCAGGGACTGATACAAAGCTCCGTCTACGCCTATCATACCGATAAGAGTCAAAACAACATCCTTACCTTGTACATAGCGAGGCTTTTTGCCTGTCAAAATAACTTTGATGGCAGAAGGAACTTTAAACCAAGTTTGACCGCTAGCCATAGCAGCACCTAAATCGGTTTGTCCTACGCCGGTAGAGAAAGCGTTGAGAGCACCATAAGTACAGGTATGAGAATCTGCGCCAATGATAATTTCGCCGGGAGCAACCAAGCCGCTGTCCGGTAGCAGAGCATGTTCAATACCCATGTGACCGACTTCAAAATAATTCTTAATCTCATGGGCTCTGGCAAAATCGCGCATATGCTTGCACATTTCTGCAGACTTAATATCCTTAGGCGGTGAAAAATGGTCCGGTACCAAAACCACCTTATTCTTATCAAAAACCGGTTTGCCAATTTTATCAAATTCATCAATAGCCGGTGGCCCGGTAATATCATTGGCCAGAGTCAAATCTACCTGGGAGATTAATAATTCTCCCTCCTCCACATGATCCCTGCCGGCATGTTTAGCCATTATTTTTTGTGTTCTTGTCATGCCCATAATAACTGCCTCCTCTTTCTGCTTAAAATAAAACACGCCCCTATCTGCTCTCGCAGATAGGGGCGTATAAGCGCTGTACC